>Ga0210394_10000012_pt1 | contig 481022 bp, 395 predicted proteins | sample IncBWC12MmetaG_FD_160121 | JGI IMG/M metagenome (GOLD analysis project Ga0210394, IMG submission 160121) | Forest soil microbial communities from Barre Woods Harvard Forest LTER site, Petersham, Massachusetts, United States - Inc-BW-C-12-M | ecosystem: Environmental > Terrestrial > Soil >... | reverse complement strand
TCGTCTCAACGGCCCAGCAACAACCGCCCACCGTCACTTCTGTCCTCAACATGCTCTATGGTGTTGTCGAGCAGGAAGTCGTTTCCGCTGCTGAAGCTATGCCCGAAGACAAGTATTCCTTCGCGCCCACCAATGGCGAGTTTAAAGGCGTACGCACTTTCGCTGAACAGGTGAAACACATCGGCTTCGCGAATCACCTTTATTTCGGCCCGCTCATGGGCGAGACGATCGACGCTAACTCCATCGAAGAAAATGCCAGCGGCCCCGCGGCGCTGAAAACCAAGGCCGAAATTGTCCAGTATCTTAAAGATTCCTTCGCGCTCGGCCATCGGGCCATTTCCCGGGTCACCTCCGAAAACGAGGTCACGCCACTGCCCAAGCCCGTATCCCCATTCCTCTCAACGCGTCTCGCAATCGCCATTGTCGGCGCCTTCCATCCGAAGGATCACTACGGTCAGATGGTCGAGTACCTGCGGATGAACGGTATCGTCCCGCCCGCAAGCCGAGCAAACTGGAAGTTGAGAACCGCGGAGCTAAAATGAACTGCCGGGTGAAACGGAGGCAGGCTCTGCAGGGATGCAACCATGCTGAGGGATAACCTAGCGGGCTCATCGAGCCGATGTTTAGCAGCGCGGGAGCCAATCCTCTCGCGCTGCACACTGACAACCAGAAAAGTCATCGGACGATAGACCCCTATGCCTTGAAAATCCCCGCCCCGCCGGGGCGGACTCTACACTAACGGAGAACGTCGCTTCTCCATTTCAGGCTGAGCCACCACAGTACCTATTTGCATGTCTCTTGCGCTACTCGTTGCCGGAGTCCTATGAGATCCGCCGCCCAAAAAGAGGGATGGACGGGCTAGAGAGGAGAGGAATGTTCCCGATGACTTGTCTAGCCAGTATTGAATGTTACAACCAAGTACAAGTCGAACAGGCAGTAGCTGAAGTCTGGTCGATTTCAACTTGTCATCATGCCTGTGTGCAGCGCATATCGAACGTAGTCTGCCCGCGTATGCAGGCCTAATTTGTCCTCGGTACGGTACCGGTATGTCGCGATTGATTTTGGACTTATGTTTAGGTGAGAAGCGATTTCCTTCGTAGTGTGACCGTGCGCAAACATCCTCAGAACTTGTTCTTCACGTCGGCTGAGCTGTTTAGTGCCACCAGACTCTCGAAGGACAAGGAATTCAAAGAGTTCATCACTTAAACTTGGGTCGATGAATCTGCGACCGCCGGACGCGGCACAGATAGCATCAAACAGCTTTTGAGGAGTAGATCGTAGAAACACGTATCCGAGCGCTCCAGCCCCCAGGAGCAAGCCAAGTCCTACATCATCGATTTCACGACCAAGAACAATTATTTTGGTATCAGGAACCGCTTTGCGAATAAACTCGACCAGCCGCGCACAGCTTGGCCGAGTCGCTTCCGCAAACACGATGATAACGTCGGGTTTCAGTACGGTCGCTTGCTGAACGGCATCTTCGCTACCGGCAACTCCCTTAATCTCAAATCTTGCCTCTTCTGCTAAAAGGCTTTGTAAGCTGAGGCGAGGGATTGACTCGTCGCCGATTACCAGGAGTGTAATGACTTCCGTCGAGAAAACCTTTTTTCGCGTCATGCAGTACTTTCATTGCTAGCAATTGATGGACCAACACGAGGCGGCATAACGAGTTGCAAAGCGGGCTGGGAAAGGTGCGATGGACCGGAAATCTGCCGACATGTCGGCACAAGCCCAACAATTCGGCACTTTGTTTGTCCCGAACGGCCTCCAACTTGTTGCATCGGAATGATGCGAGTCATGGCGCTATAGTTGCGACGAGAGGGGAGCATGGGGCAGATTCCCAAGTACGAAATAATTGGGGAAGTGGAAGATCTTCTGAGCGAATTGCGAGCAATAAGGTACTGGGACACCGAATTTTGCCGACAGAGCTCTCCAGATTTGTCTGACTCAGCCGCGTTTGTATCCCGGCAGAAAAGACGCCGCGAGATCATTCGTAAGTTGTTAACCGTTTCTGAGGGTACGGCATGAAAGATAGTCAAAATGAAGGCTGTTTGGGGGTTGATTTCCACAAGCACTGTGTTCATTCGTCACAGACAGCAGTCGTTAGCAGTGAGATAAACGTTCCAAGGTAGGCGGCATCGAGGATGAGAGGCTACTCCTTTGAGATGGCTTCTCCCCGCCGAACCTGTAAAGGTGGGCAGGCAACGTAGACTGAGGGTCGCAGCGTCCTTCAGGGTCGCCTGCGTTCCTGCCCTTCGTTCTCCGATGCCTATTCGATCTCCGAAACAACCCCCACTTTGCTCTGCGATATAACGTTCATTTTCTCTCACGGAAGAGCCTCCAAATCGGAGGCCGCACGTCACTGACGCTCCAAGATAGTCTTAACAGCCTCAACAAAATTGGAAAAGCTCTTCACCGACAAACGCTTTCAGCCAATCATTATCTCTGCTAATCCGAAATGGTCCTGGCCTGTCGATACAGGGGGACAGGTACATTTCTTGGATGGTGTTGTTGTTTTGATCGAGAAGAGCAAGAGGCGCAATGTGTACGTATGGAAAACGGCACGCGACTTTCCCGGAACCTGCCTAGTTGGCGCAAAAGTTTCTGAGCCAGTCACAATCCGATCGGTGAAAGAAAAATGGTCGTGATGGCGGCAAAAATCCTGCGTAGGACGCAAAACGTCACGAATGACTCAGGAGTGGTCGTGCGCACCCAGCGGATGCCAATAGTCAGTGAAGTTGTGATCGGTAGTAAGAAAATGTTGTCTTCTGCACAGACAGCGAGAATGAAATTGGTGAAAAAACGATAATGGGACCTGCGCGAATGGCGTGTGGACCCTGAGCTATCTCTTCTCACGATGGCTTCGAACTCTTCTGGCCCAACGTTCTATTGGCTTTCCACCATTGCGGTGTGGTCTTCGGTTCGCCCCAAACCCGTTGCGGCCGCGAGCGGCGCAACAAAGGTCACGAATGGCGAACAAATCAGTTCCGGTGTAGTGTTCACGCCAAGAGGACTCCGGCGTGTTCTCGTCCCCAACTGAACTCGCGACCAGGCTGCGCGACGCACGATACATCATCGACCCAGTAACGCTTTCGGTTGTTTATCTGGCCACTCGCATGCAGAAACCACTCCTGATCGAGGGCCCCCCAGGATGCGGCAAAACCGAGCTCGCGTATGCTGTGGCGGTCGCCGCGAATGTAAATGTGGAGCGTCTTCAGTGTTATGTCGGCATTACCGAAGACAAAGCGATTGGGAAATTCGACGAGTCTTTGCAGAAGCTGTTCCTTGAGACGCGGAGTAAACATCTCGAACAAGACTGGGTCGAGGTGCGACGGCGACTCCATACTCTCGATTTCTTTGCGGAAGGGCCGCTGCTTCGTGCCCTGCGGTACCAAGATCGCCCTTGCGTGCTTCTCATCGATGAGCTCGACAAAGTGGACCAGGAGTTTGAAGCACAGGCTTTCAAGCGGAGTTGTGCCTGTTTTGGACTCGGCAGGTATCTGTATTACTTCACTGGTACCTGGGTTGACCTGGACGACCGCAAGCGGCCGAAGTCAGGTCCTCAACTGGCAGGATGGGCCACACCCGAAGGATGGCTACAGGGGCTTCGGCCGAGTTGCATATGTAGGTGGGAAGGATCGAAAGGAGTACTCGCCGAAGACAGGGCGAAGGCGCAGCACAAGGAAAACGGGTCGGCCGCAAATAGCGACATTGTGCGCGCGATCGAACAAATGGAGGGAGTGGTCGGCAAACGCATGTACCGCGAGATATTGAAGACCGCGGCGAGAGTGTGGAACCCGAGAGACATTCAGGATCCAGAGATCCAAGAGAAGGTCCTGGCACACATGCAATCGGCCGAGCGAGGACTGCTTCGCGCAAAGGCTGCGCGAAACAAAGCGGGGCCGGCGGCTTTTGCGACGATCCTAGGATCTTTCAAATTGAGTTCACTCGACCAGGTGAACAATCTCAAAACACTACAGGATATTGTGGTGGCGCTCGAAGCAAAAAGATAAGGCCCGGGGACTCGATAAAATAGGAACCTTCATGGAGCTCTACATCGTCGCTGGGCCGAACGGCGCTGGCAAGACAACTTTCGCGCGCGAATTTCTCCCTAACTAACCGGATTGCAAGAATTTCGTCAATGCTGACTTGATCGCGCAAGGAATGGCACCTTTTTCGCCCGAGACTGCTGCCTGGCGAGCTGGCGGAGTCATGCTGGGGGAGATCCGGTCATTTGCCAAGCGGCGTGTATCGTTTGCATTCGAAACCACGCTATCAGGGAGAAGCCATCTGACTCTGCTGCGAAAATTGAAGGCCGAAGGCTATGACATTAACTTCTTCTTTTTATGGCTCAAGAGCGGGTCTTGGGCTATCAAGAGTCAAAGAACGAGTTTCAAGAGGCGGACATGATGTGCCCGAACCAGTCGTCCGACGGCGTTCGATCGGTCCATGCAAAATTTCCTGCTTTACTATCGGCCCTTGGCTAGGGTCTGGACGCTGTTTGACAACTCGGGCGAAGTCCCTAAGGTGATCGCATTGGAGAGGGACCAAACGGTCCGTATAACGGACAGGAGCACCTACACTGCACTGGTTAAACGCTACCGTCGCAAATGAGCAAACCCTCAAAAGACGTATTGCGCTTACCGATCGAGAAGCGGGCCGAAATTGCCTTCAAAGTCGCAGTGGCTAAAGCCATCGACGAGCATACCCGCTTAGGCCTACCCGTCTACATCTGGCGCAACAGCAGAGTCGTGAAATTGTCTCCGAACAAGACGCGTAATTCTTCGAGACGACGAAAGTAGAAGGCCTGCCGCCTGCCCGGGTGCGTTTTGTCTACAATACTTTGCAGCAAGCCGAGCTCATGTTGTTAGGCGCTCGCTGACTACGCGCGTTAACGATCCTCTTCATCGTATGACGGGACTGAACCGCTCCCCTTTTTCGTAGTCTTCCATCCGCCTACCCCCGACCTGGGCATCCCGCAACCGGCGGGCTTAACCCCTGCGCTGCTCGGGCAGACCTCCCGCCCGTAACTACCCAATCTGCAGAAAATGAGAAATGAGGATGGTCATGAGAATTCGTGTGACCACAAGAGCCGACCTCTACGAAAAACGAAAACAAGAACACACCGAGCGCGGCTACCGTATTGAAGATGAGTGTCCGATTCCTGCGAACGGATTTTGTTCCTTTGTCGCAGTGCGGGAGCTACCTGCCTCCGACGGACTGAGTGAACTTGTCGCCCAGGCCCTCGGCGGGAGCCACGGCGCGCGCGGAGACTGGTGAGCCCCGGCCAGCTTTCAAACACTGAAACCAAGTGATTTGAAACTCCCCGCCTGATCGGTTGCTCTGCTCCGCATGGATCAATTCTGCCGTTCATCCAGATCAGCCAAGCCATGAGACCGGAGGTCAATTATGAACTCCCTACCCACGATTCCGCTTTTTCCCGCAGGCCAAATTGTCGCCACGCCGGGCGCACTCGCTTTATTGGAGCAGACTAATCAGTCGCCGCTCAAATTCCTCTCCCGGCATCTCCGTGGTGATTGGGGCGACCTCTGCCAGGACGACAAAACTGAAAACGAATTGAGCGTCAAGTGCGGGTTCCGCCTGATGAGCAGCTACCAGGTCACGGATACAGAAAGGCTCTGGATCATCACGGAAGCGGACCGCTCAGTGACCACGCTGCTGCTGCCGGCCGAGTACTAGCAAGCCAGTGCTCGCCTTTTTTTCACCCTTCAGAAGTCGCAGTTCAAATCAACAAGGAGAAAAGTAGTATGTCAGAAACAAGTACGCTCATTGGCTATCGCGGCCGGACGATTGGCCGCGAAGAACTAACCCTGGTGCCGACACCACCGGCAACCGAAACTCATCGTCCGATCCCGCACCACGAGATCGTACAAGCTCTGGTCGAGACCCTCGGGTTTCGCCACATCGGAGTCGTCCATGATGAATACGCGGTGTCGCCGGACGGCATGAAAGTGTTTGGTGTCCTCGATCTCGCAACCGAGATGGAGGGATGCCGCTTCTCGATCGGTCTTCGCAACTCGCATGACAAGAGCATGCGTCTGGCGATGACCTGCGGCTATCGCGTCTTCGTGTGCTCGAACATGGCGTTTGCCGGGGACTTTACTCCGGTGCTCGCAAAGCACTCGAAGTCGTTCTCGCTCATCGACTGCATCGCGGTTGGTGTCGACCGCATGCAGCGCAACTTTGAGCCGATGCGAAAGCAGGTGGAAGCCTGGCAGAAAAGTGGATTGACGGACGTCACCGCCAAGGTGGTCATCTACGAGGCATTCGTGGAAGGCAAACTCGAAGCGCCCAAACACCTCGCGCGGAGAGTTCACGATCTGTACTTTGAACCCAAATACGAGGAATTCCGGTCGCGAACCATCTGGAGTCTTTCCAATGCGTTCACTTCTGCGTTCAAAGAACTAGAGCCGATCCCGCAATTCAAGGCGACGGCCAAGCTGGGCGAGTTCATGGAAGAGCGGTTCTCAGAATCGTTTTAGGGCGCGGGTGGTCCGGCCGGCCACCCCTCCTTTCCTCGGAGAGTGTTACGGGCAATCGACGGTCTCCCAACTAAACTGGTTTGAGCCAGAGCGAATTCGAACGGCATAACCAACAGGCAACCGAAGACAACCAGATGTAAAACTTTCTTCATGTCATACTCCAGCATGGGTTGTCATTGGATGCCTCAGGTTTTGTAGACATCAGGGGCAATCCTCCGCATCTTCGTCGTCGCTTCTGCAACGGTAGGCTCGAATTTCATGCCGGACGGCATGGAGCGCTCCGCGGCCCCAGAGATTTGCCGGCTCGATATCGTCGTCAGTGTTCGCGTCAAAGCCCTCGTCGGGGGGCACGTATTCATTGAACTGATGGATGATCAGGAAGATTGGATCCAGCTCCCGCGCGTAGGCCATGAAGTCGTGAAGCGTTGCGTAGGATCCGTTCGCCCCGAAACGTAGCGCGTCATCGGAACAATACGGCGGCGAGTTTGGGTTCGGGCAACCCCATCCGCTCTCTACTCCCGCAGTGGCGACGGAAGCTGTGAAGTTCTCAACCCTCGAAGCATTCCCGCTGGTGGTTTCGTTGTATGACGGATAGTAAGGGCATGAGGGAGTCGTGCATGAAGTCTTGAGCCGGTCGACCCAGCTCCAGAAACCGTATCCCGGATTGATCTTGACCGGTCCGTCTGGAGTGCCTTGCGTCGCCCACAGATCAGGTTGAGCATCGAGATATCCGGCCATCATTTTGAAGGTATATTTGCCAGCGATTTCGGGATGATTTCTCAGGAATTTTCTGAATTGGAACCACAATGGATTGTCGGCCCGATTAGGATCCTGCGCCGCCCCGAGAAAGATCAGCATGAGCGGTTTTCCTTTGTAGACGACCTGGCGCAGCGGATATTCCTGCAAGAGCGATCCAAAGAACTCGATTTCCTTCTCAAAAGCGGTCTTGCCGTCGAGGTCCTTGTACAAGACATCTTGGTCAAAGCCGCCCAGCAGGGGAATCAGCTTGAGTCGAGTTCCAAGCTTTGTCCATGCGGGATATAGATTGCCGGTATTGTCGCGGATGGTTTGGTTGTAAACGCGGAATGAAGGTGTGCAGTAAGGAAGATACTTCTGGGCAAACCACTCGCTGTTGAAGATACAACTCACATTATTCGTGACTTCGCTGATGGCCGCATCAACTCCCATGGATTCCAGCCAGGCGACGTGCTGTTGGATGACGGCTGGATCGGCGCTGTCATAGCCGCCGCCCACACGCTGCATATCCGCAGACTGCAGCAGCGGCAGGGCCGCAGTGCCCTGGAAGGTCACGGCGTTGGGCCCGAACCAGGCTTCATACTCCATGACGACGATATGGCTGTTTTGATCCACGACCAAGGGGGCGTCTGGAACTGCAGACGATGAAGCGGATAGGACTGCGCTGCAGATTAGCAGCTGAGCGAAGGCCAAGAACGCATATCTATCGATCCGCATTGAGAAATCAATCTCCCTTCGTTTCTTTTGGAGTGCAAAGACACGCAGCGATTTCACCACCCTGTCGTGCCCTTCGGAATGCTCTGGCACGCCGTCATAGATAAGCGCGCTGGAGAAAGCGATATCAGTCGGGCCGTGCACAGCGTTGCCGGTTAGAACGGCAGCGACAGGTTCTCCATCGATCTCGAAAATCATCTCGGCGGGAGTCCAAAGTACGCCATCGTCGTGGAACCCTGATGAGAGGTCGTCAACGAATTTGGCGCCCCATCCCATGCCCGTATGTTTCAGAGTCTTGTTCCCTTTGATCGGGTATTCCTGCAGACCGATGTGGTCATAGTTTGGATATCGGACTTCGGAGACGTCAATCTCGAAATGGTCCCCGGTCTCGGCATGGTCTTCGGTGGTCATCCAGAAAGCGTTGTTCATGCCTTTGATGTCCGCAATCTTCATCGTGGCTTCAAAGTAGCCATAGCTGTACTTTGCTTTGCTAACTTTCTCGCGACAATGGCCGGAATCGCTCTCGAACGAATGTCCGGCAGTCGTTCTTTTGAGACGGGAGCGTTCCAGGCAGTAGAATACTCCCCACATGCCATCCGATGATTCTGGGGGAAGACCTGTTGCCAACCGAGAATCGTGCGCGCTCGCGTATTAAGCGCATTCTCGCGATCGCGTTGCCCGTGGTTGGGCGACAAATTCGAACAATTCGGGTACGCGGCCGCGCCGATCGGCTTCGTACTACCGGATGGATGGAAGGACTTGTGCCTGCCAGTCTTGCGGTCGCTGGCGTTTTAGAACTATCCGATGCCGATTGCGGTAAAGGTTGACCGAGTATCGGAGGTTCAGTTTCTGGAGAGTAGCCGAAAATCTACGAGTGGGGCCTGCCGGTGTTCGCGCGCTTGGTCTTCGTCCTCTCGGTTTTCGAACATTTCTCCGATCAAGACTACCCTCGCCTCTACAACTAGAAACTGAGCAATATTGCTCACTTTACGAATGGTAATCCCTCGTGCTGCTCAGGAGGGAAGCCATAACTCGACAAATCTACAGTAAAAAAGTTCCTCCTTGATTTTCTTCAGGTCAGCCATCACGCCACCTCTTTCTTTTCCACAATCGTTGGTACCTGCACCAGTTCCTCAAATAGAGATCGGTAGTGAATCATCGCTGTTCTCAGGTCTTCGGTAGTTGCTGCGTCTTTCCCGACCCGCAGCGCAATCTCGTGCGCAGACCGGTAGTTTTCTACGACCCGGGGATGGTCGACAGAAATGTCGGCGGCACATTGATCGAAATCGGATACGGGATAGCCACGAGATTTCATCAGAGAGGACAGCAGATCATCGGCTTCGGCGACGGCTCCCTTTGGGGAATCGACAAACCTCGATTGCACGGCCTCCCACTGTTTCGAAAAACGTTCGCTTTCCCTCGGGTCAAGATCGCGAAGGTTAAGTTTTTCAACCCGCTCCTGGCGATCCGCTAGCTTCGCTTCTGCCTTTCGTTCTGACCCATGCTTCTGTACCGCTCGCTCGTACTCGGGCCCAAACTTTTGCCGCAGGTCTGCAGTCGTACTCCTGCGTTTTCGCATGTACAGCACAGCAAGTACTGCGATAATCAGAATCACCACGGCGGTGAGCGCAATAAACTTCGGATCTAACAGATTTGGATTCATCAAAATCTCTCCCTTGTATCAGAATAGTTAGAAAACCACGCCTGTTTACAAAGGCCCTCTATACATCAGAACCTTGTGAACCTTCAGTATCGAACTTTGTGTTTCGTAAAGCTGGTCAGAATTGATCGTGTTGTAGATCCGGGTGGCACTTCTAGCCGCTGCTTCATGGGTCAGCGGAGACCCGGTTCACGCCGCCGCAGCACGCGCAGCCTGCGCCTATGAGAGCGGAGGAGAAAAAGCAGCAGAAAGTAACAGCGGAAGCTGGGATGAGAAACTTCCGCAATAGCGGCAAAGCTTCGCACAGAGATTGAATACTCCGGGCATCCTGAGCGCATTCGCTCTATCAAGTGGCCGTGCGTCAGGAGACGGCCATGATCCGAAGAAGATATCGAAACAGAAGAACGTTTGTCTGTTCACAATTGATCACCTTCTCATTCTTATCTTCTAAATGAAAAGATATTTTGCACCGGATCGGTGCAAATCCTTGTGACAAACTACATCGACAATTGCGGTTCTTGATACTGCTGAATGACATATAACAGATTGCCACGAAAGCGGGGCAGTGTTAGGAAGCTCAGGAGATGGAGAACAATGCGGCGTTTGTTCCCACTAACTTATGGCTTGGTTCACTTGCCACACCGCACTCAGAGCAATGAGGAGTTAATCGACAGGTTCATCTGTGGTCCCAGTTTGCGTGTCCAGTAGTGAGCAGGATCGCTAATAGCGTGAGAACCTGACCTAAAATGCTGATGGCTGGCCTCTGTAACTCATTCCCAAATCGGTAAAGTTGCTCTCCCTAATTTCAAACACTGTGCAATCGTGAACAACCCCACAATGTGTCCCGGTGTAAGTTCATTCCCAAAATCGGATGCTAAAGGAATTCACGCGGCCCTCCCCCGTCGTCCTCTGAGGGCGCAGTTTAGGGAGATACTGCGCCACCTAATTGTTTAGAGAGGCTCGGCATGATAATCGAAGTACCAGGTTACGATCCCGAGCGGCTTCCGGAGCGTGCGCGTCATAAGGATTGTGGATTGCATCGAATACAAAGGATACCAATTAAAAACCTCGATACCCACGACGCCAAAGCCTCTTATTGTTCTCGTCGAAAGCCGCAACCAAGGGAAACCCGGCGAATGCAATCAGCGGCCTGCTCGGAAAAAAGCAGAAATGAAAACCACAGCGTAGCGATCTACCCCGCCACATCACCGCTGCGATAACCTCTCCGGGATTAAGTTTGGCCAATGCGGCCTTCCCCGGGAATTTAGTGCATCTGGGAACTGTCGTAAAGATTAGTGGTGATAGGTTGCTTCCTCTGGCTCAATGCAAGCAAATTCCCGAACGAGCGAGACGAACGCATCCCTTGTGATCGGGGTTCAGGTCCTGAATGGTTTTGGCAGTTGCGTCTCCAAGAGGGGCGCCGTCTCGATTATTCCCTCCGCAGACTCTGAACTCAATCACCAAGTCTTCACCAAGAGCTTGGTCGCAAAAAAGACCGAACCGAGTTGAGGTCAGTTCGGTCTAAAGACTCAGTTATACGAACAGTAAGGGCTACATTGGTATGCCCATTCGACCAATCTACCTAGTAACAATCTGAATGACTGTTCAATTGTGAACAGTCTCCACAATAAAGCTGAGCGACACTGTGGTTAGGTTCGTGAAGAGAGGCGGTGCTGGATGACTCCGACCGAACGTCCTGGTTCCCACAAGGTTCTGCTCGTGGATGACGACGAAGCCATTCGCGACATGATGACCGCGACCCTTGAACACAAGGGCTTTGACTTGGTCGCTGCCGCCAACGTGACAGAGGCTCTGAACCTGATCACTACAATGAGGTTCGATGTTTTAATCACTGATCTCCACATGCCAAATCCCAGCGATGGCTTTGCAGTGATTACCGCGATGCGTCACCTCCAACCGAATGCACTTACCCTGCTGGTCAGCGGCTACCCCGATGTGAAGAGTGCTATGGACGCGATCCTTCTCGAAGCGGACGAAATCATCGTGAAACCTTTCGAGACCAGGAAACTCGCGGATCTAGTAAACGATAAGCTGCTCGATCGTAAACCTGTTATCCCCACGCCAAAGGAACGAGTGGCTGAAATATTGCAGAATTGCAGAAGCCTTATCGTCGAAGACTGGTTGGTGAGGGTCAAAAAGAGCAAAGAACTTACTCGTGTTTCCCTTAGCGACCAAGAGCGCACGGGATATCTTCCCAGGCTGATCGAAGACTTGATTGTGCGCCTCAGAACGTCCAGCATCGCCGGCGAAGAGAGCGAGTCCATCTGTTCCGCTGCCGCCTTCGCCCATGGCAAAATGCGAAGGTCGCAAGGGTATACTCCGGCGATGCTGGTGCACGACTCACGAGTCCTACAAGTCACTCTGTTCGGAACATTGCAGAAAAACCTCAGCGCGCTGGACTTCAGTCTGCTGCTACCGGATGTCATGACGATTGCGGACGAGGTGGACTCGCAGTTGACCCAGGCGATGGAGAGCTTCGCTAGTGGCGCAGTGCCATTAGTGGCTTAACTACCCTGGTGTGCCCAAGTCAGGTCGATTCACGGATCGCTGTCGCGATCTGTGATAGTTGCCTCGTCGTGCCCACTTACACTAAGCGCGACTGTTCTTTATTGATCAGCCTTCAGAGTGCTTCCTGGACTATCGTGGCATTAGTCGTGACAGAAAGCGGTGTTTAGATGGCTGCTCCAATTCCAGTACCAATCGCGCAAACTGCCCTGCGTGCGCATGAAACATCACAACCGACGAGTCCCGAGAGGGTAGCTGCAATACTGAAACGCTGCAAAACCTCTCTGATCGCAGATTGGTTGGCGCGGGCAAAACGCACCCCTGAACTCAACCACCTTAATCTTAGCGACGAGGAACGCATGGGACATCTTCCCAAGCTGGTTAACGACTTGGTGGTTCGTCTGGGCAATGCTCGGTTGCCTACTCAAGACAGCGATGCCATCGTGTCTTTGGCTGCCATCGCGCATGGTAAGCTGCGTCGGAAGCAAGGCTATTCCCCCGCCATGCTGATCCATGAATCACGAATCCTTCAAGTGACGATCTTCGGAACATTGCATAAGAATTTGAGCGTGCTGGACTTCAGCTTGCTTCTGCCTGATGTCATGATTATCGCGGACGAGGTGGACGCGCAGTTGACCCAGACCATGGAGAGCTTCTCCAAAGCCAAGCTGAAAACTGCGGTGGCGTAGCGTATGCCTTGAGCAATGGGATGTTTTTACCGCCGCCAGTTGTGAAATTACCACCATATCCGCGCCTCCGTGTTATCAATGGTCCCTAGCCCAGCAGCAGCCTCCCCCCGACTTCCATTCCCTCCGGGAAGATAAGCAATCTACAGGTGTACCTCTGGTCGGACCTTTCCCCGGAGCTAGTCCCTTTCCGTTTTCGGAACGTGGAACAACTGCGGACGTTGACGTGCCGAACCTCGAATAGAATAATTTGGTCATAGACGGGGTACCAGGGTTCCCTTAGGAATGAAAGAGGGCCGATTCATGACACCCGTAACAGTGGCCAAGAAACGCGGCAAGTTCAACCCCAAGACGTTCCTTTCAACCATCGATCGTGGCAGGACGATCGCAACGTTTCCGAGGAAACGAACGATCTTCGCGCAGGGCGACTCGTCCGATTCTGTTTTTTACATACAGCGAGGGAAGATAAAGCTTACCGTTCTGGCAAAGAGCGGCAAAGAAGCCACGATAGGCATCCTGAATGAGGGGAATTTCTTCGGAGAAGGTTGCCTCGCAGCACAGCCTTTCCGCATGTGCACCGCGACCACTATAACCGAGTGCACGCTGATGCGGATCGACAAGAAATCCATGATGGAAGTGATTCACCGGGAACGCACATTTTCCGATATGTTCGTCGCATACTTGCTGACGCGAAACATCCGACACGAAGAGGATTTGGTTGACCAGCTTTTCAATTCCAGTGAGAAAAGACTGGCTCGCATATTGTTATTGCTGGCTCGTTTCGGCAAGGATGGAAAACCGGAAGTGGCGATTCCCAAAATCAGTCAGGAGATTCTGGCAGAAATGGTGGGCACAACTCGCGGGCGAGTCAATTTCTTCATGAACAGGTTCCGGAAATTGGGCTTTGTTCGCTACAATGGTGGGCTCGAAGTCCACCCTTCACTCCTCAATATCGTGCTCCACGACTAGCTTTCGGCTGCCGCAAGTCCGAACCTTGTCGAAGTCATAATATTTCGCCACGCTGATGTCACCTCCAGCAAAGGCGCAGATCGCCTCCTCGGACTCCCAGAACGTGACCATCAAGAAATGTGCGGTATCGCCTCTAGGCGGCGCAGCGCGTAAGCACCATTGTTACCAGGTGTCGAGCGGTAATCGGCTAGGGCGACGGTTCGCATCAAGTTTAGCTACTCGTCGCTTTTGGCTGCGGGGGTCGCGCCATGCCAGATTCGGGTGATCATACGGAACTCCTTGGGGCATCATTTGCGTCCAGAACCTTTAGATGTCGCAACCGGGCGCTTGCACTCGCAAGCCCGGTCAATGATTGAAAACCTAGCCTTGCGACTGCGATCCATAGGGTTTGCGGTGCTAGCCTATCGTCATGCAGAACCCGGTCAAAGAACGCATAGTGAAATTGCGAGAGGAAATAGCGCAAATCAGTGAAGCGAATCGACTGTACTTGCATGGCGGCAAAAAGAAGATACCGGGCTCAGCGGGGGATCACGAACGTCGGCTTCAGCGGTTGCAGGAAATCTTAGACGAGCTGGTGGCGCTTACTGACTGGAAAAAGCTGTGAAGCTCTTGGATAGCCGCGTCTACATTGTCTCGTCTGAGAGTGACGGACTCAGTGCCGTGAGGGTAGGCAGATAGTTTCCCACGGCTTGAACTACGTTACCTCCCAATTTCTCGGCAACGTCGTAAACGGCCAACGGTTTGCTAAGGTAATAGCCTTGAATCTCGTCGCACTGATGTGCCCGCAAGAATGACATTTGCGCTTCGTCTTCGACGCCTTCGGCAATCACCTTGAGATTCAGGCTCTTGGCCATGCTGATGATCGCAGTTGTAATCGCCGCGTCGTCCGGATTCACGGCGATATCTCGCACAAATGAACGGTCGATCTTCAGCTTGCTAACCGGGAACCGTTTCAAATAGCTGAAGCTGGAGTAACCGGTTCCGAAGTCGTCAATCGCCAGCCTCAACCCCATGGTCTCTAATTCTTGAAGAACTGATATGGTGATGCCTGCGTTACCCAGTAGGAGACTTTCTGTCAGTTCCAGTTCGACATAGTGCGGAGCGAGACCAGTCTCACGGAGCACTGTTCGAATGAGTTCGCAGAAGCCCGGTTGACGAAACTGGACCGCTGACACGTTGATTGCTATTGAAACGGCGGGGAGCCCTTCCTCTTGCCACTTACGCGCCTGAGAGCAGGCCGTCCTAAGTACCCATTCACCGATAGCGACGATCAGGCCACTGTCTTCAGCAATTCGTATGAACTTATCAGGTAGCACGAGGCCCAAGTCCGGATGCTGCCAGCGAACCAGCGCCTCCAGCCCGCTGATCTTTCCTGTGGCAATATTCATCTGCGGTTGGTACACCAGAAACAGTTCCTTTTTGTCCAGTGCCAGGCGCAATCCGTTCTCCAGGGCCAATCGCTCCAGAGCCTGAGCGTTCATCTCCGCGGTGAAAAACTGGAAGTTGTTTCGTCCATTGTCTTTGGCGTTGTACATAGCAGCATCGGCATGCTTGATTAGGATTTCGCTGTCCCCCCCGTGTTCTGGGAAGACGCTGATGCCGAGGCTGCAACCAATGCTAAGCGAGTGGCCCTGGATGAGGAATCCGGTTGTCATTGCATCCATAAACCGCTCGGCGGAAACTGCGGCCTCGGAGATGTCATTAACATGGGTGAGTACGACGATAAACTCATCTCCCCCCAATCGGGCCACAGTATCTTCTTCACGCGCACACCTTTTAAGCCGTTCTGCAACGTCGTGCAGAAGGAGGTCACCAACGGAATGCCCGAGCGAGTCGTTGATTGTTTTGAAGGAGTCGAGATCAAAAAACAGAATTGCGACTTTGTGCCTGTGCCGACGAGCAGCGGCGAGCGCATTTGACAATCGATCGCGCAGAAGAATCCGATTCGGCAGTCCCGTCAGAGCGTCATAGTAGGCCAGGGATTGAATTTTATCTTCGGCGAGCTTGCGCTCGGTGATATCTACGAGCGTTCCCTCAACAATATTGGCGGTGCCCGAATCGTCCTCGGCGAGACTTACATTTAACATCGCCCAGGCGGACTCACCGTTCTTGCGTCGAAACCTCATCTCGTGGTTAGCAACCCTTTTCTCGGATTTAAGTTTTGTCAAAAATGCTTCGCGATCGGAGGCCGCGTCATACAAATGTGGTACGGGGACCGCCATGAGTTCCTCCGCCGAGTCATAACCAAACATGCGAGCGGCGGCGTGATTGCACTCCACGAAGCGCCCTGCAAGCGTGGTGCGAAACACGCCCGCTAGGTTGCGCTCAAACAGCAGGCGATAGCGTTTCTCCGACTCACGAATGGTCTGTTCGGCCTTCTTTCGCTCGGTGACTACTGCTCCCAGGCAGAGGCCCGTCAATCCGAGAGCCAACATGGCGAGTTGCAGTTTGGGAAGTGACCCACTTGGTGCTTGACTGATCCACGCCGCGAATGTCATTCCGACACTGATGGCGAATGTGGCCAGGATGGCTCCTGGCAGGCCACGCCGCACGGCAATCCAGATGACTGGGACGAATAGTAGATAGAGGGGTTGATAGGGAATTGCCGGCGCATAACCGAAGACAAAACAGATGGCGAATGCAACAAATCCGGATTGCGCCGTCAGTTCGAGGATCTCCATTGCCGAAGCGCGAGCCCTCCAAGCCGCGGATAGGCGACCCTCACCTCCCGATCGCAACCAGCAACCCACCAGCGGAGCTACGTACACCAGCAAGAAAGGCGTGAAGGTGATGATCGCTAGTACGTCGCTGGCCCACCAAACGGCCGCCGTCCTGAGCGCATCGGATCCGCCGATTCGACCGGCTCCCAAGAGACTCAACACCCCAAACAGAGCGCTCAAGATCGCCGCGCCGAGCGAAATTACGATGTAGCGTCCGACGTCGCGCAGAGTGCCAAGTTTGGGATCGATACGCCAGGGCCCTCGCAATATGACAGCGGCGCCAACGTAGCCCAGGTATATCGCAATCGAACCAGGAATTCCGCGCCACGAAAAAAGTGACTGATGGTAATTCACGACGGCTGCGATCAGGCTCGAGATGAACACCGCGGGCACATACCGCGTTCCTCCACACAGGAGCAAAGCCAGAGCCAGCCCGACCGGCAGATACGAAGGGGGCGCCCCCTCCCAAACCTGAGATGCCGTCGATGACCCGTCCAGGACCAGGAATGCGGCTCCGAACAGTATCCCCACCACCAATTGTCTGTAGGCAGAAGTCCCAAACCAGTCCTGCCCACACGAGGTCGCATTCGGCAATGGTTGGTCCACCTTAGAAACCTGCCCAGTTCGATCCAAAGCCGCTGGTTTGTGCTGTTGGTCATCCTCGCGCGGTTTGTATAACTGTTCGGTGTTCAAGGTCATAGCACCTCACGTTGGCCTCGCCCACCTGACGGCAGAGTGCATTCAATTCGTTGGCCCACCCGGTGCTTAGAACTCCTGCGTAACTGGCGCTCGGTACCCCGGTTATTCATCGGTAAACGAAGCTCTGACTCTGCTGCTGCAGGAGGAATTGAGTGCGTTGCAGCCCTGGTAGACTCGCGAAATGGGCAAAAGAACGCTGGAGGTCCACGAAAACGCCGATGGTTTTTCTCGTGGTTGCACATACACTTAATCCTACGTCCTATTGCTAGCCAGTGCCGTTCGTTGAAGGCTCATAGGGTCAGCAACCAACGCCCGTGCTTTCGTCGCAATCTGTCGGCGACGGTAGTGCAAGGCGTCAATGCTCGATCCACAGCCACAAGACGCAGTGACTGAGCTAGGAATGGAGTGGTTCTCAAGCGCCGAAATGGCCTTCGTCAACTCCCGAAAGACGTGATGGGTGGGAATCCTTCACACCGACTTACTTAAAGCGGTTATCGCACGGCTGGCGAAGTGCTGTTTGTAACAAATGAACTTCGTGCGCCTGTGCGAATCAATTTCCATCGCCGCAATGTGCGGCGACTCTTATATCACCGTGCTCTTCGAATCTCGCATTGTTTTTCTAAGTACATTGTGTGGCGTGGCGCTAATTCGTGATTAGTGGCTAAAGGATCATAGTTGGCGAAGGCTGGGTCGCCACCCACCAACTCTGGTCGGCATACTGAAGAAAAAGGTTTCACCGCTGCCCTTTGCAGCTCAGCTCACGCCTTAACGGCTCAGTGCAATTTGTTCGTAAACCGAACCTGCCTTCTGCTCGAAGGTTGCACACCTATTGCCCCAAACGTAAACAGATAAATGGGCTACAGTCGAAACTGTGAAATATGAACCCACCACTCCAATCTTATTTTTCGTAGACAGTTCTCAACCGCGGAGCAGCGCACTGCTGTTGGAGGACCTCTCGTCTTGTTGTTCCTGACCGTCCTGGTTGTTTTGTCCTGGCTCCGTACTGGCGGGGTAGCCGCTTTGGGCACCGTTGTATGTGGGACCCTTCGATCGTCTGGCTGGATGTCACCGGCATGTAGACAGCAGACGATTTCACGATAGTAAGCCCACCGCGCATAACACGAAAACAAAGGAGTAACAATGAAATCCGCCACGCAGTCCAGGTTCGGCCTCGTCGCAGCGATCGCACTGACGAGCAGCTTGCTGTGCTCGTCGCAAAGCGCACCGGCCAACCATTTCGCACCACAGAACCCTGGCACTGCCCGTCAAGTGCAGGCGAATTATGGACAACTACCCTTGGCCTTCGAGGCAAATAAGGGTCAGACGGATCCAAGCGTGAAGTTTGTCTCCAGCGGTACGGGATATTCTGTGTTCCTCACCTCCGGCGGGATGGTTCTCTCCTTGCGTCCCCAGGAATCAGTCTCTCCAGTCGTTTTGAATATTGCCTCGAAAGCTCAACCAACCAGCAACAAAATCGCCGGCAACGCGCCAGATACAACCATGATCTTCACTCTGCTCGGTGCTGCTTCCAATCCAAAAGCTGTCGGCGAAGAACCGCTTCCGACCAAGGTGAACTATTTCATCGGCCGTGATCCCAAAACATGGCAGACCAATGTCCAGACCTACGCAAAGGTTCGGTACCAGAATGTCTATCCCGGTATTGACCTCTTGTATTACGGCAACAACCGGCAGGTCGAGTACGATTTCATAGTTGCTCCCGGCTCAGACCCGAACAAAATCCAGTTCTCGGTGACGGGGGCCGATTCGCTGAACGTAGATCTCGCAGGCAACCTCGTTCTAACAAAAGGAACCAACCAACTTCACTTTCAGACTCCCGCCATCTATCAAGTCGTAAACGGCGCCCGGGTAAAAGTTCCAGGCAACTATTCTCTGAAAGACAGCACCCATGTCGGCTTCACGGTCGCCCCTCACGACAATTCGAAAACACTGGTGATCGACCCGGTACTTGTGTATTCAACCTTTCTCGGTGGCCGCAGCTATGACCAGGGCAGCGCTATTGCCGTGGATGCAATTGGCAACGCTTACGTGACCGGCACTACGACTTCTCCTGACTTTCCTTTGGCAACCCTGGGTACGCTCAATCCAACTCAGCAGCGCATGTTTGTCGTCAAGTTGGATGTGAGCGGCTCGACGCTGTTGTACGCCGACTACTTTGGAGGCACGAGCGGAAGCGACAGTCCCAGCTCGATAGCAGTCGATTCCACCGGTAGTGCGTATGTCGCAGGGCAAACTGGTTCGTCGGATTTCTCGATCTTCAATGCTTACCAATCAACCCTGGCGGGCTATCAAGATGCATTCCTCACCAAGTTTTCAGCTGACGGCTCTTCCCTCGTGTACTCCACGTATCTAGGCGGCAGCAGCAATGACTCCGCGCAAGGGCTCGCGGTTGACAGCGCAGGGGAGGCGACTGTTGCAGGCTCGACCTCATCCCAGAATTTTCCGCTAGCCAGTCCCTACCAGTCGTCTATCTCCCCAGATCAAAACAACCATTGGGGCCAATACAGTTTCTTCTCGCGGTTCTCCGCCGATGGTTCCTCTTTAATCTACTCCTCCTATCTCGCAGGCAACTTGTTGTCACAGAATAATTGCTATATCTTCTGTTACCCCTACACAAATGTCAGTGGACTCGCTTTAGACAACGCAGGGAACCTTTACCTTGTCGGCAATACGGACACTGCAAATTTTCCGACGACTTCAGGAGCCTTCCTGCAGACCTATCCTGGAACCTACGTGAGTCGGGTGCCTTTCATTTCGAAATTCGATACTTCGGGCGCGATCGTATATTCCAGCTATTTCGGGGGAACCAACGATTCGTATGCTAGGGCCGTCGCTGTGGACGCAGGCGGTTCTGCGTACGTGACTGGATTCGACGGAGGAGGCGATAATTTCCCGATCACGGCAACGACCATCTGTGATCCAAACACGCAAACTTGCAATGGAATGTTTGCTACCAAGTTCGATACCGCCGGCGCGAACCTGGTGTATTCCACTTACCTTGGTCCTAATAACAACACCGAGGGACTCGCCATTCAGGTGGACGCTGCGGGTGACGCCTACGTAATCGGAAACGTCTACTCCAGTCAGTTCACGCCAGTAAATCCGATCGAGAGCTACACTGGTGGCCAGGATCTGCTCATAGTGGAAATAGATCCCACTGCCAGCACGCAGCTGTTTGCAACCTTCGTAGGAGAAGATCAGGACGAGTCTGTGGGTGGCATGGCTCTGGATAGTAACGGGGCGCTGTATCTCACCGGCAGCACAAGCTCTACCTATTTCCCCGTCACCCAGTCCGCCTTCCAGAGTTCGTGGGGAGGGCAGGACGACGCTTTCATTTTTAAAATTGGTCCCGCGACTGCTTCAGCCGTCGCGATCGGGCCTTCGCTCCTGCAATTCTCGACGCTTAACGTCGGAGTTGCCAGCCCGCCGCGTTCGACTATCCTGCGGAACATGGGAACGGCGCCTCTCAACATCGCGACTAAAATCATTACCGGCGATTTTGCGGAAGTCGACGATTGCGGAATCGTTGTTGCCCCAGGTTCTTTCTGCACTTTTACTGTGACATTCACGCCCACCGCTCCCGGTTCGCGCTTCGGAACCATTGTGCTCGGCGATGATGCCTCCGGTTCTCCGCACGTTATAAACCTGGTTGGCGACGGTTCGTCGCCCATCGTCACACTCAGTCCCCAAACTCTTACCTTCTCTAGTCTTCCCGTCGGCCAAACCAGCGCAGTGCAAATCATCACTCTGTCGAACACTGGAAATGCCACATTGAACATCGCCAGTATCCTGGCGGGCGGAAACTTTGCCGCAACCAGCAACTGCGTTTCGGCCCTGGCTTTTGGATCGAGTTGCCAGATTCAGGTCACGGTTACGCCAACCGTTGGCGGTGCCATGACTGGAATCTTAACCCTGACCGATGACGCTCCGAACAGTCCCCAAACCATAGCTCTCGCGGGAAGCGGTTACGTGACAAACGGAACGTTCATTCCCTCCATCATTACCTTCGCCAATACGCCCGTCGGAGCAATCAGCAGCCCACAACCCGTCACGGTAACGAATACGGGCAGTGTGGCTATGACAGTAAGTGCGGTGACAGTTACTGGGGGTTTTGCGCAGACCAATACTTGTTCGAGCATCCCGGCAAGCGGCACTTGCACGATCTCGGTTACGTTCGTGCCAACCACTTCGGGCGCTCAGACCGGAACCCTTACGATTAACGACAACGCGCAGGGCAACCCGCACGCTGTCAGCCTGAGTGGTACTGGCCTCGCCGGGGCTGCGCAACTGAGCGCTACCAGCCTCACCTTCACGGCGCTTACCGTCGGCACAACGGGCAGCGCACAAACCATCACCGTAACCAATTCCGGCAATGGAGCTCTGACCGTGACCGGAATCCAGGCGACTGGCGATTTCGCGCAAACCAACAATTGCGTTTCGATCGCGGCAAATAGCGGAACTTGCACAATTCAACTTACGTTCACGCCGACTTCCTCTGGAATTCGTTCAGGAACGGTCACGCTTACCGATTCGGCGGCTAATAGTCCGCAGTTGGTTTCACTGACCGGTTCGGGCATCGACTTCGGCATGCCGGCTACCGGCGGCTCGGATACTATCAAGGCCGGTGCTACAGCCACCTACACCATGTCGGTCTCTCCGGTCGGAGGAACATTCTCCAGCGCGGTGAGTCTCGTTTGCGCCGGTGCTCCAGCGTTCTCGACCTGTACCGTCAACCCAACGTCAGTCACTCCTGGCGCTAACCCGTCGACCGTCACTGTCACCCTCAAGACGGCTGGGACTTCCGCGCAACTCTCCAATCCAGGCGGTGCGCCACGCTCCACGTTTGCGTTCTGGACGCTTACCACGGGCTTCGGGTTGTTCGGCATGTTCCTGATCGGTACTAGACAGGGACGAAAGCGCGCGAGCATTCTCTTGCTTTTGATGGTCCTGATGACTGGGGTGCCGTTCTGGGTCGGATGCGGAAGCTCAAGTAGCCCGACGAAGACCGATCCGACAGGAAACTCAACTCCGACAGGAAGCTACACGGTTCTGGTCATCGGCACCTCTGGCAGCGTGAAACATTTCACATCCCTTGCTTTAACCGTGCAGTAAGCACGACCGGCGGCAATAACCTGGGCGCTTCGCAAGAGGCGCCCATTTTTTTCGCCTCGACATTTTGTACAGCATTTGAACTGGCAGGCGATCCAATGCCACCTACCTGGAATAAGGTCTCAGATTCCACAGACGCCTGGTTCATTCGTTACAAATTGCAGTTCGAATGCGCCGTTACAATCGCGCTGATCACTTGTCGGTCCTCTCTCTTTAGCTTTTCTCAGATGTCTGACACAAGCGTTCGGCCAGTGTGAATGTGAGTGACCAGTCGAGCCTCACGCAAATCCCAGGAAGCGCGGGTAGGAGTTGACGCAGGGCGCCTGCGACCTCCCTGCGGGCCGAATCGCTTTCTTCTTGAGAGTGCACGTTATCAATTGCGAGTACGCACTATGCAGACTGAGGAAGAGAAGCCGGCCGGCACAACAACGACCGTCGCTAATGACCGAAACGTAGTCCAGAGGTGAATCGTGGGTTTTGACATGGAAATCCCGTTCGTTCTTATCCTTGGGCTCTTGTACCGTCCGTCTGAGAAATTTGGTTGGTGCCCGGTTGTTCTGCCTGCAACGTAACGGCCTTTTTCGCGGTACGGATTACGGTACGTAGATCGTTCAGTTTGTACCGACCGGCAAGGACTTAGGTGGCCGCCCGCCTCTCGCAAGTCGTTGGATTTGTTTGTCGTGGTTGTTCTTTCACGGCGGTAACACGGGTTCAAATCCCGTCGGGGACGCCAACATACCGTTTTCGGTGCCGATTTTCTCTAACACGCTGAAAAGCGACGGCTTTGAGGTGTTCAAGAAGCCTTGATCTTTGGAGTACAGCAAACCCTCTTTAAAGAGCAGAGTTTGAACACCATGCTTCTGCCCCGGCCCAGCCCTCTCATATGCTGCCGCGATGTCAACCAGCATCAACTCTGCAAATCCCACGAACCTGTCACACGTTGGAGCAACTGCTGACGCAGACCGAGCCAAAAGGCCACCGCTTGTCCCAACCCTCTGCTCCCGATTCGGAACTGAATCCCGGCGATGGCGTCGAGGGCTTGGCAAATCTTGGAAAGCCGACTGGAGAATTCGGGACAGTTGAAAAAACGAACGAAGATGACGCGCTTGTAAAATGGGGTGACGACGGTCGTATGAGATTGCGTCAACCTTGGCTTAAGAAAGTCAGCAACAAAGTTCATCCCCCTGGCAAGCCAGCAAGCGCCTAGCTGCCCGCTTTGGCCCACGGGGGTACTAGACATCAATTCGCCATTATCGCCGCAGTAGGATTGCCGGGACTCGTAACGTGCTGGACGTAGCATGCCTCGTGAACGGCCTTGCCGTTTTCATCAGCGCACAGGTCGATCCCCAAATTCACGGGCTTACTGCAGAATGCGCAGGGTATTTCTTGGAAGGGGCGGCTATCCATAAATGCCTCTTTTGGAGGTTATGAGCAGTGTAGGCCGAAAGCGAAATCCGGGCTGATCAATGCAGATCAAATTTGGAGTTTTGTCCGTAAGCTATCCATCGCTAGTCGGCGGTCGTTATTGGCAGGAAGGAGATTCGGAACTCTAGCAGGAAGCTACTGATCTCCGGTATTTGCTTCATCCCCCGCAGGTCTGGATATCTAGGGAAGATCGCATGCAGCAGCGCCGTGCTTTCCCCGACAGTGAGGCTCCCATTCGTACTCATGTGTTCATCGTGAGTTACTTAAGCTGGCGACGACGAAGTGTTTTGCGGAACAGTCATCAACCGTTCCGATTGAATCGTCGGCGGCTGATAGTTATACATCCTGACCATACGATAGATTGTTGTTCTCCCTATGCCCAATAAACGTGCTGCCAGAAGATAATTTCCGGCGCATTTATCGAGTGCGGCTACAACCACGCGACGCTTAACTTCTTCCCAAGGGATAATTGCCCCCAATGGTTGCGGTATTGACTTCGATAAAGTACTCATAGCTCATCCTCCTCATCTCTGCTAGGTATCGTCGTCCCGGGGAGAGGGCCGCGTGAGTTCCTTTAACACCCAACTCCTTTGGAGTGACCTTACAACTGTGGGATGTCTCGGAATTGATCACAATTGCACACTATTTGAAAATAAGTTGGAAAGTTTACCGATTTGGGAATGAGTTGTGGCACCGGAACTACGTTCGCCACGGCCTAGCTTACTGCTTAAAGAGTGACCGCAAAGAATCGTCATCAACACGGCTCTCAGCCGCCAGCCAATGAATGAAATCCTTGGGGCTAATGTGCGAGGGCTTTAGAACCTCTTTTTTCTCAAGGCCAGATTCGAGGCTTGCCTGTTTGCCGTGTTGGCGATGACCTTCCATGTCTTCGGCTTCATTGTCTTTGCCCTGAAGGGATTTTCCCGGTCTCAGTCTGCGCGTCTTAGTGGGCCGCCTCATTTCATAATTATCCTGCTGCAAATGTAGGTACTCAACAATTGGAATGACGTCATTGAATAGGCGACCCTCGTCAATACTTGTGATCAGTGCGATGTGAACAATGTCAGGACCTTGGCGAGGTGTTGGCCGGCAAGACTGCAATTCATCGAGCCGATAAGAGTTCAACGACAAATTGGCCTAGGTCCAGTGCCTCAACTCCTTTAGCAATCGCCGATGTAGGTACTTGTAGGCGCGACTTCCGATGGACCACGATCAATCTTCCTGCTCGTTTTTGCAACGCGCGCTGAAGAGAGGTCAAGGGCGATGCCATGGGCGGGCGGACCGTCTTCGCGGCTTTCGCTTCTACCAGCCACAGCTTGGCGTTAGGACGTGGAACAAGAAAATCTACTTCCAGACCTTGCTGATCCCGAAAATAGTAGAGTTCCTTGCGCATCCCACGATCGGCTTGGCTTTTGAGTATCTCTGCTGCGACGAAGCCTTCGAACAAGGGGCCTAGGAATGGCGACCTCTCAAGCTCAGCCGATGATGTCAGGCCCAGTAGGTAACAGGCGAGGCCGGAATCACCCAGGTACACCTTCGGCGACTTAATGAGTCTCTTCCCGAAGTTTTCGAAATACGGCGGCACCAGAATGACCTGGCCTGTTATTTCGAGGATGTGCAGCCAGTCGCCAATCGTTGGAACGCTGACCCCGAGCGGTGCAGCAAGGTCGGTCTTGTTCAGAATCTGGCCGTGACGACTCGCCAGAAGAGCGAGAAAACGGCGAAATGTCGCCAAGTCCCTCACATTTGTAATCGCCCGGACATCTCTCTCTAAGTACGTTTGCAAGTAGGAGGCAAACCAAAGGCTACGAGCCTTGGGCCGGGCGAGCACCTCTGGGAATCCCCCGTGTAACAGGTTCACTTTCTTGGTTTCTGCGAGGCTGAAAGGCAGGAGTTGGAGGATGGCAGCCCGGCCCGCCATCGATTCGCTGATGCCCTGCATCAGCGGAGCCTCCTGGGACCCCGTGAATAGCCATTGCCCCATCCGCCGTGGGCCCGTGTCGATAACCGTACGGACGTAGGCCAGTAATTCGGGGCTATTCTGGATCTCGTCGAAGACGACTGGAGGGCGCAGCGCGTCAAGGAATGCGCGGGGATCGCTGCGTACGCGTGCCTGAATGTCGGGGTCTTCGAGCAGCACATAGCGGGCTTTCGGGAACAGCCTGCGCAGAAGAGTGGTTTTGCCGGCACGCCGAGGCCCCGTCACAACAGCTGCGGGAAAGTGTCGAGCTGCGTCCAGCAGCACGCCTGCCAATCTCCTTTGGATATATTGCATATGAGAAATATAAACTATTACTTTAGATTACTCAACACTAGAAATTGGTGTTTGTGAGACAGATGCCAAAGATGTTGTTGGAGGCAGGCCGCCCCTAACCATGTCCGTCAGAGAATCCACCCGTATTTTGCGCAATTTGCGTAAGAGCCTACGCAATATGCGTAAACCTGCTGCGCCGGAGAGCAGGGCTCAATCGTGAATGCTTGACTAGGAGGGATGCTCCGGTGCGGCTCGCCTTTTCACCCTCTCAGCCATAAGGGTGCTGATTTCGTCGAAATGCCACGGGCGGAAATCATCCATGGAAAGGGAAGTTGGGTTAGGGAGTCCATGATGGCAGCGATTCCAGACCCGCATGGCGTAGTGACAGATCACGATGGGTTGGCAATGTATGGAGATTTCGGCAAGCTTGCTGAGCCAAGAGAACTCCTCGGTCAGCTTGCGAATTTGTTGTCGTGATTTCCCGGCACCGCAAAGATCTTCTTGCAGCGAATCTGCTTGCGGTACTCCAGCGCTTTCGCCTTGCTCCCGATGCAGAAATCCCCAAGGAAATAGAGGATGGCATTGGCCTTAGCGGAGTCGTTGAGACGGTCGAGGATCGTTCGACCCATTTCCTCGACGCTTTGAAACGGTCGATTACAGCAGCGGATTATGTTGCTATGATCGAAGTGAAAATCTGCCGTAAACCCAACGATGGCGCGTACAAAAGTGAAAAGAGTCACCTGCGCCTCCGTAGGCGCACGCCTCCAAATTGTCTTGCACGACGGTAGCGACATCCTATGTGAACTTCGCGTTCGCAGGAGGACAGGAACCGATCTCCAACTTTCTGAGGATTCTCACATTTTCCTATGGGGGAGGGAGTGGCATGTTGGCGGCTTTGAGGGGGGAAAGGTGGCCTACGTCCAGTTTCTCGAGGACAGCTATGGTACTGCGGGCGCGTTCAAAACCGGGGACAAGACACGATTCCACAGCGATCGGTCGGGAAAAGTGATGGGGTTTTAATGCTGAATAGCTCGTCACTGGTGAATTCATCCCTGTCACGGACTTGTCCGCACTGATTTTGCACGAACCTACTGTGCTCGCATCCGGTAGTTGTGGGAGAATCAACGTCGGGCGGCAACTAACATTGGAGGATAAACTATGAAAGCTGCAGTGATCCACGCGTATGGTTCGCCTGATGAACTTAAATTCGAGGACATGCCCGATCCGTCTCCTGGGCCGGGCGAGGTGCTCATAAGGACTGCCGCCACGAGTATCAATCCGCTTGACGTGAAGATGAGATCAGGGGCGGTCAAGGAATATTTTCCAGTGTCTTTTCCCGCAATCCTGGGCTGGGATGTTTCTGGAACCGTGGAGAAGGTTGGCCCTGGAGTGAAAACTTTCACTAAAGGTGACAAAGTCTTCGCACAGACGGCGCAAGCAGACGCCACGATGTGCGTGGTAAAGGTGGCTGATCTCGCGCGGGTGCCCGATGGGATGGACTTGGTATCGGTGGCCGCGTTGCCTACAGTCACCACAACCGGGGCTGAACTGGCCGCTCTCGCACTTGAAGGAAAGAAGGGTGGCACTCTGTTGGTGACCGGTGCCGCTGGAAATGTCGGCCGTTCCGCGGTCTTTGTGGCAAAGGAGAAAGGTGCCACCGTAATCGCGGGTGTACGGAAAGGACAAATCGAGGAAGCGCGAACCCTGGGAGCTGACCGCATACTTGCGCTGGATGATGAGACGGCTGTTGCAGGTTTCGAGTTGCTGGATGCCATCGCCGATACGGTTAATGGGCCGACAGCAACAAAGTTGATCGGCAAGCTCAAGCAGGGAGGAGTTTTCGCATCGGTGCTAAGCGCTCCGACCAACACGGCTGACTATCCTTCCATTTCAGTCAAAACGATGCAAGTGAAGGCGGATCCGCGGGTGCTATCGCACATGGCTGAAGCGGTGAGGTCAGGGAGGCTGTCGATCCCGCTTGGCCAGCGTTTCGCACTGAAAGACGCGAACAAGGCGCACGCAGCAGCGGAAAAAGGTGCCGCGGGGAAAATCCTGCTGGTCGCGTAAGAGGATCCTTAGTCCATCATAATTTCTTACTAGGTATCTATGAAGGCAGATAGTCGGCCAGGTTCCTCTCGCGTGCAGCTGCGAAAGTGGGACTCCCACTGGAGCCGGCAATAAAGCGAATGACAAGCACTCTCAATGTAGCGTTCCGCTCTGGATTCTCCATCGCTCCAAGCAAACGAGCCTAGAATCTCCCGCGATATTTAGCTCTCCACATAAGTGCCGCGGGAGTTAGTACTGACAAAGCGCATCTCGCCATCAACGTCCCGACTTGTCGCCAAACCGGAAACCCACCGAAAAAGAACTGACCAGTGCAAAGACTTGGAAGACTCTGATGCGGCGAAACAGCGATCGCCCGGCCTGTGTCGCGACAAGGCAGAGGCAAGACGCCGAAATCATCTCTCCTACACGATGATACCGCCCGCTACTGGTTGTTCTCCGCTCTGCTATTGTGAGGCGCCGAAAAGAATCGGGCTCACCATGGTTTCAATCCTGGCTGCCATCTCCTCGGCGGGGACACGGTTCGGAGACTGAAACCAGCGGCGCGCGGCTCCAAAAACGGCCCAGGCCGCTGTGGTCGCGGGTAGTGACGAATCCGCATCGGCAGCCATCCCATGATGGGCAAGCCCTTCCTTGAACATATCCTCAACAATAGGGATGATCGAGCCTTCGAGCGCCATCCGCGACAACTGAGTGGGACAGCCCGTGCTCTCCACAAGATAGTCGCACACGCCGAGTGCAATGGCGCGCAATGCTCCCTTGCACCCGGTAAAAGTTATGGCTCGGCGCTCGATCAGATCGCGGAAGCGGGATTCCGTCATGGCCTGCAACAACGCGTTTTTGTCCGCATAGTGCAGGTAAAAGGTGGCCCGGTTCAACGTGGCTTCGTCAGCGATCTCCTGCACAGAGACGTCTTCGAATTCCTTTTTCATCAATAACCTGGCTAGTGCGTCCATCAGCATGCGGCGGCTGCGCAGAATGCGCGGATCCGTCGTTTCGGCCTCGGGTTGGAGAAGCTTGGCCATTTCTATATTGATGAAAGCATACCTGTTTATAGATCAAAGCGACAGTTGTTTATTTTCTTTTAATCGACACATGTCGTTTAGTAATCATATGTCGTGCAGGAGGAATTCTCAATGTCGACGCTGCTTCACATCGATTCCAGCCCGCTCTACGGCCGATCAGTCTCGCGTGAACTGACGGCTGCGTTCGTGACCCAATGGAAGGCGGCGCACCCGGATGGAAAGGTCATTGACCGAGACCTCAACGCAACGGCAATGCCGCCAATCAATGCGGAATGGGTCGGTGCCGTCTACACGCCGGAACAGACCCGCACTCCACAGCAGAAGGAGCTGCTCTCGCTCTCCGACTCGCTGCTCGCCGAATTGGAGCAGGCGGATGAGTACGTCATCGGAGTGCCAATGCATAACTTTGGCGTGCCTTCCGTTCTCAAGCTCTGGATTGACCAGATTGCGCGCGTGGGCAGGACCTTTTCCTACAGTGAGAAAGGGCCGAAGGGCCTGATCACCGGCAAGAAGGCAACCTTCATCATCGCAACGGGTGGGATCTACGACGCCCAGACCCGGATGGCCTCGTTCAATTTCGTGGAGCCGTATCTGCAGTCCGTATTTGGTTTTCTTGGCGTGACAGACGCGACTTTCCTCACAGCAGGTGGGACCAGCGCGCTGAACCAGGGGAAGGACTGGAACACATTTCTCGCACCCCACCTTCAAGCCGTGCAGACGCACGCGCACACCTTCTAAGAGAGGACACTCATGAAAATTACTTCAATTGTTGCTCGCTATTTACTGGGCCTGATGTTTACGGTCTTTGGGTTGAACGGATTTCTCAACTTTATCCACCAGCCGCCACCCACAAATCCGCTGGCGTTACAGTTTTTTGGCGCCATCGTCGCATCGCACTTTGCCGCGTTCTTCTTCGCGGGGCAGGTGTTTGGTGGGCTGTTGCTGCTTTTCGGCCGATTCGTGCCACTTGCGCTGACACTGCTGGCTGCGGAGCTCTACAACATCCTGGCGTTTCACCTGACGATGTCACCGGACACCATCGCGCCTGCGCTGGTCGCTTGCGTGTTGTGGATTCTGGTTTTCTTGCAGTACCGCGAAAGTTTCAAGGGCATCCTCAGCGCGCAGCCTGTGACGCAGGCATAAATTGCCTCCCAGTATTTATGGGCACGGTGCCTCCTTGCTGAGTGCATGGTCGGCGATACGGCCCGCCGATGGCGCAAACGCCCGTTCAGCGGGCGTTCTGAGTGAACGGGGAATTGATTTCAGAAGGAGAAGACATGTCGCAAGAACGCGGTATCAGTCGCGTGGTTAACGTTTCTCCAGCGGCACCTGGATTCGTCGGTCCGGGACATCTAGCTGCACCTGTCGTGTCTCGCGAAAACTTCGAGATGAACGATCCCTTCATCTTGTTGATGGACGATCATCTTGACATCGGCGACCGGCCAGTTGGTGGTCCTCACCCGCATGCAGGTTTTGAAACCGTGACGCTTATTCTCGACGGCGCGATCTTTGACCGCGATGAGGGCGGTACACTCAACGCTGGCGAAGTGCAGTGGATGACCGCGGGCAGCGGCATTATTCATAGCGAAGACGTCAGGACCAAAGGAAAGGTCCGCCTTCTTCAGCTATGGCTTACCTTACCTAAGAACAGACGCTGGATTGCCCCCGATTTTCAAACGATTAATGTCAATGAGGTTCCGGTGCGCCGCGAAAAAGGCGCCGAGATCCGAGTTTATAGCGGTTCCTCGGCCGGCCTTCAGTCAGGCACGCGAAACCATGTACCGGTCACGATGGTCGAGATCAATTTAGAGCCACACGCCTCGGCCGAGTTGGACATAGCTGCATCCTACAACGGCTTTGCATTTGTCATTGATGGTTCGGTTCGAATCGGCGACACCGAGCTGAACGCTGGGCAGGTCGGTTGGCTCGATCGGTCGACTGACGTCGGTACGAGCGTGTTGCGCGTGGTCGCCGGAGAATCCGGAGCGCGGCTGGTGTTATATGCGGGACAGCCCCAGGGAGACCCAATCGTATCCTATGGCCCATTTATAGGAGACTCGAAGCAGGACATTGCCAGGCTCTTTGCTGAGTATCAGTCGGGAAGATTTCCCCGCCTTAGCGAATTGAAAAAGCAGCAGGTCTAACTTTTCGACGTTCCTCTCCTTCGCCAGCCTTATGGAGTAAGCCAGTTCACCTTGATAACTTTTCTGCGTTGCCGGTGCCTCGGGCATTCGGACATGCCGGTAGGCGCGTGAGTAGCTTAATCGTGCCCTCACCCGGCAGGGGGAAATCATCGAAACCGCACTAGAGGAATGTTATAGACAGGTCCCTTAAGCCGACTTGAACTAAGCCGCTTTGCGGCGGACGCATTCGCGTGTTGCTGAGCCGACGGTCGAGGTGATCTGAGCTAGTTTGTTGTCGCAGAAGAGGAACTCTCTGTGACCCATCTACGCCAGATCATGCTTGAGTAACTACGGCGCCGCAACTACGCCGAGTCCACCATCCACGCTTACATTCAAACGGTCGAGCATTGCAATCGGCACTTCCATCGTTCACCTGATCAGCTTGGCCCCGAACACCGTAACCCAGCGCTTGGCAGCTTTACGCTTCTTCTATGTTCAAGTGTTGAAGCGAGGCTGGAGCGTTGCCGAAACGCCGTATCCGAGGAAGGTACTGCACTTACCGCAGGTGCTGAGCCAGGAAGAAGTGGCGCGTCTGATCGACGCGGCCGAGTTTCCCTTTCATCGCATCCTGCTGATGACACTGTATGCCACGGGCGCACGTCGCGCAGGGTCGCACGAGATTCCCTAGCGTTCGATACGGGACATACCTTAGCACGGCAAGAGGTTACATTTGGAGTGAAATCTCCGCGCACTAGTGAGGGTCATCGGCTCTCGGGGGAAAGACGATGACCTTCATTGTTTTCAGCTTGCTTCTCAGTCGGACAGCAACGCTTGAGCGTGGGGGATCAGTTCCGAAGCGTGGTCCTTTGAAACCACTGCTTGTATGCCAGCCGCGAAAGCGACCCGTTCAATTTCCCGTCCCTCATGCACGGTGAACAGAATGAGCGAGGTCTCAGGTACGACTTTCCTGAGAAACGGAGCCGCATCCAACCCGCTCATCACAGGCATATTGAGGTCTAAGACAATGAGGTCGGGTTTCAAGAACCCGGCTTTCGCAACGGCATCAAGTCCGTTTTCGGCTTCCCCTACAACTTCGCAGTTGGTCTCTGATTCAAATAATTGACGCACCATACAACGCACGATGGGACTGTCATCCACAACGAAAACACGCTTCTTAGGCATCGGTTGTTGCTGGTTTGATGCAACTTCCTGCGACCAGAGGGGTAGGGTTCGTACCCCAGATTTTCACTAACGACACCTGACAGAGCGAAAACGGAACGCGGATCGAACTCGCGCCTACAGTGGACGGACATGCTATGAAGAAAACCGGAATTGTTAATGGCAGTGACGCCGAGTGGCGATCCGCTTTTGAGAGGCAGTTGCTCTGTCTGTCATAACGTCGCCTTCGCCTTTGGCGGGAATACAACGGAAAATCGAGGCTCTTGCAACTCGCATTCGAAAGGCACGTTCGCGAAATCCATACGCAAGCGTCTTCCAGCCAATTCCACTCCCCGATAATTCCCAGAGCGTAGAGCTACGCATCGGCAATAGAGATGTCTTCGTCGCGCGTGACTTCATCCAGAATACAAGCCGCGCTGGATCGAAAACCGAAATTCACACATCGGCCTAAAAACCCCGTCCTAGGTAAATTGTGAACAGTTGTTAGCGCATCTCGGCGTTGACCGAAACAGGTCAGTATTGCTCAGCCTCCATTCTGGCTTTTGACTACGCTACTTGTGACCCTCCAAGGGAGGTATTTATGGGTGGTCACTCTTTCCCAGAAATACCCTGCATTATTTGCAGTAAGCCAGTCGATCTCACGGTCGATCTCATTGCTGATGAAAACGGCGGTCCCGTCCACGAGCATTGTTACGTGAAGCGCACTAAAGCATCTTCTAATCGTGGATGGAGTCGCTACTACGGAAGAATAACCTCGAAGGAAACGATGAACAACAAATCAACTGCTACGATGTCGGGAACGGTCGATAAAATCATTGAGTCTGCAATTCCGAATGAACCAGATAAAGCGCAAGTCACTATCGCAGGTGGCGAGCCGTACACACCGAGTGCTAGGTTAAGCGTCTGATCGCTGCACACGGCCATCAAGCCACCGTTGCAGACTTTTTGACGTTCCCATCCGTTCAGTCGTCACCTAGTTTGCACGAATCGCGGAGATAATAGCGGTCGGGTGGCAGGATTGAAAGGCTGGCTTTTCCGAGTTTGGAAGATGCTTTCGATAGATGAAATAGCGCAAATCGGCGAAGAGAACCGCCTATATTTGAAAGCTCGGAAGAAGCCACACGATGCAGCAGGGAATCACGCGCGTCGTCTTCAACGGTTGCAGGAAATCCTCGACGAGTTGGTGGCGCTCACCGACTGGAAAAAGGTAGGAACAAGGCTGCAGGAAGCCGCCTGTCTTCTGGTGATTCCGTGACGCTTGGAATCCCGCTTAACGATTAGTTCCTTTGCAATCCTTCGCTCACCCATGGACGCAAAAGCGAGTGGTGTCAAGAATGTTCCAATCGGCGATAAGGTTCTGCGCTATGATTGCCCAAACCAAACTCGGGCGACCGCAGAGGATTGGGTTTTCTGTTTGCTCTTCTTACCGCCGAATGTCACAGGGGGCCGCCCGTAGGAATGGGTAGGCGCAGCCAGCCTCGTAAGCAAGCTGAAGTCCAAGTACGGATTTTTGGGACAGACAACCACAGTCACGTCTTCTCCGAGAAGGTCTCCACCGTCAACATCAGTCGGAACGGGGCAGAGTTGTCTGGCGTTCAACCCGAAGTTGGCTTCGACGAAATTGTTGGGCTAACTTATAGCACTAATCGAGGACACTTCCGGGTGAAGTGGATCGGCGAACCCGGAAGGACGAATGCCGGATGCTTAGGTTTGCTCCGCATCGCCCCGGAAAAACTGCTGTGGGACTTTTCGCTTTCTCCTGACGCTCTCGATGACTACCAGCCAACGATGTTGGAGGGCCGCGAAATGCCCCGGTACCGTTGCCAGAACTCGGTCGAGATTCATGTTCAAGAGGGAGTATCTTTCTGGGGAACTGTAGCCGACCTCAGCCTTGGCGGATGCTACGTCGAGATACCGATTCCATTAGAACTGGGGAAGAGATTGAAAGTAGGAATCTGGTTCGGACAAAGCAAGGCATGGGCCGATGCTCGGGTTACGCACACCGTTCCGGGCCTCGGAGTCGGCATCAAGTTCACCGAAATTTCTGAATCAGACCTCGATCAGATTCGGCGATTTCTTGAGACTCTCAGTCCTCTTGCACAAAAAGGTAGGCGGCCTATTGCCGCAGGGGGAAATCAATCACAAGGTTAAACTGAGGCTCGACTCGAACTCCCAACTTCGATCGCTTGGTGCTGTGGATATTCGCTCAGTTGCGACGAATAAGCTGAGAGCGTACAAGAAAGACTGTCAGTCATGCTGCCGCTAGGATCGTAAAGGAAGCAACCACTGAAGACTAGCCGAGCCGCTGGGGCTACGAAGCCTTCTCGCCTACATGCAGTCGCGAAAGGTGCTCTGCTTTCCTCTGTTCGAACGAGAGAACTCGTCGGCTAAGGTCAGCGAGGTGGGCAAGTTCCTGCTGGATTGCTCGGAGCCTCTCTAGCCTTTGACCATGAGCGACTTGACCCAGCGTTTCGTGTCGGCCTTCGTGTCGATACTCCTCATTCAACTCTTGGAGGTCTGCGATCTCGGCCCGGAGACTCGCGATCTTTTCCCGTAGCACTGCTAGGTGATCCATCCCTCAAGAATAGCCTAGTCGCGGCTCATTTAAGTGGCTGTAGCTGCGAACGGGGTTTTTGGCCGATGCTCTGCCGCAGGGATCAGACCCTTGTCAAGAGATTGGTCAATAGCAAGGTCACGGCACCGCTGCTGGTGTTCCTACTTCCCGCCTCGCGTTGCATGGGCCTAGCTCATCGGCCTTAGAACCCCGTCAGTGATTTTCAAATCGTCGGGGGCAGCAGGGAAGCGATCTTTATGGGACAAGTCATTAAGAATGCTAGCGATTAGCGCACTCAGCCTCTCCGCATTCGAAAGCAAGTCTGACAATGTGTTCAAAACTGCGATCGGTCAGGCACGCCAACCTTATCATCCACTTGCAAATCCCCTCCAGAATTTTGCAGGTCCGTTAGCGTCCGATGAGCCTCGGTGCCTGAGTTCGTTCTTAACGCTACCGCCCCAAACAGTCTGAGCAATTGGAATCACTTTGAGGCAAAGAGTAGCCGCAACCGACTAGCACTATTGCTAGGGGTCATTGTGATTCCAGCTAGGACGCGGGTGATTGACGCAGTCGTCGGTTCCGGTAACTCATTCCCAGATCGGGATCACTTATTTCATACACTGAGCAATAGTGAGCAAGTCCCCGATATCCCACGGTTGTAAGTTCATTTCCAAGGAGTCGGATGATAAAAGGAACTCACGCGGCCCTCCCCCGTCGTCCGCTGTTTTCCTCTGATGGTGCAGTTTAGGGAGATACTGGCCAGATCTTTTTTCAAAGAATCACTCCATGATAATCGAAGTACCTGTTTACGATCCCGATCAGCTTCCGGATGATTCGAAGCCGAACCGCCTGGCACGCAAATCCAAAGCCGTGTTTCAGTGGCCCCCGGATTGTCTCTGGCCATTCATGGATCACGGAACGGAGGAAGATACGTAGCAAACCTGTATTCGAAAGGAGTCTAGAGGAAGCGAATCATGAACACTCTCGATCAAGTCACGCCCCGCGAACAACAAGTATTGCACTTGCTGACGCAGGGTCTCAGCAATAAGGAAATTGGAGGAGAGCTAAATATCAGTCTGCGAACTGTAAAACAGCACCTGCGTACCCTGTTTTTGCGGACCGGAATCCGCGAAGGTAGCAAACGTGTAAAGCTGGCTTGCTATGCTTACGAAGACGAAAGTGAGGTCATGACACTTTCCGAGGGTCTCAACCCAAATGAAACTCAGATTTCGATTCTAGTCTCCGAAGGCCTGACCAATCGAGAGATTGCGAAGATCGTCGGAGCCAGCGAACAGGTAATCAAGAATCATTTGCGCAGAGCATTTGACAAACTTGGAGTCTGGAGTCGGCTGGAACTGGCAATGTACGTGGCCAACCATGGCGGAAAGGATTGGCTTCCCGAGACTGAGCGCCGTATTCCTTGGACACACTCGAATCGATTTACACGAACTCCTGAACTGACCTGACCTCGGTGACGCCCATCTTGTTCATGGAGCGTCCCGACGACAACATTTCAGACGCGGACATGTTTCCGTCGGATCGAGACGATCCACGATCTGTCGTTGACAGAATTCGCTCGAAGCAAAGAAAGAAGGCAAGCTGATTTCTCACCGGGAACGCGAACACTGCGCCCCGTGGCTCGGCAAAAGAGTCATGTTCACCAACCTCGTCTGTGCAGCACGTTTGATTGAGGTGACTGCCTGGGTGATGGCGCAGCAACTCCTGAATCGTCTTGATGTCTTCGCCATTCGCCTTCATCAAAGTGCCGAACGTGGTCGCAGCGTACCAACAAATGCGGGCGCGTTGCGTTGACATAGGACCTAGGACTGCCAAGAGAATGATCCTTAGTCGGACGCCAACCTTATCATCCACTTGCAAATCCTCTCCAGAATTTTGTAGGTCCGTTAACGTCCGATGAGCCTCGGTGCCTGAGTTCGTTCGAGATCGCTGAGCTTTTGTTGCTGCTCGGGGCTAAGAAGCTTGTAGATTGTGGATTGCATGCGAGCATTCGCGACGATCAATCTCGCGAGCAGACTTGCTTCTGTGTCGGCCAGAGCTTTGACCTGCTTCTCATTTACGTGTTCACTGCCGATTGCAAGCAGCTTCTCTCGTGCAGTCCGAAGCGCCGTCATCAAAGGCTCGAGACTATGTTGTTCCTGCATCATTACTTGTTGGATAGCTTCAACTTGGGAGGACGTCAAGCTGAGATATGTAGCCAACGAGGGATTGAGTTGAAAGGATGAGAACGGCAACGCCACCATTACGACTTCGCTTTCTTGCGTTGAATCCGGTTTTGCTTCAACCTCAGGAATTATCGCCAAGTCCTGTTCTTCGAATCCACGCCACACATTAAGCAGTTCAAACTGCATGCGGGTGAGCTGATATTGCTCGGCGCTCACTTCTCTTGCCTGTTCGCTGCTTAATTCGCCTCGCCTTACGGCTTCGGCAATCGTCGCGAGTGTGGCAGAGAACTTCTGTGTGAGCGCAATCATTAACGAGTCATAATCCTGCAACACTTGCTTCGAATCGTCTGCCGCATTCGTCGGACCTGCCGGCGCGGTCGTGATCGCTGGCTCTTCAACGGGAGTGACGAGCGATTGCCTCCTTCCAATGTGAGAATTCCCTCTGCCCTCGTCCGCAGTTGCTGGCGCACCATGCGTCACAGCCGCAGCCAACAGGAAGAGCGAAAAAAACAACTTCGTTTTCATTTTCAACCTACCTTTCCCCGAACAGTCCATCAAGACCGCTACCAGCGGAGCCGTCCGCGAAGATCTAGTGGTCAGACACTTCATCAACATTGCAACTATCCCTTGGTAGCGGACGCATTATGGTCGTGCTTCTGCGAGTCCACGTGAGAGCGAAGCGCTCGTCCCACGACATTCCACAGTAGGGTCACGATCGCAACTACCGTCACGATCCACAGGTCGAACCTTGCGCGTTCGATCGCGAACTCGATGAGCGCGGCGAAGAGGATTGAAAGCGACGTTATCCGTTTCATAATGCGGGTCCAGACTCAAGAGATCCGTCGTAGGCAACCAGAATTCTATTAAGCATCTTTGTCCCTGTCCCTTCCGCTATTGCTGCCATCCACCGCCGAGGGCCTGGTAAAGCTGCACGAGCGCCAAACGCTCGTTGAACTGGGCTTGCACCAGGTTGAGTTCCGCCGAGAAGTAATTCGTTTCGCTGGTCAGCACCTGCAGGTAACTCGCGCCGCCATTCTTATAAAGCACCTCCGACAGTTGGTCGGTCTGCTGCGCTGCCCGCGTGAGCAATTCCTGTTGCTCACGGAACTCACGGTCTTTTTCAGAGGCGACGAGTGAATTGGAAACCTGTTCAAGAACGTTCTGAACGGTTTGCTGGTAGGCGAGCGACGCTTCCTGCCAGCTGGCGCGAGCGAGCCTGAGTTGAGAGCGGAGCGCCCCGCCCTGGAAGACGGGTTGACTCACGTTGAAGGCCCCGTACCAAGTCTCCGATGGCTGGGTGATGAAGTGGTGCAAGGCGTTGCTCTCGAGCCCTCCGAGTCCGGTGAGCGACAGGTTGGGAAAGAATGAGGCTTTGGCGACGCCAATCTGCGCGTTGGCGGCGACCATGATCTCCTCCGCTTGACGGACATCAGGCCGGCGCCCGAGTAATTCCGAGGGAAGGCCGGCCGGAACGTTCTCGGGAACGGGCTGTTCGATCAGCGCGCGTCCGCGGGGAATGGATTGGGGGTTTTCGCCGAGCAGAACGCTCAGCACGTTCTCCTGCTGCTGAATTTGCCGCTCCAGGTCCGGGATCGTTTCTGACGCGGTGTAGACGAGCTGCTCTGCCTGGCTCACGTCCAGTCCGGAGTTCGAGCCGTGGCTTTCAAGGAACTTCGTTAGCTTGAGGGACTCTTGCCGTGAGGCCAACGTGCGCTGTGAAATTTCGAGTTCACTGTCAAGCGCGCGAAGCTGAAAATAGGCCGTCGCTACGTTAGCAACCAATGAGGAAATCACCGCGCGTTGTCCCCACTCGGTTGCGAGTAATTGGGCACGAGCCGCCTCGGTTTGACGGCGATATTTTCCCCAGAAGTCCAGATTCCAGATTACCGATAGATTCAGTTCGCCGCCATTGACCTGATATGCGGGAAATAGCTTTGTCACCTTGGCGTTTTGCTGGCTGAAAACATCCGCACCTACGTTCGCCGAGGGGAGCTGGTTGGCGCGGGCGATCCCGACTTGCGCCTGAGCTTCGAGCACGCGAGCGGCGGCGATGCGCACGTCATAATTTTGCGCAATAGCGGTGTGGATCAGCTGTGTGAGCACCGGATCCTGATAGACCTGCCACCATTGCTCGTTGCCCAGCGACGAGGCTTGGGCGGCCTGTTGCGGTTCCGGCGCACGGTAGTCTTGCGGGACATCCACAGCCGGCCGTTTGTATTTCGGGCCCATCATGCAGCCGGCTTCCAGAACCAGCACGGCTAGAATTCCTAAGAGTGTAGTGTTCTTCATAATTCAGTCCCCCTGACTGGGCACCTCGGCGGGCATGAGAGGCAGAGCTCTCCGTCGCTCAGCGCCTGACAATTTCTCAACAACGTAGAAAATTGCCGGAACAAAGAATCTGCCGACGAAGGTCTCCGCCACCATGCCGCCAATTACCGCCGTGCCCATGATCTGTCGCGCGACGGAGCCTGCTCCAGACGCCGTCCAGAGCGGCACACAGCCGAGAATAAAGGCGAGCGCGGTCATCATGAGCGGCCGGAAGCGAAGCCTCGCCGCGGAAAGCGCGGCATCCACCAGCGACATGCCGCGTTTTTCATAGTCCTCCTTGGCAAACGCGACGATCAGAATCGAGTTCTTGGCAGCCAGGCCGATGAGCATTACCAGGCCGATCTGGGCGTAGACATCGTTCTCGATCTGAACCATGTACTGAGGAAGGTAAAGACCGATCACGAAGCGGCGCAGCCACAGCGCAGCGAGAGCGCCGAAGACCGCGACTGGAGTGCTGAGCAGTACGCTGAAAGGTACTGTCCAGCTTTCGTAGAGAGCCGCCAGAATCAGGAAAACGAACACCAGCGAAAATCCGAAGATGACGGAAGACGGCAATCCTTCGCGCGCCTGTTGCTCCTGGTACGACATTCCGCTGTAGTCGAAGCCCATTTCGCGGGGCATGGTCTGCTTGAAAACATCTTCCAGTGCCGCCGTTGCCTGATCAGAGCTGTAACCAGGCGCCGCGCCAACATTGATCTGTGCGGACCGGTATTCGTTGTAGCGCATGGTGAACTCAGGGCCGTAACGGGTCTCAAAGTTTGCCAGCGCGGTAAGAGGCACCGTCTGGCCCTGGCGATTGCGGACATAGAATTGTCCAAGATTGTCAGTGGTCGCCCGGTAAGGCGCTTCGGCCTCCACATATACCTGCCAGGTACGGCCGAAATCGTTGTAGTAGTTGACGAACAAACCGCCCATGTACGCTTGAATGGTGTTGTAGACGTCGGTTAAGTTGACCCCCTGCTTCAACACCTTGTCCTTGTCCACATTGATGAACTTTTGCGGCACGCTCGGCACAAACGTGCTGAAGATTGAGCCGATCTCTGGACGCTTGCGAGCGGCTGCAATGAACTTGGCCAAGTTATCCGAAAGAAACTGGACATCCTTGCCGGCGCGGTCCTCCAGGACAAACGTGACGCCGCCGGCAGTGCCGACACCCGGTATCGCCGGTGGCGAGAAGCTGAAGACCGTCCCTTCCGGCAGTTGCTTGAGTTCCCGGTTCAAACTCGCCTTGATGGATTGAAATTGTTCGCTCCGGCTTTTGCGCTCATCCCAGGGCTTGAGACTTACGAAGAAGAACGCGTTATAGGAAGTCCGGACGAAGCTGAGCAAACTGAAGCCGATGACGCTGGTGGTGTACTGAACTCCAGGGGTGTTGGCGAGGACCTGCTCCACTTGTTTCGCGGCAGCGCTTGTGCGTTCCATGGACGCCGAATTGGGCAGTTGCATATTGATATACATGTAGCCTTGGTCTTCGTCTGGCAGGAAGCTGCTGGGCAGATGTTTGCTAAGGAACCACCCTGCCACGCCGGCGACTACAAGCAGCACCATCACCACCGCAGCCTTGCGAATCAGGTCTCCCGACCAGCGGACAAAGCTATCGGTGGAACGGTCCCAGTAGGTGTTGAACCAGCCAAAGAATTTTCCAAGCGGTCCGCGGGCCTGTTTCTTGGGTTTGAGCAGCAGCGCGGCTAACGCAGGGCTCAGCGTAAGAGCGTTAAACGCGGAAAGCGTCACTGAGATCGCGATGGTGACGGCAAATTGCTGATACAGCCTGCCGGTGATGCCGGGAATGAAAGCAGTCGGGACAAATACCGAGGCCAAGACGAGAGCAATACCCACGACGGGGCCCGAAAGTTCCTCCATGGCTTTTCGAGCTGCATCCTTGGGGGCCAAACCTTCCTCAATGTGGTGTTGTATTCCCTCGACGACCACGATAGCGTCGTCGACCACTAGTCCTATAGCGAGCACTAAACCGAACATCGAAAGCGTGTTGATCGAGAAGCCGAATAGCGGAAAGATGACAAATGTGCCGATCAGCGAGACAGGTACAGCCAGCATCGGAATCAGAGTGGCGCGCCAGTCTTGCAGGAAGAGATAGACGACAAGAATTACCAGCACGATCGCAATCACGAGGGTCCAAAGAATCTCTTTCATCCCTTCTGTGACGGGGAGTGTCTGGTCGAGCGAGACGGTGTAATCGATGTCTTGCGGGAAGCGCTGCTTCATCCGTGCCATGAGTTTCCGGACACCCTGCGCGGTTTGAACAGCATTGGTTCCGGGTAACTGGTAAACGGCGATAACAGCGCAGGGCTGGCCATTCAGACGACCGGAAAGGCTATAGTCTTGCGTGCCCAGTTCGACTCGGGCCACGTCTCTGACGCGAACAGTTCCCCCGTTCGGAGCTTCGCGCACGATGACGTTACCGAACTGTTCGGGAGAAGTGAGGCGGCCTTGAGCCAGCACCGCATAGGTGAACTGCTGGCCCTTCTGAGCCGGCTCCCCCCCGACCTGTCCAGCCGGATTCACAGTGTTCTGAGCCTGAAGTGCGTTAGCAATGTCGGTGACGGTGATACCCAGCTTGGCCATTTGGTCAGGCTTGACCCACAGCCTCATGGCGTATTGGCCTGACCCGAATACCTGGGTCTGGCCGACACCGTACAAGCGTCCCACGGGGTCGTTGAGGTTGATGTATGCGTAATTAGCCAGGTAGTTCGAATCGTGGGTGCCACGCGGCGCGTACAGGGAAATCAGCATGAGTGGAGCAGTGGTCGCCTTCTTCAGAGTGATTCCATAATTGTTCACCGCGGGCGGCAACTGACCGTTGGCCAACTGTTGACGCGACTGCGTGAGCAGCAGGTCCGTATTGGGATCAGTCTTGAGATCGAAATCGACGAACAGTGTTGTTTGCTGGTTCGCCGTCGCGTTCAGCGAATACATATAACTCATGTTGTCCACACCGCTGACTTGCTGCTCGATGGGTGTGGCCACTGCTTGCTCAAGAGTCTGTGCGTCTGCACCGGGGTAGGTGGCTTGCAACCTGATCTCAGGCGGAGCGATCTGCGGGAACTGGGCTACCGGCAAGGTCGCGATGCTGATCGCTCCGACGATAACGGTAAGAATCGCAATCACGATCGCGACGATCGGTCTTCGAATAAAAAAGTTCGCCATGGCTTAGCGACCCTCCGTTCCTTTGTATGGTGTTGGGTTCACGAGCCCACCTTCCTTGACTTTGTCTGCTCCAACAGCGACGACGCGTTCTCCGGGCTTCAGGCCCGAGGTGATCACCCAGAACGTGCCCACTGTCGGTCCGACCTGTACCGTGCGGAGTTGCGCTCGACTATCGGCGCCAACCACAGTGACCTGATACGTTCCTTGCTGCTGATTCACGGCCGCCTGCGGCACCAGCAGCGCTCCCGTAATGTTTCCGGTGGGCGTCTGAATGCGTGCATATTGCCCCGGTCGCAACAGGTTCCTGGAGTTGGGGAACTCGCCCACGATCTGGATGGTTCCGGTCTGCGTGTTTACCTGACGGTCCGCGAAGATGATTCTGCCCGGATGCGGGTAGGTACTCCCGTCAGCCAAAGTTAACTGCAATGGGATTCGTGAGGCGTGCGTCAGAAAGTCCACGCTCCCCGGACCGCCGCCGTCCGCCATACGCAGGTATTCCTGTTCGCTGATTGGAAAATAAACTTTGATGGGACTTACCTGCGAAACCGCGGTGAGGACCGTGGACGGCCCTACCAGGTTGCCCACCTGCACAGTGTTGATGCCGGCGATTCCATCAACTAAGGACACAACTCTCGTGTAGCCCAAATTCAGCGCGGCCTGTTCGACCGCCGCCTGGGCTGCCTCAACTGCTGCCTTGGCCCCGCGGAGCGACTGCGTGTCCGTATCCAGCTGACTTTGGGGAATGGCGTGAGCCTCCGCTTCGGGAATATCACGCTTCACGTTCGTTTCGGCGTTCGCCATCTGCGCCTCAGCCTGCGCCAGCTGTCCTTTGGCTTGATCGAGCACGGCTTGAAAGGGACGGGGATCGATCTCGAAAAGGAGCTGACCCTTTTTGACGAGCGCGCCTTCGTGATAATCCTGGCGAATCAGGTATCCGCTCACCTGAGGTTGAATCTGAGCATTGACGTAGCCTTCGAGCGTTCCCACCCACTCGCCCTGAACCGGCACGTCTTTTTGAATGACCGGTGCGACTTCGACGACCTGTGGTGGAGGAGGGGCCGCGGCCCGCACCTTACCGTTGCCGCAGCCAAGTGCATTCAGCAGCAGCACAGCACTAACTAAAGCTGTAGATATTTGCTTCATCATCTCTTTCCCCCCAATCGTGGTCACTTGACTTCCGCTTCAATCGCGTCACTGGCGCGCCTGATTCGGGACGCTGCTCGGTTGGGGGGAAATGTGACCCAAGAGTCGCCTTGTCGATTCAGGCACGTCAGTCACGCGATTGCACTCTTCTACAAAAGCAAATCGCATACCAAACCGACACGAAGCTAAGTCACGGCAATTGAAGGAAGTTTTGAGATAGTGCAGCAAGAGAGCTGTCAAAGAGTTCGAAAGTGTCGAGAAAAAGTCAATACTCGAACAGCCTAAACGTGGCAATAAATGGCAGCAGAAAGCTAATCGCTTGAGAAAAGTGCAGAGCGAAACGAATCCCGCTACCACTTATTTTGGCAAGTGTATTGCGTAAGCGAACTACGTGGCGGAGGCAGATGGTGGAGTGGCCTTGGTTGCGCCAAAAACAGTTCGGTCAAAGGGAACGCCGTTATGGAATTCAGAGATTTCGACTTTATTCGGAATCCCGTCGTCCAGAATCAAGTCTTCTTCCTCCAATCAAAGTGCGCTGCCTGTGGTTTTTCGATTCTGGTGCGCTCAATTGAGGAATTGGTCGAACACGAAAAATTGCACCGAAGGCAATGTAACTCGTCAAACGTCGCTGCATAAGAGAGCAAAGCTATATAGGCGAGAAACGCTTATGATCTCCAGCGCAGCCAGGGATCCTCCCTCGCTTGCACATCGATCCCGGTATGCTTCTACCAACTTCACCGAAACAAAGATAACCCGATGAACAACATGTGTGAGTCCAGGCCCGGATTTTGATTGCCTAGATTCGCATTGGAAATATGGTGGTACTTGTATCCGATATCAATCGCGGTACGGCGACTGGACGTGAACAACTGCACACCACCTGCCAGTTGAGCGGTAAAGTTGAATTGAGTGGCACCAAACATCCGATGGTTGAAATATAGGAAGCCGCCCCCACTTGTGAGAAAAGGTTCGACCCGGCGGAAGTGCACGTAGTTTACTTGTGCCCCGATAGGACTGCCTCCCACCCCGTAGGCATACGCGCGGTGACCATTGTGAGTGTGAGGGTCGCCAACCAGCGCTGCAGGAACCACATCGAAAACCCAACGCACCGCGAACGGTTCCTTCCGGTACATAAGCCGTTCGTAGCGGCTTTCGAACTGATAATTTCTTCCACCGACCGTGCTGGAGAAAGCATGGCCGTTTTCAAATGCACCATCGAACCAATACGTGTATTCGCTATGGGCATGCCGCTGTTCTTGTGCGGACGCAGATGTGATGAGGAACATTCCAATGAAAATCGCGGCGGATAGGACCAATACTCGATTCACGAACCTATATCGACCGTCTCGATCTCCTGGTACTAGAGTGAGTGATCGACGGAAAAACTCAATGCGATGCTTGCGTCTGGTTTGGAGGTTCCTGTCTGCGGCCTGAATGACTTGGGGAGTCATGCTTGTGACGCCTCTCCAACTCAGCAAAGGGCAACTAGTATGCCAGGGGCATCAAGAAAGGTTCTGCTTCTAACTGGCTGAAATGTAGAGGTCTTTTTGGAGAGATGACTCGCGGCTGGTGTTGAAGTGTCGAAATTGTCTAGACAGTGTCAACGACAGTCCAGGGTCGAAGCCGTCATTACCTGCTGTACCGTGTCGTCAACCTGGACCTCGAGGTGATCGTGAGAACTAGCAAGCTTCACGGTTTTCCCAGAGGTGTCGCCGCAAGGTTCAAGAGTGACCTTCCATAGCCGACAGGAATTGCGAAATTCGATCCGCCAAATTCACGCACCATTGCAAAATTAATTCCTATAACTTTCCCCTCGTTGTTGAAAAGAGGACCGCCTGATCCGCCGGACGTGGTTTGGGCATCATAGACAATCTTGTCGGGCAGTACGTCGCCGATGTGGCCTTGGGTAGTGATCGGCCTGATCAGGTTGCGGCGGGCGAGTTCTTCCACGACCTGCTTCGGATCACCCTTGGATGCAGTCGCGATGGACTGCAGAGTCTCTGCCCCCGTCCGAGCCAGAATTCCGTCAAGAGCAGTGGGATAACCGAGCAGCACAACGGCGCCTCCACTCACGGTTGAACCCCGGTCATCGGCAAGGGCTATCTTTCTAATTCTGAGCTCTGAAACATTCCCTTTCACAACCGCAACGTCTGCTGAAGAGGAAATCTTCTCGGTACTGATGGCAATGCCGCGAGGAACGCCGGGGAAATACGCAGTCATCTCGGCAACCACTGGCTCAAGTCCTTGATCGACTATTTCCTTCAAATCATTATTCTGCCACCAGGGTTCGGCCACGTGATGGTTCGTCAGAATTTGTCCGCTGGCAGAGGCGAGAAACCCAGTGCCAAAAACATCCAGGTGTACCTCCGGACCGTTCCCAGTGACACCCACCAGTGGGTTATTGTGTTCGTCGGTCGTTGGCTCGCCACTGGCTGTCATCCCAGCGTAGTGCAATCGCAACCCGGTCGTGTGGTCGCGGAAGGCCAGCACAACATGAATGAGGCAGACACTCGGCTCGTACGACTGGATGATTGTCTGCGCAAACTTGCCCTCGGTCTCGAGTTTCTGAAGGCGGCCCTCTACTGCGGTTAATTGATTTTGCAAAGCAGAAGCGTTTTTCGGGTCGCTGTTTGCAATTTGCGATCTCAGATCCTCGCTCTTCTTCTGAAGCTGGAGTTTCTGTGGATCGCTCGCCAGGGAAGGACGGTGTTCCGCCTCTTCCAGGGCCCGACGCGAACGCTCTATCAACTGTTCTTGGGTCAGGACACCACTTTGCAATCGAGTGATCGCTGCGAAGACTCGGGTATTCTGTTCCTGAGTTCGACGATAGAAGAAGACGAAGACGACGGCAGCAACGATAAGCACGGCAGCCGTCACCAAGCCGCCAACTCGGAGCGCGCGTCGTTCTTGGTTGACAGCCGTTAGCACCTGCTGGGTGCCGTTTCGGTTTTCCTCGGCAAGGCGCAACCGCTCGCTAAACTCGTCGGCAATGGATTTATTTCGTAGTTGCGAGCGCACCCGCGACAGCAATTCGTGCGAGTCAAAGGGTAGGGAAATTACATCGTCGGCCCCGAGATCGAGCCCTCGAGTGCGCTCGCCTGACCCTCCCGGAGATAGCATCACAACCCGTATGTTGCGTGTCTGCTCGGAACCTTTGATCTCAGAGAGAAGGTCACAGCAATCGAGCTGGGGTGGATCAGCACCCAGGACAACGATGCCGGGGTCGAAGGCGACAACTGCCTTCATTCCTTCGCGGCTGTCGGTCGAGACCCCATATCCCGCATCCCTCAGAACCGCGACGATGTGTTCTCTGAGACCGTCGTCGGACTCGACCACCAAGACTTTCTCGGCTTTATCGTTCATGGCCTTCCTGGAACCCGCGAGCTTGCGAAACAACCGAGCTGAGGTGCTGGGTGAAACTGGGCTTCGGCGGCGCGCACACTGAGTCAAACCATCGGCTGACTGTAAACCTCGGCATGTCTTCACCGCTGTAACGGCGGGCTCCGGCGGCATTGGCGCTTTCAGAATTCCACAGGTGCACGGTCAGCTCGGAATCTCCGCATCGAATCGCGAACCAGCGGATAGGATTGCTGGTCACGATTCCACAGACTTCATATCGGAATTCCCCCAGCGTTGTCATGAATGTCTTCCGTATATCGAGCTCTAGTCTCCCTTTACGGCAGCCTGCAGGCGGTTTGGGGTCAGCACCGTCAGTTCGCCTATTTGTTCCCTTTTGGTCGAACCGCGAAGGTGGGCCGCGTGATCCGTCATCCAAAGCTCGGGAATAATTTCGCCGACCAGGTGCCCGTGACAAAAAAGCCGAACCACCGAGCTCTCAGAAACGACGATGCCCACGGCCTTGGTCACCGCGCTCATGTTGGCGGCGGCAATGTGACGGCTACCGAGCCCGAGTGGGACCTCCACCTGAGCGGCTACAGCGTCAAGATAACGGCATGCGGAAAGGACAATTCCGTCGTGACTCACCACAAAGCCGCCGTCCAGTTGCGACAATTCTTTAATGGTTCCGCGGAGATTGAGGTTGGTGATGTGGCGCGAAGACTCAGGATGTCCCATCAACGGATCCAAAATCAGTGGGCGGGACCTGGCGAGCACGGCAGCCTCATCTCCGAGCGTGAACAGAGTACCAACGCGTTTCCCCTCCCGACCCTCGCGGGCAATTTCGACAGCGAGCCCAATCAGCGGCTCAAGAACGCCCGGATCGTATTCGGTTACTTCGCACAGAATACTTTCAAACATCCATCACACTCCTCGCGCTGGCTGCACAACGGTTGGGCTTCATCGTCAGCGAATCAGCCTGAAACAATCATGCGATTTCCGAACTCTATATTAGCGCGTGGCATCCGCTAAAGGCAGCCAGACTTGAAAACGCGTGTCGCCGGGTTTGGAATTGACCTGAATATTTCCTCGGTGCTTCTTCACAATTCGCTGGACGGTGTCCAGGCCGAGGCCGGTGCCTTCTCCGACTCCTTTGGTCGTGAAAAACGGCTCAAAGATGTGAGGCTGCACCTCGGGAGAAATTCCTGGACCGTTATCCGCAATCTCAACGACCACGCAATCGTCGTCGCGGTAGGTACGGACGCGAAGGTCGCCTTTTCCGCGCATGGCGTCAATCGCGTTATCGATAATGTTGGTCCAGACCTGGTTTAGTTCGCTGCCAAACGAATTTACCAGCAGCGGAACGCGCTGGTAATCGCGCTGCACCGCCACTCCTTGTTTCAGTTTGTGATTCAAAATCGTAAGCGTAGTCTCCAGACTCTTTACGACATCGACGTTCTGCACCTTGGCACGATCCATGTAGGTGTATTCCTTGATCGCACCCACCAGGTCCGATATTCGCGACGTGCTACTCTCGATTTCGTGCAATAGAACGGCAACCTCCACGGAAGCCGCAATTCGAACCAAGGCCGCTCTGGCGGCGTCTGCATCCAGATTCGCAAACAATGATTCCAAAATTTCCGGCTTAATATTCCGCCGCGCCAGGTCAGCGGCCAATTGCCAGAGATCGTTCTGCCCGTGACTGCGGAGCAGAGAATCGATCTGGTCCTCCAGGTCGCTGATGGTGAGCGCATCAGGTGGAACCACATCTTTTTGCGTGAACAAAGCTTCCAGTTTTTCGATCTCTGTTTTTTGGCCCGGAGTAAGATCGCGCTTTCCCAGTTCGAGACTCGCGCTTTTTATTTTCTTGATCATCTCGCGCAGTTGGCTGGCAGCGCGTTTCGCGGCGGACGCAGGATTGTTGAGTTCGTGCGCGAGGCCGGCCGACAGCTTTCCGAGAGAAGCCAGACGATCTCGCTGTTGTTCAAGGCGAGTGACTTCCCGGATGCGGTCGGACATAAGGCCCACCAGACGCTTGGTCAGCTCCGGCATTCTCTGTATAAGGTCTGGAAATAATGAGGCGGGAAATCGCAGGGCGCGGCTGTCGGTCTCGGCACGCTGGCCCACGGTAAACTGCTTCATTCTGGAAAATGGCAAGACCCCGGTAACGTCGCCCGGCTCCAGGTCAAAGACGACGGTTTCGCCATTGAGTTCCCCCCGCCCTTGCAGGTGCCCCTCAAGAATCACAAACATCGCGTCGGCTGGGTCGCCCTGGCGCGAGTACATTTCACCCGCTTTAAGATGCATCTCTTGCGACTGACTGAGAAACCAATCCAGTTGATCATCCGGCAAATCGGCGAATTCAGTGACGCGACGTAATTCAGTTTTATCGACCATTTACACCTTGCTTAGATATTGATGGATGAACTGCACCGCCACCGAACCTTCCCCGACTCCCGAAGCCACGCGCTTGATCGAACCGTGCCGCACATCGCCCACGGAAAAAATACCGGCAACATTCGTTTCCAGCAAGAACGGATCACGGTCAAGGCTCCATCCCTTGGGGCGTTGCCCATCACGTATGAGATCGGGGCCAGTTAACAGGAAGCCGCGCTCGTCCCGTTCGACGATGTTCGCCAGCCAACCGGTCCTCGGCAAGGCCCCAATGAAAATAAACATCGAACTCGCCGGCACGCGTTCAATCTTGTTGGTATCGGAACAAAGTACGGAAATCTCTTCCAGCCGAGTTTCGCCATGCGCCTCGGCCACGCTGGCATGCGTCCAGAGCTGAATGTTCGGCGTCTCTTGAATCTGGTCGATCAGGTATTGTGACATGGTGCTGGAAAGCGATTCGCCGCGCACGAGAATTACGACGCGCTCGGCAAACTTCGCGAAGTTCATCGCCGCCTGACCAGCCGAGTTCGCGGCGCCCACCACATAGACGATCTCGCCTTTGCAAGATAACGCCTCGGTTGCGCCGCCACCATAATAGATCCCGGCACCCTGCAGCCGGTCGACCCCCAGAGCGTCCAGTCGCCTCCACTGGACGCCTGTGGCGATCATCAAGGCATGGCAAGAGATTTCATTTCCATCTGCCAGTTTGATAATTCGGTAAGGCCCTTCCGTTCTGACGCCCACAGCTTCCTGAGGTGCGAGAATCTCCACTCCAAAACGCTGCGCTTGCACTACGGCGCGGCGAGCCAGGTCGCCACCACTGAGCCCGGTGGGAAATCCGAGATAGTTCTCAATGCGTGAGCTCATGCCAGCCTGGCCGCCAGGGGCTTCCCGCTCAATCATTACTGTGTGCAAACCTTCCGAAGCGCTATAGACGGCGGCAGCCAAACCAGCCGGACCTCCTCCCACAATGGCCAGGTCGTAAAAACTGGTTTGGGCGCGAGTCCGTAGCCCGACCTTTTGCGCGACGTCGGCTGGTACACCTTCAAGAAGTTTGGTTCCGTCCGGGAAGAGAACCACCGGAAGATTGGCCGCCTCTGGACCCAAAGCTTCGAGCAGGCGCTTAGTCTCCGGATCATTGGCGGAAGACTCGACATCGATCCACTGATAGGGAACGTGGTTGCGTGCCAGGAAGTCGCGCAGTTCGTAGGATCGCGGCGACCAGCGCGTGCCTAGCACTCTGATCCCCTGAAATGGGGGGTGGAACGAAGCCTGCCAGTCATCGAGCAAATCATCTAACTGCGGATATAAGTGCTCGGTGGGAGGGTCCCACGGCTTCAAGAAAAAATAATTGATGCTGGCGTGATTGATGGCGCTGATTGCAGCGTCGGTGTCGGCGTAGGCGGTGAGCAGCGCCCGCTTCGCACCCGGGAAGATTCCCATCGCCTGCTGCAAAAATTCCACGCCGTCCATGCGCGGCATGCGTTGGTCGGCGAGCAGCAGCGCCACGCTGTCATTGCGCACCTTCAACTGCTTTAGAAGATCGAGCGCGCCCTCGGGCGAATCGCTTCCTATGACCCGGTATTCAGCGCCGTACTGCGAACGCAGATCGCGCTCGATCGCCCGCAGCACATCGGAGTCGTCATCTACGCTCAGTAGAATCGGTTTAGGCATTCTCGATCTCGTTTCGAACCTTCGGGCAGAGAGGCAAGCGCGCAAGCTTCTTCAGTGCACCGATGACTCCTTTAGATACCAGAACTTGAATTTGGTCGCTACAATTCCTACTCGCTAAGTTCCTACAGGAGAGCCATGTCAATCTTGTCACTGTTCGTATTTATTTTCCATGGTCAAGTGTGCCAAATCTCGGGAGCCCGCACGCGGTGCACCACTGAGGATGCATGCCCCAAATGCCGGTGGTGCAGGTCTCCCCTCAAGCGACAGAGCAGAATCTGCCGAATGGTTTCGTAGCATCGCCTGAGGAAAGTGAAATTCAGGCGCGAAATCCACTTCCGCGTCTGGCACTTCACCTGCAACCTCCCGTGGTGGCCAGGTCTCTTCTAAGAGAGCCTTGCTAAACAAAAGCAGCACCCTGAAGGCAGTCAGTTAAATCAAAAGGGGTGAAGCTCTTGAGAATAAAACGCGCGAATACCAAAGGAGTATGCATATGGCAGCACAGGTCCAACCACTGACGAAGCCGCCGAGGACTAGTCAGACAGCGTGGAGCGCACTGGCGTCACATTACAAAACGGTTTCAAAGCTGCATCTGCGGCAGCTTTTTGCGGATGATCCGGAGCGCGGTGAGCGTTTGGCTGTCGAGGCCGTTGGTGTTTATCTGGATTACTCCAAGAACCGCGTCACCGATGAAACGATGCGTCTCCTTCTTCAACTGGCGGAAGAGTCTGGCCTGAGAGCACGAATCGATGCCATGTTCCACGGCGAGAAAATCAACATCACCGAGAAGCGCGCAGTATTGCACGTTGCCCTGCGTGCGCCGCAAGGCACTTCCATTGTCGTCGATGGAAAGAATGTGGTGCCTGAAGTCCATGCGGTGCTCGACCGGATGGCGGATTTTTCCAACCGCGTGCGAAGCGGTGAATGGAAGGGACACACCGGCAAGCGCATTCGTAACGTGATTAACGTCGGCATCGGCGGCTCCGACCTGGGTCCGGTCATGGCCTACGAGGCTCTGAAGCACTACAGCGATCGAGCCATCACGTTCCGCTTCATTTCCAACATTGATGGCACCGATTTCGCCGAGGCGGTCCGTGACCTCGTTCCGTCGGAAACACTTTTCATCATCTCTTCGAAAACCTTCACAACCCTGGAAACGATGACCAACGCTCACACGGCTCGCGAGTGGTCTCTCGCTGGACTAGGCGGGGACGAAAAGTCGGTGGCGAAGCATTTTGTCGCGGTCTCGACGAATGCGTCCGAGGTTGCGAAATTCGGGATCGATACCGCCAACATGTTCGAGTTCTGGGACTGGGTGGGCGGACGCTACTCGATGGACTCTGCCATTGGTCTGTCCACCATGGTCGCGATCGGCCCGGAGAAGTTTCACGCGATGTTGAACGGCTTCCATCAGATGGACGAACACTTCCGCACTGCTCCCTTCCAGCAAAATCTGCCGGTGCTGATGGGTCTTCTGGCGATCTGGTACAACGATTTCTTCGGGTCGCAGACGGTCGCCGTCTTGCCTTATGAACAATACCTGAAACGTTTTCCGGCCTACCTTCAGCAACTGACGATGGAGAGCAACGGCAAGCATGTCACGCTTGCCGGGAAAAAAGTCAAGCATGACACGAGTCCGATTTATTGGGGAGAGCCGGGAACCAACGGCCAACACTCTTTCTACCAACTGATTCACCAAGGGACGAGACTCATTCCCTGCGACTTCATCGCTTTTTCCAAGCCACTCAATCCACTGGGGCACCACCACGACATGCTGATTGCCAATGTTTGCGCACAGACTGAAGCGCTGGCCTTTGGCAAGACTCCGGCACAAGTCGAGGCGGAAGGCACTCCGAAGTGGCTCATTCCGCACCGGGTGTTCGAAGGCAACCGTCCGTCGAATACGATTCTGGCGGACAAACTCACGCCGGAAACTCTCGGGAAGCTAGTTGCGCTGTACGAACACTCCGTGTTTACCCAGGGCACAATCTGGAATATCGATTCATTCGACCAATGGGGCGTCGAACTGGGAAAAGTCCTCGCGCAACGCATCATCCCTGAACTCGAGAGCGAAACAGAACCGCAGCTTGCCCACGACAGTTCCACCAACAACCTGATCAGGTATTACCGTAAGTCGAAGCAGTCATAAAGGAGATTAGCGATGCAGGGTCTCATGACTGAACAGCCCAGAAGCAGAAGCGAAGACCGCGTGCAACGGCCCAAGCCACTGACCGATTTTTATGGAGAGGATCGTCATGAACTGGTGCAAAAACTCGCTTACCAGCACTGGGAACAAAGAGGCAGTCCGCTTGGGTCGCCGGAAATTGATTGGTTCGCGGCCGAAAGGGCCATGCGTGCGTACCTTTTAGCGTCAGGAATTGAGCTCGGGCCAGACGAGGATATGTACTCTTGACTGGCGTGGCTTTGAACATAGAACACGAACGGTTCCACAACCTAGAAAACTGAGGTCTATCTTATGAGCACCAATCGCGTGGTGCGCCCGAGTTCCGCAAAAGTCGTTCCCATGACCACCAGCGCAACAAATGTTTCAGATGCTCTGCAACAGTACAGGTGCGGTGCGATGCCGTTTATCGGGACGGAAAACGCTTTTTATGAACGGCACCTGGTTTTTGACAGAGCGATCGATCCCAAAGTAGCGAGCGCGCGTGAGCGCTTTGAGGCGTTCTCCCGTTCCGTGCGAGACATTCTCGCTCAGCGTTGGGTGCTGACCAAGAACACTTATGAGCGAGAGAATGCCAAACGCATCTATTACCTGTCCATGGAGTTTCTCATCGGACGTTCGTTGGCCAACAACATCACCAACCTGTTGCTAGATCCGCTTTTGCCGGATGCAGCTCAAGAACATGGTATCGACTGGCTGGAATTGATTGAGCAGGAACCGGATGCTGGGCTGGGCAACGGCGGCTTGGGCCGCCTCGCGGCGTGCTTTCTCGACTCGATGGCGACGATGAAACTCCCGGGCACGGGCTATGGTCTCCGCTATGAGTACGGCATGTTCAAGCAGTCGATCGTAGATGGCTGGCAAAAAGAGAATCCCGACAACTGGCTCCGCTACGGCGATCCCTGGGAGATTGCCCGGCTTCACGAGAATGTGGAAATCAGGTTGAACGTCTCATTCAAGTTGCAAGAGGGTAATTTTCAAGTCATCCCCGACCGGCCGTCAAGCCTGATCGGCATCCCGTTTGATCGTCCCGTGGTGGGCTATGGTGGAAAGACGATCAACACGCTCCGGCTCTGGGCCGCGGCGGCACCCGATTATTTCGATTTTGAGAAGTTTGGCACCGGAGACTTCGTGGGCGCACTGGGCGAGACTCTCGAAGCGGAGTCGCTTACCCGCGTGCTGTATCCCGACGATTCTACGACGAAGGGGCAGGGACTGCGCTTTCTGCAGGAGTATTTCCTGGTCGCATGTTCCATGGCCGACCTGGTGCGCCGTTTCCAGCGCCACAACTCGGATTGGGAAAAGTTTCCGGACAAAGCCGCAATTCAACTCAATGACACGCATCCTTCCATGTCGGTCCCTGAACTGATGCGAATCTTGCTCGACGATGTGCACTTGGGATGGGACCACGCCTGGGACCTGACCAAGAAGACGCTCGGCTACACAAATCACACCTTGCTGCCTGAGGCTCTGGAGAAATGGCCGGTGGCGTGGTTTGAGAGACTGTTTCCACGTCACCTGGAGCTGATCTACGAGATCAACCGTCGGCTGCTCGATGAAGTGCGGGTTCGCTTCCCGGGCGACGACGGGCGCGCGCAGCGCGTGAGCCTGGTGGAAGAAGGCAGCCCGCGCAAAATCCGGATGGCCAACCTTGCCATTGTTGGCTCGCATAGCACCAACGGAGTGTCAGCTGTCCACTCCAAGTTACTGCGAACCACGACGGTCAAGGATCTCGCAGAAATGTTTCCCGAGCGTTTTAGCAATAAGACAAATGGAGTGACGCCACGGCGCTGGTTGCGCGAGGCCAATCCCGCGCTGGCCCGCGAAATCACGCAAGTCATCGGAGATCGCTGGATCACGGATCTTAGCCTGCTCAAACAGCTCCGGCCATTCGCCGAGGATTCCAATGCCCGCGAACGCTTCCTCAAGTCAAAGCGAGAGGCCAAAGTGCAGTTTGCCAATTGGCTCAAGTCAACGTCGGGGCGTGTCGTGGATCCTGATACCATTTTCGACTGCCACATCAAGCGTATTCACGAATACAAAAGGCAATTGATGAATGCGCTGCGGATTGTGATTTGTTATAACCGCCTGCGGGAAAATCCCGGCATGAAGATAGTGCCGCGGACATTTTTCTTCGCTGGTAAAGCGGCGCCAGCTTACAAACTGGCCAAACTCATCATAAAGTTCATCAACAACCTGGCGGACACGATTGACGCCGACCCGGCGGCGCGTGGCCGGCTCAACGTCGTCTTTCTCCCTGAGTACAACGTTTCGTTGGCGGAACGCCTCATTCCAGCCAGCGATGTCTCCAACCAGATCTCGACCGCCGGTTACGAGGCCAGCGGAACGAGCAACATGAAATTTATGATGAACGGAGCCTTAACGGTCGGAACCCGCGACGGTGCAACCATCGAAATGGCGGAGGAAGCCGGAGAAGAGAACATGTTCCTCTTCGGCCTCACCGTGGAGGAAGTCGAGAACAGCCGCGCCTGGTACGACCCACACTGGCATTACGAAAATGAGCCGGAGACGCGGGCCGCTCTCGACCTGATTTTCTCTGACCACTTCAGCCCCAACGAACCGGGAGTATTCGCTCCCTTGCGCGATATGCTTCTGACCCAGGGCGATCACTACATGCATCTGGCCGACCTGACCTCGTATTGCAATGCGCAAGACCGGCTCGGCACTCTCTATTCGGAACCCGGCGCATGGGCGCAGAAAGCAATCTTGAACGTCGCCAGCTCCGGGAAGTTTTCGAGCGATCGCTCGATTGCGGAATACGCAAGCGAGATCTGGAAGGTGGAACCATGCCCAGTACTCTAGAAACACACTCCCTGACAGGTGAACCTAACATTTCGCCGCTGGCAGGCAAACCAGCGCCGAAGGAGTTGCTGGTGGACGTGGCTCGCCTGGAGAAGGAATATTTCGAGCGGCGTCCCGACTTGGATAATCCAAACCAGCTAGTCAGCTTCGGCACCAGCGGACACCGTGGCTCGCCCCTGCGCGGCACATTTAACGAAGCGCACATCCTCGCAATTACCCAGGCAATCTGCGAATACCGGCGCGAGCAGGGAACCGACGGCCCGCTCTATATGGGGAAAGACACCCACGCAGTGTCCGAGCCCGCGCAGCGCACCGCCCTCGAGGTGCTTGCGGCGAACAACGTGGAAACGATCATTCAGCAGGACGACGGGATAACTCCGACGCCGGTTATCTCGCGAGCGATTCTGGTTTACAACCGTGGTCGCAAAGAGAAAGACCATCTAGCCGACGGCATCGTGATTACGCCATCGCACAATCCGCCGGAGGATGGAGGCTTCAAGTACAACCCGCCCAACGGCGGTCCGGCGGATACCGACGTGACCCGCTGGGTAGAGAATCGCGCGAACGAATTGTTGCGAGCAGGGAATGCAGGGGTCAAGCGAATTCCCTTTGCTAAGGCGATCCGCTCCGCGACCACTCACCAGGAAGAGTTCGTCCTGCCCTATGTTCGTGATCTCAAAAATGTTGTCGACATGGATGCGATTCGCGGCGCCCAACTTAAACTTGGCGTTGACCCTCTGGGCGGAGCTTCATTGCCCTACTGGGAGCCGATCAACTCGATTTACGGTCTGGACATCGTCGTTACCAATCCAATAGTCGACCCGACATTTTCGTTTATGACCGTTGACCACGACGGCAAAATTCGCATGGACTGTTCGAGTCCCTATGCGATGGCCAGGCTCGTCGCCTTAAAAGATCAGTACCAGGTGGCGTTCGGGAACGATACCGACGCGGATCGGCACGGCATCGTAACTCCCGTTGCGGGGTTGATGAACCCGAATCATTACCTTGCCGTTGCCATCCGCTATTTACTGAAGCACCGGCCCCAGTGGAGTAACACAGTAGCGGTGGGAAAGACGCTGGTGAGCAGCAGCATGATTGACCGGGTTGTCAAAAAGCTCGGCCGCGAGCTCCGCGAAGTGCCGGTGGGTTTCAAGTGGTTTGTGCCGGGCCTGGTCGATGGCTCGTACTGTTTCGGCGGAGAAGAAAGCGCCGGAGCGAGTTTTCTTCGTCTTGACGGCACCGTATGGACGACCGACAAGGACGGGCCCATCATGGACTTGCTGGCGGCGGAGATTACCGCCCGCACTGGCAAGAATCCCGGAGAACATTACCGCGAACTGACGGCGGAGTTCGGCATCCCGTACTACACGCGCATCGACGCGCCCGCCACTCCCGAGCAGAAAGCAAAGTTAGCAAAGCTCACTCCGGATGCGGTGAAAGAGTCAGACCTGGCGGGCGAGCCAATCACCGCCAAGCTGACCAAAGCCCCGGGCAACGATGCGCCTATCGGCGGGTTGAAAGTTGTGGCGGAGAGCGGCTGGTTTGCAGCGCGACCCTCCGGTACCGAGAACATTTATAAGATCTACGCCGAGAGTTTCAAGAGCCAGACCCATCTGAACGCGATCCTTAGCGAAGCCCAGGAGATGGTGAATAATGCACTGGGTTCGTCCGCAGTCGTTCCCGGGCAGGGAGGCAGGCCATGAGCGGCAACGACTGGCTCACGAATGTTCCGCCGGGTCCGCCTGAATATCGTGCTTCTGGCTTGCTGATGCATGTCACGTCCTTGCCCTCGCCGTATGGCGTCGGCGATCTGGGATCGTCCGCGTTCTCGTGGATTGATCGTCTCCACGACGCCGGCCAGAAGTGGTGGCAAGTGCTTCCCCTCGGCCCGACTGGATACGGAAATTCGCCGTATCAATCGCTCTCGTCGTTCGCCCTCAGTCCACTGCTGATCAGTCCCGCTTCTCTCATTGCGGAACGATTGTTACGAGCGAGCGATGCCCAATCGAACTTCTCGAATGACGTAGTTGACTTCGATTCTGTGAGCGCATTCAAAGAGGGGCTGCTCGAAACCGCATGGGCGAACTTTAAAAGCGCACAAAGTAAATTCAAGAACCTAAAGTTCGACTACGAACAGTTCTGCGCCACGCAGGAGCATTGGCTGGATAACTACGCTATATTCCGCGCGCTGAAAGCCATGTATCACGGCGCTTATTATCTCGATTGGCCGGCAGAGTTGGTTCAACGCAAACTCGATCCTCTAGCCGATGCGCAGCACGAGTTGGCCGATCAAATCGACCAGGTTCGCTTTGCGCAATTTCTGCTCTTCCGCCAGGCCGATCAACTCAAAGCGTACGCTCACTCCAAAGGCGTCGGATTGATCGGCGACCTGCCCTTTTTCGTTTCTCCGGATTCCAGTGATGTCTGGGCCAACCCAGAATTTTTCCTGCTCGATGAGCAACGGCGCCCTCGCTTTGTCGCCGGAGTTCCTCCCGACTATTTCAGCGCGCAAGGTCAATTGTGGGGCGATCCCGTTTACAACTGGGATGCCCTGCGTTCGACTGGGTATCGGTGGTGCATCGACCGGTTGCGGGCCCTGCTCAATCACGTTGACGTGATTCGCCTGGATCACTTCCGCGGGTTCGCGGCCGCGTGGCACGTTCCAGCCGGAGCGCCAACGGCTCAGTCCGGGCAGTGGGTAGCGGGCCCGGGAGCAAACTTTTTTCAAGCCGTGCAAACAGAACTGGGCCATCTACCTTTCATCGCGGAAGATTTGGGTTTGATTACTCCCGACGTGCAGGCCCTGCGCGACCAGTTTCGCCTGCCGGGGATGCGCGTCCTGCAATTCGCCTTCGATGGTCATGCAGACAATCCATATCTGCCGCACAACTTTGTCCACAATACAGTCGCCTATACCGGCACACATGACAATGCTACAACTCGACAATGGTATGAGGAATTGCCCGACTACCAGCGGCAAAACTTGTGGAGCTATCTCAAGCGTTCGCCGGGAAGCAGTGCGGACGCCGCTCCGGAGTTGATGCGGCTGGCATGGTCGTCACCGGCGGCGCTCGCGATTGCTCCGTTGCAGGATCTGCTCAACCTGGGGAGCGAAGCTCGCATGAACGTGCCTGGTCGTGCCGATGGGAACTGGAGCTGGCGTGTCCGAGAAGACATGCTATCCGCTCAGGCTTTTCAACGGCTGCAGGATTTGACAGAAAGTTCCAAGCGCTCGGCAAGTCCTGCAACACTCTTCAGGGCGCAAGTGGACCGCGAAGGTGCGACGAGCCTCCGCTGACCAAGGGCAAGTGGACTCTGATGAAAAAAGAGACACCCGTGAACACTTCAAACCTCGAAGCGCACGTCAACAACTCAGCCGACACTGCCCATTCCATGGCAGCGCCACCTATCAGGCGTCCGACATGGGAGGAAGCTGAGGGCAACCCGTTGCCGCTCGGGGTCAACTGGATCGAAGAGGAGCAGGCGTTCAATTTCGCCGTTCACTCAGAACATGCGGAGAGCGTCACTCTATTGCTCTATTCTCCGGCCGATCTGGTGAATCCTCTTCTGAGACTTCAATTGGATTTCTTGCACAACAAGTCGGGGCGGATTTGGCACTGCCGCGTCCCAGTCACAATGCTTGGTGCCGCTTGTTATTACGCATATTCCGTATCAGGAGAGACGATTCCTCAGCTCCATAGCTTCGATCCGCAGAAGGTTCTCCTCGATCCGTACGCGAAGTTTATCTTCTTCCCACCTGCATTTGATCGCACCATGGCTATGCGAGAAGGCTCCAATGCAGGCAGCGCGCCTTTGGGAGTGCTGATTGATCACCGGTCGACATTTGACTGGTCGGGGGCTCGGTCTCCGTATCATGAGTCGGATGCAGTCATCTACGAACTTCACGTTAGAGGTTTCACGAAGAACCCAAACTCAGGTGTCGATCCATCGCGTGCCGGCACATACGCCGGTCTCGTGGAAAAGATCCCCTATTTAAAGGAACTCGGGGTGACGGTTGTAGAACTGATGCCGATTTTTCAGCGCGATCCACAAGAGGGCGACTACTGGGGTTATATGCCTTTGAATTTCTTCGCCCCGCATGCTCAGTACGCGAGCACACAGCGTGTTGATGAGCAGGGTCTTGAATTCAAGAATATGGTGAAGGCTTTTCATCAGGCTGGTATCGGCGTAGTGCTGGACGTCGTGTACAACCACACCTGCGAGGGCGATTACAAAGGGCCAATCTACAGCTTCAAGGGTCTCGACAGCGCCGGCTATTACATGCTTTCCTCCGATCCGGCAAACCCCTACGCCAATTACTCCGGCACCGGCAATACCTTGAATTTCGGCCAGGCGCACGTGCGCAAGATGGTGATTGATAGTCTGCGCTATTGGAAGCGAGGTATGCACGTCGACGGATTCCGCTTCGATTTGGCGTCGGTATTCAGCCGCAACGCGGATGGATCCCTCAACTGGGGTGAAGCGCCCATCTTCAGTGAAATTGCCGCGGACCCGGAATTAGGACGGGTGCGTTTGATCGCTGAACCCTGGGACACAGCCGCTTATCAGCTTGGGCGCGGCTTCCCCGGCCTGACTTGGCTGCAGTGGAACGGAAGGTTTCGCGACGACATTCGCCGTTTTGTTAAGGGCGACGCTGGGATGGTTCCCGAGGTGATGCGACGTATCTATGGCAGCGATGATTTGTTTCCCGACAACCGCGCCGACGCTTATCACGCATATCAGAGTGTGAATTATGTAACGTCCCACGACGGTTTCACGCTCTACGATCTGGTCTCTTATGACCGCAAGCACAATTGGAAAAACGGAAATAATAATCAGGACGGTACCGACGCGAACTACAGTTGGAATTGCGGACAGGAAGGGGATGAATCTCTCTCCCCGGCAGTCCTCTTGTTGCGCCGCAAGCAAGTAAAGAATTTCTGCTGTCTGCTCTTCTTATCGAACGGTACGCCGATGTTTCGGGCTGGGGACGAGTTCCTAAATACTCAACTCGGCAACAACAATCCCTATAACCAAGATAACGAAATTGGATGGCTGGATTGGAGTCAACTCCAGTCGAACCGCGACATTTTCCGGTTCTTTAAGAACATGATTGCGTTCCGGAAAAATCATCCGTCGCTCAGCCGGAGCAGGTTCTGGCGGGAGGATGTTTCCTGGTACGGCGTCGGCCCCACGGTCGATTTGTCTCCTGACTCGCACAGCCTGGCATTCTGCCTCCACGGCGCTTCTCAAGATGATGACGATATCTACGTGATGATCAATGCGTACTGGGAGGAGTTGGAGTTCAATGTGCAAGAGGGAACAGCACGGGAGTGGAAAAAAATCGTGGATACCGCTTTGCCCAGTCCAGATGATTTCTCGGATGATGGAATCCCTTTAGAGCAGACGAAATACCTACTGGCTCCAAGATCGATTGTGGTCTTATGTCGAGCCCAGGCAGAGACTCAATGAAGTGGTGAAAACAGATGTCCTTGGTTTCATCGCACAAGGTAATGAATATGGGAGGAATTGAGGCTCTGGGGGACAATCGACACTGTATTTGACTGCGTTCAATGATTCTGGAGCGGAGGCCGATTGGTAACCTATTTGAGACTCTCCACATACGCAATCAATGCCTTCAAATCATCCGGCGGCAGATCGATTGGGGGCATGCCGCCAGCGTTCATTTTTGCGGTGGGATGTTTGAACAGTTCGGCAACTTGGTCTGGTGAGAATTTTGCTTTTATGCCAACAAGCGGTGGGGCCGCGGCCGTACCCAATCCGTTATCGCCATGACACGCATTGCAGGATTGTCCTTCGAAGATAGTTTTCCCCTTCGCGGCTAGTGGGTCCGCGAGCGCCACATTTGCCGCAACCAGGGATGCAGAAGAAAGCTCCGGCTCAAATGGCTTTCTTGCGTATTCGTCTTCTTCGGCCCTCTGCTTGGCCAGTTGCTGGGCTACTCCAGAATCGTGTCGATCCAAATACTGACTGCGGAGGCCGAGGCCAACAAGCGAGAACAACACGAATACGTATGCTCCCATTGCTGCAGGCCGCTTCCACGGGCGTCGTTCGACGCTTTTATCCAGAAAGGGGAGCGCAAGAATGGCCAGCACAAGAAGAGTAGGAATTACAAGCACGCCCACAATCGCGGCCGATCCGTGCCAGTATTTCAGCCATTGAAAGATGGGCAAGTAATACCATTCTGGCCGCGGTACATACTGCGCATCCGCTGGGTTCGCAGGCGGTCCAAGTTGCATCGGCACGAAAAAGCAGAGCAATCCGAGTCCTGTGATGAGCAGCGCCGTCAGCGAGAGATCCATCAACACTTGGCGGGGGTAGAAAAGTTCTGATTTCTGTTTTGGGTGGTAAGGATCTTCGTTAACCGGTCCGGCCGCGCCAGCTTTGCGGAATAGAAAAATATGGGATGCCACAAGCGCGAAAATAAAAGCAGGAATCAGAAAAACGTGGGCCACGAAAAATCGCGAGATGGTAAGGGTCCCCATCTCCGTGCCGCCGCGCATCAGGCGTTTGATGCTCTCACCAATCCAGGGAAGTTCGCTGACGGCGTTCGTTCCTACGGCGGTAGCAAAATAAGCTCTCTGGTCCCACGGGAGCAGGTAACCTGTGAACGCCATTGCTAAAACCAGTCCGAAGAGCACGCATCCAGAGAGCCAGAGAAGCTCGCGCCGGCCTTTGTATGCTCCGTAGATGTAGGTTTGGGATAGATGCAGAAACAAGACGACCACCATTGCGCTGGCGCCGTAGGCATGGAGGCTGCGAAGGAAAGAGCCAGCCGTGACTGCCTTTGTAATGTAAGCGACCGTTGTGTGTGCGTGATCGGCTGAGGGAACGTAGTAGAGCGCGAGAAATATCCCAGTGATGATTTGTGAAAGAAATATGAACAACAGGCCCGAGCCGAATATGTAAGCAAAACGGGCGCCACCGGGAATGGGTTCGTCGAGCGCACTGCGAAGCAGATCGTCCAGCCCGGTACGGCGGTTCAGCCATCCCCATAATCCTGAGTCGCGCTGCGGTAGAGTGCCCACTTCACTTTTATCTGTCGAATGCATTTCCTCTCAACCTATGACTTCCTTGTCGGAGACCAGTTGCCGGAAATATTGGAAACGCACCAGCAGTTGCCCGTCCTGGATCGACGTTTCCAGCGTATCCATCCCTCGCAGTGACGGCCCGCTGACGCGCGTTCCATCTGCGGCAAAAGTGGCGCCGTGGCAAGGGCAGACAAACTGGTTTTTTCCCTTGTTCCATGGGACTGTGCAACCCAAGTGAGGACAGATAGAAGTGAGAACGCGAAGCTGGCCAGCAACGTCTTTCGTCACATAGACTGCTTTTTCAGAAACGGCTTTGCGCCACCCGTCCACTTGCTCAATCTGAATGGTGCGCATCACGGGTTCGGTCAAGGACGAAAAGTCGGTCAGCGCTCCCACGGATGACTCTTTGAGGTCGGTGGTGCGCCGCAAGAGAGGAAACAGAGCGAAGCGAATGAGCGGCACCGCGAGCAGCGCGCCTACAAGGAATGAGCCGAGTCCCAGCAATCCCCCGAGAAAGGACCGACGGCTTTCGAGAGACAATTCAGATGGTGAAGGTTTGGCTGTAGTGTTTTCTGAATGTCCCGCGCGTTCAAACATGCAATCCCTCGTTTGCCGTGCTCAGGCGGCGACCATGACCATATAGGACTCGCTACTTCTTGTTCGGCAGGGCTCGAATATAAGCGACGAGCTTCGTTACATCGTCCGCCTTGATCTTTGCACCAAACGCCGGCATTTTCCCTCGGCCCTTGGTGATCACTTCACTGAGTGCCGTGTCACTTTGCTTCTGGACTTCGTCGGAACGCAGATCCTTGGCGTGTAGTGCCTTGCCGGTTGGGCTGCCTCCACTGCCATCGGCCGAATGGCATAGGACACAGTTGGTTTTGTAAATCTTATCCGCGTCGGACTGGGCATAAAGTGCGGGGGAAACTAGGCAGCACAATGTGCCTGCCAGAACGATTCGCACAACAAACTCTCGCATGTCTATCTCCTCAGAGGACAGGGAGGCGGTTGCCAGTCTGGAATCGCTTGGTCCACGCTGTAGACTCCCAGCCCGTTCGATGTTGGACTTCCTTCAGGATAGGAGTCTACAGTATTGCGAGAACCTAGAAAACAAATCGCGCCAGCAAATAGACGGTGTTGTTGCTCGAAGCATTCCGCCCAGCGCCGTCGTAATTCATTTGAGCGCCATTAAACCGCAGGTAGCCCGTGTATTGCACCGCCAAGTCGACATTCTGCGCAGGCCACCAGGAAGCGTTCAGAGTGTAGCCGTTGCTTTGGGGAGATCCGTTGGCGCTTCCCGAAACCGCGGCTTGGGAGAATAGTAGCGGGTCCGATGTTCCGGTGATGTTGAAGAGCCCTGCCGTCCCGGAAAATCTCGTGCCGAAATGATATTCGACGTTTGCCTGCGCGGTGTTCAGATGGTGGCTGGTTTGCGCCGCGCCGCCTGCGGCAAAAGTCGCCAGCAGAGTCGAGTTCTCTCTGATATAGGTACCCCGGACGGAAACTACGTCATTCTTGAACTGAGGAATCGTCCGATCATACTCAAAGTCAGTACCCCAGTCCGTATAGCTATCCATCAGACCGGCGACTGCGTTGGGAGTGCTCTTCACATGCATGCCGTAGGTGCCAATCTCCAGGTAGTTATTGTTGCTGGAAGTCTGGTAGGCAGCACGCCAGTAGGGTGCCACGCCCCGGATGTTGTAGCTAAACCCCGCCCCTGAATTGGGCTGTGTGCCTCCGATGTGTTCGGACCGGTACATCGTTCCCGCCAAATACCAGTGCTCATTCCACATCGTGTATCCGCCCACGCCCGCTACGTCTTGGGCTAAACCTCCATTGATGATCGCGCCTGCGGAAGGCCCTGGGGCGACGTTACTCCCGACATAAGGGTATCCCCATGCGGGTGTCGTATTCCAAAGGTCCTCGACGGTCGGATTGTTATTGAGAGTGATTCCATACGTGAGCGACTTCCCAAACAACGTCCGATCGTGGTTGGCATAGCGGATGTCGGTGTTGTCCCAGGAAAAATGATCGCCCTGAGCGTCGTAAGTGACCTGCACGAAGCTGCCAATATGGCTCGTCCACGCGCCCGCGAGAAAGAGGGATACATCCTGGGGAAATTGAAAGTTTCCGTTCTGAGTTCCGGGCTGCGGCGACTTGGTCTCCGTCAGAGACGTGTCGAAGACGATTGAGAGGGGAAATGCCTCCAGCAGCGCCAGCGCCGCATTGTGATCCTTTTTCTCGTCAGTCACTTGGGCCTTTGTGGTGAACGTATAACCTTCGAGCTTGAACTTTCTGCCGAATGGGGTCAGTTCGGGCGGAGCGTAGTGGCAGGAGGCGCATGGCATTCCGGTCTGCCGTGAATAGCTGGGGACGGCGTGTGCGCCAGGTACGAAGAGAACTCCCAACCAAATGATTAAGAGAAGTTTCGTCAGCATTCCAGCTGAAGATTCAAATTGCTCATGCGGCATTGGCTTCTCCTTAAGTCCTGGGGCTCATACCGTTTGTTCACGATGATTCTCGCCGGGTGGAGATACGACCGCAGTGGTGAAGGTCACCGCTTGTTGTGATCAGGATCACAAAAAAAGGGACAGAGTTCGGGTTACAACTGATGGTCGGCTCCGATAACGCTTGCCACTTGCAGTGCCAGACGGTTCTTGGCGTAGCATTTCGCACACAAGTGATTTTGGATTAAGAAATACGAAAGTTTAGGGCTGGATCTGTCCTGTGTGGTTCTCTTGTCCGTGTTCGTGCAATATTCCAAATTGCCCCAGCCTCAAAAATGTATCGACAGGGCTCACGATGACACATCAACAGCAGCGATTTCTGTGCAAGATTGCTCACTTTGCAAAGACTATCAATCAGTACGTCGACAATGGAGCCAATCTGTCCGTCCCACCGCGAAATTGAGATCGGTATTGCTGAAGCGGTCGCTTATGCGATTCATCCGCGCCGACGGACACGTCCGGCGGGAATGACTTCCTCTGCTATTCCTGGGGGGAGGGAAATGGGGACCGCTGACTCGTTTGCCGAGTCTGCGATCCCCGGATTGCAACTAGGGCCTGATTGCAACCTTGATCACACCATTGCTCCGTTCAGCGAAGACCTGATATGCCTCGTTGATCCGATCGAGTGCGAAGCTGTGGGTCAGGAGCGGGGTCAGGTCTAGCCGTCCATGCCGAACCAGTTCCATCAGCCTGCGCATCCGCTCTTTGCCGCCAGGGCAGAGCGTGGTGACAATTTTGTGATCTCCGAGGCCAGCTGCAAACGGCTCGACCGGCACTGAGAGTTTCCCGGAGTACACACCCAGGCTGGAGAGAGTTCCGCCCGGTCTGAGAACACTGAGGGCATTCTCGAACGTAGCTTGAGTACCCAGAGCCTCGATAGCCACATCGACGCCCCGTCCGCGAGTGAGATGCTTGATACTCTCGACCACATCTTCTTTGGTAAAGTCGAGCACAACGTCCGCACCCATGCGCTTTGACATCTCGGTGCGAACCGGGTCGGACTCGACCGCGATGATCAGGCTCGCGCCCTTTAGTTTTGCTCCGGCCGTTGCGCAGAGGCCAATCGGGCCTTGAGCAAAGACCGCCACGGTGTCGCCAATTTCGAGGTCTGCACTCTCCGCGGCCGAGATGCCTGTGGAAGCGATATCGCCTAAGAGTACAACCTGCTCATCGGCCAGTTCGTCGGGAATTTTAGCCAAGTTTGCCTGGGCGTGTGGCACAAGCAAGTATTCCGCCTGAGCGCCGTTGATGGTATTGCCGAACTTCCAGCCGCCGAGTGGTCCACCACACTGCGACCAGTTTCCACCCAAACAAGAATTACACTGTCCGCATGGTGTAATTGCACCCACGAGGACGCGATCTCCAACTTCGTATCCGGTTATGCCCTCTCCAAGCTCGTGGATGATGCCCACGGGCTCATGGCCGATGATCAAGCCGGGCTTGACGGGGTATTCGCCTCTCAGAATGTGGAGGTCCGTACCGCAAATGGTGGTGAGGGTTACGCGTATTACCGCCTCACCCGCTCGCGGCCTCGGGATGGGGACCGTTTCCAGGCCGATCTGACCCGGTCCGTAAAAAACCAGCGCTTTCATCGTGGAGGTTGTTTCCTCCTGTTCTGTCAGTAGTGCGTAAGAAGTTTGGGACATGGCTTACTCCTTTCTGTTCGTACTAGTATTCCTTTCCGAGAGCAGGAGGTATGACCGTCGTTACTATTCCCTGTGATAGTGATCACAAATGGGGAATCACAGTTCGAGAACCACAGGAATGGACGCGCTGTCGGCGCAAAGACGAAAACGAAAGCCAAGCTTTTTGACAATGATCTGCATGGCCAGATTGTCACGCAACAATTCACCGGATACACGGTGCAGCTTCTGGTCACGCGCGATCTGGATCAACCGACGCAGTAGTTCAGTTCCCAGACCCTGTTTCTGGTACTGATCGGACACTAGGATGGCAACTTCGGCCTCATTCTGACCGTCGAGTTTGATCAGTCTGCCCACTCCCAGGATCTGCTGCTTCCCCGAACTTTTATTTGTGTAGTCCACGACCAAAGCGACCTCGCGCTCACGATCGACGTGACAAATGCGAACCAGGCGCTCGTGCGCCAGGCGCGCCTCCAAGCTGATGGAGCAAAAGTAGCGCATGTAGACACTGCGGCCAGAAAGCGTCTGATGGAATTGTGCCATCAGCGGTTCGTCACCAGGGTGGATGGGCCGAAGCGAAACTTCTGTTCCGTCTTTCATGGAGAATTGTGAAACCAAACCGGCAGCCAGCTCCGATCCAGATTCCGCTGGCCTTTCCGCGGAGGTCTGCGTTAGGTCAATCTGATTTTCTTGGATTTGGTTCATAAAACCCTCACGCCCAAGCTGAAGATCAGCCGCGATCTCAGAATAACGAAACACTTAGACCTGCGAATGCCCCTTGGTCTCGACTTGGATTTCAAAGTTCTGAGGCATTGCCAGCGCGCGTGAGACCAGACACAGCGCCTTCGCCTTATACAAGAGAACGATTGCTCGCTGCCGGTTCTCTTCACTGGCAATCGTCAAGCTGGGGCGGATGACAATCTCGTTGAAGCCGTAGCCAGTGTCCGTCTTACTCACGGTTCCCTCCGCTTCCACCGCCAAGTCCGTGTATTCAAATTTCGAGTACTCTGCGATTGCGTGGAACGTCGTCGTAAAGCAACTCGCGAGAGCAGTCAGCATCAGATCTTCCGGTGTCCACCTGCCTTCGACACCGCCGAACTGCGGCGGCGCCGTGAAATGAATTGCGTTTGGGACCGAATCGGACTTGGCAATACCGGTCTGTCCGGAAGTCCACCAAGCTACAACGCGATACTTATGTTCATTTTCCATTCCGTACTCCCGAGAGCTTGATTGCGTTTCACGGCCATTGTTCCTGATGATTCTGTGCCAAAGGACCAATCAAAGCGGTGGCCGAGGTCACCGCTCCTTGTGATGCCAGTCACATATCGGGTGCTACAATACGCTCAACTGGAGGGTGCTGATGCGCGCCCCTTACGGCTTAAATATCATCGACAACTGCCTCATCTGTCCTGTTCGGGAGGAGCATTTATTCTGCAATTTGCCTTTGGCTGCAGTACAAAAACTGAATGAAATCAAGTCCACTGCGGTTTATCCGAAATCAACCGTGCTATTTATCGAGGGCCAACAGCCGCGTGGGGTGTTCGTACTCTGTGCGGGAAAGGCGAAACTCTTCACATCTTCGAGCGATGGCAAAACCATCATCACCAAGATTTCGGAGGCCGGAGATGTCTTGGGTCTGAACGCGACCATCTCCAATCGGCCCTATGAAGTTACGGCCGAGATGATGGAGCCAGGCCAGGCCAATTTCATCGCCCGCGACGCGCTCCTAGAATTCCTGCGCGAACACGGCGAGGTGGCATTACGAGTTGCAGAGCAACTCAGCCGCAACTACTACACAGCATATGAGGAAATCCGCACTTTAGGTTTGACTAGTTCACCGTCGGAAAAGTTTGCAAAGCTGCTACTCTCTTGGTCGCCAGACCGGGGTAACGCGAATGAACCTGCGCATGTGAAGATGACGCTGACACATGAAGAAATCGGGGAAATGATCGGCACGACGCGCGAGACGGTCAGCCGCTTGTTCTCTGATTTCAAGAAGAAGCAGTTGCTGCAAACGAAGGGATCCACCCTGATCATTCGCAACAAGCCTGCTTTGGAGAAAATGTTGAACTCCTAAGGGGTAATGTATCGGGCGCCGTCACTCCGAACCGACATTAGCAACCCTCCCTAAATCTCTGCGAGTTTGGAGAATTCGCCGTGTTCCTCCATCAACGGATCGGTCGAGTATGCCAACCGCTGTTCAATTTGTGCGATCTGACCGCGCAACCAGCCGGCAAAAGCTTCTTCCAACTCGATCTGCGTGCCGTAGCGATAGAAATAATCAATGGTCTCCGCCTGTTCATTGAGGGGAATAAACCGGCACGGCGAACTCTCGCCCCGAAGTTCACGAGGAACGAACTTTATCAATTGACACTCGCTGCACGGATGCGTCCGAGCGGGGTCGCCTAGGTTCGGACAACTGGGCGAGTCTTCCAAGATGTAGGGAGGACGCCGCGGTGTGCGGGGAGAGCGCCCGTAGCCTCCATCTTCTACGAACTTCAATTCAAACTTGAGGAGTTCCAGCATTTCGTGTTCGTCGTGTGACATACAGCACCTCTTCTTAATACCCAGAATCGCAAGGACCAGTTTGTCCTGCAATGATGGCGATCACGCTGGCTTGTGATCGCCATCACTCTCACGGATGTTTCCCGTCACATGCTTTTGCGACATGTCGAACTAACATCGCGCTGGAGGTAGTCATGAACGGCCCTTACCCAACGAGCCGAAAGGTTGGCGACAACTGCAGGCGATGGCCCAAAAAGAACGTAACCCGGAAAAACTGGCCGCTATACTCGAACGAATGAATCGTCTGTTAACCGCCCACGAGAAAAAATCATTGAGGCAACAGCAAGCTAAGTCGGAGTGATTGGAATAACACGTAAATCCTCGACAACCGAAGGGCAGCACTATCGGCGTTACGTCCTACGGCAGCGTGCCAGAGCGGCGCAATCCAGCTAGGCTTTTGAGGAACTGATCGCCCATGCTCCTTCATGAGTAAATGATGGAAAAGGCTTCGTCTTTGATTCTGGGAACAGATGGCCCTAGCTCTTACTTACCACGAACTTCGCCTCTAGCCTTTCATACACTTCTTCCGCACGGCGCAACGCTTCCAGCACGTTCTCACAGATATTTTCTGGACCGACAATTTCCGCGAACTCTCCCTGATGGATCAATTGTGCGGGCTGCTCGCGGGCCCCGCAGAGGATCAGGGTGCGCTTGCTGGCGTGCAGGGTCCTGGCGACTTCTTCCAGGGCGAATAGGCCAGTGGCGTCGAGGGCCGTCATGTTGCGCAGGCGCAGGATGACGACCGGAGGCAGCTTGTGGAGATTCTCGGTGACGACGGAGATTTTATCGGTCGCCCCGAACAGGAACGGGCCGTGGACACGGAAGATCGTGGCGTAGTAGGGGATGTCTTTGTCCTGGAGAATGTGCATGCGGCCGTCTTCGATGTAGTCGTCGGTGACCTGCGACACCGTGGTGGTGGCGGCGACGCGGCTGATGAAGAGCAGCGCAGCCAGAATCATTCCGGCTTCGACGGCGACGGTGAGGTCGGCGAAGACGGTGAGAGCGAAGGTGACCAGCCAGATGCTGATGTCGGTCTTCGTCAATTTCAGCAGCTGCGGAATCTCGCGCCACTCTCCCATGTTGTAGGCGACGATCATCAGGATTCCTGCGAGCGCAGACATGGGGACATAGCTCACGAGCGGCGCGGCGAAAAGAAGAATGCAGAGCAGCGTGAGCGAGTGGATCATGCCGGCGATCGGAGACTGTGCGCCGGAGCGGATGTTGGTGGCGGTGCGGGCGATGGCGCCGGTGGCGGGAAGCCCTCCGAACATGGGCGAAATAATATTCGCAACGCCCTGGCCGATGAGCTCGACGTTGGGATTGTGGCGGTCATTGCTCATGCGGTCCGAGACCACAGCGGACATCAGCGATTCGATCGCGCCGAGCATCGCAACCGTGAAGGCCGGGCCGAGCAGGCCGTGAATCAAGTCGGTGCGGAATCGCGGAATCTGAAGATGCGGAAGGCCGCTGGGGATTCCTCCGAAACGGGTTCCTATGGTTTCTACTGGGAGCTTGAAGAAATAGACAGCCGCGGTTCCTAAGAGCAGGGCGACAATCGGACCGGGGATGCGCGGGGAAAGACTGCGGCAGATGATCAGGACCAGCACGGTGAAGACAGCAAGCGCGGTCGCTTCGTAGGAGAGCGTGTGGAAGTTTCCGGCGAGAGCTTCCAGGCGCAGCCAGAAGACGCCAGGGACTTTATCGAGACGCAATCCGAAGAAATCTTTGATTTGCGTACTGGCGATCAGAACCGCGATGCCATTTGTGAAGCCGATGACAACGGGGCGCGGGATGAACTTTACGCCGGTACCGAGCCCGGTCGCTCCCATGATGATCAGCAGAATCCCGGCCATGATCGTACACATGAACAGGCCATCAACACCGTGCGCAGCGATGATTCCCGCGATCACCACTACGAAGGCGCCGGTCGGTCCACCGATTTGCGTTTTCGATCCGCCGAGGGCCGAGATCAGGAAGCCGGTGACGATGGCGCAGTAGATGCCGGCTTGCGGCGTAAGCCCCGACGCGATGGCGAAGGCCATGGCCAGGGGAAGTGCGACCAGACCGACGGTGACTCCCGCGATCAGGTCGAGGAGGAATTTGTGACGGTTGTAGTCGCGCAGACAGAGGACTGACTTCGGGAGCCATCGGTCTTCTAAGAAAGTAACGGCCATTGCGACATTATGGCAGCGGTTGGTTGAACTCGGTAGAGCATGTAGGCGAAAAGGGAATACCGAAGGGCACCGCCCGACCGTAAGACTGTCGTTGAGAGAGATCAGTGGTCACTCAAGGCGAGGCGATGGCAAAACCAACCTTGAGTTTGTCCCTGGTCTTGTTTAACGCTAGTCTGCGGTCCGGAACCGGCGGGCGTGTGAAGCGTTGCTATGTCCGCTAGCGACCAAAGATTCAATGCTATTCTGCGGGGTCGTAGTTCAGATTTTGCCCAAGCCATCGTTCGACTTCTGGCACGCTCATCCCTTTGCGCTCGCTATAGTCGGCGATCTGGTCGCGATCGATCTTTCCAAGGCTGAAATATCGCGAGTCCGGATGTGCAAAGTAAAGCCCGCTCACGCTCGATCCGGGCCACATGGCAAACGACTCGGTGATCAGCATTCCAGTATTCGCCTGAACATCGAGCAAACGCCAAAGCGTGCCTTTCTCCGTGTGATCCGGGCACGCCGGATAGCCTGCGGCCGGCCTGATCCCGCGGTATTTCTCTTGAATAAGGTCCGCGTTGCTCAGGCCCTCTTTACACCCATAACCCCATTCACACCGCGCTCGTTTGTGCAGGCATTCGGCGAAAGCTTCCGCCAGGCGATCGGCAATGGCCTCTGCCATGATCGCGTTGTAGTCGTCGTGCTTGGCCCTGAACCCGTCGCACAGTTCCTTCAAGCCGATGCCGCTGGTTACCGCGAACGCACCGATGTGATCAGGCAACCTCGTCTCCTTCGGCGCGATGAAGTCTGCGAGAGATCGGCACGGTTCATTTCCTTCCTTATTTGATTGCTGGCGAAGGAAGTGGAATCGTTCGAGCACCTGTCCGCGTGTGTTGTCCGTATACAACTCGACATCGTCACCCACGGCACTGGCGGGAAAGAAGCCGTATACACCCCGCGCCGCGATCAGGTTCTTTTCAATCATCACATCCAGAAGAGCATTGGCTTCGGCAAAGAGCTGGCGCGCCTGTGAACCGTGTGCCGGGTGTTCGAAAATGCGCGGGTAAACCCCTTTTAATTCCCAGGTGTGGAAGAATGGTGTCCAGTCGATGAAGTCGCGCAGCGTCGCCAACGGAAAGTTGTTTAGAACGCGCACCCCGGTAAACGAGGGCGTAGGCAGGTCTTCGGTACGCCACTCGATCGGCGTGCGTCTTTTGCGCGCAGTCTCAAGGGAAACCACGGTCAGGCGTGGTGCGGAATGGGCTTTGCGAAGCGCCTCATAGTCGGCGCGATGCTGAGCCACGAATGCCGACTTGCCCTCGTCGCTCAAAAGGCGGGTCGTAACGGGTACCGCCCGACTGGCATCCAGGACATGGACTACTGGCTCGCTGTAATGGGGCGCAATCTTGACAGCCGTGTGCGCTCGACTCGTGGTTGCCCCACCGATCAGCAAGGGCAACTTGAAGCCCTGCCGCTCCATCTCGCGGGCCACATGTACCATTTCGTCCAGCGACGGAGTGATCAAGCCGCTGAGTCCGATCATGTCTGCCTTCTCCGCCGTGGCGCGTTCGAGGATTTTTTCGCAGGGGACCATCACTCCCATGTCGATCACTTCATAGTTATTGCAGGCCAGGACGACACCGACGATATTCTTGCCAATGTCGTGAACGTCACCTTTGACCGTCGCCAACACGATTTTTCCTTGTGCCTTAACCACCTGGCCAGACGCGGCCATCGCCACTTTCTCGGCCTCCATAAACGGCGTCAGGTGAGCCACAGCCTTCTTCATCACGCGCGCAGACTTGACCACCTGGGGCAAAAACATTTTGCCCGCTCCGAACAGATCGCCCACCACACTCATGCCCGCCATAAGTGGGCCTTCGATAACTGACAGTGGACGCCCCAGCTTTACGCGAGCTTCCTCTGCGTCCGCTTCGATGTAGGTGTCGATTCCCTTGACCAGCGCGTGCGAAAGACGTTCTTCGACGGTGCCATGGCGCCATTCTTCGGCCTTTTTTTCACTGGCTATCGCGCCCGCGCCCTTGAGCGATTCTCCGTGCTCCACCAGTCTCTCGGTCGCATCGGGACGGCGGTTCAGCAGCACGTCTTCAACCAGCACCTTCAGTTCAGGCTCAATCTCCTCGTACACCTCCAGCATCCCTGCATTCACGATGCCCATATCCATGCCCGCCGTTATGGCGTGATAAAGAAATGCGGAGTGCATTGCCTCCCGCACTTTGTTATTGCCTCGAAAGCTGAACGAGATGTTCGAGACTCCGCCGCTCACCTTGGCATGCGGAAGATTGGCCTTGATCCAGCGGGTGGCGTTGATGAAGTCCACCGCGTAGTTGTTGTGCTCCTCCATGCCAGTAGCGACGGTGAGGATATTCGGGTCGAAAATAATGTCTTCCGGAGGAAACCCAACTTCGTCGACGAGTATCCGGTAAGCGCGCTCGCAGACGCGGATCTTGTCCTCGTAAGTGGCTGCCTGACCCTTCTCGTCGAAGGCCATCACTACGACCGCGGCGCCATACTTGAGGACCGTGGCGGCGTTTTTGCGAAACTTGTCGTCGCCTTCTTTCAGCGAGATCGAATTGACGATGCCTTTGCCCTGCAGGCACTTCAGCCCAGCCTCGATGACCTCCCACTTCGAGGAGTCCACCATGAAAGGCACCTTGGCAACTTCGGGCTCACTCGCGAGCAACTGCAAGTAGCGTGTCATGGCTGCTACGCCATCGATCATGCCCTCGTCCATGCAGATGTCGAGGACGTTGGCTCCGTTTTCGACTTGCTGCCGCGCCACGCTTACCGCTTCTTCATATTTGCCTTGCTTGATCAGCTTCGCGAACTTGGGTGAACCGGCAACGTTCGTCCGCTCACCGATCATGATGAAGACGCCGGACTGTTGGGTGAAGGGCTGCGATCCGGAGAGACGGAGTGGCTTCGTCTTCGCGGGCTGGGCCGCGCTCACTCGATCAGACACGCTCACGCTCGACTCTCAATCTGGTCGGCGAAGGATTCTTCAGCAGTCTGTGTCCCCCACTTTCGCGGAGGCTGCCCTTCGAGCGCTTTGGCGATAGCCTCGATGTGCTCGGGTGTATTGCCGCAGCATCCGCCGGCAATATTGATTAGCCCCGACCGCGCAAAGCTGCCCAGATAGCGGGCCATATCCTGCGGCCCGAGATCGAACCCGGTTTCCGACAGAGGATTCGGCAAACCAGCATTTGGGTAGCACGAGATGGCCACGTCCGCCTTCTCCGAGAGTTCCTCCAGGAACGGATACATCAGATCGGGACCGATAGAGCAGTTGAGCCCCACCGAGAGTGGCTTCGCGTGTTCCACCGCATTCCAGAACGCCTCAGTGGTCTGCGCCGAGATCATCGTTTCGCCGCCCCGGCCCACTGCTGCTGAAATCATCAGCGGCAATTTCTTGCCATCCTGATCGAACACCTCACGGATGGCTACAAGTGCTGCCTTGGCGTTCAGTGAATCAAAAATCGTTTCGACCAAGAGCAGATCAACCCCGCCGGCGATGAGGGCACGCACCTGCTGCATGTAGGCAGTCTTAACCTGATCGAACGTGACTACGCGGAAACCAGGATCATCGGCATCGGGGGAGTTCGAAAGAGATACAGTCAGCGGCCCGATCGCGCCCGCCACGAACCGTTGACGCGAGGTCGCACTGCCGACACGGTCAGCCCACTCACGGCACTGCCGCGCCGATTGCTCATTAATATCCCAAGCCAGGCTACCGAGAAACGAATCGTCGATGATCTTTTGATAGAACGCCGGATCCTTTCGCCCACCACGCTCCCGAGGATCTTCCACGAAAAACTCGCTCTGCGTAATGCTGGTTGCTCCGAAAGTGTTCGTCTCGATGATGTCCGCTCCAGCCTCGAGAAACCGGCGATGGATGTCGCCGATCATTTCCGGCTTGGTCAGCGAGAAGAGGTCACCGTTGTTCAGCAGGCCCTTGGTCGAATTCTTGAAGCGCTCCCCACGTATGTCCGCTTCAGTCATGCCGTACGTGCGGATCGTCGTGCCCATCGCTCCGTCGATGATGGCAATTCGATTTTCGAGGATCTTTTCAAGAGGATGTTGATGGTTTGTCGTCATATTTGTCGTCTTAACAGTTCTGCCCTACTTCCGCACCGAAAACACAACTCCTTAATTATAGCGATATGGTCGCCCCTCATCCGTCATACGTTCCAAGGCTGACGACGCTCTGGTCTGGTTATGGGGGGCAGCGGCAGGCTCTGCTGTATAGTTTGATGCTCTACCGATCAATTCGTTACGAATCCGGGAGGCGTTGCTGTGACAAGACGTTCCAGTTTCATGCCGCACTTGCTTCGAGTGGTTTTGACAAGTTTGTTGGCCCTCGTTGCTTGCCTTTCTCAGTCAGTTGCGCAAGCGCGGCACCATAGCAAAATTTTCGGGGGTTACTTTGAAGAATGGGGCATCAATTACGGCGGTTACAACATTGCGGATTTGCAAAAGAATGGCGTGGCCGATGAACTTACTCATTTGATCTATGCCTTCGGCAATGTAACCCCGACTTCTCCGCCGGCGTGCGCCATTGCTGATCCCGTGGCCGCTTACCAGAATTCCGCGGTGCCTAGTGTGAGCGGCAAAGCGTACGCGGCGCCGCTGTACGGAAATTTTGGCGCGCTCCAACAGCTCAAGGGGCTGCATCCCAATCTGAAAGTGTTGATCTCTTTGGGGGGACAAGCGGGGAATGTTGCTGGCTTTGTGACTGCCGCAGGCTCCGCAGCCGGCCGCGCCGCACTCGCGTCCTCGTGCATCAGCCTGTTTGTTAAGGGCAACATCGCTGCAGGGGTTACGGCTCCCGGCCTATTTGACGGCTTTAATATCGATTGGGAGTTTCCCGGCCCTGCGGACAAAGAGAACTTTACCGCCCTGCTAAAAGAGTTCCGTACGCAACTCAACGCTTTGTCGAAGACAACGGGCAGAAAATATGTCTTGACGTTTGATTCTCCAGCGAGCCCGAAGAAATATATCAACATCGATCTTAAATCCGCCGCAGCGCAAGTGGATTTCCTCACCATCGACGGCTACGATTACGCCGCAGCGGAGGAAAAGCAGACCAACGAGTCATCTTCTCTATATGACACCGCTTCCGACCCTGTGTATGCCGACGACCGCTACATCGATGCGACTGTAAAAGCCTATCTAAAAGCTGGAGTGCCGGCGGCAAAGTACACCATGGGGTTTCCGTTGTATGCGGTCGGCTGGACGGGTGTCCCTAACGTGAATCATGGCTTGTACCAAAGCGGAGCCGGTCCTGCTCCAGTTCTCTTGACTGACGGATCGGGTCTGTGTCCGAATCCAGACAAAACCAATGCCTCACCCGGTTGTGACACTATTTTGACTGCGGGATTTGCAACCTACTCAACCATTGAGAACCTTGCGAATAAGTACGGGTACGCCGCCTGGTACGATTCGGCCAGGATCGGAGCTACGCTCTACAATCCGGCCACCGGAACTTTTTATACCTACGACAATCCCGCCGCAGTCGTAGCGAAGACGGCTTACATCAGGAAGCATAAACTCGGCGGCGCCTATGTTTGGGCACTAAACGACGATGATCCCAAAGCATCCCTGACTAAAGCAATTGCTGCCGGCTTGAAGTAAATTGAGCCGGTCCAGCCACCACTCTCCGCATCAAGTTCGGTTTTCGTAACAAGATCGCTCCAGAGTCGCCTTTTTTCCACACTCCAAAAGAAACCTGCTCCCCGCTTGCTCGCCCCACGCCTTCTAGTGGTTAGCGCCTCGCTGGTCAAGTTGTAGTTCGGATTCCGCAAAACGAAAAAAAATTCTTGACTGAGTTGCTTAACCGGAGTACGCTCCTTCGCGTTAGTGCTATAGAGCAGTTTTCAAGCTGCAGATCTTCCGTGAGTGCTGAAAATGAGCGCTAAGTACAGCTAACTCTCACGACGCGGAGTCCGATGTGACCGCAACCGGACTCTTCTCTCAATCACCCAACCGCGGGCGGATCTCCTGGCACGTCCCCCGAATCAAGGAGCCACAATGAAGCGTGCGTTGCTTTTCTCCCCCCTACTCTGCGTCGTTGTCTCGGTTTCGCTGTTGGCGCAAGCGTCAGTCACTCTGAGTCCGTCGAGTTACAACTTTGGCAGCACCGCGGTCGGCACAGGCACCGCGTGGGTTACCTTCACACTCGCTAACAGCGGCAGCTCGGCCGTGAGCATCAGCAACGTCGCCGTCAGCGGCCCATTCGTCGTATCCAGCAATTGCGGATCCTCGGTGGCCGCCAACGGTTCGTGTCCAATCTACGTGTATTTCTACCCAACAGTGGCGGGCGCGGCCAGCGGCACGCTGACAGTGACCGACACCGCCGCAAATAGTCCGCAGACATCTGCTCTCAGTGGAACTGGCGGAAGCGGCGGCAGTTGTACGACCACACCCGGCGCTCCAACTGGATTGGCGGCATCGGGCACAACCAGCTCCGGCACCAACTTAAGTTGGACCGCGGACACTGCTCCCGCAAACTGCACGATCAGCAGCTATACCGTATTGCAGAACGGAACCTCGATTGGAACCACAACCGGCACAACGTTTACCGTCAGCGGACTTGCGGCTTCGACCTCTTACAGCTTCACGGTTGAGGCGACAGACGCCAACGGCACTTCTGGCCCAAGTTCGGCCGTGAATGTGACGACGCTGGCGAACTCGTGCACGACTACGCCGAGCGCTCCAACTGGATTGGCAGCTTCCGGCACAACCAGCTCCGGCACAAGTCTGAGTTGGACGGCGGTCACTCCTCCCGCCAATTGCACGATCAGCAGCTACACGGTATTGCAGAACGGAAGCTCGATTGGAACCGCAACCGGCACGTCGTTTGCCGTGAGCGGCCTTTCGGCTTCGACCACTTACAACTTCACAGTGGAAGCGACGGACGCTCACGGCACATCCGGCGCAAGTTCGGCGTTGAGCGTGACGACGTCCGCAAGCGGCGGATCGGGATGCGCCACAGCGTGGAGTTCCACCGCGGTTTACACTCAGGGCATGACGGCGAGTCAGAACGGCGAGAACTACGTCGCCAACTTCTGGACGCAGAATCAGAGTCCGGCCACCAACAACGGCGGGGCAGGTAGCGGTCAACCTTGGACTGCGACGGGCGCCTGTTCGAGTTGCTCAAGCGCACCGGCTGTTCCTACTGGATTGGCGGCATCCGGAACGACCAGCTCGAGCACAAACTTGAATTGGAGTGCGGTTAGTCCACCCGCAGGATGCAGTGTCAGCTATAAGGTACTGCAGGGCGGCACCACGATCGCGACGCCAACCACAACGTCAGATGCGGTCACTGGCCTCACTCCTTCGACCACTTATAGCTTTACGGTGGAAGCGACAGATGCTGCCGGCACATCAGCCGCGAGTTCAGCGGTAAGTGTGACGACTTCGGCCAGCTCATGCACGACCAAACCGGCTGCTCCAACCGGGTTGGCGGCTTCCGGCACGACCGATTCCAGCACAAACCTGAGTTGGAATGCGGTCACTCCTCCTAACGGATGCAGCATCAGCTATTCGATCACAGGAGGGCCCTCGACTTTAACCACTACTAGCACGTCCGATACGGCGGGCGGACTGACGCCGTCAACCAGCTACACGTTCTCGCTGACAGCTACCGACTATGCCGGTTCCTCGTCTGCGACGACGGTCACCGTGAAAACATCCGTCGCCAGTACTCTAATGATGGCCGGATGGTATGAAGAGTGGGGAACTTACTACGCCAATGCCAACGTTGCGGACCTGCAGAACAATGGCGTAGCCGGCGTCCTCACGCATCTCATTTATGCCTTTGCCAAGCCGGTCGCGAACGGCAGCAACGTGAATTGCGCGCTCGCCGACTCCTATGCCGATTATCAAAAGAACGTTCCGCAGGTGTCTGGCGCTACTCCGGCCACGGCCCCGCTGCAAGGGAACTTTGGCGCGCTCGTGCAACTCAAGCAGCTCCATCCCAACCTGAAAGTGTTGATCTCCATTGGCGGATGGAATCCCCCCACCTACAACCAACTCTTCGACACTGCAGCCAGCACGCAGGCTCAACGCCAGGCGTTTGTTGGTTCGTGTATCAACATGTTCATCCAGGGCAATATCGCCTCGGGCGTCTCCACCGGTACTCTCTTCGATGGCTTCGATGTCGACTGGGAGTTCCCGAACGCAAACGATACGGCCAACTTCACAGCGTTGATGACCGAGTTCCGCAGCGAGCTGAATACGTTGTCGGGAACGACAGGCAAGACGTATCAGGTACTGGCTGATTTGGCTGCCGGTCCGTCAACCCCGGGCGCGGCCGTGGACTCGGGCAACGACGGTGGTTATGACACGATCAACATCGCAGGTCTAAATGCGGTGTTGGACTACATGAATGTGGACGGCTATAACTACGCCGGAGACTGGTCTAATGCCACCAATGACGCGTCTCCGCTGTACGACGAAACTGCCAGTCCGCTGTACGGAAAAGGTGACACGATTGACTCAACCGTACAGTATTATCTGGCGCATGGCGCATCACCGGCCAAATACACCATGGGATTCCCGCTTTACGGTGTGGGCTGGACGCAAGGTCTGACCTCGACCAACAGCGGCATGTACCAGAACGCAACCGGGACCACGGATCCGACCGGAGCCCAGACTCCGAACGGAACTGCTCCGGTCCCCAATATCAACGGAGTAGGGAATTGCCCGACGGGTCAGAACCAGGGAGGGCCAGCCGCGGGATGCGACTTCCTCTTGACCGACGGCATGGCGACCTACCGCTCAATCGTAAACCTGCTGAACAACGGGTTCACCCCCAGCTACGATGCTGCCCGTTGCGCGGCTCGTATGTTCAACCCAACCACCGACACTGCCTACAGCTACGACAACGCTCAGTCGGTACAGTGCAAAGTGAACTACATCAAACAGTATGGCTTGGGCGGCGGCTACGTTTGGGCGGTGAAAGATGACGACCCGAACGGAGACCTGACCAAAGCCCTGGCTACAGATCTCAACCCGTAGAGACCGGCGCCAGGAATAATCACAAAGGCAGGCTGAGTGATCAGCCTGCCTTTGATTTTGGATGGATGATCTTGAAATGGTGATCTGTGCCGGGCATTGCACTCATGCCGACCTGCCAGGCACACGCTAAAAAGTTGTGCTCCACAAAACAGGGGTATTGCAAGTTCCGCTATATAGCTCTATACTCCGCCGGTTCGTACTTTCGAATTCCGGAGGCCTCTGCTATGTCCAAACATTTCCTTTCGCGCCTGCTCCGAACGGCTCTGCTGACTATGTTGGCCCTCGTTGCATGCATCTCTTCCTCGTTCGCACAAAACCATAAACAAGGCAAGATTCTCGGGGGATACTTCGAAGAGTGGGGTATCTATTACGCTGGCTATAACATTGCGAACCTGCAGCAAAACGGTGTTGCCGATAAACTGACGCACCTCCTATACGCTTTCGGCAATGTGACAACGACTCCTGCGCCGGCATGCTCGATTGCCGATAGTTGGGCCGACTATCAATCTCCATATCTGCCCAGTGTGAACGGTAACGCGTATCCTGGGCCGCTCTATGGAAATTTTGCGGCCATCCAACAACTGAAAGGACTCCATCCGAACCTGAGTGTGCTGATGTCCTTAGGAGGGGCCTCCAGCGCCAACACTGCGGCCTTCGTTGCCGCCGCCAGCACCACGGCCGGACGGCAAGCTCTTGCCGCTTCCTGCATCGACATGTTTGTCAATGGCAACATAGCCTCAGGTATTACCGCTCCGGGCTTGTTTGACGGCTTCAATATCGATTGGGAATTCCCCACAGCGACTGACACGCAGAACTTCACCGCCCTGTTGCAAGAGTTCAGCAAGCAACTGAACGCCTTGAGCGAAACTACGGGAAAGCAATATAGTCTGTCGTTCGATGGGCCCGCCGGAGCTCAGAACTATGTCAACATCGATCTGAAGAATGCAGCCAAACAGGTAGATTTCATCACTATCGATGGCTACAACTATTCCGGATCATGGGTCACTCAGACCAATCACGCATCGCCCCTATACGATTCCTCTGAGGACCCATTGTTTGGCCAGGGACTCGACATTGACGACACGGTAAATGCCTATCTCAGTGCCGGCGTGCCTGCATCCAAGTACACCATGGGTTTGCCCCTCTATGGCGCAGGCTGGACGGGCGTCCCCAATGTGAATAATGGCTTGTACCAGAACTCAACTGGTCCTTCTCCAGTCCTCTGGACTAACGGAACGGGTTTGTGTCCGGACCTCAGCGGTAATACGCCGGGCTGCGACACCCTGCTAACTCCCGGACTTCTCACCTACTCGACGCTCTCCACGCTCACATCCAATGGCTACAGCAATTACTTCGATCAGCAAAGAGGCGCGGTATCGCTCTACGATCCGACCAGCGGGACCTTCTATACCTACGACGATCCCTCCACAGCTTCTCTCAAGATGACTTATATAAACACCAAGGTTCCGAAAGGTCTTGGCGGCGCCTATGTATGGGCGCTGAAAGACGACGATGCAAGCGGGACCATGGTAAAAACCATGGCAGCAGGTCTCGGTCGCTAGTCCAATAACCCTCGGCGTAAAGAAGAACTGAGGCAGGCTGACTAATTAAGTCAGCCTGCCCCACTTTGTGTTGGGGAAGGTTATTCGTTAGGCGCTTCGGGAACCGCTTGGACGAGATCCCGCAAGGGCTTGATGACGGTGAATTGAACCACTCCTCGCGGTTTCGCGGCTTCGCCTAAGACAGCTAGTTTCTCAGCCTTCCAACCCGCGGGCGCTGGCAGTCGGGATGAGATATAGGAAACCGCTTCGAGACCTATCGTGCCCAAAACAGTGAGCTGCGGAGCTAACGATTCTTCCTGGGCGAGGTTGGCCGAGCCTGCCATCAAGTGCAAGATTCCAGGCTCCGCAGCGATCCAGGCTTTGAAGCGAGTAGTAAGTTCGGCTTGTTCCTGCAATCGGGTTGCGGGGTCCTGTAGATAAGAGCGTATGAGCAGCTCAAAATTGTGGCGGGATGGCGGGTCGGGCGGAAGAGAGTCTACGAGTTGATCGAGTGGCGTGAGTTGATTCGGGTGCTGAATTTGTGCGCGCTCGTCGAAAGTGACAGGCTCGATAATGGAGGCCAGGGTATGCAGTGGACTGATCTCTTGTGTCATGGCCAACTGGCGCAGGCTCACAGCTTCCTGAGAGATGTGCGTGAGACCTAGGCCTTCCAGTCGCAATGACTCGGCATCAAGTCGACGGTACATGTCGTCTACGTTGTCCACGTCACGCGGCGACCAGAGCCGTTCGGCGATGGCTGCGGCACGTGGCCAGATTCGCGAATCGATATCTTGCGGGGAGGTCTGCTCAGTCCACATGCAAGCTTCTCCGCCGAGAATGCGCACCTGCTGCTCCGGGCTGAGACCGCTCGCTTGCGGCAGCGGATCCACCATATAGTGCGCCGCGGCGGTGCTCATAAGATTCAAGTAATAGCCCGCGGAGAGAATGCTGTCGTAACCATTTCTGGCTCCGGCGGCGAGTGAATCGAAGCCGCGCCAGCTCTGAACCACAATGTCCTTGGGCAGATCGGGAGTGAGAATCTCGTCCCAGCCGACCATGTGCTTGCCATGCTTCTCAAGAAGTTTGAGGAGCCGCTGGTTGAAATAATTCTGCAGCGCGGCCGTGTCTTGCAGCTTGTGCTCCCGCATGAAAGCCTGGATGCGCGGATTAGCCTTCCACTCTGCGCCGTTGTTCTCATCCCCTCCGATGTGCATGAAGTGGTCAGGGAAGATAATGGCCATCTCTGCGATAAAGGTGTCGAGGAATTTATAGGTGCTTTCTCGCGTAGGATCCATCACCGGATCGAAGACGCCGAACTCCCGCTCGATGTGGAAGGGGCCAGGCCCGCTGGCGAGATCGGGATATCCGACGAACCATGAGCTGGTGTGTCCCGGGATGTCGAACTCAGGTACGACGCGGATGCCGCGCTCGCGCGCATAAGCAACAATTTCGCGGGCTTGCTCCTGAGTATAGAAAAGTCCGTCGGAGCCCATCCCCGTTAGTTTCGGGAAAGCTCGACTCTCCATGCGGAAGCCCTGGTCTTCACTAAGATGCCAGTGGAAGACGTTAAGCTTAACCGCGACCATCCCGTCAAGAGTGCGTTTGATAACGTCGAGCGGCATGAAGTGTCGTCCGCAGTCGATCATGAGGCCGCGCCAGCGAAAACGTGGAGTGTCGCGAATCGAAACGGCGGGAACAAAATAACCCGTGGCATCCGATTGAACTAGCTGTTGGAAAGTTTCGAGACCGCGCATAGCTCCGACCACAGTAGCGGCATGCAGGCGCGCACCCGAGGGTGTGACTTCAAGAGAGTAGGACTCGTCTTCATCGACTGACTGGATGGTTTCTCCTGGTCCGTCGACACTGACAACCAGGGCCCCGGACGTGGTGGCGGCCGGTGGAGATGTTGGAAATGGAATGCCAGTCTGAGTCCTGAGGCGATTAAGGCTGCGCGCCATGGCGGCGTCGACGCGAGCGTCCCGATAGTGGTCCGTGATGGCAGCAAAAGCGGGTGTGAGGGTTAGTGGTCCTTCCTGAGTGGAAAGATGCGACGGTTGCGGCATCAAGGTGTTGACGAATCTCGGAGCCGGGCCTGGCGGAGTTGTCTGATTTGGTGGGCCAGGTAATGCTGCTGTAAGAGTTGCGAGAATAACTGCGCCTATTAGATGCATCATAAGCCTCTTTTTCGCGGGGCTGGCTACAGCGTTCTAGCGGAAGCGTCGAATAAACAAAGTGTGCCGCTCCGACCGGTAGAAACCGACTACGTAAATCGCAGCCTTACCCTTTGATGAATAGATAATCTGGCGAATTCGCAACATTGGAGCGCCGCGAGGCACGCTGAGTAACTCCGCAATGTTGGCGTCGGCTGAGGTGGCATCGACTTCTTCGTCTGCGTATGCCAACTTTGTGTCGTAGTCGTGTTCGAGAATCGCAAACAGGGAACTTTTTCCAAGAGCGGCCGACGCCAGATCGGGAAAATCGGCGGCGGCTAAGTAGCAGGTTTCCAGCGCAAACGGCTCTTCCCCGGTAAGTCGCAGACGTTGTATCTTTACCACTCCGTTGGTTTCTGGCAACCCGAGCCTGGCCGCAATTTCCGACTCGCCCTCAATCACCTTTGCCACCAAGACTCGAGAGCGCGGAGCCAAACCACGGCTCGACATTTGCTCGGTATAGCTCATCAACTTGTTAAAGTGGATCTTCGGCACAGCGACGAAGGTACCCGCCCCGAGGCGGCGTTCGACGATTCCTTCCTGTTCCAGTCCCGCCAAGGCGTGGCGAGCCGTCATAAGGCTCACCTTGTGGATCTTGGCCAACTCGCGCTCCGATGCAACCGCATCCCCCGGTTTCAGTCCAGCCGCCGCGATCCGGTTGCGGATCACGCTCTGGATTCTCTTGTAAGCCGGAGTTCTGCCGTGATGGTTTCCAGACATATTTATTGTTTCCAGACTTTCTTGGACGGCGAGTCTTTGCTAGGAACGGGCCCCCGGTATGTGTTGAGTCCCGCAGGGCAGTCGCCCAGGGTACCGTATGCTATATAGCGTATTGAGGGTTTGATGTAAAGGTCAATTCTCGTGAGAGATGACATCGGCGGTTCCTTGCGGACGGTTCCCATGGAATCGGCCATTGAAAAGGCACGTTCGGTAGCTCGATCAGCCTGGTGCGCATCCCGGATCTGGCGGGCAATCACTAAAACCAGCGTTTTTCGATGCAATCCTCTCCGAATTTTGGGGTCTAACTCTGATTTTTAGTGCTTCCAGTCTCGATCTTCCGGGAGAAGGGGTTCGGATGGCCGGGGGCCATCGAACAATTTTCTCAGGGTGATGGTTTTTTTCTTCTTGACTATGAACCACTGCGTGCTATATAGCATAGTGCGTTTAGAGTATAGGCCAATTTGTAATCCCCAGTGGGGAACTCGGTTTGAGGAGGCATTTAATGGCGGAATTGACGTGTGGAAGACGTGGAGACTCAACCGAAAAGAATGATCGCGGATTTGTCCGGAAGCATTCTTTATATCTGGCAGTCTGCGTAGTTGTCCTAACCTTGTCCGCAGTAGGCGTGGGACAAGAGTTGGCGGCGACACTCACCGGGACGGTAAGCGATTCCAGCGGAGCCGTTGTACCTCGAGCGACTGTCGTCGTGCACAGCGAGGAAACCGGCGCGGACGTCCGTTCCGTGACCACCAGCGACACTGGCAGCTTCAATATTACGAACCTGCCGGCAGGTCGATACACCGTGACCGTTACGGACGCTGGATTTCAAAAATTCGTGGCAAAAGAAGTAATTCTCAACGTTGCGGAAAAGCATACGCTCGATGTGACGATGACGACCGGAAAAGCCAGCGAAACCATCGAGGTGACAGCGGAAAATATCGCGATACAGACAACCACAGCGGAGGAATCAGGGACGGTCACAGGCGACCAGGTTCGAGAGTTGGCGCTGAACAACCGCAACTTCGAACAGCTGATCCTCTTGCAACCCGGCGTTGCCAATCAATTACCCGATAAGGTCGGCTTTGGCTTGGCGAACAACACCTCAATTTCTGTGAACGGCGCGCGCACGGGAGCTAACAATTATACGGTGGACGGCGCCGACATCAACGACAGTGGTTCGAACGGGACCTTGCTGAATACCCCGAGCATCGACGCCATTCAGGAGTTCACGCTGGAGCGCAGCAACTATGATGCGGCGTTCGGGCGCAGTGGCGGCGGTCAAATCGTGGTTGCAACCAAGTCGGGAACGAACACATTCCACGGCAGTGCTTATGAGTTCAACCGCAATAACTTCTACAATGCGAATACCTTCGGAGGCCGAGCCTCCATTGCGGCTGGGAATCCCCTTTCCGCGAACAACACGGTCCCGATCGAGCGCTACAACGACTATGGCTTCACGCTCGGCGGTCCACTGTTCATTCCGAAGATATTCCACCCGGAGAAGGACAGGACATACTTTTTCTGGTCGGAGGAGTGGCGCAAAGCCAGCACGCCCGGCACGAATCAAATCAATGTGCCAACCAATGCGGAGCTTGCCGGTTCGTTCACGGGTCCGATTCCGGTTGCTCCCGCGGGCTGTGTTACTACTGCCGGCGGCGTCTCTACCATCAACCCCTCGTGCTACAGCAAGAATGCCACTGCTTACCTGAACGCATTCATGGTGCCCAACCCTGCCAACGATCCAACGGGGACGCAGTTGATTACCAACTACGGCCAACTCAATAATTTTCGCCAGGATATTATTCGCCTCGACCAGAACGTCGGGGAAAAGGTGCGTATCTTCGCCCGTTATATGGAGGACGTTGTTCCACAAAACGAGCCTTTCTCATTATGGGGCGGCGGAAACTACCCTGGAGTAGAAAACACATCGGTGAACGCGCCTGGTCGCAACCTGGTCATAAATGCGAGTGTTACGATCTCACCGAAGGTAGTGAACGAAATAGAATATGTGGACGCGTGGGGCGCGATCAATTCCACTCTCAGCGGAATTGCAAACTCGCCGGCTTTTCTCAGCCAACTCACCAACAACACTGCATACAAAGATCCGAACGGTCGAGCCCCTAATGTAGGCTTTACCGGAGGAACTCAGGCGGTCCCGGCGCTGACTGGTTTGGGCAATGGAAGCGCGCCCTACTTCGAGCGCAACATCGACAAGAACATATTCGACAATCTGTCGATCCAGCACGGAAATCACACCATCCGCGCCGGCTTTACGGCGATGTGGATGCAGAAGACCGAGAATGCTTCCTCTGGTTTCGCGACGTTCACGTTCAGCCCCACGAATGGTAATCCGGCTTTCGCTAATTTCCTCCTGGGGCAAGCGGATAGCTATAACCAACCTAGTAAGGACACCATCCCGCACCTTAACTACACTAACTTTGAACTCTACGTGCAAGATGACTGGAAGGTAACTCGGCGCCTGACCATAAACGCGGGGGTGCGATGGAGCTACTTCCCCTCACCAACCGACAGTAATAACACGCTGAACAGCTTCGATCCCCTTCTGTTCAACCCGACCAATGCCGCGCTCATCGATCCCGCATCTGGAAATATGACCGGACTCACGGTTGGCGGCGCCGCGACAAATGCGGCAATCTATGCTAATGGACTCATCTTTCCTCGGGGCGCCGCTTGCACGGCCGCTCAAGCTATCGCGCCGCAGGTGTCATGCTCACCGTTCGGCGCCCGGGTTAATCCCAACTCGAACAACAATTGGGGACCGCGTCTGGGCTTGGCGTGGGATCCGCGCGGAGATGGCAAGATGGCTGTCCGCGCTGGGTTCGGCATCTTCTATGACCGCACTCTGAATGGCATCTGGGAGCAGAATGCATTCACCGATCCACCGCTGGTCCAAAGTGTGACGGTGAATAACCCAGGTAGCGCTTTGAATCTATTCGATAATCCGCTTGGTGGACAGGTGGCTGGTCCGTCGCTTGGTCCAAACGGTTTGATCGCAACTGGGACACCAGCCTTCAAGGTTCCGAGCTATATGGACTACAACCTCTCCGTGCAACGCGAAATAATGCCTAACACCGTTCTCGAAGTTGGGTATGTGGGTACGAAGGGAACGCATCTGCTCGGCGATGTTGATATCAATCAGCCCACCCTAGCTGCGCGCCTGGCGAATCCTGGCGTCGACGTAAACGCGATCCGTCCCTATCCCGGATACGGAGTAATCACCGATCGCTTGCCAGTCTTTACGAGCAATTACAACTCGCTGCAAGCTTCGTTAAACCGTCGCTTCAGCAAAGGACTAACGGTGCAACTTGGTTACACCTGGTCGAGGCTTCTCACGACGAATCCACAGGACCGGTCCTTGGGCACCTATAACACCTACGATCTGAAGCAGAGCTATGGGCCATCTACCCTGAACACTCCGCAGATGTTCGTCGCCAGCTACGTGTACGATCTGCCGTTCTATAGAAACCAGAACGGCTTCGTCGGCAAACTGCTTGGTGGGTGGGAAATTTCTGGGATCACCACGATCCAGACCGGTCAGTCGCTTACGATCACACAAGGTTCAGATCCCTTTGCAGCGGTGTCAGTTCCCAATTCGGTGGGTAGTTGCGTAATCTCCGCCACAGTTACTTCTTGTCCGCTCTATCCCGGCGGTCTGGGCATGACGCGTTCTGGCAGCACGATTCAAGTTCGTGCCGACCAGATCGGCAGTGTCGGTGGGCCCAAGACCGCAGCCCAATTCTTCAATACAGCTGGCTTCACGGACGCTGTGGGGCACTTCGGCTCATCCCGTCCAGGCGCAATTTATGGACCCGGATTACAAGTTTGGGATATGTCGCTCATCAAGAACATACGATTCGCGGAACGGGTTTCCTTGCAACTCCGGCTTGAGACTTTCAACACGTTCAATCACGGCAACCCAAGTTCGATCGACACGGGCGTGGACGACGGGGCAAGCTTCGGTACCGTCAACGCATGGCATGATCCGCGCAACGTGCAGATCGGCGCCAAGGTTAACTTCTAACCGCGTCTAACAGCTACCCAGAGCGCACGTCTCGGCGTGCGCTCTTTTATTTTCCCTAACAAATCCGCCACGATCACATACTCTTGCGCGGCGCTTTCACTGGCTCTCGCTCCTTTTAATGGCTTCCTCTCTGCCCTTCTCCTGAATGGCTAGCGCCGTCTTTTGTTCGTTTGCCGCTTCGGAAGTTTGTCCTAGCTGCCGCAATGCCGTACCGAGAACGAAGTGGGCCTCGACGTAGTTGGGATTAATCCGGATGGCCTTGCGCAACGGCTCAACCGCTGCGGTGGGATGATGCAGAGTGAGTTGTGCCTTTCCCAGACCGAACAGAGCCTCAGCGTAACGAGGATTCGCAACCAATGCTGCTCGAAAATGAGGCTCGGCTTCTGCTGGCAGGGAATTACCCAGAAGGATTAGACCGAGGATACAGTTTGAGACTGGATCGTTGGGGAAATGCTGTAATTCCGTCCGAAACTCCTTCTCGGCAAGTTCATTCTCGCCTTCTCGCCAATACAGGAAGCCCAGGCCGGAATGCGCGCCCGCGAAGTTTGGATCCGCTTCGACAGCGGCTTGATATTCCTTGATAGCCTGCGCTCGATTCGACATTTGGTCATAGGCCGTCCCCATCATGATATGGGCGGATGCCGAATTTGGATTGACCTGCATGATTCGAGCGAACACGCTAGTTAGCGCCTTGTAATCCTTCATCCGCAGGTACGCTTTGCCGAGCATATCGAGAGTCTCTAAATCGGATGGCTCGATGTGGTTCGCCCGTTCCAGATATTCGGTGGCTTCCGGATAACGATCAAGAGCAAAGAGCGTGAGGCCGGTCAAGTCGAGAATCTGAAAATCGGTTGGGTACCTCGCCGCCATTGGCCGAAGAGATCGCCACGCCGGCAAGTAGCGTTGAGCTTTAAAGTAAGCGATGGCCAGATTGCGTTCTGTCGAAGGGTCGTCAGGATGGAGTTTTAGCGCGGATTCGTACAACGGGATCGCGTCGGCAGGTCTCCCCATCCGGGCCAGCACAATTCCAAGGTTGTTGAGCGCGACCAGTGAATGCGGATCGATTTTCAATGCGCTCCTGAGAGCTTCCGCCGCGGCCGCGTTGTCGCCTTTATGCATCGATTCCGCGGCATGTTCGAGATAGGTGTGTAGCTGTATTTCTGCGCCATTTGGGAGCGGTAGGTTCGATGGCGCTTGAGCCGCCACACAATTCACGAGCAGCAGCCACATTGCATAGTTTATCGCGATCCGCCCGGCGAACATTCGCACTCGCATACGCCAAATTTTAACGCACTGGCACGAGAACGCAGCAAGGATGGCGTCGGCTCGCCGTTGAGAGCTACCAAACCTACTGAAACTGAAGCATTACAATCTCTGGATTCGATCCCAACCGCAAAGGTGGTCCCCACGTTCCTGCTCCGCTGGAAGTGAATACCTGCATCTTCCCAATCCTGCTTAAGCCATACACAAACTGACGGTAAATCCGCCGCGCCATCCAACTCCAGGGAACGAACTGCCCAAGATGCGTATGCCCGGATAGCTGTAGGGAAATGCCCGCGGCCTCGGCGATCTCGGGATGATCGGGCGCATGCGTCAACAGAATGCTGGCGCGATCGCGATCCAATCGGATGCTGCTCAGCACGGACGCTAACTGTCCCTCCTGCACCGCATTCCGGTATTGCACGCCAATAATCTGCAGCCCGTCTACCTCCAATTTCTCATTACTAAGGACCCGCACACCGGCCGCCGCGATGGCATGCAGGTATTTGCTGTCGTCCCCGAATTGCTCATGATTTCCAGCCACGAAATACACGCCGTGTGGCGCCACCAGTCGGCTCAACGGCTCCGCTGCTTGCCGGGCATCAATCGCGGTACCGTCATACAAATCTCCAGCGATAAAAATCGCATCCGGCTCTTCTTCTAAAATCTTTGCGACCATGCGTCGGAGAAAATTGCCGTTTCGTACATGTCCCAAATGCACATCGCTGATCAGCGCCGCTCTTCGCCCCTGCCAGGCTGCCGGCAAGTTCGCAAGCCGCACTGTCGTCCGCGTGATTCGCGTCCAATTTGCGTTGAAGACACCGTAGAGTCCGGTTAATATCGCAGCCCCGAACAGCAATTCCGCAGTCCTGTGGAAGTTTGTATCTAGGCCGGCTAGCCGTGCAACTCCAAAGATAATCCAGCAGAAAATCGCAGCGAGCAAGAGGAAGCTGAGCAGGCCCATCCAAACCGCAGCAACCCGGTAAAAGGCGCGCAAAGCAGAATTGGTGTACCGAAAGGCGAGTAGCGAAGCGGCGACAAAGCTTACTGACAACAAGCCCAGCATGAGTTTGATCCAGAACGTCCCGTGGATTTCTCCTCCCTCGGGCGAAAATGTCCACGTCTTATAAAGAAGATAATGGGTTAAAAAAAGGACGGACTGAATAACTGCGATGAAAACGACTAAATCTCTTCGTGCACGCATGGTGCATTAGATTCCTCAACCCACCATTCGGATTGTTTGGCATGCCTCAAAGCCAAAATATCGATGCCCGGACGTGATCGAAGTAGCGGAATCCGTGGATCGGGCGATCGGATCCCCTATTAGCTTTCTCTAGTAGTCTGACGTAAATAGTGTGGAAAGAGCGACTTAGACTTCCCGAAGTACAACACTGGGTCGGTCGTTTACGAAAAGCGGGGACAGCGGAAGTTCCACGCGGAAACTGCTCCCTCGGCCTTCCTGGCTCGAGACTTTGATTTCGCCGTTGTGTGCGGCACAGATGGCTTTCACGATGGAGAGTCCTAATCCGGCTCCGCCAGTGGCGCGCGAGCGCGCTTTGTCGGCGCGATAGAAGCGCTCAAAGACATGGGGCAGGGCATGCGCCGGAATGCCAAGGCCGTTGTCGGAGACTATGAGGATTGCGCTGTTTCCCTCCCGGTCAACGCGCACCTCGATCATACCGCCTACCTGTGTGTATTTGATGGAGTTATCGACGAGGTTCACGATTATCTGTTGGAGGCGAACCCGGTCCCCCAACACATGAACTCCATTTTCCGCACGGATGCGTAGCCCGATCGATCTCTCCTCCGCCAACAGCTTCATTTCGCCTGCTGTCGACGCCGCCAGTTCTCCCAAGTCCAAACGCGACTTCTCCATTTTCACTTCCCCGGCGTCCAGACGCGAGATGGTCAACAGGCTTTCGACGATTCGAGACATCCTGTGAGTTTCTTCCAAGGCGCTGCCAATCTGATCTCCCAGAGCTGCATCCCTGCGATGGTTCTGCGCAATCCCTTCAAGTTCGAGTTGCAGGATGGTTAAGGGTGTACGCAACTCGTGAGAAGCGTCGGCGGAAAAGCGGTTGATCTGTTCGAATGCGTTATCCAGCCTCTCGATCATCCGGTTCAGGGACATCGAGAGCCGCTCCAACTCATCGCCCGACCGTATCACCGGCAGGCGCTCGCTCAAATTCGTGGAAGTTATGCCCTCCGCCCTCTTCGTGATCTCGTCCACTGGTTGCAGCGATCGCCTCATCAGCCAGTAGCCGCCTGCCACCGCAAGCGAGACGACGAAGGGCATGTAAATCGCAAGCGTCAGCAGCAGTCCATGTAGCACGACCTCGATTTGATGGTATGGGGCGCCGCTCTCGACGATGAAGCGAGTTCCGGCGGCCGTGGTCACGGTTATCGAATTGATCAGCAGCCGATTGCCGGATTCGAATTGAAGTTTCCGGGAACCATCCATTTCTTTGTCGCGGGGAAACGGAATTCTCCGTGGGTCGAAGGTTCCGTCTTTCGGCGCGCCCGAAAGGTAGAGGACCTCCCCCTCCTGATGCACGACGCGAATAAAGAGGCCGTTGACCTCCGGCGCATACGCCTCGGTGATTTCACGCGTCAGCCAGGTAACGTCTTTGTCTGGCAATTGCGAAAGCAATTGCGTGCCGATAGCCCGGCACTCCCCTGCCAGCGTCCTCTGCAGATTCCAATCCAGGTATCGCTCTAGCCCCAGATATACCGAAGCACCGAACACCAACAGTGTTCCTGCCAGCAGGCCGGCATACCATGCCGTGATTCGAAAACGCAGAGAGCGGGTATTCATCATGGCTGCGCCCCGTGACCGATACTGTAGCCTACTCCGCGCACCGTGCGAATTAACTTCGGATCGAAAGCATCGTCCACCTTGCTGCGCAGGTGCCGGACATACACGTCGACGATGTTGGTGATGCCATCGAAGCTGTGGTCCCACACGTGTTCGATAATCATGGTCCGCGACAAAACTCGGCCGGCATTCGACATAAGATATTCCAGCAGGGAAAATTCCTTAGCCGTCAGGTCGATCCGCTTGCCCGCGCGCCTGACCTGCTGTGCCAGGCGATCAAGCTCGAGATCAGCCACGCGCACCACACTGCTACGGCTGACCGGCCCGCGCCGCAGCAAAGCCTTCACCCGCACTAGTAGCTCGGCAAAGGCGAACGGCTTGGTCAGGTAATCATCGGCGCCCGCTTCGAAATTGCCAACTTTGTCCGCCACCGCATCGCGGGCGGTTAAGATCAGAACCGGAACCTGGACGTTCTCGCTGCGCAGCCTGCGAAGGACCTGACTGCCATCCAGTACGGGCAGCATGAGATCGAGAATCACCAGATCGTAGTGATAGGTTGTCGCGAGATCGAGGCCTGACTTACCGTCCGCGGCAACATCGACCGCAAACCTCTCCTCAGTCAATCCACGCGCCACAAAACTCGATACCTTGGTCTCGTCCTCTACCAGCAGAATACGCATGCGATTCTCGCCCAGTAAGTATATTGCGGTTTTACCAAAACCGTTAGAGAAGTCAGATGAAAATTCATTCAGAAATGCGCATTCGCCTCACACGGATTCTTTGCCCGTCCGGATCTCGCGATCATGAATAACGTTTCATCAGGCCTTCACGGAATGTTAATGTGGACCCGCCACGATGATTCCCGCCATGCTAAAAAAATATGGTGCCGGGCTCCTGCTATTCGTCTGGGCGCTCGCTCCTTTTTCTGCCCCTGCCCAATCGACCTCTTCGACAGAACATGCAATTGCAGATCATTGGATTGCAGTCCGCGCCGGCCGACTATTCGACGGTACCGAGAAGCTGGCCGCCAATCAGGTGATATTGATCAAAGGGAATCGCATCGTTAAGGTTGGCTCGGCGGAGCAACTGCAGGTGCCCGCGGAGGCTGAAGTAGTGGACCTGAGTCACGCCACCGTCTTGCCCGGGCTGATTGACGCTCACACTCACGTCTTCGGTAACGGACCCGATTTCGATAACCAAATCCTGCGCGAGTCTTATCAGTACCGTACGCTGACGGCGCTGGCCAATGCGCAGAAAGACCTGATGGTCGGATTCACCACGCTGCGCGATCTGAAGACGCTGGGCGCAATGTATAGCGACGTAGACTTGCGTAACGCGATTGACCGCGGCATCGTCCCCGGCCCTCGCATGCAGGTGGCGACCAGGGGACTTCAAACCACCGGCGGGTTCATTATGCGCGGCTACTCTTCCGACGTTCCGCTGCCCAGTGCCCTTCAGGTTGTCGACTCTCCGTGGGCGGCCCGTGAAGCGGTCCGCGACCAGGTCGCGCATGATGCCGACCTGATTAAGTTGTACGCGGCCTACGACTTTCATTTCTCCAGCGACGGCAAAATCGTAAGTCCGCCGACCTTCACCCCGGAAGAAGTAAACGCCATCGTGGACGAGGCGCACAAGAAGGGACGCAAAGTTTCCTGCCACGCCTTCGCCGGAGAAGGCGTACGCAATTGCTTAAACGCAGGCGTCGAGTCGCTCGAACACGGCGCTGATCTCGATGATAGTGACCTCAAGCTGATGGTGCAAAAGGGGATTTATCTTGTGCCGACCCTTTACCATTACCAGCTTGATCGTGAGCACGACATGAAGAAGTATGGAGGGCACAATGTCGCGGATGTTTCCGAACGGAGCTTTCGCAGGGCCGTAGCGGCGGGTGTTAAAGTCGCATTTGGTTCCGGCGTTGGACCTTTCCCGCACGGTACGCAGAACAAGGAATTCGAATACATGGTGAAGTTTGGCATGACTCCCGTGCAGGCAATTCGGGCTGCAACCACGGAAGCGGCCCAGCTGATGGGATGGCAAGACCGGATAGGCTCGGTGCAAGCAGGCAAGTTCGCGGATCTAGTCGCGGTCGCGGGTGATCCGATCGCCGACATTACCGAGCTTGAGCGCGTACAGTTCGTTATGAAAGACGGTCACGTATTTAAGAACGAATTCAAGTGAATAGTGACACCATCAGGAGCAAAAGAATAATGCAGAGGCGCGCGTTCTTGAGAAATGCAGCCGGGGTTGGAGCATCGCTAGGACTGTTCGGAGCTGCCGAGTCAAGGCTTGCGGGAGCGCAGACCGCGCCTTCCGCCGCTAAGGAGTCGGCGGGTGCGACCTTCCCGCAAGTTCCAAATTTGACGAAGTATACGTCTGAGTTTGTCGTGAACCTCAAACTTGCGGATATCCCTGCAGAGACGCAGGAACTCGGAAAGAAATCAATCCTGGATGGTCTTGGACTCGCTCTCAGCGGGTCCAAAGCCGAGACTTGGAAATTTATCCAAGAGTATCTAAGACCTTTTGGGTTTCCCCCAGGCGCTGGTGCGGCGGTGCTGGGATCCGCGGTTCGGCTTCCAGCCCGCTTCGCTGCTTTTGCTAACGGAGTGGCCATTCACGTCGACGATTACGACGACACACAGCTCGCCGTCGGCAAAGACCGCGTGTACGGTCTGCTGACTCATCCCACGGTCCCCGTACTGCCCGCGGCCCTGGCGACCGCCGAAGTGGAAGGCAAGAGTGGGAAGGAATTGCTCGTTGCTTACCACAGCGGGGTGGAAGTGGAGTGCAAGATCGCAGAAGCAATTTCTCCGCGCCACTATGAAGATGGATTTCACTCGACCGGCACTTGCGGAGTTTTCGGAGGAGCAGCGGCCTGCGCCAAACTAAAAGGCTTCGACGTGGTTCATACGTCTCGCGCCTTTGGGATTGCCGCCAGTCACGCAGCCGGCCTGCGCGAAAACTTCGGCACGATGATGAAGGCGTTTCAGGCTGGGCATGCCGCTGAGTCCGGTGTGGTAGCGGCGGATTTCGCCGCGATCGGCTGGACCGCAGCGGAACAGATTCTGGAAGCGCAGCGCGGCTTCTTCCATGCCTACGGTGGCACGTACGATCCCGCCTCAATCGTCGATAAATTAGGCAAGCCCTGGACGTTGCAGAACCCCGGCGTCTCCATCAAGCCGTTTCCCTCAGGTTCATTAACTCATCCCGGCATGACCGAGCTCATGCGCCTGATTCATGCTAACTCCATCCAAGCGGCGAATGTCGAACATGTTGACGTTGGCACCAATCGCAACATGCCAAACGCTCTGATTCACCACCATCCAACCACTGGATTGCAGGGGAAGTTCAGCATGGAGTTTTGCATGGCGATCCTTTTGCTCGACGGGAAAGCTGATCAGACAAAATACACGGACGCAGTGGTCAATCGCGACGATGTAAAGAAGATGATCGAGCGGGTCCGCTTCTACGTCGACCCCGAGGCCGAAAATGCGGGCTACGATAAGATGACCACGATCATCAAAATCACTCTAAAGGACGGCCGCACCATCTCCGGCCGGGCCGATTTTGGCAAGGGAAGTCCAAGCGATCCCATGAGCTACGACGACGTTGCGGAAAAGTTCCGTGGCTGCGCCGCGTTTGCGGAGTGGCCCAGTTCAAAGGCGAACCAGGTAATCGATATGGTGCGCCAGCTCGAAAACGTATCGGACGTCCGCACGCTGACGGCGCTCCTGCAGTAATTAGTTGTGGCCTGAACAAAATCTGGGATTGCGAGGGATCTTGAAGAACTACAAAATAGCGGTGATCGAAGGCGACGGGATCGGAAAAGAAGTGGTTTCCGAAGGCATTCGTGTGCTTGAGGCGGCGGGTCGCGGTTTTGATTTGTCGTTCTCGTGGGAGCGTTTCGATTGGAGTTGCGAGCGGTACGCCAAGACCGGCCGCATGATGCCGGAAGACGGTCTCGACCAGTTGCGTCCCTTTGACGCCATTTACCTGGGGGCAGTGGGTTATCCCGGAGTGCCCGACCATGTTTCGCTCTGGGGCTTACTGATTCCGATTCGCCGGGCATTTCAGCAGTACGTCTGTGTTCGCCCGGCGCGTTTGCTGAAGGGCATCACAAGTCCGCTCAGCGGCCGCAAGGCCGGGGATATCGACTTCATTATCGTCAGAGAAAACAACGAGGGAGAATACTCGGAGGTCGGCGGCCGCATGAACCGGGATACCGAGTTCGACATGGCGATACAACAGAGTATCTTCACCCGCCGCGGCTGCGACCGCATCATTACGTGGGCCTTCGAACTGGCTCGCACCCGCAAAAAGCATGTCACATCGGCCACGAAGTCCAACGGCATTGTTTACTCCATGCCCTTCTGGGATGAGCGCTTTGCCGCGATTGCAAAGAAGTATCCCGACGTAAAGACCGATCAGTACCATATCGACATTCTGACCGCGCACTTTGTCGCTCATCCTGACTGGTTCGATGTTGTCGTTGGATCGAATCTTTTCGGCGATATTCTTTCCGACCTGGGGGCAGCGGTTGTAGGATCGATGGGCCTTGCGCCTTCGGCCAACATAAATCCTGAAAGGGAATTTCCCTCGACCTTCGAGCCGGTACATGGGTCCGCTCCCGATATCGCAGGGAAGGGAATCGCAAATCCTATTGCCCAGATCTGGTCGGGAGCGATGATGTTGGAACATCTCGGCGAGAAACAGGCGGCTCGTGCCATTGAACAGGCTATTTTCAAAGTGCTGGCGCACTCCGATATTCGAACCCGCGACATTGGGGGCCGCGCCAGCACGAGGGACGTAGGAGAGGTGATCGCCGCCGAGGTTTCGTCGGTAGCCTAGCTCTGTGTAGCCTCTCCCAGTCCGCTCGTGCTAAATCGCGGAACAACTTACCGCTACTGTGTAACTTCGTACACCCGTAATTCTGCTACCTGTTTTTCGTGATGCGGAACCGCGAGGTAATACTGGTTCAACTCAGGAACCAGAACACCCGTCTTTGCCCGGAACGCGGTCGCAACATGTCCGACGCGATCGAAGTGGTCAGAATCCTTTTCCTGGAACACGTCGAGGAATTCGGTTCCGGCGTAGTAGATGCGCTTGCTCTGGCTGTCATATGCCATGTCATCGACCATGGCTGCGGCCGGATAACTGGTGACAATCTTGCCCGTGTCAGAATCCAGCACGACCAATTTTGCGGGAACACGAGTACCCAGAAACAGGCGATGCGCATCCTCGTCGAAGGCCATCGACGTTGGATTCTTTCCCGCTTCCGCAGTCGACCACGTGTTCAGCAACTTGCGGGTCTTGCGGTCATACACTTCCACTGCGCTCTTTCCGCGGACGTTGACGAACATCCGTGGCCCTGATTTTTCGAAGGCTACGCCTTCCACATCGTCGGAGTCGATCTTGATATCGCCGACACTTTTGCCGGCGTCCACATCAAGAATGGTAATGTAGGCGTTGGGCAGCTTCGCATCCTTGCCCCCGTTGACGACGTAATACAACTTTGCGGCAGAATCGTAAGCGCTGGCATCAGCCCCATCGCGAACTTTAATGCTTCCCACGGGCTTATACGATTCAGTCTCATAGACCTTTACCGCGCCCAGGTCGCTATCGGCGATGAAAAGCTTTTTTAAGTCTTCCCGATAGAGCATGGAATGCGGCGCCTTAAGATCGGCGATGGTGTGGATGAGCTTGTTAGTTTTGAGATCGAAGACCAGAACTTTCGAATTTTCTTCCGCCGTGACGAATAGCCGGTTGCCGGCAACGTCGGCGGTCAAGTGATCGAAATCACCGTCTTTAAGTTCTGGTATGGGCGTCGAGGTCAACAGTTTTAAGGGAGCTTTGTCCTGCGCCGAGGCGCCTATGGCAAAGGCCAGAAATGCTGTCGACAAAAGCGTTGCTTTCGATAAATTCAAGTGGATCCTCCATTTTTACGTTCTCAGACAAACCTGAAGCTGTCATTAAAAGGACATTAAAAATAATTCAGCGTAATTTGCCACGAGCGACAGGTGCCGCGGCGGCCGCGGGAGCGATCGCAACCACCAGCCGTTTCGGCACTTTGCCTACCTTCACGCGTGCGGCTTCGCGCCGACTTTTTACGTCGACCACAGAGACTTCGTCGCTGTCGTTATCGCTGATGCATGCGTACTTGCCGTCGGGACTGAATACGATCCAGTTTGGCCCTGGGCCGGTGTTTACGCGTCCGGTCACTTTCTTTGCCTTGACGTCGTAAATGTAGGTAGCATCATCGAGCAAGCTCGAGACCCAAAGCTCACTGCCATCTGGAGTAAGCGCCATTCCGTGGGTGAGGGTGTCCTGGCTTTCGTATTGCAGCTTTCGCAGCGTTTTGTTCTCCGAGGGAATTTCCACCCGCTCAAGAACTTTGTTCCCCGGAATATCCACGATCACGAATCCGTGCAGATCGGACACCGCGACGTACATCGTATTTCCATCCGGTGAAAACACATAAGGCCGAGGTTTGCCACCCGTGGGAATGTGCGCGACGAAGTCCATCTTCTCCAGATCAATCAGGTCGATCTCGTGCGATCCCATTGAACTCACGTAGAGGTAGCGGTTGCTGCCGGTGTTCAGCCCATTGTGCGGTTCCTTGATGGGAAGGCTCTTCACAATCTTTTGCGCTTGTACATCAATGATGTCCGCGCTGTCTTTATCGCGGATCGGAACCACGACATATTTTCCGTCCGGAGTCGCAGCGCATTGGTTCGGACGCCCCGAAACTTTTACGGTTCCGATCGTCTGCTGACTCGCAGTATCAATGATTCTCAGAGTCTGGTCCGACTCGACGGTTGCGAATAGGCGCTTACCATCGGCCTGAACGCATACTCCGTGCACGCGCTCGCCCGCTTTAAGTTGTCCAGTCACCTTCAGAGAGGTCAGATCAACCACGCTGATGTCGTCGCCTCGACTATTAGCGACGTAAAGTCTGAAGCCATGACCTGTGGGATTCTCCACCCCTAAACCCAGGAGGCCAGTGCAAACAAATCCCGCGAATAAATAAAATCTCAATCGCAACATAAAGCCCTATCATTCTTTCTTTTCAGCTTGGATTTACGTACCCTGCCGAAGCCTGCCTTCCCACCGCAAGCATCAAACCGCCTGACACAAATAAACTCGCCACCAGATACAGCAGACCTGCGGAAAACGAATGCGTGCGGTGAGCGAGATAACCCATTACCATCGGTCCTACAAATCCGCCCAAATTGCCTACTGCATTGATCAGGCCGATGGACGCGGCCGCAGCCGACTCACTCAGAAACAGCGTGGGCACTGTCCAAAACACCGGTTGAAAGCCATAAAACGAGCCGCCCGCGATAACAAAAAGTCCAACCGAGATCGCCAGGTTCGTACCGTAAACGACCGCCAATGCAAGCGCCACGCCGCACAGGAAAACAGGAATGGCTGCGTGCCAGCGGCGCTCTCGAGTGCGGTCCGAATGCCAGCCGTTCACCTGCTGGGTGAGGAACGCTGCGACGTAAGGCAGCGCCGCTAACAGCGTCACCTTGAGATCGCTCTTTCCTGAAAGGCGCTTCAGAATAGTTGGCAGCCAGAATGCAATGCCGTAACTACCAGTCATGGCGCAGAAGTAGCACGCAGTCAGCAGAATGACGTCCCGGTGGCGCAATGCTTGCCAGATGCTATAAGAATGCCGAAGTTTCTTGGCATCCTTTTCCCGCTGCAACTCGGTGGTGATCCAAGATTTTTCGTCGTCGGGAAGCCACTCCGCCTGACGCGGCCAATCCGTCAAATACCAGAGGGTAATTACACCCACCACGACCGCCGGAACGCCCTCGATGATGAATAACCATCGCCATCCCCGCATCCCAAGCCAAGAGAGGCCCAGCAGGAAGCCGGCCAGCGGCGAACCGATCACGTACGAAAGAGGATTAGCAGCGTAGAAAAATGCGACGGCCTTGGCTCGGTCCTGATAGCGGAACCAGTAGGTCAAGTACACAATGACCCCAGGCAGGAAGCCTGCCTCGGCGGCGCCCACCAGAAATCGCACAATATAAAACTGACGCGAAGTGTGGATGAACGCCATCAACACCGTCATCAGACCCCAGGTAATCATGATGCGCGCGATCCAGCGGCGAGCGCCCCACCGCTCCACAATCAGCGCACCGGGGATTTCCAGCAGGAAGTAGCCGAGAAAGAAAATTCCTGCTCCGAACCCGATTACACCTTCGCTGAAACCAAGATCATGAGGCATTTGGAGCGCAGCCGCACCGATGTTCATGCGGTCGAGAAAAGCAATTACATAGAGCAGAAACAGAAAGGGCAGGAGCCGCCGCGCGATGCGATGGCGCGCGCGCAGGGCGACGTCAGGAAAAGCGATCGAAAGCGGGTCATCTGTTGACGCGCCACGAGCGGTCTGTTCGGGACTTTGTGTGACGGGGTTTTGCAAACACCCTCCATGGCTTTCGAAATGCGATGCCGCCACTCTTTGTCAGTGTCAGTGTAAAACCAAAGTATTCACGCGCTTCGGCACTTCGCCTACCGGGATGATGGCGACTTCTTTCAAAGTTTCCGCGTCAATGACGGAGACACTTTTAGCCGCGGAGTTTGAAACATACACTCGCTTACTGTCGGGCGTAAACGTGATCCATTCTGGCACTGCGCCGCTTAGCGCGTGCCCCAGCGCGTGAACCTCCGGCAATTTCGCGTGCCCAATCAACCGCAGATCCGGCAACGAGTACTCGAATACAGCATTGGCGAGTGTGCTGTTGATCCACAATGATTTGCCATCGGGGGCCACTCCGATTCCATGAGAGGGAACCTCCAATCGCCCTTCAGCGATTTCGAACCCCCTTGGCTGATCAGGCAGTTCGATCTGCGCCACTTGCTCGCGCCGGGCGAAGTCAATGACCGCGAATCCGTTGAATCTCATGAGTTGGACGAAGATGCGACGAGTCGATCCGTCGGCATTCGTCTCAAAGGTCATGGGCCGAACTCCGCTTTGAAATTTGAGTGTCCAGACTATCTGGTCGGTTTGAAGGTCGATGACAGTGAGAATTTTGTTTTCTATGGAGCCACTGACTGCGTACCTGCCGTCAGGGGTAACATAAATATTGTGTACGGACCCGGCGACGGCGATAGATTTTAGGCGCTTGAAGGAGTTCGTATCGATGATATCGATGAGTCCCGGTTGTTCGCGGATTCCTACCAGGACGCGGCCTCCATCTTTGGTGACGGCGAGGTTATTGGGGTGGCCGCTGAGAGGCACTTTCTGCAGAATGTCTCCACTTTTTCGATCCACCACATCGAGCACACTCTCAGATTCGTTGCTCACATAGATTCGTGTACCGTCGGGAGAAAAGACAATGCCATGTGGTAATTCAATGCCGTGTATTACCTTCACAACTTTGTTGGTTGCCGGATCAACCACGTCGATCGTATCGGAAGCACTGTTAGTAATGTAGATCTGGACCGGGAGTGTCTCGGGCTTTGCATCGCCACCGCGCACCCACTCCGCTATCGTGAGCCAGTCCGGATCGTTCTGCGAGGCGAATTGCCTGCCCCCTGAATGGAATGGATCTCCTCCCGCATCGGGTTCAAGGGGATGGATCAGAAGTCTGCTGGAGCCGGGATCTCCTGGAATGACATGCTGCAGAGCACTTTGGAAGTTTCGCTGAGACTGCTCCTCAGTCCACTCCGTGCTTCCGGAGGGCAACACCTGGAGACGGAAATTGCGGGCTGCGAGGATGTGGCAACCGTAACAGCGCGCGTGTCCCGGGCGGTGCTTCAAGAAAATGGGCTGGACCTGGGTTTTGAACATCTCGAAGCTCAGTGCGGTCGTTTCAGTGGACGGTGAATTTGCCGGGATGTCTGGTGCCTTTCCAGAACATTTCCCGACCCACTCGGCGAGCATTTGCCACTCCGGGTCACTCTGCGATTTCCAGAATTTGCCACCTGTATGCGACGGATCCCCTCCCACTTCGCTGGCGAGGGGATGAAGCAATAGCCGGCTCTTCATGGGAGCGCACAGAGTCACAAGTTTCGAGACAGCTTCGAAGTTCTGTCGCGATTGATCTTCCGTCCATGACGAACTTCCTGTCGCGAGTGGCTGCAGCCGCAATCGTGTGGATATGGCTGAGTGGCAGTCGTAACAACGCACACCGTTCTCACGCTTCTTGAGAAAGATGGGTTCAATGCGAGTCCGGTACATTTTGTAGTCAAGAGCCGTCTCCGACTGGTCGCTGCTTTGCGGCCCTTGCGCGAAGCTCATTAGCGATGGGAAAAAAAACAGCGCAACGGCAAACCGCAACACCATCAAGTTGTACATGCTCCGGCTCTCAGATCCTTAGGACAAGAAATTAGCAGATCACAACCGAGGTAACGGGCAGCCGGTTGAGAAGTATCAACCGGCTGCGATTGAAAAGCATGAGAGTCTCCGCCCTGATTAGAAAATGATTTTGAGGGCGAATTGCATTTCGCGTGCCGTCGTCGTGGTTCTGGTCAACAAGCCCGCGGTCGGGTTCGGAGATCCAGTGCCATCGAAAATATCTGTGTTTACTCCCTGAACCGGTGGCGCGAAATTCGGGTGATTGAGAATGTTGAAGATCTCAGCGCGGAACTGGATGTTAAACCGCTCCGAGATACTCTTGATGTAGTTATTCTTGAATACGGAGAAGTCCAAAGACGTAACGCCTGGACCAATCAGGCTATTCCGTCCAGCATTTCCGCGAAGATTGAAGCATTGCGGATAAACGGCCAGCACCGGAGTTCCTGAACTGGGTTGGGCGCTCGGAGGAACCGCGTTGCAGTTTGCCGCCCATGAGGCCTGATCTCCCGGCCAGGTGGGAACGGCGAAACAGTTGGTTTTGATGTAGTTGTTGGGATTGCCAGGATTGATAAGTGAACCACATCCGGACCCGCCGACCCGGTTGGTATAGGCCCAGTCGTCGCTGCTGAGTGAGCCTTGTGGATCCGATCCGGTTCCCCAAGTTGGCGTGAATGGAACGCCCCCACTGGCTGAGAAGATAACTCCCAGTTCCCATCCGCCCAGCACCCATTGGGCTGGGGCAGACATATTCTTTGGGGTTCCCAACTCCCAGGTTCCGTTCACCACTACGGTTTTGTCAACGTTGAAATCGGAGAGGGCGCGGCTCAATCTCAGGTCCCACCAAGGAAGGCTCGAGATTGAGTTCCCGAATGTGTCGCCGGCCACCGACGCCGAACTGGTGTCCATGCTTTTCGCCCAGGTAAAGACGCCCTGCACTTGAAATCCGTGGCTCATGCGTTTTGAGAGTTGTGCTTCCAGCGCGTTGTAGTAGGAATGCCCTTCGTAGAACAATCCGCGAATGGATCCGTAATTCGGATTGATGGTAGCGGGAGGAGCGCACGACGAAGGATCGGCAACACCATTAGCATCTGTAGAGTTGCATATTGGAGAGAATACGTTTCCCTGGGCATCGACCTTTGGCCACATGTATCCGTACGGAGTCTTTGTGGGCACGACCAGGTCTACTTCATCTGCCTTGAAAGGTTGATGGACGCCGCGCGATCCCACATAAGCGATCATCCCCGCCACGGACGGTGTAATTTGTTGCTGAATATTAAAATTCCACTGAGCAACGTAGTCGCGCTTGGCGTGTTGCACATAAGTGGATCGCAGTGTGTTATTGGGAAAGTTCGTGAGACCGTTATAGAAACTGCCCGGTCCTGGATGGTTTACCGAGGTATAAGAAAAGAAGGGCGCTGCCTGAGTGGTCATGAGCACGAACTGATAGGGTAGCGGCAGCACGTCGAACATACCGATGCCGCCGCGCACCGCAGTCTTCCCGTTGCGGAAAGGATCCCAGGAAAAACCCACTCGCGGCTCGAAGTTATGCAGCGTCGGATTGTTGAAGAAAGGGCCTTTGCTGGCGCACCCACCAACCGAGAGCGATCCGCAAATCGGCAAGGCGTCCGAGATGTTTTGCAGGTTGGCGATCTTTCCGCTGGTTTCTGAGGGTACTGTGGACATCTCGTAGCGTACGCCCAGATTTAGCGTCAAGTTCGGCTTCCAGCGCCAGTCATCCTGCAAATACAAGCCAACTATGTTTTGGCGAAGATTGCGCGGCGAAAGCGTGCTGGCGATTCCTCCTTGGAATTTCTTTGGGTTATTGGTAAGGAAGCCCTGCAAGTTCGTAAAGCGCCAGATTCCGTTTGGATCGGTATCCGCAGTGACGTTAAGAAACATGCGTTCGAACGCGCCGCCGAACCGGATGGAATGGGTGCCTTTCGTAAAGAAGGCATCGTCATAGGCTTGGGCTGAATTCCAATGATAGAGATAAGTCGGGCTGCCTCCGATTCCGCCCGTAAAATCACTGACTCCACCGATAAGGACCTGAGTTGCATCCCTACCCGCGAATGTCGAACCCCCAACGCCCAAATCGGCTCTCGCGGCGTCCGGATTGATCGCCTTCAGGCTCTGGTTGTTGGCGACGGCTTCGTGATTGCCGCCAATACGTACTGAATTTGCAAACGTTGGCGTAAAGATGTGCGTTTCTTCGAGGGACAGGAACTGTCTTGCCGTGCTGGTGGTGAACTCAACGTTGTCCAACCCGTCGGGAGATGAATATGGCGTCTTGTCATACATGTAGGTGCCGAACAAGCTGTCGCTCTGCGAGAACTTGTGGTCGATACGAGTGGTCAAAAAGTTTTCACTGACCACCTGCTGGCCCGCAAAGGTAAATATTCCGAGGTCTCCATCACTTTTAGGCACCAAGCCTTGGTTGGGCAGATGGTAAAAAGTGAAGTACGCTTGCGCTGCTGGGTCGACAGTTATGGTGTTTGGCGCGCATGTACCGGTGTCGGGACTCGAACACAAATTTCCACTGCGCGCTGCTGCTGAAGGCACGGTAGCAACCGTCGTAATTCCCTTCGATTGCCGGATAGCTTCGAAGTCGGCAAAGAAGAAGGTGTGGTTCTTTACGATCGGTCCGCCGATAGTGCCGCCAAACTGATTCCGCTTGAAAGGCGGAATATTACCCTTGTCAAAATAGTTCGGGGCGTCCAGAGCGCTGTTTCGAATAAACTCGTAGGCGCTGCCGTGAATCTGGTTGGTCCCGGAACGCGTGATCGCGTTCACCACGCCGCCGGAGGTCTTGCCGTAATCCGCCTCGTAGTTGCTGGTGATGACGGAAAATTCTTCGATCGCGTCAACTCCCAGGCTTCCCCCCAGCACGCTGCCAGGTGCGCCGTTGGCGTAGTCGTTGAGACTCACGCCATCCAGGCGGTAGTTATTCTGCTGGGGCCGCGCGCCTGAGATGGTTAACTGCTGCCCGAAGCCGCGGTTCCCGCGGTCGGTGCCCGCCGAAAAGTCCGGCTGCAGGTGGATCGCGCTCACGCCGGGCTGAAGTTGCGCCAGATCGGTCCAGCTGCGGCCGTTCAGGGGCAGTTCGCGGACGGTGGTCGCATTGACCACAGCGCTCATATCAGATGTGGAGAGTTGTACGGCGGGAACCTCACTCTGTACCTCCACCGTCTCGCCTACCGCACCGACGCGCAATTGCTGATCCAACCCAACCGACGCGCCAACGGTTATCTCGATGCCCGTCCGCAGCTCGCCTTTGAAACCTTGTGCGGTGAACTTTGCTTCGTAGGTTCCGGGAAGCAGGTTGGGAGCGGAATAAAAGCCGTCCTCGTTCGTGGTTACATCCCGAGTAACCCCGGTAGCCAAGTTAGTAATCGTAATCTGGACGTTATTGATGACGCGGCCGCTGCTATCGGTAACCGTCCCAGAGATCGTCCCGCCCGCGACCTGGGCGTGAAGGTTCACAGCAACAACACTGCACATCAGCAAAACCAGTAGAGCTCTACAGAGAGTTCTCATATTTGAAGCACAAGCCATGGTGCCCCCTTCAGTGCGCCACAGAGCTTAACTCAACAGCGAGAAGTTAGAACACATTAATTTCCATTCATCTCAAGCAGTTACAACACATTAATTTCCATTCATGTTGACGTGAGCATCAATGCGTTGCTGCAATGGAGAAGAGTGTCCGATGAACTCTTCATCGTTGAGGTGAGAGGGAAGAGGTGAAAGGGAAAATATCCGGAGTCGCGAGTCAGCGTTGTCGCAAGATCGGCAACTTGCAAAAAATGCTGGCGAATTTATGATTCGTAGCGGCCTTCATGTTTCGCGCCTGTGATTTGACTCAGGAACTCCATCCCGATCTCAGATCTCCTGTTTGCCACGACTCTCGCGAGTCAACATCAAGTGGCTTTTTCTTCCAGGCTGTGATTGGCGTCGACCAAAGTGAATAGTAAGCCGGACCCAAGCGTCACCACAACAGCCAAGTCCAAAGCGTGACTCCAGCCCCGATGAACGGCAACGGAGGCCGTGACCGCGGACGACACAACGCCCCCAAGACTGCCAATGGTGTTCATCAGAGCAGACATCGAGGCGGATGAACTGGGCGCCAAATCAATGCAGGCAGCCCAGAAATTTGCGGCCGCAAACATCGTGAAGCCCGCGGCGAGAGCGATCATGGGGAGGGCGACAACGGTCACACTGAGATGATTCCCAACGTACAACAGCAAGGCCGCGACTCCCATGCCCATCCACACCGCGACCCGCCGTCCGGTGCGGCGATCAGACACCCTTGCAATGCGATCAGAAAACCATCCGCCCACGGGCGAGAGAACAGCCATCGCGAAGAAGGGCGCTGAGGTCCACGCCGCCGCATGCATGATGTCCAGTCCTCGCTGTTTCACCGCGTAAAAATAAAACCAGTTGTAATAAACGTAGAATGCATAGCCTTGACATCCGTATCCGAGGATCAATCCCCATACAGAAATACTGCTTAGCATTTTCGCCCAGGGCACGTTCGCTGCGGTCCGCTGGAAGCGGGGAACGCCCTTGATCGATTCATCTGGATGTATGAGTTTTACTTCTGCCTGGTTCACGCGGGGATGTTCTTCCGGCCAATCAGTGACGTACCAATGCCATACTGCGACAACAAGGAAGGCCAGCGAGGCGGATATGGCAAACGAGGCTCGCCATCCCCAATGAACCATCGTCCACGCAATGGCAATTGGAGTGAGAGTTCCACCGAGTCCCAGACCGCAGACCTGCAAGCCGCTGGCGAAGCCTCGCTCTCGCAGAGCCGTCCAGGATGCGATGACTCGAGTTACGTTAGAGGAAACTGCCGCCTCACCGATTCCGGTAAGAAAGCGGACCAGTCGAAAGGCTGCGAGCGTACTGATTCCCGTCGCCGCGGCAAATTTCGGCACCAGGACCATGGCTCCCGATCCGATTGCAAAACATAAAATTGATGCAGTTAACGTGCGCCGAGGTCCAATGCGATCGCAAACATATCCCCAGGGAATCTGAAACAATGCGTAGCCCCAAAGAAAGGCGCCGAAGATCATTCCCATGGAGATGGTGCTGAAGGAGAACTCTGCCTCGATGTACTTACCCGCAACACTTAGGTTCAGACGATTCAACGTCGTGACTGCCATAATCGCCATGACAATACTCATCACCACCCAGCGGACACGTGTAGCCTTAGGAGGTTGGACTAAGCTGTCAGGCTGACTGCGATTTTCTTGCAACGGGCTCTTCATGGCGTCTCAGTTCCGAAGGTTCGTTTCTATCATGAGCACTTTCGCAAAAGCGAGAAATAACCTTATACCCTTCGTAGCGCGTTCTCGATCCAAATTTCGGCAAATGTGGGATTGAAAATGTGTAGGAGACTCCTTTCGTTGAGGGCTCCCAGTCGGCAGTGGGAAGTAGTCGGTCGAGTTCAGAAGCGAATTCTTCGAGACATCTTCACAACTAGAACTTCTTGCGGGGATTACTGTGCGGCGGTACCCGCCGCCGACGCCACGGGCGCCACGGCTTTCAGCTGGTCCAGCGACATCAGCACACTCTGCCAGCGAACTGGGTCTCTTTTTGTTTCGATCGCAGCGGAGGGATCAGAATAAAAGAGCAGGATGTTAGCGCGGAGCTCCAGCGACGTCCGATCGAACTTCCGCTTCGCCAATTGAGCCAGCAGCTTTGCGTAGGCATCGTCCGTAAGAGAGTATTCTGCTGCCTTTGTCGGTTGGCCACTATCAAGGTCACAGTTGGGAAGCACCAATGTGTCGCTGCGCACTTCTTCGAGAAACGCTCTATATTGATCGACGGTCTTGTTGACGCTCTTGAAATACAAATCTTCAGTTTGGGGAGTCGGATTATTGAACGACAGACCTTTGAATGGGCCAATCCGTGGCATATATCGCAGGAGCGTAGACAGGATGCGAGTACCAGCACCAGGCTTCACATAGTCTTTTCCCCACTGCTTTTCGTAATCAGATCGCGAAAGACGGTAGAGGAACTTCCGTTTGGCGAAGTTTGGTGTTTCACGCATCAGGTCCTTCTTGTGGGTTTGCAGCGCGACTTGCGTCATACGCGGAATTAGTCGGCTCACCGCGAAACGATAGGATCCCACCGCGAGATCCTCATGGGTAAGTACGTCTTTTAACTCCACTCCGTATACCACGGGAAACACGCGCTCCAATAGGGGCTTGGACACTTCGAAGCCGATAAAATCGTGGTACTGCTGTGAGGCGTAACGATTCTTCGCGACCTGAACCGTGTCGAAACCAAACTCCGTTTTCAAATGCGCCGTCTTGCCCTGAGCGTACCGAACGGACTTGCCGAACTTTGCCTGCAACTTCGGATACTCGATCGCAACCGCCTGGTTGACTGCCGGATGGCCGGCAATGTCCGCCGTGTAGTGCGATAGTGCCCCGAGCGCGAAGGCGTATTCGTTAACGTCCTGACTTTCGAGCAGCAGTTCGCGAACAAAATCTCCGCTGCGAACGTAGTGAACCAGATCGCTGAATTCTTTGCTGCCAAATGGATAGTAGCCCAAATCCTGGATGACGGCGCCGCCATAGGCATAAGCGTGCGCCTCTTTGAGTTGGTCTTCGGTGAGCCCGGGATATCTCTTGAGCAACAGAGGCCGGATCTCATCGGTCCATAGCAGATCGACAATTTCCTCGTGCGTCAGAACAGAGTAAGCAGACAAATTGATGGGGGACATCAGCACGAGGAGAAAAAGCGGGACGATACGTTGGAAAAGCAGCCGCCGCGTCTTGGTGATGTTTGCTGGTGAGATTGCCGGGTCACGCATGGCTTAAATGCGTCCGAGCACCAGGAGGATGACCACAATAAAGAGAACCAACCCCAGGCCACCGGTTGGGGCATAACCCCACTGCCGGCTGTGCGACCAGCGTGGCAAAGCGCCGAAAAGCGCCAGCAGTAGAATTACGATCAATACGGTTCCAAGCATAATGTGCTCCTATCGTCGATTCCTGCGGGGCGCAGGTTGTTGCCTCTAGTACGGTCGGTGTGGACGCGGGCGAACCGCCCGCGTCCTCGCCGGCTACTGCAAGCTTCCGGTTGTCGCGTTGACCGGAGCCCCAATGGCTTCGCCCGACACGAGCAGTTCAACTCTGCGGTTTTGTTGACGGCCCGCCGAGTTTTCATTCGTGGCGACCGGCAATGTGTTGCCGAAGCCCCTGGAGGATACCGAACCAGTTGCGACGCCTTGCTGCACGAGATAATCGCGGACGGATGCGGCGCGATTCTCGGACAGGGTTTGATTCATCGAATCGCCGCCTACATTATCTGTATAGCCGCCGACTTCTATATTGAGTCCAGGGTAAGAAAGCAGAATGCCGGCGACCTTCGCCAGTTTCTCGCGTGCTCCCGGCTTCAACGAGTATTTTCCAGTGTCGAACAACACATCGGACATGCTGACAATCAGCCCGCGCGCGCTTTCGCGAGTGTGAAGGATGGCATTTAATTGCTCCGCCAACTTGGCGCGCATTGCCGCTTTGTCGGTTTCCGCCCGTTGCGCATTCATATCCGATCGCTGCGCCGCGAGTCGCGACTGCTCTGCATCCGCTTGGGCTGCCGAAAGTGCGCTTGCTGCGGAAGCCTGGCTGGCTTCCATATCTGCGTTCGCCCTCGCCGTTGCGGCTTGCGCATCGTTTGCGTCGTTCCGTGCTCTGGCTGCGTCGGACTCTGCTTGAGCCTTTGCCGTGCGGGCATTGGCGGTATCGGATTCAGCCTGAACAGTTGCTGCCCGGGCACGCGCAGTGTCGGATTCGGCTAGTTCCTTCTGCCGCATGGCGGCGTCGGCCTCTCCCCTGGTGCGGACTTGAGCATCCGCTGAATCCTGGCGTTCGTTTGCCAGGCGCACGTCGTCCATTTTCTTGACGGCAATCTCGCGTGCATCTTCCGCCGTCTGCACGGCCTCACGGGAAACCGCGATCAAGGGCTTTTTGTCGATATGTTTTCGAATCGCATATTCATCGGCGTGATTCATCAGTTCGACGGCGTGCCGGTAGCTTGAGCTCGCATATTGCTCAGAACCCTCTGACTGTGCGATGCGGAGCGCATTCCTCGCTTCAAAAAATTCAAGCGGCAGCTTCGCATTTAGGACTACTGGGTCGAACTTATATCCGGTCGGAATGTAGCCGCCGCGCTCCATCAGTTCGTACTTTGCATTCACTGCTTCGCTGGTTCCCTTGGTATCCTCCCGAATCACGTTCTCGAGAATCACAGCATTACTCGGCTGGCGAACTGCGTAGTACGGTTCCGCAGTGACGATCAGAGCAAACGCCTGAAGGTCGGTGCTCACTTCCAGCTTGCTGCGGTGGTTGTCGCCAACCAGCACTTCTCCCAAATTTACAGCGCGGCCTTCGGGCGAAATCGCCCACAAAACGTAGGTCAAATATTCATTGCCAAAGGTTGTCGGCTTCTGAAGGTCGCCAAATTCAGCCTGGATGACGATGGATCCCCGGTGGCTGTTCACTTCAGCTACGCCATTCGCAGATGGCATTAAGGTCGTGCCTGCAAAATCCAGCTTCGACGATCCGCTGCGATGCTTGTAGTTAACCGCTTGCACGCTACGGCTGATGACAACCACGCGGAACGTAGGCATCGTATCCATATGTTCGACGTCGCCGATCGTTTTAGAATTGGTTTGGGCAAAAGCGCTCAAACTAAGAGTGATTCCTGCGGCTAGCAATAGTTTCGTTTTCAAAGTGTCTCCTTGGGGCAGATGCCTGCCGTGCTCCGTGATATCGATGTGTTGGTAACGTTCGACCTGTTTGATCGCTTTCCCTGATGCCGCATCCTTTATGTTCCAACGCGAATGCGGGAAAGGGAGTGAAACAGCCCAAAAACATTCAGAAGCCACAAAACCACGACGATGATCACAACGCCGTTCAAAATTGACTTAATGGATCCCTGCATGGGGATAAAGCGATTTACCAGCCACAACAGGACGCCGACTACGATCAGAACTTCCAGGAGTTGAATTAAAGGCATATACCTTTACCTTTCATATCGCGGACTTGCCCCGTTCATTCGCATGAAACAGTGCTCTATTCCAATGTCTCGGGGCTTTAGGGTCGAATTCTGTTCACCGCAGATTCGCGGCACATACGAATGAAGAATGCTGATGCCGGATGTGGCTGCTTCAGGTGATATGGCTCCGAAGCCAGTTCGCATACGACCTCAAATTAGAACTGCGACTCAGCAGCCGCGGCTCTGTTACACACTCAGGAGACTCAAGAATGACAGGTGCCGCCTGTCGTGTCTGAGCAAGATAGCTCACATACTAGATTCGACATATTCAATGAAATAGACTTGGGGAAGTGACAATTGACCAGTTCGTGTCCTACTTGCGGAGCTAAGCCGGGAGAAAAATGTGAACTCAATACTGGCCAACCGCGCACCGCGCCGCATCCAGACCGCATCTGAGGGCTCCGTGACTGTTCAGCACGAACGTGGCCGGCCCCGACTCTAGAAGCCATATGGCCTAATGGAAGAAACTGTGCAAAATAGCTCACCGTCCGAAGGCCGTTGATTCTATAATTTGTTTCTATGAAGTTGTCTGCGGCGGCCAACAAAAACCGCGGATTCGACCCCGACACTTTCCTCGCGACGATTGGCGAGGGCAGGAAGATTGTGTCTGTTCCCAATAAACAATTGATATATGCGCAAGGGGATGCCGCGGATGCCGTTTTTTATGTCCAGAAAGGAAAAGTGCGCCTCAGCGTCGTATCCAAGTCGGGCAAAGAAGCGACGATCGGCATCCTGAGTCAGGGGAACTTTTTTGGCGAGGGTTCACTGGCAGGGCAGCTTCTGCGCATGGGCTCTGCCGCGGCCATGACCGATTGCGACCTTCTGCGCGTTGACAAGAAGGCGATGATGAATGCCCTGCACCGCGAACACGCCTTCTCTGACCTATTCGTCGCCTATTTGTTGGCGCGGAATATTCGTTACGAAGAGGATCTGGTTGACCAGATGTTCAACTCCAGTGAAAAGAGGCTGGCCCGTGTCCTTCTATTGCTCGCTCATTTCGGTAAGGAAGGGATCCCTGAAACCGCGGTCCCGAAAATCAGTCAGGAGACCTTGGCCGAGATGGTGGGAACCACTCGTTCGAGAGTTAGTTTCTTCATGAACCGGTTCCGGAAATTGGGATTCATTCATTATGCGGGAGGAGTAGAAGGCGGTCTCCAGGTCCACAGCTCGTTGCTTAATATCGTTCTGCACGATTGAAACCCTCTACCGATACTGGTAACAGGCCACGCCTGTCTCCCCGATTCGCTTTCACTCTTGTGCGTCCTTGCGATCTTTACCGTCTTCGGCGTCTGGCACACTCACGAACATTCTGAGCCCCGCGTTTTCCGGCGAAACTGTGCAATAGAGAACAGATTTTCTCTTAGCACGCTGTCATAGTTCGACCGGCCTTAACGTGGCGTCCTGCCATGGCAAACGTAGCGAGCTCTTGAGTCGAGGAGCGCGCTCGTAGCTAGGTGCCGGCGCTGGGGCGGAGAAGACCTGGAAAGTTGGAACAGACATGAAGTCTCATTGCGTTCGTTGGTTGACCCTCTCCTTGTTGCTTCTTCCATCGTTGACCCTCAATGTTTATGCCAACTCAATCAGTCTGGGAACCGCAGGCAGCTTTCGAGTCCTGGCGGGCTCGACCGTAACCAATACCGGCTCAAGTGTCATTACGGGAAACTTGGGCGTTTCGCCGGGTACTGCAATCACTGGATTTCCTCCGGGAATCGTTACCGGAGGGGCGATACATGCAGGAGACGCGGTCGCGCAGACAGCTCAAGCCGATCTGATGACGGCATACAACGCAGCGGCAGGCCAGACTCCCACTCTCGTTCTAACCGGTCAGGACTTGGGTGGGTTGACGCTCACTCCTGGCGTATATTTCTTTGCCAGTTCGGCTCAGTTGACCGGGACACTTACACTCAATACTCAGGGGAACCCCAACGCAGTGTTCGTTTTCCAGATCGGGAGTACGCTGACGACTGCGAGCAACTCGGCGGTGGTTTTCACCAGCAGCCTCACTGACAAGAATGTGTACTGGCAGGTCGGCAGCTCCGCGACTCTTGGCACAACTACAGCGTTCGCCGGAAATATTCTTGCGCTCACCAGCATCACATTGAATAACGGCGCCAGCATCGGGTGCGGAAGTGCCTTGGCGATCAATGGCGCCGTGACCATGAACAACAATGTCATCGGTGGTGGCTGCGGAGGAGGATCAACAGTTCCGGAACCGGGTACGATGAGCCTGATGGGCAGCGGACTGGCAATTCTTGCCGGTGCGGCGTTTCGCAGAATTCGCCGCTAGGCCTAATCGCAGCTCATGGCTTACTGCTTAATACTGTTCGGCGTGGGGGAATGCCTTCACCGCCGCCTTCTAGAGGAGCCTTATCGACGGAGCTGACTGGTTCCCATTCAATTGGGAACAAATAGCGCGGACGGCCCACCCCGGATACTTTGTCCTGCCGGTGGCCACACGAGAGACAGAGTGCTCCTACGAGACTGATCTCAGTCTCTTTTGAAATTTCGTTTTCGCGAACTCCTAACGACCCCGCGATGACCGGGCCAGCGCACATGTCACACGTGTAAGCGGAGAGGTGAAGGTACTGTTTTTTCATGGTCTCCTCGATCGACTTTTTTGGACCCGCCACATCGTAACCGGTCGTGAACAGGATATCTGTTCACAATTGCTCTGCCTCAACGTTCTAGATCACGCAGTCAATGAATTCTCCTCAGAAGTCGGAGAACAGAATCACTATGAAGCCCGTTCAAACCCGGACGTCTTCAATGCTCAACCTTGACTTGTCTGGTTCCGATCGAGAGGAGGACCTCCGAGTGACTTTCCGCACTCCAAACAAAGACGTTGGGATCGCGGAGTGATCAGTCCGCAAAACGGGCACATCCTTTGCCCGCCGAAAGTTGGAGTGCGCGGCTTAAATATCGCTAGCAGCTTGACGAATGAATTCGTGATAGCTGCATACCGTCGACCTAGATTCCTGCGGAACATGGGAGGGGTCATCTTTTACCTGCGGTCTTTCTCGCTTGTGTGGAACGCGTAAGCTGCCCGGTTGAATTAACCATGACAGGCCAAGACGAAGAATGCTGTGCAGGATTGCTCATTACCTGTAGAGAACTATCGGGGCAGCCTTAACAAAAACCGCCGTTTGTTCGCCGAACATTACGCCTCGCTTCAAGAAATCCGCCGCCGACTCAAAGCCGCTAGCGACGCGAAGGATGAAGCTACAGTAAAAGAAGTGAAGGAAAAAGCGGCTTAGGGGAAAATGAACAGCAGATATGGCCGCCGTCGGAAGAAATACCTACCACAGATGTGACAAAGAGGCAGAAAGCTTCGAAAACAAATGTCATAGACTTCGTCAGCTGTCCAATCGCCTGTCAAGGCGCTCGACACATCATCTCCGCAGCGCCTGTTGCCATTGCGTAACCCTCGTCCGCTCAATTGTTTGACGAGGCGAAATGACAAACGCAACTTTGGCCTCCCACATGCCCATATTGAGATGAGGAGCGCCGTTACAGTACGGCCCGAATCATACGCATATTTAATACGGGAGGTTACACAATGAAGCAAACTGCGATCATGCTTGCAGGTCTTGTCCTGCTCTTAACTCTTGGCGTCACAGCTCAGGAAAACCGCTCAGAGATCAGTCTGCAAGGCACCGGATTTTTCACCAGGGATACTAGCGGCCAGGGAATCTCGCGGACCACCTCCGACACCGGTGGATTCTTGGTGGGGTATCGCTACCACATTAACCGTTGGTTCGCCGCCGAAGCCAACTATGGCTTCGCTCGCGATACCCAGAGGTATTTTGCCGCAAGCGGATTTCCGAGAGTCCAGTCTGACGTTCACACAGCCACTGCGGATTTCGTTGTTAATCTTCCGTTCGCAAAAACCAGGTTCAGTCCCTACGTCCTCGGCGGAGGCGGCAGTTTGATATTTCATCCAACTGGAAATGCGGGAGGCTTTGTGCCGGGCGCTGATACCCAGGCGAAAGGCACCTTTGTGTACGGCGGCGGCGTCACTTATACCTTGACCAAACGTGTCTCTTTACGCGGAGAGTACAGGGGCTATGTATACAAAGATGCCGATTTTGGCATACGGGCGCTCAACACCGATAGCTGGACGCACACGGCCCAACCATCCGCTGGAATCGTCTTCCGGTTTTGATCGTTAAGACCATCAGAGAGGTGCGCAAAATGGGAGGACGCACAAATGTTGGAAAGCAGTGTTGAGTTGATGGAAATTGTATCTTTGATCGTGTTACCCGTGCTGCTCGCTTTTTGCATCGTCGGGTCGATTGTTGCAGCCCTCACGGCTCTTAGCGGTGAACGCACTACCGTGAACAAAAGGAGCTAGGGATGTCTTCGGTTTGCGAGTTGCACTGACCGTGTCTGATAACCGCAACCGCGACGCGCCCAAAGAAACCGATCTTTAGGAGAAATCCACAATGGTTGAAGAGCACAAGAACTGGAGAGAGTTGTGCAAGGCGGCACTGCAAGCTAAGAATCCCGATGACCTGATGAAGATCCTCCAGGATCTAAACAAGGCTTTAAAGCGGGAAGAGCAGGTCCGTCGGGATTTCAGAGAGGCTATGAGACAAGACAGGCCTTCCGAGGCGGCATGATCGCGCTGGGTTTAGTGCTGCACGCCAAGTTTCAGGATTTCGTCAAAACCTGGTATGGAGCCGGCCATCCACTGCGACTCCCCCTACCTGGTCGCGGGTTACGCTGACTGACCAGCGTTTGTTGATTTGATAATCCCCTTCCACCACCTCGCTGCCGGGTTGTGAGACATCCGTCGAGAACGTGAAGAGGAAGTTCTTCGTGACGCGCTGCTGTATGGCGATGCGAGCGGAAGGATTCTGATTATTGCCGCCGATCAGGGGATCGATCTCCAGACTGGAAATGCCCGCGAGTTTCTGTACGCTGCCGGTGAACTGGCTGGCGGCTTGCGAGGCAATCATTGAGTCAGTGCTCTGACTGGAAGCGGCGGATTCCTGCGTCGTCTTGCCGCGCGCGATCAGGTTGATGATGTCGGCGGTCGGCAAAGGCGGATCCGAGACATAGGATGTAGTGAGCTTGTCGAATGGTCCGCGCAAATTTAAGGTGAGATTATATTGCTCGACCGTGGTGCTGACCGAAACGTTAAGCACGGGGTTGGTCTGGTTGGGATCATCAAACGAGATAATGCCGCGCTGCAACTGGTAGCGAACGTTGCGATAGAACAGTTCTCCAGAAGTCAGGTCGGTTCGCCCGGTAATGACGGGGTCGCCGGCGGTGCCGCCGACGTGCAGGTTGACACTGCCTTCCAGGCTGACTTGCGAACTATAGGCGCTAAGGTTGTCTTTGGATTGCACGCCAATTGCCAGGTTGATTGTATCGGCAAAACCAGGCTGGGCGGGCGTAGCCGTGTTGGCGCTGAATTGATCGGCAAAGGTGGCGAGATCGAAATCGGGAGTGAAAGAAAGTGAGCCGATCAGCACACGTCCGCTGAGCGTCGAGGATTCTCTGTTGCCAGTGAATGCGAGACTGCCGTCGAGCGACGTTCTGGTGCCGTCGGGGTATCGCAAGCGGATGGATTTGCCCTGCAGTGCAAGATCGAACCGCAGGCTGGGGTGATAGGCGATCGATCCTCCGGCAGAAATATCTCCTCCGTTCACTTGCCCGGTGAGCTTCGAAATTTGAATGCTCTGTTTGCCTACGTCCAGAGTTCCGTTCAGCTTTTCTAGCGCGAGCGGAGATCCGGCGTAGAGCAGAGCGACATCCTGCAAGCGAAGCTGACCACTTACGCTGGGGTCCTGCGCGGTTCCGGTTGCACGAATATCGAAGGAGGCTGTGCCGGAGCTCTTTGTGTCGGGCGAGACGATCTGCAGGATGCGAGCGTCGAGCGAACCTTGGGCGGTGAAGCTGGGAGCGGCATCGCCTGCGAATGGGATCATGCCTTGCAGACGAAGCGAGGTGCCGGTGCCGCGAATTTCCGCGGGTTGAAGGGTTAATACGGAGTGAACGTAGTCGGCCTGCAGGGGCGACGCGATACCGACCTGCAACGACTGGTAGGTGGCGTTCAGGGTGGGAATTGTGAGGTGAGCTTCGAGTTGCGTTTTGTTTTTCAGCGGGCCTTTCAGAGTTGCGTGAAATTCCGTTTGACCGCGGAATCCCTGCGGCATACTAGGAAGGTAAGTGGCCAGCAGCACGTCGAGAGGAACGGCCGTGGTCTCAAGCGATGCGTCAGTGTAGTAGTCGCCCGTGAGATTGACGTGGGCTCGCGCCTGCACAGAAGAATCAACGACTCTCGATGTCAACGATACATCCGCCTTGTGGTTGGCGACCTGGAGTTCGGCAAGAATATTTGAAATGGATTTGTCGCGAATTGCGAGTTGCGGTAACTGCAAGACCGCGCTCAGTTGGGGATCATCGACAGTTCCTTGTCCATCGACTGTGGCTGTGAGAGTTCCCACGAGCGCCAGATTGTTTGCTTGTACGGCGTGTAGTTTTTGCAGGACTAGCGCGGGGGCATTGAGGCGGATCGTATAAGCCTTGCTTTTCGGAGTGTAAGAGAAATCGGCATTGGCGGAGCCCGCCGGCGATGCAACACGAAGGGTAGACACAATCGAGGCGTGGTCAGTGTGGAATTGTGCAGCGAAAGTCTGGAACGATTCGCCGTAGGCGCGAGCGTTAGCGACCTGGAGCTTTCCGGACCCTTGCGGATCAAGTTGAGAGCCGCCGATTGAGATTTCGGCGTCAAGATCTCCGCTAACCGGGTATTGGACGTTGGCGAGGCGCTCAATCCCGGCGATCGAAATCTGCTGGACGGAAAGGCTCGCCTTCACGGAGTTGCCGGGAAGGTACGACCAATCGCTGAGCGCGACCGTCGCGTTGAAAGAGGCACGACCGCGTTGCGCGCTGACCAGCGAGCCATTCGTAACGGCGACTTGGGAAGGACTTGCCGCAAGACTCGCCCGCGCGCTGCGCCACTGGCTGCCTTGCACACTCAAGTCTTGTGCGGAGAGTTGTGCTGCGATCTGGGGCCTCGTCAGCGTGCCGCGAACCGTTGCGTTTACGGTCGCAGATCCTGAAACAGGCGGCAGCGCAGAATCATTGTTGCGGAGAACAGATGCAAGCAATTCCAGCTGATGCAGATCGCTGGCGTTTGCCTGCAGCCGAAGATTCGAGCGGTTGCTCAGTTCTCCATCCGCAGTGAGTGTCGCGGACGGAATCCGAAGCGAGGATTGGCGAAGTGTAAGCGCGTTACGCGATCCATCGTAGGCCGCATGGATAACTCCACCGACCGGAATCTGGTCGGAAGACAGCCGCGTGCCATTCCTGGCAGCGGCGGTAACAAAAAGATCGGAGCGAATGCGGGCGTTTCTCGCGCTTCCGCTCCACGATGCGTCGGCCGTGCCATTGAGAACGCCGGAGACAGCGACCTGCTTCAGATCCGGACGAAAGGCTTGCCGAGCAGCGTGCAATGAGACGCTATGCACATACGCCTGCAGCCGCCCGGAAGCAGTGGTATCGAGATCACGGATGTTGAGGCTCCCATTCAGTCGGCCGCCGAGGGATTCGAATTCGATGCCAGTGGCTTGCAGCGCACCTTTCGCGAGTTGATAGCGCGCTTTCAATTTGCGGACTGCGACGCGGCCACTGGGGGTCGCGGCGGCGAGAGTTTCACTGGCAATCTCCCCATCGATGGCAATGCTGCGCAGGAGAGACTGCTGAGGAAGATTTTGATAGTGCATTTCTCCGGTGAGCGAGAACTCTCCAGACGGCTTGTAGGCTGGCGCCATGGAGGCAAAGTCGCGCGTGTCGATGCGGATGCTGTAATCGGCGGTAACTGTGGGATCGGAGTAGTTCCTTACTGTCGCCCGAACAGAGGCCACCGAGTTCCCGACTTTCAAGACTGCGGTGTCAATCGAAAGTAGCGCCGGCGTTGCACCGAATTTGCCCTGAAAGCTGTGAGGCAGTATCGCGTATTGCCCGTAATGCACGTGACCATTGTCGTAGGAAATGGAACCTGCGTAGCGGGTTGTAAGCGGATCGAAGTGGAAATCGGTGCCGAGGTCATAAAGATCAGCGTCGAGCGGAGTTTGTTTATCGTTGTAGCTCACTTCGCCCCGGATTATCTGTGCATGCCGGACTGCAAGATCGAAGACACTCGAATGTGATCTGCTTTGGCTGGGTGGCGCGGTCGGCAGATTGCTGTGCCCGTTATCTACGCGCACATTCACAACAGGCCGCTCCACGATGAGTTCGTTCAGGATTACTTTTCGGTGAAGGAGAGATTCAATTTTCAGGCCGACCGTCAATTTATCGATTTGCAGGAGCGGCGGCTGAACGGCAGATTCCGCGCCCTGTACAGTGATGTTGTAAAGATGGGCGGTGAGCGTGTAAAGATTGAAGTCGAGGGTGCGAATCGCAGTTTTCCCCCCAGTGGCCTGTTCAATTGTCTCCACGATCTTGTGCAAGGCGTACTGCTGGAAGGCGCGGCTTTTCAGGAATAAATATCCGCCAATGCCGACCATCGCGATTAGAGCGACCAGCACGGCCAGGATCCATCCCACAATTTTTCGCGACTGCATCACTTCTCCTAAAACCTTCTCCTAAAACGCCTGGCCCAGAGTGATGTAATACTGCGTTGGGTTGATGCCGGGAACGGGATTGAGGTTGTGGCCGACGTCGATCCTGATAGGGCCGATGGGGGTCGCATAACGCAGACCGAATCCTATGGTATTGGTGTAGTTATTGAACGTGTTGGACAGATTGATGGCGCTATAAACATTGCCACCGTCGTAGAAAACCACGCCCCCGAGCGCTTTCATGATCCGCAGGGGAAAACGGATTTCCGAATTCAGAATCAAGAGCTCGCGCCCTCCAACTGGAACCGTGACATTCACACATCCCGTCTGGTTCTGCAGGCCGCTGCAGAAGGGTACGATGCGCTGCGGGCCGGCTTCGTCGATTGGAAAGCTGCGCAGCGAAGTGCCTCCGCCAGAAAAGTAAAGCTGGCTGGTGGGGACGAAACTTCCGGCAAAAGGTTTCGCCATCCCGAGGCGAATACTGTTGGCGAAGACGACCGAGTGTAGCTGCTTGTAAGTGGCGAACTGCCCGAAAAGCCGCCCGAAGTTGGCGCTGGACCCGAGTGCGGTGGGCGTGATGCCCAGGTTGACAGTTCCGAACATGCCGCGGTGCGCATCGAGCGGTTTATCGCGGGTATCGCGAATCAGAGTGCCGGAAAACGTAGAGAGTCGAACGCTGCGGTCCTGTGGAAGCACGAGTTCCGGAACCAATAATTGCGACAACGAAGTCTTGTTGAAGTCGTACCGAATTTGCAGGCGTGTATTGCTTTTGCGACTGAGAAGCCGTTCGACCTGAAACGACACATCGCCCAGTCTCGCGGCGAACAAAGGATTTTCCGTCGTGCGTTCAATAGAAAGACTGGTCAGCGAACTCCACTGCGAGCCGATGAAGTGCGGTTGTGCATAAGTCGTGAGAGCCCGCTGGTCAAGCTGCGAGAGCAGAATCGTTGCGCTTGCGGTTTCACCCAGCCCGTGCATGTTACGACGAACGAACTCGACAGACCCGCGAGGGCTCGCAAAAGTGGACTGGCTGGGAGCGATCCTGTTGCTACCGAGATTGATGGTGGGCAAGCCAGGCACGGCTACCGTGCCGGAAGGAACGTTGCCGCCGCGATGAGATACTTCGAATCCGAAGCCATAGATGATTTCGTTACGCTTCATCTCATGGACTTTAACTAACGCAGTTTCCTCATTCTGGTCGGTGATGGGCTTTCGCGGTCCCACGCTTGACCAGTCGAAGATGTTCAAGTCATAGAGACGGGTCTCTGCCGCCAACATTTGAACTCTTTCCATGGGAGCTTCGCCAGGCAGTTGCGCCGTCTTTTGAATAAGCGAGCGCCGAGTCCGGTGTTCTCCGAGGTAAACAACTTCTCCAGTGCGAACCAGTTGGTGTTCGGTAATCGAGTATGTAACCTCCACGTGGTGCGAATCGTCAGCGCGACGTTTCACGCTGGCCTTCACTTCAGCGTTGAGATAACCGCGATTCAGATAAGTGGCCGAGATGCGGTTGCGATCTTCCGAGAGAAGACGGGGCGAATAGGGCGCGCCAGAACGCAAGGCGAACTTTTTGGATGGGGTGAGCTGTTCCTGGGCAATACTGTTGTTGCCGGTGACACTTACACCATCGACGATAGTTTGTGGACCCTCTTCGATTTCGAAGGCCACATCGACTTTGGGTTCATGGTCGACGACCCGCGAGGTAATTTTGACCTCCTCGTATCCCTTGTCGTGGTACAGCGCCTGTAGGTTCGAGACGCTCTGTTTCAAAAGTTTCGTGCTTACACTGCCGTGGTTCCAGATGTGCGCTTTCTTGACCACGAGCTGAGAGAGCAGATCCGAAGCGGAAATCTCATGGTTTCCATGAAATAAGATCCCCTCAACTTTATGTTTCCGGCCTCGGTTGATTTCGTAAACCAGCGTGACCTGATCCGGCTGTTGGTTGAAGTTGATCTTTACCGCGACGTCGAAATACCCCTTCTTCTGGAAGTAGTCGATGAGGTTCTGCTGTCCTTCTTCGACGAGGTCGCGGTCGATGGCCCGTTCAGAGTAGATGGGAATCAGCTTTTTCATCTGTCGTCCCGAAAGGAAAGGCAGAAACGAGAGCTTGGCGCCAGAAGCTCGGACGGTGACTATCGGGCCTAGCTCGACTTTGAAAGAAACGTCGACGTGATTCGTGGCAGGGTTGTACTGGGGCGGATTCTCTTGGACGCTGCTGGCCAGGCGACGTTGCCGCGAGAGCTCCCCTTTTATGAGGGCGGTGGCCGCCTTTATGCGTTCCGGTGTGTAAGGTTTGCCAGACTTGAGCAGGCCTCCGGTGAGACGGGCACGCAGCCTGCGAGTGGAATGAAGCAGCCGGGAGGCTTCCTCAGCGTCGAGTTCTTTGGCGTCTCCTGCTTGGATGCTAGCCCCTGTAATCTTGACTTCAGCAACCGTGGCCCGCTTACCAAGTTTGACCGTGAAGTTTACGTTGACGAGTTGATGAGGATCGTCGACCTGAATGCCGGTTTGGATCGTAGCTTGGAAGTACCCGTTGTGTTTAAGGAATTCCTGAATTGCCTGCTGTGCGAGCTCCACGCGAGCCCGGTCATATGGATCCTGATCCGCAAGGTTTGCGACCTGCAGTAATCGCGTATATGCAAAAGCCTTCTCCGCACCAGGAAAACTGACGATGCCCACGTAATAGGCGGGCTCGAGCAAGAAACTTACTCGCACGCCCGAAAGCTCCGGGATAACGTTGACCGTGACTTTGCGAAAGCCTCCAGCTTCCTGCAACGCGTGAATGCTGGCCTCCACTTTCTCCTGAGAATAAGATTGGCCTGCTTTTTGAAGTGCTACTCGGCGAAGCGGTTCCAGGTTGCGGTGCGGGTTGCCGATAAGATCCACAGATCCCACATTCTGGCCCTCATAGACAGCGGATGAGCCCTTGTCTGCCAGTTGGGCCCGGGTAAGCGTCGCTAAGACGAGTACAACCAACGCACATAAACGCATATAAGCTGTGGATCCGGGCCAAGCGAGATCGTTCGCGGCCACTTGGTCGAGCAAGAGGCAGGCTCTCAGATCATTTCATGGGAGTATAGGATGCCTGAAAGAGTGAAGATGTTGATTGAAACAGTGGATGTCGATGTATGACTCCGGATCTACCGAGCGAACTGAGTCTCCATCTGGCTGAGACACCCGTCGAAATCGGCTGCCACGGGTTCCACACCGGCATCGTCGTCGCTAATGGCGCAGCCATGTTTCCAACTGCTCCAGCGATTCTACGCGGGGCAGATTGCGATCACGGTAGGCGCCCGCCACGTCGAATAAAACTGCTTGCATTCCAGCATTGCGAGCTCCTGCATAGTCCACCGAATACACATCGCCCACATAGAGACTTTTGTCGGCCCGTGCATTCATGGCGGCCAGCGCCAACTCGAATATTTCGGTTCGCGGTTTCTCGATGCCCACGATTCCTGAGTCAGTGATGCTTTCAAAGCAGTCGGCAATACCGCAACGTGAAAGCACGCGTTCAATTCCGCCGTCAGCATTGGAGATCACGGCCATGCGGAATTTTTCCCGGAGCCGGTCGAGGGAGTTGCGGGTACCCGGCTGGATCTGGTCCCAATTGGCCGAGTTCTGGGTCTTTTCCACCAGCACGTCGCGGAGGTTGGTGTCATGCCCGAGCTGCTGCAATAGATAAGTATGAAACGTCCACCAGAAGCCATGATCGACTCGGCCGTTCTGCATGCCGAGGTCGAATTCCTGTTTAGTTCTGCGCTCCAAAGCTTGCCACTGATCGAGCGTGGGGTGACGATCGCTGGCAATCGCGTCCAGCATCTTGGATCGGTTAGGGAAGAGAAGAGTGTTTCCCACATCAAAGAAAATAACTCGCGGTTCTGCCATGATTTCATCTTACCGAAGGTATTCGTAGGACGGGTCGCCATTGACGGGGCTGATGCCTTTGAGCATCTCGCGGTGACCACTGCGGAGAAAAATTGTAGTATCCAAGGGGAAGGGTTTTTCTATTCGGCAGGCCATGGCTCTGTCCCCAACAACGTTCGTTATGTGTGGCTTCACACGCACCCGGGCTGCGCTCTCTCTGCACAACCTGCTGAGCACTCACTCCGCGGCGTTGGCAGTGCTGGTTATGTTGCAGCGTCATTCCGGTCGCAGAAATGACGTTTATAACATTCTATGGGCGGTAGTTTTCGGATTTGCCACATTGAATATTCTCAGTCTCGCAGCCAGGCGCTTCGAGCCCAACCGCCGCGGCCTCACTTTTGGAGAACTGATGGCGGTACTCATCGTCCTGCTTTCAATTTTCCTGCTGGGATGGGAGCTTTTGGGCGTGTTCCATATCTTCCCCATCAAACTTCATCGCTGACCGTCCTTCAGTGGAAGACGCGTTTCGTCTGCTTTTGCGGTATGATTCGCAGAGTGACGAAAGGTTCCTCCACGATCGAAGTGACGTGCCCTTGTTGCAGCGCACTGCTCAAGGTTGATACGGGGACGGCGGAGGTTATCGCCCATACCGCCGCCGTGAAACCGCGAATGTTTAGTGACATGGAAGCCGCCGCGCGCGCCATGAAGGAGCAGGATAGCCGCCGCGAGTCCATATTTCGCCAGTCCGTTGAAGCACAAAAGCACGCTTCCGAATTGCTGGACAAGAAGTTTCAGGAGGCAGTAAAGAAGGCCAAGGAGTCTCCTGACACGGGCAAACCCATCCGCGATTTCGATCTGGATTGAGTTTCTGTATTGCTCGCCGGCTGGTTAGAATCGGAAGCGATGGCGAATCATCCTCTTCTTCTCGGTCACCGGGGTGTGCGTGCAGAGAAGTCGCTCCCCGAGAATTCTCTGGCCTCTTTCGATCTGGCACTCGCCCAGGGCTGCGACGGTTTTGAGTTTGACGTGCGCCTTTCGGCCGACGGCCGAGCCGTTGTCTGTCACGATGCCATCAGCCACGGACAAGAAGTCGCTTCTTGTTCCGCGAAACAACTGTCCTTGCCTTCACTGCGCGAAGTTCTCACGCGTTACCAGACCAGAGCATTCCTCGACATCGAATTGAAAGTTCCTGGACTGGAGAAAATCACGGTCGATTTACTGCGGAAGGTTCGCCCGGTTCGCGGCTTCGTAGTTTCATCGTTTCTGCCTGAAGTGCTGCAAGCCATTAACGGTATGGACCCGATCCTGCCGCTGGGGCTCATCTGCGAGACCCGAGAAGAGTTGATTCACTGGACCGAGTTGCCGGTCGAATATCTGATGCCGCATTACAGACTCCTGGGGCAGGATTTGATCGCGGAGAGCAAAGATGCCGGCAGGAAAGTATTCGTTTGGACAGTCAATGCCGTGGATGACATGAGACGGTTTGCCGAATGGGGAGTGGACGGAATTATCTCGGATAACCCAAAACTGCTGCTCCGATCTCGGCCTGGGTAATATCTCGGATGTTATTCCCGCAAATCAGCGTGCAGGAAGTTAGTCTGCCGCGGCTTCGAATGCACCGGAGGAACGGGCGATAGGCCGCAGAAAAGCAGAGCGCTCTACCTCAAAAGCTTCCAGGTTGGCTCCCCTAGCTTGCTCCTTCCACCCCAGTACGGCGCTGATGCGCAATGCGGCTTCGCGACTGCATGACTCAGACCAGCACGGTCCCAGAGCCACCGGAACGCGGCGCAAGAGTACGTCCGCCAATGTCACGGCAAACTCCCTCCGATAGGCTTCGACAACCTCGGCGACGATGTGAGATGTATGCGGACAAATGGGCGCCCGCAGCTCCGCGCTCACCAGAGCGGTGCGCGCGATATGGGCAGCGCGCTTGCCGTGCCACTCGAGCATTCCTCTGGCGGTTTCTTCGCTTATGGATCCGATTCGCGCAATTTCCAGAACAGTTTCGTCGAGCAAGGGATCGAGCGCGGGACCGGGCCCCACTGCGGTCGTAACCGGTTCGGCCGCGCTCAAACCGACTTTGCGCGCGCACTCACGCGCCAGCGAGGCAGCCGTAGTCAGTTTGCCCCCGATTACAGAAATCATGCGGGCCGCGCCGTCATCGGCATGGTCGTGCAGAATGTGCCGCCGGGTCACGGCGGAGGGCTTATTCTCCGGCGAGTAAGGCAGCGGCCGGATTCCGGCAAAGGCGTGCTTCACGCTTTGCGCCGATATTTTTGCCGTGGGAAATAATTGCGCCACTGACTTCACAAGGTAGTTGATCTCATCCGCTGAAGGTATGGTTCGCCCCGGGTCTCCGTTGTCGGCAACTTCGGTTGTCCCTACCAGGATTTGATCGTTCCAGGGCAAAACGAAGAAAGGACGTCCATCCGCGGCCTCCGTATAAACTGCGATATTCGGCGAGCCAGGAAATCGCGGCAGAACGATGTGTGAGCCGCGCACACCACCCACCATCGGCTTGTCCATGCGGATCGCGGAGCGCTGGCACACGCGGTCTGCCCAAGGACCACTGCAATTGATGACCCAGGCGGCGTCGACACGTTCGTCGCGCCCGGTGAGTTGGTCGCGCAGCAGCACGCCGCGGATGCGGCCATGGGTTACATCCACCGCCAGCGCTTCCATGTGATTGCGTACGATGGCGCCCGCCTCTACGGCTTCCATTAACCACTCCGCGACCAGCCTTTCGGGAAATTCGCATTGCGCATCTTCATAGTTGAAGAACGACCAGCGGCGTCCGGCGTCGAGGGCACGCTCCAGGCGTTTCAATTCCATCTCGCTGTTTTCTGCTCGCGTGGACTTTCCAGCCATGCGCTGGTAGAGCCACAATCCGGCACGCACTTTCAACGCACTGCGCTGGCTGTTCTCATTTAAGAGCAGGAGAAATTGCATGGGATGCACCAGATGAGAGCGATCCCGCAACAGCTTTTCCCGTTCGCGCAGGGATTCGCGCACCAGGCCGAACTCGCCGTGTTCCAGGTAGCGCAGCCCTCCATGAATAATACGAGTGGAACGGCTGGTTACCCCGGAGGCGAAGTCATTCTGCTCGACCAGAAGCGTATGCTTGCCCGATCGCGCACACTGCCGCGCCACAGCTACACCGTTGATGCCGCCGCCAATCACTACTACCTGAAAGTGTTGGCCTTCCAGGGACGCGCGTGGATTAGCCGCTAAGGCCATGGTTTATCAATTAGATACCAGTATTGTGGAAAGTGATCGTGCAACTGCGAATCGATTCATTCGACTCTCTTCCGACAGTGTGCACCGCGTTCCACCTCGGAAGAAGGTAACCTTAGTACTTCAAATGGGCTGGCCAAAAAACGCACTGCAACACGCGAATGGCCGAGCGAAAAGGGAATGGCCCGCCACGAATGCGGCGAGCCGATTCCGCATTCGTCAGTTTACGCCGCTCTCCCGGTCGGACTTGCCACTTTGTTGTGACAAACCGGCATTTCCCTCGAGATGCTCGACCTTGATTTTTGCCTTTGATCTCTACTAGGTTCGATGCAAAGCTCAACGGCACGGTTTATCGCGATAAAAAAGCCGTCACATTGCCCGTTTTGCGCTGGCTCATTTAGAGTGATTCCCAATGTCCACCACCGGCGAAAGATTTGAACGTGCGGTCGCTATCATGGAGCGGCTGCGGGCCCCGGGAGGCTGCCCCTGGGATCGCGAGCAGACTTTCGACTCCATCAAGCCCTACACGCTCGAAGAAACCTACGAAGTGCTGGAAGCCATCGACAATCGCGATTGGAAGGAACTTCCGGGCGAACTCGGCGACCTTCTCTTGCAGGTGCTGTTCTATTCGGAGATGGGCAAAGAGCAGGGAACATTTTCCATCGATGATGTCCTCGATCGACTCTCGCGCAAGTTGGTGGATCGGCATCCGCATGTGTTCGGGGAGGCCAAGGCGGAGACTTCCGCGGACGTCAAGCGCAACTGGGAAGCGCTGAAGGTCGAGGAACGAAAGAAGCACTCACAGAGAACTGTGGCAGAAGGTGAAAGTAATGCTTTAAGTCGAGCGGATTCCGTTCCAGAGTCGATTCTAGGGTTAATTTCGTCATCGATGCCATCGTTGCTGGAGGCTCACAAGCTCAGTTCGCGGGCGGCGCAAGTTGGTTTTGACTGGCCCGATATAAATGGTTTGTTCGATAAGCTCGGCGAGGAAACCGCCGAACTTCAGGAGCGTTTGCGGGAGTTTCCCGCTCCCGGTCCGCGCCCTGAGGGCCGGGGAGTCGCTGGCTCTGGAAGGCAGACGATTTCCGAAGATTTGCGCTTGCGGCTGGAAGAAGAAGTTGGAGATCTTTTCTTCGTGCTGGTCAATATCGCGCGCTATCTCGGGCTCGATCCTGAGTCGGCCCTGCGCAAGACCAACCGCAAGTTTCGACGCCGGTTTCGCTGGATGGAGCAACGTCTGCGGGAGAACGGAAGTGCTCTGGAGAGCGCTTCGATGGAACAACTTGAAGCGCTGTGGCAGCAGGCTAAGCGAGAGGAGCGGCAGGCGTGAGTCCGGAGGCAATTGTAATTCGTCATTGCCAGGGACTGGAAGAATTGCGCTCCTGCCTCATTGTGCAAAAGGAGATATGGAACTTTACTGACGCGGAACTGGTGCCGCTGCGGATGTTCGTGGTGGCGGAGAAAGTCGGCGGACAGGTTATGGGCGCTTTCGATGGCAATGAGATGGTCGGATTTGCCCTGTCACTTCCGGGAACCCGGTCGGGGCACATCTATCTGCATTCGCACATGCTGGCCGTTCGCAAGGAACATCGCAACGCCGGGCTGGGCCGCCGATTAAAAATGCTGCAGCGCGAAGACGCCCTTTCGCGCGGCATCGAACTGATCGAGTGGACTTTCGATCCTCTGGAGATCAAGAACTCTTTTCTGAATATTGAAAAGCTAGGGGCAATTGCGCGCCGCTACAACATTAACCAGTATGGAATCACGTCATCGCCATTGCAGGGAGGTCTTCCCAGCGACCGGCTGATCGCCGAGTGGTGGCTGAAGTCCAGGCGCGTGGAGACGTTGCTTACAACCGGAAAGAATCCGGAATCCGACCGGCAGACTTCCATCGACGTGCCGGGGGAGATATACGATTGGAAAGCCGCTACGGAGACCCGCGGCAAAGCCCAGCGAGTGCAGGAACGCAATCGCGAACAGTTTCTTCGGGCTTTCGACGACGGGCTTACGGTGCTGGGTTACGAGCGCGACGCTGAAGGCAACGGCAAGTTTTTGCTTGGCGAATGGGACGAGAAGTGGTCGTACGCGTCGGAAGGCTAGTTACCAGAGAGTCAGAGAGAAATGCCAAGGCAAAAAATGAATTCCTGCGTTCCTCTGTGACTGGTTGAACCCTTTTTTTCTGAAATTATGAAGATTGAAGCCATCACGCTTCGCGAGATTCACATGCCACTCGTCCATTTCTTCGAGACGAGTTTTGGACGGACCTACAGCCGCCGCATTCTCCTAATCACAGCGCATTGCGATGGAGTAGATGGTTGGGCAGAGTGCGTCGCCGGAGAAGATCCTTTCTATAGCAGCGAATGGGCCGAGAGCGCCTGGCCCACCATCGTTCGCTATCTCGCCCCTGCGGTACTGGGGCGCACCCTTGGATCGGGACGCGAGTGCGCGAACCTGTTCGCGAGGGTGCGCGGCCACCGCATGGCTAAGGCCGCGCTCGAAAACGCGATCTGGGATGCTGAGGCGAAACAGAAGAACGAGCCGCTATGGAAACTGTTGGGCGGCACCCGCCGTGAAATTCCCTGTGGAGTTTCGATCGGCATTCAGGATTCCGCAGAGCAGTTACTGGATAAGATTCAGATCGAACTGGCTGCGGGCTACCGCCGCATAAAGGTTAAGGTCAAGCCCGGGTGGGATGTGAAAGTGCTGGAGAAAATCCGCGCGCGCTGGCCGGACATCACGCTGAGCTGCGACGCCAATTCCGCCTACACCCTCGATCAAGTGGAGCACCTGCGCAGTTTCGATCAGTTCAACCTGCTCATGATGGAACAGCCGCTTTGGGATGACGACATTTTCTATCACGCTCGCCTGCAAAAGGAGTTGCGCACTTCCATCTGCCTTGACGAATCCATCGTAAGCGCGCGCGCCGCAGCGGTCGCGATCGAGACCGGCGCATGCCGCATCATCAATGTGAAAGTCGGCCGCGTGGGCGGGTTTACCGAGGCCAGGAAGATCCATGACGTCTGCCAGTCGCAGAAGATTCCGGTATGGTGCGGCGGCATGCTGGAATCGGGGATTGGCCGCGCGCACAATATCGCGCTCTCAACCTTGGAGAATTTCCGTCTCCCCGGCGACGTTTCCGCCTCTAAGCGTTACTGGAAGGAAGACATTATCGAGCCGGAAGTGCAGGTATCCCCGCAAGGAACGATTGCCATCAGCGAAGCGCCCGGGACCGGCTATCGTATCAAGGAAGATTTAATCGAGAAACTGACTACGCGTAAGGAAACAGTGAGGGCGAGCGCGTAAGAGCGCCTGCACCAAGCCAGCTATCGCGAACTGGCTTCCGCTTTTGCGGTCTCGGCGCGGCCTTCCGAGAGCTTGACTCGCTCCGCATTCAGCATTTGAACCCCTTGGGCAAATGACGTGTCCGCGGGCACACGCTGGAAACCGCTGAATATTTCGTCAGACCGCATAGCGATACTTTTGAACAAAAAAATCTTGCCGCTGAAGCTCAGAGACATTCGTGACACATCCCAGGAGCCGTCTCCGACTCCTTCCTGTTCCACTAAAAAATGGCCGCCTTTGTCGAGATGCCCGAGGATTCCCCAGCCAAAGGTTACCTCTTTGAAGAGCGTGCCGTCGATCCTTGCAATTCTTTGTGCTTCGGGGTCGATCAAAAGAATGCCTGCCATCCCGACTAGAACATCTTCCACGTGAGAAGGTGGGCGGTACGAGGGATTAGGCCGAAATCTTAGACGCACCAGTCGCACTCCCTCGCGCCCCAGGGTTGCCGTTCCGACTTCCGAACCGTCATATTCAAACAAAAAAGCATCGGGCAGGGCTTTCACGATGCTAAGAGTGTGGTCAGCTTCTTCTTTCTCCTGCCGTCGTTTGTGCTCAAGCTGCTGGGGATTGCTAAGTAGTCCTGCTAGCCGTCCCTGTTCCCCTTGCAGTTGTTGTGGAGTGAGAGGCTTGTCGTTGTAGGCGATGGTCATGCCAGCCATTGCTTCCCGGGTTTCTACGTAAAGCCTGGTCTGCGTGCCCTGCGCAGATTTCTTGTAATCACGGAACATGTGCTTGATGGAAGTGTCGTTCGCGGCTGCTATTTCTTTTGCCACAGTAGCGCGGACCAACTGAACCGGGCGAGGCAACGGGTCGGGGGAAATCGCCTGCGCGGCGGCAGGCCTTGAAGTTGCGCCGAGACCAGCAAGCGAAAACATTATTGAAACCGCGATGAGCGTTCGCGAAATCATGTCAACCTGCCTTTGTTAGTGTACCAATTTCACTCAGTCAGTCTCTACAGCAGACACGGTACCGACCAAAGGCGGTCATTGCGCTTGCCGCGCCCTCCGTGCCTTGCGTATAGTCGTTGCAGTGGGTGGCCCTTCCGGTTGTATCCCAAATGCTTGCTCCGGAGGAACCGCCGCTGATTCCGCTGTACTTAGGAGCACGTCCAAATGAGCACAGCCCCCAGTGGCTTGGCACAAATCGGGAAGTCCGTCGTTATCAAAGGCGAGCTTTCGGGCAGCGAAGATCTGTACGTAGACGGTCAGGTTGATGGCAGCATCGCCTTGAAGGGTAATAGTTTGACGGTGGGCCCCAATGGCCAGGTCAAAGCCAGCGTCGACGCCAAGGGTGTGGTGGTTCAGGGAAAACTGGATGGAAACATTCAGGCGAGCGACCGGGTTGAATTGCGAAAATCCGCGGTGGTCAATGGCGACATCAGCACCCAGCGAATCTCTATCGAAGAAGGCGCCTTCTTAAAGGGCAAGGTGGATATTCACCGTACAGATACTAAATAAATTTACTTTCCCGCGCAGTGCGGATTCAGTCCCGTACGCAGGGGCTAAATTCTCTGAGAGAATCACCAGAGGTTACGAAGTTAGAATGTCGTCGGTTTCACAGAATTTCATGAAATTTTTTCGTGGTTCATCCGGACCGGAGGTCACCCCGGCGCAGAGTTCCCAGAAGCTAACCCGCCGCTCCAGCGGACTGGCAGAACTGTCGCGCAGTTGGGAATCCGCCGAGGGCCTGTGCATTCTCGATCTAGGATCAACCTCCCCTACCAACATTCGCCACTTCACCGAGCGCGGCCACAAAATTTACAGCGAAGATCTGCTGACCGCTTCGACGGATCCGGACCTTCTCACCAAAGACGAACAGGGTAATACCGTTCTCGACAGCCGCAAGTTTCTTACCGACAACCTGGTCTATCCCGCGGCGCAATTCGATGTGATCTTCTGCTGGAACCTTCCGGACTACCTGGACGAGAGTCTGGTGAAACCGGTGGTAGGGCGACTATGGTCTGTGCTGAAACCGGGCGGCATGCTGCTGGCATTTTTTCACACCCGCGACGCCGGGCCAGATTCGCCCTGCCATCGCTTCCACATTATCGGTGGTGATGTGCTTGAAATGCAGAAAATTGAACTGCGCCGGGAATCGCGTCGTGGACCGACCGGAGCTGTGCACACCGCCGTCTCTGATGGATTTCAATTGCAGCGCGTGTTTAATAATCGCCACATCGAAAATCTATTCCGCGACTTTGCTTCCATTAAATTCTTTCTCGCCCGCGACAGCATTCGTGAAGTGCTGGTGGTGCGGTAGCAGTATAGAAACTAGCGGGCTGCAGATAAAAAGCCGCAGCATGCGAGGCGCGAAGGGATGAGATTGGTATCACGGCATGCCTTTTCAGGCACGCCGAAAGCGCCGTAGAGACAGTCGCGCCTTCAGGCGACGCTGCGGCGGGAATCAGGCGCTTCCTTCCAAACAATCACACCCATGCGGTAAAGATAGTTGCACGAGAGTTCCACCCGCACATGGGAAGAACAGGCCGATGCCAGCACGCTGCGAATTTCCGATGGAACATAGGCGCGGCGCACTGAAGTTAAGCCATCCAACCACGCGACCCGGCTGCGCATGATAGGGAAGCTGGCATACACCAATGCCAGATGCACGGGATGGCGAATGAGATCGTTGATCAGCAACGCCCGCCGGCTAACGCGAAGTCCTTCCCGTACGAACTGAGCTAGCGATTGCAAGTTGAGATGGTGCGCGAACAGACTGCAGCTCACAACATCGAAAGCGCCATCGCCGAAAGGCAGGGCAAGCGCGTCGGCGACGATGCTGGAATTCTTTGCGGTCCGATTTCCGTTCCCGCAATTTCTTGCCGGCAAATGAGACTGCGCCCGGTCGAGCAGGGTTACATCGAGCTTAATTCCGCGACGGGCGACCTGGGTGCAAACCTGTTCTGGAACTTCTCCTAAACCAGCCGCAACTTCCAGCAGCGAGAAATTCTTCGCGCCGGTTGCTTGCGCGACGCGTTCCACCATCTTCTGCGTAGTAGCGACGCCGCCGAACCAGCGGTTTATCCGCCCGAGAACGGCAAGCACGTCCTTGGCCTCAAGCGCCGAACAATCGTCGGAATCGAGAATTTCCTCTGCGTCAACGCGTTGCATGGAAGGTTGCCGAACCTGCTGGATGCGGAGCCTAAACTTCGGCCAGTTCTTCTTCCAGCAACTGCTTGTTATACAGGTCGCTATAGTAACCGTTCAAGGAGAGAAGTTCGTCATGCGTGCCGGACTCGACAATGCGGCCTTCGTGTAGCACGGCGATCCGGTCGGCATTGCGCACGGTGGAAACGCGATGGGAGATGAAGATGGTAGTGCGGCCCTGCATCGCTTCGCGCAGGTGATTGAGGATTTTATCCTCGGTATGGGTATCGACGCTGGAGAGAGCGTCGTCAAGAATCAGGATACGTGGATTGCGAATGAGAGCGCGAGCAATGGCTGTGCGCTGCTTCTGGCCGCCGGATAGAGTAATGCCGCGCTCTCCAACCATCGTCTGGTAGCGGTCGGGGAAGCCCTCGATGTCCGTGGCGATATTGGCCACTTCGGCTGCGTCATGAATGGCCTGGTCTGTGGCAGACTCCACGCCCAAAGCAATGTTTTCGCGGATACGGTCGCTAAACAGAAACGTCTCTTGCGGGACAAAGCCGATGTTCTTGCGCAAAGACTCCAGCGAAAAATCGCGGATCGGGCGACCGTCCAGAAGAACCATGCCTGGCGCTGCATCATAAATCCGGGGAATCAGGTTGACCAGTGTGGTTTTCCCTGACCCTGTCGGACCTACGATTGCCATGCTGCTGCCTGCAGGGATTCTAAGGTTCAGGTCGCGCAGCACAGGCTTGCCCGCGTATTCGAAGTTCAGTCCGCGGAATTCGATCTCGCCTTGCACCGGTAAATCTTTTGACTCAGCCTCACTCTTGATCTCAGGTCGCTCGTGCAGGATCTCGTTCAGGCGCACCAGAGAAGCCGTCCCTCGCTGGAAAATATTGACGACCCATCCCAGAGCGATAATCGGGAAGGTCAGCTGCATCATGTAGATGTTGAAAGCGGTGAAAGCGCCAATCTGCATGCGCCCGGCCAAGACCTCGCGGCCTCCGATCCACAGCACGAGCACCAGCGCGAGTCCGAGCATGAGCTCCAGGGTTGGCCATAGCATTCCCATGAGGCGGACCAGTTTCAGGCTGCGAGCGACGTACTCTTGATTCGCCGCTTCGAAGGAGGCAATCTCCGCTTCTTCCTGCACGTAGGCGCGAATCACCCGAGCGCCGGAAAAATTCTCCTGAGCTCTAGCCGAAATATCGGAAAACATCGCCTGGATTCTCTCGAAGCGCTCGTGAATGCGGCGTCCGAAGTATTGAATTACTACGCTGACAACCGGCAGTGGGAGGAACGCGTAGATGGTCAGCTTAGGGCTGGTGCGGACCATGAACCATAACGCCGCAGCTGTAAATACCAACGTGTTCGCGGAATACATAATGGCCGGGCCCATCAGCATCCGCACCGCATTCAAATCATTGGTCACTCTGGCCATAATGTCGCCAGTGCGCATTCTCTGATAGTAGGAATAGGAAAGAGTTTCCAAGTGTGCGAAAAGATCGTTGCGCAGGTCGAACTCGACATCGCGCGAGATGCCGATCACGATCCAGCGCGTCAGAAACAAGAAAATTCCCCGGATCACAGCGAGCGCCAGCACCTGGAGCGTGAAGATGAAAAGTTTATGTCGAGTGACGCCGCTAGAAAGACTTTGGGCCGCATTGCCGATCACTCGAGGGAGTCCGGCCTGTGCGCCATTGCTCAGCAGGATGCATAACGCGCCGGCCACAAATCCCCAGCGATAACGCTTGAGGTAAGGCAGCAGCGGACGCATACTCTTGGGAATCATGCAGGCTTGTGCAGATGAAATTCTAGCAGGCAGGCTGCAGATTCGGTAGGGAGGCGCGGACGTTAGAATGGGTAATCACGAAGGACACAAGGTCACAGCGAGGTTCTTCGTGAAAGTTACTATTCTTAGTGGTTGATCTGTTGTCCGTGTACGTCGGTCTCGCGGTGGATACCAAGTATTTCCCGGCCGAAGGCAATTACGCTGACCGCGGCCAAAACCATTGCCCATGCGGCAAAGAAGAGCCATCCTGCGTCCAAAATAATTGTTTCAGTCATTTCCATATCATCGTCCGAGGGAGACAGCGAAAAAATGCGCGGGACTGAGGAGAGATCAGCCCCGCGATGAGAAGAGTCTTACTCTTGCGGCACGCTGGCTGGCGTGCTCTGCATATGTTGTTGCCTGCGAGCCTCCCGATTGGCCTCGAACTCCTTCAACTTAGTTTGCTGGTCGGGAGTGAGCATCTGAAAAAGCTCATTGTGAATCCGGGTTTCCTGCACCTTCACCTGCACCAGAGTCTGCGCTTGCTGGGCAACGAGGCCTTGCACCTTGGCTTCGTCATAGGTGCCTTCCTCATACTGCTTAAGTTGCTGTTCCAGCAGGTGCATCTGCTGCATGAGCGGCTTCATGGTCGCGTGCTCTTTATGGAGTACGTCTTTCATCTGCGCCTTCTGGGCATCGGTCACGTCCAGATACTTGGCGTAGAACTCCATCATGTGGTGATCCATGCCGAATTCATGCCCATGCCTCGGCGGAGGTGGAGTTGTAGCCGTAGTTTGCGATTTGGCAATTGCAGCGCCTAAGGTTACCGCTAGCGCTGCCACGAGGAGCCGAAAACGAATCGATTTCATAAGTTTGTTACTCCTAACTTGAAGACCGGTTCCTTCCCGGAACCTGGGACTTTTCCGTACACTCATAGGAACACGGTTCGGCCGGAAAAGTGGTAAAAACTCGGTCAAACCTAGTAAAGTTTTGTCAAACTGAAGGCCAGCGAGCAATAGGGGTTTGACAATTCTTTACCGCTGGCGCTCGCGCTCTGGTGCACAATGAGAGCTGTAAAGATGGAACGCATTCTTATTGTCGATGACGACGTAGAACTCTGTACCCTGGTGGGCGAATACCTGCAAGCTGAGGGCTTTGCCGTAGAAGCGGTGCATGACGGCGAAAACGGTTTGCAGCGCGCTACTGGCGGCGGCTATATGCTCGTGGTATTAGATGTAATGTTGCCAGGTATCAACGGCTTTGAGGTGCTGCGCCGAATCCGCGCGACCTCACGCTTGCCCGTGCTCTTGCTTACAGCGCGCGGTGAAGATGTTGATCGCATCGTGGGTCTGGAAATCGGTGCCGACGATTATTTGCCAAAGCCTTTCAATCCCCGCGAACTGGTGGCGCGCATTCGTGCCGTACTGCGCCGAACCCGCAGCGACAAGGGTGCTCCATCGACTCCCGATATCGTTCGGGTTGGCGAGATTGAGCTTGATCCCGCAACGCGCTGCGTGCGGCGCGACGGCCGCCTGATCGACCTTACTTCGGTAGAATTTAATCTGCTGGAAGTGCTGCTGCGTGAAGCCGGTCGCGTTGTACCGCGCGAGCGCCTGGTGAATGCCGTGCTCAGCCGCAAGTTCTCGCCATTCGACCGCAGCATCGACATGCACGTGAGCAAAGTTCGCAAGAAGCTTGGGGATACTGACAGCGACGAGCACATCAAAACCATCCGGGGCGTCGGCTATATATTCGCGCGGCCACGCGACAGTGAAAAGGCCGGCGAAAAGGTAAAAAGCACGTCATGAAGAGTCTGTTTCTCAAGATTTTTCTTTCCTTCTGGGTGGCATTCGCGTTGTTTCTTGTCCTCGCAATTCTTGCGACGCTGGCGTTCCGTCCGCGAACTTCCAGTTGGGAAGGCCTTCTCGCGACTGCGTTGAACGATTCGGTAAATGCCTACGAACAGGGCGGGAGCCTCGGGCTGCGGGAATATCTGCAGAGTCTGGAGAGCACGCAGCACGTCCGCGCCTTTCTATTCAACGAAAACATGGAGGAGATTTCGCACCGCGGCGCTCCGGATTGGGCCGTCCGTGTGGCAGGCGGGGGGCCGAGAATACCGCATGAAGGTTTTATTTTCCCCGCTCCTCCGCCGGTGCTGCGCGATTCGCGTGCCTCGTCAGACGGATTGCACCGGTATACGCTCATTTTGGCGCCGCCGCCTGGACCAAGGCTCTTCTTGGGCCCTCGAGGATTGCCCATCCCTGGCCTGTTCATCGCGGTTATCTCTTCCGGGCTGGTTTGCTACCTGCTCGCATGGTTCCTGACTATGCCGGTGGTTCGCTTGCGCGCCGCCACTCGTCAGTTGGCTGCAGGTGATCTTACGGCCCGAGCCGGTGCGCCTAGCATCCGCCGACGCGACGAGGTGGCGGGATTGATGCGGGATTTCGACGCCATGGCGGAACGGCTGGAAAATCTGGTGAAGGCGCAATCTCGACTGCTTAATGATATTTCGCACGAACTGCGCTCGCCGCTCGCGCGGCTGAATGTCGCGTTGGGCCTGGCACGCCAGCGCGCCAACGTAGAGAGCGCGGTAATGCTCGACCGCATCGAACTCGAAGCTGGGCGGCTCAACGAACTGATTGGCCGGCTACTGACTCTGGCGCGCATGGAAGATGGCGAGCAGCGCGCGCCCTCCACGCCAGTTTTGCTGCAAGATGTGGTGCTCAGCGTGGCCGAAGATGCGGAGTTCGAGGCGCAAGCCAGGCATTGCCACGTAAGCAGTGAAATTCCGTCCGGAAGCTGGGACGTGCGCGGCGACGCGTCACTGCTGCACAGTGCGATCGAAAATGTCGTGCGCAATGCCATTCGTTACACGCGCGAGGGCTCGACGGTTGAGATTCATATGGAGAAACGCAGCAGTGCCGCCGGCTCCGAGGCTGTGGTCCGAGTAACCGACTGTGGCGATGGTGTCCCCCCCGATGCACTGGAAAAATTGTTTCAGCCCTTCTATCGCCTTGACGACGCTCGCGGCCGGCAGACGGGGGGCGTGGGGCTCGGACTCGCCATTACCGAACGCGCCGTGCGCTTCCACGGCGGCCGGGTGGAAGCTAAAAATCGCGCTGAAGGCGGACTGATGGTTGAGATCCACCTGCCTCTGCTGCCAGCGACTTTTAGCGCCGAGCAAGCTATGGAAACCGTTCCAGTAAGCAGTGGTCAGTGAACATACCGAAGGCGCTGAATTCCTTGGATAAAGTGAACGCTTCTCAGATAGAGCCCATATTGCTTGTTTGATTTCGTAGCGCGGCTTCTTTCCTTTGTAAAATCATTTTCGAAATAGGCGTTCGCTGCTACCCGCGGGACAGGGAATGCTGCCCACCGCCAACTGCCTCAGGCAACTCGCCACCCGTCCCATGGTTCCAATAACTCGATAGCGAGTTTGCTCTTCCCGCCCATTCCTGATACATAAATGGATGGCCATTCCTGCCTTCAGATAGCGTCCATGCCCGGTTCGGGGCGGCCGGGGAATGCATCAGTACGTTCACAGGAGATAAGCGAAGAATGCGGAAACGGTTTCCCTGGATGGTGGCGCTTCTACCACTGATAGCGATCGGTTTTTTGGTGGCGTGCAGCACCAAATATAAGTCTGTCTCGAACGGCTTGGTTGTCGTGCCCACCCAAGCTTCGCCGGTGATGCAGACTTTCAGCCTGGATCTGAGCAATGGACATGTTTCGCAGATCAACAACGTCAATGGCCCTCCCGTACCGGGGTTACCGACTGCCGTTGTTCTCGATCCAGCCGGGACATTCGCGTATGTGGTCGTCAATCAGAATGCGACATTTCCGGGCGTCACCGGAATCGTAAGCTTTAAGGTTGGCTCCGACGGTAAGTTGGCGGCAGGTACAGCATCGCCGCCATTGCAGCCCGAAAGCCCGACCGTGAATGCTCCGTGCGTCACCGCAAACAGCCAAACTGTACCGATTGCGGTAACGCCGACGCCTGTCGTACCGGGGGCCTTGGTCATTGATTCCGCGGGCAAATATCTATTCGTGGCGGACGTTTCGACAACGGGCCAAACCCAGCCGTACCAGTGCAACGGCGCAACGCTGACTGCAACGGTTGCGGTGCCGGGCGCGGTTTCCGTATTTTCTGTGAGTAATGGCACCCTGACCGAAGTCGCGGGTTCGCCCTTTATTCTTCCGAACGAGGTGAGCGGCAGCGGAAGCAACGCAATTAGTGGCAGCGCTGCCAACGCTACTGCCTTGGCGATTACACCGACCGTGTTTCCCGTGCAGTATGCGGCCTGTTCGGGACACACTCCTCCAACCACTGAGAACCTGTACGTAACGGATTCCGCGAATGATGTAGTGCTGAATTACTCAGTTCTGCCGTCTGGCGCGCTAATGCTGGTTCCCGTTACGACTCCGATGCCAGGACTTGCGACCGGCACCACTCCTTCTGGCGTCGCAGTCGACGGCTGCGGTCAATTCGTTTATGTAGCCAATGCCACGTCCAACAGCGTCAGCGCTTTTACTATCTGCAATGTGGTTACGCAGAATTGCCCCCAGGCAGACTACAGCCTGCAAGCGGTTTCTGGTTCACCGTACCCTGCCGGAGATGTGCCTGGTCCGATTGCAGTCGATCCATTTGCGAAGTACGTATACGTCGTGGATACGGGGTCCAGCCAGCTCTCGGGATATCGAATCAGTCCGTCCAACGGATCGCTGATCGCAATTGCCAACACTCCGGTGGCGACGAACTCAGGAGCGAACTCGATTGCAATTCGCAACGACGGCAGCTGGATTTTCGTGGCCAACTTCAATTCCGCGACCGTGTCGCAATACGCTATCACTCAGGCCACTGGACAGTTGACCCTGCAGTCGCCGTTTACTACGTTGAATTATCCCTCTGGAGTGGCGGTGAAATAGGTTAACGGCGTGATCGCCGGATCATGCAAACTGACGCCTGAAGTTAAGTCGGAATTTTCAGAATAAGATAAGCGCCCGCTAGGGCGAATATCAGGTCCGGAGACCAGGCGGCGAGCGCCGGCGGCAATTGGCTTATGTCGCCCATCGCTTCGAATAAACGCGACACCACCGTGTATACCACAGCGATTCCAACCGCAACCGCTACCCCCGTGACCGCCCCCTTTTTCGCCGCAGAGAGCGAAAAGGGAACGGCCAGCACCGCCATAATCAGCGTGATCAGCGGATAGGAGAGCTTCTTGTTTAACTGCACTCGCAGGCGAACCACGTCGAAGCCGCTTTGCTGCAAGTCGCGGATGTAGCGCCGCAGTTCCTCGTAGTTCATCTCGGAATATTGTTTTACTTCCTTCTTGAAGTATGAGGGCGACTCACTGAGTTCGGGGAAAGTAGAAACGTCGAAAGTGTGGTAGCTGCCGATCGCGGCGCCCTGCAGAACACGCTGCCAACCTTGTTCGTAAATCCAGCGGTTCATGCTGTCCGCCCAGTGGGCGCGTTCGGCGTGAAGCCGTTGAGTCATGGCGAAACTTGCGGGATCGAGTTGAAAAATGGTGAGGTTGGCGAACTGATCGCGGTCCGGATCGAAGAACTGGTAGTAGTAAATATCGTCATGCTGGCCAAAAATCCAGCGGCGGTCGGGACGCAGATAGGTCTGCGCGGGCTTCCCTTTGATCTGATTGTGCAAGGCTTCCTGTCGTTTGTTGGTATGAGGAAGATAGAACTGATCGGCGAAGAACAGACCCGCCGCCAGCACCGCTGCCGCAAGCAATACCGGCGCCACCATGCGATAAATGCTGGTGCCGGTGGCTTTGATGGCAGTGATCTCGTTCGACCGGTTCATCAGACCGAAAGTGATCAGCACGGCCAGCAGCATAATCAGCGGCGCGACGCTGTAGAGCAAATACGGAGCCACGTTCAACAGGTATGCCGCTACCACGAGCGCCGGTATCTGATTGCGGAGGATGTCTCCCAGCAACTCGAAGAGCGTGAAGACCAGCAACAGCACAAGGAACGTGGAAACGATCATTCCCAGATAAACGAAAAAATCCCGCAATACGTAGTCGTCGATCAGCGTGGGGAAACTGGCGCTGATAACCCGCCGTCGCGTGGATGCGCGTTCGAACGCACTACCAGTGTCCCGGCGCTTGAGCCTGCGCTCTTGCAGTGGAGCAGTCACGGGAAGAGGATCGCGCTTCCAAGGCAGTCTGAATGCGGCAAGAGCGAAGGGTCGACGCTCCGCCTGCCAGAGCAAAAATAAGGCTGCGGCAAAGAATACAAGATTGGCCAGCCACGCTCCTAAGGCCGGGCTAAGACGGCCTTGTTTAGCGAGCGAAACTCCGATCAGCGAAACGAAGTAGTAGACGAAAACTAGAACAATGGTGAGGACGAATCCGCCGGACTTGCCCGATTTTTTGGACGAAAGTCCCAAGGGGATTCCGACCATGGCCAGTACAAGACACGCCGTGGGCAGCGCGAAGCGGCTGTGGAACTCGATGAGATACCATCGCGCTGAAACTGCATCGACGCTGGCGGCGCGGTCGCGCAATGCCCAGGTGCCCACGGCTTTGACCGGAGCCTGTTCCTCCGTCTTGGTCTCGGAAGAAGGCAACTCGATGGGAATATCAGTTTCGTGAAAGGTGGAGATCTGGTATTTGTCTGCTTCTTTAGGATAGCTCTCGTGCGTGGAACCGTTGGTGAGGTGTAGATGTAAACGATCCTGACCTTCGGCAACGAGGATGCCTTGCTGCGCCAGTGTGATGCGGGGATTCGCGGCGTCCGAAATATCGGCAAGAAACACGCCCTTCCAGACCGCCGCCCCCTGGGCGCTGTGCACGTCCTGCACGTAGAGCACGACCTTAGGAAACCCCTCATAGAAAACCCGCGGCTGCACCTCGAATGAAACTTGTGAGCCCTTGAGTTGATCTTCCAAGTGGCTGAGGGAGGCAAGAGACCATGGGGCAAGGTAGAGCCCATTCACCAGAGCCAGTCCCCAGGCGGCCGCGACGAAAATTGCAAGGACACGCCCAAAGTCCCAAACTCCCATGCCACTGGCGCGCATGGCGGTGATCTCACTGTCGGCGGCGAGCCGGCTAAGGCCGATAAGAATGCCCACCAGAACGCTCATCGGAATTGTATAAGTGAGCGCGAGCGGCACCGTGTACAGAAAAATCTCGGCTACGCTGGGCAGCGGCGCGCTGGCGCGGACCACGAGTTCGAGAATGCGCCCCAGATCGCGGGTAAACAGTACAAACGTGAAGATCGCCGCGCCGATGACGGCGTGCGAGGCCACTTCCCGCAAAATGTAGCGAGTCAGAATCCGCATGAAAGCAGTTCTGAGGGCAGCATAGCATGTGAGGCAGTGGTCGGTGCCTAGTAGTTCAGTACTAACATTCACCGGTAGCTGCTCTTAATTTGCTATCCCGCTTTCAGGAACAGTGCTCCGAGCGGCGGCAATGTGAGCCTAAGCGAGTAAGGACGCCCATGCTCTGGTTCAGCCAGAGCGTGTACTCCGCCGAGATTTCCCGCACCAGTGCCGCCGTATTCCGTAGCGTCGCTATTCAACAGTTCGCGCCAGTAACCGCCGCGGGGTACACCGATGCGATAACCGAGTCTCGGAATAGGCGTGAAGTTGCAAACAATAAGAATCGTATCTTCCGGGGTTTCACTTTTGCGGAGCAGGGAAATCGTGCTGGTGAGATTGTCGTTGCAATCCACCCACTCAAAGCCCGCGGGGCTGGTATCGAGCATGTGCAAAGCGGGTTCGCTTCGGTAAACCCGGTTCAGCTCCGCCACCCACTTCTGCACGCCGCTGTGGGTTCCAAACTGCAGCACATGCCACTCCAGGCTGGTATCGTGCGCCCACTCGCGAACCTGCCCGAACTCGTCGCCCATGAAAAGCAATTTCTTTCCGGGCTGGGCATACATGTAACCAAAGAGAAGCCTCAGATTGGCGAAACGATTCCACTCGTCGCCCGGCATCTTGCCGATCAACGATCCTTTGCCGTGAACTACTTCGTCGTGCGAAAGCGGCAGCACGAAATTCTCCTGAAACGAATACAGCATGCGGAAGGTGAGTTTGCTGTGGTGATACTTGCGATGGATGGGATCCTGCTTGAAGTATTCCAGCGTGTCGTGCATCCATCCCATGTCCCACTTCATGCCGAAGCCCAGGCCACCGAGGTAAACCGGCCGCGAAACCATTGGCCACGACGTCGACTCCTCTGCCGTCGTTTGAATGTCGGGATGTTCTTTATAAACTTCCTGATTGAATCGTCTGAGGAAGTCAATCGCTTCAAGATTTTCGCGCCCGCCGAATTTATTCGGAATCCACTCGTTTTGTTTTCTGGAATAGTCGAGGTAGAGCATGGACGCAACCGCATCCACGCGAAAACCATCAATGTGATATTTGTCGAACCAAAACATGGCGCTCGACATCAGAAAGCTACGCACTTCAGTGCGCCCGAAATTAAAGATGTGCGTCTTCCAATCAGGATGAAAACCTTGGCGCGAATCCGCATGCTCGTAGAGATGAGTGCCGTCGAAATACGCCAGGCCATGGGCGTCAGATGGGAAGTGCGAAGGTACCCAGTCGAGGATTACGGCGATGCCGCGCTGGTGCAAGTAGTCGATCAGATACATGAAATCCTGCGGGGTTCCGTAGCGCGAGGTGGGCGCGAAGTATCCGGTGGTCTGATATCCCCATGAGCCGTAGAACGGATGTTCCATCACCGGCAGGAATTCCACATGGGTGAAGCCCATACGTTCCACGTATTCAGCCAGGCGCGGTGCGGTCTCGCGATAAGTCAGCGGACGATTATGTTCTTCCGGCACCCGCATCCACGAGCCCAGATGAACTTCATAGACGGACTGCGGAGCGCGTAGCGAGTTACGTTCGCCACGCTTCTTCATCCACTCAGCGTCGCCCCACTGGTACTCGAGGTCCCACACCACAGACGCGGTGCGCGGAGGTTTTTCGTGCATCAGCCCGAGCGGGTCAGCCTTATCGACACGGTAACTGTGGCGCCGGGATTCAATGTGAAACTTGTAGAGCGCTCCTTTGGTTACGCCCGGGACAAATCCTTCCCAGATGCCGGAGTTGCCACGCAGAGCCAGTACGGCTGATTCAGTCTGCCAATCATTAAAGCTGCCAATTACCGAAACCTGGCGGGCATTCGGCGCCCACACGCTAAACACCGCGCCGGACTTGCCGTCGCGTGAGACCAGATGCGCGCCCATGGTCTCATACATGCGATAGTTGCTACCCTCGTTGAACAGGTAAAGGTCCTGGTCCGAGAGGAGGGTAATGGAATCCGAAACGACAGAGCTCAAAGTTTCAGGCATTTTCTGAGTTATTAGTGTACCGGAAAGGGCTGCCTGCGACCCTTCGTGTCGGAGAGAAACTGAATCGTCGTGCTAGACTAATTTTTCCGCTCATGCCCGCCCTGCGTCTGATTCTTCTTTGGCATCAGCATCAGCCTTTTTACAAGGATCTGGTGACTGGCGAATACCGCCTGCCCTGGGTGCGCCTGCACGCGCTCAAAGATTATTACGGCATGGTGAAACTGCTGGACGAGTTCCCCAACGTTCATCAGAACTTCAACCTCGTACCCTCGCTCATCACCCAGATTCAGGATTACGTTGCCGGGACGGCACAGGATCCGTTTCTGAAGGTCGCAGCCAAACCAGCAAGAGATTTGACGCAGAAGGAACGACAGTTCGCCCTGCAATACCTTTTTCAGGCCAATCCGGCGAACGTGATCGGGCGCTATCCGCGTTACTGGGAGCTGCGAGAGAAGTTCCGCGAGCATGGCTACTCAGCCGAAAAAGCTGAGAAATATCTTGAGCCGCAACAGTTCACCGACTTGCAGGTGCTGTCGCAGATCGCATGGTTCGACGAATTCTTTCTGGAAGATAAAGACATTGCCGGACTGATTCAGAAAGAGCGCAACTTTTCCCTCGACGATCAGAGTTTTGTGATCAAGCGTGAAAGGGAATTGCTGGCCAAAGTCTTGCCGGTTTATGCTGACGCGGCAAAAAAAGGGTCGATCGAGATTTCTGCAACTCCGTTTTACCATCCCATTCTCCCTTTAGTGTGCGATACCAATGCGGGAGGCGTTTCCACCCCTGGTCTGCCTTTGCCGCAGAATCGCTTTCGCCATCCCGAGGACGCTCGCGAACAACTGGTGCGCGCTCTCGACCTTCATCAGGAAGTGTTTGGCGTGCGTCCGAAGGGCGTATGGCCATCCGAAGGCAGCGTGTCGGAAGAGGCCATCGCCATCGCTCACAGCCTGGGCGTTCAGTGGATGGCCACCGACGAAGGCGTACTGGGTCGCAGCACTGGGGTATTTTTCCAGCGCGACGGCAATGGCCGGCTACCCGCGCATTTGGCGGACCGGCTTTATACCATCCATCGCTATGAGAAGGGCGAGACCGCGATGCACATGGTGTTTCGCGACCACACAATTTCCGACATGATTGGTTTTGTTTACTCGGGCATGGACCCGGGCGACGCCGCGAGACATCTGCTGCACAACATTCAAGAAGCAGCTCGGCCAGTGCTCGAGCAGGGACGGGATGCTGTCGTGTCGGTGATCCTCGATGGAGAGAATGCCTGGGAATATTATCCCAAGTCGGGCCGCGAATTTTTGCGTCGCTTCTACGATGCGCTGCAGAGCGAAAACGGTTTGGAAGCAGTTACTGTTTCAGAGGCGATCGAGTGCCATCGCAATATTTCTCCGCTCCCCTCGATTGTGCCGGGCTCGTGGATCAATGCGAACTTCAATGTCTGGATCGGTGCACCGGAAGACAATCGCGCCTGGGATTACCTGCATCACGCGCGAGAGTTTTACACGCAAAACGCCCCTCGCGCCACCGAAGCCCAGCGTAAGCTAGCCTTTGAAGAGATTTTGATTGCCGAGGGGAGCGATTGGAACTGGTGGTATGGTCCGGAGCACCACTCGGCCAACGATCGAGATTTTGACGAACTCTATCGTAAACATCTTTCGAACGTTTATCAGGCTCTGGGAGCCGCGCCGCCTGACTATTTGTCTCAGCCCATCACCGGCGGGGAAGTGCGGCCGGCCTTCACTCCCCAAACGGCCTACATTCATCCCCGCGTGTCGGCAGACAAGATTCGCTATTTCGAGTGGATGGGCGCGGCTATTTTTACCGCTGACCAGCGCGCCGGTGCCATGCACGGAAAACAATTCCTGCTTGATTCCGTGCATGCTGGTATCGATTCCGCGTTCGTCTATGGCCGCTTGGATTTTGCGGGACCGGTTCCTGATATGGAGTTCGATCTGGTCGTGAACCTGGAATCGTGGGCGAATGGAGAAGCTCGTCCGCGGCGCGTGTTGCGGCTCGATGCCAAGGTGCAGGACCGCAAGCTCACGGAGTGGAGGGTCGAGGGTAGGGAAGAGCCATCGCCAGGTCATTGGTCCAACAACGACGAAAGTGCAAAGGCCGCACTCCTGCGGAATTTCGAATTTCAATTGCCCTTGAGTTGGCTGCTGGCGACCCCAGGTTCCAGCCTAAGTTCGGATCATAACCATAACAGCGGGAACGGCGCCCAGTCTAAGGCGGGCGCAGCCCCGATCTCGCCAACCAGCCGGCTGAAGATGCGTTTCAGCCTTTGGCAAAACCGCCTTCCGGTGGATGCGTTGCCGGTAGAGGGCTGGATTGAACTTCAGTTGGTGAGTGAAGGGGAATTGGCGTCAGGGATGTGAAGCGTTATGGTCGTAAGATGAGTAGGTGCTTGATTTTTCCTTGGAAAGCTTGGTCAAACGTCACAAACTGTAAATCCGAAACAATAGCAAAAGCCGCCAGATAGGAATCCGCCCAGTCTTCAGGTGCGATATTTTTGGATTGGGTGAGTGCGCGGAATGTTTCCTGGATCGAGGAAGGTTCCTCTAAGTATGAAGCTCCACCTTCTTGTAGCCAACCGTCATAAGTATCCCACGCTGCAGGCTGACTAAGCACCTCCTCACCCATTACAACTCGCGTGGTGACAAGGCGCAGAAACCCAATTTGGGTGAATCTGCAGAAACACAAGTGAGCGTCTTCTGGGAGATTTGAAAACCAACGTTGGGCAAAAGCGTAATGGATATGTTTCGTGTATGTTAATGCGATCCAGACGTTGAGGTCAGGGAAAAGGAATGATTTCGAATATCTTGTCATTGTCCAAGACTAAGGTTCCCGGATTTTTAGATTTGATAACTGGAGCCTTCCTGCGCGTAACCTTTTTCGGACCCGCTTGAAGCTCCAGTTGGACAGCATGGAGCACAATATCCTTTACAGATCTGCCCTCCCGAGCCGCCTTTCCCTTTAGTTCACGGTAGAGAGGATCCGGTATGTCAACTGTAGTTCTCACATTTTAAATATGCCATATTTATGGCTGCAAGTAAAGAAACGAAAACTTGAAATAAAAAACCGGACTCATGGGTCCGGTCAGTTTTCGTTAAATGTTCTCCAACAAGATGCTCGAACTTACTGACCCGAGCTGGCCACAACGGGCGTCATCACTAAAGGTCGGTTGAGCTCAATGGTAAGTGTCGTCCCTGCGGGAAGCGTCGCGGAGCGGTGCTTGCTGAGCCAGTGAGCGCCGGTTGAACCTGCGCCAACCATGCCGCCGACCACAACCCCGACAGGTCCTCCTACAAGACCGCCAATTAACATGCCGCCAGCAGCGCCACCGCCAGTTTCAATTTTGTCGTTTCGGTCGTGCCCGGCGCCTTTGAACTCGCCTTCTTGGTTGACATCAGTGTCGCGGCCTGCGTTCGTGTCGATTAGCGTCGCGTCCAGGGGAAGTCGTTCACCGCCGGCCATCACCAGCGTTTCCGGGACGATTTTGATGGTCGGCCTGCCCGAAATGCGGCGAGGCTCAGCTACTTTGGCAACTCGCCCTTCCACCCGCGTCCCCGCCGGGATCAGTGTCCTTCCATCAAGCACCACTGGCTGGATCAGTTGTCCTTGAAAAAGATCGCCAGGCTTATTGCTGAAGGTAGCAAGAGTTGTTTCCAGTTTGACCATCAGAGCCGTGCCAGCTGGTACGGGCGAACTGGTCTGTGCCGTCACCATTGCGCCCAAGCCCAGAACGCACATTAGGACTGTCCGCTTCTTCATAACGCCTCCTCGGTATTCCAACCCTTAAATCTCCCGATTGTTGCTTTGACTCTAGACCAGTACAGATGCTTGGAACAACACGCAGACGGGACAAGGAACCAGCGAAGATAAGGGCTGCATGGGCGCCAATTCCGGGACCGGGAAAAATTCAAAGTAAGCAGCCCGTCCGTTACAGTGGCATGAACCTCCATCCGCTATAATCGTGGGTTTTGGAATCGATCCATCATGGGCAAAGATTACCGTGGCGTCGGCGAATTAACCGGGCGGCGTTTGAGTTTCAACTCTGGCAGTCCGAGCAACGCCGTGCGCGTGGACGATGATGCACAAATAACGTACTCACATAAGGACGGGAAGCGCAGCATGATAAATATCGGAGCAATCATCGGGCGCGAAGTGTTGGATTCGCGCGGTAACCCTACGGTAGAAGCGGAAGTGCAGCTGGCTGGCGGGGCGGTTGGCCGGGCTATTGTGCCGAGCGGGGCATCGACCGGCGAGCATGAAGCAGTCGAGCTGCGGGACGGAGACCAGGCGAGATTTCTCGGCAAGGGAGTTCTAAAGGCTGTCGAGAACGTGAACGGAGAAATCGCCGATGCCTTGGCAAATTGGGACGCCTCAGATCAGCGCGGCCTCGACCAAAAAATGATCGAACTGGACGGCACCGAAACCAAGGGACGCTTGGGAGCGAACGCCATTCTCGCAGTCTCGATGGCCGCAGCGCGCGCCGCCGCGGCCGAATACGGCTTGCCGCTCTATCGCTACCTCGGTGGCGCAGGCGCCAACACGATGCCCACGCCGATGATGAACATCCTCAACGGAGGTGCGCATGCCGACAGCAATGTCGACTTCCAGGAATTTATGGTGATGCCGGTGGGTGCGCCTTCTTTTTCCGAGGCGCTGCGCTGGGGCGTAGAAGTGTTCCATACGCTCAAGGGAGTGCTGAAGAAGCGCGGCTACAACACCGCAGTCGGCGACGAAGGCGGATTCGCACCTTCCGTCAAGTCGAACGTTGAAGGCATCGAGGTGGTGTTGGAAGCCATTCAACAGGCCGGCTACAAGCCCGGCGAAGAAATCGCCATCGCCCTCGACCCCGCGGCCAGCGAGTTTTATCAGGATGGCAAGTACGTCTTCAAGAAGTCCGACAAGTCGGCGAAGAGTTCCGACGACATGGTGAAGTTCTGGTCGAAATGGGTGAACGATTATCCCATTGTTTCGCTCGAAGATGGACTGGCCGAAGGCGACTGGGACGGCTGGCAGAACCTAACCAAAGAACTCGGCAATAAAATTCAGTTGGTCGGGGACGATTTATTCGTCACCAACGTGCAATTTCTGCAAGAGGGGATCGATAAGGGAGTAGCTAATTCAATTCTGATCAAAGTCAATCAGATTGGCACCGTCAGCGAGACGCTGGACACCATCGACCTGGCGCGAAGGAATGGTTACACCTCAGTGATCTCGCACCGTTCGGGCGAAACGGAAGACACGTTCATTGCCGATCTCGCGGTAGCTACCGGCGCGGGCCAAATCAAAACCGGTTCAGCCTCACGTACCGACAGAATCGCAAAGTACAACCAGTTGCTGCGGATTGAATCGGAACTGGGAGATTCAGCGAGGTTTTTGGGATTGAGGGCGCTGAATTACCGAGGCTGAGTGGTGGTTGGATTCTGATTCTGACGCTCGACAGAGCGACAGTATGAGAGATACCGAATGAACTATTACGAGAGCGTTGTGGTGGATTATCTTAGAGCGGATCGGGCCATCTTTGTAAATACCGAATGCTGCATACAAGTCAACCAAGCAGATAATCCTGATAGTAGCGGTGCACACTGGTACTGTGACGCCGTTGCTGTTGACTTCCGCTCAAAGGAAATTTTTCTGTGTGAAATCTCTTATGCGGCGGAGTTGACTGCCCTCCTAAAGCGCCTCAAGGGGTTGCACGATAATTGGGACGCCGTTCGTCATGCTCTGTCTCGTGATAGTTTCCTTCCTGAGTCGTGGCCTGTGCGTCCGTGGTTGTTTGTCCTCAGAGGAGAACCTAGATTTTCTTTTAAAGGCCCTAGGTCATATCGGAAAAGGCGAAGCGCTCAAGTTCACGCCAAGGATCACAACTTTAGAAATGGTTCAACCGTGGCGCTATGCATCCTGGAATCGAGTCGGCGAGAAAGCCAAGCCGGTGGTCGTTCCTGAAGCGATGGGAATCTGATGCGTTGACTTAGTCCGCGACTTAGTCTAGTATTCGGTTATGGAAGTCAATATCCACGAAGCTAAAACCCATTTCTCCCGCCTGCTCGAACGCGTTGCAATGGGAGAAGAAGTGGTGATCGCCAAGGCCGGAACTCCGGTCGCTAAGCTCGTGCCAGTGAAGAAGTTGCCAAAAAAGCGGGTCTTCGGCAGCGCAAAGGGCGACTTTACGGTTCCCCATGACTTCAACGATCCCGATCCAGAAATTGAAGACCTCTTCTATAACGGACCCATCGCACCGAAATGAAGGCCATCCTCGACACGCATGCATTCTTGTGGGCGCTGGCCGGGGATGCGAGGATGTCGCGTCACGCCCGCGATGTTTTTGCCGGAAGCGCTGATCTTTTCTTGAGCATGGCAAGCATTTGGGAAATTCTTATCAAGGTACAGTCGGGCAAGTTGAATTTGCCCCAGCCTGCCGGTCCATACGTGCTCAGCAGATTGGCGGAGAACAGGATCAAGACGCTCCCCATCAGCATTGATCATTTACTCGCTATCGAGCGGCTCCCCAGGCATCATCGGGACCCGTTCGATCGCATGTTGATTGCACAGAGCATGGAGGAAGACTGGCCGATCATCACGGCTGACCCAAAGTTCAAGCAGTATCCCGTCCAAGTCATCTGGTGATCTTAGCTTCGGGAGAGATGCCGTTTCCGCCCTTAAAATCCCATCGTATCGTCCGCCGACGGCCCATAAGTCGCAGGCACAGGCTTTCCGTTCAGCCGTAGATACACTCCGAGCTGGGCGCGGTGATGGATCAGATGATTCAGAAACATCCCGCGGTAAGCAAGAAATCGATTGCCTTCGAAAACGGTCTTGCCCTGAAAGCTTAGCTTCCAGTTTTGCTGCCAGGTTTCGTCGGAAGCGGCCTGCAACGCGGAGCGCACTTTTGCAGCGCCCTCATCGAAGGCCTGCACCAGTTGAGCAGCAGACTCGAACTGCAGCGGTTTAAAGCTTCCTTTGGAAAAATCCAATTCGGGTGTGGTTAAAACAGTCAGGCCGAAAACCGGCAGTTGTGCGACGTGAGGAGCCAATTTGCCCAGCGGCATTGACTTGGCGTGAGGCGCAAAATCTTTCTTGTCTGCGGGAATTCGCTCAAGAGTAGTGCGGGTCTTTTTGAATTCTTGATCTAGTTCAAGCAGTAAGAAGTCGCAGATGGGCATTTTATTTGTTCTCCTTGACGGCAGTATAAACGTATCTCGACGCGCGAACTAACAGAATTAGAATCGCGTGTTCTCAACTGTTTCTTTCAATGCGCAGCGTGGAAAACCCAAATAACGAAAGAGTAAATATAATTTCGTTCAAGGAACATCCAACCGTCAAAACATGTCTTTGACGATGTAATCTGTTCATCGGACAAAATCTCGAATCTTCTCAAATATGCCTAGACCAAAACCACTGGTTCTCATCATTCTGGACGGCTGGGGTTACCGTGCCGAAACCAAAGCCAACGCCATCGCGCTCGCGCGCAAGCCTACCTACGACCGTCTGCTGCGCGAATATCCCAACACGCTGATCCATACCAGCGGGCCTTTCGTCGGCCTGCCTGAGGGCCAGATGGGGAACAGCGAGGTGGGACATCTCAACATCGGCGCCGGACGCATCGTGCACATGGACATCACGCGCATCGACCTGATGATTCAAAATGGCGAGTTCTTTTCGCATCCGGTGCTGATGGCGGCGATGAAACATGCCCGCGAAGGCGAGCGAAGATTACATCTGTTCGGCCTGCTCTCCGATGGCGGAGTGCACTCGCAGCAGGCTCATCTCTACGCATTGCTGAAGATGGCGAAAGAAAACGGCGTCGATCGCGTATTTGTGCACGCTTTCATGGATGGCCGGGATACGCTGCCCACCAACGGAGCCGGTTATCTCGAACAATTGCAGCAGAAGATGCGCGAATTCAACTCCGGCAAGATCGCCAGCGTGAGCGGCCGCTACTACGCCATGGATCGCGACCGACGCTGGGAGCGCATCGCCAAGGCCTACAACGCGATGGTCTTCGCCGATGCCGAGGGCGGGAAGTGCGCGGATCCAGTGCAGGCGATGAAGGATTCTTACAACAAAGATGTGACCGACGAATTTGTCATTCCATTTGTCTGCACCGATAAGTCCGGGCAGCCGCTCGCTACCATCCGCGATAATGATGCCTGTATCTGTATCAATTTCCGCGCCGATCGTGTCCGACAAATCACGCGAGCCCTGGCGCGTAACAGCGGATTGAACGAGAAAGGCGGCAGCGACCTTCCAGGCGCGGCGGATCTCGATTCCACAATTTCGCGCGACCGTGTTCCCAAAAATCTCCAGTACGTTTGCATGACACAGTACGACAAGAACTTCAGCCTGCCGGTGGTGATTCCTCCGGAATCGATGGCGAATATTCTGGCGAACGTAATGGGCGGCCTCAATATGCGCAACCTGCGCATTGCGGAGACAGAGAAATATGCGCACGTTACATATTTCTTTAATGGGGGCGTCGAACAGCCGTTTCCTGGAGAAGAACGGTTGATGGTGCAGTCGCCCAAAGTTGCGACTTACGATCTCAAACCGGAGATGAGCGCCGCCGGCATTGCCGATGCCGTCATAAAAGCCGCGGAAGAGGGGACGTTTGACGTCATCATCGTGAACTTCGCAAATGCAGATATGGTCGGCCACTCCGGCAAGATTGAGCCGACGGTGAAGGCAGTCGAAACCGTCGACGCTTGCCTGGGCCGTATCGAAACTGCGATACGCGCCAAAGGTGGCGCTATGCTCATCACCGCTGATCACGGGAATGCGGAGATGATGATTGATCCCGCCACGGGCGGCCCGCACACGGCACACACCACGAATCCCGTGCCATTCATCGTCGTCGCGGAAAATGCGAAAGAATTTACGCTGAAGCCCAAGGGTTCGCTGCGTGATATTTCGCCCACCTTGCTGGGTATGCTTGGAATCGATGAACCGAAAGAAATGACGGGTCAGGATTTGCGCTCGCTTTTGAAAAACGGTGTGAGGGCTGATGTGGTGAAATAGAGTTTGATCGGATAATTGCCATTGAATCCCATGGAACCGCGCCTGATTCTTATCCAACTCGTGTTGAAGCTGGGCGTGGCCGCGGCCGTCTCCAGCAGCTTGGTGCGCTCCAAGGAATTCAAGTCCCTATTGTTCCGCGAAGAACGTGTGTTCCGGCAGAAAGTTTACCTGGTCCTGGCCATGGCGTTGCCGATCATGATCGGCGTCTGGATTCGCCTGTCGGTCAAGAGTTTTCTCGCCGGTGATCTCACGTTCGAAACCGCCCTCTTGCTGGGTGCGATTGGCGGGCGCTGGGCTGGCGTACTGGGGGGCGCACTCATGGCGGTCCCCGCCGTGATCTACGGGGAATGGGCCGCGCTGCCCTTCTGCGCGCTTTGCGGTTTCATTGCCGGCCAGCTCCGCACCATGGCGCACGACAAAGATGACATCTGGTCATTCTCTCCTTTCATCGATCTCAGCATCTATCGCCTGATTCGCCGCAACTTGCCAACGCCACGCCTGTTCGACTGGCAAATCATGTTTTTTACCACCATCATCGGACTCCGCTTTGTACAAAGCGAGCTCTCGCGATATTTTCCAAGTTCCATTTTCAGCCTGGACAGCAACAATCTTTGGGTAGAGGCCGCGATTTATGCGGCTTCTGCGATGGCTATTGGAATTGAGCTCAAGATATTCAATAGCGTCCGCATTCAGATCAAACTGGAAGAGCAGGAACGCTTGCTGCTGCACGCCCGCATGGAGGCGCTGCAGAACCAGATCAATCCTCATTTCCTTTTCAATACGCTGAATTCGATTTCTTCTCTGGTGCGCTTCGATCCAGATACGGCTCGTGAAGTGATTTCAAAGCTGGCCACAATTCTCCGGCGTTTGCTCAACAGCACGGATTCCTTCGTTCCGCTGCGCGAAGAGGTCGAATTTATCGACAACTATCTCGACATCGAGGTAGTGCGTTTTGGGCAAGATAAACTGCGGGTGGTGAAGGAACTGGAACCGGCTTCGCTCGACGTCATGGTTCCCAGCATGCTCTTACAGCCGCTGGTCGAAAACTCGATCAAGCATGGACTCTCGTCCATGGTAGAGGGCGGAAGTATCTATCTGCGAAGTCGCCTGTCGGATTCATTGTTAATTATTGAAGTGGAAGACGATGGCGTCGGCATGGCGGCCACGCAGCCGCGAAATACTCGTGGAGCCGGCATTGGTATGGCTAATATTTCGGAACGGCTTCAAGTGTTATACGGCGACACGGCGCGCATGACCATCGATAGCGGGGAAGAGAAGGGAACGCTGGTGCGCATCCGGTTGCCGCTGTTGCAAGCCATGGGTGCGATTCCGGAAGCTTTCTACGAAGAGCGCTCGAGTACCCGTCGATAAAAATCTTCGTACTGCGGAACGATCTTACTGGCACAGAATCGCGATCGTGCCATCTCTCGAGCTGCCTTGCCCATCGCTCGCAACCGGCTTTCATCGGTCAGAAGTGTAATCGCATGGCGCGCCATCGTATCCACATCTCCAACATCTGCTAAGTATCCGCTGACTCCATCTTCAATTACTTCGGGTACGCCGCCGGTGCGGGTTGCAATCGGCACCATTTCACAGGCCATGGCCTCCAGCGCCGCCAGGCCAAAGGATTCCAACTCGCTCGGCATGAGCAGAATGTCGCTGATTCCTAGTTTCTCCTGCACCTGGTCCTGCTTGCCGAGAAACAGCACATCTTCGTGGATGCCTTTTTGCACCGCCATCCATTCCGCCACCGAACGGTCCGGACCGTCGCCAATCAGCAGTAACTTTGAAGGAATTTCTTTTCGCACGCGGTCGAAAATCTCGATCACATCGGAAAGCCGCTTCACCGGCCGAAAGTTGGAAAGGTGCACCAGCAACTTCTCACCGTTGGGAGCATACTCAGCACGGAGCTTCTCAGGATGCTTAATCCTGGTATACACATCGCAATTCACCGAGTTGTAGATGACTTCGATTTCCTTCTTCACGTCGAAAACCCGCATGGTGCGGTCGCGCAGGTAGTTGGAAATGGCGGTGACACCGTCGCTCTGATCGATGGAGTAGCGCGTGATAGGCAGGTAGGAGCGGTCCAGCCCTACCAGAGTAATGTCGGTGCCATGCAGGGTTGTGACGAAAGGCAGCCGGCGGCCCCGCGGACCATCCGCCAGCATTTGCCGGGCCAGCAAGGCGCTCACAGAGTGTGGAATTGCATAGTGAACGTGGAGCAAGTCTAGATCGTATAACTGCGCCACCTCAGCCATGCGCGTGGCAAGAGCGAGATCGTACGGCGGATAATCGAACAGCGGATACCGCGATACCTCGACTTCGTGGTAATGAATATTGGGTTCCTGGCCGCGCAGACGAATCGGCTGAGCGTAGGAGATGAAGTGAATCTCATGCCCGCGCTGGGCCAGTTCCAGCCCAAGTTCCGTCGCCACCACGCCGCTGCCGCCGTACGTGGGATAACACGTGATCCCGATTCTCATTCCGTGAACTCCGCTTTCTTCGGCTGTTACAGCAAGGTTTGTTATTCGATGGCTGCAAACCGGAGACGATGCACATTCTACAGGGTGCGGATGGGAAAAGCCGTCCGATGCGCCATGGATTGGACGCGAAGAAATTGACGCGCGCGAGATTCGGCGCTGAACTATTGCGACGGTGTTTGTTTTTGCGCGGACATCCCCGGGTCTAGTTTGTCCAAATGAGACTGGAGGGCTCGCTTTAATTCTTCCTTGAGACCTGTGAATTCGATTCCCATGCCAACTCCAGGATCGCGCGTGCGTACTTCGGCTGAGCCGGAAATACGCTCTTGGTCGATCCAGAAATCGAGCCGCAGCAGGGTGGAGACGGGAAACGGCATAACAGTTTCGATGTAGCAGCCGTTTCCGCTGACATCGGTGGCATTCACCCGCATGGGCGTATTCACGCGCTCGTCGCGAAGTTCCACCGGAAAAGAGATTTTATGCCGTTGAAATCTTCGGCGATTGGCGTGCGCGCCAGGCGGGAGGGCACCTCGCATTTCTTCGGGCAATTGAGAAAGCCATGGGCATTCCTGGTCTACTACTAACTCAACTCCCACCTGAACTTTCTTCAATGCTCCAGCTTCCATCACCCAAATTACTTTGCAGCGGGCCTTTTTTGTTTCGTATTGGACGCCGATGACGTCGCCCACTTTTACCTTATGCTCGAAACCGCAAATGCACGCGCCCGTTCTACTTATATTCTGGGCGGTGGCATTCTGGTGAAAAGGTTGGTTGTCAGCGCCCATGCCCCAGACACGAAGGCGGAGCTCCAAGATGGCACGCGGTGCTGCGCCCGAGGCAGACATAATAAGGGCCCCCAAGCCGGATTCCTCTTAGTCAGTTCTAACGCAATCATACCTCTACCGCAGGTTTTCCCTAAGGTTACGAAAGTTTGAAGAATGATGGCGTACCTTTATTGAGAAGGGGATGGCTTGCTTTCGGTCGCACCCAAATCGTGATACGAGATCAATGCAATTCCCTGACTCGACAACAGCTCTCGCGCCTCAGGCATGGTGAGAACGCGCAACTCCGTTTCCCGCGATTCACGCAGCCGCGTATCCGCCCGCTTCAGGTCGTCATCGTTATAACCCGGATGGCAAACGAATTCCCACGTGCCTTCTGGAATGACCGCTGCAATGGCACGGAAGAGCTGCGCATCCAGCGAGCCAGTCACGACAATGCCGAGCGTGCCGTCCGGTGTGATCAGGCCAGCTCGCTTAGCCGCGTCGCGGAATTTGGCGGCAAGGGCGCGAAGAAGTTTTACTTCGGCATAGCGCGTCCATAGGCCCGGGCGCCTGAACAAGTCGCTGGACCGAAGCGGCTTGCGCGGCCCGAACGGATTGCGCACGGCGCGCACACCGCACGTCCGCGCAGCGCGCAGCAAAGGCCGCAGCACCGCGGGAAACACGTGCGTGTGCTTGTGAGTGTCGATATGGGAGACTGTCAGGCCTGCCGCCTGAATTTTGCGGATCTGAGCGCAGGCCTCCTGTTCAATCTCGTCCGCATCCATGCTCCCCGCCAGAGCCCGAGCCGCAAACCATTTCAGACCGTCCCGGAATCGGCCGGGGCCCGAATTAACCACAGCGATGGAAGGCAGCTGTTCTGCATCAAGCACCGGTTCGCCATCAATCAGGACTACGTGGCAACCCACGCTGAGACGAGGAACAGTTTTGGCCAAAATTACCGCCTCATCGAAGGCGCGCCCGTTTGCCATCAGCGTGGAGGAAGTCACGATTCCGCGTGTGTGACTTTCGATGACAGCGCGGTTGACCCCAGCGGTGAACCCGAAATCATCTGCGTTGACGATGAGGCGGCGCACGGCGTCAGTCTAGCAGGACAAAGGGACGTGCACGCGACACCTGACGCTCGATCTCCTTCGGTTTGTTTTCAGATCGATCTGCTCGAGTCCGGAAGACGGCTCGCGTTTGACCGATTTTTTGCCGCTCGCGTACACTCACTAAAGCGCCATTCGCGCTCTTGCCCATCAATCGAGCCTGACCGCGTATGTCCCGGAAAACTCTGGGACAACGGGCTTCGCGCAACGGTACGAAAGGCGGTTAGCTCAGCTGGTTAGAGCGCCTGACCAACAACTGTATGCCTCGGGATTGCCCCTATGTAGGTTTTTCTGGAACTTAGCGCGAGTCGGGCGCCGATGAATTGCCCCCATTTACCCGCGTTTACCGCGGCCTCGGCACCAGTTAGGCACCAAAATAAAACGATGCCCCGCAAGGAAAAAATCAAACTCGCCAAAGTCCTGGCGTCCCTCAATAGCATCACTCCGAAGCGCGAATCCTCCATAACGCTCGAAGAAGTGTATGCCAGTTGACTCTGAACAAGCTGAGTATCCACATGCCGCGAGAAATTCGTTCTAAAAAGGTCCCATACGCTCCGCTCGTAAAATCAGAAGTGCGGTTGCGTCGAGATCTTCCGAAATAAAAATGAGTTCGAAAAGAAAACTTGACACGATATCCTGACGCGTATAAAGTCGCTGGCACTTTACCAAGGGGAAACTCGATTCTCGTATTCCTCTCGGTAGCTTTCCCAAATCAGTTGACCGCGCAAGTGCGGACTGCGCTGAGTATCGGTGCACACGGCACCGAGGGCCCAAGGGACCGAGTGGTTAATCCTTTTGGAGGCTGGGAAAATGTTTTTCCGCTCTGCTCGCCTGCAATGTTTTGGTACTCACCTTCTCCCGCTCTCACTTTTGACCCTTCTTACTGCAACCCTGGCAGCCCAACAAGCAAAGGTACTCGCCCCGCACCAGCCCGTTGCTCCGCGAGTTGAGAAGCCACTGCCGTGGCATACGCCTGCCACACTGCGCTCCATGATTGGTGGCCTGTGGATGATCGACGCCAACTTTAAGTCGGCCATCTATCTCAAAAATGATGTCGAAACCGATCCCATCACGGTCACGCCGATTTTGCATCTCAGCAACGGGCGAGAGTATCCGCTGAAAGAAGTCAAGCTCGATCCTGCTGGCATCGCAGTCATCAGCATCAATCAGGCGCTCGCGGATAAAGGAATCGCGTCCTGGGCGACGCTCATGGGGTACGTGGAGATCCAATATCGCTGGTCGTGGGACGCACTATGCGTAACCGTGCAAAACGTCGATGTCCCTCATAGCGTAATTTACGCCTACAATCTCCGGCCTGATTCGCCGCCGAAGGCGCAAGCACAAGATACGGGAACAAGGGCACAGCAACACGTCCTCGAAGGAATGTGGTGGAAGCAAGAGCCTAACGTGACCGGTTTCGTCGCGCTTTCGAACGTTTCGGCCCAAGCTATTTCCGCCAGCGTGCAGGTGAGTGACAATCAATCCATCCCAGTCGCCGAACAGACAATTACAGTCTCGCCTCACGGCACCAAGCTAATTCGATTGTCCGAGCTTCACCAGAGTGCTGCCTTAGAGGGAGGGGTTCGGATCACCTATGGCGGCTCCGAAGACGATCTGATCGCGAATGGCGGACTTGAAGACATTGCTACGGGGTACTCTGCCGCGCTGCCATTGAGATTGTCGGCTACGATGCAGGAGGATTTACCGGCCTCAAGCTATGCAGCCCTTGGGCTGATGACGGGGGCTGCTGATCCCATGATGTCGTTCCCCGAAGGAACGACCTTTTCTCCCTACTCCGTCATGCGCAATACCTCCAGTCAGCTTATTTCCGTGATCCCAACCCTTTGGTGGATGGAGGGCGCAGGTCCGCACTCGGCCCGATTGAGTGCGATTCAGCTTGCTCCTTACCAAACCCACAGCCTCAACCTTTCCGTGCTCCTCGCCGCCGCTGGCCTAAAAAATTTCAACGGCAGCTTTAATCTGGTTCTGGACGTTCAAGGGGGCCCGATTCAGGCGTTGCTGGTCGCCAGTGGCAGCGTGGATAAGAAAAATACTTATGTCTTCGAGGTCGGCTCCGCTGGGATTCAGGAAAGCCAGGCTCGATCACTCTCCTACTGGAGCATCGGCGACGGCGATGACACTATGGTGACTCTGTGGAATCCCGCCGACGAAGCTCAGGATTTCGTCTTCACCCTCTTCTTTACAGGCGGGCACTATGGGTTTCCTATCCATATTGGACCGCGGGCGACGTATATGTTTAACGTGTCAGAGATCGTTCACAATCAGATTCCCGACGCCGAGGGCGATGTTGTGCCTGCGTCCATTCACGAGGGCAGTGCGCGTCTCTCCGGCCCCAAAGGCGAAAACCAACACATTCTCGTCGCCATGGGCGCAGGAACTTATAACGTAGTTAAGGCCACCTGCATCATGATGTGCTCGAATTGCGTCGGACCTTCGGATTTCTTTATCGTTGATGATCCATTTGCTGTTGCGGTGAGCGGAACACACCAACTCCAGATGTACTCTCAATATGTGAACGGCACGCAATACAACATCACCGGGAACAGTTCTTGGGCTAGCAGCGCCACTGCCGTGGCAACAGTTAGTGCAGGACTAGTTAAAGGCGTATCGAGTGGAAGCTTGACTGTGACTGCGACCGGCCCGAAGGAAACTGCAAATGGGAAATATTGCGCACTGTATGTTGCGCCCGCGTGTCCCTTGCTTCCTCCCCAAGTCTCCACTCCAGGCACGGTGCAGGTGCCGACCGATTCAAAAATCCTTAGTACGATCAGTAACTACGCTATGAGCTCGACATCGAGTCCCGCTTGTCCCTCCGGCCAGGCGGGCTGGTACCGACGCGTGCAAAAGATTGTTACCGACCAAAACGGAACGAACATCGCGGACGACAATTCAATAATTAGCGAAACCCTAGGCCTCACAGCCACGAATCAGCTTAACCTGGGCGCGCCCACTCCGTTCGCGCCAGTCTCGACATCGGGGGGAGGATACTTTGACGATCAATTCGGGTTCTGTAGTCCGCTTTGTCCAGGAAGTACGGGGGAGAGCGACCTGACTGAAGTCTTCACGGATAAGCCCGCTTCTGGTGGTTCATACACTTTGAAAACGCACACCCTTAAATACACTTGTTCCGGGGATACAGACAATGGACAGTAAGGCAGTTTGCGGTTTGATTCGAGCCACGATTTTAGTTGCGGCGAGTAGCATGCTCGGGTGGGCCTATCCACATCCTCCTGAAACCGACGATTCCTTCCTTGATCGAGCCATCGCACCCTTCTATAGTAACCATGAGCATGCCTTCGACGCGATCCTACGATTTGGTCGAGAAAACAATATTCCTCTTGGCGTAGTAGTTAGCGACCAGCTCTGCTCAACTGTGCTTAGTGATTTCAGGACTGAACATGCCCCGGCACGAAAAGTGCTCGATGAGCTGGCCAAAAACTTACCGTCGTATCACTGGAAGTTAGAGGACCAAGTCGTCGTTTTCGCTCCGGATAAACTCCCCGAGGCGACACTTCAGTTCTTAGCTATAGAGCCTCACCCGTATGCGATTCCGGAGGAGACTTTACAGGGTCAGACGGTCTACGCGTGGATGAATATCAGGGCCGTTTTAAGACCTCAGGAGGGCACAGCTATCAACTTTCTCAGCTCACCGCAGTCTGAGAAATGGCCTGCTTTGGCGCTTAGCAACCTGACTATAGAGCAGATACTTGACCGATTGGTCGCGCGAAAGACAGGCGGGGTTTGGATTCTTCTTCCGTTTAAAGATCTTAGCCAAGTTTCAGATTACCGTCCGTTCTCGGTAATGGGCTACTCCGATACGGGCTTTGAGCAGCTGCGTTCAGGCTGCCCTCACCCCGAGAAACACTGAGACATAGCACTAGGTGTAGACCACCGATCTTTCACACGTTGTTCAATGAAATTCCGTCTCGCCATCTCCGCTTTGTTGTTCCTGTGCAGCTGCGCTTCGGTCGCAGCTTCAGCGCCATCGAACGAAGTGGTCCAGTGGACCAATTCCACCCTGCAAGCCATCCGTGACGCCAAGCTCGGGGCTCCGGTGGTTGCTCGGGCCCTTGCCATCGTTCACACCTGCATGTACGACGCGTGGGCAGCCTACGATGAGCACGCAGTCGGCACGCAGTTAAGAGACGCACTACGCCGCCCGGCTTCTGAGCGAACTCCAGCCAACAAAACACAGGCCATCAGCTATGCCGCCTACCGAGCGCTGGTAGACGTTCTGCCCGTTGACACGGATTCGGTTTACATTCCGCTAATGAAGAAACTCGGCTACGATCCGAACGACAATTCCACGGACATCGAGACACCTACCGGCATCGGCAATGTCGCCTGCGCCGCCGTGCTTGAGTACCGCCATCACGACAAGTCGAACCAGCTAGGCGATCTCGCCCAAGGTCCGTACTCCGATTGGACCGGCTATGCATCACGCAATACTCCCAGCCCCATACCGGCACGGTCCACAACGTCTGACCCGAATCACTGGCAACCGCTGACATACGTAAACTCGACCGGCGACCTGATGACACAGCGCTTTGTCGGCGCACAGTGGTGTTACGTGACGCCGTTCGCCCTAACGAGCGGCGACGAATACCATTGGCTGACAAGACTCTTCCGTCCTGCCGAATTTGGCTCGCAGGAATATCGGCAGCAGGCCGAAGAATTGGTGGCTATGAGCGCGGCATTAACTGACAGGCAAAAGATGATCGCCGAGTACTGGTCCGATGGCCCCAACTCTGAGCAACCGCCTGGCCACTGGGCCTTGTTTGCGCAGTTCGTCTCCCAGAGAGACCATCACAGCCTGGACGATGATGTGAAAATGTTCTTTGTCTTGTCGAACGCTATCTTCGACGCGGGTATCGCCGCGTGGGACGCGAAGCGAGAGTATGACTCCGTCCGCCCGGTCACAACGATTCCGATTCTTTTCCGCGACAAGACGATTCGCTCTTGGGGCGGTCCTGGCAATGGCACGATAGAAATGAATGGCTCGCAGTGGATTCCATACCAGGAAGCAACGTCACCCACGCCACCATTTCCCGAGTATGTGTCCGGCCACAGCACGTATAGCGCAGCCGCAGCTAGAATTCTGGAGCTGTGGACGGGAAGCAGCCACTTCGGAGACGCGGTGACACTGCCCTCTGGAACCTCAAAGATCGAACCGGGAGTCACGCCCGCCCATCCGATTACTCTGCGCTGGGAAACATTCACTGACGCCGCCAACGAAGCTGGCATCTCGCGACGCTACGGAGGCATTCACTTTCGCTCCGCGGATCTCGCAGGACGCCTGCTCGGTCGGATCGTGGCCTTCAAAGCTTGGCAGAAAGCTGAGACTTATTTTGACGGAAGCGCCGTAACGGGCGATGTGACCGGAATAGCGGCACTTACCGAAGCGAATCCGACTCTCTAGCGAGATGCTTTTGTCGTCCTCATCTTAAGCGTGACGAACTGCGTTTCTTGGAACAAGGAAACGGTAGAGTGGAGAACATCGCCAAAGGGTACGGCTACCCGACAAATGAGGAGGACTGACGAAAAGACTGAAACTGGAGACCGTAGGCCGGTTTGAATTTGTCGAGTGGGCCAGCGATCTTCACTTACGACACACGTCGGCCGAAGACGTGAGGCGCGTGTAAGGACTTGTGCTAGGATTCTCAAACTCTCCCCAAAATAGCAAAGCAGGAGAATCTCGTGAACCCAGTTTTTTGGACATTCGTCGTAACGACAGGCGGCGTTGTATCCGTAAGTGGAATAGTGGGCTTGACCTTGATGGGAAGACGGGCACACTACACAGGCGCGGCGCCTGGCTAACCTGAAGCGTTTACAGCATTTGCATCGCAAGTCCTGAGAATAGCCACCGTTATCGCAATTGTCGGCACAACCCTTACAATCGTCCTTCAGCTACGTTAAGCCCCACGGGAGTCACCACGGGCTACACGCAGCCCTGGTCGGCGTCAATACAGTTTCAGATATGGTCAATGAGGTCTCTTATCCTGATCAGTCTGCGAGGCTTCGCGGGTTGGTGCCCCACTTGGATTCCCTGTATTTCATGAGCGAGAAATCCACCTACCCCTTATATGGGCAATCTGTGGACGATTTCGCTATCAGTCAGTCGGTGGCGTTCGCTTTAGGTCTTGCCGGTCGATTCGCCGTCAAGAGCACGACGAACGGGCTGGTTTTCATGTCCTACGACAAGCGAGCGTTTTTGTATCCGTCCTCACTGTATTCGTCATACCTTGCGCAAGGCGGAGTCGCGGCGTCAGCGTTAGTCGAGATCGGTAAACCGATGCGAAACGTTTTCAAGAACATTCCATCTTCGAGGCTCGATGAAATCGTGTCCGAGTGGTATCACTTCGGAATCCGAGATTGGTGGGTCGTGTCGTTCCCAACATCGGCGAGTAGCGATGTGCCACAGACGTGGGTCTACGACTTCGCGGGAAAGGGGTGGTTTCAACTTTCCCGAGGGTTCTCTTCGCTCGCCGCGTTGGAAGTATCCGAAGGCGATCTCGTTCTAATCGGTGGCGGCGTTGATGGTAAAACCTGGGTGGTGGATGACCAGACCGGAACTTACTCGCCTTCCGGCAATCTGCCTGCATCTACTTGGCAGCCGGCGCTCATAGATTTTGGGGACAGTAAGATAGCGCACGTATTTAGACGATTAGAGCTGGAGTTCGATTCCGCGGCGCTCGCACAGGCCGCGCAGATAACCGTTTGGCTCGACCCATCAAATGTTGATGCCCCCGGCGCGGGCCGAGCGATACACTTGCGACCCGCGCTCGGCGCAAATCGCTATGCTGGATTCTTGACGGATCAGGGTGGCGCATTATGCAAACGAATGTTGCTCCAAGTATATGTGCCGTCGAACACTATTTCGGGGGTAATTCGCGGGATCGAGTTGATAGCCAATCCCGCGCCAGGGCTCCTCACGGGATCAAATAAAGCGGGCGGCGTATAGTAAGCCACAACAACGGACTGGATGGTCATAAAATTCTGTGGAGGATTAAGGGATATTACTTAATGTTTACATAGGTTTTCACCTTGACGGCTAGGGTAAAAGGATGATGAAATGAATAAGCACGAGGTATCGAAACTTTTCAGTGATCTCGGCAGGAAGGGCGGAAAGGCGAGAGCGAAGTCTGTCACTCCCGCCCGCCGAAGAGAGATTGCGATAAAGGCTTCGAAAGCGGCCGCGGAGAAAAGGATGAAAAAGAAACGTTCGGCACGGTAGGAATTCCAGAACTTCGGAGGGCGCTATGCGCACGATGGAACTCAAATTGACCGATCTTGATTACGAAGTAATCGCAGAAGAAGCCACCAAGCGGGGCTCATCTGTGAATGAGGTCATTAACGATTTGCTGCATGAGGGCCTCTTCTCGGTGCCGATCTGTTCACCGGATGGTCCGCCCAAGCCCGCATCGTCGCCGGAGGAAGAGGACGCACTTTTCGCGAAAGAGGAGCACGATATGGCGGAGTGTCGCGCTTTGCGGAAGTGGCATGAATCGTTGCGAAAAGCGAGTTAACCAACTCCCCCGCATCCACCTAACGGAACACGAACGGAGAAATGGAAAGGTTGAAGGAAGAGGCCGATGCAAATAGCAACGTATACGATGTCAAAGGCCCTGGCGGCGGCACTGTTCGTCCCGCAGCGGTCCTCCCTCTTCCGTTCGTTGTTGACGATAGAAGAAGCTGCCGACTATCTGGGCATGAGTGCCAAGTGGCTGTACCGCAATTACCGCGACCTACCCCACGTCAAAATCGGCGGGGGCACGAAGCCGCGCATTCGTTTCAAAAGCACGGACCTCGACGGTTGGATTGCCGCGCATACGTGCGATTGGAGAAAGGCATGAGGAGAACTAGGCGGCGCGAAGAGGGCCAGATTCAGGAACGGGTTAAAGGTCGGAAATACCTAATTCGCTGGACGGCTCAAGGTGGGGCGCGCCTCAGCAAGATCGTGAAGAGCGACTTCGTCGAGGCGCAAGCCGCGCTGATTCGTGAACTTCGCCCTTCCGAGCCGGCGAAACCGGAACGAACCTTCAAGAGCTACGCGGAGACGGAGTTTGCGGCGTACGTCAAACGCGAATGGAAAGCGTCCACACAGATTACTCAGGGCACCTTTCTGAGCAAGCATATTCGTCCGTTCTTCGATCACATGGAGCTTTCGAAAATTCTACCGGCCCACATCGAAGCCTTCCATCGGGCATTGGAGGCGAAGAAGCTGAGTCCTAGGACGCGGCGCACGATCCACGCGATACTGGGGACGATGTTCTTCTACGCGGCAGAGACCTTGGAGATCATCGAGAAATCACCGGTGAAGAGGGACTTTGCCCCAAGGGTCGAAGCACACGAGAAAGCCTCACTAACGCCGGAACAGGCATGGGAGCTATGGGATGCCCTGGCGGGTCCGGAGACAATCCGCAATCGGGCCTTCTATGGGGTGTTGTTGTTTACGGGGATCCGAACGGGGGAAGGGCTAGGCTTGAAGTGGGCAGACGTGGATTTCACCGAGCGGGGAATTCATGTGCGGCGTGCGATCAGTCGCGGCGGCGAGACGACGCCAAAAACGAAGGCCAGCTTGCGGGTAAGGCCGATGTCAGACCATCTGTACGCGGCGCTCAGGAACCATCGGGCGATGGCTCACTATACGGCGCCGGAGGATTATGTTTTCGCGTCCAGCACTGGCCGACCGGCAAATTCCGACGACTTGCGAACGGCTTTGCAGAAGGTGCTTCGTGAAAGCCTGAAAATCACTCTTCCGCCGCGTGAGGATAGCTTGCATCTCCTTCGACACACGTCGGGGAGTTTGGTGTTTGGCGCCACGGGTTCTGTTAAAGAGGCCCAGGCGTGGCTTGGTCACTCTTCCGCGCGCGTTACGCTCGACACATACGTCCATCGCGCCGTAGAATCACAGAACCGAACGGCCGACGTGACGTTTGCGCGGCCTGTTCCTCCCTCTTCGGGGTGGACTAACTGAATTGGTAGGCACCGAGTTAGGCACCATTCGCGAAAAATGGGGCGGTTAGCTCAGCTTGGTTAGAGCGCCTGCCTTACAAGCAGGAGGTCGCAGGTTCGAGTCCTGCACTGCCCACCAAAATCCCTTTGGAATCAGGCGCTTTCACGACTGCAAAAACCCTGAGACCGACCGAGTATACCAAAATCCGGTTCTTTGCTGACCTACTGCTGACCCAGCGCTGACCCGGATATGTCATAGGGTATAATTCGCCGTCGTGCGCCACATCGCGTTATCGCTTTGCATTCTCGCAGCGGTCCTCTGTGCCGCTTGCGACCAGCTAACCCAGCAGAAAAAGACTCCTGCCCAAGTGCCGAAATCAAACGTTCATCGAGGAACGACTCATAGATTCGTTCTCACGAAACAGGATGGCGCAGTGGCATTCGATACGCAGACCGGTCACGCGCTATCGACGCCTATTTGATCGAACGGAAGGACCAGATCAGGGAAGGACGAAAGAAATAAAAGCTTACTTTGAATTACGCGAGTCTAATTCGGTTCGTTCGTTTCCTGCCTGTTTGTTCTCGAAATTGGTTTCACGGTCACGATACGGCTGACGAGCTTCAATTTGGGCGGTATCTGTTTCGGATTTCCTATTCCACTGTCGGTCACGCTCCGCCTTCGCCGCGCTTAGACTGAGTTCTATCTCCAGTTCACCGATGCGCTTTGCTCTGGCATTGTATTCCGCTCTCTCCGCCTTCGTCAGTCCCCCGAATATTTCATTTTGCCGTGTTATCCGTTGCTTTTTCCGAAGCTGCTCCAGTTCGGATTCTGGCTTTACTTTTTCCATGAACAACACTCCCCAAGATTCAAGTTTTAACTTTCGAGTAATGCCGGGAAGCGACGCGATGTCGAGCAAAGTCTGCGGAACACTATACCCCACAGGACGTCTGTCTGGTGCAAAACTATGGGGAGTGTGCGGTAGCGTACACGAACAGCCTCAATCGGACAGCAAAGCTTGAGCGTGCGGAATGAGTTCGGAAAATCGTGTGCTTCGGAGTTAAGACGCGCGAGGGCGGAGAGCGGGAGCGTGGGGGCCGAGCGCAGGAGAGCGGCGAGGGGGGCATCCTCCCCTGCATCGCATAACTTTGCCGGGTTTCCTCTTCAGAATAATCTTGGGAGCGAGTTTCGCGAGTAACCGAGGATAATGCCGGAGTTGACCGTCAGCATTGCAAAATCGCAAATATGCTCGGCGCTCGGTGTGAGCGAACCGCACTTATCCCATACGTTCCGCCCCACTAATCTTGATATCGAAGCTCTGCCATTCGCCCGGTTGCGCGGCAATTCCGGCGACGGAGCAGCTAGATCATCGCGCCCTGCAGAGCTCCTGCGGCTGCGATCTCCTCGGAAGGTTGGAACCGGCGACATGAGTCCCGCTTGATGAGCTCGGTCGGTACCGTAACGGGTTGCGGCTTCTGGCCCGGATCGGCAATACGATTGACTAAGAGTTCCACCATCTGCTTGCCCAACTGCTCAGGGAACTCTCGTATCGTGGTCAGGGTCGGATACAGGTAGGAGCCAACGGTATCATCGCAGCCCACCACGCTGACATCGTCGGGAATATTCAGGCCGCTGTCTCGCAATGCCTTATAAACACCGTGCGCGGTTGGATCATTGCCAGCAAAAATGGCGGTCACCGGTTCGCCTCTGGCCAGCAGCGACTTGGTGCCAAGATAGCCGATCTCCGCCTCATTTTCTGAGTTGACAGTGCTATGACGCGGCGCCAGCCCAGCTTCCTCCATCGCACGCTGGTATCCTGCAAAGCATCGCGCAAACCAGGGCAGGCCGATGTTGCCCACGAACCCGATGCAGCGGTGGCCGAGACTGATCAGATATCGGGTCATGTCATGGCCACCCTGAACGTCATCGGAAAACACTACGTCGCATTTGGCGTCCGTGAACTCACCCATGACGTTGTTGCCGAGAACCACAAACGGGACGCCCTTCTCGCCCAGCAACTCGAGAAGATTGGTGGAGTTGGTTCCCGCCAGGACGACTCCCCGCACTAGATCGTGCCGTTGCAACACCTTCGGCAAGAGAAGTTCTTTCGAGGGAACGTGCGCCGGATAATCTAAAGATTGAAAGAGTAATTCCCAGTTACGCGACGCACAATAAGCTTCTGCGCCGAGAAGAATGCGGGAATGGAAGGCGTGCTGCATGGCCCGGTTGCAGAGCAGGAAAGCCAGCGCCTTGGTTTTCTTTCGTTGTAAAAAATCGATTTCCAGGTCCGCCGCCGCGGCCAGCACACTCTTCTGAATGGCCGGGTCTACGCGGTTGCTGCCATTGAGAACGCGCGAAACCGTGGCAATGCTGACATGCGCGACGGAGGCAATCTCCCGTAGCCCCAATTTGCTTTTCTTGGGACGTGTGTCACTCATGCGATTCCATGCGATTCCAGGATGTAGCCTCGGGCGGCTTGCGCGTACAACTGTTTCGCGCGTTGCTTCCAATCCGGTGAAAAAAAGCCCAGGATGGAGTTACGTCGTGATGCGCCGTTGGCACAGGTTTTTCCATGCATGTGGCTTCTACAATACAGAAAAATTTCACGTGCAGCAATCGAAAAAGGAAAAAATGCCTTTCTGGCGAACCTTCATGGGTCCACATTATGCTTGGCCTAGGGTGAAGGCAAGCACCGAAACAGACTGCAAAACGCACTATATATTGTAGTTATGTTAGCGATGGCCCCACTTATGGGAAGCTGAAAGCAGCAACAGCGAAATTCCAGTCTGAGGTTCTCTTGAGCTCAGCCTAGCAACGTGGGGAAATCAATCGACATAATTTTCAAACGAAACGAGAAAACTATCTTGACATTGGAGATAATTGCTGGATATAGTTCCGGCTGTGCAGCCTGAGACTGCGCTTCGAGCTGAGTCTTTGACTAAGTCCTGACCAGAGAAAAGAGCGGACATGAGAATGACACATAAAGGCATGGTTGTGGGATGCCGGCTTTGCAAGGATGCGGGATGCAAGGCAGCTTTTGTGTTTTTGGTAATCATGATGTGGACTGCCTCAGCAATTGCTCAGTTCACCACTGCGCAACTCAGCGGCACCGTCATCGACGGAAGCGGTTCAGCGGTCGCAGGTGCCGGTATAACAGTCGAGCAGATTACAACGGGATACAAACAGACAGGAAAGACAGGGCCTGACGGCAACTACCTGTTTCCAAGTCTCCCAGTTGGCAGTTATACGTTGACCGTTGAAATGACTGGCTTTACCACCTATGCGCTGAAGGGTGTCGTATTAACAGTCGGCCAGGCTGCTACCCAGAACGTTACCTTACGAGTAGGTGCGGTCAACCAACAGGTCACGGTACAAGCAAATTCTTCGATGGTGACCACGGAGTCACCGTCCATTGGCCAGCTTATCAATCAAGAAGACATAGTGGGCTTGCCATTGAATGGGCGCGAAGCCCAGCAACTGGTTTTTCTCACTCCCGGTGCAGTCCAGGTGACATCCGAGTACTGTGCGTTTAATTGTGAAGGTGGAGTTCTGCCGGGCGAGCAATATGCCAAAATCAATGGCGGCGGCTCCAACGGTGTTTATTATTTGCTAGATGGTGTGGATTACAACGATTCCTACATCAACGCAAATCTGCCTTTTCCTAACCCCGATGCTCTCCAGGAGTTCAACGTTCAAACCAATAACATGAGCGCTGTTTATGGAAACGCTACGGGCGGCGTCGTGAACGTGGTCACGAAGTCTGGGACAGATAAAATTCATGGCGATGCCTTTGAATTCCTCCGGAATTATGCCATGGATGCTCGCAACTATTTTGCCACCTCGCCCAATCCGCTGAAACAAAATCAATTTGGAGCTACGATCGGCGGCCCGATTCTCAAAGGCAGGTTATTTTATTTTGGATCCTATCAAGGCACGCGGATGAATACAGCTGAAAACGGACTGGTTCAATTTGTACCAACCGCCGCGGAACGCCAGGGCGACTTCTCCGACCTTCTACCGGGCGTTCAATTGGTAAATCCCGCTACGGGGATACCGTTCGCTAATAACCGACTCCCAAGTGTAAGTCCCGTAGCTCAATACCTCCTCCAGCATATTCCTCTTCCAAATGGACCGGGCCGGCAGTTGACTTTCAACGGTACACCAGAGATCCAAGACACCAACGAATTCTTGATAAAAGCCGACTATAACGTGGGTAAGCACCACTTGAGCGCGCATTACTTTCAAATGAATTTCTCGATACCTCTTGTTCAGCCTCCCACGTCGAATATTCTCGTGACGAATACAGATCAAGCACAAAGTATCGTCCTGAAGCACATTAGTGTGATTGACAGTTACGCGATTTCCTCTCACTTTTTGTTTAATAGTTATTTCGGATATACGAGCCAGAATGGGAAGGTCTTTTCGTCGTCACCATTTTCGATAGCCGATGCCGGCTCGCAAATAGCCCAGACTCCTAATTTGGGGAATGGCCATAGTCCGGCCTTGCTGGTGAATGTGTCTGGTGGAATTACCACTACAGGCGCGCTTCAATATGGGGTTTTTGATCGTGGAAGCCAATCTCTTCGCGAAACCGCCACAATAATCAAGGGATCGCACGAACTCCAATTCGGCGGCGAAGCTATGCGTGTTCGAGCCCCGATGGGGCTTTACCAATGGAACGACGGGCTGTTCAACTTTACTAACTCTTTAACCGGGGATAACACCGCAGACTTCATGCTTGGGAGTGTGTCAAATCTTCAACAAGCGGGCGGCCTGTACCTTAACTTTACGGGAATAAACTGGAGTGCGTTTGTCCAGGATGACTGGCGTGTAAGTCATCGGTTCACGGTCAGCGCCGGCTTACGCTGGGATCCTTTCATCCCCTACAAAGACAGTGAAGGGAGAGTCGCATGCTACGTGCCGGGGGCACAATCCGTGCGTTACCCAAATGCGCCGGTAGGCTTGCTCTTTGGCGGGAACAATCATGATTCTGGATGTCCTGCATCGTCGATCTACAACAATCTCGGGAATTTTGGCCCACGCATAGGATTTGCGTCTCAACTGACGGCAGATGGGAAAACCAGTCTCCGCGGCGGAGCCGGCTATTATTACCAAACGCCGAATACCGTTGCATTTGAAGATGTCGTAGGAGTTCCTCCGTTTGCTCCGATCATCAATCTTGCGGACGTTAATTTTACGGATCCGTATGGAAGTGCTGGTGTGGCGAATCCCTTTCCGGCGGAATTTGGTCCGAGAAACCCAGGCCCGAGTGCTACGTTTCCGACGGACGTATCCTTTTCGCAAATTTTTTCCAGACATTATCGTCTTCCCCAAGTTCTGACCTGGAACCTAACTTTGGAGCGCGGGATCGGGGCCAATTGGATGATTCGTGCAGCCTATATGGGGAGTAAGGGCACTTATCTATCAGGCACGGGAGACCAGGAGTCCGGAATGCTGCAGTTGAATCCAGCTATCTATATCCCGGGGCAGTCAACGGAGGCGAATACACAGCAGCGGCGCATAAATCCATCATTTGGATTCGTCAATTCCATTACTTCTGACGTGAACAGTTCCTATAACGCCCTCCAGTTGACACTCAAGAAGAATTTCAACCGAGGATTTTCTGTCCTGGCAAATTTCACATGGTCGAGGTCATTGAACGATTTTGGCCCCAATGGAGCAGCGGGGCTACTCACCAATTCATGCACCTGCGGCCGCTCTTTCGATTATGGGCCGGACGGTGGCGATCTTAACAAGGTATTGACGATTTCCGGAAATTATATGTTGCCTCGCGTCCCATTTAATGGTGTAGCGGGCAAGCTGGTGAATGGATGGGGGCTAGCCGGAGTAACAACATGGCACAGTGGATTCCCATTCACTGTCTTTAGCAATTCCGATAATTCGTTTAGCGCGATGGGTGCAGATCGGGCCGATCTAACGGTGCCTCGTGTCCAAGACGCTCTTCTCAGCGGGAGTCGTCCCCATTCCCAACTTATCGCCGAGTGGTTTAATACTGCTGATTTCGTTCCTAACGCAATTGGAACATTTGGAAATACCGGGAAGAACATCCTTCGAGGGCCAGGATATTTTGACCTGGATCTGGCTTTGTCGAGGAACATAAATCTAGATAGTCGCGTTTCGCTTCAGTTTCGAGCCGAGTTTTACAACGCAACGAACCATACCAACTTCGGCATGCCCGATCATGGCTTAACGGACAGTGGCTTTGGGCAAATCACCTCGGCGAGCAGTCCTCGAATTCTCCAAATGGGATTGAAAGCTATTTTTTAAACCCCTTCAGCTAATTGCGATCCCATGACCAACTTGGGCCAGAGATGAGTTTAACAAGAAGGTTTCAGCAAGGAGAGACTGTGGACACGGGAAACGGTGAAGTTCAACATTTTAAGGTAGGGCTGCTAAAACTAGAGATCCACTCCAACAAAAAGGCAGCGGGTGAAGCGGCAGCACGAGCTACAGCACAAACCCTCCACGAATTAGACCGTCGAGGAAGCCCGAGCGTTATTTTTGCAACCGGTGCTTCACAGCTGGAAACGCTAAATGCACTGACCTCAATTCCTAATCTGCCTTGGCATAATGTTCAAGGGTTTCATCTGGATGAGTATCTAGGGATAGACCAGAACCATCGCGCCTCGTTCCGTAGATACCTGCGCGAGAATCTGACTCGGTGTGTGCGTATGAAGGCATTCCATGAGATTGATGGGAATGCGCGGGATCTCGATTCGATGTGCAGAGGGTATGCTGAAAAATTGCGTTTAGCTGATCCGCAACTATGTTTGCTCGGGATTGGGGAAAATGGACATTTGGCATTCAATGATCCCTCGGAGGCAAACTTCGACGATCCCGTGGCTGTGAAGATTGTGCATTTGGATGCGGTATGCCGAAAGCAGCAAGCGGCCGAAGGTTGGTTCAATGATTTTCAGGAAGTTCCAGAGCTGGCAATTACCTTGACGATCCCGGCGATATTTCGAGTACCCAAGCTGATCATATCTGTTCCCGGCAGCCGCAAGGCACAGATTGTCCGTCGGACGCTCGAAGATCCGATCTCGACGAACTGCCCGGCGACTCTTCTTCGCAAGCATCCGGATGCGACGATCTATCTGGATCGGGAATCTGCAGCCGAAGTAGACGGCTTTTCGTAGTAGAGTTGAAAGCAGTTTGAATTCCGAGTGGGCCGCCGTCGGATTGCCTGGCCTTGCGGCGGCCGCACACCTAGGTGGTCGGCGAATCTCTTCACGGTTGCTTCCGACCTGTTCCCACAGAGTGCTGTCGGGGCAGTGTTTGGCAAATCCTGGCTCCTGGCCTGAAAAAGTGGATTTCACTGCATGAGTCTCTATATTGCAAAGGGCAGTCCAGACCTGGAAATCTCCTCTACTGAGTTGCAGAGCCTGTTATTCGAAGCGCTCCGCAAACTTGGAGAGCGCCGCCATGTGCTCGCTGTCCCGCCCGATCTGACCCGCCGAGAATCTCGCGCCGGCGAGTTGACTCGTTACGTTCATGACTATTACGGCAGCCGGCTAGAAGCCGTCCTTCCGGCCTTAGGCACGCACACCGCGATGTCGCCGGCTCAACTGACCACAATGTTCGGCAAAATGCCTCATGAGCTGTTTCGGGTTCACAACTGGCGCACTGATACCGAGACGCTCGGAGAAGTCCCAGAAACGTTCATCCACGAGCAATCGGAAGGCAAATTAAATTACGCGTGGCCTGCGCAGGTGAATCGTTTGCTCGTACACGGCGGCTTCGATCTTATCCTTTCCCTGGGGCAGGTCGTGCCGCACGAAGTGATCGGGATGGCGAACTACAACAAAAACATCCTGATCGGGACCGGCGGACGTGACAGCATCAACCGTAGTCACTATCTCGGTGCCGTCTACGGTATAGAGCGCATCATGGGCCGCGCCGAAAACCCCGTGCGCAGCGTCCTCAACTATGCCTCCGACCACTTCCTGAGCCAGATTCCCATTGTCTATGTGCTTACCGTGATAGGGCATAGTCAAAGTGGCGGTCTTACCGTACGCGGCCTGTTCATCGGAGACGACGTCGAGTGTTTCCATCGCGCCGCCGAACTAAGCCTGGCGGTTAACTTCGAGATGCTCGACCGCCCAATTCGCAAAGCGGTCGTTTTTCTAGACCCGCGCGAATATCACAGCACATGGCTGGGCAACAAGGCGGTCTACCGCACGCGTTTGGCGCTTGCCGAAGGGGCTGACCTCATCATTCTCGCACCCGGCGTGAAAGAGTTCGGCGAAGACCGCGGCATCAATACCCTGATCCGCAAGTACGGCTATCGCGGCACCCCTGCGACCCTGGCCGCCGTCGAAGCGAATGCCGATCTCGCAAATGAGCTGGGGGCCGCTGCGCACCTGATTCACGGCTCTTCCGAGGGACGCTTCTCAATCAACTTATGCCCAGGTCACCTGACTCGTAAGGAAGTGGAAGGCGTCGGATTTGCTTACGGCGATCTTAATGAGATGCTCTCGCGCTACGATCCGAAAAAACTCCAGCATGGCTGGAACACGGTCGAGGGTGAGGAAATCTTTTTCATTGCGAATCCCGGTCTCGGCCTCTGGGCCTATCGAGGCAGGTTCTGAGTCGAGGGAGCATGACGAACCGTCGATTTACACTTGATAAATTTTCAGTCGGAGTCGGTGATCGCTTCGCACATCAGGCGAAAGCGCAGCTTGAGGCTTGCTTGCGCGCTTCACGGGCCGGAGTTGAAGTAGTTCCCGTGTGGAATAAATCGAACCGGGAGCACAACATCATCGGATCCGAACCATCATCGACACGTGCTGCAGCGGATGCCGCAGTGAAGTCTCTCCAGTGGACCAAGCCGTACTATTGCGACGCTGACCATATCAATCTCCAAACCGTTGAACGGTTTCTCACCTCCTGCGACTTCTACACGATCGACGTGGCGGATTTCATAGGCAGAAAAACGGACCAGTCATCGATGGATGCCTTCGTGCGCCGCCACAGCGAGCTTCTCGGTGAGATCAGGATCAACAGGGTGGAAGAAAGCTTCGAGATCACGCCGGCGGTCCTGTCGCAGGTCGCTAGCAAGTTTCTTTTTGCCGTGCAGCAGGCCAGCGCCGTGTACCGTAGGATTGAATCGGCAAAGGGGAAAGGCAACTTCATCTCCGAAGTCTCCATGGACGAAACGGACTTTGCTCAGACGCCTCTGGAACTTCTCATTATTTTGGCAGCGATTGCAGACGAGGGCATTCCGTTGCAGACCATAGCGCCCAAGTTCAGTGGACGTTTCAACAAGGGCGTAGACTACGCGGGCGATGTCTCGCAGTTTGCTCGCGAAATGGAACTCGATCTAGCGGCAATCGCTCATGCCGTCCGGGAATACGGATTGCCCAGCAACCTGAAACTCAGCATACACTCGGGCAGCGACAAGTTTTCCATCTACCCAGCGATTCACTCCGCTTTGAAACAATGCAATGCGGGGGTTCACCTTAAAACTGCCGGAACCACTTGGCTCGAAGAGATCATAGGCCTCGCCGAAGCGGGGGGAGAGGGCTTGGCACTCGCCCAGCAGATTTATATCGAGGCCTATGCACATCGCGAAGAACTGTGTCAGCCCTATGCCACAGTCATTGACATCGACCCACAAAGACTTCCTGTGCCGGCGGAAGTTCGACGGTGGTCGTCCGAGGAGTTCACTTCCGCGCTCCGGCACGACCCCAGTTCGGATTCTTACAACCGCAGCTTTCGCCAGTTGCTCCATGTCGGTTTCAAGATAGCCGCAAAAATGGGGCGTAAATATCTTGATCTGCTGGAGGCAAACGAGGAAGTGATCGCCAAGAATGTGACTCATAATCTCTATGCTCGCCATATCGGGCCGGTATTTCTTGGGGATAACGGAGGCTCATGATTCTGATTCTTTTCGGCGTTAGCGGCGCTGGCAAGACGACGATTGGACACCTTCTTTCAAGCCGGCTGGGATGGTGCTTCGAGGATGGCGACGACTACCATTCTGCGGCGAACCGGCGGAAGATGGAGTCCGGCACTCCGCTCACCGATGAAGATCGCGAGCCGTGGCTGAAGGTCCTGCACATGCGGATGCAGGAGCTCATAAATTGTGACGCGAATGCCGTCCTCGCCTGCTCGGCGCTAAAGCAAAAATACCGCAACTTGTTAGTTGCAGGTTTCGAACCCAATCAGGTCCGCTTTGCGCTGCTGGACGCTCCGCGCGGCCTGCTCGAAGAACGCATCCGGAAACGGCACCATGAATACATGAATCCACGCTTGCTGGACAGTCAGTTGGCTGCTCTTGAAGCGCCGGCAGATACGTGGCGCATCTCTGTCTGCGGCACGGAGGAGGAGGCCGTGCAACAGTTGCTCGGACAACTCAAGATTGTCACTGTTTGAAGCACAATCTAAGGACGGAAAAGAATGCCGACGACCAGCATTAGTCTTGCGGGTAAGGTGGCTGTCATAATCGGAGGCACATCGGGCATCGGGCGGGCGTTGAGCCTGGGTCTCGCCGAAGCAGGCGCCGATATTGTTGCATCTGCTCGTCGCGACCATAATGTCGAAGAGGTTGCCTCAGAGATCGAGGCTCGTGGACGCCAGACTCTGCGAGTAACCTGCGACCTCCGTGATCGCGAATCTCTCAAACAGCTAGCCGCTGCTTCCCTCCAGCGCTTTGGAAAGATCGATATTCTCGTTAACTGCGCGGCCAAGATCAAGCGGGTTCCCACGCTCGATATGACAGAAGAAGAGTGGCGGGACATCATCGACACCAACCTTACTGGAGCGTTTCGGGCGTGCCAGGTCTTCGGAAAGCACATGCTTGAGCGCGGTTACGGACGCATCATCAACATCGCATCGCTCAATACTTTCGTGGCGCTCAGCGAAGTGGCCGCCTACGCAGCCAGCAAGTCTGGCGTCGCCTCTCTCACTCGCTCGCTTGCGGTCGAATGGTCAAAGAGAGGTGTTCTTGTCAACGCTATCGCACCCGGAGTGTTTCGGACCGCCCTAAACGCAGATCTCCTGGACAACACTGCCCGCGGCAAGGAATTGCTCATGCGCACACCGATGGGCCGCTTCGGCCAGACGGAGGAATTAATCGGTGCAGCCATCTATCTCGCCTCAGACGCAGCCTCATTCATTACAGGGCAAGTTCTAGTTGTCGATGGCGGTTTCTTGGCAAGTGGTGTGAACCAGTAGTTCATGAATCTTCCAGCTCCATGCCGCTGGGCGTGTGCTCGCCGGATCACAGTTTTACAACCCTAATAAGAAACCTCGGACCTGCGGCCTTTTCCGATGAGGACCTCAAGGCTGAGAGACTCTACCGGGCGGACGAATCAAAAGAAACAAGCAAGCAGTCGCGAAGAGGGGCATTAGACCCGCGGCCAGAAACGCTGGACCATAAGAAAATCGATCGACTAGAATCCCTACGGCGAACGTGAAGGCCGCTCCGAACAAGCCTGCTGCAAATCCGCTGAGTCCGGTAACCGTGGCCACCACATCTTGCGGAAACAGGTCGGAGGGCAGCGTTAAGCCTATCGTGGACCAACTGGCGTAACCCCACAGGGCGATACAGATCAGCGCCAACGCGGTATAGACGCTGTGGACGCGAGCGGCGGGTATGCCGGCCAGGATCGGCAGGCAACTGAAGGCACAGACCCAGGTTCGGGCGCGGACCACGGAAACACCCCGGCGAACGCAATAGCCGGAGATCAGTCCGCCGGTGAAGTTGCCGATATCGGCGGCAACGAACGGCATCCAGGCGAACAGGGCGATCCGCTTCAGGCTGAAGCCGCGGGCATCGCTCAGGTACTGCGGTAGCCAGAAAACGTAAAACCACCAAATGGGATCGGTCAGTGCGCGGCCCAGCACAATGCCCCAGACATTGCGGCTCCGGAGGAGATCGAGCCAACGTTGCAGGCCGCGTCCCGTCGAGGTGCGAGGCACGTCCTGACCGGTGCGGATCAACGCTACCTCCTCCGGCGTCACACGCGGATGACGGTCTAATGGATGGTAGACGCGCAGCCACAGCGCCAACCAAACGAAACCGAGCAATCCTGAAAACACAAAGGACCATCGCCAGCCAAAGGCCAAAGCGACCCAGGGAATGAGCAGCGCCGCCAAGGCGCCACCTACACTCGATCCACTGTCGAAGATGGCCACGGCGAGACTGCGCTCCTGGTTGGGAAACCACTCGGCCACCGTCTTGCTGGCGGCCGGCCAGTTAAAGCCTTCGCCGATCCCCAGTAGAAACCGAAAAGAGGCGAACCCGAAAACCGACGAGGCAAGACCCGTCAGGATGTTCACGACCGACCAGAAGATTACGGCCAAAGCCAGGGCAATCCGCGTTCCCACGGCATCCAGAAAGATTCCCCCGAGAAGCCACGTGATCGCATAAGAAATCTGGAATGCGCCAAGAATCTTAGCCAGGTCTGTGTGGCTCAGGTGATATTGGGCTGCAATCAGCGGCGACACAATGGAGAACGTTTGGCGGCTGATGTAATTCGTAACCGTGGAAAAAAACAGCGTCCAAACGGTCCACCACCGCACCCGCCCTGCGCTTCTGGGCGTCGGCTGTGACAGGCCCGTTTGCTGCGTGGCCTTCAATCTCATCTCGATTTGTCCTTTCATCGTCATTGACGGACGTAGTCGACGTTTTTGATCTTCGTGGGTGCGGCGATCGCCGAAATCGAATCGATATCGAAGTACTTGTATAAATCAAGGCAGAAGAGATCTGGCGCGAGGCGATACGGTACCGGCGCGTCGAGAAGATAACCCAGGCTTTTCATCGCGTGATGACTGGTGACCGCGGAGAATGCTGCAGGCTCCATGGCCGCGGCGACCGCGCCTATCACTGCGGTACGAATACCGTCTGTTTCCACTTGAACCTGCCGGCCGCCATCATTGGCGCGCAGCCAATTCGCAACCCCAACCAACTGCGCGGCCTCGAGGCCAAGCGGACGGTCGCCGACGGTGGCAACCAACATCTCCCAATCCCCCGGATTTGGCGCCTCCGGGCGAGCCGACCCAGTAAAGAGCAAGTCGAGGGCAAGGACTTGCTCCCCACGATTCACGTGTTCGGCAACCACCTCCCCAGCGGCCGCATAACCCTTGTCGTTCAAAACGATGGTCACTGGAGCATCGTCCGTAGCGCCGATCGCTTGCAGCCAAACTCCCGAAGCACTGAGCCCATTAGTGAGATCGAAACGATACGACAGCGTGCGAATCGTCATCCGCTTGGTGTTGCTGAACCTCCATGCATTCTCGACCGAAACCGATTTATAGCGGGTGACTTGCGCGAGCTTCTCCCGTTGCGGGGCGATCGATGCGCTGCGTGCTTCGCGATCAGACGGGACCGCGGGCCGGGCATTCGCAGCCGCTAGTTTCCTGGCCAGACCGACGATGGTCAGGTTGTCGGCCGGGATGCCGATGGCGAGCTCCTGCGGCGTCCTGATCTCGGTAGAACTGGGGATCTCATCGGGAACCGGGGGCAGATGAAAGTGCTCCTGGAAGAAGCGGTACGCCTGTAGCCGATTAAACAACTGGTAGTTATGCGTACCGGGATCACTGCTCTCGTACCAACCAAGGTCATCCGGTTTGCCGAATAGCTTGAAGAAGGGCCGCACCAGATCGTAAATGTAGGGCTTCACCAGGGCTGCCCGAAAGCAACAGTCGTCCTCGGCGTTATGGATAAGGAGCGTGGGCCGGGGTGCGCGCATGGCGACTAAGAAGGGATAGTCCTCATCTTGGGTGAGATCGGTGGCATTTTCTTCCACTTCGGAAGTGTCGTCGGGTCGAGTGATATTGGAGGGGAGAGCTCCGAAGCCGGCTACCTCCACGCTCACCGCGACTCGGGGATCCGTAGAGCTCAGCAAGATGGTCTGCCATCCGCCCCCGGAGAGGCCGGTCACTCCCAGCCGAGTGATATCGACCTGCGGCAAGCTAGCCAAGTAATCAAGGCCACGGCGCATGGAAAGGTAAAAGAAGCCCAGGGCGTTGGAACCCACCAGATCGAGAGAGGCCGCGTCGTCGTGCGCATCTTCTTTGCGTGCCAGCTCCCCGAACCCGACCCATCCGAGGCTTAGCGCGACGATGCCCCGCTTGGCAAAGTTGATGCAACGCTTCTGTTCGTACTCGGCTGCATTCCCCATCGGCTCATGGCCGATGACGTTCAGGATGGCGGGTACTCGCCCATTCATCTTTTCCGGTTCGTACAGAATGGCCGTCGCAGCGAAGCCGGGCACGATCTCATAGCGAAACTTTCGCACCCGGTAACCGTTGCCGCTTTCGATGACCCCGGCCTCCTGGAAGTTCGGGGAGGATTGGACCCATTCGTCAGGCCATCCATGAAAGGCGATGTCGTCTAAAATATGCTTCCGCAAGCGCTGCTCCTGGTTTGCCCAATCGCTCGCGCCCTTGGGGGATGGGAGCGGCGTGATGCGATGACTCAGGAATTGCTCCATCTGAAAGGCGCTCACATCCGCGGATTGCACTGGCTGCTTCAGCAGGCTTTGCAAAGTATCTGCGGTCGTCTGGCCATCCATGGTGGCTGCAGTCGTCAAAAGAAACATGGCTGCAAGGGCAATTGCACAATTCCGTCCACTTGCTTTCATTGATCTTTTCCCTCCCCCGGATTCAAGTCGCTGTTTACCTTGCGGTGGATAATCACCGCCAAGTGTTGCTACAGCGGTTTCACGATAGGTGTAGCCGGTGAAATGCTTCAGACGGGGCTCTTCACCGAGAAAAGCCCCACTTCTCAGAAGGCGGAGCGGACACAGTAATCGTGAACCGCTCCAAAAGCAGCCCTCGAAACTCGGAGAGCTTATGGCTGCGATCAGACTGGGTGATCGAGAATCTCTTCTCTCCTGGGATCCCAGTACAGTCTCTTGCCGCTCCAATACGACTGTGCAGCCATGATGATCACGATGGCGTGGGAAAAACCATGGTCCACTGTGGCATTTGGCTCTTTACGCGCCTGCATTGCAGTAAGCCAGTTCATCAGATGATTTGCGTCGTCGTCATCCGGACCGTTCGAATCAGGGGTAGGCGCACCCGAAACGTGCACCACCTCCTCATGGTCGTTCGTTGGTGACGCAATGGGAATCTGAGTATAAACAGGTCCCGAATCGCTAGGAGCGAACTCGTCTCGGCCGCCTTCGGTACTGACAGTAAAGAGTGACGCACCTTCGCCACCGTAGTTAGCTATGGTGCCATCGCGTCCTTGAATACGTGAAAAACTCCGGTAACTATTTCCAAAAGTGGTCTTATATGTATAGAGAAACCCCTTAGGGTAGGTAACCGCTGCAACACAGGTATCCGGATTTTGACGTCCATCATTCCAGGCGAAGATGCCGCCGTTCGCCACAACACTCTCTGGATATGCCTCATCTGTCCAGAGGTGCACCAAGTCGCTGCCATGGCTCATCCACTGGTCGAAGATCCCCGAGGAATAATCCTTGTACAGCCGAAACTCCAAATAGACATGGGGATCGAATGGTTGGTAGGGCTTGCCCAGCAACCAGCGATTCCAATCGGTATCTTCTTCCCGCAGCCTGGACGGGCGATCATAGAGCCATTTCTTCCACTCCATGCTCCGGTCTTGTTCCATTTGGGCGGAATTGCCAGTATCCATCTCTACGAATCTCCAGCGCTCCTCGTTCACATTCCACTCCTGCTCAATGTGTACGATCTTGCCGATGCGGCCGGAACGGATGATATCTCGAACCGCGAGTTGATAAGGCTGGCTGCGGTGCTGCGAACCCATTTGGACAACCTGCTTCGACGCCTTCACCGCGTCGCGAGCCGCTTTGGCTTCGGATAATACATTGGCAAAAGGCTTCTCCACATAACAATCCTTACCCGCCTGGACCACCTCGGTGCATAGCTTGGCATGCTGAAAATCGCCGGTGGCGATCATCACCCCATCGATATCCTTACGTGCCAGCATCTCTTCCGAATATTTGTAAGATTGTGGGTTGTGCTTGAATGCCTCCTTCACCTGAGCTGCGCGCCGATCTCGCGCTAAGCTCCAGATATCGCAGACCGCAACTGTTTCCACCGGCATCTGTTTTGCAGCGAGCTGCACCATGCGAACATGACCATGACTTCGTGCTCCACATCCAAGTTGACCCAGCCGGATACGATCATTTGCCCCCAGAACACGAGCATAGGAACGAGCATCCATCCCAGTGGCAAGCATAGCCGCCCCGGCTTGCTTCACAAATGCCCGGCGGTCGATCCTCTCGTCTGCCTTGTTTGTCATATACCCTCTCTCACTTCTTAACTCTCTAGGCATTTCTGTTCCGAAATGCTCTATCCGAGATGCTGCAACATCCTCACGTCAGTCGGATGCCAACAACTCATCCAATTCCATCTTCTAGCCTCAACGGTTTGCCAGGCATTCAATGTCGTTTCGGTGGAAGAGGACTTCGAATAGCATGAATCTTTCTTGACTAGTTCGGTCGGGATAGTAGAGTGCTGCGGACGCTGGGCTGGTTTGGCAATACGCTTGAAGATTACTTCTACTGCCTGCTCCCCCAATTGCTCGAGAAGGTCACGGATTATAGTTAGCCCAGGACATAGCCACGCACCAACGGTGTCGTCACAGCCCCTGACGCTAATGTCTTCCGGGATTCTTAACCCTACGTCTCGCAATACCTTATAAACGCCGAGCGCGGTGTGATCATTGCTGGCAAAAATCGCGGTGCCAACCTTACGGCGATGCAGCAGCACCAAGCCCTCCTTAAGTAATATTAAGAAGTTAAGAAGTTACACGTTTCACTGGAAAATATTCAAGAAAATATATTGATCATGGAGAAATTTTACCAATTATAGAGATATTTTGCTTAAAAATATTGACATGTTCATGCCAGGGCGTTAGTCTTCTTTCTGAAATTCGATCCCGCAACCGCGCAGAGAGTTACCTTCGGGGTCTACGGCAGCGGAGTTCCAGATAGAAAGTATTTGTTCTAAATACTTGGCAATCGAGGAGATAGGGGCCGAAACTCTTGCCTCCGTTATCTTGACGTGAATTCATTCATGCTCAAAAACATTCTTCCGCTCCTTATATGTCTTCTGCTGGCTCCCGCCGCCAGCGCAGGCTCACGGGAAATTCCTTCTGTGAATGGGCCACTGACGATCGACGGTTTGGTGGACGAAAATATCTGGAAACAAGCGACCGCTCTTCCTCTGCAAGCGACCGGCTACGGCGCAGCGTTTCCGCAGGGCGGAGAAACGCGCGCTCTGGTTCGTGGCCGCTATTTGTGCCTTAGTGCATGGCTTCCCGAGACCGGGCGGGTTGTCGCGCGATCCACGGGCGAGAATCCCGATTGGTGGCGGGAGGACTTGATCATCTGGACCGTTCACTTCCGTGATTTTGCCACTACGCTTACCATTACTATCAATCCACTCGGTGCTTATCGGGTTGATGTCAGTAGCCTTCCGCACAATTGGCCAGATCGACCATTGTCGGAATCGGTGCTCGGCCCAGGTTACTTTTCCGCTAACTACGTCGATATCCGTCGCCTTCCGCAGAAATTGGCGGAACCGCTGCTCGTCTCAGCCGCAGTCGAAAAAAACGCGTGGAGTGCTGAACTCGCGATTCCGATCAGTGACATAGCGAATGTCGGTTCGCTCTCGGCCGAGAGGGTTCGTGTACCCAGGCCGGATGCCCCCGAATTGCGATGGTATTGGCCAGGACCAGCTCCGGGCATGGCCTTCCTGCTACCCGCCGGCGATGCTTCGCTAGAACCCCCGGCCGTCGTCAGAAAAAACTGGGCGTCGCCAACGGTAAGCGCGGTCGCAATGCCATCCGCTTCCAGTGCATTAGCCGCTGCGTTGGCCTCCATCCCAACCAACGTTTGGAATGTTTCAGAGCGGAAAACGCTCGAAGTCGACCAGATGTGGGAAAGGAACCTGGCTGATCGAGTGAAAGATGCAGCTCTCGCCGAAGGTCACGAATGGGAAACGGTTCACTCGCTGGCCGATTGGAAAAAATTTCGCGACCCCAAAATAGCCGCGCTCAAAGCTTCTCTCGGAACTTTTCCGGAGCGTATAGCGCTTCGGACTTCCGTTACCCGAAGGCTCGATTATGGCGATGGCTTCGTTCTCGAAGATCTCATCTATGAAAGCCGCCCGGGCCTTGTCGTCACCGCGAACCTCTATCTGCCGTCGAAGATCGAGGGCCGCATTCCCGCCATCGTCGTGGTCCACAGTGAGCATGCCCCGAAGGTGCAAATGGATCTGCAGGATCTCGGTATGACTTGGGCTCGAGCCGGTACGGCCGTGCTGATCATGGATCAGCTCGGTGCAGGGGAGCGAATTCAATCGCAACCCTGGATCCGGGAGAGCTATTTCTCGCGAATTGCGATGGGAGACCAACTCTACCTTGTGGGCGAGAGCCTCATGAAGTGGATGGTTTGGGATCTGGAGTGTGCAATCGATGTCCTGTACGAGCGGCCCTACATCGATCCCAAGCGCATCGTGATGTTGGGCGCGGTCGCAGGTGGCGGCGATCCTGCCGCTGTCACCGCCGTGCTCGATGACCGCGTCGCGGCTGTCGTCCCGTTCAACTTTGGGGAAGCCAGCCCTGAAGGCCATTTCACGACCGGACCGCGCCCCTACGATGCAGAGATCGCAAACCCCGGTTGGGGTGGAGGCGACCCAGATGACTCGACCCGCGGCCTCCGGTTGAGCGTCGCCCGCCAATTCTTTCCCTGGTTGATCAACGCTTCAGTTGCTCCTCGTGGTTTCATCTTCCCCTTCGAGCTGGGCTGGCCAAACGGCGTCGAGAATGAGCCAGTTTGGAAGCGGTACCAAAAAGTATTCGAGCTATATGGTCAGCGGGACCACCTCGGGGAGGTCGATGGTTTCGGTCCTTTCCCCGGTCCCGGTGAGGTCGAAAACGTTGGCGTGCAGCATCGCGCAAAGATGTATCCCATTCTCAAACGTTGGCTCGATATTCCGGTTCCACCAGATCAATATCACAATCCGCGTCCCGAAGCAGATCTGATGTCCCTGACACCACAGGCTGCCGCGGAACGAAGACCTAGAACCGTTAGCGCACTCGCTTTTGAAATTGCGGAAACGCGCCTGGCGCAGGCGCGCGCATCACGCGCTTCTCTCTCGGCATCCGAGCGGTTGCGGACCCTGCGCGCCTCGCTGCATGAGAAACTCGGGGATATCGATCCGGCACCAAAGGCTCGCGCGCGAACCATCTGGACGAAGCAATTCTCGGGACTTCCAGTCGAGGCGATCGCACTCGACACGGCTCCCGGCATCAGCGTCCCGCTGTTCTTGATTAAACCTCAAGCTGCCCCTGCGTCGCATTTGCCCGTTGTCATTGCATTCGCACAGGGCGGCAAGGAGGCGTTCCTCACCCGGCGGGGCAGCGATATTGAAGCGTTACTGGGACGCGGGGTGGCCGTCTGTCTGGTCGATGTGCGAGGAACCGGAGAGACTGCCGCGCTTAGTTCCGTTGCCGCGGGCGACGAGTCGAGCACGCCATCATGGCAGAACGCTTCCTCCGCGACATCGCTGGCGGCAACTGAATTAATGCTGGGCGCAACCGCGCTAGGACAACGTTTGAAGGATGCCCGAACGGTGGTTCACTATCTAATGAACCGTGCCGATATCGATTCGAAGCAATTGCTTCTTTGGGGAGATTCATTCGCCGCGACAAACCCGCGCGAAGGATTGCTCGATCAGAGCGTCGGCCAGCAGGCCGGTCCTCAAATAATCCAGCAACCGGACCCGCTGGGCAGTCTCCTGGCCTTGCTCACCGCCCTCTACGAAGATGATGTCCGCGCCGTCGCCGCGCGTGGCGGCCTGGTTTCTTACCTTTCCGTTCTGCAGGATCGTTTCAGCTACGTGCCGGAGGACGCCATCGTACCCGGCATTCTCGAGACTGCGGATATTAGCGACATCGTCGCTGCGCTGGCCCCGCGTGCCGTGCTGCTCGAAGGTTTCGTTGATGCACGCGACCGCGGGCTGACGGAACCGGAAGTGGACCTGGAACTCCGGCCGGGCTTAGGAAAGGCTCAATCTGTCCCGTCGCGACTGATCGTGCGCGAGCGTTCCAGTTCAGCTGGACTCGCCGACTGGCTTGACGGACAACTGTCGCGCTAAAGCATTCTTGCTTTTGGTGAAAGCGAGAAAACAATGACCGCCCCTGGCTAGCTGTCTCGCCAGATCACAGTAATCGTTAAAAATGCTCTAGCATCGGGATTGATTCGGTAATCGTTGCGGCAAAGGAGCGATCTATGCGCTATTTGATCTTTGGTTTTCTGCTAACTATCTCTGCCGCAGCGCAGATAGCGCCGTTGGTTGTCGACGGTAAATTAAACGACCCCATTTGGGCAGAGGCTACACCGGTAAAGCTCATCCCATCCGATGAGGGAGGGCCCAGTGCCTCCGGAGGCGAGATCCGCGCCCTCGTTGCCGGCCGCTACCTATATATCTCCGCGCATCTCCCTGAGCCCACCGGCCGTTTCGTCGCGCGCTTGACCGGCCGCAATCCGAGCTGGGAGGAAGAGGATGCCCTGCGCATCCGCGCCGGCGCCAATGACGGTGATACCGATCGAATCGTACAAGTGAACCCTTTGGGAGCCTATTCGGTCGAACAGGCCGTTCATGTTATCTATCGAAGTCACCCAGAGGACCCGTATGTGGATGAATGGGAACGATCCGTCCTCTATCGGGACGCTGATAAATTTCTCGTCGCGACCTCGCGCAGCGCCACCGAATGGGACGCGGAAGTGGCGATTCCACTGAACCAGTTGAGCGCGCCCGAATCGGAGAATATCTACCTAAGTGTTGAGCGGATTCGCGCCACGCGATCCGGATCGCCACGCGAGCGGTGGCATTGGCCTGAGTATGGCCCGGCGGCGAAAATACCGGTCACGAAATCAGTTAAATGGGACGACCCTGCGCCCGCGTTGCAATCGGCCATCGTGGGAAATCAGGAGCCTGCCATAGAGGTTGGCCGACGGTCGTCACTGCCGTCGCTTGACAGCTGGTGGAACGATCCGGCATGGGCGGATGTGCCGTCGCTGTCCCTGCTCCGGGATGAGCAGAACGCCCGTCGTCCACGCTTCCCCACGCTCGTGAAGTTGCTGCAAGACGGCCACACATTATCCGTGATCGCGAAAAGCACCGAACTCGATCGCATCGTGGCTGGTGTGACCGAGAACGATGGCCCCGTCACCGAAGACGACAGTTTCCAGCTCTACCTCGCTAGCTCTGGATCGTCTTACGCCGAATTTGCGGTCAACGCGACTGGATATCTGCTCGACACCATGGGCTTCGCCGGTGGGGAGCGGCAGTCCCAACCGCGGGAGTGGACAAGCGGCGCCCGCGTTGCTATCCACCGGGCGGAAGGCTCATGGGAGGCTCGGATGGACATTCCACTCGAGCCCGTCGCAGCGGCATTGGGCGAAACGTCGATACCGGCGGAATGGCGAATTCTGCTCATGCGCTTCCGGCCCGCGCGCGATGGCGAACCGGCAGAATCGAGTGTTTTGCCCGTGATCGAGAGTAATACGGCTCTCTGCCCGGCGCGCTATAGGCGCATGACTCTGGCCGATCGAGATATTTCTGCCTCGACGGAGGTGGTCTCCCTGCCTGCGCCCGCAGAGTTCGAAACTCGTGTGCTCTCGCCTGCTCAACGCAAAGAATCCAATCTTTCGGAGATGCTTTTGCAGGAGATTCAGGGCCGTGTTCTCAAGGTCCTCGAATCGGAAAAGCATGATCGCGATCAGCTGCGAACTCAAAAAGATTGGGAACGATTTCGTGATCTGCGCATCCACGCGCTCGCTGATGCCATAGGGCACTTTCCGGAGCGCACTGCGCTCGAAACGCGCGTTATCAAGAGATTCGAGGGCGAAGGCTACGAGCGGGAGGATTTGGTCTACCAAAGCCGGCCGGGATTCTGGGTCACCGCCAATCTCTACTTGCCCTCCAATCCCAAAGGCCGGATGCCGGGAATCGTCATCGTCCACAGCCAGCACCGGCCAAAGTCGCAAGCAGAATTGCAGGATATGGGGATTTTATGGGCACGATCCGGATGCGCCGTCTTGATCATGGATCAGATCGGGTACGGGGAACGCCTTCAAACTTATCCTTGGAATCGCGACAGCCATAACTTGCTCTCCGTTACCGATATGCAGCTCTCCCTCATCGGCGAAAGCATGATTAAGTGGAGGGTCTGGGACGTCATGCGTAGCGTGGATCTGTTGATCGCCCGTAGCGATATCAATCCTGAACAGATCATCCTGCTGGGGGCAGTTGCGGGAGGCGGTCCAGTGGCTGCGGTCACTGCTGCGCTCGATCCCCGCATCGCCGCCGTTGTTCCATTCAATTTCGGGGAAGCGGAACCGGAACAGAGCGCTCAGAGCGCATTCCCGGGGCTGGCCGATCCGGGTATCAACGAGTGGCATGAAGCCGGAACTCTGCCCGGTAGTATTGCACACCAGTTGTTTCCATGGATTATCGACGCCTCCGTTGCCCCTCGTCGTTTCATTTATTCCTACGAACTCGGGTGGAACATCACGAATGAGCCTGCATGGAATCGCTATCAGAAAATTTTTGATTTCTATTCGGCGAAAGATCATCTCGGAGAGGCTCATGGTTTTGGTCCTTTCCCTGGGCCCGGAGAGGCTGCCAATATTGGACCGTCGCAGCGTCAGACCATCTATCCCTATCTCAAACGCTGGTTCAACATTCCCGCCCCTCTTCAGGAACCGGATGACCGCCGTCCCGAGTCCGAACTGCAAAGCCTGACGCCCGCGATTGCTTCCCAGCTCAGGATGGAAACCGTGCATCATCTCGCTGCGGTTGTGGCTGCATCCGAGTTGCGCACTGCGAGGTCCGAAATGGCAAAAATGTCCCCGCAAGACCGGCGCCGCCGGCTGCAGAAGCAATGGGCGGCGAAGCTGGGTGATGTCGAACCCAACCAGTCTCCTCAAGCCACGTCGGGTTGGAAAAAACAGTGGCGGAATGCAACGGTGGAAGCGCTTACCTTGGAGGTGGAGCCCAGCATTATTGTCCCAATGCTTCTCGTCCACCCTTCAACAAATAGCGCCGCGCGCCGGCCCGTGGTGATTGCGGTAGCAGAAGGAGGGAAAGAGAGATTCATCGGCGAACGCCCTGATGAAATCGAAGCGCTGGTCGATGCGGGCATTGAGGTTTGCCTACCTGACATGCGCGGTACGGGCGAGACATCCCCCGATTCGGACCGCGGTCCTTCGACCTTCGTGCCCCGGACAATCTCCAACCAGGAGATGGCTCTTGCTTCAGTGGAAGAGATGCTCGACGAAACCTTGCTCGGCAAGAGGCTAAAGGATCTTCGAACGGTCATCGCCTACCTCGGGACGCGGCGGGAGATCGACGCAACACGTCTGGCGCTATGGGGCGACTCCTTTGCGGAGGTGAATCAATCGCCCTGGGTGGTGGATGAAACGCCGGCCTGGCGCGTCGGCCCCACCATTCAGCACCAGGCAGAGCCCCTCGGAGGGCTGTTGGCGATATTGGGAGCCCTGTACGAAGATCGTGTGCGTGCTGTCTCCGTGAGGGGCGGGCTAATCGGCTATGCATCTATTCTCGATGATGCCTTCTCCTACGTGCCTGGCGACGTGATCGTCCCTGGAATTCTCGAAGTGGGCGATCTTCCCGATGTCATGGCAGCGATGGCACCGCGCTCGTTACTGGTGCAACGCCCGATCGACGGAAAGAACGGCATTTTGCCGGCAAGTTCTCTTCGCAGCTCTCTGGCACCGGTTATCGACGCATATCGCACGTCGCCGGACCGCTTGGAAGTGCAACCCGATGGCATTTCGGGTCACCTTTCGGAATGGTTGCGCACGCAGTTGAGCGAAACGCCGGAAGGCAGCGGCAGCCCTGGAAAAAAGTCGAATTAGGTTCTCATTTGCATGCGTTGATTTGGCGCCTCTAATCGGAGGTCGGACACTCTTAAGCGACGCCGACTGGCAAATGAGCCTCCAATCAGCAATCGGAAATCCGGCCACGCGCATAAGCGTTAGTTGGGACGGCGTGAGTGGAACCAGCACCTATTGCCGAGTGATGAGTGCAGCACAACGGGGCGCGGCTGCCGGAGCTAGGCCCTTCAATTGGGAGATGGGCGACTTTATCAAGGCGGGCGCCTTGGCAGCACCAGCTTCATAAATCGCGCTCCAATCGGCGATCGCACCTTCAATGAGCATAATCGAAAATGCAAGAAGAGCGAGCGCGCCGGTGCTTGCGCAACTTCGGCGATTTTGTCCATGTCGCGCCACTCAGCGGCGATAATGTACTACGTTTTCTGCGCTTCGCCACCCAGCATGCAAGCGAAACAGCCTCGGTCGACGTTGACAGTCTGCAGCCCTTCGCCCCCTTCGCGGACGCGTACCTTGTTGGGAACATCGGCGATACCAGACGGCGTCATCGGCATCGATGCAGATGCCGTCAGGGACACCGTCTCCGAGGTCAGCCCACACGCGCCGGTTCGACAGACTTCCGTCGGCGGCGATGGTAAACGCGGTCAGCTTCTTACCAATGTGACTCGGCGACGATCAAGGTCGAATTGTCGGGCGTTATGGCCATGCCATTGGGGAAGGCGATGCCGTCGGCCACTTGCCGAAGCGAGCCATCGGAGGTCAGCACGGTGATTCCCTCGCCGCCGTTGATGTAGACATTGGGAGACGGAGCGACTCGAACCCCCGCAGGTGTTAGCCCGTAAAACGGTCTAGCAAATTCAGCTTGTCCTCTACCGGCATCAGATCAGTTCGGGTTTGCCGACTTCCATGTAAGTCTCGCCGTGCGCACACGCCTCCTCGACAGCTCAGCGCGATACAGCAATTAGAAATTTGTGCATTCGTGGTTACGCTACTCGGCCCGAAGTCGATTTTTTGATTGCAAATTCCGGCAATGTTATCGTGTCTGTGCTCATACATCGTTGGGTAGACTCGTTGCGTAGATCTTGTTTTTCTGGGCGTGAACAGTCCATCGGGCACAATCCACATGAACATACTTGATCTCGTTGTCGGCAAACCCATCCGGACCAGTGACGAACGCGCCGAGCAGATCGGCCCGACGCAGGGCATTCCGATCTTTGGTCTCGATGCGCTCAGTTCCGCTGCTTATGGCCCGGAAGCGGCCCTCAGCCTACTTATCCCCCTCGGCTTGCTTGGCATTCGTTATATCGTACCGATTAGTGCGGCTATCATCACCCTGCTGGTGATCGTGTACTTCTCCTATCGCCAGACCATTGCCGCCTATCCCTCCGGCGGCGGCTCCTATACCGTGGCACGATTCAATCTGGGAGCGCCTGCCAGTTTGCTTGCCGCTGCCGCGCTGCTTGCAGATTACATTCTTACGGCCGCAGTGGGTATTTCCGCGGGAGTGGGGGCTCTGGTCTCGGCCGTTCCATCCTTGCTGTCGCACACCGTTTCTCTCTGCGTGGGCATTCTGATCGTCATCACCATTCTAAATCTGCGCGGCGTGCGCGATGCGGGTAGTGCTTTCGCCGTGCCTACTTATCTGTTTGTCGGCACCCTTCTCATAACGATCGTCGCCGGTGTTCTTCGCGTTTTCCTCAGCGGGGGGCATCCCACGCCGGCGGTTGCTCTTCCACCTCCTCCGCCCATGACAGTAGCCGTCAGCTACTGGCTGCTGCTGAAGGTTTTCGCCAGCGGGTGCACGGCCTTGACCGGCGTGGAAGCCGTCAGTAACGGGGTGAAGGCTTTCCGCGAGCCCACCGTGAAAAACGCCCAGCGCACTCTCACGGTTATTATTTTTCTCCTGGCCGTACTGCTGGCGGGGATCTCTTATCTCGTCAAGGCTTACGGAATCGCCGCAACCGATCCCGGCCAGCCCGGCTACCAGAGCGTTCTTTCCATGCTCACCGCCGCGGTTTTCGGCAAGGGCTTTTTTTACTATCTGACTATCGGTTCTATCCTTGTCGTTCTCTCGTTGTCCGCCAACACCGCTTTCGCTGATTTTCCGCGTCTCTGCCGCGCCATCGCGCAGAATAACTATCTCCCGCACGTCTTCGGCTATCGCGGGCGCCGGCTCGTCTACACCTACGGCATCGTCGTCCTAGCCATACTCTGTGGCGGCGTTCTCATCCTTTTCGGCGGTGTCACCGACCGGCTCATCCCGCTCTACGCTGTCGGAGCGTTTCTCGCCTTTACGCTTTCGCAGGCCGGCATGGTTATTCACTGGCGAAAAAATCGTGGCCCGAATTGGCTAAAGAGCGCCCTCGTTAACGGACTAGGTGCCCTCGTCACCGGCACTACTACGTGCGTCGTGCTGTTGGCGAAATTTGTGGAAGGCGCCTGGATCACCCTGCTCTTCATTCCCTTAATGATTGTTTTCTTCGCCATTGTCCGGCGTCACTACCACTCCGTGAAAATGCTGACCTCTTGCAAGGTTCCTGTTGACGCGGCCGGTCTCAGTCAGCATCCCATCGCGGTAATCGCCATCGACCGCTGGAGCAACATCACCCGTCAGGGAATCGAATTTGCCGCCCGGCTTTCCCCCGAAGTGATCGCCCTGCACGTCGAGCCCAACGAGCACTCCGAATTGCTTCGCGATGATTGGGAGCAATACGTTGAGCGACCTTTCCGCGCGGAAGGGAAGGAGCCGCCCCAACTCCAAGTCCTGCCTTCACCCTACCGCTTTATCGTCATTCCTGTCGTCCAGTTCGTTCTCGATCTTTCAAAGAAACATCCCGATCGCAGCATTATTGTGGTCATACCGGAACTTGTGGAGGACAGATGGTACGAATATTTCCTCCACAATCAGCGAGGCCGGCTTCTGGAATGGGCGCTTCTCGCCCGCGGCAATGAGCGCATCTTCACAGTGAGTGCCCCCTGGTATATCGGGCAACGAACCTGATTTGAGCGATTGCTTACCACGTTGGCGGCTCGGATGACTTCCGGTTTGCCGACTAAGCGCAACTTGCGTGGCAAGCGAGGGAAGGTACGTTCATAGGTGCAGAGATGCTCTAGTGGCCGCTTGAGAGTGGGCTTACGGTGCGACCACCGAAGCCAATCTCCATGGTCGTGTCTTTTGGAAAGGAGATATTGCGACCTCGACCAAGAAAGTTTGTATAGATGGATCTGCTTCCGCCGTAGGCGCTCATCAGAATGGCTAGGGTATGAGAGCGAACCGCGAGCCCCACGGCAATGCCCACAAGCCTGAAGGCCGTGGCTCCTCCCGCAGCCGGACCGGCGTCTCCAACGTCGTTTTTCCCGCCTTGACCGACCAACGCCAGGCTGACCGAAAGGCCGGTTGTTATAAATCGCGATTTCGGACTGGTCGCTTTTGCGCCACCCTCCGGATCAAGACTGGCGTTATCGCCCTGGCCACTTTGCATGCCTTCGATAGTCGTGTCCGCTCTCACGGATGATCCGTTCGGCAGAACCAGGTCATGAAATGCGATGCGAAGCGCGCCGTTGCGCTTCAGACGGCGAGCCGATCTCACCTGCAACACCGATCCCTCGAGTCGCGCTCCCTGCGGCAGAATCAGGCGATCCCCATCGAATAGCGGCTTGGAGACCAAGGCCTCCACAGGCGCGCCAAACTTCGTCGTGGAGGAATCGAGCGGCGTAAGCAGAGAAGCGCGTACCAGGCTCCCCGGCGGCGGCAGAGTACCGACGGCCTGAAACGCTTCTTCTTTGCGGGACTCGTCCCCGAACTTCAGCGGCTCCTGTAATTCCGCGTAATAAAGAGTTCCCGCATCGATGTATTGGGGATGAACGGGAAGTTGTGCGATTCCGATCCGCAACGCGCGGTGCATTTTTCCAGGCTGTTTTACTTGCGACATCGCCTGCTTCCATTGCTGCTTGGCCTCGTACATCTTGGGTGACAAAGGGTTCTTCGCGCGCGCGCCGTTTGCCGAACTCGAGTCCACCAATCGGATGACCTGTCCAGAGCCGGGGACTACCGCGACCCGCAAGGGCACGTGTCTGCCGTCCGCAAGCACAACATCGTCAAACGCAACCTCGATAGGTCGCGTCGGCGTAAAGTCGGCATTCAGGATCGACAGAATGAGCCGCTTGCCGCCAGCGCCGCCGATCCTTGCGATGTGCCCGTTCACTTCGGCACCCGCAGGCAAAACCTGCTGATCGAATGCGTACACCGACTGCATCAGTCGCGCGTGGATGGTTTGCCCGACCTTTTTTACACGCACCTCGCGATCAAGGGCAATCTGGAGTGGCGCTCCCGCCGGCACAGAAAGAGCGATGGTCCGCACCGCAGGCACGTCGGTCGAAGAGTTCGCGGCAGGACGTGTCTGCAAGGTCTGCGTGTTTGCCTCGATTGCGGCAAGCGCTACGAGCAGTACAGCGCAGAAGATTCGGGTTCCGCTCATGATGCATCCATCCTGTTGCTCGATCCCTCGAGGGCCATAGCTTCCAGGGGGGTAAGCTTGCGAGGTGATCAGACCCAATGCGACGAAACAGGCCGAGAAAAGCGCTGAATGATTCCTTGCATCCGAACACCCTAGGTTGTCACGTACAGTGACAAATGACATAAACAGGATAGCAGGCGCTCGTTAAGTCAAGGTTAAGCAACCGTATAAGAAGGGGCCCTCGTGAATCACGGGCTACCCTTCTATTAGTCTTGTAGGGTAAGGTTTGCCGACCACTCGGGAGTTAGACGAATTACTTTGCCCTTCGCGTTAGACAGGAGCAATGCCTTGTAGTCTGGCCAAATCCATTCACGTGCAGGCATGCGCATACGTGAAAAATTCAGCGAAATTTGGGTCGGATGTCGAGTACCCCGGATTTCGTAATCGTAATACTTAAGGTTGGACGCTCTTGGGCATCGCCTCGCTGTCAGCGGCTTGGCCCAGCAGCGGGATTTTCCGAATGACTGGCGGTGCCACTGTCAGGACTTCGGCAATTTGATTTGCGTGTGTGCCTCGCAGGCCCAGTTTCGATTCAGATTCTCATTCGCACTAACGGCCCGTGAAACTGGCCGCCGTAGATGTCTGTGTCCGCCACATCGCCGGAGAATGTCTTTCGCGGAATCGAGAGTTTCAGAGCCAGAATCTGTTCTATGGCAAAAAAGCGAACTTCCTGTTCCTGCAGACCATAAAGCTCCGCAACGCTGCGGGCGGATAACTTACCAGATTGGAGCACCAAGTCGTAGCCGCTGCGGTCCTTGAACATGATGTCGAACGTCAATTCAAATGGTCCCGCATTCTTGCTGCGTATCAGTTTGGTGTATTCCCACAGCTCTGCCATCAGTAGTTTCTCCTCCGAATAGACCTATTGATGCAAAATCTTCATAAATTCTCGAAAGTCATTTTGAACGGAGCACAAGCATTCTCAAGCTCCCACACGTGATTAATACAGAATTGGTAAACAGGGCCAACATCGATTACCGGAGGAGAAAATGGAAACGCAAAATTGCTGATCAGGCCTTGCCATTCGGGAATGGGATGATGCAAACCCGTGTGCGACAAAACCAATGCAAGCTCTGCCGCTTCCCGCTGAGAACGCGCGACGACGTCGATAATCAGCCCGATCTCATGACCGGAGATTTTGTCACAAGGCTCCAGCTGTCCGAGGGAACCGTTCCGGCCGTATACGCGAAATTGGAAATCATATTCGCCAGGTTTCAACTTCAAAGTTTCTTGTACTTTACGCTCGACCACGGTTCTCAGGCTTGAAAGGAAACTGTCCAATTGTCCGATCAGCAGCGGATCTCGAACTCCAGCAATCACGATCGAACGGTAACCCACAAGAGTGGCGCCTTCCACCCGAACGGTGTATTTGTCTGCTGGTATGAACGTACTGCCGGTAACTCTGACCGCGCGATCACTGATCGCTTCATAGCGTGCGTGGCTGGTGTCTAGAGACCCGCCTGACTCCACCAAGCGATAAGGGTCGGCGTTTTCATAAAGAGTATGCGCGATTACCGATTGCGGCGTGCATCGAAGTTCTGGGTTCGGAGGTTCAACAGTGAACCCACCCCCGTCCATTTCAATGGCCATACAATCCGGGTACAAACGTTGTGCCGTACTTGCCGCTCCGCATTCAAGAATCTTTCCAGCGTGAAACGCCACCGCGTGCGGTATTCCATTCAGAATCGGCAGGGCCGCATAGATCGCGACATCACTGCACCTTCCAGCTATGACTACTTGCGCTCCTTTCTTGAGCGCGCATTGGATGGGTTCGATTCCCATCATGGCGACGAAGCGTTCAGCGTTTCGTATAACGCTCTCGTTCAAGGGAGGGGCGGGGGACAACGGACGAATCTTTCCCTTGCTGAGGCCGTCGAGTAACTCATCTTTTTCCAGCTCACTATCTATTTGCGCAAGAAGGAAGTGCCACTGATGCTCCCGAGCAAGCTCGCGGATGATATCAACTGTCCACTGAAGGTGAGGAGATCCTCCGGCCATGCCAGCAGTTCCGATGATGACAGGAATACCGGCGGCAAGCCCTTCCCGGAGCATGATGCGAAGATTTCTCTTTATACCCTCGCGTGGACCGCGTGGCTTGCCGGAGCCCAGATGATAGGGCCCCGAATCCGTGCTGCCCGCGTCACAACCTACAAAATCAGCGCCCTGCTGGACTGCGCGAACCAGACTTTCTTCGCGAAAGCCAGTACTAAGATTCCCCGTGGCGGCAATGGCTCGTACTTTTTTCAAAGTATCTTCCTATCACTCGCGCTACCCGCCGGCTGTATCAGCCGAGGGGGCGCTCAGATTTTTGATCAGAGTATCAATGCACACATACTTAGTAGTTCAAAGGGTTGAAAGTTTATCCAAAATATAAACTCGAAGGTGATCAATGTGCTGCTCCATGGCCACGCGTGCAGCTTCACCATCCCGGAGCAGCAGCGCATCAATGACCGCCAGATGTTCATCAATCACTTGAGATCGGCGCTCGGGTACTCGCATAAATAATCTGGTTCGTTTCCCGAGATTTTCAATTATGGATAACAACACGGGATTTGAAGCTGCTTCCGCAATAAGTTCGTGCAGTTGGCGTCCTAGACTATTCGGGTCAGTGCCGGCCGACTGAATTCCGCGTTGAACGGCGACCATCTGCTGACGTATTCTGTGCAACTCGTCAAAGGAAATTCGTGAAGCAGCCCTGCGTACAGCTTCACCTTCAAGAAGCCGTCTTACATTCAAAATATTCAAAAAATCCGCGGTGGACATGGGAGAAACCACCAACGTTCCCGCGTTCTGTCGCGTGATGAGCTTTTCGCCTTCCAGTCGCCGAATGGCTTCTCGTAACGGCGTCCTGGAAACTTGCAACTGTTCCGCAATTCGACGTTCCATAATCACATCGTTAGGTCGCAGCTCCCCGGAAATTAGTATCTTCAACAAACCTTGATAGGCAGCTTCCGAGCGAGAGGGTTCCTGCTCGCTATACGTCACGCGGGTGAGAGTGGGAGCCGCGATTCCGGAGGTGCTCGATTTCGCTGAATGCACTTGTCGGCTTTTCCTACTCTTCAGCACCGTCGAAAGTCTGGCGCTACCGTTTCTAGGCATCGAATTGTTCCTCTCGCTAGAAGTCTACTTTAACCGAAGTTCTTATGTTATGCCACAAATAGTCACATGGTATACCACTTGCACTCCAATCTCGCCATGTGCTACGATTCGTGACGTTTTGCGGGTCGTGGGTTCGACAATCGAGTCAACCGCCCGGTTGACTATCCGAAGGGGTTCGATTCAACCAATGAAGCCGATCACTCTGTTTAGATTCCTTTGCGGTTTAGCAAGTGTGCTGCTAGCGACAATCGCGATGCACGGAGAAACTCCGTCGCCGCTCCAACTGAGTGCGCACTGGAAACTGCCCTCGGACCTTCATGGACATTTCGACCACTTCGCAGTGGATGTGGCGGGACACAGGCTATTTGCCACTCCCGAAGACTATCAAGCAGTTCTCGTCTTCGACACTCGCACGGGCAAGCTAATTCATACCGTTAAAGGAATTCAGCGGCCTCACGCAATTCTTTTTCGAGAAGATATAAATCGCTTGTACGTAACGGATGGTGAAGCGGCGGAGTTGAAAGTCTTCGACTCGAATACTTATGCGCCAATTCAGACCATAAAGCTTCTCGAGGACGCGGACGGTATCACCTATGATGCGTCGACCAAGCTTCTCTACATCGTTAACGGTGGAGTAGACGTGCACACTGCCGCGCATCTGACGATCGTAGACACAACTGCCCTGACGAAAGTCGGTGAAATCCTTCTGGGCGACGACACGCTTGAGGCTATGGCGATTGATAAAGCCTCCGGAAATGTCTACGTAAATAGCCGAGACAAGATTCAGATTGATGTTGTGAGCTTAAAAGACCATGCACTGGTCACTCAATGGAAAATGACGGGAGTCGACCACTGCGATGCCATGGCTTTCGACAACAGCAATAATCGGCTTTTTTCGGGATGCAGGAACGGAAGCATCGTTGTTCTAGATACCAAGACGGGAAAGCAACTTCAGGCGCTCCCGATTTCCAAGGGGGTGGATGACCTGATCTACGACCCAGCGAAAAAGCGAATCTACGCAGCTTGCGACGGAACAGTGGACGTATATGAGCAGGTAAGTGCGGATCGCTACAACTTGCTTGGCAAGGTTCCTTCAGGTCCCGTGGCCAAGACCGCAATCTTAGTCCCCGAAACTGGCGAGTTGTTCGTCGCTGTCCCGCGACACGAGGAAAACGATGCTGAAGTGCTGGTCTTCACAGTTCAATAACATGCAATGCTGAGACTCCGCAAGGATGCCGCACTATTGGGACCAATCCGGGATTGCCGCTGGTGCTGTCCTGATCGACGCTACCAGCACAACATCTCGGCAGTTTTAGTTTTCACCCAAGGTGATTGGGGGAGAAACCCATCGTCAACTGCCAGCAAGCGGTGCTCTAGATGAGGATGATGACAGCGCGAGTCGTCAAAGAAGAGGTAAGTTCCGCCAACGGCGGCGCGGCCACGCGCGTTCGTTGGCGAGTAGTTACGTTATTGGGCGTGATTACTGCTCTGACGTATGTGGATCGGCTTAACCTGGGCATATGCGGCCCCTTCATCCAATCCGAGTTTCACTTCGATACGCAAACCATGGGTTGGATTCTGAGTTCCTTCAGTTTGGGCTATGCTCTGTTTCATATTCCGGGTGGGTGGTTGGGGGATCGCTTCGGCGCTCGCGGGATGCTGGCATTTGCGGTTTTGTGGTGGTCAGTCTTTACCGCTGCTACTGCTATTGCTCCGAATATCCCTCTGCTACGTGTTATGGGACCTGCTTGGGCCTTTGCCTGCGTCAGGTTTCTTATGGGCACCGGCGAAGCCGCAGCCATGCCCGTCGGCAACAAGATGATGGCGTATTGGTTCAGCGACAAGGAGCGGGCTTTTGGAACGAGTATTTTCCTGGCAGGAGTTGGGGCAGGCGGTCTTACGGCTCCGCTGATGATCAGCTGGATTGCACGGCATTTCGGTTGGAGGCTGTCGTTTTTTGTTTGCGGGGCGCTCGGATTTGCAGTGGCTTCAGTCTGGTACTTTTACGTGAGGAATCGTCCGGAAGAGCATGCAGGTGTAAACAAAGCCGAGCTCGCTTTAATTCAGCCCGGAGGATCCAGCAGCAAGGATCGCGACGATTCTGGCAAGACCCCATGGCTCACGATCCTCTCCGACCCTAGCGTGTGGGGGATCACGATCAGCCATTTCTGTCTCGTCTATCCCGTCTACATATTCTTTACCTGGTACTTCATTTACATGGTGAAAGTGCGCGGGGTCACCATCTCGAAGGCGAGCTTCTGGGCTTCTGCTCCGTTTCTTGCGAATGCGATTTTGGTACCCATGTGGGGCTGGCTTTCTGACCGGGCAGTTGCCGTTTGGGGAAAGCGTAAGGGAAGACGTGCCACGGCTTGGCTGGCGATCTGCCTTTCCGCTGGCCTCTTGTGGTCGGGAAGCCACACCACTAACAACACGTGGTCGCTCTTGCAACTATCAATTGCAGCGGGATTTAATTTCGCAGCCTCAGCAATGCTTTGGGCCGTTTGCAATGATATTACGGCTCGCTTTTCAGGCTCGGTATCGGGTTTCATGAATACCTTCGGAAGCCTTGGGGGTTGGTTGTCACCGGTTCTTACTGCGTTTATAGCGACACGACTCGGCTGGAGTTATGCTCTCGATTTCGCAGCCGTTGTAACCCTGGTTAGCGGCGCCGCCTGGTTCCTCGTCCGCGCAGACCAACCCCTGGGACAGGCGAATGCCAACGAGCACTAGAGAAACGTCTCGCTAATGATTTCGGTCGAAGGAGGGACCTGGCAAGTCAGAGGCCCATTGCAGTTCAGCATCCCACGGCCATTTCGGCAGCGTGAACTCGGTGACGCCGACCTGCATGGCGGTCAGCAGTACATTCCACTGATGGACGTAAACATTCCATAGTGGATCTGGAATGCATCGTAGGATCAGGGTTGCGGCGTAGGCGGAGAATCGAATCTTATTAGAGGGAAGCCGTTGCGTCGGCCATTTTCGGTGAGCCTAAAAGGTTCACAGCGCTGCAAGCTTATCGAGGACAAATGCCCGGATGCTGTCGATGTGCCGCTCCATGCACGCCCTTGCATGTTCGCCATCACCCTCTAACAGAGCGTCGATCAGCGCCAGATGCTCCTCGCACACTTGCACTCGGCGGTCGGCAATCCGCACGAACAAACGGATAAACAGGCGAGTGCGCTTGCCCATATCTTCAATGAGCGAAGCCAGCACTTGATTGTCTGCTGAACTTGCAATGCACAAGTGCAATTCGCGGCCGAGTTCTTGCGCAGCCAGACTGTCCGGCTCCGCTTTGGTGGCCATTGCCCGGATACGCTCGCGAAAACTCAAGAGCTCCTGCGCGGACATGTGTCCGGCCGCTCTGCGCGCCCCCTCGCCTTCCAGCAATCGCCGTAAACTCAGGATGTTAAGGAAGTCTTCAATCGACATAGGGCAGACAACAATGGCCCCGCCGGATTGTCGTTGCAACAGCTTTTCACCTTCAAGCCGCCGGATCGCTTCGCGGAGAGGCGTGCGTGAGATGCCCAACTGCTCCGCAATACGGCGCTCCATGATTACATCGTTCGGCCGCAGTTCGCCCGAAAATAGAATCCTTAAGAGACCTTCGTAAGCCTTATGGGCAAGCGAATGCAAGTGCGTGGCCTCAGCTGCAAGTGGAGCAGTCCGGCCTTCGCGACGGAGCCTGCGCGCTGGGGGCGACGTTTCTTTCGTAGCTGGTTTCTGCACAACCCCTCCGAGCGGGATCATCACGCCTGGGCGTCACGGCTGAGAAGAAACAACTGTACACGAAAAAAGAGTTGTTGACCATACGGTCCACGCGTGGTATACCACTGGTCGTATCAAAGTATAGTTTCGAAACGAATCGCGATCCAGCGAAATCACGAATTAAGACGGCCCCGACCCCCATGCACGGGTATTTGGGCTGAATTCGGCTGACGAGCGATAGGACTTGTTGGAGTGCAGTCGAAGTAAATAAAAACTCTGTAAACAACCCTGGGGGGACGAATGCGGGACGCCAAAGTTGCCGATCAAGCATTATCGCAATTTGTAGTCGAGTTGGTGCTGCTTCTGTTGATGTTAGGGGCTTCAGTGCCGCCACTGCACTCTCAAGTTACCGGCGGAACAATCCAGGGAACAGCCACCGACGCCAGCGGCGCCGTGCTGGCAGGCGTCAAAATCGCCATCACGAATACAAAGACCAATGCCGCAACCGTGGTGGTTACCAATTCCAGCGGATTCTATGCGGCCCCGAACCTGCTTCCGGGCAGTTATGAGCTTTCGGCGTCGGCGCCGGGTTTTTCCACGGCATTGCTAAAGAATATCGTAGTCGCGGTAGGCGACGAGTTGGCATTGAATCTGACCATGAAGCTAGGTTCAGTGGTAGAAAGCGTGGACGTGGCTGCCATCACCGCGCAGGTGGATTTGGCCTCCTCTGCTATCAGCAACCAGGTGGATTCGACCACAGTTCGCGAGCTCCCGCTGAACGGTCGTGACTGGACTCAATTAGCTACCTTGGAAACCGGCGTCAACAGCATCCATGAACAATTTGCGCTTACCAGCGGCGCGAATCGTGGAAATCGTGGCTTCGGCTCTCAGCTTACGATTAGTGGTGGCCGTCCGGCGCAGAACAACTATCGCCTCGACGGTGTCAGCATCAACGACTATTCCAATGGCGCTCCCGGCAGTGTTCTGGGATCCAATCTTGGAGTGGATGCGGTCGAAGAGTTTTCCGTGGTGACCAGCAATTATTCGGCGGAATACGGCCGGACGTCCGGCGGAGTGATCAATGCCGTCACAAAGTCCGGCACCAACGCGATTCACGGTACCGCTTACGAATTTATTCGCAACAGTGCGCTGGATGCTCGAAATTACTTCGATTCCATTTCCAGCGTGGACCAAAGCGGCAATGTCGTGACCAAGTACGCGAAGCCGCCGTTCAAGCGCAATCAGTTTGGAGCCTCGGGCGGCGGAGCACTCATAAAAGATCGTACCTTCCTGTTCGGCGATTACGAGGGCAACCGGCAATCCACTAACATGAGTCAACCGGTCCGCGTCCCAACCAACGGCTGGTGGAATGGCATCACGAATGGTCCGGTGGATCCGAAAGTGCTGGCTTTCCGCAAACTCTATCCCAGCGTGGATACGGTATGCGCCGGAGCTACTCCGGACACAGGTTGCGCCACATCAGTGTTAGAGGAAGTGATCAACGAAAACTACTTCACGTTGCGTGGAGACCACAAACTCACGAGCAAGGATGGCCTCGCCGCCACCTACGTCTTCGACAATGCCAACCAGACCGTGCCCGACCAATTTAATGACGTTGCGCACGGAAACAGCACGAGAAGAAACATCGTCACGGCAGAGGACACGCACACTTTCAGTCCTACCGTGATCAATACGGTTCGTTTCGGGCTCAACCGCATCGTGGCCTATGCCGGGCAAAATGCCACCGCGATCAATCCACTGGCCAAAGATACAAGCGGACCCTTCAGCGCAGTGCCCGGCCAGTCCGCCCCTGGCATTAACATCGGTGGCGGTTTCACCGGGTTTCAAGGCGGAGTCGGGGGAACTCCGGTTTACCGTTTTCGATGGAATTCGTTTCAGCTGTACGACGACGCATTTACGACACGGGGAAAGCACTTCCTGAAATTCGGCTTCTCGACGGAATATATTCAGGACAACATTCTGGCCAAGTCCGATGCGAGCGGCATCGTGCGTTTCTCCAGTCTCGACCAGTTCCGCCTGAACCTGCCCACCAAGTTTGACGCGGTTCTGCCGGGTGGTTTAACAGAGCGGCAAGTCCGCCAGCATATCTACGCTGCGTACATTCAGGACGACATTCACTGGAAACCGAATCTCACTTTCAATGCCGGCGTGCGTTATGAAATGTCGACCGTGCCTACGGAAAATCATGGGGAGCTTTCAACGTTGCTAAACGTGACGGACGCCACACCTCATCTCGGCAATCCATTCTTCTCGAATCCCACGCGTGTGAATTTTGAACCGCGGGTGGGTTTCACGTGGGATCCTTTCAGCACTGGAAAGACCTCCGTACGCGGAGGGTTTGGGATGTATGACGTGCTGCCGTTGCCTTATCTGTTTGAAACGATTATTCCGTTGTCTGCTCCATTTTTCGAGCTCGGTACTTCATCGAGTCTCGATCCCGGCTCGTTCCCGAATTGCAGCAGTCCGTGCACGCCGATGATAAGCAAGGTAAGTGTTCCCAGCGCGATTCGGCAAGGTTACGTGCAGCCGAATCCCCAGCGGAATTACGCGATGCAGTGGAATTTCAACATACAGCGCGAACTGGTAAAGGATGTGACCGGCATGATTGCCTACGTTGGTTCACGCACTGTGCATAATGCCTTCCGCGCAGATGACATCAATACCACGGTGCCGCTGACTCCGTTGAATTCGTTGGGCCCTATTTACTCCGGTGTGAATCCAGCCGACGGAACTCCGTTGGGAAACATGTTGAACCCCAACGCCGGGCAGATCTCTGCCATGACCTGGAATGGCGACGCACACTACAACGCGCTTCAGGCTAAATTGACAGCTCGGGTATCGAATCGTCTCCAGGCTCAGGCTTCCTATACTTGGGGGAAGGGAATTGACACGGGATCGGCAAGCGTGGGCGGCGACACTTTTGCGAATTCCATCAGCAGTTTGCCGTTCTTCAATACCCGCTTGGGACGCGGTCCGTCCGACTTTAACATTGCTCACAATCTGACGATCAGTTACACGTTGTATTTGCCTACGGGCGCAGATCTTCCAAAAGTTGGCAAGTGGTTGCTGGGGAACTGGCAGCTTGGCGGTGTTGCAAGTTTGAGCACGGGAATTCCGTTCACGGCGACGATCGATCCCAATACCGATCCTCTGGGATTAGGCAGTTCCGACACCTGGGATTTTCCGGATCGCGTGGCCGGGTCGAATTGCAATTCGCTGGTGAATCCTGGAAATGTGAACCACTACATAAAAACGGAGTGCCTCACCATCCCCAGCGCACCGGCATCGTTTGCGTCGATCTGCAGCCAGCAAATCATATCAACTACTCCGCCGTTTGCTTTGCCCGCCGGCCAGATTACTTGCACCAACCGTCGCGGCAACCTCGGAAGGAATTCTCTCGTAGGTCCGTCACTCCGAAACTTCGACTTATCACTGTTCAAAAATATTCCGGTGACGGAAAGATTCAACGTTCAATTCCGCATGGAAGCATTCAACATCTTTAATCATGCGAACTTCGGCCCTCCCATTAACAATTCGGCGGTCTATACGCAGGACAGTACGAACTTCACTCAACTCGATGCGGTCAGCGGCGCCGGCCAAATCGACACCACGGTTACGACCTCGCGGCAGATTCAATTCGGCCTGAAGGTTATTTGGTAGACGACGAAAACGTCGGAAAATCAATTCCGTAATCGCTTTCGCTCAAGGAGTCAACGAGTTGGCTGAACAAGTTCCCACGAGGGTGCGATGGCAGATCCTGGCGATCCTCTCCTTGGTCATGGTCGTGACCGCTCTCGGACGATTGAACCTTGGCATTGCCGCCAAGTTCATGCAGGACGAGTTTAAGTTTACGACCGAGACGATGGGATGGATTATGGGAATGTTTGCGTTTGGATACGCGATATTCCAGATTCCATGCGGATGGGCCGGCGACCGTTTTGGTCCACGCGCCACCCTTACCGTAGCACTTTTCTGGTGGGGACTATGCACGATGATGATCAGTGTCATCCCTTCGCTGGGAGTGCATTCGCTCTGGGGGTTGGCCTGGACTTTTGGCTTGATTCGCCTATTTACCGGGGCGGGTGAGGCTGCCAGTTATCCAAATGCGAACAAGATTGTTGCCTGGTGGACTCCGGCGCGTGAGCGTGGTTTGGGCAGTAGTTTTCTGTTGGGAGGGGTGGGAGCTGGCGGCGTTCTTGCGCCGCTCTTGTTTGCGGGCACCATACAGCGATGGGGATGGCGTTGGACGTTCTTGCTCACAGGCCTGCTCGCTGCAATCGTGGCATCGATATGGTTCTTGTATTCGACGAATCATCCGGATGAGCATCCCAGGGTTAACGCCGCTGAACTCGAAATATTAGGGTCGAGCGCCGCCCGCACGCATTCGTTTCGTCTGCGCGGCACTCCGTGGCGGAAGATGTTATCCAGCGGGTCGGTATGGGCGCTGATTCTGAGTTATTTCTGTCACGGCTACACACCCTTCATTTTCTTCACGTGGTTTTTCGTCTACCTCACGCGTGTACGGGGACTGACCATCGCAAAGGGAGCATTCTGGGGGACTGTGCCCTTTGTAACCATGACGCTGATGGCATTGCTTGGCGGATGGATGTCCGATAAGGCAGTCGCCCGATTCGGCCGGCGGCGCGGACGTCAGTCTACCGCTTGCCTGGGAATGACTTGCTCGGCGCTGCTGCTATTAGCGGGAAGTCACGCAGTCGGCAGTATCTCAGCGGTGCTGTTGTTGTCGGCCGCTGCGGGCTTCGGTAGTTTCGCGGCGCCAAGTTGGTGGGCGAGTTGTATCGATATGACTCCGAACTATTCGGGATCGCTTTCCGGCCTGATGAATACCTGCGCCAACATGGCCGGCGGAATTGCGCCAGTGTTAACAGCTTATATCGCGACAAGGTTCGGCTGGCCGCAAGCACTCGACTTCGCCGCCCTCGTGAGTTTTTCCGCAGGGGTCATCTGGTTGTTTGTAAATGCGGATTCGAATCTGGAAGGCGAGACTTCGATCGCCGGTGCTGAGGGGGCGCTTCTCGCCGCTGGCGGGCTCACACCACGCCAGCACGGATAGTGAAATCAACTTACGCCGCGTGGTCCAAGGATGTTCAATGCAGCCTCGACTTCATACACAAGTCTAAGGAGAAGGTAAATGAAAAGGATGACTACAGTTTTTCGTGAGATGCTGGCAAGCCCCGGAATTATCCATGCCCCGATTGCGTATGATCCCATCACGGCTAAGATCGCGCAACGCGTGGGGTTTCGCTGCCTGGACCTCGGAGGCTATGCCTTGGGAGCAAGTTCGTGCGTCCCGGAGCCTCTTATCAGCTTGGAGGAACTTCTAATCGCAACCCGCCGGATTACTGCCGCGGTCGATATTCCCTTGATGGTGGATGGCGGCGCCGGATTCGGTGATCCCACCTATGTCATCCGTACAATTATGGAGTTGGAGCGGGCCGGCGCTGCCTCTGTGCACATAGAAGACCAGGTTTATCCCAAACGTGTTCACTACCACAAAGGAATCGAGCATGTAGTCTCGGCGGAAGAAATGTGCGAGAAGATTCGCTATGCGGCCAAAGCTCGGCGCGATCCTGATTTTGTCATCGCGGCGCGCACCGATGCAATGCGCACGCATGATTACTCCGAGGGCATTCGCAGAGCTAACCTTTACGTCGAAGCAGGCGCGGATATGGTGATGATCTTTCCCAACACCAAGGAAGAAGCTTTGCGGGCCCCCCGCGAAGTGAAAGCGCCATTGATTTATGTAAATAGTGAGGGAAACCGCCTGGGGCGGCCGATACTTTCCATCCAAGAGTTGCAAGGAGCCGGTTACAAGATGGTGAACGACGCCATTAGCGCAATAAGCGTCGTTTACACGGCAGTGTTTGATCTTTTTTCCCGGATGAAGCAGACGGGCCGCGCCGATCTCGACCCAGCCGCTACCATAAAGATTCGCAAAGATATCGAAGACACTATGGGTCTGGATGAGTATTACCGCATCGAAGCGGAAACGGTTGAAGCTCGGGCTGTGCCAGAGTAACTCGGATTGCAATTATCTTTATCGTTTTGGGAACGAACCATTTAGAGAGTCACTGTGACTCAGGAGAGCCAGGCATGAAAAATCGCTGCACAACTATTTGCGGAATACTCTTACTTACAACAATGGCCTTCGTGGCGCTATCGACAGGTCAGGAATCCGCTCCTCTAAAGCTGGGCGCGACTGTTCCACTGCCTGCAATTAAGGACGGAGACTTCGACCACTTCGGCAAAGACGTCGAAGGTAATCGTTTATTTCTCACAGGTGAAGCAAACGGCTCGGTGGAGATTTTTGATTCCAGATCGAACAAGCATATTCACAGCATTACCGGAATGAAGTCCCCCCACGCGTTGCTTTACCGAGGCGACACAAAAAAACTGTTCGTTGTGGACGGCGATGATTCGCAAGTCAAAGTCTATGACGGCACTACATATCAACTGCTCGGGCACATTAGTCTTGCGGTGGATGCGGACTCTATGGCGTATGACCCGGCAACAAAATATATGTATGTCGTCAACGGAGGGCGTGCCGCAAAAACGCGCTATTCCCTCATCACCGCAATCGATACCAACACTTCAACCAAAGTGCGTGACGTAAAGATCGATACGAACTGGATCGAGGCCCTGTTGCTGGAGAAATCCGGCCCGCGAATGTTCTGCGTGTTAACTGCGCAAAATGCAATTGGAGTGATGGACCGCACTGCCAACTCACTGTCGGATACCTGGCATCTGCCAGCGGAAGATAAACATCCGGTGTCGCTTGGATTCGACGAACCCAATCACCGCCTGTTTGTCGTAACCCGCGAGCCGGGAAAGTTGGTTGTTCTGAATTCAGACAATGGGAAGGTTGTAGCGGAATTAGCCGCGCCCGGTATGGTTGATGATCTTTCATTCGATCCGGAGACGAAGCGTATCTACCTCGCCGGCGATGGTTTTCTAAATGTTTACACGCAGCAAGATCCGGATCATTACAGCCTGCTTACGAAGATTCCCACTAGCTTCCGTGCCAAGACCGGAATGCTTGTGCCGGAATGGAAGCACTACTACCTGGCCGTTCCCCGCCATCAAAAGCGGCCGGCCGAGGTGCGCATCTACGACATGCAGTGACGACCTGTTTTCTTTCACTTCGCTGTTTTTGATGTAAGGCAGTCCGCGGCCTAAATTCCAATTAGACGTAGTTTCGTTGATCTCAGTCCTTCAACAACCCAAGCTGGGCTCAGTATGTCAATTCACGCTCGCTGGCGGACTTTAAGTTTATTTTCAGTTTAGTTCACTAAGATAACCCTCTGTGCAAAATCCCGGTCGCAGAAATCCCGTTGGCGCAAGCCGCTGCGCGGTGTATCTGACTTCGTTGTTTAAGCTCTGAAGGAGACGCGATGAAATATACGATGGCTATTTTATTGGTGTTGGGTTGTTACACAGGCGCCGCGCCCGCTCAGAATACGGCGCCGCTCCACTTGGTACAGACGATTACCATGGATCCCTCGGTGGAAGGAAAGTTTGACCACATGGCCGTGGACGTCAAAGGTGAGCGGCTATTTCTAACCGCACCCAAACATCATTCCATTGAAGTGTTCGACCTGAAATCTGGAAAGTCACTGCATAGCGTGAGCGGCCTGGGCAAGCCTGCGGGAATCGTCTATCTTCCGGCAAGCAATCAGGTGTTGTTTTCCGACGGAGAGCCAGGTTCCTGTGCGATCCTCGACGCGTCAACCTACAAGGTGGTGGGTAGCGTAAAACTGGCGGCCGACTCTGACTCCATGGGTTTTGATGAAGCGGCAAATGTCCTTTATGTCGTGAATGGCGGCAAGGATATTAACGAAAAATATTCGCGACTCAGCGTGGTGGATATAAAAGCTCGCAAGGACGTTGCCGATATAAAGATCGAGGGCGAGACCCTGGAAGCGATCGCACTAGAGAAGTCGGGTCCGCGGATCTTCGTTAATGTGACCGCGCTAAACCAGGTGGCGGTAATTGATCGTGAGAGCCGCAAGATACTTGCGACTTGGGATATCACTGCGGCGAAAGACAACGTATCGATGGGATTGGATGAACCAGACCACCGCCTTTTTCTGGCAACTCGCAGCCCGGGCATGCTGCTCGTTCTTGACTCCGACAGCGGCAAAGTGGTGGCCAGCCTTCCTTCCGTGGGCGGAGTGGACGACTTAGCTTACGACGCCCAGCGCAAGCGAATCTACATGAGTGGCGCAGAAGGCTTCGTGAATGTGTATCAGCAAAAAGATGCGGACACCTACGAGTCGCTCGGCAAAATTCCTACCGGCGCCAACGCACGCAATTCGAAGTTTATCCCGGACCAGAGCCGGCTCTATGTTGCCGTGCCGGCCGGCAAAGGCAAACCTGCTGAGGTCCAGGTTTACGAAGTTAATCCGTAGCTTTCAGCTGGAACAAAGTCCGGCTCTCGAAATGTCCGGCTGTTGTGCTCGTCGTCGCTGAGTCAATATGACCAACGTGGATGCAATGAACCGAGTGACCGAAATCAGGAGATCAAGTATGAAGAGGTATCTAGCAGTTATCGGAATTTCGATGATGTTCTTATTCTCGAAAGCGCAAGCTCAGAACGGCGCGCCGTTAAAACTAATCCAGACCATTCCATTACCAGGCGTGGAAGGCTACTTCGATCACTTGGCCGTCGACGTGAAGGGCGAACGCTTGTTCATCCCCGGCGAGCACCAAAGAACTCTCGAAGTTATAGATCTGCGCGCGGGCAAAGTGATCCATACCATCTCGGGATTTGATGGAAATCCTCGCAAGACAATCTACCTGCCGCAATCCAACCAGATCTGGGTGGACATGGGGAATGGCACATGCAAAGCCTTCAGCAGCGAGACCTACCAAATGCTGAAGGACATACAACTCAATCCTGATTCGCCTCCGGAAGCGAAGCGCGAACCTGATAACGGCATTTACGACCCTAGCAGTCAGATGTTCTACATCGGCGACCGTGGGGACCGTTCCAAGGCAGGCACGAAAGGTTCGATCGAAATTGTTGACACCAAGAACGGAACCTACGCCGGCAGCATCACGGTCGACGACAGCGATCCCGCGGGACTCGCACTCGATGGGAACGGAAAACTTTATGTCGTTCTCGGCATGACTAGTCAGGTTGCCGTGATCGATCTGAAAAAACGCGAAGTCGTGGCCTCTTGGCCGATCACGGAAGGGCCGCTTCCTCACGCGCTTGGGATGGACACAGTGCATCGCCGCTTGTTTATCGGCAGCCGCGTTAAGCCCGGTCACATATACAAACCCGGAAAGATGGTGGTGATGGATGCGGACACGGGAAAAGTAATCGACGCCATCGATACCGAGGGAGGCGCCGATGAAGTTGTCTATGACGCTCCATCGAAACGCGTGTACTTTACCGGCACAACAGGCGGCGTCGACGTATTTAAGCAGGTCGATCCGGACCACTATGAGCGGTTGGGATTGGTTCCGTCAGGCGCGTTAGCAAAGACATCTCTTTTGGTTCGCGAACTAAATAGGTTCTATGTAGTGGTTCCGAAGCACATCATTCTGACTCCGCCGATTCCCCAATCCAAGGAAGCAGCGATTGAGGACGCCAAAGTGCTGGTCTATGAGGTGATGCCGTGAGCGAGAGATTTGCGTCGGCTGATACAACTATTCAAAAACACCGGCCTCCGCGAGCAGGCGCTCATAATCAATCGGGCAGCCTGATCCCCTTAATCCTCCACCTAAACTTCGCAAGGCATCCAGCGCACTTGCCGTAAACATTCTGGGTCACGTCGATATTCGCGTGACCCATGTTGTCCTGCACAATCTCCGGCCTTGCGCCTTCGCGCGGCATATGGCTGGAAGGCATGCTGCGGAAGCTCAGAAACTGCCTTTATCGTGGATTGAGCAGTGTGCGGATCTCGGCGAAAGCTGCTTGCCAACATTTGCCGCGGGCAAAGTGATTTTCGGATGCGTAGGTACGACGTCCGCAACCGACTTGCCCTGGTCTTCGTCTACCGGGGTTGCCAGAAAGGCGTGGACGATCTGTCCCGCTTGCGGCCCGGCCGTCTCCACCGCCATACCCGCGATTTGTCCGCTCTCATTGATGTTGCTAGCCGAGATTACGTAGAGGTTGGAACTTGCCGGAAATAGCGTGTTAAGGTCGGTCATCACGCCGTTCTGCCAGATGAGGCCGTGGGACCAGCTGTTCTCAGAGTTAAAGGAGCTTCCCACCACCTGGCCCCGGTTGTTGATGCTGGTGGCAAAGGTGGCAACATCTCCCGGCAGAAGGCCGCCGAGGCCCGTGACTGTATTGTTCTGCCAAAGAGTGGCCAAGGGTGTCCCGTCCGAGTTAACGGCTTGCCCAACAACTTGGCCGTGGCTGTTAATGGCATAGGCTATAGCGCCCGGATCCCCGAGGTCTGGAAGCGCAGTGGCAGTGCCGTTTTCCCACACTACGGCGTAATTCGCTACGGTGCAGGTTCCCGAGTAGCCTACGGCTTGGCCTTGATTGTTGATGCCGTAGGCGACCCCGTCTGGATCGCTCCCGATCGTAGGAAGAGTTTGGGCTTTGCCTTTGTGCCACAACACCGGCAGGTCAACCCGATTATTAGTGATACCAGGCGGGCAGGTGGAGTCCACGATACCATTTTCCGCATATCCTACGATCTGTCCTCTGTTATTGATGGCGCTGGCCTGCCCGTTATTTCCGCCCACCGTTGGCAAAGCGCTCATGACGCCGTTTTGCCAAAGAAACGGAAGACACGTAAGGTGTGTGCCGAAACCGCAAAGATCTTCGCCAGTCGGATCCGGAACAGATGTCTCGGACATACCGACCGCTTCCCCGGGGTCGTTGATTCCGTTCCAATTGATCGAACTGTTCGTTCCTCCAAGCGTGCCGAGTTCGAGGTTGAGTTCGCCGGTGCTGACCCTCACGGTGCCTTGCACGAGGTGGGCGGAAAGGGAAAGGCTGAAAGGATCCAGGCTCTGATCCATAATCTCCGTCCAGCCGTGATTATTGAGGCCCATGACCATGCCCAGGTTGTCAGGCTGCTGAACGCCCAAATCCTGAACCTTGTAGCTCGTTTGAGCGACTGCATTGCTGAAACAAGCCAGAACAATCGTCGCAACCCACAGTATCCATAAACTCCTCGAACGTCTAAGCATGCTCATATCTCCTCTTCCTCCGGTGAAGTCGTAATGCCGGGATGACTGGCGATTTGCTCAGCTACCACTCGGCGCTCTGACAGTCAGTGTGCAATCGAGAGCAGAACAGCCTCACAACTTCACAACCTCCTGCTGAGTCAAAACTGAGGGAGCATGTGGTGTTCCACGTTCACAACGATTACGTGACACTACAGGCCAAACATTTCAGATCTCGAAACAGAGTGGCGGACCAACAGCTTCCCGGGACGATCCCACACGGCTAAAGCGGTTGTTTCTCCAACTTTTCATACACATTGGCGAGAGGTTACGCAATTCGAGAACGTCAGCAGACAAAAAGCAGGTGCTTAATTGGAGTTGACTTTCAGTGGATTTAACATACATACTGGTCGGTATGTTGGCGGTACGTAAAAATCCGAAAGGTCGAACGACTAGGCTGCGCGATTCTGAGCGCACCCGGGAGCGCTTGCTGCAGGCGGCGTCCCGCGAGATCTACAGATCGGGTTTCCAGAGTGCCAGCCTGGACACCATTCTGGCCGTAGCTGGGGTCACCAAGGGGGCGTTGTATTACCACTTCGACAACAAGGAAGCCTTGGGGCACGCCGTCGTCGAAGAGATCATAGCCCCCGACGTCCACGGCAAATGGGTGCGGCCTCTACAGACCGGCAAGAACCCCATTGACACTTTGATCGGCGCTGTTCAATCTATACCCGTTCGGCCCGAAGATGTGCGGGGCGGCTGCCAACTGAACAACCTGGCTCAGGAAATGTCTCCTCTCGACGCGGGATTCCGGAAGCGGCTGGCAAGAATCTTCGATGCCTGGCGAGGGGCCGTTGCCTCCATTTTGCGAGAGGGCCAGGCCAACGGCCGCGTTCGCCGCGACGTGGAACCCGCTGAGGCCGCCGCCTTACTGATCGCGATGGTCGAAGGCTATGCCTCGCTGGCAAAGAACGCTCAGGATCCGAAAGTGATGAAAGCGGGGATCAGAACGATCGTGGGCTGGCTGCGGTCCCTGCGCGCGCCGGGCAACCGCAAGCGAGGTTGATCGCATCGGTGTGTTAAGCAACAGTGTGGCAGTGTTGCATACCAACCGGTTCGTATCTCGGAAGAGTCAGTATCGCGATTCGGTGAAGCGCTTAAACTACATCACGAAAGGAGAACAAACGATGACAATGACGAGGATCGCAGTGTCACGCCGGAATCTACTCGCAACGGGAGCATGCGCCCTGGTCGCTGCCGTCAGCCTGCCGGGACCGGCAAATGCCGCCGCATTGGATGGACAGAACTTAACGAACGAAGAGCTGGCCCGGAAGTGGTACGCGGCATGGGATAAGAAAGACTGGGGCCCACTGGATAACATGCTCGCCGATAACTTCACCTTTTCCAGCGCGGCCGGCGATGACCACATCAGCAAGAGCGCTTTCAAAACGCAATGCTGGAAAACACAGATCGACTTCATTCAACATTTTGACCTGGAGCGGATCACCACTGGCAAGGAGGATGCTTTCGTGAAGTATCTTTGCCATACCAAAAACGGTAAATCGTTCCGGAACGTGGAGTATCTGCGAATCAAGAACGGAAAGTTGCAATCCATTGAGTGTTATTTCGGCGCGCAATCCAGCTTTCCGTCAGCCGTAAGCACTGGCCAGAAGTAACTTACATGCCTGGGTGGCTCCGGTCTCTTCGCGCGCCTCGTCAATCTGGGAGAGGCGGACGGCGGATGTCAAAGGAGCATGTTGTCAGGCAACGGCAACGATTCTGACACAGGGGAAAACGATGAACCGAAGAAAATTGGCAATGGTAGCTTCTCTAGCCTTCGCTCTGATCCTGGGGCTCATTGGAACGAAGCAAGGGCAGGCACAAGCGCCCAAAACAGCCTATCCGAACATGGCACCACTCGATCAGTACTTCATGGCAGACCGAAATACCGAGATTGCCTTGGCGCGAAGCGCGGCACCGGAAGCCATATCGGGCGATGCAAAAATTCTGGTCCTCGGCCGCCATGGCTACGAAACTGCCGTCGAGGGGAAAAACGGTTTTGTGTGTCTTGTGGAGCGAGGGTGGATGTCCCCGTCCGACGCTCCGGAGTTTTGGAACCCCAAAATTCGAGGCCCAATCTGTCTCAATCCGCAGGCTGCACGATCCGTTCTGCCAACTACTTACAAGAGAACAGAGATGGTATTAGCAGGGCGAACGAAGGCTGAGATCATCGAAGGCAACAAGGCAGCGTTCGAAAAAGGTGAACTGCCACCGCTCGAACCCGGCGCCATGAGTTACATGATGTCGAAGGAAGCTTATCTCACCGATAACGATGATCACAACTTGGCCCACTTGATGTTTTATGCGCCTCCGCTGGACGGCAAGGCTTGGGGTGCCGATCTGCCGAAATCACCGGTAATGCTCATTCCAGAATTCAAAGGCGCTCAACCAATCGACGTGTTTATCGTTCCCGTGGGCAGGTGGTCAGACGGATCCGCTGCTCCGGTTATGTAGGACCATTTCATTTGCAAGCAGTGCACTCGTCAGTCTCGCGTCGGATAGCAGGAAGTTCGAAACCAGAGAGCGCGCAAGGGGTTCCATTATGAGCACCCGCGACATTCAGGATCAGAAGGCCAATCCACGTGAGGTGTTTCTTCAGCAAGCGGTTCACGCTAATGTGGACGTTTCGGCCAGCCCCGTGCGGCGAGCTATGATTCGCTCCACCAGGAGTAGACAGGATTACACTCTCGAATCGACTGCCGACCAGTTCTGCGAAGCTGCAGATACTTCATTGCTTCCGGCCATCCGGGTTGATGCTGCAAACCTCACGCGAGTCTTGCGACAGTTGGAAGTTATAGCAAAACGACAGGCACCACGAATCGCGTTCAAGGCAAAGGGTAGAATCCTATTCTTGGATTTAGCCGAGATCGTGGCAGTGCAAGCCGAAGGCAATTACGTCTCGTTGCTCCATCGACCCAATAGCTATTTGCTGCGTGAGTCCCTGTCGTCTATGGCGGAGAAGCTCAAGCCCTACGGTTTTATTCGCATCCACCGCTCGGTCGTCGTGAATATTTCGGCCGTGGAGGAGATCCAACCATTACCGACGGGAGAGTACAGGCTGCGTGTAAAAGGTGGGAAGGAGTACTTGGTAACGCGTACATATAAAAACAACCTCAGAGATCTGGCTCAACTGTGGGTAGGCTCAGAGCGCCTTTGCGGCTAACAGGCAGCCAGAGGTATCAGACATTTACGCTGTCCAGGCTACGAACGTAGAGCAGATTCAGCCAGGCGCTTTTTCCTTGACAGGAGTCGCAAGCAGGGCTGAGAATGAGTCCGCTTCACCGGTTTCCCCCCTTTCAGGCCGGTTCCGATTTCAGTATCCCATTCAATATGCCTAACGGCGGACTCTGAGGGGATGGTTCGAGACTAGGTTTGTCAGCTGTTCTTATTGACTCAAAGAGACAGGTAACGAGCGAGCAGTAGCCTTCCCGGCGGTAACCCTGGTGAGAAGGACCGTGGCTTCTGCCCTGCAAGCCAGACCTCGAATATTAAGGTTCGATGAATCCCTTCAAGAATTGACATGGAGAACCTATGAACTGTCATCCTTCGTCGTACACGTTCCGAATTGCTTTGGTCGCCGCAAGCATAGCGCTCGGCATCGCGCTTTTCAGCATGCCTGCCCAGGCACAGATTCTGGGTTTCACCTCAGGTTTCAGTCAGAGCCAATTGTGTGCGCCTCCGAGTCCACCCTCTGGATGCCTGATCACGATCACGGCTGGAGACTCGACCAACGATGGTGGCATCACCGGGAGCGGGGTGCCCAATGTTCCCGCAAGCCAAACGTTCTTGCAGCTTACGCAAAACCTGCCGAACCAGCGCGGCGCAGCCTGGTTTAACACGCAACAGCAGGTCGCCGGCGGCTTCGGGGTGGAGTTTCAGTTCAGGATTGTTCCGAGCGGAGAAACCGGCGACGGTTTTGCGTTTGTGATCCAGAACAGCAGCAGCGGCCTCGCCGCCATCGGCGGATTTGGCGGCGGCATCGGCTACGGTACGCGGGAGTTCGATCCCTGCAACGGCCTAACCACGGCAGCACAGTATTCCCAGCCGCCGTGTAATGCCGGATCGGATCTCGGCATCCCCAACAGCGTGGCCATTGAGTTCGATACTTTTACGAACAGTTACGACCTTGATAACAACCACGTGGCCATACAGAGCTGTGGCACGGTGAACAATTTGGCCGACCACACGTCGCCCTGCCTGATCGCGAGGAGCGAATCGTTTGGAGCGCTTCCCCTCAACCTGGCGGATGGAGGTACTCATTACGCGCAGATTGTTTACCTGCCGTATACGGCAACCTGCCCCAACAGCAACCCATGCCCAAACCTCTCCGTGTATATCGATCCTGGATACAATCCCGCGCCGGTGGTGCAGGCGCACGTAGATCTCAATAACCCATGCACGGCCACCGGATGCCCGGCGGGAACGATCCTGAACAACGGTGCGGCTTACGTTGGCTTCACGGCCGCAACGCGCGGTGCGGCGGAGGAAGCCGACATTCTTAACTTTACTTTCGATTCGTCCATTACCCTGCCGCTCCAGGGAAGCGGTGTGACCAATTCGTTCGTGTTCCCCTTCGCGACCTACAACGTGACCTACCCCGCCGACGTGCCAATCAGCAACACCACCATGACCATCACGCCGACCGTATTGCCACAGGCGGATTGCAACGCGCGGATCAACGTCTTTGGTGAATCCACCACTCCGCCGGTCTGCAACACTTTCTCGGGAGCGGGAAGCGACGCGGTTATTTTCGACGTTGCTTGCGCTTCGGGAACGAATCAAACCCAGGGTGAATTGTGTCCCACAACCAGCGGATTTAATCCGCTTCAGCCAAACAGCACATTCCACAATAACGAGGACATCAGCAACATCGTGACATCCCCCGACCACATTCCCGCGGGTGTCGCCCCGCAGTTCCTGACCGCGCCCGAGGGCAGCAGCGCCTGGGTGCCGATCGGAGTGGGATTCGCAAGCGATCTAACCAAGGGCGGTGGGACCAACAACTACAACTCGCAGATGGTGTTGGCAGACTTTCCGCCGACAGGGAGTACGCCTTCGCCATTTGCCATTCCGCCCTATCAGTTCAACGGCTTCGCCGCGCCGGTGGCGAATCAGGGGAACAACGTTTTCAACATTGCCAAGGCTGGCCAGACCATACCGTTGAAATGGCAGCTCATGTATCCAACCTGCCCGACAGGGAACACGAACTGCTTTGGCTTCAACGGAGGCCCGGTGACGAACTCGGCCTTGGCTCCCGCGGGTTATGTGACCATCCTGGCTGCCAACGGCTGCTTTGCAGGCAACGTACCTCCGACGGACGACACCATCCCCGCGGATACCGAAACCACGTCGGGCCTAATCAACGATGGCAACGGAAGCTACCACTTCAATTGGAAGACACTGAAGTCGTTTTCAGGAGAGTGCCTGACTACGACCGTCAACGTAGGTGACGGTGTGCAACACAACGCCGACTTCCAGTTCAAATAAACGGTTCAAATAAATGTAAGATCGGCAAGAATTGGCCGGGCAATCTGCCCGGCCTTTTTTGTTGCTGTGTGTGGTGGAATTCGCGCTAATCGACGCGAAAGTGTTGCGGGATACAACCTTTAAGTCTTGCCGGACGCTTGTGAGACGTCGGCGTAGAGGGACTTCAAATCGGTGCGCTCGAAGGCCTTGTCAGAGCCAGGATCTTTCTTGATGTCATCCAGGGTGCCGAGTGCATCACGAAAGTGCCCGGCCGCCTCGGATGGATTTGAATCGGCCCGCAGTGCGTTTCCCAGAAGGTCATGTGCCGCCGCCATTAGCAGCCGCAGCGATTGCGGCTCGCTCTGCGCCAGGCTGCGCCGGGCCTCGCGTTCCACATCCGAATACTTTTTCTGGCGCAGCGAGGCCTGGGCGGCTAAGACTGAACTCTCCAGCGAAAGATATTTCAGACCGGCGACATTAGCCCGCTGGGCCAAGTCGTGGAAAGCGGCCAGCGCCCGGCTCGAATCGCTTTCCTGCATCTGGACCCTCGCCAGATTGAATTGAGCCCTGAGGACGTCCTCTCGGGACTTGGCATGTTGCGCGGTCTCAAGAGCGCGCTGATAAGAACCGCGCGCGGCTTTGGAATCGCCCTGGTAATAAGCTCGATCCCCTTCGAGGTTGGTCACTGCGGCCAGGGTCGAATTGCTTTTCAACTCGCGCGCCAGATCGCCCGCTTCTTTCAAGACAGCAAGAGCGTCGGCGAACCGGCCGGCCTGAATGAGGGCATCGGCGTACGCCGTGAGCGCCTGCGCCATCCACAGACTGCGGTCCTGCAATTCATGGAAGGACTGCACCGCCTCGGCGGTGGACTTCACCGCAGCTCCCAGCCGGCCCTGATAGCCGAACAGGACGCCAAGGCTGGCGGAATCGGATGCCGCGCCTCGTTTGTCTCCGGCCTTGCGCTCCAGATCCAGTGCCTGGAGGTGGTCTTCCACCGCTTTATCGTATTGCCCAGTCTTGGCCATTGCTTCGCCGACGTTCGAAAGGGTCTCGGCAATCTCGGCTGGATTGTTGAGTTTCTGGCGAAGATCCAGGGCCTGCTGGAAGTAGGTGAGGGCGTCCGCGTATTCGCCTTTGGCGAAATCGGCGTTCCCAATATTATTGAGACACAGTGCCTGATAGTGTTCGTCTCCGCTGTCGCGTTCGATCTGCAGCGCCTGCTTGAAGTTCTCGAGCGCCTGATCGTGTTGGTCGCGGTCTTCGTAGAGTTGCCCCAGGTCGATCAGCGTGTCCCCGGCCTCTTTTTTCGCGCCGATCTCTCTTTGCAAACTTAGCGCTTTGTTCAGGCTGGCCAATGCCAGGTCCGGCTTGCCCATACGCGCCTGCACCTGGGAAATCTCGCTGAGGTTCGCCGCCACTCCCCGTTTCTTGCCAAGAGTGGTATTGATTTCCATCGAGTGCTGATAGTTGCGCAGAGCCTCTTCGGACCTACCCAGCAGTTTGTACGCTACGCCAGTCGTTTGCAGGATCATTGCCTGCTGTTCCTTGTTGTCAACCTGAACCGCGATGTTGAGGGCGGCACTTAAAGGATCGAGGCCCGCTTGCGGATCGCCACGCTTGCAGTCGACCCGGCCGGTGGCGAGCAGGGCATCAAGATTTTTGGGGTCGGATTTCAGAACATTCCCATAGTGTGCCAAGGCCTTGTCCAAGCCACCTTCGTCTTCGTACAGGCTGCCTAGCGCAAACTGCACGTCAAGATTGTCGGGCGAACTCTCGGCGAGGTTCTCGTAGGCTGCAATTGCCTTGTTGCCTTGTTTTAGAATTCGCGCATTGCTGGCCAGGATCAGATACTTTTCGGCGGCGGGGAGCGGGTCGCTGAGGTCCGCGGCACGGCGCGACGCCTGCTCCGCTTCCGCTTCGTACCCCAACGCGGCATAGGCTTCGCCCAGGCGCGAATAAGCGATGGCAAATTGCGGGTCTTCTTTAGTGGCAGCCTCAAGTTGTTTCTGGGCTTCCAGATTGTTTCCCTGGCGCAAGGATTGCAGACCCTGGTTGTAATCACGCAGCGCAGCCACCGAAGTCGAAGTGGGTTTGAACGATTGCGCTTGCAGCTCTTTCACCACGTCGGTAGAGAGGGCGAGGTTTTGCCGGATCATTTCGGCCAATCGGTCCACCGCCGCCGACAGATCTTTTTGAGTGGCCGCTTCCGATTTCACCTGGATCGTACGATTGTGTTTGCGATCCTGGAGCGTGGCGTCAATGCGGATCTGATCGCCGAGTTTGGTGTATTGTCCCCAGACCAGAGTGTCGGCGTTGGTAAATTCCGCGACGCGGCCGAGGGTCGACGAATCGACGGCGGAGTTCGGTGCGATCCGCAGATCATGAAATACCTGCTGCACGCGGTCGGAAGATACGGCGCGCAGATGCGCGGATTGCCCAACGTCCGTGCTCAACATATCCGCGAGACTGGGCCCCAGCCAGTCCCAGGACTCGTCGCCGGACTTATTCTGAAAGGGAACTACCGCCAGAGAGAGAACTGGAACCGCCGCGGTTCTCTTTGTTGAAGGAGAAAAGAGCGCAGTGCGAAACACATAGCTGACGCTGGCCAATACCAGCACGGTGAGGATGCCCGTCAGCAGGGGCCACGGAATCGTTCGTCCCCAGGGCTCGACGGCGGGTTGAAAACCCAATGTGGCAGCCGCGCGGTTTCCCTGCCACGCGTCGAGATCGCGAAGCAACTCGCCGGCGTTTTGGTAGCGGACAGCAGGATCGCGCTCCAGACACTTACTTACAATATTGCTGAGCGCGCGCGGAATCTTCCCATCGTGATCGGAGACCGGGATTGCTTTCTCCTGGTTGCGCTTGATCAGGCTGGCCACGGCGCTCTCCGCCTTAAACGGAGTGACTCCGGCCAGCAGTTCGTAAAGAATCAATCCCAGAGTGAAAAGGTCAGAGCGTTGATCCAGATCTTTAGCCAGCGCCTGCTCTGGCGACATGTATTCCATGGTCCCGACCAAGGCGCCGGTTTGCGTCATGCCATCGCCTACGATCGTGCGTGCCAAGCCGAAATCCATCACCAGGATTCGGCCGGTTTGATCCCGCATGATGTTTTGCGGCTTCAAATCCCGGTGAACCACTCCCACGCTGTGAGCAGCCTCCAGAGCGCGGCAGACCTGTTGAATGATCTCGACCGCATCTTCCGGAGAGAATTTCTTTCTTTCCAGGATGAGAGCGCGCAGATCCTGGCCTTCGACGAACTCCATCGTGATGAACTTCACGCCATCGGCGTCGCCCAGATCGTAGATCCGGATGACGTTCTTGTGAGTGACTTGATGGGCCAAAAGGAGCTCTTGTTTGAATCGCGCCAGGATTGATGGATTGGCAGCCAGTTCCGGCCGGATAATCTTCAGTGCGACCGGGCGGCCCAGTTCGCGGTCCATGGCTTTGTAGACTGCACCCATCCCGCCTTCACCCAGCAGTTGCAAGATCTCATAGCGTCCCGCCAGCACCTCGTTGGTTTGCAAAACTGGGACATTTGCTTGAATACGAGCGAGGCTGCGGCCGGGAAAGCGGGGAACTGGAGTTGCATCAATTAATGTGGCATCAACGTCTACGAGAGTCAGCTCCGCATCGGAAGGGCCTTGCGGAAAATCTACTAACGTGGCTTCGGGATCGACCGGAGAATTGGAGCCGGAACTATCACCCTTCGTGGGCACGCGCACACCGACCGTGTTGGTCAAGTCTGCTCGATCTGGTGGATCTGACCGCGGATTCCGGTTGAGCATGAGTCGCCTGGCTGGGACCAGACTGAAAGCCAAAAAACGAATCGGGGGAGCGCTGCAAATTATATACCGTTGGCGGCTCCGATGCACTAGGAATGCGGCGCTGTCTTCACCCTGGATCGTGGCAATAACGGCACGTCGTGGGATAGAACTATGACCGCGCCAAACGTTTGCGATTCAGTATTTCACCGCTCAATCCGGACGACCGACTCGGCGATTGGTTCCCCAGTCGCTCAACGATGAGCCAGGATTGAGCTGAGCGAAATTGCGATTATCAACAATTATCTTCTGGAGGCTACAATGGCCAGGGCTATGTTGCTCGGCGTTAGCACTCATTGACCCGTCAACAGGGTCACGGGGATATGGCGTCAGCCATAGAGCAATATCTGAAGGCAAGTGATCGAGCCGAGGTCGGGTCAGTCTTGCAGAGATGCGCTGCCCCGCCTGCGGCGGATGGTTCCAGACTGCTCCGCTGCCTCCGCGGTAGCTCCTCTGCTTTCCACGGATGGGAACGTGATTCCCCAAAAAGCCTTTGCCTGATCGTCATCGTCCTGCGCTGCAAACTCGATTGCGTAAGTGGGCACTCCCTGGAGGGCAGCCAACTGCGCGACCACCCGAGCAGAAACCTGAGTGCCACTCTTATTTCGCACGACCACAATAGAGCCAACCAGCAACTCACGATTTAATTGGATGGCAGCTCCATACCTATTCAGATTGGTGGCTTTGGCGGGAACCGTAAAGGAACATTTTTGGCGATCTTCACCCGACAGCCCTATGGGAGCGTTGAGGGCCATCCGACCGCTCCGGCGCTTCGCTATCTGACTTCGATGAATGCTGGCAGTGGCCATTAGGTCTTTACGATGGGATTCCGAGCGGCGTTCAGTGGGCTTCAGGGTCATGCTGATTTGAGCACATTAGACTGAGCGGTTGGCTGTTTCAAAGTACCTCGGTCACCATCTTTTGGTTACTCACCGAAACTATTGACCCCTTTGATTTTGTGCGTCAACGGTGCAGAGGCGGCCCTTCATCGCGTTGCAGGGAATCTTTCCGCAACGGAGCTAGGGTCGTCGTATCGCCCCCAGACTCCCTCCCTGCTGATCCTCGCCCCTGCGACCTGTAGTACTGTCTTTGGGCAAAAGATAAGCTTTGGGTGCTATCGTTGCACGGGAGGACATAGAGAAATGGCGTTTCCTAATGATGATCCGACGGTCCAGCACGGTGACCGTGCAATACAACTGATTGACTGGTTGGTGGGGCGATTGGAAGAGTGTCTCGGTGAGGTTCTACCGCTTCAGACGGACGATCTTTTGAAAGACTATGCGAAGAATGCTCGTAACAGCATGGCATCAGCAATCGAGCAACTGAGCCTTGGACGCGCTAAAAAAGAGCAGCAACTCGGGGGCCGTACCAGCTAGAAACCCGCACACCACACCGACAGTGCTTTCACTGCCAATTGCGGTTTTGAGTGTACCGTGTTGAAGAAAACCGCCAGGAACGGCGGCATGTTGTTATGCGGCTGGATGCCTCCCGAAAACTGCACGGCCGCGGCATTCATGGCGACGTCGGTCGCCGCAGGCACGGAGGGTTGAAACGTTGTACGCTTACTGTACGAAACTATAAACGTGCCTCTGAGTAATTGATTCTAAATTAGTTGCTGGTGCGGAAGGGGGGATTTGAACCCCCACGCCTTGCGGCGCCACCCCCTCAAGATGGTGTGTCTGCCAGTTCCACCACTTCCGCACGCTGTAAAAGCCATGTACTCAATATTTTAGCAAGACCGGCGTCTGAGGGCGTATCCATCTGCACCGGATTTTGCACTGACCTTTGCATTCTACACGAGTCTCCGGCCGCGGTAGTATCCCAACGCACAAACAATTTCTCGATCGATCCCCGCGTGGGTGCAACGTGTGAACGGTCGTGTTGATGTTATCGTGTCCGGCTGCGTACTGCAATTTAAACGGGTCGGTGTACTCGCCGGCCGCCTCCATGGGCACTTGAAGAGCGGGGAAAGTCGAACCGGTTCTCCGGACGTTAGCAAGTGATGCGGCGATTAGTTTGCCGATGAACACATTGTCATCTTCCGGAAAGGTCGTCGTAATATTGCGAACATATCGTGTTGTGGTACGCCTCTAGAGACCGCAAGGTCAGCACGCATCGGAAAGGATCAGGTGGAGGATGAGGAATATCTTTCGCAACCGACTTAGCCGTGTGGCTGGCCTCGTTTTGTTTGTGTCATTGCCCTTCGCGTTCGCTCCCTGTCTGTTGGCTCAGACCGCTGGAATGGGAGCATTGACGGGCAAGGTTGTCGATACCTCCGGTAACGCGGTGGCGAATGCCGCCGTGACTGCGACCAGCGCGGGCGGCCAGGTGCGAGGCACAACTACAGCCACGGATGGCTCTTATAAATTTGACGGTCTGCCACCGGGCAACTACCAGATGAAGTTTGAGGCCGCCGGCTTCAAGACGTTGGAGATCCCCACTGCAACAGTCAACGGGGCCGATACGCTGGTTCTGGACGAAAAGCTGGAAACCGCCGAACCCGCACCGGTGCAAAACGATAATTTGCCGAACGCACCATCCAGCAGTGCGACGGCGCCTTCGCTTTCGGACCTGGGCCTTTCTCCAGAGCAGACTCAGGGAAATGCACGTGAACAGGCGTTGCTCGATAAGCGGACACACATGCTTAAGATTCATCAACGGATGGGTCTGATCACGACCATTCCTTTAATCGCAACGGTTATAACGTCTCTCAATGCCGGCGGCAAGAGCACCAGCACAACTTCGCGCGATCTGCACACGGCCCTGGGCGGCCTGACCGGCGATTTGTACGGCATAACAGCTTACTATGCGATTCGTGCGCCTCGTGTGCCCGGCACGGAAACCCGCGGCCCGATTCGTTTTCACAAGGCCATGGCTTGGATTCATGGACCCGGAATGATTCTGACGCCGATTCTTGGGATTATGGCCTTCGATCAAAAAAATAATGGCGAGAAAGTGCACGGGATTGCGTCTGCGCATGCACCAGTGGCGATCGTCACTGCCGGAGCGTATGCGGCTGCTCTGCTGTCGGTTTCAGTTAAGTTCTAAGCAAAGTTTATGAATCATAAAATGCTCATTGCCTTCTTGCTCCTGGCGTTGCCTGCTGCTGGAGCAGACAGCCAATGGCTACTTCAAAGCAGCACTCTGACGTACCACGTATCGCACCCACTCCACCAGACTGAGGGTGTAAGTCATGCGGCGAAGGGCAAGGGCGTTTGTCACGCAGGCCAGTGCGAATTCTTGATCGCGGTATCAGTTAAATCTTTTGATTCCGGAGACAGCAATCGCGATCTTCATACGCTCCAGGTCACGCGTGGGGCCGAGTTTCCGCTGGTTACCGTGCGCACTCGCCTGCCTGAATCAGCCGCCGCATCGACAACCATCAATGCCGATCTGCAGATTCAGTTCGCCGGCCAGTCTGCCGAGTACAAGCAGATTCCCTTCAAACTGGAACGACAAGGCGGCGACATTCACATCACGGGAACAATTCCAGCTACGCTTTCGGATTTCAAAATCGATCCGCCATCGCTGCTGACGATGCCGGTGAAGAACGAAACTCCTGTGCGCGTGGATATGACTTGGCATCCGCAGTGAAGTGAATCGACCAGGAAATGTTTCCCTGGGCCTGCTGGAGAACATTTGAAACGGCATTCTCGACAGCGGTCGGCTTGTGCCGGTTTGAACGTGTCAGCAGTTTCCTGCATCCCACCTGGAGGTGTAAAGTCTTGAACGGGCGGGAATCTCCGATGCGATTGTTGGTGGTAGAAGACGACATATCCATTCAGCAGTTCCTTAAGCGGGCGCTGGTAGAGGCCGGATATCAAGTGGATACGGCCACCATGGCAAAAACGGGCGAAGCCATTGCCCTGGAAGGTATTCACGATGCTTTCATCATCGATCTAGGACTTCCAGACATGGACGGACTGGACTTAATTGCTCGCTGCCGCGCCCAAGGCAGTTCAGTGCCGGTTTTAATCCTTTCTGCCCGGCGTTCTGTAGACGAACGTGTGCGAGGCCTAGAGCAGGGCGGAGACGACTACCTCACAAAACCATTCGCCCTGCCGGAACTCCTCGCAAGATTGAGAAATCTTCTACGCAGGTCCTTTGTCCCTCAAACTGAATCCGTGCGCCTCAAAGCTGCCGACTTGCAGCTTGATTTGGTTCGTCGTGAAGCGCGACGGGGCGATCATTTACTTCAACTCACCCCACAGGAGTTTTCTCTTCTGGAATATCTTTGCCGCAATGAAGGGCGAGTGGTAACCCGGACCATGATTCTGGATCATGTCTGGCGCATGCGGATTGACCCCGCAACCAACGTCGTGGACGTCCACATCTATCGTCTCCGAAGTAAAGTGGATCATGACACCTTGCGGCCGCTGATTCACACGATTCGCGGCGTTGGCTATGTTCTCAAACATGCATAGGGACCTGCGCACGACCGCAGCTTGGCGGATTTCGATTTGGACAACCCTGGCGTTCGCGCTCGGAACCGCAGGAGCCTTTTCCATAGTTTATTTCCTTGTCGCTCAGGGTCTGCGAGAGAGGAGCGACACTTGGCTGAGTGGCGAGGCTGAGGTTCTAGCTCAAGTTTCAGCTGACACGCCGAGCGACCGCCTCTATAAGAGCATAGTTCGAGAGGTGGCTGAACTTGCTGCGCAGGAGGTGCCTGATGAGCGCAATGCCCGCGGCGAAAGTCTGAACTCCGTATTTTTCTTGGCAACAAACCCTAATAATAATGACGATAGCCCGTTGTGGGTTGGTCCGAGTTCCAAGGATGCTTTTATTTCCGCAATTCAGCGCGCAGCGTTAACTCCAGGACCGCCGAAGTCGATAAAAGTCGAAGGGTATCGGCAAACGTTTCGAGTCGTGGCCAAGGCTCAAAATGGAAAGAATGTTTATCTGGGACTCTCCGATCATGGCGCCATACATCTGCTACACACATTGGCCCGTCGCTTTCTCATGCTTTGGGGCGGCATGTTCCTGCTGGGCTTCGTAATTTCCTACTGGAGCGCACGCCGTACTCTGCATCGGGTTGAGCGAATTACGGAAACTGTCGCGCGAATTGGCACCGAGGGCTTACAGGAACGTCTGCCCGAGCCTGTGAATTCGGATGAGATTTCGCGGCTGGCGAAGACTTTCAATCGCATGCTGGACCGGCTCCAGTCTTCTGTAAATCAGCTTCGCACCGTTACTGGCGGTATCGCGCATGATCTCAAAAGCCCGGTCACCTTGATTCGTGGAACGCTGGAATCTGCATTATGTAATGAAGGAAATGAGAAGTGGCGCGACTCCGTGGGAGAAGCGATCGAAGACCTCGACAGGCTCTTGCAGTTGCTGAACACAACGCTGGATCTCGCCGAAGCGGAGGCCGGTGCGCTTCACATCGATCGCGCTCCAGTCGACTTCTCCGATGTCGTGCGACAACTGGTTGATATTTATCAACCCGCAATGGCCGAGCACGATCATGAAGTAACGACTGAACTCGAAAAGCATGTCGTAGTGGACGCTGATGTGACTTTGCTGAATCGTGCAGTAAGCAATCTGCTTGAAAATGAATTGACTCATCTGCCGGAGGGATGCCGAGTCAAAATCCGGCTCCGTTCGCATCAAGGATCAGCAGCACTTGTGATTGAAGACGATGGTCCGGGATTTCCACCTGAAATCGGCAATCAGGCTTTCAAGCGATTCGTGAAGGGAAAACATTCTCCCGGTCACGGTCTGGGACTGGCCTTTGTGGATGCAGTCGCCCAGGCGCATGGCGGCTGCGCGCAGGTCTCCGGCCGGCCGGAAGGCGGCGCCGTTATCACCTTGTTGCTTCCCATTAGCGTGCTCCAGACGGCGTAGCGCGATATTCTTGCAGGCCATCAATGTTTAAACAACTTGTTGCGCACGTCTGGCCAGAACTCTTTTGTCACGTTGAAGAACGCATCAAGGGCTATTTGTTGTCCCCACTTGTTTGCGGTATTTCCAAACGATCGGTCCGCGGCCGGATAGTAAAGGTTGGAAATACCCGCGGCTACGGCGTTTCCGGCCAGTTCCGATGTGTTGAAATGGTTGTGGCCATCGTCGCCCCGGGTGATAAATTCCCGGCTTATGGCGTATTCGGATCGCTTCCAAAAGCCCCCTGTGCCTTTTACGAAGTAGCGGGGGTCCTGATGGAGAGCGATCGGCAATAGGCCCTCGGTCATGATGTTGCCAATTGCCTGATCTGCGAAAGCTCCGCCGTAGTATTTGCCAAACCCTTGCGCCCCAGTGCCGAAAGATGTGTACTGACGCTCCGCCATTGAGATGCCAGCAAAAATACCGGCCACTAGAAATGCTGAGGGATCGAAAGAGTCGTCCAATGAAACTTTCATCTTTTCGGCAGGCGTCAAAGGTTTGGTTACTGCCGAGTTCTCATCTGAACGGTAGTTGGGGATGATCCAGAAGATGTGGTTTTTACTCGGTTCATGTTGTCGATCGCGTTGTGCAGGGTTCGATGGAACCGTTTGAGTTTGACGCGCACTCGGAGCATCCGGCAGCGTAGATGCTTCCTGACAAAGGGCCCTGACGCCTCCGGAAAGAAAACTAATTGAGATCAGAACACGGAAAATGATTGGAACAAATGAACACGTTGTTAGCCTCCGCATACTATCCTTGATGCAAGTTGGTGCGCCTTATAAGAGAACATGAACAACTTGTCATCTGCTTGCCACGCAGAATTCATTATATAACTGATAGTCTTCCTCATGGGACGTGGCGATTCTGATCAGAAGTTAACGTGCCGACATCTTGCAATCACGCTTCTACTACTAACTTTTCTCTTGGCCGCACCTCTCACCCGTGCTCAAGACAACTACGAAATTCAGGTGTACGGATCTGATCTGGTCGATCCTGGGCACACCATGGTTGAACTCCACAGCAATTTCACAATCGATGGCTCCAAGACAATGGTGAATGGGGTTTATCCCACCAATGATGCAGAGCATGAAACCGTGGAGATCACTCACGGCTTCAATGATTGGTTCGAGTGCGGCTTTTACATATTCACTTCGATAAGTGAGGGCCAGAACTGGCAATGGGTAGGAGATCACATTCGGCCGCGCGTCGCCATTCCGAAGAAATGGCACTGGCCCGTGGGAGTGAGCCTCTCGAATGAAATCGGCTACCAGAGGCGGCAATATTCCGTAGACACCTGGACCTGGGAAATCCGTCCCATCGTGGATCAAAAGGTAGGCCGATGGTATTGGTCCCTGAACCCCACGCTTGACCGGTCTTTCCACGGCGTGAGCGTGAACCAGGGCGTTGTTTTTTCTCCAAACTTCAAATTCAGTTACGATCTCACACCGAAAGTTGCGGGAGGTCTCGAATACTACGGCTCGGCAGGACCGGTGACAGGGTTCGATGCGATTTCACAACAACAGCATCAGATTTTCCCCGCAATTGATTTGAATATCGCGCCTCAGTGGGAAATCAATTTCGGACTTGGGGTGGGCCTCACGGGCGCAACCGACCACCTGATTGCGAAGATGATTCTGGGTTATCGCTTTAATTTCTGACTAATGCAAGACAGGAGCTCACAAGTGATAAAGGGTATCGTACTCGGTTTCATTCTGGCCATTGCGGTTTCAGTGGGTTGTGTCTTCCTCTACTTTTCTGCCGGCTTGGCTCCGGTGGCAACAGCCGATCCGCCTATGCCCTTTGAAAAAAAGTTCGCGAATATGGCCCTGGATGCGCATATCGAGAAGCAACATATTCCTCCCTCTTCTGTGCCCGCGGACGAACCTAATTTTCTTGCCGGCGCCAGCGTATACAAACAGCACTGCGCTTTGTGTCACGGACTTCCGGGGCAGCCACCCATGGACTATGCGACAACGATGTTTCCCAAACCCCCGCAATTGTTCCGTGGCAAGGGTGTTACCGATGACCCGGCGTCGGAGAGTTACTGGAAGGCAGCCAATGGAATTCGACTTTCGGGGATGCCCTCCTTCAAGAACAAGCTAACCGACACTCAGCTATGGCAAGTAAGTGAGCTACTCGCGCATGCGAACGAAATTCCTGATTCCGTAAAGAAGGTGCTTATTTCAGATTTATCGACGTCACCATCGGCACCTCCCGTTCATTGAGCGCCGGAATGACGGCACTTGACTTTTCCGCCGATGTCGGATTGCTGGCTGTTTTTCTGTCGACGGCAAATATCTGTCTTGGACTGCTAATCGCGGTTCGTTACAGTCCGTCGCGGCTGTGGCCTCATCGGCGAATCAATATCTTCGCTGTACACAACTGGACCGCATACGTCCTTCTAGCGTCAGTGTTGACGCACCCCGTCATATTACTGTTTTCAACGCAGACTCATTGGCGTCTGTTGGACTTGGCCCTTCCAATATGGTCTCCCGTTCAACCGATCGAGAATACTGTCGGCGCCGTGAGCGTATACCTTATCGTGGTAGTCATACTCACGTCGTATTTTCGCCTTCGGCTGGGGCGGAGCCGGTGGAAGCTTTTCCATTACCTTGTCTATGTAGCCGCTATTTGCACCTTCATTCACGGCATCCTTGCGGATACGGACTTGAAGGGGCACCCAATTGATCCTCTGGATGGAGAAAAGTTATTCGTGGAATTGTGCTTTTTAGTCGTAGTGCTGACGGCGGTTTGGGCTTGGCGCTATCGATTGCGTAAGGATCGCGAGGAACGGGCGCTCAAAATCGGCCGATATCGAGGATTCGAGGATGCAAACGCGAGCGATTGATCAGGCTCCTGAGAAATTAGTTCCGCTTATTCGGGGTAACGGGAAAGTGAAAGCCGGTTTTCGAAAAGTTGTATTCGAAATACGCGTAAGGATAGCTGTAATCGTGCCCCAGCGTGGTGGTGTTGAGAAATTGTCCGGCGAACATGCGCGCATAACCAAAGCCAAAGTTCAATCCTTTATTCACCACGTATTCGGCAATCGCATCGAATTCGTTGCCGATGTGCCGGCTCGCGCCGGGGCGGGCCGCAACCGCAATGGTTCCACTGCTGGCGTAGAAGTTGTCATTTGACGTGGCCAACCAGTAACTTTCAAATTGCTGTGTGAGTTTCCACTTTTTCGTGGGCTCCTCTTCCACTCCGATTCGGAAATGCACCAGGTTCCGGCGGCCGACCTCATCGGCAAAGCCCAACTTGTTGTGATTCGAAGGATAGAGCTGGTCAAAGGTATTCCACTCGTGGCCCTTCGGATTTTTCGTTCCCGAGGCATAGTTGCCCTCGAGAAAAACGTGAGGCGCGGCGGCGACTTTGCGAAAAGTCTTGCCAACGCTGGCGTAGCCCGCCCACGCAGCAATGGAAGACGGGCCCAGCGATCCTGTCTGTCCGTCGAACTCGGTGTCGTAATCGAAATCGGCGGGGAGATCGCCCTTCCAGTGGAGACCAATGGTGACTTCATTGAGGTGGCCACGGTTAAGCGTCTCCGAAAGTTCAGAGCTGGATGGCGCGACGCGCCATAGAACGTAAGGATCGAAGTCCGCTTTGGGGACGATGTTCTGAAAGCTTCCGTAAACTCCGTACATGTTGTTGCCCGGAAGTGCATTATGTAGGTCACTGTTGTCGCCAGGCACTACCGAAGAAGCGAACACGCTGACTTCGTAGCCTGGATGATGAAGGTCAACCCGCGCAACGTTGAAAGTTCGACCGACGTTCAGCCACTCGGATGGGCCGATGACGCGTTCATCGCCGAAACGGAGAACTTGGCGTCCCGCCAGGGCATCCACCCAACCTGTCTCTGAACTGCCTACCTGAGGAAAAGCCTGCCAAAGGGTCCACTTGTCCTCGTACGGATTGGCATTGGCGATGTGGTGATTGAAGAAAATGCGAGAATCCTGCACTTCGCCATAAAACAGCAGCCACTCTTTCGGCTTAATACCCAGCTTCACGCGCAAGCGGTCCAAATAATAGAAATCATCCGTTCTGGCGAACCCGATCCCCGTCGGACCCTCGAGACGACCACGAAATTCCCCACCGATTCGGAACCAGCTGGGCAGAGACCGGTTCAGCTTGCGGATGGGAAACAGCCAGTCCAGGGAATCATCGTCGCCGGCCGGGTCAGATGGGGCCGGGGCGGCCGAATTAGTGCTCGATCGAGAATCCGCGTTCAAGTCAGAAACTGTTTGAGCCTTGACGCCCTGCCTCACCAGACACGAAACCAGCAAGAGAACCAGCACGATACATCTATGCATTGCAACCTTTCCATCACAGAGAGCGGGCTTTTGCTGCCGTGATCGGCGGGTACAGTTTCAGTTCCATACACGTGACTCAGATTGCCACTCGTCGTCATATTGTTAAATCGCACGTCCGTCACCAATCGGCTATCGGCTTTTGCTCTTGTGTTCTCAAACGGATAGATAAACGGGATCTTCCGAAAGGGTTTAGTGAGAATGTGACGGACGTCGGACGTTTGACAGCGCGCGTCCGCATTTCGACGGTGACCGACTACGGACACCGGTTCTCCCCACTGCAATCTCGCAAGTCACAATTTCGTTCCATTTAATGACTAACAGTCTGGTTGGGATGTAATCGGACTTTGGCAAGCGCTTTGCATCTGTGAAGCGAGAACGCCACACGGCGGGCTTATCGTATGCAGCGATGCGCACCCTGAAGCCGGCGGTTATGAAAAATGATAGGAGGAAGTTCTGTGAAACTAATGACTAGCAAGTGGAGTGGCGTCGCGGTGTGCTGCACCGTCTACGCCATTCTTTTGGGGACTCTGCTCTTCGCAGCTTCGACAGGAACTTCTGACATCCCCGTCAACCAACAAGTAAAACTCACCGGCCTAATTCTGTCGCGCCAGGGTGACACTATTCGAATCAAAGACAAAAAATCCGGTCAATTGTTTGTCGTGAACATCACGGACAACACAAGGATTGAACGCAAGCAAGGCCATCTACGGTTCTTTCGCCACACGGACATGGATGTGACGGCACTGGTGCCGGGCTTAACAATAGAAGCCGAAGGCAGAGGCGATGCAAAGGGTCGGCTCGAAGCTGAGAAAATATCTTTCAGTCCCGACGAATTCGCAGTTGAAGTGGCCCAGCAGCAAGAGATCACAGGGAACAGAACGGCCGCAAAACAAGCTGGCGCCGAGGGGCAGCAAGGCATCGCAGGGGCGGTACAGGCGCAATCCTCAGCAGATCAGGCAATGGCCTCAGCTAGTCAATCTGGTGCAGAGGCGCAAGCCGCAGTTGCCCTCGGTATTGCGAATGCGACAGCTTCTTCCATGTTGAACAAGCGCGTTTCGGAGTTGGACGACTACAAGAACGAGTTCCAGGTTGACGTCTTTTTTCCCAGAGATTCGGCCGTTCTGAACGAAAAAGCGAAGAAGGACCTCAACAATCTGGCTGACATTGCCAAGTCACTCGATGGCTTCATGATTGAAATCGCAGGATACAGTTCCAATACCCTGAGCAAAGAAGCGGACCAAAAGCTTAGCGAAGAACGGGCGGCAGTCGTTGCACAGTATCTTCGGGAAGTGAAGGACATTCCGATGCGACGAATCCTTGTGCCGGTCGGCTATGGAGCGACCCATCCGGCTGTCAGCAACGATAGCGCCCAGGATCGCGACCTGAACCGCCACGTAGATATCAAAGTTCTGGTGAACCAGAGTCTCGCGCAGGGCGAGTAGGTTTCACCGACCGGCCTGGTGAGGGCAAATTCTGCTATTAGGTAAAGGTGCTGTAGCAGGATCTCATTTAGTGGGTCGAAACTGCGCAGCCACTTCGGTGGAAAGGTCAAATCTGCAAGGAGGAGAACAAAATGCTTAAGAACACAGCGCTGTTCGCGGTGGCGGGAATTCTTGCTCTCGGCGGTCCCAGTAACCCTCCCTCCGTAGCCGGATCCTGGCGAGTGGACACACGCCATTCGGATGCCCGACTTACTACTGATGCGACCACGGATTATGGAAAAACGAAAATCAACCTGGCACTCGGCTTCGCCAGGGTTAACGGAAGAATCACATTGGACGATGCTGATCCCACGAAGTCCAGTGTCGATTTTAGAATCTATCCGGCTACCTCCATGTCGCCGGTCATTGATGAAGATGGGAAGTTCCTGAATCATTGGCTCGCCAACCTATCGAACCACACGTTGGTGTGTTTCCACTCCAAGAAGGTGGTCCGGATGCCGGACGGTCGGCTGCAAGCCACAGGCGAACTGGCCGTGACTCGGGTAGATCGTAACGTTGAGATGACCCCAAATGAAGCATATGCCGGCCCGGTCTACGGCCCACCAATGATCCACCGAGTCTCGCGCGACGCCACTTTCGTTTTCGACCCCGCTGCCGCTGGGAGCGGGCAGAAAGATAACTTTATTAAGCTGTCGGGATCCACGAGCATGGTCCGCGAGGACTTTCCCCAACTGGTGAGCACTGTAGTCAGCACCTACTGGCCGCCTTTGGTTCAGGATGAGGCCTGTCAAGTGCCGGCCGCAAATGAAGCCTACAGCGGTTCCGAATGCACAGGAACATACTTGGCAACTCCTGCGCCTCCCGAAGTGCCTCACGCAGCCAGCGGCGAGGATCTCCCTGGTCCGCCGAATTTCAACTCGCTCGTCGGGCAGCATCTAACGATTCTCATTCACATGCGTTTGACGCCCCAGGGTGCTGCAAAATCGGTGGTGGCGGGGAACTACCTCGTCTCTCCATAGTGGATTCGTCCACCAGGGGTTTGAGGACGAGGTCGAGTCCGACGAAAGATGATCCGCGATTGGTGACTAGTGTTTTTCGGAAGGTGGAGAGGAACCCTGCAGAGATTGGAACGCGCGCATGTGCTGCTCGGACTCAGCGGTTTTCCCTTGTTTGCGATAAAGACCGGCCAAGCCAAAATGCGCCTGGGCCGCAAGCGGGCCTTCTTTTTCAATCGTCAATAATTCCGTCCACGCCTTCTCGGCGGAGGCGGCATCGCCTTCGAGAGCGAACGCTTTGCCCAGTGCGTAGAGAGTTTCTGGCATCTGCGGCTGCAGATGGTTGGCGCGCTCCAACTCGGCGCGTGCCTCGCGCGCTTTACCCTGCTGAAGCAAAGCGTCTCCTAATCGATATTCGGCTTCTGCATTTCCAGGCTGCAGTTTGGCTTCGGCCCGAAAATTTTCTTCGGCCAGGGGCCAGCGTGAAGTCATGGCAAATACTTGTCCCAGTTCGAGGTGAAGATTGGGAGTGTCGGGGCGAAGGCGGATCGCCTCCTGATATTCTTTTTCGGCTTCGGCCATTTGCCGGAGAACAAAATAATTTTCAGCCAGCGACTGATGGGCGCGAGCGGAAGCAGGATAGCCGGCCAACAGCGTGTCGATCGACTGCTTGGAAAGCAACCCGCCGGCTCGGCCCAAATAATAGAGCAGGTCCGGATCGTTCGGTCGTTTTTGCAATGCGGCTTGAAGATTGATGATAGCGTCGCTGAATTGTCCGGCTTCTGCTTGCGCGATCCCGAGCGCGGCCACTTCCTGGGCTTGCTGCAAGTGCGGAACGGCCTGAGCCGCATAACCCTGTGCCAGGAGCGCATAACCGAGCAACCGATGCGCGGGAACCAGGCTGGAATCCAGTTCCAGAGCCCGCTTTAAAGGCGCGAGCGCTGCGCTATAGTTGTGCTGCTCGAGATAAGCCTGTCCCAGACTGATAAAACCGGCGGCGAATTTCGGCTCGAGTTCAGTCACCTGAAGAAATTCAGCCACCGCGGCGTCAAAGCGGCGCTGGCTTTCGGCCTGACGGCCAGCGTCCAGATGTTTCATCGCGTCCGGCGAAATCGTCTGCAACGCCAGCCACAGGATCAAAATAGATCGGATCACGGCCGCTCCGGCTCACGGATTTCAAGAAATTGATTCACGGACACATCATTGAGAACCTGGTGCGTTCCCGAAGGCCAGAATACTTCGACTCGTGCGGTTTTGGCGGTGGCCAAGCCGAAATGCAGACGCTTGTCGTTGGCTGATTCGTAACTCCCGGCGGTCGTCGCGAAGCGCGTTTGCCCGTTTACTTGCACGCGTGCTCCCAGGCCATCGCGGTTGCTGCGGGTACCGCGCAAAGTGATGGTCAGCCAGTTGGCGCTTCCACCGCGATTGAGAAAAATCTGCGGGTGCGCGCCGAGAACTGAAGTCACAACATCGATCCAGCCATCGTTGTTGAGGTCGCCGAAAGCGGCTCCCCGTCCCGATACCAGCGCATCGGTTCCCGGATTGACGCTCTCGAATTTTCCGTTGTGATTCAGGGCCAAGAGCGTTGGTTCCAGGTAGTGCAACGACGGGTCGATTTTTTCTACGTTATCGAGGACGTGACCCTGGTTTACAAACAAGTCTTTTTGTCCGTCATTGTCGAAATCTTCCAGTCCCACGCCCCAGCCCGAAGTCACACCGGAAAGCATCGTGACTCCGGTTTGCAGACCCCGGTCGCTGAACGAGCCATTGCCATCGTTGTGAAAGACTGCATAGGTTTGACGCGGCAATGTGGTTACGATGACATCGGGCCGGCCGTCGTTATCGTAGTCCTGAAACACAACTCCCATGCCGGAGAGCGGGCCACCATCCAGGTTGAGCGCTGTGCCTGCTTCCAAACCGACTTCGGTGAACGCGCCGTTGCCGTTGTTGTGGAATAGATACTGCTGCATGCCATCGTTGGCGACGAAGATATCGGTCAATCCATCCCCGTCATAGTCCGCGAACGCCACGCCCAATCCATGCCCTTTCTTGGCGGCAATCCCTGAGCGCTGGCTCACGTCCTCAAAGGTGCCGTCCCCGCGATTGTGGTAGAGAATGTTGGTGGCGCGGGGAAATTCCCCGGGCGGACAATAAGTGTGATAACTGCCGCCGCAGTCCTTGCTGTGCGCGGTGTCCCAGTCCATATAGCGCGTGACGAACAAGTCCAGTTTCCCGTCGTTATCGTAGTCGAAAAATCCCGCCGATACCGACCAGCCTCCGCCCGCGACTCCCGCCTTGGCCGTCACATCGGTGAAGGTGCCATCGCCATTGTTGTGATACAGAATGTTCTTGCCGTAGCTGGTCACGTAGAGATCGGGATAACCGTCATTGTCGTAATCGCCCACAGCTACGCCCATGCCGTAGTTTCCATCTCCGGCGTTAGCCAAGCCGGCCTGTTCGGTCACGTCGGTGAAGCTGCCATCACGATTTTGGCGGTAGAGCCGATTCCAGTAGCGCGGATCATGCCGATCAAAGTCTTCCGGTGCGTGCATGACATTATTGATGCGACCGCCGTTGACAAAGAATATATCGAGCAATCCGTCGTTGTTGTAGTCGAGAAGGGCAACACCGCCGGGCATGGTTTCGATCAAATACTTCTGCGGCGTAGGAGAGTTTTGCAGAGTGAACTCGATCCCGTGCGGCAGATTCACCACGAAAATGGGCGCGCTGATTGCTGCGAGCAAGGCGACGAGAATCGAAACAACGGCGACTTGGGAAAGACGGCTTAACATGTCGACTTTTCATTCCGGGGTAGGTCCTAAACCCTGAACGACCCCGGACCGGTCTACGAAACTTTTCCTCAGAACAGGAATTTCATTGCAAACTGAACTAACCTCGGATTGGTCCCGGGGGCCGTGGCGGTTATCGCGCCAAAGTTTACATTGTTCGTACTGCAGCAAGTCGTATTGGGTGGAGCAAACTGGGTTCGGTTAAAAAGATTGAAGACCTCTACTCGGAATTCGAAATTGAAGCGTTCATAAGAATCCAGTGAAAGTTTCTTGAACAGGGCAAAGTCGAAGTTATTCACGCCATCGCCGCGCAGCGTGGGATCGACTCGTGGCTCATTGCCGAAGGTAAAGTCTGGCGGGGCATTGAAACAAGCGGTGTTGAACCACTGGTTCAACCTCGATTTGCCTTTGATTGATTTCGCACACCCGGCGACTATATTCGGCCGCGAACCGGTGCCGAACAGCGTAGAGTCGTTATTTTGACCGTTACGGAAGACGAGAGGAAATCCTCTCTGGAAAGTAATCACTCCATCCACTCCCCATCCGCCAACGATCCGGTTCTGGAGTTCTCCCATATTGCCAAGATATCTTCTGCCTTGTCCGAACGGCAGGTCGAGAACATAGCTGACTACCAAGCGTTGCGGGACATCCTGCGAGGACAACGAGCGTTCGCCGCGCAGGTTGTTGTTGTCTTGCAAGCCCCCCACGCTGGTTTCAAGCCAGGAGGTAAGCGTGTCGGTATTGCTGATGAGCTTGGCATTGGTGTAAGCCACCAGCAGTGATCCGGCCCCGGCGAACCGGCGCTGCGCCGTAATCTGCAATGAATGATAGATGCTGGAGAACGATCCCTGGCCGGCAAGTTCCACACTGGTGTATTGCGGATACGGCCGAAGAAGTTGACCCTCCGTGGTAGTGGGTGCAGCCAGGGCGAGGGCTTGACCATTCACGAAGAACGGGTTGGGCACGGAGTCGAGCAAAGTTACCGCAGACCTTCCACCAGCAGCATACTGCGCGGCGGCTTGCGTCAGGAGACTGTCTGAGATTTGGTTGACCTGTTGCGCGTATTGCGCCAGGTGGGTGCCTTTGGATCCCACGTAGGCCACCGAAAGAAGAAATCCCGCCGGAAGGTGTCTCTCGACATTCAAGTTCCACTGTTGCACGTACCCCGCAGGATGGCGTTCGCGATCCACCTCCGTAATCGATTGCACCACCTGGGTGAGGAACTGCTGCGTCCCCCTATCTCCCAAGCTGCGCCCTGGTGGCGGCGAAATGCCAGCGGGGAAGGGCAGCGAAATCGAGTTGAATGGATGCGTGCCGTCAACCGTACCTGTGTACGTCGTACCAGCTGCGTTCACCATGTCATTGAGCGGATTGACTGCAAACGAGACATAATCGGGGATCCAGAAAATTCCGTACCCGCTCCGAACAACTGTTTGCTGGCCGATGCTATAGGCGAGCCCGATCCGCGGAGAAAAGTTATCTTTCTCCATTGAAATGTTATTCCGCGTGCCAGCAGGAATCAGGAATGCTTCTCCCCTCACCGTCGGTAAGCCTGCCGGAAGAAACGCATTGAGATAGTTGGCGGCGTGTGGATCGAAATACGACAGTCGATTAAAGCGTTCCGACCACGGACCTTGCAGCTCATATCTCAGGCCCAGATTCAGGGTAAGGTGATTACTCACACGCCAGGTGTCATCGAAATAAGGCGCCCGATACACTTGCTTGCCCGCCGTGAAGTTGGGCACCACTGCCTGGGAAAAAAAATGATTCTCAAAATTGCTGAAGTTATCGGCATAACCGAGCAGAAAATCGGCAAACGGAAAGCCGCTGAAACAGGCTTGACTCGGTGCACAGAAATCGAAGGCTCCGCTGGCCACGTTGGTTTGAGCATAATTGTCGTAGCCGACTTCGAATTGAAAGCCAAATCGATACCGGTGATGCCCGCGCATCAGAGTAATGTTTGGACCGAGGTTGTATTGGGTATTGCGGTCCTGAATAAAGCTTTGCCCCTGCGAACACATAATTGCGTCCGTGGTATTGGCTACACAGGGCGTGGGCGGCGTGCGCATCACCGCGGGAACACTCGCGTTATAGCTCGCCGGCCAGCCGATCGACGTCAGATCAAATCCCGCATTCGTTGGTGTGCGGTTGTATTTGAAGCGACTCACGCTGGCGTTGAAGTCAAAAATCGTCTTCGAGCTGATGTTGTAGTTGTACCCGAGCGCCAACGCGTTCGTGGAATACTTTTCTGAACAGCGGTCCGCGCACAGACCATCGCCCAGGGGATCGACAGGCAGGTCCAGCACAGACCAGTGATTGAAGCGGACAAACAGTCTCTGCTTGTCCGTAAGATCCTGATCAAGGCGGGCGACGAACTGGTCCTGGTCGCCGCCGGTCCTCGCGACGGTGTTGAAATTGTTGATGGTGCCCGACGGAGTTACTACGCCAGGACTATTCGGCAGAGGCCAAAGAGAGAGCAGCGCCTTCGACGTAGTATTAATCCTGTTAGCAGGGATTTTGTTTCCCATGAAGGCCGTGGGAATTAAGTTACTTCCCGGGCAAGCTCCCTGAGCATTTATTTGGCCGGCGCAGGGATCCACAATAGCCGTGCTAATGGCGGAGAAATCCCCGTTCCGTTCAGCAGGGGTTGGAACGCTGGCGGTGAATTGTTCTCCAGTGCGGAGACGGAAGCCTTCCCAACTGGCAAACCAGAACGCACGGTTGCGGCCATCATAGCGCGGCAGCCGGACCGGCCCACCTATATTCGTACCAAACTGGTTTTGGACCCAGGGTGGTCGTGGTTTGCCCGTCGCATTTAGAAAATAATCATTGGCATTGAAAATCCGATTGCGGAGATATTCATAGACCTCGCCGTGGACAGCGTTAGTTCCACTTTTTGTGCTCAGATTGGTGACTCCACCCGCAAATTTTCCCCACTCCGGGCCCAGATTGCTGGTCTGTATTTTGAATTCCTGGATGGAATCCTGAGTGGGAATCAGTACCGGCAAGTTGATATAGCCAATATTGAGCGGCTGCCCATCCAGGTACTCCGCGCTTTGATTCCCGAACGAGCCATTCACTTGATAGTTGTTCCAGCCGAAGGGATTCACACCGACCGGCGTACCCGTCGAACTGCCCTGCGGAATCACGGACGGCGCTAGAACGATCAGATTGAAAACATTTCTTCCGTTGAGCGGCAATTCATTGGCCTTGCGACGTTCCACAACTGTACCCACCGTCGCCGATTCGGTATCAAGCGGAGGCTGCGTGCCCTCGACGGTGATGCTTTCTAAAGCTGACCCCAAGGTCATTTCAAAATTAATCTCCACGGCGTCTTGCACATGGAGAATGACGCCAGACTGAATCACTGCCTTGAATCCGAGTTTTTCGACTTCAATTCGGTACCTGCCAGGGAGCAGGTCGGAGACGTAGTATGTACCGGTTTCGTTCGTCAGCCCCTGGAAGCGCACGCCAGTTTCTGTGTTGATAACGGTGACGGTCGCATCCTTGATCACCGCTTTGTTGGGATCGGTGATTCGTCCGGCCAAGGAGGCGCTGGCCGACTGCGCGTGGGCAACGCCGCAGAGACAAAGGCTTAACGAGACATTTCGGATCCACCTCCGCATAGCGGTTTTACTTTACCTCAGCGCGCAAGTCTTCACGTCGGAAACAAAGTGAGCACAGGAGAGCAAGCCAAAACACCGCTGCGCACATATATACGTCGTCGGCGCCGGAGATGTACCAGGTCAGAGCAGATTTTCCACGACGAATTTTATGATCGTTTTTATCTGGAAAAATGATTAGCTCGTGTTGTATGGTGCGCCAAGCGGTACTGGCTGACGTTGCAGCGTAACAGTTGAAGACGCGCAATCTTATGAGTTCTCCCCCCAATGGACGCGCGCTCGCAATGCCCCTGGCTTGGAGCAGAGGGCGGGGACAAGTTGTTGAACTTCCCGGCCCATCCACGATTCTGTCGCCTAGCGATGAAGAGTTGTTAGCAAACCTGCAAGCTTATGACGCAAAGGCGCTAGACGCAATATTCCAGCGGTACTCAAGGCTGGTGTTTGGCATCGCGTCCCGCATCCTGCGCGACCATTGCGAGGCCGAGGAAGTCGTCCAGGAGACTTTTTTCTACGTCTATCGAAAGGCGGCGCTGTTCGATTCCGCAAAAGGCGGCGCGAAGGCCTGGATCGTGCAAATTGCCTTCAGTCGAGCGCTCGACAGGAAGGCTCATCTGTCAAGACGCGGATTTTATGATGGTACAGAAATCGACTCTCTGGATGATACTTTAGTGGGAAGGGCCGATGTCGAGCGCGAGATCAGTGCTAAGCTGGACCTGGCCCAACTGCAGAAGGCTTTCGAGGATTTGACGCTGATGCAGCGCCGCACCTTGGAGTTATTTTATTTTGAAGGCTTCGAGCTGAAAGAGATCAGCGAAAGGCTTCACGAACCTCTCGGCAACGTGCGCCATCACTTCTATCGCGGCTTGGAACGGCTACGCAAGAGCCCATCTGTCCAGAGGCTTCGGGGAAACGAACGATGATTCGCGAACGCGGAAGTCTCTATGACCCTGATGCCGACGGCCATGAGAAATTTAGGAAGCTGAGTGCGCTGGTAAATTCCGGCACGCTCACTCCTTCCGAATTGCTGGAACTGGAAGCTCACCTGAGTTCCTGTCACCAATGTTGCGAAATCCACCGCGAGTATCAACTCCTGGCGAAGGTCGGGATGCCATTTCTGGCTACCGCTCAACCTAATCTGGAGGAAGATTCGGAGTGGAATGATTCGAAAGTGCGGCAGCGACTGTTGTTACAAATTCAAGACCTGCAAGGTGCCGCTACTTCTGTCGAAGACTCCCGCGTTCGCCAGAAGGTTCTTTATCCGTACTTTTTGGGCTCTCCCGCCCGACAGTGGATCACAGGGGCGCTTGCCGCCTGTCTGTTAGCGACGGTTTCGTTAGCTTCTTACCGATTGGGCGGGACTATGCGCGACAACCCAAAACATTCGTCACTGCCCTCAGTCGAAGAGAAGGTGCAAGAGTTCGCGGTGCCGAAGAGTTCCGCCGATGAGTTGCTGCAGAAGCAGGCCGCGAAAATCGTTCAAGTCGAGGAGCGAAGCGCCGCACAACAGCAGGAAGTGAGCCGTTTGCAAGGGGCATTGCACGCCTTGGAACAGCATTCCCGCGAACTATTGGCGGCCAAGAGCGAATCCGAAGAGCAGGTGCTCGCGGTTACGAGGCAGCGAGACAGTCTTACCGTGGAACTGCAGCAGGCCGAACAGTCCTACCGATCGGCACAAGTGGAACTGGCAAGTCTTCGCGCCGAGCATGATCGCGCTCTGGTCCGAATGACCGCTCTTGAGTCGAAAAATGACGACCTTGCCGCCAGCAATCGCGGCCTGGAGCAAAAGCTCGCCGATGACGACCGCTTTCTGGCTTCCGACCGCGACATCCGCGAACTTATGGGCGCGCGCAAGCTCTACATCGCCGACGTTTTCGACGTCGATAGCGGCAGCCGTACGCGCAAGCCATTCGGCCGCGTCTTCTACACGCAGAAAAAGTCTTTGATCTTCTACGCATTTGACTTGGATCGGCAGCCCGGCGTCAGGAACACGAGCATTTTCCAGGTCTGGGGGCAAAAGGGCGCAGAACTCACAAAAAACGCCCGTGCCACGAATCTCGGAATTCTCTACATGGACAGCGAATCGAACCGCCGCTGGGTATTGCGCCTGGATGATCCCAAGCAACTCGCGGAAATCGACGCTGTCTTCGTCACGGTAGAGCCTCACGGTGGCAGCCGCAAACCCACCGGCAAGCCGCTACTGTTCGCCTTGCTGCGAAACGAAGCTAATCACCCTTAGTTGTAAGAGCCGCTCGCGTCGTGTCCCGTCCTTCGCCCTTCCGGGTTTTCCCCTGCGCGACTTGTCTTCGCGTCGAACACCTCATTGGTACAGAACCGTTCGCCCGCACGTAATAGCTTTAGAGTACACAAATCTCATGAGGCCTTTGATGCTTGGTTCAGTCAAGGGCACGGCCACTGCTTCTCATCAACGCGCTTTCTAGAATCGATCTGCCAGGGGGAAACATGGATTCTCGCAGGTTCTGGATAATTGTTCTGTCTCTGAGTCTTCTTGTGCTGGGAGCGAATTTGTCCCTGTGCGCACAGTCCACGTATGGCTCGATCGCTGGCGCGGTGACCGACACTTCTGGCGCGGCCATCACGGATGCGAACGTCACCCTGACCAACGTTGGGACAGGAGAGAAGCGCACCCAGTCCAGCGGCAGTGACGGACTGTTCACTTTTGTGAATCTGTTTCCCGGACAATATCGGGTTGATGTGGAGAAGCAAGGATTCAAGCACTTCGCCCGCACAGATGTAACCGTAGAAGTGCAGCAGAGCACTCGCGTGGACGTGCCGTTGCAAGTGGGCCAGGTCAGCCAGATAGTGGAGGTGACATCGGAGACGCCACTGCTGCAAACGGAATCTGCGTCATTAGGCCAGGTGGTGGAGCAGCGCAAAGCGGACGAGTTACCGCTGAACGGCCGGAATATCTTCAATCTGATCATAGTTTCCCCGGCGGCAGTTGCGCAGGGAGGATCCGGTGGTTCGCCAGTAGGCCAAAACCCATTCAGTTGGGGCAATTACCAGATCGGAGGTTCGTTCGCCAATCAAGGTGCGGAGTACCTTGATGGCCAACCCCTGAACATCGGCTATATCAACTTGCCGATTATCATTCCGACGCAGGATTCCGTCGGCGAGTTCAAGGTCCAATACAGCAATCTCGGGGCCGAATGGGGCAAGTTCTCCGGCGGCGTCACGAACCTCAGCACCAAGTCCGGTACCAACTCCTGGCATGGTTCCGCCTATGAGTACTTCCGCAATAAGGTGTTAAATGCCAATGAATATTTCAATAAGCAGACTGAGTTGGCGAGCGGTGCCAAGAACATCGCTCCTCCGTGGACGCAGAACCAGTATGGGTTTCAGGTTGGCGGACCAGTGATTAAGGATAAAACATTTTTCTACGTGAGTTGGGAGCAATATCGGCAGCGCACCGGTTCTCCCTTTACTACTTCCGTTCCTCAGACCGCCATGCTGAGCGGGGATTTCTCTTCTCTTTGCACTTTGCCAGCGGGTCAAGGTGGGGCGGGCGGTACGTTCAACGGCGGCTTGTGCAGCAATCCTGCCGGACAGTTGTATGACCCTTATAGCGCAAACGCAGGTGGGACGCGCACGGTAGCTTATCCGAACAATCAAATTCCGAGTTCGGAATTCAGCACAGCCACAACTGTGCTATGGAAGAAATATTTTCCCGCGCCGAACCTTCCGGGAGATCAACAAAATTATTTGAGCGCGGCGCCTGCCGGCGGAAATACCAACGAGTTCGTGGCTCGCGGGGATCAGAGTATTGGCCGCAACACCCATCTGTTCGGAAGGTTCGCCTACTATGGATTAACCGACTTGCCGTCGAATCCGTTGGGAACGGGCCTCTGCCTCGATCGCTGCGCGGAAAAGTATCACACGAAAATGATCGTTGTGGGAGTGAACCATGTATTCACTCCAACGACCATTCTCGACGTGAACCTGTCAGCCAGCCGCTTTGTTTACGGACGTCAGCCACTTCTCTCAGGCTTTGACCTAACGACTCTAGGCTGGCCGTCAACTTACAACACTCCACCCAGCACGATGCGAACCCCGCCTACTCCTGCGTTCCCCTTCAACAACGATGTTGGAAAGTCGCAGGGCAACAGCGCCATCGGCGATCACAATTCGCAATACAACATCACGCCGGCGTTCACCTTGATCCGGGGCAAGCACACAATTCAGACTGGCGCCCAGTTCGAATACGGATACGATAACTACTTCCAAACAAACATCGCCAGCGGCGCCTTCGCGTTCGGCGGAAACTGGACAACTCAAATAGCGCCAGCTGCTGGGGGAACGGCTAATCCTAATTTTGCATTCGCCGACTTCCTGCTTGGCTTGTCGCAAAATGAAGGAAGTTTCGTCAATCAGACCGAAGGGGTTGCTCAGGTCCCCGCCCAGACCAAGGGCTTGCAAGTGTACCGCGCCTTATACGCGGACGACACTTGGCACGTTACCCCTAAGTTGACCGTCAATTTGGGTGTTCGCTATGAATTGCAGGGCACATGGTCTGACTCCTACGGGCGGCTTTCCTACTGGGATCCGACCGCGACCAATGCAACCGCATCCGGCTGTTTCGGAGCTGGCACAGCTTGCCCGGGCGATGCTTTCCTTGTAGGAACTGGACGCAACACTAGCAAGAACAACATCCCGATGGATAAGACGGCGTTCTCCCCACGGCTAGGCTTCGCCTACGCTTTGGATTCGAAAACCGTGATCCGAGGAGGCTTTGGCACCTTCTATATCCCCAACTACGTGTCATTCGGGCTGAACCCCGACAACGATGTGGTGAATCTCGCTAGTACCCCTCTCCACGCTACGAACGACTCATTCATCACTCCGGCTGCTATGCTGGATGGGTCCGGTTGCTCCTTTGGCGCAACCGGCTCGGTGTTTCCGGTAAGGGGACCAAACAACTTTGGCTGCACTCAGACCGGTCCCTTCGGAAATTCAGGTATTCTACCGCCGCCAGGACGAAACTTCGCGCCCCTGGCCGGCACTCTGGCTCCATTTCCTGCCGACATATCGAGTTTCGCGCTTTTTAACGGCAGCCCGACATTGGCTCCCTATTACGGGATCAATGGGCACAGCAATCCGAAATGGGGATACGTCGAGCAATGGAACTTCGACATCCAGCGCCAACTCCCTGCTGGGTTCTTTGCGGATGTGGCCTATGCTGGCTCGCACGGAGTTCATCTGCAGCAATATTCGACCCACGTCGACCAACTTCCTGACACCCTCTGGTCTCAGGGCGCCGCGCTAACTGTACAGGTTGCAAACCCGATGAAGGGCACAAATCCCAATCCGTCTCTGAACGGAGCCACAGTTGCGGCGGGGCAGTTGGAACGTCCATACCCGCAATACAACGACTTGAACCTGGCTGGCTACGGTTGCTGTGAGAGCAGTTACAACTCTCTGCAAGCTACTGTGACTCGCCGCTTCAAGGGCGGTGGAACACTGTTGGTTGCGTATACGAACGAGAAGCTCCTGAGTAACACTGACACCCTGACCAGTTGGCTTGAAGGGCCGACCGGTGGAGTTGGGGGCGTGCAGGACTGGAACAACTTGAAGGGCGAACGATCACTCTCTTCGCAGGATGTGTCGCAGCGCGTGGTGATCAGCTATGTCCTCGATCTTCCATTCGGCCACGGCAGGGCCTACGCCGCAAATCTAACCGGCATAGCCGACAAGATGGTTTCAGGATGGGGCATCGATGGCATAACCACATTCCAGCGCGGCTTCCCACTGAAGATCACTCAGCCCGGCCAGACCGCACTGGAAGCCGCAAATCTTGGAGTTAGCAACATCCGGCCAGATGTCGTTCCCGGGTGCGACAAAAAAGCGGGCGGCGGCCACCTTAGCCAGTGGTTTAACACCAGTTGCTTCGCATCAGCTCCAGATTACGGCCCCGGCACCGAAGCGCGGGTCGATCCCGTACTTCGAGGGCCTGGAATCAATAACTTTGACTTCGCGGTCTTCAAGAGAACAAACATGGGCGAAAGAGTAGGTGTTGAATTCCGGACCGAGTTCTTTAACCTATTCAACCATCCCTACTTCTCCATGCCGGCCACCGGTTTTGGAACCGCTGGATTCGGAGTTGTCAATTCAACTGTTCAGGGGGGTGTGGCTTCGCCCGAGCGGTTGATTCAGTTCGCATTGAAGGTGGTGTTCTAAGAGTCGGAATCACGGGTCTGGTAATTTTTCCGGACCCGGATTTCTTCTCGCAAGTTCGTCTGCCTTTGCCACCCGTGCCCTGAATTGGCTTTTCAACGCAAATTGTCGACCTCCGTATCTTCCCACCTATGAGAACAGTTCAGACCATCGATTATTCCGAGGCGAAGAGCGCCGTTGGTCTAATCGTTGAAAAAGCTTTGCAGATGCAGAAGGCTGCGGCGATAGCGGTTGCCGATGCCCACGGCGACCTTCTATGTTTTGCCCGCATGGATGGCGCTCCTGTCTCTTCCATTTCTATCGCCATGAACAAGGCCTGGACTGCCGCGCGCGAACGCAAACCAACCAAAGAGATTGGAGATAAGGTGAAACACCCCGAGAAGGGTCACGACATCGCTTACTATGGCGATCCTAAATATGTGGGATGGGGTGGCGGCATTCCGGTGTGGAAAAATGGCGAGGTGGTGGGAGCGGTTGCGGTGAGTGGCCTATCCTCCAATGAAGACATAGCGTTGGCAACGCTTGGCGTCGAGTTGATTGCCGAGTTGTAGCCTGCATTATCCTCGCGTAGGTTCGGAAGAACTTTTTGTGTCGATTCGGTTTGCGAAGAGATGGCCCTGAGGTTCCCAATGCTGCGCAAAGTTCAATCCCTCGCTTTTCTCCTTCTACTTCTTATTCTTCCCGCAGTATGCCAGCAGACAGCCGCTCCGCCAGCCGATGTCGAGGCGCGTATCGATTCCATGCTCAAGCAACTCACGCTGGAGGAGAAAATCGATCTGATCGGCGGTGTCGACGACTTTTATATTCGCGCCAATCAAAAAATCGGTCTGCCCCGGCTGAAGATGGCCGATGGGCCGGTCGGAATCCGCAACTACGGGGCGTCCACCGCGTTGGCAGGCGGAATCGCGCTGGCAGCTACCTGGGATCTCGACCTGATTCACCGCGCCGGTACTGTGCTGGGCGATGATGCGCGCGCACGCGGCGTCCACTTTCTCCTCGGTCCGGGCGTCAACATCTATCGTGCTCCCATGAATGGACGCAACTTCGAATATTTCGGCGAAGATCCTTTTCTTGCGGCGCAGACCACGGTCGCCTATATAAAGGGTGTTCAGTCCCGAGGAGTCTGCGCAACCATCAAGCATTTCGTCGGGAATAACTCGGAGTACGACCGCCACAATGTGGATTCCATCATCGACGAGCGTACGCTGCGCGAAATTTATCTACCCTCTTTTGAAGCGGCCGTCAAAGAAGCCCATGTTTGCTCGATCATGGATTCCTATAATCTCACCAACGGCGAACACATGACTCAGAACGCCTACCTCAATAATGACGTTGTCAAGAAGGAATGGGGTTTTAAGGGAATCATTATGTCGGACTGGACGTCCACCTACGACGGAGTTGCCGCGGTGAACAGCGGGCTCGATCTGGAAATGCCGTGGGCTAAATTCATGAACCGGGCCACGCTGCTGCCCGCTATCAAAGCGGGTAAGGTCAGCGAATCCACGATCGATGAGCATGTGCGGCGGATTCTGCGGACCGCCATCCAAATGGGCTGGCTTGCTCGCGATCAGACTGACCCTTCCATCTCCCGTTACAATCTAGACGGCCGCGCTGTCGCGCTCGAGGCGGCACGTGCCAGCATTGTGCTACTCAAGAACGAAGGCAGTCTTCTGCCTTTGGATAAATCAAAAATCAAGACGATCGCTGTCGTTGGCCCCGATGCCTATGCCGCCGTGCCGGTCGGCGGCGGCAGCGCTGCCGTGCGCCCGTTCAACGCCGTGAGTTATCTGGAGGGTCTCGCCAACTATTCCGCGAAGATCAAAGTCTTGTACGATCCGGGTATTCCCTCGCTCTCGGAAATGGCCAAGCAAACACGCTTCGTCACCGAGTCTTCAGGGGATACGCTTGGCCTGAAGGTCGAATATTTTGCTTCCACCGATTTGAGCGGTAGGGCAGACGTGAAGAGCATCGATGAGAACCTGAACTATGGCGATGATAATCCTCTTCCAGCAAGCCTCAACTCGGCCCGTTGGACCGGTTATTACGTCGCCAAAGAGGCCGCGCCTTATCACGTTTTCGTCCAGTCAATGGGTGAGCAAGGCGGAGTCCGGCTCTATCTTGATGAAAAATTGGTAATCGACGACTGGGAGCGCCACACGGCTCTGGTCCACGATGTCCCTCTGAATCTCGCGCGGGGAGCGCACAAGATTCGTATCGAAGCGTACCGAACCGATTCCTGGAATAACCCCCATCTGCGCCTGGGAATCGTTGCAGCAGCGTCGCTGGTGAATCCCGAAGCCCGCACAATCGCATCCAATTCCGACGTAGTTGTTGTAGCCGTGGGATTTGATCGCTACAGCGAAAGTGAAGGCTCCGACCGCAGTTTCCAATTGCCCACCGGACAAAACGAACTCATCGAGGCCATGCTCGCCGCCAATAAGAATGTGATCGTCGTGGTCAACGCTGGCGGGGCGGTGGACATGAGTACGTGGGTGAATCGTTCCCCCGCCTTGCTGCAGGCTTGGTACCCGGGACAGGAGGGCGGCACAGCCCTCGCACAGATTCTGTTCGGAGAGTTCAGCCCATCTGGCAAACTGCCGGTTAGTTTCGAGCGACGCTTCGAGGACAATCCCACTTATTCCAACTACTATCCCAATGACAGCGACAGACGAGTGAAATACAACGAGGGGATCTTCGTCGGTTACCGGCACTACGACAAGGCGGGCATCCAACCTTTGTTTCCTTTCGGTTTCGGACTCTCCTACACCGCTTTCAAATTTAGCGACCTCGCTATTACTCCTTCGTCAATTACCGGCGATCAGCCTGTGACGGTGTCCTTCAACGTGACCAACACAGGAAATCGCGAAGGCGCCGAAGTTGCCGAGCTCTACGTCAGCGATCATCATGCGAACGCGCCCCGTCCGGTGAAGGAACTCAAAGGTTTTGCCAAGGTGAACCTCAAGCCGAGGGAGACCCAGAAAGTCTCGATCACTCTGGATCGTCGTGCGCTCTCTTATTACGATTCCACGGCCAAGCAGTGGAAAGCGAGCCCAGGAGAATTTGTAGTGTTGGTCGGCAAATCGGCGGCAGAGGTTGATCTGCAGGGGATAGTAAGTTTCATACCATAAATCCAAGTTACGGTTTCGTCGCATGACGGCTTGTGAACGACGAATCTAGGCCCTGCGAACAGAGTACCTCTTTCCCCAGGCAGTGCTTCGGGTGCGGTGTGGCGAGCTAGTCTCCCGAGGGCTGGAGCATTTCCTCCTGAGGCATTTCTGGGAAGGGTTGTTCTGGTGCGATTGCTTTGGACCTGTTTTTCGAATTCGCAGATGGAATCATTCCTGCAGCCGAAAACTGCTCTGCTTCGGTGGATTCGGCGAGGGCCATGGTTGAGGCTAGTCCGCCGCTAATCACTTGCTGTACCTGATCGAAATATCCCGTGCCGACGAAGCGCTGATGTTTTGCTGCCTGGTATCCGTGTTCGCGCTCGCTGGCGAACTCCTTTTCTTGCAAGGCCGAGTAAGCCGCCATTCCGGTTTCTTTATAGTGCCGCGCCAGTTCGAACATGCTCAAATTCAGCGCGTGGAATCCAGCCAGGGTCACGAACTGAAACTTGTATCCCATGGCCGCCAGTTCCCGCTGGAAGCTTGCGATGGTTTGCTCGTTGAGTTTCTTGCGCCAGTTAAAACTCGGCGAGCAATTGTAAGCCAGCATTTTCTCCGGGTACTTCGCGCGGATCGCGTCGGCGAAGCGGCTGGCCTCCGCGAGATTAGGTTCTGATGTTTCGCACCAGAGCAAGTCCGCGTACGGTGCATAAGCCAGGCCACGCGCGATGGCCGAGTCGATGCCACCACGAATGCGGAAGAAGCCTTCGGTGGTGCGCTCGCCGGTGCAGAAGTCGCGGTCGCGCGCGTCGATGTCGCTGGTCAACAAGTGCGCACTGTTTGCGTCGGTGCGCGCCATCACGAGTGTTGGTACCCCCATCACATCGGCTGCCAAGCGAGCTGCCACCAATTTCTGCACGGCCTCTGTAGTTGAAACCAGGACTTTGCCGCCAAGGTGTCCACACTTCTTCGCCGACGAAAGCTGATCCTCGAAGTGTACGCAGGCCGCACCCGCCTCGATCATTCCTCTCATCAGTTCGAACGCGTTGAGAGTGCCGCCGAAGCCAGCTTCGGCATCCGCAACCAGGGGTGCAAACCAGGTCTGCCCAGGCGCCACCTTGCCCTCTGCATGATGGACTTGATCGGCCCGCTGTAGGGCGCTGTTGATGCGCCGGCATACGTTGGGAACGCTATCAGCCGGATACAAGCTCTGATCGGGATACATCTGTCCGGCGTTATTGGCGTCCGCTGCAACTTGCCACCCGCTTACGTAGATCGCCTTCAGCCCTGCCTGCACTTGCTGGATAGCCTGGTTGCCCGTAAGCGCGCCCAGCGAGTTAACGTAAGGTTCAGTCTGGAGCAGCTGCCAGAGCCGCTCCGCTCCCAAACGGGCCAGAGTGTGCTCTATGTGAACCGAGCCACGCAGACGCAGCACATCCTCCGCCGTGTAAGGCCGCTCGATTCCTCTCCAGCGAAGGTTGTTCTTCCACTCAATGGTAAGAGAAGCTGCATTGTGTGCGAGCTTTTCGTCGGCGCTGGTCAACGGGGAATAGGAGCGTTGTGGCGAGGTTTTGTTCGATCCGTTTGCGTGGGTTGGCACTTGCATAGCTCCTCATTACATCTATGTGTTCAATATAGTGAACATAAATTCATCATACTGGCCGAGCCTAAGGCTGGCGAAGGATGCAGTCAAGGCGGATGTTCAGTATAATGAACATACATTCATTTTATTGGCCGACTACAGGTTTGCTATTAGAGGGGGTAAATATGTCCAAGCTGTCTCCCGAGTCTCCATCCGCGGCGGTTGAACGTGCTCTAGCGATGCTGGAAGCCGTAGCGCAGGAGTCCGACGGCTTAAGCAACGCTGAAATCAGCCGACTGCTCAGCATTCCAAAGAGTTCAGCGAGCTACCTCCTGCGCACCCTCGAAATGCGGGGCTATCTAACCCGCGACCCGGAATCGGGGAAATACCGGGTGGGATTAAAGATCCTGAGCTTAAGCCGGGGAGCTCTAAGCGGTCGTGACGTTCGTGGAATTGCCCTGCCAATAATGCGCCACCTGACCCAGCAGACCGGCCTCACTTGTCATTTGGCGGTGCTCGATGGTTCCGACGCGGTCTATATCGAGAAGGTTGAGCCGGAAGGCTTTATCCGCATGGATACCTGGGTCGGACGACGCATGCGAGTGCATGCCACTAGCGTGGGCAAGGCGATTGTCGCTGGCCTTCCTCAAGAACATCTGGAACGAATTGTGCGCAAGAGCGGCATGGAAAAACGCACGCCCAAGACGATCACAACCCTTCCGCGCCTGCTAAAGGAACTAGAAAAAGTGCGTGCGCAAGGGTATGCAGTTGACGATGAAGAAAACAATTTGGGCGCACGCTGCGTGGCCGCGCCTGTGTTTGACGATCACGGATCGGTCGAAGCGAGCCTGGGTCTGAGCGGCACGACCCAGCAAGTCAGCCCGCAAACCATGCCGCGGATTCTGGAGGCGCTAAAATCCTCGGCCCGGCACATCTCCATGGGCATGGGATACCGCGTTTCGCATCACCGCCAAGGAGCGTAGGCGAATCCTGGGCGACTCTACCGGACTACGCTGTTTTGGCAGGCTGTGGCAACGGAAACAATCCTATTCTCTGATTAAGGTCATGAGTCAATGTCCAAACTTGCGAACACTGATCACATAGCCAGTAACGCTCGACCCGCCGGGGCGCGTGCCTCGCGAAGGCAGAGCGCGAGCCTGCGTTCTGATCCAGGTTGGTCACGCATCCGGTCTCGATCAGAAACAGTTCGCCTTGGCCCAACTGTAGAAACGGTTTTGAACATTCCAAATTCGCGCAGTGGCTGAGCATGGTTCTTTCCAACTTTCTTTCAAGTGAGACGTGCGAGGGCGCAGGCCTCACTTTTCAAAATCGCCACATTGCCAGATTCCTCAGTGTGCATCTGGAAGGCCAAAGCACGATACCGCTCTCGACCCGGTTTCCTGAATTGCACCTCGACTGAGTTGTTTCCTAGTGCCGATTCTTCGGCACTGTGACGGCTATTCGGCTTCGATGCCTTGCCCTTCATTTCCTTGGGGCCATTACCACTTCCAGAAATGACGAAGCAGGTGCTGTTATGCCGTCCGGCGTATTTTGACGTGGTCGATGGCAAGAATCGCCACCTAGCGGAAAGACCCCCGGTCGATCGAGAGAAGGCATTAAACCAGTGGCAGGTTCAACGAATGATCGCTCCGCTGACGGCTACTACAATCCCTAAAATGCTGAACACAATTCCCAAGTGCCAGAAGATTCGCCTCCCGGAGAGCAGAGTGATCGAGGTGATCACCAGTCCTATTTCCAAAAACACTTCGGCTAAGTCGTAGCGATCGGCTCGCTTTCTTTCGGTCGCAACCTCGCTCTCCAGTTTGCGGGCCTCGTTCTGGATTTCGTCCTTGTCATGCTTGTAGCGCTCCGCTTCCTGGGAATACTTTTCGCGGAACTTTGCGACCGCGCCGGCGTCGTTACTATTCATGATCACAGCCAGTTCGCTGAACAAATCGTCCTCGTGCGCGCGAATATTTTTGGCCTGGTAGTACGACCATTGGTCCGATGACTTTGCCTGCTGCACAACTTCGTCCGTATGCGCCCTATGCCCGAGCAGCGTGACCACCGCTACCAGCACGGCGAGCACGGCCATGGTCAGCGATACCGGCGCCAGGCTGGGATTGTGATGCCCGTGTTCGGCATGCTCCTGCAGTTCTTGAAGTTCATCGCCCATTAATCTTCGATCCTCCCAGCGCCCTGAAAAATACCAGACGCAGCTCACGATATTACGGATTCATAGTTCTTCGAGCAAGCGGCGGTCGAAAACAAACTGGCAACTATCCACTGACCACCGACCACTGCCCTCCGACCACTGCGCTCACTCGCCCATTACTTTCACAATTACTCTCTTGTCGCGCTGCCCGTCGAATTCGGCGTAGAAGATTCGTTGCCACGTGCCCAAGTCAAGTTTGCCGGCCGTGATCGGCACGATCACTTCGTGATGGATCAGCAGAGCTTTCAGGTGCGAGTCGCCATTGTCTTCGCCGGTTTCGTGATGCTTGTAGTTCTTGCGGAAGGGAGCCAAGTGCTCCAGCCACTGATCGATGTCCTCAATCAGGCCGCTCTCGTTGTCATTCACATATACACCTGCAGTGATGTGCATGGCGGAAACCAGGACCATGCCTTCTTTCACTCCGCTTTTGCGCACGATTTCCTCTACCTGCGGCGTCATGTGGACGTAGGCGCGATGAGTCTTGGTATGAAACTTTAAATATTCGGTAAGAACTTTCATTGCACTACTCCCTGCTTCCAAATTCTATCCGAGCGGAGCCTCGCACCTTTGGAACGATTACCTCCGTTACCCTGTTTCGCGCGTTGAGCACAGAAAACATCAGCTTCTTGCCCCATACTTAGTCTATCGAGGTGCTTCGGTGCTGTTCCGGCTTGATTACATATCGTGCGTACTTACGGTTATGTCGACAATCCTTCTGGGCAAGCGCTGCTGGGAAGGCTGGATTCTGGCGGCGATCAATAGCGTAGTCGTTTGCGTGATCGGTTTCCGTACCGCGCAATTCGGATTCATCCCCGCCAATGTATTCTGCATTGCTCTTTACGCGGTAAATCTTCACTCGTGGCGTAAACCTGAGGTTAACTAATTACTCTGCAGTAATCCTCGGCAACGGTGAGAGGTGTACCGGCATCCACTATTCGCTTGGGGACATCAGCCTGACAAGGAGAACCATGTACCATTCAGTCCCAAGTAGCAAAATCGTAGCGTTTATTCTGGCCCTCCTGATCTTCGTAGGATGGTCGGCAAGCCAATCAAAGGGTCAGGATGAAGGACCGCCGGGTCCGCCGCCTTCCAGCGCCCAGGAACAGCGGCCCGCGGCACCGCCGTCCTATGCGGAACAGCCCAATGCTCCTCCGCCTTCGTATGCACCGCAGCAGCTCGACAATCTGGTGTCGCGGATTGCGCTGTATCCCGATCCGCTGCTGGCGCAAGTTCTTGCGGCCGCAACTTTTCCCGACCAGATTCCGGACGCTGCCCGATGGGCGGATGAACACCATTATTTGCGTGGCGACGACCTCGCTCGGGGCATCTCGGAGGACCATCTGCCATGGGATCCCAGCGTGCAGGCTTTGCTTCCTTTCCCTTCGATTCTCGACACCATGGCGTCGGACATGAACTGGACCAGCGACCTGGGCAACGCGTTTCTGGCGCAGCGTCAGGATGTGATGGATGCGGTGCAGCGCATGCGACAGAAAGCGAGAGACTACGGTTACCTCCGCAGCAACGATCGAATCACAGTCAGCGGCGGACCTTACATAGAAATTGAGCCGGTCGATCCCGCATTTGTCGTCGTGCCCGCTTACGATCCCTTCATTGTGTTCGCTCCGCCTCGTCCGGGATTCTATGTGGGCGGCGCGATCGGTTTTGGCTTCGGAGTCGGCCTCGGCCTGGCATTTCGTCCCTGGGGATGGGGTTATAGCCGTTTCGACTGGGGCAGGCACGCGGTATTTATTGGCGACGCTCCGTGGGGACGCGGGTGGGGAAATCGGGTGGTATACGCGCATCCTTATGGTCCGGGCGTGCGACGCTGGGGACCGGAAAACCGTGTGGAAGGGCATCAATTGATCCGGCGTAGCGAAGAAGAACGGCGCGCACCCCGGGAAGGCCATGCGCATCCGCAGGAGAATCATCATGAGGAGCATCGCCGGTAAATACTCCGACACCGAAAGTCTTTAAGTGGCCGGTTCGAACGGTTGATAGGAATTAATCAGCCGTCGAATCGGCCTCGTCTTTTTTGCATTGATGCTCGGAGAATTGGAGTTTCAGGTTTTCCACCGCTCCGCCAACGCGTTTCAAAATATCGAGAGGAACTTTAAATTCGCGATCGCATGCGGTGCAGACTGCGATGGCCGGGGTAGTTCCAAGCCATTTCAGCACGCGCAGATTGCGCTTCAGCATGGCAGTTTGATGCGCCGCTAGCGCATGGTCTGTTCGATCTCAGATATCCAGTCGGGACGCTTCAACACTTCGCGCGGCTTGGGGCCATCAGCGGCGCCGACAATTCCATCCTGCTCCATGAGATCGATGAGGTGCGCGGCGCGGCCATAGCCGATGCGCAGGCGGCGTTGCAGCAGGGAAGTGGAGGCTTTGCCAAACTCAATGACCAGCTTCACCGCATCCTGATAGAGGGGATCGTCATCGCTTCCGCCTTCCGCAGATCCTTCGCTGCTTCCTCCGGTGGTTCCGCCATCACGCTCATCTTTCGGAGCTTCCAGGAACTGCTGCTGATATTCCGCCGAGCCCTGAGCCTTCCAGAATTCGACGACGGCCGCGATTTCCTTTTCTGTGACCAGCGGTGCGTGCAGGCGGTGCACGCGAGCCGATCCTGAAGGAAGATAAAGCATGTCGCCTTTGCCCAGCAGGGCTTCGGCTCCGTTGGCGTCAAGAATGGTTCGCGAGTCCACCTTGGTGGCCACGCGGAATGAAATTCGCGCCGGGAAGTTCGCTTTGATTAATCCCGTAATCACGTCGACCGAGGGACGTTGCGTTGCCAGCACGAGGTGAATGCCCACGGCCCGCGCCATTTGGGCCAGGCGAGTGATCGATTCCTCAACGTTGCTGGAATCGAGCATCATCAGGTCAGCCAATTCGTCGATGATGATCACGATGAAAGGAATCGGCTTTTCGTCAGACTCTTCTTCAAACAGACTGGGTGTGCCGCCCTTATCGAAGAGCCGGTTGTACTGGTCGATATTGCGGACGCCTTTTGCAGCAAGCAGTTTGAGCCGTCGCTCCATTTCGCGCACGGCATTGCGTAGCGCATTCGCCGCCAGCTTTGGCTCGGTGATGATCGGTGTATACAAGTGCGGCACGCCTTCGTAGTTGCCCAGCTCCAGCCGCTTGGGATCGACTAGAATCAGCCGCACCTGGTCCGGCGTCGCCTTGTACAGAATCGACATGATGAAGGCGTTGATGGCCACGCTTTTGCCCGCGCCGGTCGATCCTGCGATCAGCAGGTGAGGCATTCCAGCGAGGTCCGCGACTACGATTCTGCCGTTGATGTCTTTGCCCAGGGCCATCGTCAGCTTCGACTTGTGGCCCATGAATTCCTGGGACTCGATGTTCTCGCGCAGCCAGATGATCTCGCGTTCGCGGTTCGGCACCTGAATCCCGACGGTCGATTTCCCGGCCATGCGTTCGATCAAAATGCTTTCCGCCTTCAGCGCGAGGCACAGATCGTCTGTGAGGTTGGTGATGCGGCTGTATTTGATTCCCGCGTCGGGCTTGAACTCGAACGTGGTGACTACGGGGCCGGGATTAATTTGAGTGATTTGTCCGTGTACTTCGAACTCGGCATACTTCTCTGTGAGCACTTGTGCCAGGAGCTTGAGTTCGTCGGCATCCACGGCATGCTGCTCGTCGGGACGCTGCAGCAAACTGCTCGAGGGCAACTTGTATCCGCCTGCGATCTTCGGCATCGTGGTCTTGGCCTTGTGATCGCTATCGGCGCGCCGTGTCACCTCCAGATCCGGCAGCGGTTCCACGCTGGCTAAAGATTCAGCGAGAGTTCCTCCTGTCGGCACAGCTCCTTCTTCCACTAAAGGTCCGAGCGTGCGCTCAATTCCAGTCCGTCGTGGCGGCGGAGCGACTCGTGGTTGCACTGACGGTTCCTCGGTTGCGACGGGCCGCGAAGGAATCAATTGCGTCTTTACCGTGGGTTTTGCATTGCGGCGCTTCTCGAGTTCCTTCTGCTGATGGCGCTTGATTCGTTCTTCCTGCCAATCCTGATAACGGTTCCAAAGGGCGGTCACAAACGCGAACCGCGTCGGCGCCCAGAGCCGAATCGATGAGAACGAGAACGCCGTAGAAAGATACAGTGCGACGGCCAGCACGGTGGCGCACACGATGTAGGCGCCCGCCAGATTTAAATAGTGGATCAGCACGTCTCCAACAACTCGTCCCACCATGCCTTCGATCGGAATCACGTTCAGCCAGCGCAAGTTGCCCGGCAGCAGCGCCAGCAAGGCCGGAGTAAAAATGACCAGCCAAACTCCGCCAAGACTCTTCGCGATTGGAGATTGAACCTTCCGCGACGCAAACCAGCGGATTCCCAACACTCCGAAAAATACTGGCAATAGAAAGGCGCTCATCCCGAAGAATTGCAGTGCCAAGTCGGAGATGACCGCGCCGACCATGCCGATCCAGTTGCGGGCAACGTGCGTTCCAGTCAGAACCGAAGCGCTATTAAACGAAGGATCGAGTGGGGAATACGACGCCAGCGCGAGGAAGAGGAGGAGCGCAGAGACGCACAACAGGAATCCGATCAGCTCGTTAAGCCGCCGGTTGCCCGTGGGGACAAAGATGCTTGCCAGAAGACGCATTTATGGGCCGTCGTTACACGGGACGCAAAACAGTCCTGTGGCGCAAATCGGCCAGAGCCTCATCATTATCTCAAGAACCGGACGCGGCAGCAATGGCGGATTTCGGTCGCAGTATACAGTTGGATTACTACGCCGGACGGAACTGCTGCCCGTGTCGCTATTGAACAACGCGGCAACCTGAGTCCGGTTGTGGTAGTATATTGGTAGTATGAAAGAGAAGACATCCATCACACTGTCAGCCGACATTCTGGCGGATGTGGACCAGTTAGCGGGCCGCAAAGTCTCCCGCTCGGCGTTTATTGAGTTCGTGCTGCGCCGCTACATTCGAGAGAAGCGCCGGGCGCAGGCCCATGCCCAGGATTTGGAACGCATCAATAGCGCGGCCGACCAATTAAATTCCGAGAGCGCCGACGTGCTGGACTATCAGGCATCGGACGATTAGCGAGGATGGACGACTAGGCAAGGACGACCAGCCAAAGTATGAGTAGCCAAGAATGAGACGCGGCGACCTCTATCGTGTGTATAAACGCAAAGGCGATCCAAAAGCTTACCGGGTTTTTGCCGTGGTCAGCAGGCAAGCCCTGATCGACTCGCGGTTCTCAACTGTTGTTTGCGCTCCAGTGTTCACCAGCGGCCAGGAACTCTCCACTCAAGTCGCCGTTGGAGTCGACGAGGGACTGAAGCACCTCAGTTGGATTATGTGTGACAACCTGGTGAGCCTGCGAAAGTCTGACCTCACGCACTACGTCGGCTCGGTCTCGGGCGCCAAAGCGGTTCAACTCAACCGCGCTCTTAAAATGGCCCTCGATCTAAGCTAGATCGAGGTCTTATCCAGCCAACCTCGCCGCGAATACCAGCACCAGCGCGCCGACAATGATGCGATACACCGCAAACGGCACAAAACCATGCTTGCGCACATAGGCCATGAACCACGCAACCGAGGCGTAGGCCACGATGTAAGAGACCACGAAGCCGATGGCCAGCACGATCCATCCATGAGCGTCGATCTGCGAAACGCCTATCGGGTTCTCGCCCTTGCCACGGAGCGACTTCAGCAGCGTATATCCGGTAGCCGCAACCATGGTCGGGATCGACACGAAGAATGAGAATTCGAGAGCTGAGGCCCTTGACATGCCCGCAAGCTGACCCGCAGCGATGGTCGACATCGAACGTGACGTCCCAGGAAACACTCCCGAGAAGATCTGGCAGAAGCCGATCCAGACGGCTTGTCCCAGGCTCATGTTTTCCATCTTCCAGGTGTGGATGCGGCTCCCGGCAGCGGACGGTCCAGCAGCCTCCCACTTCGCGTTTATCGCATCAACCATCCACATAACGATTCCGCCGATCAGCAAAGACCAGCCGATGATGTGCAGGTTCTCCAGATGTTTGCCAATAACTTTGGTCAGTAGGAATGAAGGAATCGCAGTTACCACAAATGCGATTGTGACCAATCCTAGTGGGTGCGTCAGCGGAGTGCGGTCGCCCCGTTCGCCGCGCGGAAACGTGGAAAGAAATTTTGCAATGCGGCTGCGAAAATATACCGGCAGGCACAAGATTGCGCCCAGTTGTATGACGATGGAATACATCTTCCAGTAGCCGTCCGACAGGCTGATATGCAGCAGCGCCTCAGACAGCCGGAGATGCGCGGTTGAGCTAACCGGTAGAAATTCCGTCAGGCCTTCCACAATTCCTAGCACAAGAGACAGCAAGTAGTCGTTCAATCAGCCTCCAAAAGTAAGGGAACAGTATCGCAGAAAAAGTTTGCGTGAGCGTTAATCAGAGGACTGCCTGAGTCGCCGAAGTCGCTGAGAAGAACTCGCAGAGCGTCTAGTCGGTGGCATTTCCATACGTGGGAATATCTTGTTGAACGTAAAAAATCAGTCGCCGCGCGCGCAAGGCCCAATCGCTCTGCCCATATTGACTGACAATCTTCTGTGCCAGTGCTAGCGCCCGATCTTTCGATTCCCCCGACTTCTTCTGATTCGGTTCGGTCTTATAAATTTCAATCATCGCCGAGCGGCGCCACGCCGCGTTGTACAAGGCCTCCGGCGCAACTGGAGACTGGGGGTGTTCATTGGCATACTTCTCATAGATGTCCGCTTCTTTGTCGGGACACTTAGACATGCCTTCCCAATCGCCGCAGAGCTTATTGTCGATCATGCGGAAGCTGGCTAATTCCGCCCACTTGGTGCCGGGATATTTTTTGTTTACCAGCTTCATCCACTCTTCATTGATCTGCCCACGCATATACGCTTCACGCTCGTGGGCGGAAGGCCGCGTCATCACATCCGACCGCTCGATCTGCCAGCGTATGTCGGCCGCCCGATATAACGCCTCTGCCGCTAGCGGCGAAGTGGGCATCAAGTCATACAAGCGGTAGTAAAGCCGCATCGCATCCTGCGCGGCGTCACGGCGCCCGCGGCGGCGGCTGGCTTGGTCTTCGGAGTCCGCCGCTTCTCCGAAGATAACCTTGTCGCCATCCTGAGTCGTGGCGCTTACCATACCTTTCGCCAGAATCCAGCCACTGATCGTCTTAGCCTCGGCCTCTTCATCGGTCAGACCTTCCTCGTTGCGCGCTTCGCGAAGAATGGCCTGCACGTGAACCCAGTCGCGGCTGGTGTCTAAGATAATCAACTCGTGTCCACGGGCAGCTTGCCCTAGCTTGGCAGCGTCGCTGCTGGGCGAGACACGCAAGGTCTCCTCATGCACGAGCGTCGCGCGCTGGGCTTGGGCAAATGCGAAACAAGGGTAGACGAGCAGCACGGCGCAAATAAACAAATGACGGAGGGTCATACGGCTCCTTCGAATGATGATAAGTAAGATGCCGATTATAACCGCCGAAATTGTTCCAACATTACCGGGATCGGAGGTTGCCGCAGCGTCGTGTGGTAAGAACGGATGGGTTACGCCCGATTAGCCCCTCGGGGCGGACGCTTTGCGACTGCTCTGAGATTCCACCCTTAAATCTCCAATATCACCGGCATAATCAGCGGCCGCTTCGCCGTTTGCCTGGAAATATAACGCTTCAAATCGGCGCGGATTTTTTCCTTAATCACGCCATAATCGGCTTTTTCTTCTTCGCTCGAATGCGCCAAGGTGTCTTCAACGATGCGCTTCGCACCTTCCATTAAACCATCATCGCCGGGATTAAAGCCGCGCGTCACAATCTCCGGAGCGGTTTCCACGCGTCCTGACAGCTTGTTGATGGCGATAATCGGCAGCACGATCCCGTCTTCGCTCAAGTGCCGCCGATCTTTAATAATTAAATCCTCAACCACATCGGTGCGCGAGCCGGAATCGATACACACGCGCCCTACATTAACCTTGCCGGCCTTGCGTGCGTTGTGATCGTCGAACTCAAGTATGTCGCCGCTTTCGATCAGGATTACTTTGCCGACTGAACTGTGCATCGCTCCTGCCATTTCGGCATGCAGTTTCAGTTGCCGATACTCCCCGTGGATGGGAATGAAGTACTTCGGCTTCACCAGATTGATAATCAGCTTAAGTTCGTCCTGGCTGGCGTGTCCGCTGACATGAATCGGCGGCGAGGTTCCGTCTTCGTAAATCACGTGCGCTTCGCGCCGGAAAAGGTGATCGATCATGCGGTAGATCGTTTTCTCATTGCCGGGGATAATGCGCGATGAGAGCACGACGGTATCGCCTTTCTCGATTTTGGCGTGCTTGTGATTATCGACCGCCGCGCGCGAGAGCGCTGACATGGGTTCGCCCTGGGTACCGCTAATCATGACGCAGACTTTTTCCGGAGCGAGATTCTTCATCTCGCCGGGATTGATCACCAGCCCTTCAGGAATTTCGAGATAGCCCAAGTCTTCCGCGATCTCAGCGGAGTTGTTCATGGAGCGGCCGATAAAGGCAACTTTGCGCCCGTGCTGGTGAGCCAACTCCACCGCCAGCCGGATGCGGTGGATTGACGAAGAGAAGCAAGAGATGAACAGTCGGCGCTGGGTGTGTGCGAATACTTCGTCGAACTTGCGCCGCACCGCGCGCTCGCTGGGCGTGTATCCCTTGCGCTCGACGTTGGTGGAATCCTGAAACAGCGCCAGCACACCCTGTTTGCCATATTCCGCGAAAGAATGCAGGTCGAAAAGATGGTTGTCGGTGGGAGTGGGATCGACTTTGAAATCTCCCGTATGAATCACCACGCCAAGCGGAGTATGGATTGCGAGCGCGACGCAATCCACCAGACTGTGTGTAACGCGAATGGGATGAATAGTGAATATGCCGGCCTTGAAGCGCTCGTTGGCGCGCATCTCGCGTAGATCGGCATCGTCGAGCAGGCCGTGCTCGTCGAGTTTATCCTCGACATAAGCCAAGGTGAATTCCGTGCCCCAGACTGGCACGTTGAGTTCAGAGAGAATCCACGGCAGCGCGCCGATGTGATCCTCGTGGCCATGAGTAAGAATGATGCCGCGAACTCGCTCGCGGTTCTCGATAAGATAGGAAATATCCGGGACAACGATATCGACGCCCAGCAATTCAGCCTCGGGGAACATAAGGCCCGCGTCGATGACGATGATGTCATCGCCCCAGCGGACGGCCATGCAGTTCATACCGAACTCGCCGAGCCCCCCCAGGGGGATTATTTGCAATTTTCCTGTTGGCATTGGTAACTAATGATGCTAGCACAGACTGTGTTGCCTACCGTACGCACCGCCGGTTTCTAAGGGGCGTAACCCATAGCATTCTTGGTCTGGCTAAGATAGGGTTGAATCAATGGCTGATAGTAAATCCAAGTCGTGGCTTCGTGGGCAGATTGAAAACGCGCTGACGCAAGGACTGACGCGGGCTTACTCGACGGTTCAGGTCAATCCCGACAAGTTTTTATTGCAACTGCGCGCCGCCTACCGGCTGCCGATCAGTGGCTATCACGGCGTGTATTCGCTGGAGATGCGCGAGATCGATATAGTCGCCGACGAAATTATTCGTAGCGGAATGAAATTGGCCGCGGTCGAGGGCGCGGGATTCGGGCTCGGTGGATTCCTCACGATCGTGCCGGACATTGGCGTTCTCTCAGCCATTACCATGCGTACCATACAGAAGCTTAGTCTGGTTTACGGCTTTCAGTTCAACACCGACGACGAAATTGCGGAACTCTGGATGGCTGCGGCTAGCGCGGCTGGAGTCGACATCAGCCGCGACCTGCTGGAAAAAGAAGTCGTGAACAAGTTCGTTCCGCGCGTCATTCAGCGCATCGCCGCGCGGGCCAGTGTAGAGGTCGTGGAAAAATGGGCGGGACGGGTGATCCCTCTGGTGAGTTCGGCGCTGGGAGCGGGATTGAACTACTGGTTCGTGCGTACGTGGGGTGAGCGCGCCAGGGCGCACTTTCGCGAGCGACATTTGCAGATCCGGCAGCAGGCCGCTCATGCAGTATTAGCCCCACCGGCGCAGCAAATTCTTCCAGCGTCGAAGGATTAGGCCCTGTCCGTGTTAAAAATGAAACATGATAGAGTTTCGCTGCTCTGCCATCCTGTTTGATCTCGATGGCGTTCTCATCGATTCCACTCGTTCCGTTGACCGGCAATGGCGTGCATGGGCGCACGAAAAGGGAATTGATGAGGAGAAGGTCATGGCTATCGCGCATGGCGTGCGCTCGATTGAAGTGATTCGTGCCGTGGCCCCGCATCTCAATGCCCCCGCGGAGGTGCAATGGCTGGAAAGCCATGAGGCGGAGGATCAGGTGGATGTGACTGTGATGCCCGGCGCTGCTGAACTGATTCGCTCCATTCCGGACGGACACTGGTGCGTGGTTACGTCCGGAACTCGCTATCTGGCTACGGCGCGCCTGCGATTGGGCGGCCTGCCGGTTCCCAAAGTTCTGGTCACCGCGGACGATGTGACGAACGGAAAGCCGCATCCGGAGCCATATTTGAAGGGCGCGGAACTCCTGGGATTTAAACCGGCGGACTGTTTGGTAATCGAAGACGCACCCGCGGGGATTCGGTCGGCGCACGCGGCCGGGATGAAGGCGATGGCACTGACGAGCACCTATCCCGCGGCGAAATTGCTTGAGGCCGATACGACAGTAAAGAAGCTTGAGCAGATTCAAGTTACGTCGAACGGGGCAGGCACGCTAAGTATAGAAATTGTCCAATAGAGGAGCGATGCGGGATTTCTATTTTTTCGTCGCCTTCTCATCCTTACCATTGAAGTGCTCCGTTACAAATACGAACTCGCCTTTATCGTTCTTTGAGAACTCGTACTGTATATCCCACCCCTTAGAAAAGAACTTCGTTTCTGACTCGGCGAAGAGCGGAAAAATTGCTCCGAAGTGGGCCATCAAATGACTGCCTTGGAGCGTAAACACAATGCGGCCATCCGAGAATTCGTAAGTGCCCACGTACCGCGCCAGCACTTCTTTGGGCAAGGCGATTTCCCTTGGCGGTGAGGGAAATGCCACGGTTTCTCCGTGCACTGCCGCCGCGAGTGCGGTGTTGATTTTGCCGGTCACAATGCCATTCAGATTCGCTAGAACGATCACGGCGAGTTTTTCTTCGGGATAATAAGCCAATTGCGCGTTGAACCCGATTCCATTCCCGTCATAATCGATTACCAGGCGGCCACTTGCACGATAGACGTATAAACCGCAGGCATAGTCATGCTGGAATATCGTGTGTTTGAAGGGCGTGGTCATCTTGCGCAGGGACGCAGGCATCAGCACTTTTCCGCCGAACAGTCCCTCTTCCCAGCGGAGCATGTCTTCGGTTGTGGAGTAGAGTGCGCCCGCCGCAAAGGCCGCGGTGATATTGGTGCGCTCCGCATTTTCGATTCCGTCGGCGCCGGGCCAATAACCGGACGCCCGGTGCGGAACGATCGAGACGTTGGAGTCTACTCCTGAATCGTTCATGCCCAGCGGCTTAAAAATGTTTTCCTGAAGGAAATCCGCGTAGGATTGGCCGCTGACTTTTTCCAACAGATACCCGAGCACATCGTACCCCAAGTTGCTGTAGTCCCATTTTTCGCCGGGCTGAAAGTCGAGTGGCTTGTCGGCGAAGATCAGCTTGTCAGGCGTGCCTGGCTCATACTTTGCCCCGTCACCTGAGATACCGGACGTCATAGTCAGGAGGTTGTAAATTGTGATCTTATTCCACGACGCTGGCGCGTCGGGGAGGTATTTCTTGACTAGGTCGTCGGTCTTGAGCTTTCCACGATCTTCCAGGAGCAGGATCGAGGCCGCAGTGAATTGTTTGGTCACCGATGCGATCTGGAATCTGGTCGTGGAGGAATTCGGTATGTTCCATTCGATGTCCGCCCAGCCGTAACTCTTGCTGAACATGACGTTGCCGTGTTGTGCTACCAGAACGCTGCCCATGAAGAGCTGGGCGTCGGCATAAGGCTGCAGAATCTGTTGCAGGCGCTCGCTAGACGCTTGCGCGCTGCACACGCCAGCTATAAATGCAAAGGCAATCCCCAGTACAGCCAGTTGAGAATTCCGAGTGAAGTGCATCTTGGCCGCCTACGTCGCGCGAAATTCTAGCATGAATCGCGACTACCGCAGCCAATCTTCAAGCTCGATTCCACGGTTGGTCTTCTCGTCGCGATATTTCACAATCACCGGCGTGTACAGAGAAATCCCTAACTTTGCCGCTGCCCCCTTTTTCACCGCTCGCGATCCCGGCACAACCACCGCGCCTTCGGGAACTTCAAGTGGCGCTTCCGGCGTAGCCCGGTAAACTTCATCGCGCACCAAGTCGTAGAGCGGAGTCGATCGCGTCAGAATCGTTCCCGCTCCCAGCACCGCCCGCGCACGCACCAGCGTGCCTTCATACACTCCGCAATTGCCACCAATTAGGACGTCGTCTTCAATGATCACGGGTGCGGCATTCACTGGCTCGAGCACGCCGCCAATCTGCGCCGCCGCGCTCAGATGCACGCGCTTGCCGACTTGGGCGCACGACCCAACCAGCGCGTGCGAGTCAATCATGGTGCCTTCATCGACGTAAGCCCCCACGTTGATGAACATCGGCGGCATGCAGATCACAGATGGTGCAACATACGCTCCAAGGCGCACCGAAGACCCGCCCGGAACTACGCGTATGCGGTCTGCGAGAGAAAACTGGCGGGCAGGGAAGGTATCTTTATCGACGAACGTCAGCGCAGCACAGCCCGTCTCTACCAGTTCGCCAAGCCGAAAGCCAAGCAGAATCCCGTGCTTCACCCAGGTGTTAACGATCCAGCGGCCGTCGATCTTTTCGGCGGCACGGATCTTGCCTTGTGTAAGCGCGTCGCGGAATTCGAGAAACGCGGGCCGCGCCTCCGGGTTGTGTTCAACTTCGCCCAGCCCTGCCAGGCGTTCGATAGAAGATTTTAGGGATTGCATGGGGTTGTTGAATTCTGAATTGTTGATTTCTGATTTCTGATTGTTGATCAAAACAATCGCTGGCCGAGCCGCTGTTCACTCAACAATCAGAAATCAGCAATCAAGTAATTGAACCTCTCACACACACTTGCATTCGCTGCGAATCAGCACTCCGGTCATGCCATGCGCGGTCTCGCGGCCCTGGGTCAGAGTAGCGTAGGGTCCGTGCCAGCGCGCGTGATTCGCGTCATGGCCAGCAGGGCGGCCTTTACCCTGATTACATTGTCCGCACGATCCGCGGTGCAGCACGATTTTATGCGGGCCGGCTGTCCAGTTTTCATAGATGTAAAATTCCGCCGCTTCGGGCACTGCCACCGCAGCCTTCTCAATCAGTCCAACATCGGTCGCGATTTTCTGCAGCTTCGACCGCGTGTCACGGCGCATAGGCAAAAGCGGCAAGCGGTAGTTCTCTTCGATCTTGCCCATCATCGTGAGCACGGCCTTCACCGGCAGCGGGCTGGATTCGATGAAGTTCGCTTGCATCAAAGGCAGGTACTTGCGATGGATGCTGCGCGCCACGTCCCAGTCGTTGTTCAGCGCCGCCCGTGTCATCGCGGCCATCTCGTGCGGAATTTCATTCGAAGCCACCGAGACGATGCCAACGCCCCCGAGCGCAATCACCGGCAACGTAACGGCGTCGTCTCCAGAAAAAACCAGAAAAGTTTCCGGCACGGCATTGATGGCTTCGGCAATCTGCGTCATGTTGCCGCTGGCTTCCTTGACGCCCACGATGTTTGGAATCTCCGCCAAGCGCGCCAGCGTTGCCGGTTCGATATTTGCCGCAGTGCGGCCGGGCACATTGTAGAGAATGATTGGCTTGTCGCCGACTGCTTCCGCAATCGCTTTGAAATGCCGGTACTGGCCCTCCTGCGTGGGCTTGTTGTAGTAAGGCGAAGCGGTGAGGATGGCATCGACTCCGGGCCGCGAAGCAACTTCCTTGGCTTTTTCCACGGCTTCATGGGTGGAATTCGAAGTCGCTCCCGCAACGATGGGGACTCGTCCCGCCACGACCTCAATCGTCGCCTCGATCACGTATAGCCATTCATCGTGCGTGAGCGTGGGTGTCTCGCCCGTGGTTCCGCAAGGTACGAGAAAGTCGATGCCGGATTCCACCTGCCATGCGACGAGGTTGCGCAGAGCAACGTCGTCGATGGAACCATCCTGATGGAATGGAGTGACGAGGGCGGTGCCACAGCCGCGGAGTTGCATGTAATAAGATAGCGCGAATGGGCTCGCGTGGGAACGCCTGACTACAGCTCCCGCCACACGTCCTTAAATTCGTAGAAGCCCTTCTTGCCGGCAATCCATTCTGCCGCGCGTACCGCGCCCTCGGCAAATCCCTGGCGTGATTTGGCGTCATGGCACAAATAGATTCTGTCGGCGGAGGATTCGAGCACGACTTCGTGCATGCCGACCACATCGCCTTCGCGGAACGAGACAATTTCCAGATCTTCCTTTTTCACATCTTTTCCGGCGTCGCGCATAACCTGCTGTAAGGCAATGGCAGTTCCCGAGGGTGCGTCTTTCTTATGAGCGTGGTGGCGTTCGAAGATCTGTCCGGTGTAATCGTGCCGTAGCGCAGCTGCTGCGGCTCGCGCCGCCTCAAGAAAAATATTCACGCCGATGGAGAAGTTTGCTGCGTAAATCAATCCAGTGCCGTGCTCCTCGACCAGCTTCCGGATGTGATCTAGTTCTCCGTGCCATCCTGTCGTGCCAACCACCATGTTTTTATTGGCTCGGACGCAGGCTTCCATGTGAGCCAGGACGCAGGTAGGGACGGTGAAATCAATCGCCACATCAATGGCGCGTAACTTATCCGGCGTAAGAGCGGCGGTGCCTGCATTCTCGCTTGAGCCGACGACCTGGATGTTGTGTCGACGCTGGCGCGCGACCTCTGCCACGAGAGATCCCGTCTTCCCGCGGCCGAGTATGAGGACGTTCATGGAAAACCTCTAACGCCGTGATAAACGAGAAATGCCGCGGCCATTCTCAGCGTTCTCCGCGATCGTGTGTTTATGCGAATACATCCGGATCCAGCTCCGCAAAAAACGTGCTGTGCAGCCGCTGGACCACCTCGGGCACTTCATCTTCTTCAATAACAAAGGTCAGGTTAATTTCAGATGCGCCCTGCGAAATCATGCGAATCTTTTTATCCACCAGCTTGCCAAAAACCAGCGCGGCCACACCCGGTTTGTCCCGCAGGCTTTCGCCCACAAGACAAATGATAGCCTTCCGCCCCTCGTATTTCACGTCCGCCAGCTTAGCCAGATCGGCGGCCAAAGCAGGAATGGCATGGTTGGAATCGACCGTGAGCGACACGCTCACTTCGGATGTCGAAACCACATCGACCGCGACCCTGTGCCGGTCAAAGGCCTCAAAAATCGCCCGCAAGAATCCATGAGCCAGCAGCATGCGCGGTGCGGCCACATCCACGATTGTGATCCGCTTCTTCACTGCGATTGCCTTGAAAATGTTTTTTCCCTGAGGAGCGCGGGCCGTGATCTTCGTTCCTTCACACGACGGGTTGCGCGAATTCAACACGTACACCGGAATATTTTTCTGAATGGCGGGCAGCACCGTCGCCGGATGCAACACCTTCGCCCCAAAGTATGCGAGTTCGGCCGCTTCATCGAAGCTGATTACCTTGATGCGGCGCGCATCCGGACAGATACGCGGGTCGGTGGTGAGAATACCGTCAACATCCGTCCAGATTTCAATGCGCTCGGCGTTCAGGCCCGCGCCCACAATCGCTGCCGAGAAATCGGAGCCGCCGCGGCCGATGGTCGTGGTGATGCCCGCACGGTTCGCGCCAATGAATCCGCCCATCACGGGAACCTGGCCGGCATCGAGCAGCGGCTTCACTTTGGATTGCAACCGCTGGTTGGTTTCTTCGGTTTGCGGCACCGCCTCCATGTAACTGCTGTCGGTGACCAGAACGTCGCGCGAGTCGACATGCACGCCCTTTAATCCGTGGGCAGAAAATGCGGCGGCAACAATCTTGCTGGAAAGCATTTCGCCGAATGCGGCAACATGGTCCGTGGTGCGCGGAGTGATCTCACCGACCGCGGAAATTCCCCGCAACAGTTCGTCGAGGCCTTCGAAGTCGGCTCCCAAATCGGAGTGGAACTCGGTAAACAACGCGGTACCCAGCAATTCGCTCGCCGTGTTGTAGTGTCTTTCCTGGAGCGACCGGCAAAGCTTCAGTGCGGTCTTGCGCTCTCCTGCGCCTGCGGCGCGCGCCATGGTGAGCAGCGTGTCGGTCACTTTTGCCATGGCGCTGACCACGACCACCGGTTTCTGCGGCAACCGGTCTTTGACAATTGCGGCCACGCGCTCGATGGCCCGCGCGTCCTCCACAGAAGTGCCGCCGAATTTCATCACGATCATCGGCGTCGCTTCCTGCCAGCATTATAAGCGTGCGAATCCGCTGTCATTTCGCCTGACCGTCGCCCAGATAACCTTTGGCCTTGAGCAATTCAGCATTCAGCACGGCAGCGCCGGCAGCGCCCCGGATCGTGTTATGCGATAGCACGGTGAACTTCCAATCCAGCACGCCGCATGGCCGCAGACGCCCTACGGCAGTGGTCATACCCGCGCCCATGTCAACATCAAAACGCGGTTGCGGACGGTCATCGGCAGCAAGGTAGACCACCGGCCGCTCCGGCGCGCTCGGCAGCTTCAACTCCTGGGGCTCGCTGCTGAATTCATTCCACGCAGCGATGATCTCTTCCGGCTTGGCTTGCGTTTTCAAACTTACCGAAATCGATTCCGTATGTCCGTCTTCCACCGCGACCCGGTTGCATTGCGCGCTCATCGCAAAATCTGCCGGCATGATCTTCGTTCCATTCATTTGTCCCAGCAGCTTCAGAGTCTCCTCTTCCATCTTCTCTTCTTCGTTGCGGATGTAGGGAATTACATTTCCCAGGATGTCGAGCGAAGCCACGCCCGGATAGCCCGCTCCGCTGACCGCTTGCATGGTGACTGCCATCACGGCTTTCAGGCCAAACGCTTTTTGCAGGGGCGCCAATGCCAGAACCAGCCCGATCGCTGAGCAGTTGGGATTCGTCACAACGTAGCCACCACCGTTCTTCCGCCATGCCTGCGCATCGATCAGCTTGATGTGCCCAGCATTTACTTCCGGAATCACCAAAGGCACATCGGACTGCATGCGCAACGCGCTGGAATTCGAAACCACGGCGCAGCCGGCTTCAGCAAAGCGCGGCTCCATCTCGGCGGCAATCGATGCGTCGAGCGCAGCGAAAATTATCTTCGGAGCGCCTGCGGGCGTGGCCGGCGAAACCTTCATCGCCGCTATATTCGGTGGAAGCGGCGTCTTCAACCGCCAGCGCGCCGCTTCGCCGTAGCGTTTGCCTTCGGAACGGTCGGAAGCGGCAAGCCACGCCACTTCAAACCAGGGATGGTGTTCCAGCATCTGGATGAATCTCTGTCCGACCACTCCGGTAGCTCCCAGAATGCCGATAGGTAGTTTCTTATTCATAAATGGGTACTTGGATTCTACAACAGCGGTTATTCCGGGCAGCGAATCCAATACCAAGAAGTTCAACACTACAGTGCGTTCATCGTTCTGCCGATGGAATATGCGGGAGGATCACCATGCCAGAGCTTCGACAGAACTTCTTCACCAAAGAATGGGTCATCATCGCCACCGAGCGTGCCAAGCGTCCCGAGGAATTGGCTACACATCGGCCGCTGCAAATCGTGTCATTGTTCGTGGAGACCTGTCCCTTCTGCCCGGGCAATGAGAATAAAACTCCAGCCGAGATTATCCGGTATCCGGCGAATACTACCGAGCCCTGGGAAGTGCGCGTCATTCCTAACAAATTCGCGGCGCTTTCCCGCGACGTCCAGCCCACGCGAAGTATGCAGGACGTCTGGCGGCGCATTGAGGGTTTCGGATTTCACGAGGTAGTCATCGATAGTCCCGACCACTCATCTTGCATGGCCCTGCTTCCGGATGAGCAGGTGGCCAGAATCCTGCGCGTCTACAAGGAACGCTACAGCTCGCTGGGCATGGACCGCCGCATTAACCACGTCACAATTTTCAAAAGCCACGGCGTGGATGCTGGTGCAAGTCTTCAGCATCCGCATTCGCAGCTCATCGCAACCCCGGTCATTCCGGGCCAGGTACGGCACCGGCTGCACGAAGCCCTGCGCCACTATGATGATGACGGCAACTGCATGTTCTGTCATATGGTGGAACGCGAAATCGCAGAGCAAACTCGCGTCGTACAAAAAAGCGAGTACTTCGTGGCCATGGAAGTGTTTGCCTCGGCTACGCCCTTTGCCACTCACATCTTTCCGTTCCGCCACATGGCCAGCTTTGGCGACATGTCAGCCACCGAGATCGCCGATTTGGCGCGGGTCCTGCGCGGTCTTTTGGCCAGGATCTATATTGGACTGGAAAATCCAGACCTGAATTTCACCATTCGCAGCGGCCCTTCCGACTACGGCAGCGCCCGCCACTTCCACTGGTATGTAAGCGTGATTCCCCGGCTCACACGCACTGCGGGGTTTGAACTCGGTTCCGGCATGTTCATCAATACGGTGCTGCCCGAGGCTGCGGCTGAATTTCTGCGGAATATTAAAATAGAAAAAGCGACCGGAGCAGTGAGCTACCGCCGGATAGGCACCCGGATTCAGCGACCTGCCGGGTCCGATGCGGGAAAGGGAAAGCCGGTAACCATGAACTGAGAGCTGTCAGCCGACAGCTCTCTTCACTTCGGACGCACTCCATGCGGATCCAGCACATACTCGTTCAGCGGCCCGAACTTTCTCTTCTCCGCATAGAGCCGCCAGCGCCGGAATACGATTCGCAGACTCGCCATCACAGGAATCGACAGAAAAATTCCTAGAATCCCAGCCACCTCACCGCCCGCCATCACGCCAAATATAGCCGCCAGCGGATGCAGTTCCATGCTGTGTCCCATAATGCGTGGCGACGTAACGTAGTCTTGAATCAGCCTCCAGGCGCCAAGAAAGATCACGAGAGCCAGCCAGTGCGGAAAGCTGATCAATAACGCAACGCTGACAATAATCATGGCGGCGAATAGCGGCCCGACCACCGGGATAAATTCCAGCAAGCCACCGATCGTCCCCAATACCAGCACATAAGGCATCTTCATGATTGCGAGAACAATGGTGTAAGCGATGAAAGTGAGAGCCGCAAGGGTAAGCTGCGCTCGAATGAAATGGGCCAGCATCTGGTTCAAGTCGCTTAACACCCCCTGCAAGAGTTCACGCTGCGGACGCGATTGCACAAGATCGAGCAGAATCTGGCTGAAGGTGCGGCCGTCTTTAAGAAAGAAGATCGACAACAGCGGAACGATGATCAGCAGCCACGCCTCTTTTGCCACATCAGCCACGCGCAATCCAACCCTCTTCGCCATTTCCGTGATTTGATTGCTATGGTTGACCAGATAGTCGCGCGCCAATTCGACCAGACGGGCATTCCAGCCGTGTTCGTGGCCCAATTGCTCCGCGATCTGTCCGGAACTGAGTTGGGTCAGAGCCGGCAACGATTGTCCAAGGCGCGCACTTTCCCGCCCGATCCGCGGCCCCATGGAAACGAAGAACAGAACCAGCAGACTCAGCAACAACACGTAAATTACCGTGATGGCGCGTACTCGTCCGTGCAGAAGTTTTTCCAGCGAAGAGACCAGCGGACTCATTAGGTAAGCAAAGAATATGGCAAACAGAAACGCGATTAAAGTCTGCCGCGCGGCGTAGAGAAATCCCAGCCCAAGCGCGAACAGCAGCACTGTGATCAGAACCCGCGCCGTCCGTCCATCCGCTATCGGCATCGTTGCCTGCTAATCCTGACTCGCTATCCCCCTGCCAACTGGACTTCGCTAGTCACGCACCATTTCAGTCTCGTACGACTTCTGTATTATCGTCCGCAACCAGCACTCGCATTAATTTGAACTGGTCTTTTTCGTCCACCCAGAGAGCCCAGGAGAACGTTTCGCCCTTCAAATTCAGTCGCAACAATTCCCGTTCGTTTCCCCGGATCATCACTTTCTCTTTTCCCACCAGTTCCATGCGCACTCGCGCCGACGTGCGGTCTTGCGGCACCAACACGCCAAATTCCACCCCACTCTGCTGACACCTCAGAGCGCCGCCTTGCGTCTGACAATTGGTTGCCAAATACCGCCACGCCAGCACCTGGCGGTGAATAAAAAAGTTGTTGTCCAGGATCGCCGAAGTATTCGGCATCAGAAAAGGCTGTTCGGCGGGCTTGGCCCCGGCAGAAGCGGCTATCTTCTCCAGAAGGAATTCATTGTTCGGCGTTACCACCAGCGATCCGCTACCATCGCTCCAGTCATAACGGACCAGTTCTCCGGTGCTCGTCATCTGCAGTTCTGAATGCTGCTCCTTATGCGCCGAACCGCCGGTCTCCTGCAGACTAGCCTTGATGTCGCTGATGCCGTTCTCTTGCTGCACCTTGAAGGTCTCAGTCACGACCCGCTGACCTCTGACGAAGATGCCGAACGAGCCCGCATCAACTTGCCGCGTTGCTTGCTGCTTCGGCTTGTCCTTTTTATCGCCGGCGCACAACAGCACCGAGCACCCCAGAACCGCCGCCGTTATCCACCCCATGCGCGCCATCAGAATCACTACTTTTCTCCTCGCCTCGTGCCGCTTCGATCCAGTCCCAGTGCCATAACCAGGGCCGCTACAATCTCATCCACTGTCTTCCCTCCGGTCTCTTGCCGGAACGATGCCTTTAGATAATGCCGCCGCCGGTCTTCATAAAGCCGCTGGAAGCTTTCCGTGCTGCCCAGCAAGGGACGCTGAACTCCTTGCTGCTCGGCCTGTTCGCGGCAACGTCGCCACAGTTCTGCCGCATCCGCGTCCAAATACACAGTAGACACGCCGCTCGCTTCCATCAGCCTCGCATTACTTTTCTGCACGAACGCCCCACCACCAAGCGCTATGACTCTCTCCGCTCCCGGCTTTAACTCGCCGAGCAATTCCTTTAAAGCTGCATGCTCCGCCCGGCGAAATCCCGATTCACCGGAATCGCGAAAGATCTCGGCAACTTTCCTCTGCTCGCGCCGCTCGATCCGATCATCAAGATCCTCGAATGCCCAGCCCAGTCTTACTCCCAGTGCCCGGCCCACGCTGCTCTTGCCAGCGCCCATAAAGCCGACCAAGACCACCGCCCGTGCGCCACAATCGCTTCCGGCAGCCGCAACTTCGCTTCCGGGACCAACCCCAGTCGCCTTCGCTGGCCTCTTAGGACGCGGTTTGCGCCGACCCGGTTTGCGATTCGTTTTGCTTATTGTTTTTCGGAGCGTTTTCTGAGGTGAATTTTACCACTGAAGGTACGCAGTACTACCGTGGACGACATCGCCATCTTGCCCATGGTACCCGCAAAGGCACGGCCCTTGTCGACTGGAAAGTAGCTATGAGTTTTAGGTTGGAGAGGAATGTCATCGTGCACTTCGCCGCGTACCGATCGTGCGCTGACATCAGCTGAGGTCCACTCTGGAATGGTGGCGTCGATATCTCCGCTGTGGCTGGTGAGACGGTATTCGCCGCTTTTGCCGAAGTCGCCAATGTAGGTGATTCTACCGCTGGTTGAAACCACCTGCACCACCGGTCCATTCACGCCCTTCAGCATCACTTCGCCGCTCAAGGAGTCAACCTCGACATGTCCGTTCTGAATATTGTCCAGATTCACCGCGCCATTCATGGTCTTTACATGCACATGGGCGTCGGAAATATCGCGCAGGTCAACCGCCGCTCCCGGGCCTTCCAGGCTGACGTCGCCGTGCAATTTTTCGGCGCGCAGGGAGCCTGTGCTTGAATGCAGTGTAATGCTGGCATCCGCCGGAACCAGAACCTCATAATCCACGCGGCCCGATTCCGCGTCGGCCCCGGCCAGCAGGTGCGATTGAATATCTACGCGGTTTCCGTTTTGGATGTCGTCAACTTCAACCTTGTCAGAGTACAAAATCGCATTCACCACAACCGTGTTATTCAAGGAGGGCTTTACAGAAATGGAGCCGTACGGGTTCATGATCGAAACCCCCGCTTTCGCTCCCACCGTAAAGCGGTAATCTTTCCTGCTCTGCGCCGCCAGTTCGCTCTGCGCCAGCAGCGTCCCGGCTGCAATCAAACCCACCGCAACCAGTTGACCCGCTCGTTTGTTCAACATGTCCGGCTCCCCCAGCTTGCTGACCCGCCATCGCCCCGAGTGCTAACGAAAACTCGCTATTTACGGCAAAGCACGATCCATCGCCATTTCAAAAAGCATGGATTTTTGGTGGTACGCATCCATCAGCGAGCGGCGCGCGTCCGCGTCATTCGGACTCTCGTCCACGAACCCCTGCGCCTCGCGGATGGAATCGTTTACTTGCCGCAGATTGTCTTCATACTGGCCCTTCATCGCCGGCGAGTTGACCGCGACTTCCTGCATCAGATCATCATCATTCAGATCGGAAGCCTTCACCATCGGGGCGACTACAGCAGCCTGCTCGGCAATTGGTCTCGGCGCCGACTGCTGCTTCACGTAAAGACCTAGAGCCACCAGCAACATCGCAGCCGCTGGAACCAGCCATCGCGCCGCGCCCCAACGCGCGCTGAAAGAGGATACCAGGGGCTGCGTCGCCCGCTGCGAACGTATCAATCCCTCTTCTCGCAATGCGGTGGTGATGGAGTTCCAAACTCGGGGACTGGGTTCATCGGCCGCCTGTAACCGCCCGGCTGCCTCGATGATCAAATCCAATTCTCGCACCAGCGCATAGCACGCTGGGCAGTCCATTAAGTGGGCACGCTGTTCTACCGTGCTAGCGTCTTCTACCTCCGCCAAGCTGTCCTGCAGCTCAACGCAATTCATACCAATCTCTCCCCAAGTGGGCCGCGGCTCAAATAGCGGCCGCAGCTCTTGACGCTCCCGCTCACCTTACTGTTTGTACCTGCGCCTCAACCCGCTCGAGACTTTCCGGCCTTTTCGGCTCTATTAAGCTTCAGCAGGTCCCGCAACTTCATGCGGGCCTTGTGCAACTGTGACTTGCTGTTTCCTATCGAGCATCCCGCAATTTTCGCGATTTCATTATGCTCGTAACCTTCCACATCGTGAAGAACAAAAATCATTCGATAGCCCGGGGGAAGACTATCCACTGCTCTCTGCAATTGCAGCCGGTCAATCGATCCGGCCAGCGCCACATCCTCCGCTCCAAAATCTTTCTTCGGAGAATCTTCCTCGGTACCCTGCGTTGTCTCCTCCAACGAGACTACTGGAAGACTTTTCTTTCTTAGATGCATCAGGACTACGTTTACCGACAACCGATGCAGCCAGGTCGAGAACGCCGATTCTCCGCGAAACGTTCCGATCTTGCGGTAGAGCTGCAGGAACGCTTCCTGTGTCAGATCTTCAGCTTCCGCCGTGTTAGCCGTCATCCGTAGACACAACGAGTACACGCGCCGTTTATGCTTGTCATAGAGCGCTTGGAACGCCTCAGCGTCCCCGAGCTTGGCTCGCTCGATTGCCTCAGCTTCGCTAAGTTCGGTGTTGGTTCGTTGTCGTGGCTCGGTCAAGTCGCCTTTTCCGGCCGCACTGATTGGGATGCGGCTTAAGTAGTTTGTGTTGTATTATTTGCCGGGTTTTGCCGCACCAACGGTCAGTCCCGGACTTACAGAATATCAGAGAATTTCTCCCAATCTCCGGATGCGCTTGTCCGGCCCATTTCCATGGCGAGGCAGTCTCGGAAAGCCTTTCTCTTCCGACATTTGAGTAGGCCCACCCTTGCTGTAACTTCAACCCCGTGTCGAACCAAGAGTCGCAATCTTCGCAAATTGGTAGTAATGGTCGCCATCTGGAAATTGGGAAGGCTCCAGAAGCCCAGCTATCTACGCCGCGCTTTTAGTAGTGATCGTCTCCAGCCCGTGCCCATGCGGTCCCATTTCCCGCTGCCGTAGGAGGAACGCGAACACCACCCCAAGTATTCCCAGGATAGAAAAAATCCACATCCCCAAGTGGTAACCCGCCGGGTTACTTGCATCCGCGTGGCCATATTCGTTGGCCCATCCCACCAGTAAGTTGAGCCCGAACAGCCCGATGTTCTGAATCATCGTCATCAACCCATACGCTGTCCCCAGTTTCGACTGGTCCACAATATAGGCCACCGAAGGCCACATCACCGCCGGGATCAACGAAAACGCCACTCCCATCATCGCCATCGGAATGTATAAGTTGACGCGCGTATAGCCCATCATCAGATAAACTGGAATCAACAGCACAGACCCAAACATCATCAACAGCGCGCGCCTGCCAATGCGATCGACCCAAAGACCAAATAACGGCGTCGCGATCATCGCGAACAGCGTAAGCATGCTCGACAGAAAGCCGCCAAACTCCCGCGATGTGCCGTGCACTTCCATGAAAAACTTCACCGCGAAAGTCTGAAAAGGGAAGATCGCCGAGTAGAACACAATGCACAATGCGACAATCAGCCAGTAACTCACGCCGAACTTCCACAAGTCTGCGAACACAACTTTGTCGGTAGAGATTTTTCCCAGACTGTAGTTCTTCTCGGCCCACACTTCCATCGCCCAGTAAATGATCGCTCCCACCACGCATAATCCCGAGAAGGCCAATGCGATCACGAACGGAGTTCGCCAGTTGGCATAGGCCCAGCGCGCCCATGTCGGAGAGTTCAGCGCGGCGAATGTACCCAGGCGGGATGCAGTCAAGTTCAATCCAAATGCAAAGCTCAGTTCTTTGCCCTTAAACCAGCGCGCCAGCGCGGTGACCACAGCCACGTTGAGCGACTCCGCGCCCATGCCAAAAATCAGGCGTCCGGCGGCCATGAGAGGAAGGTGGCCCGAGATAACCGTGATCGCCGGACCAATGAAGCAAAGCACGGCGAAGATCATCAGCGATTTCCGCAGCCCCAAGCGGTCAATGATGAACCCGCCGATCACCACCGTGAAAATGTTGGGAAAGCTGTAGATCGCCTGTAGAAACCCGATGTCCAGGTCCGTAAATCCCAACTGCTGCTTGAGCACATCGGCCAGTGGACTAAGTGCGTCATACACGTAGTAACTGCCAAACATCGCCAGGCTTACAAAAATCAGCACCAGCCACCGGTAGAGCGGGCTCGGCTCAGGACGCTCAGTTTCCATCATCCGTGCTCTCTATTTTCCAGCAGAATTGAACTCCCAGGATTGCGAGCAGGCAGATTAGCAGATCAAAGAAAAGTTAGCACCGGCGAAGCTCTTGCTAGCAGCACAATCGATGTGGGACAGCCGCTCTCGGCTGTTATCCGGTCGGCGCCCGAAGCCGCGCTCACCAGGATCACTAGTACTTCACAATCGCCGTAAAAGATTTCGGATCGAGCGACGCCCCGCCCACCAGCGCCCCGTCGATTTCCGGTTGCGCCATCAGCGACGAAGCGTTATCCGGCTTCACCGATCCTCCATAGAGAATGCGAAGATTGACCGCGAACTCCGGGCCAAACACCTCGGCAGCTTCGCTTCGGATGACCGCGTGCGCTTCCGCCGCAACTTCCGGGGTCGCCGTCTTGCCTGTACCAATCGCCCATACCGGCTCATAGGCCACGACCAGCTTCGCAGCTTTCTTCGCGGAAATTGCATGAAAAGCGCGGACGCACTGCCGGCGCAGAACATCGTCGCAAAGTCCGGCCTCGCGCTCTTCGAGCACTTCCCCCACGCAGCAGATCGGCGTGAGTCCCGCTTCCAGCGCGGTCTTCAAGCGCAGGTTTACTGTGTCGTCGGTCTCGCCAAAATACTGCCGCCGCTCGGAGTGCCCGACAATCACATGGGTCACGCCCAGCGACACCAACATTGGAGCCGAAATTTCACCCGTATAAGCGCCATCCGCTTTCCAATGCACGTTCTGAACGCCAATAGCCACGCCAGAACCTTCTGCAGATTGAATTGCGGCATGCACATCGGTATAGGGAGGACACACCACAATCTCATCGCGGCTGTGCCCCGCGACCAGAGGCAGAAACTCGCGAAAGAAGGCCAGAGTTTCCTCCGGAGTTTTGTGCATCTTCCAATTGGCGGCAAGCAGCTTCTTTCTCATGAGGAGGCCTTTTCGATTCGGAATGGAGGAGCGGGATTTGAACGGAGAAAGGTTTCGGCAGCTCGCTCGTACTCTCTCAAAGTAGCAGCATCAAAGAGCACGAACCGAACCTTTTTTACTTGGCTAGCCCCTGCCAGAGCCCCAACCGTGGACGAGACGGCTATCGCCGCGGCGTGCGCAACTGGATACCCGAAAGCTCCGGTTGAAATGGCGGGAAACGATATCGATCGAAGACCTTGCTCATCGGCCAGCCAGATGGATTCGCGATGACAACTGGCCAATTTCTCGGCTTCGCCTTTATCTCCACCGTAATAAACCGGGCCCACTGTGTGAATGACGTGCTTCGCAGCCAGCCGTCCGCCGGTCGTGATGACAGCCTTTCCCGCGGGCAAGATACTAATCTTGCTCACAATCTGACGGCACTCGGCGAGTATGGCGGGTCCGCCGGCGCGATGAATGGCTCCATCGACTCCGCCACCGCCCAAGAGCGATGAGTTGGCTGCGTTCACGATCGCGTCAGTCGCCTCGTGAGTAATATCGGCTGGACCGCTGAACTCAATACTCTTGTCCGCACTGTCACCGTTTTCCATCACCAGCCGAATTGTAAAATCGCGCACGCTCGTATCCACGCCGATCACTTCTTGTCCGTGAGCGCCTCAACTCCCGGCAGCTTTTTGCCTTCCAGAAATTCCAGCGACGCTCCGCCCCCGGTGGAGATATGCGTCATCTTGTCGGCAACTTCCGCACCGTGTACCGCTGAGACGGTATCGCCCCCGCCCACAATTGAAATCGCGCCTACGTTTTCCGCGATTGCATGTGCGATCTTGAACGTCCCGCGCGAAAACCCCGGAATCTCAAACACTCCCATCGGTCCATTCCACACAATGGTTCGGGCTCGCGAAATTTCTTCCGAAAACAGTTCGATGGTTTTCGGGCCAATGTCGAGCGCCATCCGATCGGCGGGAATGGGTTGGCCTTCACCGACCTGCTGCACCACCGTATTCGTCTCAGGCTTCGTCGCCACCACGTGATCGATGGGGAGCAGGAACTTCACATTTCGTTGCTTGGCTTCCTCCAGCAGTTGCCGCGCCAGATCGATTTTGTCGGCTTCGAGCAGCGACTTGCCGATTTCTTTTCCCTGAGCCTTGAGGAAGGTATAAGCCATGCCACCGCCGATAATCAGCGAATCAACTTTGCCCATGAGATTCCGAATCACGCCGATTTTGTCGCTGACCTTCGCGCCACCGAGAATCGCCACGAACGGCGGCTCCGGATGTTCCAGCGCTTTCCCCAGATACTGCAACTCTTTTTCCATCAGCAGCCCCGCCGCCGATTTTGAAACGAACTTCGTGATGCCAACCGTGGAGGCGTGCGCCCGATGCGCCGCGCCGAAGGCGTCGTTGACGTAGAACTCCGCCAGACTTCCTAATTGCCGCGCGAAATTCTCATCGTTGGCTTCTTCCTCAGCGTGAAAGCGAAGATTTTCAAGAAGCAATGTCTGGCCCTTCTCCAATTGCGTGGCGACTTCCTCAGCTTCGGGTCCGACGCACTCCGGGCAGAAGCCTACGTTTTCGCCGCGCGCCAATTCTTTGTCGAGGACCATGCGCAGCCGCTCCGCCACGGGCTTCAGACTCAGCTTTAAATTCGGCTTACCTTTCGGCCGTCCCAGGTGCGAAGCCAGAATTAATCGCGCCCCGTGACGCAGGGCGTATTCAATCGAGGGCAAAGTTTCGCGGATGCGTGTGTCGTCCATGACGCGCCCGTCTTCAAGCGGAACGTTGAAGTCGACGCGCATCAAGATGCGATTGCCATTAAGAGGGAGATCACGGATAGACAACTTCGACATTGACTGTGCGTCCTTTAGCAGGCTTGACTGGTAAGGATGTAAACGGCTCCCACCTCCGCGCTTTTGCAGAGGTGGGTTCTGCGATGTTTTACAAGCCTTTATCGCCGATGTAATGGATCAGGTCACGCACGCGGCAGGAGTATCCCCATTCGTTGTCATACCAGGAGATTACCTTGACGCAGTTGCCGGCCACCACCAGGGTCATCGGCGCATCGACGATGGAAGAGCGCGAATCGCCTTTGAAATCCGACGACACCAATTCATTCTCTTCAAAGCCCAGATAACCTTTGAGTGGTCCGCTTTCAGATGCCTTTTTCAGCGCCGAGTTTACTTCTTCTTTTGTAGTCTTTTTTTCTACCCAGGCCACGAGATCGACGACCGAGACATTCGGCGTGGGCACGCGCATGGCGAAGCCATCCAGTTTTCCGGCAAGATCCGGGATCACTAGCTTGAGAGCTTTCGCCGCGCCCGTGGACGTTGGGATCATATTGATTGCCGCCGCTCGAGCACGCCGTAGATCCTTGTGCGGGAAGTCGAGAATCACCTGATCGTTGGTGTAGGAGTGAATCGTGGTCATGGTCCCGCTGATGATCTTGAATGTGTCGTTGATCACCTTGGCGATCGGAGCCAGACAGTTCGTAGTGCAGGATGCGTTCGAAATAATGTGATGCTTGGCTCCGTCGTACTTTTCCTGATTCACTCCCAGCACCAGTGTGATGTCTTCATTTTTTGCCGGGGCTGAAATGATCACCTTCTTCACCGAGCCGCGCAGATGTTTCTTCGCATCGTTCGCGTCGGTGAAGTGTCCGGTGGATTCGATCACTACCTGCGCTCCCACGGAGTCCCAGGGCAGCGCGCCCGGATCTCTTTCCTTGAACACTTTGATCGTCTTATTGTCGATATGAATGCTGTCGGCGCTGGCGCTGATCTTGTGCGGCAGGTTGCCAAGAATGGAATCGTATTTCAGCAAGTGTGCCAACGTCTTTGGATCGGTGAGATCGTTGACCGCCACGAATTCCAGGTTGGGGTCGTTGAGCGACGCTCGAAAAACATTGCGGCCGATGCGCCCGAAGCCATTGATGCCAACTTTGATTGCCATTCGTTTCTCCGTTCTATGAATGCGTTAAACGCGCCATCAGAATCTAGTCGTCTGTTAAACGAACTAATGATGTTAGCAGGATGAAGAAGCGGCGTAAATCCAGGCCTACGACTACTACACGAAGGTATTCTGATCGATCATAAGGGAAAGATAATCTCCAGATAAATGTCCGCCTTGCTCCAGGGCTGCGTCAGGCGTGCCATCAAGTATTTTCGGTTGATGGGTTGCCGGGCATGCGCATGTTCTTCCGGCGGAAGGATGTGGGCTACCGCTGGATATTCTGCCCCGGTCACTTTCCCTCGCATGGTGCAGGGAGCAACGAGCACCTGCGGGTTATTGCGAATGCGCTTCGTCTTGCCCATATCGCTGCGCGTCATCACGTACAGCTTGTTGCCATCTTCTCCGAACCATACCGGAGTAGCAACCGTTTCGCCGCTCTTGCGAAAGGTGGTGAGGGAGATATATTTTTGGCCCCGAATGGCGGCTGGGATTTCCCCGGGCATGGGAAACATTCTAACTCTGACAACCAGCCTGTGCGAGCAGGTGCTGGGTTACTCCTCGCGGCTGGCGCCTGTGGTTCGTCACGAGGTCAGGCGTTTGATCCCGCCCTCTCTTCTGTGTTAAAAGCCTTGCATGCGTAAATGGATGCGCGACCGTTTGCAGGGGCGCAAAAAGAAACCCGCAGAGGCTTCCGAGCAACCGGCTCCTCCGCCTTTACAGCCGGCATATTTCGATGCAGAACAAGAGCCCGAATCGTCGACAAGTTCCGGGCACGTCGAACTCGAAGAAGAGAGATCAGAGCCGGCTCCCGCCGCAGCGGACCTTCCACCCATTCAAAGCGTGCGCGCTCAGTCCGAAGAATCTGCCCCGGACGACCAAGCCAGAAGTTCGCAGCAAGCCCCGAGAAGTGCAGGCCAGGCTGGCCGTGGCCGCCGCCGCCGCGGGGGGCGGGGACGAGGGGGCCGCGGACGCGAGCAGGCGGTTGCCCAAGCCTTTGCTCCGGCTGCAGCAAAAGGGAGCATTCCGGGCGCGCCGGTGGATGCAGGAGAAGGAGAATCCTCAGTCGGGAGTGAAGCGGAAGCCCAAGCGCAAATTCAACCGTCAGTTCCAATTCGAAGCCCGGCGCCGCCGAGGGCCGCCGCAACTCCTGCGGCGCAAGGTTTGCCGAAAGGCGTGGTAGTACTCGCGATCGGGCTGCCCGGATCGGGCAAAAGCTCATGGTTCAAGCGTCACAATGTGGTCCCGCTCTCGAGCGACCTGGTACGCTCGCTGTTGTTTGACGATATCCGCGAACAGCGTTTTCAGGACTTGGTCTTTTCCAATCTGCGCTCCATGCTTAAAGCGCGGCTGATTGCCAAGCGCCCAATGAATTATGTGGATGCTACCAACCTCACGCCGCAGGAACGGCAACACTGGATCAAGCTAGCCAAGGATTATCAATACGAAGTGCAGGCGGTTTTCTTCGATGTTCCGCTCGAGGTCTGCATTGAACGCCACGAGCGCCGCGACCGGGTTGTGCCGGAAGATGTGATGCGGCGCATGGCTGCGAAGCTGAAGCCGCCGGCGTTCGAAGAGGGCTTTGCCAAGATCACGGTCGTGCGCGTGAAAAAGAAAGAGGGCGAAGCCTAGCCGTTGCGATCGCGCTCACCAAGCACACTTGTGATCCCTCGCTTCGCTCGGGATGACAAGCTCTTTTCTAATGATAGCCTTTGCTCCCGGTGAATCTATCCCTTTAGATGCGGCAGCAACTCCTTGAACGCCGGCGAGGACGATGAGCGCATCAATTCATAAATCATCATCTCGGTCGAAGAAATCACGGCTCCTGCCACGCGCATCCTTTCCAAACCAATCTTCCAATTCCAATCCGTCCGCGAACTGACCGCATCCGAAGCCACATGCACAAGGTAGCCCTCGCGCAGCGCGCCGAGCGCCGTTTGCGTCACGCAGATGTGGCTTTCCATTCCACACAAGAGCAGGCTATTGCGCTTGCCTGGCAGACGTTTGAGCAGTGTACAAAAAGCATCGCTGCCGAAGCAGGAGAACTGATCTTTGTCGATAGCTTCGGTCTCTGGCAGCAGGGAAGCAATCTCCGGCACGGTTTGGCCCAATCCCTTCGCGTATTGTGTGCTCATGAGCGCGGGAATCTTTAGCAAGGCCGCGGCGCGGATCAGCAGCTTCGCGTTGCGCACCAATTCCTCTTTCTGGAAAATTGGCGGCAGAAGTTTTTCCTGAATGTCCACCACGATCAGGGCGCACTGATCGGCTTCGAGTGGACGGCGCGTAATTTCGGCGTAGTCGGGGAAAGCATTCTCGAACGCTATGACCATAAACACTCCGTCAGAAACAACGTTTCAAAAAAAGTTTAGCGCGAACCTATCAAAGAAGCTCATGTGGGGGCAGCCGCCCTCGGCCGTCCATCGAGCGAAACTCGACTATTTTGCCGCCAAACGAATCGCCGCCAATGCCGGCAACGATTTGACCACCTCTGCTACTCGTTGGATAATAAGCGCAGTGCCCCCTCGTTCAACGGTAGGACACCTGCCTCTGGAGCAGGGTATCGGGGTTCGAATCCCTGGGGGGCAGCCAGAAACATTCCTGTTTCAATCACCTCATATTATTGACTGCATGCAGCCATAAAGCCGAGCAGAGTCTGAGCAGATGATTTATGGCTCAGAGATTTCGAGTCAGGGAAGCAAGTTCCTCGGGGGGTAACTGAACAAAGGCCGCGGCGGCGGCGACTTTTAGAGCGCTGTAGGTTTGAAGGCCGTCGATGTCACAGGCCTTGCGCAGATGTGGCAGGACGGGCTTGGAGATCAGGATGTCAGAGCGGAGAAGCAACCGAAGGCGAAGCTTGAACCTGGTGAGGAGGGCATAAAGGCGGACCTCGACTGCCTTCTCTTGCAGGGTAGAAGCGAGACTGACGCGCCGAGGATCCTGGCTGTTCTTTTCGGCGTCGGCGTACGCCACCAGCACGGTGGCATTGTGTGACATGCGGCGGGTCAGTTCGAGATACAAGCGCATGCGCTTGCGCTGGGCTTCGCGGAACTGCGGCGGTTGAAGCTTCCAGCGAAATTCAAACTCCGCGGCGGGATCAAGCAGCGATTCGGCCAGCGAAATATCAACCGGATAAAGGAAGGGAATGACGTCATCCACATCGCGCTTGGGAAAACGACGCCAGGCGCAGCGCAGCATGTAGATGCAGGACAGCGCGCCCCACGCAACAATCAGCCAGGTAAGAATGATAGAAAACATAACCTAGCGCATCCTCCGTAAAGCGTCCTTGTATTCTTTCAATACACCGGGAGCAGGGGCCGATAGTTCAGAAGTCGTTACTTTCTGGGGAACGCTAAAAAACCAGATCCAGATCAGCACGGCAACAGAGTATGCCACAAGTGACGTCCAGCCCCACAACAATTTGAATGTTGTTCCAAAATCCGAAAACTTGATGGTCGTCAGGAGCATGACGGTGGCGTAGAGTCCGAAGCCCGTGGCTATCCCAAACGAGTATTGGCGCCAGCGCAGGCCGAGGAGCGGCACAAGCGTCACCAATATAGCGAAGACGAAAACCTGCACGAAGCGGACAGCAATTTCGCCTACGACCATGTAATGCGGTAGGCCGACGATTCGCGTTGGGACCGCGTCAGTGCGGGCTAGGCTCATCGCTATGCCTACCAAGACGACGGACGGGAAGATAAGCCGTGCCCACCATGCACGGGTGGATGTTCCGGGCAGCGTGCGGAGAACCTCATACATTACGAGGATTCCAAGGATGTCGTAGCCGGCTTCGGTGATCCAGTAGGTGGCGTAGTAAGCGGGTTGGTTGCGAACCAAGAAGCGTACGGCACCCGCAACTGACGCAAAGGTCACGTACGAGAAAAAACAGGGGCACACTTTGTAGGCGTGCGCCCGCACCAAAACTCCGAGCAAGAGTACCAGCAGGCCCAGCGGAATGTACCATTCGAGCAGATTCATATGGCCGGGAGCAGCTTATCTCATCTGCTCCCGGTTCTCGAAGGTAATTCCAGTTACATGGTTCTTACGGCGGCTGAAGTTGTCGACTTTATTGGGGGAAGTCCCGGACCGTCCGTTAGAGCGGCTGAAGTTGTCGACTTTACCGGCGGAAGTCCCGGCCCATCCGCGAAAGCTGCCGAAGCAAATGACATGAGCAACAAGGTAACTGCGAGAATGCGTTTCATAGTCTCTCCTATAGTGGGGGATTCCCCGGAGACAGTTTAGTCATGGATGCAAGCGGAAGGTAGGTTTCTGGTAAGGGAAGGACTTTCGCACCAGCGGAGGGGCGGAAAATCCTCAACACAGGGGACCACAGGGTAGTACGAGCGCGCTGCTGATCAGTGGATGGTTTTCGTCTTGCGCGACATGTAGTCCATCAGCAGATATTGGCCGAGCGTGTAGGGTGTGGTGAAGTAGGCTTTGCCGCGGCACATCTCGGTGACCTTCTGGACGAACTGCACTAAGCCATAATCGGAGGCGAGCATGAAGGTGTTGATGAGAACGCCGGCGCGCTTGCACTTCGAAACTTCTTCCAGGGTCTGGCTGACGACCAGAGGGTCGAGGCCGAAGGCATTTTTGTAGACGCGTCCGTCTTCGAGGGTGAGGGCGGAAGGTTTGCCGTCGGTGATCATGACGATCTGCTTCATGTCTTTGCGTTGGCGCTGCAAAATTCGTTGCGCCATGCGGAGGCCTTCGCGCGTATTGGTGTAATAGGGGCCGACCTTGACGCGGGCCAGTTGCGACAGCGGGACTTCTTCGGCGGAATCGTGGAAGAGCACGAGCGACAGCGAGTCGCCGGGATATTGCGTGCGGATCAGGTGCGAGAGCGCCATGGCGACTTTTTTGGCGGGAGTGAAACGATCTTCGCCGTAGAGAATCATCGAGTGCGAGCAGTCGAGCATGAGGACTGTGGCGCACGACGATTGATATTCGCACTGGTGGACTTGCAGGTCAGAGTATTCGATGTTGAGCGGGAGACTGAGGCCCTCGCGTTGAATCGCATTCGAAAGCGTGGCGGTGATATCGAGGTTGAGGGTGTCGCCAAATTCGTAAGTGCGGGAGGCGCCGCTGGCTTCGATGCCGGTCGAGAGATCGCGCGTGTCGTGGCGTCCGAAACTGGATTTGCCAAGCGAGCCGAGCAGGTTGCGCAAAGACTTGAAGCCGAGGAAGTCCAGGCTCTTGTCGGTGATTTCGAATTTGGCCTGCGGCGCGTTTTCGCCGAGTTGGCCACCGGCGCCGGATGGGCGCGATGGGTCAGGGGGCTGGTCGATGGAAATGTAATCTTCCTGCTGCATGCGCTCGATCAGTTTTTCGATGAGTTCGTCGAGTTCGCCGTCGGCCGCCATCTGCTGCAGGCGTTCGCGCATGTCATCGTCGAACTGATCGCCTTCCATCAGAGCTTGTTCGATGGCGCGGCGAAGGTCATCGAGGGTTTGTTCGCCCTCAGGCATCTCGAACCACATGTCGCTCTGGAAGCCGCTCTGCAGCAGGTAGTCGGAGAGGGCTCCGAGCAGGTCTTCCATGCTCATTTCGCCGGCGGGGTCGGGAACGTATTTGGAGTAGCGTATGCGTTTCATGTTCGGCTTCCGGCTTCCGGCTTCCGGCGTAACTTCCGAGAACCGGAAGCCGGACGCCGGGATCCGGAAGCCTAGTTAAATTGCCTTCTCTGCCGATACGGCGGTTCTTCTTTGTCGAAACTCTTCTCGCGCACCGGCTCCGGTTTTTTCTCCCCGGCCTTGAATACGCGTTCTTCATTCCGGCCGATGCGCTTGTGCGCATGCAGGCCTTCAAGGATGAATTCCGCCGCCGATACCTGCTGCTCCGGACTTTCTTTTTGGGAGATGCCGAGTGGGCCCAGTTTATCCACCAAACCCTGAATTTCTTTCAAGTTCTCAAGCGCTTCCAGAGCGGAGACGGAATCCGACAATTGAATTTCGCCGCCAAGGTCGAACCATTGCACGATCTGCTGCACGTTGGCGCCAGTGAAATATTCGTCGTAGGTCTTGGCGATGGCGGCACGAATCAGTTCGCGGCCTACATAATCGGCGCCTTTCATCTCGCCTTCGTATTCAAGTTCGAGCTTTCCTGTAATCGCTGGCAAGGCGGCGTAGACGTCGCTGACGCGCGGGACCACGAGTTTTTCGTCGTTGCGGAGAGCGCGACGCTCGGCGTTCGAGATGACGTTCTCCATGGCGGAAATCGGAAGGCGCTGGCTCACGCCGCTTCGTTTGTCGATTTTTTTATCTTCGCGGGCCGCGAAGGCGATGCGTTCAATTACCTGTTGAATGTAGACCGGCAGATGCATGGCGTTGCCGTTCCGGCTGGTCCAGGCTTCTTGCGCGGTGATGGCGATGCCTTCGTCCACGGTTGCGGGATAGTGGGTGCGAATCTCGGAGCCGATGCGGTCTTTAAGCGGAGTGATAATTTTTCCGCGGGCGGTGTAGTCCTCGGGATTCGCGCTGAAGACGATGGCGACGTCTAGTGGGAGGCGAATGGGATAGCCTTTAATCTGCACGTCGCCTTCCTGCATGATGTTAAAAAGTCCGACCTGAATTTTTCCGGCGAGGTCGGGCAGTTCGTTGATGGCGAAGATGCCGCGGTTGGCGCGCGGAAGGAGTCCGTAGTGAACGGTGAACTCGCTCGCGAGTTCGTGGCCGCCGCGCGCGGCTTTGATGGGATCGATATCGCCGATGAGGTCGGCGATGGTGACGTCGGGCGTGGCTAATTTTTCCACGTAACGATCGTCGGGAGTGAGATAGGAAACAGGAGTGGCATCGCCGAGGCGCGCGACCTCTTCGCGGCAACGGCGGCAGATGGGAGCGTAAGGGTTGTCACGAATCTCGCATCCGGCGACGTAGGGCATGTGAGGATCGAGGAGCGTGGTCAGAGCGCGCAGGATGCGGCTTTTAGCCTGGCCGCGCAGTCCGAGCAGAATAAAATTGTGACGGGAGAGAACCGCATTCACAATTTGGGGAACTACGGTATCGTCGAAGCCGACGATACCGGGGAAGAGGCTGGAATCGTCATGCTGGCGCAGGCGGAGGATGAGGTTGTCGCGGAGTTCGTCTTTCACGCGGCGGGTGCGCATACGTTCTTCGGAAAAAGTGCTGCGGCGCAATTCGCCAAGCGTGCGAGGAAGACTCATGAGGAACCCCCAGAAGAAGAATACTTTCCTGGATTATACGCGGGAAGAGAGAGTTCGGGATTCGGGGCGAGGATGCAACCTGAGCTAAACCAAAATCTTTAACACAGGGGGCACAGGGTAAGGCCAAGGCAGGGCTTGGTTCTTGCAACGTCCAGGAAGTAAGTTAGTGGACGTGGCCGTTGCCGCCGGATTTTTCGCGGGCACGGGCGGCGCGATGGAGATTGGGAATAAGTGTTTCGAGATAAGTGATGAGCAGGGAAAGGCGTCCGGGTTCGGAGCGGAGGGCCAGAAGTTTTTGCTTGAAATCCAAATCGAGCGGTAGCGAGCCTGCGAGATAGAACGACAAAGCCGAAGGATCAGCGGCGGAGAGATCCGGTGTAGCGCCGGCGATGGCCAGTAGTTCCGCGTGCAGCTGGATGGCGCGGGAAGTTTCTTCCTGTGACGGCGTAACCGGATCGTCCGCGATCGAGAGAATTTCGGCCCGGAGAAAAGAGCGGTCTTGATTCACGCTGACGAGTTCAAAACGCTGGCGGCCCACGGTGACGAGGTCGAGGCGCCCATCGGAATATTCTTTGACGACCGTCATAATTTCGGCGGTGCATCCCACCTCGGCAAGGCCCTGCTCGAGGGCTCGCACGACTCCGAAAGTTTGGCGCCGGGCGAGGCATTCGCCGATCATCTCTTTGTAACGGGGCTCGAAAATGTGCAACGGCAGAGGTGTGCCGGGGAACAGGACAACGTCGAGCGGGAAGAGGGGGATCAGAGAGGGCAAGTGAATCTCCAGCGGCAGGCGGCGCTGTACGATTGTACGCTAACTGTGAAGCGTGACCGAGTGGCCGGAAATTTCGTGATTGACTGGAACCGCGGGGGAGAATAAAAGCACGTCATGGAACTTACGGGAAAGATCGTGGTGGTTACGGGCGCTTCGATGGGGATTGGGGAAGCGTTGGCGAAGATTTTTGCCGATCATGGAGCGAACGTGGTGATGCTGTCGCGCGATGCGGGCCGAGTGGAGGCCGCTCGAGACCGAGTTGGTAATACCGAGCGAACGCTGGCGATGGCTTGTGATGTAAGGCACCGTGAAGAAATCGATCGCGCGGTTGGCCTGACGATGCATCATTTTCAGAGGATTGACGTTTGGGTGAACAACGCGGGTCATGGGTTGCTGGATTCGGTGGCGCAGATGGAAATGGCGGCGTGCCGGGAAATGTTTGAGACGAATTTATTCGGCGCGGTCGCGGCGATGCAGGCGGTGATCCCTGTGATGCGGCAGCAGGGAGGCGGGACGATCATCAATATATCGAGCGTGGCCGGCCACATTCCGCTGCCGTTTCACGCGGCCTATGGTGCCACCAAGTTTGCGCTGAACGCGATGGGCAAGGCGGCCACCGTAGAACTGAAAAAGGACGGGATCCATGTGCTCACCGTTTGTCCCGGGTATGTACGGACCGCGTTCGGCGAGAACGCGGTGCTAGGCAATGAGTTGAAGCGCGTGCGTCCGGGATCAGTGCGCGGGATAACGGCTGAGCGCGTGGCGCGGGCTACGCTGGGGGGATACTTGAAGAAGAAAAGGGAAGTGATTGTGCCTTGGACGATGCACGTGCCGGTGAAACTTTATCAGTTCTTTCCAGGACTGGTGGAATGGGGTATGGGACGGATGGCGGGGTGATTGTGGATTTTATTGGCAGGTAAATCCTTTAACGCAAGGACACAGGGGTTCACGGGGGATTTCTGAAGCTATCCCAGTTCGGCCAGCATGGCTTCCATTTCCGACTGGGCGTGTAGATTGCCGGTGCGGCGAGCGGAGGCGATGCCATCGGTCAGCATCGTCTTCGCGTCGGCGATTCGGTCGGCCTTGGCTAGTGTTTGCGCCGCCATGAAGTAGCCAGGAGTGTAATCAGGGCTCGCCTTAAGCAGAATCGAGAATTCTGCCAATGAGCGATCCAGGTCGCCCTGCTTGGAGTATTCCATCGCCAGCCCGTAGCGGGCGAAGGTGTCGTGCGGATTCAGAGTGAGTACGTCGTTGAGGGCGGTGATTCGGTCCATAAGGCGTGGCCAGTGGTCGGCGGCCAGTGAGATGAGGTTACTACAAACGGAGTATTCAGTTTCGGTTTACGATATGGCCCTGGCATAGATCGGTGAGTAGAATAGGCAATCGTTTGGATTCCATTATTTATTGTGCAGGAGGGGCGACTGGTGGCGTGTCCGTTTTTTATGCCGATGGAGAAGTTCGAGAACGGAGCGTGGATGCATGCGGGTCGGCTTCCATTGGGATGCGGCTGGAGTGGGCAGTGCACGGCACCGGGTCATGAGGGCGAGGTTCCGTCGCAGGAGGACTTACGGGAGCTTTGCAATCTCGGGTATGCAGAAAAATGTGCGCGACTGCCTCAAGAGCGGACATGGGACTCAGTGCGGTTTGGAGCTCGAACCGTTTTCAATCACGGGGATAACGAGTCAGGCACATGCATTCAGGTTCACTACATTTGCGAACGGGGGCATTGTCCAGTGGAGCACGGTGTACTCGATTTTGATTCCGCTCGAGAGCGGTGGAACAAGCTGCATGCAGACGAGCGAATACAGCGGATGGCGGAATGCTTCCTGGAGTCGTACATTGCGAAGAGGAGAGACCAGGGAGTCGGACGGATCGCGAGCTAAGGAATGGGACTGACTCCAGGGCGGCTGCCCCCACATGGAACACCCTGATCCACATGAAACAGCCTAACCAAAACTTATGCTTCAAGCTTGAGTCATGCACGGTTCAGTCATGACGAACGGAAAGAGGACTATGAGCGAAGAGATGCTGCTGCCGCGGCCGGTGAGGGATTCGCAATCGGAGATGACGGAGATTGTTTTGCCCAACGACGCCAATCCGCTTGGGGCGTTGCTGGGCGGGCGGTTGATGCATTGGATCGACTTGGCGGGAGCAATGGCTGCGCACCGGCACTCGCGTAGTCACGTAGTCACGGCTTCGGTGGATCATATTGATTTCCTGGTCCCGGTGCGGGTTGGCGATCTGGTGATCCTGCGATCTTCGGTGAACCGGGTATTTAAGACTTCGATGGAAACCGGAGTAAAAGTTTTCGTGGAAAACTATATTGCCGATACGGCGCAGCACGTAGCGTCGGCTTATCTGACATTTGTGGCCATCGATGCCCAGGGAAATCACTTGAAAGTTCCCGCCGTGATTCCGGAATCGGAAGACCAACAACGGCGGTATGACGATGCGGGCCGGCGGCGCGAGATCCGGCGAGGGGAACTGGAACGGCGGCGAAAGGCGAAGCGGTAGTATTGCGTCGGGTATTCTTTCCCAACATCTTTCATTTGCTGGGCCCCATCGAGCTTGTCAAAGGGCGAGGGTAGCCACTCAGTTTTCCGGCAGTTGTGGAGAGGCTTCGAGCTTCGCTCGACTGGACAGCCGAGGGCGGCTGTCGCTACGTGAGCGTCTATCTAAAGTGGGTATCGATTCTGGGCTGTATAATTTAATGTTCTAGCCATCCTGAATTTATCTGGAGTGTGATCAGTTGAACGCACATATGCCGTCTCATCCCGGGCAAGCCACGCCGGGGCCGCAGCCGTTGCCGGGCGTCGATGCCATCATTGCCGTAGGTTCGGGCAAGGGAGGCGTGGGCAAAACCACGCTCTCGGTAAATCTGGCGGTCGCTTTGGCCAAGATGGGCCACAAGGTGGGGCTACTGGACGCGGATGTGTATGGGCCGAATGTCCCGCTGATGCTGGGGATGAGCGGGCAGCCGAAGATGGTGGGAGAAAACCGCATTGAGCCGCTGCAGGCTTTTGGAGTGAAAGTGATCTCGGTCGGGTTTCTCAATCCCGGCGACAAGCCTGTCATATGGCGCGGCCCCATGCTGCACCAGATCGTGAAGCAATTCCTGGGGATGGTGGAGTGGGGACATCTGGACTACATGGTGGTGGATCTTCCGCCGGGAACGGGAGACATAGCGCTGTCGCTGGTGCAGTCGGTGCCGCTGACGGGCGCGGTGGTGGTTTCGACTCCCTCTGACGTTTCGCTGCAAGATGCGCGTAAGGCGATCGAGATGTTCCGGCAGATGAAAGTGGATATTGTTGGAGTGGTCGAGAACATGAGTTATTTCGTGTGTCCGCATTGCAATCATGAAATCGATATTTTTTCCCGCGGCGGGGCGGAGAGGATGGCGCAGCAATTTACAGTGCCGTTCCTGGGAAACATTGAACTTGATTCCGAGGTGCGCAAGTCGGGAGACGGCGGGAAGCCGGTCGTGTTAGAGGGAGAGAATTCGCCGCATGCCAAGTCGATCTTTGCTTTCGCACGGAGAGTGGCGGCGCGGGTGGTAGAGATCAAAGCGGGCGAGTCGGCCAGCGTGATTCAGATTCAGTAAGGAAACTCTAGTTCGGGAGCCAGAGGGAGGCTTCGCTAGGCTCTTCTTCTTCTTCTTCCATTCAGTACCTACGACATCAGATAAACATCTCATCCTGCGGCACAGGACGCCGAGGATCGCGGCTACCGCCATTTTTGTGCGCGCGTCCAGCGACCAGGAATTCGATTCCGGCGGTTACGCCTCGGACCAATCCGGACACGTGCCGAACTGGCGAAACCACCGTCTTATGCACGATCTCGGACGTCTCTTCGACTTTGTCAAGGGTGCGGCTCAGCAAATCGTCGGCGCGAATAACCTGCAGGCGTGCGCGATCGACTACATCGTCTACAGTGGCGTCCACGCGCTGTATTTGGCCGCGAACCGTGGTAGTAGTTTCCGCCACATTTTCAATGATGACTTGCAGCTTGGGGCGAAGCTCAGCAAGCAGTGACTGCGCCGAATCGACGGTAGGGAGAACTTTGGTCTTTACTTCTTCGGCCAGCGATTCCAGGCGCGTGCTTGTCTTTCGCATCGCCAAGTACATGGCGGCGAGCAGCCCCGCTTGCAGGATTACCGCAGCCCCGGTTATCGCAATGAAGACAGTGGTTAGGTTTTCCATAGAGAGAGATCCTTGCGGCGCGGCTATTGGAACGCCGCTGCCGCTGATCTAAATGCTTACAGGTTTTTAGGCGGCCCGGCAACGGTCTCAGAGGTTGCTTCCTGATAGGCTTGCCGTCCCGCCTCATAGGCGGCCTTGAACTGATCCTTCTGCTGACTTACGACATCGCGGCCCTTATCAACCCATTCTGAGGCCTGACTGCGAGCATCGCGGGCGCGAGTCTTCATGTACTCGCGACCTTCTTCGGCGCGAGCGCGAAGCGCCTCACGCGTTTCGCTGCCCGACTGCGGGGCGTATAAAATTCCCACGGCCGCTCCGACGCCTAAACCGGCCAAAAACCAAGCAAAACCGCTGCCATCTCGATCCGACATTTTAAACACCTCCCGGCTATAAGTGCCGACACTGAATGGTAGCATCCGCATGGGGCGAATACAATTACAGCGAAACCCGCAACCTGCGAGGTAGAAAACTGCACGAGCGACGCTTCAACACCAACGAGGACAAGCGGGAAAAAAGTCCCGAGAAAAGCTTGCGGGAGGACGGCGCCGGTTCGATCGATTTATTTCTTTGCCGGAGGATTTGCAGGCGTGGGTGCAGGAGCGACTGGTTGCGTCTTGGCAGGCGCTGATTTCACTCCCTGTAACACCGAGCTTGGACCGCCGTGCTTAACGGCATAGACGGAGAGAGTTACCGAGGTCAGCATGAAGAGCACTGCCGAAAGTGTGGTCGCCTTGGAAAGCGCCGTGGCTGCGCCACGCGGCCCGAATGCCGCTTGACTGCCTTGTCCGCCGAAGGCGGCTGAAATATCCCCGGCCTTTCCGCTTTGCAGGAGAACGACAATTATTAGAAACAGACAAACCATCACGTGAAGAATGGTGACAAGGATGATCATGGAGTCCGGAAGTCCTAAGTTGTTCAGAATAAGTGCAATCAGGCGCGCATGAGACGCTGTCGCCGATTATAGCGGTTCTTTCCACCAATAGTTTGACATCCGCGACTGCCAGCGGTCAAGGGCAACCGCTTCTAAAAAAGATCAGTGATTCAAGGTGTTGGCACTGAGATCACGGCAAAGCGCGGCACCGCCCGCGATGCCGGCATCCGCGCCGTAATGGGCTGGCAGGAGAGGGATCTCCTGACATTGGGAATTCACACACCAAGTGGGTAATTGATCGCGTATGTCGGCGAAAAACGGTTGCAGCATGGCCGCCGCGCCGCCGCCAAGAATCATCACGTCAGGCTCAAGCAGGTCAATGATATTGCCCAGCCATACGGCAAGAAACGTGGCCGTTTCCTGCAACACCTGTTTCGCCATGGCATCACCGGCGAGATAAGCTTGAGCCACCATTTCCGCGGTGATGAGGCCGACATGCCCTGCGGCACGGTCTTGGATACTGGATCTGTGGCCCGCCGCGATCTTTTCCGAGGCACGTCGAGCGATGCTAGGACCGGAGGCCAGGGCTTCGACGCAGCCCAGTTTGCCGCAGCCGCAGCGCGGGCCGCGGTAGTCGATGCTCATGTGACCTCCCTCGCCGGCGGCTCCCGTGCGGCCGTGGTAGATGCGGCCGTCGAACACAATTCCAGTTCCGATGCCCGTACCAATGGTGGCGTAAAAGACATTTCGATAGCCGCGCCCCGCGCCCCATAAGGCTTCTGCGAGGGCAGCCGCATTGGCGTCGTTGTCGATTCGAACCGGTAGGCTATAAGCCTTCGATATTTCCGCTGCAAGCGGAAAGTTGCGCCAGCCCGGAAGATTTGGAGGATTGATTACGACGCCGGTCCGAGGATTAAGCGGGCCGGGGGCGCAGATTCCGATCGCGGAGATCGAGCTCTTTGAGTCAACGCTAGCAGTGGCGGCGGTCCGCACCGAATCGATCGCCGACGTTACTGCAGCTAGACCCGCAACTGCGTCCGTCGCCACCATGGGGGTGCGCAGCTGGTGGGTGATCTCGCCTGCAGAGTTGACTAAGCCCGCCGCCACTTTCGTGCCGCCGACATCGACGCCAATGAACGATTCGTCTGAAATTTGCTTCATGGCCCCCGCTGACCGGGCAACGCATTAACCCGGCACCGGACTGGTTCCAATATACGGGAGGACGGTGCAGGTAAACATCTGCTGACAACATTTGCGGAACCGAGGAGGAGGAGGGTATTCCAGAGTTATATGATAGGAGGCATCAGTATGCCGACTCGATTTCCAGCTGCAAAAGATCGGGCACTCATTCAAATTGTGGACTCCGCCTTGGCCGAAGCGGCGCGGTGCAGCGGATCGTGGCTGGTGTGCCGCCCGGGCTGTACGCAGTGCTGCATTGGAGTGTTCCCGATCAATCAACTGGATGCCGAACGATTGCGGCGAGGGCTGGCGGAACTTGAGAGGCATGCCCCGAAACGCGCGGCAGGGGTGCGTGAACGGGCTCGCGAATCGGTTGCTCAGCTCGCCGCAGAGTTTCCGGGCGATCCGGTGAGCGGCATTTTGGACGAAGACGCGGAAGCTGCCGCCAGCTTTTCTGATTTCGCGAACGATGAACCCTGCCCCGCCCTCGATCCTGCAACAGGGAACTGCGAACTCTACGAAGCACGCCCCATGACCTGCCGGGTCTTTGGACCGCCGGTTCAGTCGGAGGATGGGTTAGGGGTTTGCGAGCTCTGCTATCAAGGCGCCTCAGACAAAGAGATAGCGGCCTGCGAGATGAAGCCTGACCCGCACGATCTTGAATCGGAGTTGTTGAAGAAACGCGAAAAGTGTAGCGGAGCTCGCGGAAACACGATCATCGCTTTTTGTCTGGCATCCTGAGGACAGCAATAACAGACTTCAATTCTTTTTTTTCTCTAACTCAGCCCACCGCGCATACAGCGTATCCACTCGGCCCTGCGCTTCTTCCAACTCGGCATGAGCCGTCAGCAGTCGCGGACCGTCGCTGGCGATCCTGGGATCGTCAAGCTGTTCCCGCTTGCTCTGCAATACTTCCTCCGCTTCAGCGACGCGATTTTCAATTGCTTCGTATTCGCGCGCTTCCAGATACGAGAGCTTTTTCTTGCCGGCTGATTGCCGGGCAGGTTCATCAGCGGCCGCGCCGCGTCCAGCGGAACGCACATCGCTGCGGGCCGCCGCTTTGCGCTCCTCCAGCCAGGTTTCCCATTGCGAGTAATCGGCGAAGACTTCTGCGTTGCCTTCTCCATCAAGCCCCAGAACCAGGGTTGACACGCGATCCAGCATGTAGCGATCGTGCGTAACCAGAACGAGCGATCCACGAAACTCAAGCAGGCTTTCTTCCAGAATATCCAGAGTCGGAATGTCGAGATCGTTCGTGGGTTCATCGAGCAGCAATATGTCGGCGGGTTGCAGCATGAGTTGGGCAATCAACACTCGCGCCCGCTCGCCGCCGGAAAGCTTTCCCACTGGCTGATTCAGTTGCTCTCCGGTAAACAGGAACTTTGCCGCCCATGCCGCCACATGGATCATTCGATCCTGGTAAACCACGGAATCACCTTCGGGGGCCAGGGCGCGGCGCAAAGTCACATCGGGATCGAGTTCGCGGGTCTGGTCGAAATAAACAATGCGCAGCCAATCGGCGCGGTGAATTTCGCCTTGGCTAGGTAGAGATTCTCCGCGCAGCAGCCGCAGCAAACTTGTCTTTCCGCTGCCGTTCGGACCCACCAGTCCCACTCTCATTCCCGCGGTGATTACGAAATTAAGTTTCTTGAAGAGTGTCCGATTGCCCATCTCGCAAGAGACCTCTTCCAGTTCGATCAGCCGCTTGGTTTTGCGATCAGTGGCCGAGAAATCGATTTGGGCCGAGCCGGTGCGGCGTCTGTAGTTCAAATCTGCGAGTTCGCCCATCAACTCGCCCGCTTTGTCGATTCGAGCCTTCGACTTTCTGGTGCGCGCCTTTGCTCCGCGGCGCAGCCATTCAATTTCTCGATGAACCAGGTTTTCCAGCGCCTCCTGCCGCTTTCCCTGAGCGTGCAGAAATTCCTCCTTCTTTTCAAGGAAGCGGGTGTAACCGCCAGAGACACGCAGCAATCCATCCGCATAAGTGCGGTTCAACTCCGCCATTTCCGTGGCAACGTTCTCGAGAAAATAACGGTCGTGGCTAACCACGACGCAGGCGAACCCTGCCGCCGCCAGCAGATCTTCCAGCCATTCGATTCCAGCCAGGTCGAGATGATTGGTAGGCTCATCCAGCAACAGAATGTCGGGCCCCTGCACCAGCGCCTCGACGATGGCAAGCCGTTTTTGCCAGCCGCCAGAGAGGGTTGAGGCCTCGGCTTCGAGGTCTTCGAATCCTGCCCGCCCGAGCGTCTCCGCGAAGCGAGTTCCCCGTTCCGACTCTGGCACTGCTGCGAGTTTCATCGCGGTCTCGGCAACCGAGCGGACCGTAACGCCAGATGGGAATGTGGAATCCTGCGCGACATAACTAAGGCGGATTCTTTTTCGGAAGGCGATTTCGCCACTATCCGGACTTTCATCCCCCGCCAGAATTCGCAAGAGGGTTGATTTTCCGGATCCGTTGGGACCGATCAAACCAATGCGATCGCTCTCGGAAACCGTGAAAGAGACATTCTGAAAGAGTGGATTCGCTCCAAAGGCCTTCGAAATTTCCTGTGCATTGATGATCGGCGGCAACGACTTGGTTTCTCCTGGTACCTGAATTGAGGGTATCAGGAAACACAGATTGCAGAATCGAGATGGAACGTCGCACAATACCGATGCCGCGCAAGCGGGACTTCTTCGAACCTTCCCCCGGGAGAGATGATGCGACGATTCCACATGAGTTTGATTGCCGTGCTGGCAGTCTGCCTTACGTTGATTGGGTCCGCCCGCGCGCAAAGCAGCGAAAAACCAGATTTAAGCAAACAGCCCACACTCTACGTGGTCGGATATTCTCATCTCGATACCGAGTGGCGGTGGGAGTATCCGCAGGTCATCGACGAATATCTTCGTAAGACCATGGAAGACAATTTTCGGCTTCTGGATAAATATCCGCATTACATTTTCAACTTCAGCGGCGCCAATCGCTATCGGTTGATGAAAGAATATTTTCCGGCAGACTTCGCCAAGCTGAAACAATTCGTGGACCAAGGCAGATGGTTTCCGGCGGGGTCGTCGATGGAAGAAGGCGATGTCAACGCGCCGAGTGCCGAGAGTATTATTCGACAGATCCTGTACGGCAATAACTGGTTCCGCAAAGAGTTCGGCAAAGCCAGTGCGGAATATATGCTGCCAGATTGCTTCGGCTTTCCATCTTCGCTACCCACTATTCTGGCACACTCTGGAGTGAAAGGATTCTCCACGCAGAAGCTGGTCTGGGGATCTTCAGGCAATGCCGGAGGTCCGGAGTCACTCGAGAAAACGCCGGAAGGCACTCCCTTCAACGTAGGCGTGTGGGCAGGCCCGGATGGTGAAAGCGTACTGGCGGGGTTAAATCCCGGTGCTTACGATGGCGGTATCGATACTGATCTTAGCAAACCGTTGCCTCCGCTCGCCCCCGACACAACGCTTCAAGATGCAAAAACCAAGTGGCAAGCGGTGCGAACGAAGTTGGACCAGGAGCAGAAGAGTGGGCATCAGTCCGATCCAAACGATATTGAAGAATCCATACACCTGCAAAACCAAGTGAGAGCGTTAACCCGGATCGATCAAGACCGGGCGCAAGAACATCATCAGAACGACTGGGCGGCGCGAGTGGAGCAGAACGGCAAAGTCAGCGGCGTGTTCACGGACTACCACTACTACGGTACCGGCGATATCGGCGGTGCTCCGCGCGAAGATTTCGTGAAGCGCCTTGAAGCCATCGTCACCAAAGGTACGATCGGTCTGCCGCGTGAGAACCAGCTTGGGAATCAAGAGCCGGCACAGTTGGTAGGTCCGCCGGTGAAAGTTGGCGAGGGTCCGGTGCATGTGGTCTCGGCAAATGCGGAGCAGATGTTCCTCGATATCGCTCCGGCCGAAGCTGCTGGACTTCCGCGCTACACGGGCGAAATGGAATTAACCAATCACTCCGCCGGATCTTTGACGTCGCAGGCGTACCAGAAGCGCTGGCTGCGAAAAGAAGAATTACTGGCCGACGCAGCCGAGAAAGCTTCAATAACGGCGGAATGGCTGGGTGCGCGCCCGTACCCACGCCAGCGCTTAAACGACGCATGGACGCTGGTGATGGGCGGGCAATTTCACGATATCGCTGCCGGAACTGCCACGCCAAAATCTTACGAGTTCGCGTGGAACGATGACGTGATCGCGATGAACCAGTTCGCCGGAGTGCTCACCAATGCCACCGAGGCGGTTGCGGCGGCGCTGAACACGGAGACGAAAGGTATACCGATTGTTGTTTTTAATTCGCTGAATATTGCGCGCGAGGGCTTGGTGGAAGCCAACATAAAATTTCCAGGCGATATACCGCAAGCCGTGCACGTCATCGGTCCAGATAACAACGAAGTTGCGGCGCAGATTTCGAACGGCAAGGTGATCTTTGCAGCGAGTGCGCCGTCCGTGGGTTACGTCGTTTATGATGTGCGGCCTGGGAGTGGCACCGCCGGCACTCACCATTTGAAAGTTTCCGAGAACTCGCTAGAGAACCAGTACTATCGCGTACGACTCAACTCCGACGGTGATGTCGCCAGCATCTTCGATAAAACTCTGGGAAGGGAACTGCTTACTGCGCCAGCCCGGCTGGCCATTTCGTATGACAATCCCGAGCGTTGGCCGGCCTGGAATATGGATTGGGATCTGGAGCAAGCCGCGCCGAAAGCATACGTCACAGGTCCGGCCAAGATTCGAATCGTAGAAAACGGTCCTGCACGCGTGGCGATTGAAGTTTCGCGCGAGGCTGCTGGTTCGAAATTTGTGCAGACCATTCGGCTTTCGGCCGGCGATTCGGGCAAGCACGTCGAATTCGCGAACGTGGTCGACTGGAACACCAAAGAATCAAATCTGAAAGCGACTTTTCCTCTCGCCGCTTCGAATCAGATGGCGACTTATAACTGGGATATTGGCACAATCGAGCGTCCCACGGCGGAGCCGAAGAAATTCGAAGTGCCCTCGCATCAATGGATCGACCTGACCGACATGAGCGGCGAATTCGGCGCAACGATCCTTACCGATTGCAAGAACGGATCGGATAAACCGGACGACCACACGATCCGACTTACTCTCATTCGTACCCCAGGCACTCGCGGCGGTTATCGCGACCAAGGCACACAGGATCTCGGACATCATGAATTCGTCTATGGCATTGCCGGACACGCCTTAGGCTGGCGGGAAGCACAGACCGACTGGCAAGCGCAGAGCCTCAACGATCCGCTCATCGCTTTCGAAACATCGAGACATGCTGGCGTTTTAGGTCGCGAATTGTCTTTATTGAAAGTGACCAGCCCACGCGTTCGAGTCCTGGCTTTGAAGAAGGCGGAACAGAGTGACGAAACAATCATTCGACTCGTGGAACTCGATGGCAAGCCTCAACCCGAGGTTCGAGTAGTGTTCAACACGCAGATCATAGAGGCAAGAGAAGTCAATGGCCAGGAGCAGCCGCTCGGCAACGCCGAACTGAACAACGGCGCTTTGCTTACTTCGTTTTCCGCCTATCAGCCGCGCACCTTCGCGGTGCGCTTAGCGGCGCCGCAAGCTAAAGTTTCCGCGACGCGCTCGGTGCCGATTACTCTGCGCTACAACCTCGCAACAGCAACCAATCATGGCACCAAGTCAAAGAGTGGATTTGACCGACAAGGCAATTCGCTTCCGGCAGAAATGCTCCCATCCCAGATTGTCTTCAACGATGTACAGTTCCAACTTGCTGCAGCGAAAACCGGAACGCCCAACGCGCTCGTGCCTAAGGGTGAGAGGATTGATCTGCCGCCCGGCAATCTCAACCGCTTATATATACTTGCGGCCTCGGCGGAAGGCGATCAAAAAGCGACTTTCGAGCTCGGAAACTCCCGCATCGAACTCAACATTCAGAACTGGGGCGGATTCATCGGGCAGTGGAATGATCGAAGCTGGACCTCGAAAGATACTTCGCACGACGATTATGGCGAAATGACTGGAATAAAGCAGGGTTATATCAAGCGGGCGGATTTGGCCTGGTACTGCTCGCATCATCATAACGCGGCTGGCGGGAATGTACCGTACAGTTACTCCTACTTGTTCGCGTATTCTATCGATGTCCCCGCCGGCGCGAAGACACTTACTTTGCCGGTGAACGAAAAGATCCGCATTCTAGCGATCTCGCTTGCCGAAGATAATGACTCCATTAGTCCGGCGTCACCACTGTATGATGTACTTCCGCCCGAGCCATCACTCCGCCACTAAAATCGGAGGCTGATGGCTCGGCCCTTTTCTGCGGCAACACTTCAGTTAACGGAAGCGGCCCTTCCAAGAAAAAACCGCCGGAGGAATACCCCCGGCGGCGAAAGTTAGCTCATAAAAGGCACAGAATACGGTCTTTTACTGCCCCTTTCCAGTCAGCGTTAAACTCTGTGGGCTGCCGGGACTCTTATCGAACACCTTATAGGTGGCCGATTCCGAACCGACTTTTGTCGGAAGGAAGTACACCGTCAGAACGCAGGTAGCTCCGGGCTGGAGTGGCGTGGTCGTGCTGTCATTGCACGGGGGGTTAGTCGCGTAATTGTCGGAGAAGTCACCGCTGTTCACACCCGCTATCTCCGCGCCCGTGAATCCGACCGCCGTGGTGCCAACGTTTGTAATGGTCACCGTCGAACTCACCTGCGTGTTCCGGTTTACGGTACCGAAGTTCACGCTTGCTGGTGTGAACTTGATAGCGGTGCCCATTCCTTGCAGGGCCACAGTTTGCGGGCTGGTTACATCACTGTCGGCCACACTCAGCAATCCCGAGGTGTAACCGACGGAAGTCGGCTTGAACGTGATGTTAATGATGCACGTCCCCGTGGCTGCAATCACCAGACTATTGGTGCAGGTCGTGCTGGCGGCATTGACGAAGTGCCCTGTTACGGTGACGGCAGGACTGCCGAGAGTGATGCTGACACCAGTGTTGTTGGTTAGCGTGATTTTAGTTACGGGGCTGCTGACGCCCACCGGGGTCGTGGCGAAGGTTACCGAACTTGGACTCAGCGACACATTGCTGATTCCCGTGCCACTCACGCCGACCAGTTGAGGGCTGGAAGGGTCGCTGTCGGCAATGAGCACAGCGCCTTTCTTGGCGCCCGTGGAAGCTGGCGTGAAGGTCAGTCCAATCGCGCAACTGACGCCGGCGTTCAGCTTGCTGCCCGACGCTGGGCACGTGTTGGAGGAGATAGCAAAATCTGTCGTCTCATTCAACGAGATCGTTCCCATAGTGATAGCGGTCGTGCCATTGTTCTTTACGCTGACGGACTGTGCCGCGCTCGTAGTCTTGGTTAACTGGTTGCCGAAGTTGACGGGCGCACCAGTCACGGAAATAGCGCTTCCCAGACCCGTGAGGTTCATCGTGTTTACGGAATTAAAGAAGCCGTTGTTGTTGATGGTGATGGTTCCGTTCAGAGTGCCAGATGCCGTGGGCACGAAATAGACGTACATCGTGCAAGTGGCGCCATTGGTCATGCTGGAGGGACAATCGTCGGTCTCGCTGAAATTCGTGCTGGTGGTAATGCTAAAAATGCTCAGCGGACCGAGCGCGCTCAGCGTGATGGTCTGAGGAGTGCTCGTCGAGCCAACGCTGGTCAGTCCAAAAGCCAGATTACTGGCGCTGGAGTTGAGAGCCGGGAACGCCGAAACGCTGCGCACCCGCAAGTTGTTGTAATCGGAGATCAGAATGTTGCCTGACGAATCAAGCGCAATTCCAGTCGGTTCGTAGAGTTCCGAAGTGGTAGCGAGGACTCCATCTCCGGTGTAGCCTCCATTACCGTTGCCAGCGATCGTAGTCATGAACCCGGCGGGGTTCACCCAGCGCACCCGCTGGAAGTAGTCGCCGATGAAAAAGTTTCCATTCGCGTCCACCGCGATTCCCTGAGGGTAGCCGATCGAGTTCTCGACCGCGATACCGTCTCCGCTGAAAGTACAGCCTCCGTTGCCTGCCACCGTGGAGATGATTCCCGTTACGGCAGACACTTCGCGAATACGACAATTGTTGTAGTCCGCTATGTAGACGTTGCCCTGCGAATCGACTGCCACTGCCGCCGGTGAATACAGCATCGCGCCAGTAGCCGGACCGCCATCTCCGGAATAGCCGTTGCGTCCCCCGATGCCAGCGATGGTACTGATCGTTCCGCTGGTCACTTTGCGAATGACGTGGTTGTCGTAATCGGCTATGTACACGCTTCCCTTGCTGTCTACGGCAACGCCGTTCGGATAGTAGAGTAAGGCGCTGGTAGCTGGACCGCCATCTCCGTTGAAGCCGGCGCGTTGCGGCGTCCCGGCGAAGGTAGTGATAATGCCTGCCGAATTCACGACCCGGATAATGTGGTTGTAGGTGTCGACAATGTAAACGTTGCCGGAGCTGTCCTTCGCAACTCCGTAGTCATAACTCAATTCCGCACTGGTAGCCGGCCCCCCATCGCCGGTATCACCATAAGTTCCGTTACCAGCAAAGAAATCGACGAGATTGCTGGAATGAACAAGTTCCCGCACCATGTAGTTGTGACTTTCGGCTACGAAAACATTCTTCGATGAGTCTGTGGCAATTCCGTAGGGATACTGCAACACCACTCCAAGCGGAGGGGCGTTGTTGAGCAGAGTCTCCACCGTCGCACTGCCATCGCCCGCTACGGTGCCGATATTTCCAGCCACGGTAAACTGGCGGATGCGGTAGTTGTTACTATCTCCTACATAGACGGTCCCAGCGCTGGTTACAGCTACGCCTTCAGGGTAGTACAACTCCGCGCTGGTGGCGGCGGCGCCATCCCCGGAGAAGCCTGCCGTTCCAGTTCCGGCAACAGTGTTGATGTTTCCACCCACGGTGAATTGTCGAATCCGCTGGTTGTAAAAGTCGGCGAAAGTTACAGTCGTTCCAGCCCCGTTTACGGCAAGCTGAAAGACCTGATTGAACTCGGCGCTGGTCGCCAAACCGCCGTCGCCACTGAAGCCGGCCGTGTGGTTGCCGGCGACGGTGCTGATCTTTCCAGTCGCTTTTGTTATTTGGCGAATCACGTAGTTGCTGGTGTCTGCCACGAAAACGTCGCCCGCTGTGTCTACGGCCACTCCTTGCGGTGTATACAACTCGGCGGAGGTTGCCGAGCCTCCATCTCCGGAATATCCGCAAGTTCCATTCCCGGCAAAAGTACTGATGATGTCGGTGGAGAGAATCACCTTGCGAACCCGGCAGTTGTTGTTGTCGCCAATGTAAAGATTGCCGGAACCGTCGACGGCCACTCCGCTGGGATAATACAAATTCGCGCTGGTTCCTTTTCCTCCGTCGCCGCCATAGGTGCAAGAACCCGCAATTCCGGCGACCGTGCTGATGGTATTCGTCGTATCCACCTTGCGGACGACGCAGTTGTACTGATCGGCGATGTAAACGTTGCCCGAGGCATCCACGGTCACGGCGACGGGATGGAACAAATTGGCATTGGCGGCGCCTCCGACGACGCCGTCCCCGGCATAGCCTTGCGCGCCGCTTCCTGCAATCACCGTCAGCGTACCGGCGCTGCTTACTTTGAAAATGCGATGTTGGTTGTAACTGGCAATGTAGAAATTGCCGGAAGCGTCCACGGCAACGCCGTAGGGTGTGTAGAGGTTGGCATCGATAGCCGGCATGTTGTTTGGCCCGCCGCCGATAACCGTCGTAATAACATCTTGTGCTACCCCGGGCAAACTCACCAGGACAGTAAGAAAGAAAGCTAGCAAAATTGTGAAGCGCCGCATGAAATTTTCTCCTGGGAACTCAATGTTATGAATGTGTGCGTAGGAATTGGGCAGACGTATCCGCTCACCGGACCAATGGACGACGGCTAATCTGAGCGCCCCGTTGCCATGTATTGCCCTTCGCGTCCTGGAAAAGGATGACCAGGTTGGGTTGCCCAGGGGCGGCTGTCCACTCCGCGTATTCCCGCTGGCTCACAAAAAATTCCTGGCTCAGGTTGATGCGCTGCTGGTGCTTCCACACCTTCAAGGGCGCGAAGCTACCGCGCAACATCATCGAAGGACTGGAATCTACCAGCGTCACCAAGACACTCTTCACATCTTCGCTGCCATGATTAAAAAGTTGTAAGTGAAGGGTTACTTGCACCAAGTCACCCTGTTGCTGCACGTTGCTCATATCGAAATACCCAGAAAATTCGCGGCCATTATTGGCAGTGACCGTTACAGTTCCCAGCAGAACAATCGCTAACACAGCGTACTTCGACCACGCACTCGCACTACCGGAATGCTCCATAGATCCTCCTTGCAATTTTTTCGAAAACCGGGGGACAACTACTCAAGACAGCTATTCAAGACTTAAATGGGGGGCCTGCATGACGAGCGTGACAGCCGCTGCCCAGGCTTTACCAACGGCTTATAACTACTTTGGAGACGAAATCGACTGCAAAAAACAGCGCAATAGCTGTTAAGTCGCCTGCACTTTGCTGAGGGGGGTGAAGCGCATTGGATAAGCGCCGCAAAGATACAAACTTACGCGCCGGCAATTCTGTGCTTGCGAAACAGACTTGTCAAGATGAAGTTTTTTGCAACGTGGGAGGCAATTCAGAACTGGGTCCGATCAATTCCCTGAGCCGGTGAGAAAGACTCGTTGCCAAGGACCGATAAAAGCGCGAACCCAGGTGAGGGTATAGCTCAAACAGGCTCTGCAAGGTGGGGCGATCGAGGTGAAAGGCTTCCACATCTCCTTCAGCAATGACGCTGGCGCTGGCGGCAGAGTCCTCCAGAAACGACATTTCTCCGCAAATTTCGCCCGGCGCCAGTATGCGTGAAGGTTGAGACGGAATGACCACCCGCGAAGATCCTTTGAGCAAGAGATAAACCCCATTCGCTCGCTTTCCTTTTTGGATCAGGATTGCGCCTTCCTTGAAATGGACGCGGCTCGCCTTGTCCGCCACGAGCGCCCAGTCGTTGGCAGTCAGATAAACCAACCCGTGTTTTGACGACGACAGGACAAAAGCTTCCTGTCCGACAAGCTTAGCCATAAAGCGCGTTGACTCGATTCCCGGATAGCATTTCCGGTCAGTGACAGAAACAACAGGGTGAACCAAGATTAGCAGAAAAATCGGCGAGCGTAACCGCTCCGCACCATGTGCAACAATGCCGGAGTGCGACAATGCCGAAGATCGCGGATGTTGTTTGCAAGCCTGAGAGTGGCCTCAATGGTACCGTTTCAGGGGATTGCCGTCTGAAAAGCCTCGGTCAGGGACGTAATCTTCAGCTCGCGCTGTACCTGCTCTTGGGTGCTGGAAGTCCTTAGCGCGACGGTCACGGGCTCACCGGGAAGCAGGTCCAAGTAGTTGTCAGACGTTTGTACGTCCAGGTCACCCAGCGACACGTAAACGTTCCTTGCCAATACCGCTGTTTGCAGGGTGAGGTTGAATCCTCCTTCGACTTTTGTAACCTCGCTCTCAATTTTTGGTGCAACCGGCAAATCCAGGTCGTGGGTTACGTTGAAGAAAACAAGATTCCGAGATACCAGCTTTCTCGCCACTTGCAGGTCAAAGACCAGAAAACTCTTTCGTGGATCGCCTGTTGCAGAAAGGGAAGCCTTCTCGACGCTGAAATAAATCGCACTCGACTGCGCGGGGATTTGAACATCTTTGGTTTGATCAAGCAAGACCTTCCCGGAGAAGTCGAGCTGGCGCATGTGAATGGTCCCAGACATTGGTTGAACTTTGTCCGACACAACGTAGACATCCACTTTGTCGTCGTGGAGGAACGGCGAGATCAGCACATCGTCGTAAAAGCGACGGGCGTAGTAATGAAGAGCCTTCCAGCGGCCATAGTAATCGATGCTTGCCCACGAAGCCACTGGCCAACAGTCATTCAACTGCCAGTACAGCGATCCCATGGTGCGCGGCCGTTGCCGCCGCAAATGCTCGGCGCCGATCTTAATAATTTCCGCTTGTTGCACCTGGCTCAGGTAAACGAATGACGCGAAATCTTTCGGCTCGCGATATTCGCGCAGCATGTAAGTCAGGATGCGTTCGTTTCCACCCTTATTTTTCTGATGCGCCTGCATAACGGTCGAGCGAATGTCGAAATCCTCGGGCTTGGCAAAGGCGCGGACAGTGCGCATCTCGGGAAAGGATTGAAATCCGTATTCGGTTATGAAGCGCGGGAACTGCAACGTGTAGTCCGAGGCGGGGGCTTGCGCGTGCCAAACTTGCCAGTAGTGCATGTCGCCGTTGTGCTGATTGTCTGGAACTTCCTCGAAGTTGGCGCTGGGAGAGCTGGGCCAGTAGGGTACCCCGCCGGCGTACTGAGTAACGGCACCCTTGAGAATGTCGGCAAAAAGAACCACGTAATCGAGCCAGACGCGATCGCGAGCCTCCGGCGAGATCGATTCTTTGAATTCCAGGCGGTCGCCCCAGTGGTACCAGCCAGTTTCAACTTCATTATTTCCACACCAGATCACGATGCTGGGATGATCGCGCAAGCGTTTGATCTGGTCGATCGCTTCTTGCCGGACGTTTTCCTGGAAGGCGACGTCGCCCGGGACCAGGTCTCCGCCAAACATGAACTCCTGCCACACCATAATTCCAAGCTCGTCGCAGATATCGTAGAAATCGTCGGATTCGTAGTAACCGCCTCCCCACTCACGAACCATATTCATATGCGCGTCGCGGGCAGACTGAAGAATATTCCGATGAATCTGAGGAGTGACGCGATTCGGAAAGCTGTCGAATGGAATGACGTCCGCGCCTTTGGCGAAAACGGAGATTCCATTGACCACAAATTCGAAACTCTTTCCCCATTCATCGGGAACGCGGCGCAGTTCCAGTGAGCGCAGTCCAGTCCTGGTCTCTGCATGCGCGATAAGCTCGCGGCCCGCGTGGATCTTGGCGGAGAAGTGATAGCGGTTTTGATCTCCGTACCCAACGGGGTACCAAAGCTTTGGAGCGACAAGTCGCACTGGAAAAGAAACATGATTGATGCCGGCATTCAGTTGTAACGGCTGATTTCCATCGGAGCTTTGCGAGGCCGACATGTCATCGTGCGTTAGAGTCAACGTGGCCGTGATTGGTCGGCTAGCCTCGATTTCCACTTCCGCGCTAACGTTCGCAAAGGCGGAAGTGATGTTCTGTTGATGTATGTGAAAATTGTCGATGCGGAGCGCGTCCCAAGTTTCGAGGCGTACCGGCCCCCATATGCCTTCAGTCATGAAGCGAGGCCCCCAATCCCAGCCATAGTTATACGGAGCCTTGCGGGTATAAGGTGCGGTGGCGATGTTCTCTTCGTTTCCGTAGTTGTGGGTCGAGATAGAGGGCAGAACATAAGGCAGTGATTTGACGTAGGGAAGCATTTTTTCCACAGCAGAATGGAAAACGATCCGAAGCGTATTCGAACCGCGGTTAATCTGCGCCTTTGCCGGAATTCGCCAGCGCCGGAACATATTGTCCGCGTGAAGAATCGCCTGGCCATTCAGATAGACGTCCGCGAATGTATCGAGACCGTCAAAAACTAAATCAACGTGTTGGTGGGCGAGCGTGACCGCATCGGCTTGAAATGTAGTTTGATATTCCCAGTCGGCCAGGCCGATCCACTGCAAATGGAACTCATTATCTTTATCGAAGGGGTCGGGGATCAGTTTGTTATTGAGCAGGTCGGTTTGAACTACTCCCGGAACCTGCGCGGGGTGCCACTGTTTTACCTCGGGTTGGTCCGCGTTTGCGACGGCTCGAAATTGCCAGCCCGCATCAAGGTTCTGCGAGGATGGTTCCGTTGCGTACATGGGCAAAACCTCAACAGAGCCTATCAGCAGAAAACTGAAAACGAAAAACCTGATTGCCGGAATAAGAGGAGAGCGAGAGGGTTTCATAAACACTAAGCTCCGATCGGAAACTACCAGCACGAATGTTCCTGGTACGAACTATGTTTTCGGTCCCAAGCCCGATGTGCGTGCGGGCGGAGTGCTTATAAGCGGCGAGCAGTGTATCAATGCATTGTTGGACGCGCAAACCGCAAAACAGCCGCTTTACACTCATCGACCTAGATGCCGAGCGCTGTCCCGTTTAGTTTCCCGCATTTTCGGAGTAGTGGATCCAATTCGTGGAGAATTGGCTACCCCGTTGGCCGGAAGCCAAAAGTACGGACGGGAAAATATTTCGCGCGCTGTAGCGGATTCCGCCCTGTTCCGGCAAATTAATGCCGTTTCACGCACGCTGAAATCATGTGTTCAGTGATGGCGTCGAGACCAAGCTTGCCTTGCGGAGTTGTCCCTTGGCTCACTCCCTCGGCGCCCGCGCAATTGTCAATTCGAGTTACGGAGAATCCTGCGGTCTGTTGCGGACTAGTGAACTGCTGGTAGAAAAAGTCACCTTGGGCGGCGGAGTTATTCTGACCGTTGCTGCACAACCAACCTGCAAGGGACGTTTGGGGATAGCTGAAACTCGGATTGTCGGTTCCATCGACAATGCTCATCGCTTTCCAGGCCGCATTGGCCGAGGCGCCGGTGAAGTTGATTCCGTTGCAACTAGGTTGACCGGACCACCGCGCCACCAAGGCTATGTCAATGGATACATACGAGGGGCTGTCAGGCCAGGGTGCTCCATTGCAATCTGGCGCTGAGTTCCCACAGACTTCCAGGACCGGTGGGTTGGGTACCCTGCATCCCTCCTTGATATCGCCGAACACGGGCCCAGAAAGCAACTCCACATTATCCAAATAAGAAGAGCTTCCGTACCACGCCAGCGAATAGGCCACGGCGGCGGAGCCTGCACTTATGCCTTGAGCACAAAGTCCGCCGCGGTTATACACGTTATGATAGACGTTCTGATAGACGTTCTGATAGACATAGTTCAGAAATGTCGCGGGCCGGCAAGCGGCATTCTTGATGCTGTTTCCAGTGCTTCCGTTGGTGAACTCCCAGGGCGTATCCCAAGCCACATAAACTATCTGGTAGCCATTGGCGAGATATTTCTTGGCATAATCGGGATTGCTGTAAGGCGTAACGCCGCCTCCCCCGTCCAGCAGGACCACGGTCCCCAATCTTGCCTGCGTTGGATTCTCTACACCGTAAGTAAATCCAAGGTCGACCGTGCTCTGACAGTTTTCTACGGCGCCTCGATAGCAGGTCATCCCTGAATCAAATCCCGCCGGGCACGAGGCCAATCGCGTAATGGATTTCCTATCGATGGTGCCTAATGACAGCGCCGAGCTTTGCGCGCCAACCGGAACCGCCGCTGTCAGCATGGCAGTAAAGCCCAAACCCAGCGCTAAAAACAGCCAGTTTTTCCTGAGCATAGATGCTTATGATAGGCGATTTTGCTGAGGAGACGCAAAGCTGATCTGTAGAGCCTCAATGATTTTGCGACGAACTCTTCGAGAAGTGCTTCGCAGAGCGTGGGCTGTTGGACATCCCGACCTTCTGGCAACGACCTGAGGCAGGTGAGGATGGTGCGCCCTGAGAGATTCGAACTCCCGACCTTCTGGTTCGTAGCCAGACGCTCTATCCAGCTGAGCTAAGGGCGCGTACTTGTAAGTGCATCATAGCAAAGAAAGTTCAGGGCAGCCAATGTGCGGCTGCCCTTTTGATTTTGCCTCTATGCACGTCTATGCACAAACTTTTTACTGAACCTGTTTCGTGACCATTGGAACGGCCAGCCGATTCTCTTGCTGCTGGGTTGCAATCCGCATTTCGCGCAGCTGCATTGCTTCCCGAATGTCGGACTCCGATTGAATGTTGTAGCGTTACAGCATGGAAGCTGTCTTGTGTCCGCTGATCTTCCGCGCCGTAGACTCAAGCACGCCAGAGCGCAGCATTTCTCGAACTGCCGTGCGCCTAAGATCAAGGTGCCTGAGATCAAACTCTGGTCTGGTGCGATCTGAGTAGCGCACAATTCAGCCCACAAGGCGTGCCAACTACCAGCCTTTTCAATTAACAGACCAAGGGAGAAATGAAGCGCGCCGCGTCTTCCTTCAGTTCACACTTCGGACAGACGGGCAGGGGAACGATCCACACTTTCCCGCTTGCACCTGGCGAGAAAAACGTTGTGTCCAAGTACATCATTTTCGATCCACATTTGCGACACAGGGAGCGTGGCGGTTCCGCCGCTAAAACATCGAACAGATCGTCGATATTCTGGGTCATTATTCTTCGACGGTACTATTAGTCCCAAAGGGGAAATGAGCAATATTGCTCAGGTTGTACTACCGTGTTTTCTTAGGAGTCCGTGACAAAGTGAGTCTAGCCGGATTATGGCCTTTCACTAACCCATCAGTGCGCTAGCGGACAGCCAACTCACCGCGTCGGAACTACCATTGTAGCCGCATGGCGCGAAAGACCCGCACGAAGCCATACTCCACGAACATCCTCGACTATCACAGCAGCCTTTCCATGTACGAGAAAGATAGTCTCGCGTCGGAAGCCAAGCTGGCCCGAGAACGGAACAAGAAAAAGAAAAAGAAACCGCGCTCGAAACCTGCCTAAATCCGTTATCTGAGCGCAATATTGCTCAGAACACCCTCAGCAGGCACCGTTACTCTATTCGAGTGTTTGCTCCATCTGAACAGCGGCTTAGGAGTTTGTGGTTAAAGGCTGTTGCCACGACCGATTCTGCCGAGATAGAAACCATTCTGTGGGAATTCAGAGATGCAGTGCATGAGCGCCTTGACCAACTGAAAGCAGAGGCTAAGAAACTTCCGACCGCTTCGTGATTGGCGCAAAAGACTTGGATTTGTTCTTGAAAGCAGCCGCGCACGTCTGGCCCAAGGAGTACAAGGCGCGGTTTGATTCGTCTGCACGGTAGCGCATGATCTGAATTTAATCGGCCATCATAGGGGCAGGCGGATTGCTGTTAGAGCTTGTAATGTGTTGGACGTAGCAGTGCTCGTGGGCAGCCTTGCCGTTCTCATCCGCGGTTAAATCAGCCTGTAAATCGACTGGTTTGGCGCAAATTGTACAGGGTATTTCTGGGAAAGGGTGACCACCCATAAATGCCTCCTTTGGACGGTCACTAGTAGCGTATGCGACGCACGAAAGTACGGGCTGTTCAATATTGCTCACCTGGAGTCCAAAGACTTCTTGCCCATAGTTTAATTCGGCACCATGCTTCCGACGCCAATTTAGACGAACGGGGTCTCGGATAGTCTTTTGGGGAGAAGACATCCGAGACTCTTTCGTTTTTCAACACAGTGTTAGGACCACTACCTATTAGCTATGCACGAACTATGCACATTGGGCAAACTGCTCCAGCCTAATTAAGCCACTTTTTCCACAGATGCCCGCTAATGTTTTCAGTCACTTGCGTTTGGTTTGGTATGGCGTGGACACTCAAAAGGGGTTCGTAGCCAGACGCTCTATCCAACTGAGCTAAGGGCGCAGTTCTGGCTATTGGAAGGAGAACTCGCTCATGAATTATAACGGAAGTCCTCTGTCGTCGCGAAATGTTCGCCTGCGGAGACAGTTTTCGGAGAGAGAAACGGAACATCGGACTTTCTATTGACCTGATTTCGTTGGCTGGGCGGCTGTGCGTCCCTCTAAGGCTTTCAACTTAGACGCGATGAACCAGACGCGAAAAACCAGGGGAAGATCTTTACAAACGCTTTTTCCACAGCGCTTTGGCACTTGGAATCCGAATCTTCATCTGCGACGTAAATCTTTCTCGGCCTAGAGCAATTCCTACAATGCCGACCGATCTAGGCTTCTGTATTTTGAGTAACTTAGGAACGGCACGGTAGGTGCATTAGTAAGGTCAGACGAAGTGGCGCGCAACGGGGCGCTCCAAGAAGAACTTCGGCCAGAGGTTTTCTTGGGCGCCCCTTTGCATTTGCTGTCGCTTCGAACCAGCCCTCCCCCATCCCCTTCTTAGAGTTAATCAGAGATTTTTCAAGCCAGCACGACGGGTTCCCGCACATCTATTCCTGCTTGGCGTAGGAGTTTCGCCACACCATCGGCTTTGAGCCTTGAAGCGTCGAACTCCACACGAACTGTGCGCTCTTTTTCATTGAACTGCACCCGGCGAATACCGTAGACCTCACGCATGCCATCGATCGCCCGCATTGCGCTCTCACCAGGTACAGCACCGTACTGAAAAACGACGTCCAAATAAGTCATGGGAATCCTTACCCGCAGGTTTAGCGTCTTGCCGACATATGCTGTTCCGTATGCACGGGCTGAATCCAATATATAGCATTGCCAATCGAACAAATATCGTAACGAAGAGCAGTGGCTTCGCATCAACATCGAAGAGCGACGCTTCAGCGCCCCGTAAAGAGAAACAATTGAAGTGGGCTTCAGCCCGCATGCTCGGGCTCTCGCCGTTAACGAAACCTATGTCTACTCTCTCATCCAACTCGACCCACACCCTCGAACGCGACCCCGTCTGCGGGATGAACGTGAGTCCCGCGACCGCCAAACATATCTATCGTCATCAAGGTAAGGACTACTATTTTTGCTGCGCGTCGTGCGCGGAAAAATTCAAAGCAGATCCTTCGAAATATCTGAGCCACGATGTGCCGTCGTATTCACCCGGTTTGATAACCCTTGGCGGCGCCCAGCCTCGCGATACATCCCTGCCAATCGAATCCCAGACCCAGACTCCCCCCGTTTACGTCTGCGCCATGTGCCCCGAGGTCCGCGAAAACAAACCAGGAGCCTGCCCTTCCTGCGGAATGGCCCTCGAAGCGGACGTTCCCGTCTCTTCCACACGCATCGAATACACCTGCCCCATGCATCCCGAGATCGTGCGGCCCGCACCGGGATCATGTCCGATCTGCGGCATGGCGCTTGAACCTCGCACCATCACCGCCGCCGAAGAAAATCCCGAACTTCGCGACATGACGCGCCGCTTCTGGATCAGCCTCGCCCTCACCGTGCCCCTGATGGCCATCGCGATGGCGGCAATGTTCTCGGCGATGCCTCTGCACCGCATTCTGCCCGGCGCGGTTCTGCCCTGGCTTGAACTCGCCTTGGCCACGCCTGTTGTTCTCTGGGGCGGATGGCCATTCTTCGAACGCTTCTGGACCTCACTCGTCAATCGCAGTCCAAACATGTTCACGCTGATCGGCATGGGCACCGGCGTCGCCTATGGATACAGCGTCATCGCCACGCTGGCGCCGCAGATCTTTCCCGAGTCGCTGCGCATGGGTGGATATCCCGACGTTTATTTCGAAGCAGCGGCCGCGATCACCACTCTCGTTCTTCTCGGTCAAGTCATGGAGTTGCGCGCCCGCAGCCGTACCAGCGCCGCGATTCGCGCCCTGCTCGACCTCAGCCCCAAAACGGCGCGCTTGCTCACCGCCGACGGAATTGAAAAGGATATTCCTCTCGAGCAAGTGAAGCCCGGAGATCGTTTGCGGGTGCGTCCGGGAGAGAAAATTCCGGTGGATGGCGTGCTCAGCGAAGGCCGCAGTTCGATCGACGAGTCGATGATTACTGGCGAATCCATGCCGGTCGAGAAATCGCCGGCCAGCAAAGTAATCAGCGCGACTATCAACGGCGCCGGCTCGTTCGTGATGCAGGCCGAACGCGTCGGCAGCGAAACGCTGCTGGCGCGAATCGTGCAACTCGTTGGCCAGGCACAGCGCAGCCGCGCTCCCATTCAGCGTCTCGCCGATCGCGTCGCGAAGTGGTTTGTGCCAATCGTAGTCGCGATCGCGCTCGTCACATTTTTCGCGTGGCTTTTCCTCGGCCCGCAACCTCGCTTCGCGCACGCTCTCGTGAATGCCGTTGCCGTTCTGATCATCGCGTGCCCCTGCGCCTTGGGACTCGCTACGCCCATGGCCATTATGGTCGGTGTAGGCCGCGGCGCCCGCGCCGGCGTTCTGATTAAAAATGCCGAAGCCCTCGAGATTCTGGAAAAAGTCGATACCCTCGTTGTCGATAAAACTGGAACGCTTACGGAAGGCAAGCCGCGCCTCTTCAGTTTCTCGCAAGCCATTGGGGATGACCCCGAACTCTTCCGTCTAGCCGCCAGCCTTGAACGCGCCAGTGAACATCCCTTAGGATCTGCGATTGTCGAAGCTGCCGTGGCGCGCAATCTTAAACTCTCGCAACCCGAGCAGTTCACTTCCGTCACAGGAAAAGGTGTACGTGGAGTGGTCGACGGAAGAAACATCGCAATCGGCAATCAGGCGCTGATGATCGACGCTGGCGCCTTCGAAAAGAATCGCAGCATGTGGATCGCGACTCCGATCGACGGCACGACCCTGCACGTAGCGATCGACGGAAAGTACGCTGGAAACTTCGTCGTCGCCGACCGCGTAAAAGCATCCACGCCCGCCACCCTCCGCGATCTGAAAGCTCAAGGCATTCGCATCGTCATGCTTACCGGCGACAACAAGATCGTTGCCGCCTCGATCGCGAAGCAACTCGGTATCGACGAGTTCGAAGCCGAGGTCATGCCTGAAAGAAAGTTGGAGATCGTCCGCAAATTGCAAGGGGAGGGAAGAGTGGTCGCGATGGCGGGCGACGGCATCAACGACGCCCCCGCGCTGGCTCAAGCCGATGTCGGGATCTCCATGGGCACCGGCACCGACGTTGCCATGGAAAGCGGCGGCATCACACTCGTGAAAGGCGATCTCTCTGGAATTTTGCGTGCCCGCAATTTAAGCCGGGCCACCATGCGCAACATCCGGCAGAATTTATTCTTCGCCTTCGTCTACAACGCGATAGGCGTGCCGATCGCCGCCGGCGTCCTCTACCCATTCTTCGGACTGCTTCTCAGTCCCATCTTCGCCGCCGCTGCCATGAGCTTCAGTTCCGTCTCGGTCATCACCAACGCCCTCCGGCTGCGCAACGCAAGGCTGTGATTGTGTGGATCTGACACTGACCCGTGTTCGTGGGAAATGCTGGTATGGGTGGGACACTCTTGTCCGACGCTTTTGACTTTGAATTTTGCTCAAGTTAGGGACGGCACAATTCTTAGCCTTGACCCAAACTCTAGAGCTTCCCCAGAAACTCAATAATCTCGGGCTCCGTCCAATCCACCGCCCCAATGAACTTACGCCGCATCACGCCCTGGCGGTCAATGATGTAAGTCTCTGGAAACTTCGACGTGCCATACAGCGCATTGCTTTTCTGGTCAGCATCCCGCACCGTAAGCAAATTGATGGAGTGATCCTTCACGAACCGCTGGTACTGGCTAGCATCGGCGTCGACGCTCACTGCCAGCACTGTCACGCCTTTCGATTTCATTCGCTGCTGCATCTGCACCAGGGACGGCACTTCTTCTACGCAAGGCGCGCACCACGTCGCCCAAAAATTTAGCACCACGACCTGTCCCTTGAGTTGGCTCAGCGTGACCGCATGTTCCGAGTCGCGCACCGTGAAATCCGGAGCGGCATTTCCAATGCGCGGCGGACGGCTGCCCCGGTTGCAGCCAAAGAGAGTTAACAGAATGAACGCGGAGACAATGGTCGCGGAAACACAAAGGATGGGTCGCACCCAGCTATAATAATAGATTCGGAGTATGCCTGCGATAGATAGAGCAACCGCGAAGCCCGCAGTTTCGATAATCGTGCCAGCGCGCAATGAAGAGGCATGCTTGAGCGCGTGCCTTCAGTCCCTGCTCGCGCAGCATAATGCTTCCCTGAATAATTTGACGCTCGAAATCATCGTTGTGGACGATCAATCTACCGACCGGACCCGTGAAATAGCCGACTCATTCGCGAGTCGAGGAGTTCGAGTCATCGATGCCGGCCCGATCCCCGCAGGTTGGACCGGCAAAAATAACGCCGTTACCGCCGGAGCCCAGGCAGCTCGCGCCGAATGGCTGCTCTTCACGGACGCCGATACGATCCATCTGCCCGGATCGCTGGCACGCAGTATTGCAGAATCGAAGCGGCAAAGCGCGGCTATGCTTTCTTATTCTCCCGAGCAAGTTGTGAAAACGTTTTCGGAGAGAGCGGTCATGCCGGTAATCTTCGCCGAACTCGCAGCTACCTTTCGTCCCTCGCAAGTGAGCGATCCGAACTCCTCTGCCGCGGCGGCCAACGGCCAGTACATCCTGATCACGCGCGAAGCCTACGATGCGGTGGGCGGACATGCAGCAGTCGCGACCTGCCTGCTCGAAGACGTGGCCCTGGCCCGCGCCGTAAAACAATCCGGCAGGAAGATTTTCTTCCGCTACGGAGCGGACGCGGTTCGCACTCGCATGTATCGCAGCTTCACCCAACTCCGCGAGGGCTGGACCAAGAACCTGGCGCTCTTATTCCCGTCTCCTGTTCGCCTGGCTGTACTCCGCGGAGTTGAGTTCGTCCTCATCCTCGCGACCTTTTCGATCGCGATCGCTAGCAGTATGCACGGGCGTCGGCAGTTCGGAGTCATCATTGCGTTCCTGTGCGCAATTGTCTATGCAGTTTTTCTCAAACGAATCCGCCGTGCGCATTTTTCTTGGGATGCGAATATCCTCGCCCTCTTCGGCCTTCCGCTCTTCTCCTATTTACTGTTGCGGTCGACGAGAGCGCATGCAAATGGCAATGTGCCCTGGAAGGGTCGCAATTATTCCGATGAAAAAGTCTGCTGTCCGGTGGCCACAGGCCACTGAGCACTTATGGTCTATCTCACGCGCAAAGCTGAATTTTCCGCATCGCATCTCTATCACAATCCGGATTTCACTCCGGAAGAGAATCGACGCGTCTTCGGCAAATGCAATAATCCAAACGGCCACGGTCACAACTACACACTCGAAGTCACCGTAAAAGGCGAAGTCGATCCGCGCTCTGGCTTCGTCGTCGATCTCAAGCAACTGAAAGAAATCATGCACCGCGAAGTGCTCGATGCCATGGACCACCGGTTCCTGAACAAAGAGGTCCCTGAGTTTCAGCATCAAATCCCCACCACGGAAAACATCGCGATAGCAATCTGGCAGCGCCTGGCCACCAAACTCGAGCGCGCCAAACTGCACCGCGTGCGGGTTTACGAAACTCCAGATCTATTCGTCGATTTCTTTGGAGAGGAGTGAGGGACAACCAGAAGCTAGAAACTAGAAGCCAAATATGAAAGCCCACCTCTCTCGCCGCTATCTTTTTTCCGCCTCGCACCGTCTCCACAGCGAAGCGATGTCGCCTGAAGAAAATCAGACGACTTATGGCAAGTGCAACAACCCCTACGGCCACGGCCACAACTACACCGTCGAAGTGACCGTCAGCGGCCCGGTCGACCAGCAAACTGGGATGGTGTGCAATCTCACCGATCTCGACGGCTTCATCGGAAGGGAAGTCCTGGCCCGCTTCGATCATGAGGACCTGAATATGCTGCCGGAATTCGCCAACGAAGTTCCCACCACGGAAAATCTGTGCATCCACGTGTACGAAATAGTGCAGCGCGGCTTCCATCTAGCGCATCTGGAAAGAGTGCGCATCGAAGAAACGATGATGAATTCGTTCGAGTATTCTGGATAATCTTGTTTCAACAGAAAAGTGAGCAGCTACGCAATTAGCGATGTGATATGACCATGAAACCAACCAGCGAACCTGCAACTCTCACCAGCGCCAGCTTCGAAGATCTGGTGCAGGAAATGATCGTCCGCCTCGGCGAAGATCCCAAACGCGAAGGCCTCCTTCTCACTCCCGAGCGGGTTCGCAAATCCATGCAATTCCTTACCCGCGGCTACACCGAAGATCCCGAAGCTTTGCTCAAAGGCGCGCTCTTCACCGTCACCTACGATGAGATGGTGATCGTCAAAGATATCGAAATGTTCAGCCTCTGCGAGCATCACATGCTGCCGTTCTTCGGGAAAGTACACGTCGCTTACATCCCCAACGGCAAAGTAATCGGCCTCAGCAAGGTTCCGCGACTAATCGAACTCTTTTCCCGCCGCCTGCAGATTCAGGAGCGCCTTACGACCCAGATCGCAGAAACTATTCAGAAAGTAATCGAACCGCAAGGCGTCGGCGTCGTCATCGAAGCCCGTCACTTGTGCATGATGATGCGCGGAGTTGAAAAGCAACACTCCGCCGCCGTCACCTCTTCCATGCTCGGTTGCTTCCGCAACGAAAACGAAACGCGTCAGGAGTTCCTCTCGCTAATCCGTCAGCGCCCCAACGGAATCTAAAGCCCCGATGTAATCGTGCGGCGTCGGACACTCCTGTCCGACGCTTTTGACGTTGACGGTGATTTTGGTTGTTAAGTTTCTATCGGGCAATATGGGGGTGCCGAACATCTCGCATCCTTTGCGGGAAGCGGGGCTTTTCTATACGCTAGGAAAGAACTCACTCAGGAGCGACCGGCGCTTGCCAAAACCCTCCACCAAAATCTCCACACAGCCTTTACGCAATCAGGCCGCCCTTGTCACTGGCGCAACCCGCGGCATCGGACTCGCCATCGCACGCGCCCTGGCCGCCCAAGGCTGCAATCTAATCCTCACCGGCCGCGACGAAAAAGCCCTCGACCGCATCAGCAGGGAACTGGCCTCAGCCAAAATTAAGGCTCTCGCCCACCCCTGCGACCTCCGCGATCCGCAGTCCATCGACGCTCTCTTCCGCGCTCTCCGCCGCCAATTCAAGCGTCTGGATATTCTCATCAACAACGCCGGCATCGCCCACACGAATCTTACCGTCGACAAACTCCCAGCGGAACTCTGGAAAGACGTGATCGATACCAATCTGACCGCCACATTCCTGGTCACGCAGGCCGCCCTCCCCATGATGAGAAGTGGCGGCACTATCGTGAACAACCTCTCCATCGCCAACCGCGTCTTCGCCGGAATGGCCGCCTACATCGCTTCCAAGCACGGCGCCCTCGGCCTCACCAACACGCTGCGCGAAGAACTGCGACCGAAAAGAATCCGCGTCATCGCGCTCATGCCCGGCGCCACCGACACCGAAATCTGGAACACCTTCTGGCCCGAAGCTCCGCGCAAAAAAATGATGTCTCCAGCCACAATCGCCCAATCAGTCGTGAATGCAATCCTATTGCACGCGAACGCCACAGTCGAAACTCTCGAAATTCTTCCCACCGCCGGACTTTTATAATCAGATCCAAACTCGATAATATAACTCGATACAAAACATCTCTACCCTGTGTGACCTCGCGTCCTCTGTGTTAAAGATTTATCTTTCCCAACGCTTCGATTCCCGGTTTACACGACACCAATTTCAGACTAAGATGGCGCTCGCCCACCACAGATCATCGGAGGAATCACCATGAGCAAAACGCCATTTCTCGCCGCAGCGATTCTGGCCGCTGCATTCTTAACCTTCTCCGCCCGCGCCCAAGACACAAAAAAAGAAGTGGCCACCAAGCCCGTCCGCAGTCCATCGGGGGCAGTGCTCGAATCCTGGAACGACATAGGCCGCAAACTTACCGCCATGGCCGAAGATTTTCCCGAAGATAAGTACGACTTCAAGCCCACGCCCGCCCAGCGTAGCTTTGCCGAGCAACTTCTGCACGCCGCCGGCGCTAATTATTTCTTCACGAATTTAGCCCTAGGCGAGAAACCGCCTGCCGAAGAAGATCCCAAACGCGATAAGTACAAGACCAAAACTGAAATCGTTGCCTTCGTGAAAAAATCGTTTGCCGATGGCGCCGCCGCCATCAAAGCTAAAGGCGACAAAGGAATGTCCGACATCGTCGTGGATCCATTTGAGCACCAGAAGGCCCGCATCTCCGATCTGGCCTACGGTTTCATCGAACATTCGGGCGAGCACTACGGCCAACTGGTTGCATACTACCGGCTGTCAGGTCTGGTGCCCCCCGAGTCGCGCCCCAAGAAGTAAGCGCAACTGAGAAGAACACTGTTTCTTCACGCTGCCGACGTATCGTATGGAAAGCGATACTAGGCTGTCGGTGGCTTCCGCGATAAACTGCACTCACATGCGAGTTCTGGGCATCGACTGCGGCGGAACATACACCGGGTACGGGGTGGTGGAGATGCATTCCGGTGGACGGTTAGTATGCCTGACATGCGGAGCGATCAAGCTTTCACCGCGCGATCCGCTAGCGCGGCGCCTGGCGCGCATTTATGACGGCCTGGGCGCACTCATCGTCGAACATCAGCCGAACGAGGTGGCGATTGAAGGGATTTTCTACGCGCTGAATGTGAAGTCGGCATTGAAGTTGGGTCAGGTGCGGGGAGTGGCCATGCTGGCTGCTGCTGCGGCGGGCCTCGACGTGGCGGAGTATTCGCCACTGACCATCAAGTCTTCGGTAGTTGGGTACGGGCGGGCAGAGAAACAGCAAGTGCAAGACATGGTCACGCGCTTGCTTGGGTTGGACGAGCCTCCAGAGCCGATGGACGCATCCGATGCGCTGGCCATCGCAATCTGCCATTTGCACACTGCGGCCACCCTTGCCAGGCAGGGAGCCGTAGCGCGCTGATGAGACAATCTTCGGTGATTCGAGCTCGGATTCGCGGCATGCGATTTAGGACCCTGCCGATAGGGATCGTGGCGTGGGTCGCCATGACCACGTCCATGATTTCGCAGGATGCCGCGCATAGCGGCGCCGCTTTCCCCCCGACAGTTACCTTCACGCTGGATTTTCCACAATCGAGTCCGGAACATTATTCGATCGCAGTCGACGTAAACGGGCGCGCGTGCTATGAGAGCAGCGCAAAGGTAGTGAAAGACTCCGACGAGGAGACGTACCATACGGAATTCGAGATATCAGCGCAGAATCGCCAGCGGATCTTTGACTGGGCCAAACAGGCGCACTACTTTGCCGGCAAGATCGATTCAGGTAATAGCAAGCTGGCATTTACCGGGACCAAGGTGCTCAGCTATCAAGAGAATGATAGGTCCAACACTGCGCGATACAACTACTCGCATCTGGAACCGGTCCGGGAACTGACCGCTTTCTTCCAGGGCATGGCTGGCACACTGGAATATGGCCGGCGGCTCGCTTACTACCATCGCTATCAGAAACTCGCGCTGGACGAGGAGCTAAAGCGGATGCAGGCGCAGGCGAAGAATAATGAACTCAGTGAAATTCAGGGCGTGACGCCGGTTCTGCGAGAGATTGTTGAGGATGCTTCGGTCATGAACGTAGTACGGGCGCGAGCGCAGGAACTGATCCAGATGAGTGAGTCTGGCCGGTGATAGGTTAGAGACAACGACGGATTGGGAACGTGTTCTAATAGGCTGAGAATCGTCCATGGAAGGGAATTCGGACCCTGCGCCGCATTAGGAGGCTTTTATGTGCAAGCCACGAATTTTCGCGATGGTAGGAATGGCCTTGGCCTGCGCGCTTTTCGCGTTGCCCGCTACGGCTGGATCGCAGGCGCGCATCGTTCGATTGAGCGATGTGCAAGGCACCGTTCAAATCGACAAGAATGCGGGGCTGGGGTTCGAGAATGCTTTTGTCAATCTCCCCATTACTCAGGGGACGCAACTGCGCACGCGGGAGAATGGCCGGGCCGAGATTGAATTCGAAGATGGCAGCACGTTGCGTGTCACACCGAACACGATGGTGCAGTTCAGCACACTAGGGTTGAGTGACGCAGGCAAGCGAATTTCCGCAATTGATTTGGTCGAAGGCAGGGCGTACATCAACTGGCTGGGAAAGAGCGGTGATGAGCTGACGCTGAATTTTTCTCGCGAGCGTGTGGAACTCAAGCAGGCGGCCCACTTCCGTGTGGCAAGCTCTTCGAGCACCGCGGAAATTGCTAGCTTCAAGAACGAATTGGAAGTTGTGGGCCCGTCGGGCACGGCCAAGGTCGGCAAGAAAAAGATGGTCACTTTCGACGTGAGTGATAACGATAACGACGGTGCAACTCTGGCGAAGAATGTTGAACAAGATCCCTATGATCAGTGGGACAAACAAGCAGTCGAGTATCACGATCAGTACTCGAAAGATAACTCTACGCCGTATGGTTACGGCTACAGCGATCTCAGCTATTACGGTGGATACAGCAACGTTGCCGGCTACGGCACCATGTGGCAACCGTACTTTGCGGGCGTAGGCTGGAATCCATTTATGGATGGCGCGTGGTCATGGTATCCCGGTATGGGATTCATGTGGGCCTCGGCGTATCCGTGGGGCTGGATGCCTTACTACTACGGGAACTGGACGTTCGCTCCAGGTTTTGGCTGGGGATGGCAGCCTGGCGGATGGAACACATGGCACGGTGGAATTCACTATGTGGGGGCCGCGGCAACTTTCCATCCTCCGGCGGTACCGTCCGGTACGGTGAGCAACGTTGTGGTCGGCAGGGGTGGGCCGGCGACGACGACGGCTCCAACAGGGCGAACAATTGTGACGAATCAGTCCGCAGGTTTAGCCATCCCACGCGGATCAATCAGCAATCTCCACCAATTAAATGGACAGGTCGCAAGGACAGGAGCGGTGCAATTGCACGCGGCACCCGCGTTCGCCGCGAGTTCGCGTGCTGGCGGCTACGGTTTTTCCACTCCGGCTCTTACGATGAGTTCCGTAGGTCATGCGAGCGCGGCGCCGGCGGGACATGCATCGAGCGCAGGCGGACACACCGGACACTGACAAGTTTGTTCGCGAAGAACAGATGGGGCGGGGCGGCTCTGCTTGACGCCCGCCCCGTTCTATTTTGAGGCGCCCTTGCACAGGCGGCTTGACCGCAGTGAATACCCTTGATAGCAACTCCCGGATCGGGACCGCCTCCCCAAAAAAAACCATGTGAGTGTGCAAAACGTTATTCACGTGCAAAGCGTGGAGCGTCAAACTCCCGCAAATACAGTTTCTACCGGATACGAGGTTTTTGTGGAGCCGGGTAATGTGATCCACGAGACAGCGTTCTTCAGGAGAAGCTCTATGCAAGCAGGAGCCGAAGAGATGAATGCGGTGCGGCAGCAGATTATGGATTTGCTCCGCCAGCAGATGGAAGCTTTGAATTCTCCTTCGGGATTGACCGATGAACTTCTAACTGAATGCTACGAGCGACAGGCGCAGGTGCAGGAATTGCGCGAGCGCCTGCAGGCACTATCGACGCTGGATATCGAAGCGACATCGGCGGCGCAGCCGCGGCCAGCGTTCCAGGACAATGCCGCCGCCAGGGTCTGAGTGGTGAAGCCTTTAAATTAAAATCGGAGGAGTACATGCATAGTGGATATCGCTATTTGGGGACTTTCCTGTTAACCGCGGCGCTCGGAGCACCGCTGATGAATGCCAGACCCGTCATCGCGCAAGATCACGAAGAACATGAGCGCCAGGAGCGCGAAAATCGCAGGATCTACGATCCTGAACATAAGGATTACCACAACTGGGATAACCGTGAAGATAGCGTGTATCGGCACTGGCTGGAGGAACGGCATGAAGCTTATGTCGATTACGAACATTTGAAGCATAAAGAACAAAGAGCCTACTGGAATTGGCGTCACTCGCACGAGGAACACGAAGAGCACGAGCATCACGACTAGATTGCGGGAACAATGATGCCAGCGTAACCGACGACCTGATCGCGGTCTCCGGATACATCACCAGAATTTGCATACTTTATAAGCTCGGCGCACTTTGCGCCGAGCTTTTTTGTTGCGGTGAGCATTGCCACGGCCGGGCCGAAGCCGCACATGCTGATGTGTTTTTGGGTGACCGCGTCGTAAAGGGCACGGGCGTCGAGGCGCAGGATTGGTTCAATCGCGCTTTGATCTTTCACCCGGGTGATGGCGTCGGATTCGTAATGATTCATATCGCTGGAAGCGACGATCAGGACTCGAGTAGTCTGCGCGGCGATGACGTCGGCAATTGCGTTCCCGAGTTGCTCCAGCTCCTCGAACCGCGATGTGCCAATCGCGATCGGCACGAATTTTAGATCGGGTTGAATGGATTGCAGAAAGGGCAGCTCGACTTCGATAGCGTGCTCGGTACGGTGCGCGGACGAATCTTCCTCGAGAAGGGGACACCGTTGTTTGAGCGCGGCAGCGAATGCACTGTCGATCGGAACATCGCCCAGCGGTGTCTCCCAGGCGCCTTCGCTAACGATTGCCAGCGGACGCCCGACTCCAGTGTGGTTCGGGCACAGCACAAAGCAAAGTTCCGGAATCTCTGAGGCCGCAAATACGGCTCCCGCGACGTGCCCGGAGTACATGTATCCGGCATGGGGGGCAAGGCAGCCGAGGGCGGGAGCCGGCTTTGTTTGTCCGGATTCGGTGAGATATCTGCGAACCTCCTGGCGCAGTGCTTCGGGGTCGCGGGGATAGAATCGGCCCGCGACCGCGGGATGTCGAACTGCCGCCGCAGTCATGTTCTCTCGGCAACGAACAAATTATCAGAAAATGGAGACTAGAATCCTATGCTACGAGCCATCACTCGAATTTCGCAAGGCGTGAAACAGTGCCGCACTCTGCTCCAGCGTCAACGTCTCAGCCCGGGCGGTGGGTTTTATCTTCGCTCGGGCCAGGGCCGAACGGAGATTCTCGTCCGCATAGTTAGATTTGAGATTGTTCCACAAAGTTTTTCGCTTCTGTCCAAAAGAAAGTTTCAGGAAGTCGATGAAGCCGTCGTTGCTAATTCCATTTGAGTTGAGGCCCAATTTCTGCTGCCGGGGCGCCATCGTAAGGCGAAGCGCAGTGGAGTGCACTTTGGGCGGCGGCGCAAACGCTGCGGGTGGAAGTGTGAAAAGCTTCTCCACCCGGGCATAGAGCTGGGTGGTCGCCGAGAGCAGTCCATAGTCGCTGCTGCCGGGTTCGGCGGCAATGCGATCCGCGACTTCGCGCTGCACCAGAATGACGAGCGTCTCAAAGTACTTAGAGTATTCCAACAAACGCAGCAGGATGTCGGATGTAATGTAGTAAGGAAGGTTACCGATAACCTTTGCTGGGGAGGGCTTAAACTCAATTCCGGGACGCTGCAGTCCGGGCTTGGGGCCGAATAACGAATCAACATCGACAGAGAGGATGTCGGCCTCAATGACTTCGACGTTAGGAAACATGCCAAAGCGCAGGCGAAGCTGAGCGGCCAGTACGCGGTCGAGTTCCACCGCGATCAGGCGGCGGGCGCGCTTGGCCAGCAAAGAAGTCAGAATGCCGCGTCCGGGGCCGATTTCAAGTACCGTGTGCTGCGAAACTTCACCGAGAGCCTCGACAATTTGCAGCGCAAAACTGTCATCGGAGAGGAAATGCTGTCCCAACTTGGGCTTGTGTTGCGGACGACGCGTAGAAACGACCTTCGGCACGTTGACCCCTCTTTTCCTCGGGCTATAGACTGAAAAGTTGCATGCGCGCAATGTTTGCGCGGGACCTTGGGTCCCGCGGCATATAGTCCATCATATCGCGCGGCCGCGAAAAGCGGGTCTCGCTCGGGAGGGGTTCATGCATATTGCATTCGCAGCTTCGGAAGGTGTTCCATTTTCAAAAACCGGCGGCTTGGCTGACGTGGTGGGCGCTCTGCCTCGGGCGCTGGCTGCCCTTGGTCACCAGGTAAGCGTGTATCTGCCCCGTTACCGGCAGACCAAACTGACCGATCCGGCTACGGCAGTGAAAAGCATCACCATTCCCTTCGATGACAAGTACCGCTTCGCGTCGGTGGTGACGGGCGGAAGTCAGTCCGGGGTGCGGTTTTATTTTGTCGATTGCCCGGAGTACTTCGATCGGGATGCGCTCTACGGGACTCCGGCTGGGGATTATCCGGACAATGCGGAGCGTTTCGCGCTCTTTTCTCGCGCCGTGCTCGAGGCGACAAAGATACTGGGAGTGCCGCAGGTTTTCCATTGTCACGACTGGCAATCGGCGCTGGTTCCGGTGTTGTTGAAGACGGTATACGCCGAGGATCCTGCGTTCCGCGAAGTCGGGACCGTTTTCACGATTCACAACATGGGCTACCAGGGCCTGTTCCCGCCGGAGACTTTGCCGCTGCTGATGCTTCCGTGGGATTTGTTCACGATGTCGAAGATGGAATTCTTTGGGCAGGTAAATTTTCTGAAGGGCGCGCTTACCTATTCAGACTACGTCACAACTGTCAGCCGCAAATACAGCCAGGAGATTCAAACCGCCGAGTACGGATTTGGTTTGGAGGGCGTTCTGCGCGACCGGGCAGCGACGGTGACTGGCATTCTGAACGGTGTGGACTATGACGAATGGAGTCCCGAGGCCGATAAGTTCATCGCCGCAAAATATTCGCCCCAGGATCTTTCGGGCAAGGCGCTTTGCAAACAAGATTTGCTTGCGGCATTTGGCGTGACGAATAGCGATTCTAAAGTGCCGGTAATCGGCATCCTGTCCCGCTTTGCGGCGCAGAAAGGTTTCGATCTGATCTCGCAGATCATGGACCGGCTAGCGCGTGAAGAGATGATCGTAGTCGCGCTGGGTGCGGGCGATAAGCAGTATGAAGAAATGTTCGTCCGGCTCAATAAGCAGTTCCCGAACAAGATTGCCGTGAAGGTGGCTTACGACAATGCCATCGCGCACAAAATCGAAGCCGGCAGCGACATGTTCCTAATGCCTTCTAAATATGAGCCTTGCGGCCTAAACCAAATCTACAGCTTGAAGTATGGAACGGTGCCGATTGTGCGCGCGACCGGCGGCCTCGACGATACGATTGAGCCCTGGGATGCGCGCTCCGGCAAAGGGACGGGATTCAAGTTTACGGAATATAACGGCGAATCGTTGCTCCTGACGATCAAACAGGCCCTGCAGGCCTTTCGCGATCAGACTTCATGGCAAGTGCTAATGCGAAACGGCATGAATAAAGATTTCTCCTGGAACGCTTCGGCGCGAGAGTACGGGAAGATTTATGAGCGAGTGCGGCAGGCGCGGGGCGTCACGCCGGTGCTGGAGAAGGTGCTGGTATAAGCCGCGCCCAAACGAACACCCCTTCTCCCATTCGAGCGCGTTCGTCTTCTACGAAGAGCTAGTCGCTCGACCTCTCATAAGCCCCCATATCGCAGCCGCCGGTGTCTTCTTTGTCAGGACGCGGCTGGCCCCTTTGATCGGTCTTCAGCAGCAGCCCTAAATTGTCGGTGCATCCGCTCGGATTGCCCGCGTCAACGGCCGGGCTGCCAGTGGGCAGAGCCATGGTTGGTGTCGATCCGCCGTTGTTCCGCAAGGCGCCCAGCTTGGGATTGGTGTTGTTTCGGTCTCCGGCGTTGCTGAAATTGCAAGTGCCGTCGCTGCTAAGGTTGTAGCCGCTGGAGGTCACAGTACCATAGCAGTTGCCGCCCGAAGTGCTGTTCGCGATGATGCTGTTTTGGAAAGTGATCGTGCCGCCGTTATAAATGCCGCCGCCGAGCCGAGAGTTGTTCCCGCTGAAGGTTGTGTTGCTGATCTTTGCAGTGCCGTCGTTGTAGATAGCACCGCCACCTCCCCCCGTAAAATCGGCCGCGCTATTACTGTAGAGGGTGCTGTTGTTGATCGCCAGCGTGCCGCTGTTGTAAATACCTCCGCCGTAAACGAAATTGGTCGAACCGCTGTTTTTGCTGAGAGTGCTATTGTTGATCGTCAAGGTGCCGCTGTTATAGATGCCTCCTCCGGTGGCGGAGTCGGAGCTTCCCGCAAGATTCCCGCTGAGGATACCGTTGCTGATCGTCAGAGTTCCCCAGTTAATAATGCCCCCGCCGCCCGCTGCCGAACCATTGCGAATGGTCAGCTTGGAAAGGGTCACTTTAAGCGCGGTATTCAGGATTGAAACCACATGCGTGTAGTATCCGCCATCAATAATTGTTGTCGCGGGTGCGGCACCGGTCAGCTGCAAGTTGACGGTGATATTGAGGTTCTCCGTGTAAATCGCAGGCGCGATCTGGATCGAATCGCCCGAGGCCGCCATCGAAATGGCATGCGTGATTGTCTGGCACGCGGTCAGGGCGGACTTGCAGTCGTTGCTGTCACCGCCGTTCTGCCCATTGACGTACCAGGTGCTGGCCAGAGCCGCCGGAGTCAAGTACAGAAGGAAAGCGATCGAGAGCAGCTTGGATTTCATAAAAATTCCCCTTGATCTCGGCTACGAAAAGCTAAAAGTTGATGAGAAGGTCTGGATCGGTACTCGGGCAACGAGCCCCTTGGAGTAAGGCAGGAAACTTTCTGTCTGAGAAGGAATTCTGACGGGCGACTACTCCTTTGTCAACAAGAAAGACTTGTCCGGACCTCCGTCTCGCCGGCTGCTACAATCCGCTTCAGCATGGCTGCTGCCCTTCAGCCCGTTTTCCCTCGCACCATCTTCCACGTCGACATGGACGCGTTCTTCGTCTCGGTAGAAGAGTTGTACGATCCCTCCTTGAAAGGCAAAGCTGTCGTTGTCGGCGGACAACGCGACGAGCGCGGGGTAGTGTCGGCGGCTTCGTACGAAGCGAGAAAATTCGGAGTTCATTCCGCCCTGCCGCTGCGAACCGCGGCGAAACTTTGTCCGCACGCCACGTTCGTTGACGGCCACCCGGAGCGCTATCGCGAATGGTCGGAAAAGGTTTTCAAAGTTCTGCAGGCATTCTCGCCGCAGGTGGAGATGGCTTCCATCGACGAGGCTTATCTGGACATGACAGGCACGGCACGGCTGCATGGGCCTCCGCTGCTGGCGGCGCACAAATTGCACCGGCGTATGAAGGACGAAACGTGCCTGAATTGTTCGATCGGCATTGGTTCGTCGCGGTTGATTGCGAAGGTCTCTTCCGCACAGGCGAAGCCTAACGGAGTGTTGTGGATCGTCCCCGGCGAAGAATCAAAATTCCTCGCGCCACTGGATGTGCGCGAGATTCCCGGCGTCGGCAAGGTCATGGAGAGCCACCTTCACAAACTGGGAATCAAGAAGGTCGGAGACTTGGCACGGCTGGAAGAATCTGAACTGGAAGAACGGTTTGGCAAGTGGGGACTGGCATTGGCCGGAAAGGCTCGCGGAGAAGATGCGGGAGGATGGTTCGATTCCGAAGTGGGCGCCGACACCGAAGCGAAATCCATCAGCCACGAACATACCTACAACGAAGATACCGCCGACCCGAGCCAGCTTGAGGCCACATTAATGCGATTGTCGGAAATGGTGGGGCGACGCTTGCGGGAGGCGAACTTCTACGCCCGCACCCTTCAACTCAAGCTGCGCTACAAAGACTTTACTACCATCACGCGCGCACATACCTTACCTGCCTCTACGCAACTTGACGGCGAAATCTTCGAGCAGGTTAGAGCACTGTTTCGCAAAAACTGGAAGCCAGGCAGACAGGTCCGGTTGCTGGGAGTGCAGGCCTCGTCCTTAGAGGGCGAGGCCGGGCAGATCAACTTACTCGAGGGTGGGAGGCAACAGCGCTGGAAAGACGCGCTGGCCACAGCCGATCGCCTGCGCGATAAGTTTGGGGAGGCTAGCGTGAAGCTGGCCGGAGGTATGAACGGAACTTTCCGTGAACGCACTCACGAGAATCCCGCAGGCTTGCCGGGAAACAGGAAAACGAAGCGAGAATAGTTGCTGGAGATAGATGGCTGAAAGGTTGACAGCTCCAGGCGTTCGGAGCTCAACGTTTTTCTCGCGCACCTTATCAACATCAACGCCTCGAGGAAGCCACGAGCGATCCTATCCCTGGTTTGTAGCCGTAATAGTCGGCGATCAACTGCAGATGCTCGATGATTTCCTCGTCGTAATGCTGCTTGAGAGCCGGGGTGAGAACGTTGCGCTCGGCGTTGGCATCCGTTTTCAAGTCAAATAAATAACTCTGTTCCGGGGAGTCATAAGTCGCATACAGGTAGCGTCCGTCGGCCGTAAGAATTCCGTAAACCGCGCGCACATCAGAAGCCAGCAGAAGGTCCCGCTTCGGGTAGAGATCCAATTCCTGCTTCGTCTCCGCGAGTAAAGGCCGGCCATAAAGCGGATTCTCCCGAATGGGCCGATGCCCCAGCAAGTAGTAGAGAGTTGGTGCGATGTCGGTAAGCGCTGCAATGCGGCTGTCGTCGTACACGAGATGCGTGCGCATCTTGGTTGGCACATGAATGATCAGCGGCACCCGCATGATTTCCGGCCAGATCGAAGTCGAATGGCTGATCCGTCCGAATTCTCCGGTGGCGTCCCCATGATCGCTGGCAATCACGATGACGCTGTTGTCATACATTCCGCGCTGTTTCAGATACCCGAAAAACCCGCCCAGGCAGGAATCCACCCAGTGAACTTCGGCGGTAATGCGAGAGTTCATTCCCGGGCGCGATTGCCAGTGTTGCGACACCAGGGAGGGCATATCGTTGCGCGCAAATTGATGCACGTTCATGGGCTGCGCATAGAAAAGAACCGGGTGCGATTTATCCTGCCGGCCGTCCAGTGTGGATTCCAATTGCTGCACCGTGGAGCAAGCCTCGTACTGGTTCCAAAGACTTTTGTTTGTATCGAGCTTGATCAGATCCTGCGATGCTGGGAGGACTTGCCGCAACACCGAGTCGTAGCTGACCACCATCTGATACCCATCGGCCTGGGCCATGGTCTGGAGGCTGTTCACTTTGGCAAACGGCTCCGGGAAATGCGTGTGCAACAGCAACGCTCCCGACCAAATGGCGGGCTCCGACAAGGAAGTGCCGGCATAGTGCGTATAAACATTCTTGAACACGACACTATCGCGAGCCAGCGCATCCAGATTTGGCGTGTAGTCGACATGCTCCGGGTTGTAGGCTCCGAGATAATCCGGCCGCATTGAATCGATCACAAAAATGAAAATGTTCGGGCGCTCGCCTTGCGCTCTGGTCAGTTCCTCAACCAAATTCACTCCTGCCCGGATGTGGGTATCGCGAATGTTCGTGTACTGGCGCAGAATGCGGCAAAAATCCCCGCAGTTCTGCGCGCGTCCGTTGCCCAGGACTTGGTGCGCCAGCTCAAACGAGGCGTCGCGTTGCCCATACTCTTCGAATTTCCGCGAAATCTCGTCGTCAGTCGAGCCGAGCGCCCGCCCCCAAAAAATTTCTGTCGCCTGCAGACCTTTGTAGACGAAGGCGCTCACCAGTAGAGTCCCTGCGATCACGACGATAGAATACTTCGCACGCACGGGACGCAGGCGAAACAGGCACAGGCTCATGGCAATCCAGAAAACCAAGGCCCACGTGCTCCCCACGAATCCGTTCCAGTCTTCTCCGCCGATCAGAGAGCGCGAGGCCAATGCCAGAGCGGCGAGAACTGTGATCGCGATCCATGTGCCGAGGTTGCGCCAGGAAAAAAGTTTTCTCGTGGCCGCAGCTTCCGTTGCTATCTTCGACTTCCGCTTCGTCAGGAATGGCAGCACCAACGAAAATCCCCACAGCGTCAGAGCCAGCGCAAGACTGGTGGCGTAGATGCGCGCGCCCCATCCATCAAAACTCATCGCGCTATTAAGGAAGTGGGTCATCGTGGTGCATAAGGCAACTACAAGCAATGCACCGGTCAGCCCGCATAGCACCAATCGTTGCCTCCGCGTTCTGGCCGCGATCAGGCAAATCAGATTGAGTGCCGACAGCACCGCAATCGCGAGCGCGCAATGGGAAACCAGACTCCAGAAAGCAAGCTCCACATCGGCGGAATGGAAACTAAGCGTGTGGGTCTCGCTGTACACACGTATCCGCGCCCCGCTTACATAGATCAAACTGACAATGATGGCGATCAGTAGGCCGCCGGAGTATCCAAAAAGCCTTGCACCGGCTGTTTCAACGACTGTGCCCGCATCTGGCTTCGGTTGCACATTCTGCTGTTGCACATTCTGCTGTTGCACATTCTGCTGTTGCACATTCTGCTGTTGTACATTCGCGGATCGCCATAGGCTCAGGGCGCCGAGTGCGAGCAAACTGGCCAGGCTCCAGCCGTAGGCAGCGCGGTTACTTTCAAGACCAGGCAGGAACGGACGGAAGGTGAGATAAATGCCACCTACGGCCAGAACCGCAATCCCTGCTAGAAAAACCTTGTTTGTTTGCCTCCAGCTTTCTCGCAGACCCCAGTTAGCCGCCACTACAGCCGCGCTCGCAGCCCAATACAGGCCCGCTTGGTGATGTACAAACCACGGCATCCATGGGTATGGAGGTGCCTTGATGAACGCGCAAAACGTGTAGGGCAGGAAAGCGAGAATGCAATAAATCGACGTGAGGGCAAAATAGATCCCCCACGCAAGCCGCAACAGAGTATTAAGCCAAAGCCTCAAATTCAGTCCTCGACGGCGACACCGGTGCCTTAGCGCCAATACCTATGTTGGCACCAACACTTAAGATGATTCTCTTCGCCAACCACCACCGCCGCAAGTTACCGTGGGCAAACGCCGCCGGTTGCGCGCCGAACGACACAACTAGCCGCAGAAGAAATTACCGAACGTCCGACAACATTCAGCAGGTGACGAAGGTACCCCACTAGTGACCTTTCGTTTCGACAATGAGGGCCTGCTTCGCGCTCACTAGGGTTAGGATAAATTCTGCACTCCGCCAAAGTCTTTGGATGTCGAGGAACGTTTCTAAATGCCCAGTCAGGCCGCCAAGAAGTCAGCGACAAAATCCAGTTCCGCGATTCTGTTCGCCCGGAATTTCTTCAAGTATCCCTCCATGCTGGGCTCGGTCATACCAAGTTCTCCATTTCTGGTTAATACTCTTCTGCGGCGGGTGGAGTGGAACCGCGCGCGCGTCCTGGTAGAGTTTGGACCCGGCGTCGGTACTATCACTCGCGAAATCCTCAAGCGAATGCGCAAGGACTCTGTGCTCGTGGTTATTGAAGTCAACAGCGATTTCGTGGAGCATCTGAAAAACACCATTGGTGACCCTCGTCTCCGCATTGTCCATGCATCCGCTGCCCATGTGCGCCGCATACTTGCGGAACAGAGGCTCGCACCTGCGGATTACATCATCTCCAGTCTGCCCTACAGCATCATGCCCGAATCGCTGCGGCAGGAGGTCGTGATTGAGTCTCGTCATGCGCTTAAAGCCCAGGGGTCGCTGCTTGTGTTCCAGTACACACGCACCGTGCTTCCATACCTCAGGTCCAGCTTCAGTTCCGTACAGCAGGGCTTTCAGCTGTTCAACATCCTGCCAGCCTGCATCTTTCACTGCACCCCGTAAAGCACGGCACCCCGTATCGTTGTTCATGGTGATGGCGTCAGTCGTCGGATAAGCTCGACGCGGCACTCACGACGGCCCAAGAACGAAGGCCGGTATCCCGGAAGGTGATTCCGGATCCCGGCCTGCGTCTTATTGCAACTTGAGTGTGGCGCCGGCTCGATGCCGCCCGAGGGTCGACGCTACAAGGTAGAGTGTTTTAGTTGCCCGTTGGTGCGTTCGCGGCGGATGTGGCCGGCGTGCCGCTCGGCGTGGTCGAGGCGCCGAATCGCGCCAGCCGCGGATAGAACGGTGTAACTTCAAACGGCATTTTGTCACGCGCCGAGGTGATGGCGACCGGAGACGTCTTCACCATTTCTGCCTTGTCATCCCAGGGATTGATCTTCACGCGTCCACCCAGCGGAAGCGCTGCGACCTGATCTAGTTTGGTATTGTCGAGCGCGGGTCCTTTCGTGGCCAGAGCAGACAGGCGGGTCACCGTTCCGTTTTGCGCCAGTGAATTTCCCAGGTGTGTGGTCAAAAGAGCGTTCAGCTGAGGAGCGCGGATTTGCAATGCCTTCAGGAACAATCCCACGTTATCAAGTTTCTGGGCGTAAGGTGAATTGTTCAGCAAGTCCACAGCCTTTTTGTCGGCCGCAGCTTCTTCTTCCGGAATGTGCCGGAACCCCAGATTGTTATAGGTGGAGTCATCCGAGAACAGCATGCGGTCGTTAAAGGCATACTTGCTGCCCAGGTTGTGGCCGAGGACAATGTGCGCCAGTTCGTGAGAAAGCACAGCGGCAAGACTGGCTTCATCAGGAAGTACGTCAATTAATCCCCGGCTGATGACGATGGTGTTGCCCACGCTGAAGGTTTCAAGCGGCGCGGTGAGCAGAACGCGAGTGCGTACCGGCCGCGGCAGGTCGATGTTATTGGTGACTTCCAGATTGTTAACCACGGTCTGGAGAATGTGATCGACGTCGCCTTCAGGCGCGAGCAATCCGGCGCGGGTGAGGCGCTCGATAACGTTATCTTCCGCCTGCTGCTGCCATTCCCGTTCCGCCTGCAGCGGAGACGCGTCCTGCACGCTGGCAGTTTCATCTTTCACGCTGTCGACGCGAATTTGCGTGAGTTCATCGTTGCCACCCTCTTTTTTAAGGTCGTAGCCCCAGATGCGAGTCTGCGCCTTGAAGGCGGTCTTATTCTTTGCGCCAGCGCTGAAGTCTCCTTCTTCGCTGTAGATGTAGGCCGGAACCCAGTAACCGGGAATCAGGTTCAGGCGCCAGCTATCCATGTGAAAGAAGAACGAGTTTCTCGGAGCTGGAACGTACGTGCCGTTCAACCGCACGATGTTGTAGTCCTGATCTTCCACCCAGACGCGGCCAAGGAAACGTCCCTTGCCAGCGTCTTTCTTGGGAGTAACGTCAAACACCAGGCAACGAACGTCGCCCAGAAATTCGCGGCGAATGTAGTGGAATTCATAGTGCGAGCGGTCAAAGTCGGTGCGGTCGGCATAGACCATCCAGGAGAAGCCTAGGGGCTGGTACTGCACCTTGAAAAGCTTGTTGAAGCCGCCCATCAGGCGGGTCTGCATGCCCTTGTCCTGCTCCTTTAAATAGTCCTTGCGGTCGACTGTTTCGCCCATATCCATGCGGCCGAGGAAATAGTGATCGTCTCGGGGGACGGGGCCCAGTTGTGCATCGGCAGTCAAATTCTGCAGGTAAGTCTCAACCACCGGGGTGCGATTGGAGAGCGCCTTCATGAGATCGTGTTCCCGTTCAATAAAGCGATCCACAACCTGATCCATGGTGACGGGCTGTGTCAAAACTGACGGAGTCGGCGCCGGCGCGCTTGCCTGCTGTGGCTGTGGCTGCGGCTGGGGCGCGGGCGTGTCCGCTGAGGGCGCGGCCGTGGTTGTTGCCGGCGTGGTCGCGGGTTGAGCCACGGGCTGCGGCTTATCAGACGCCGGCATTGGCGATCTCTGCGAGGTTGAAGCAGGGACCGGTTGCCGCGATTCCACGGGCTGCTGTGCGGCAGCGCTTACTGAGACAAATAATGCGGCTGTGAACATCCATTTCGAATTGCGCATAACTCTTTCTCTCTCCAGTTTCTTTTACCGATATCGTTTCGAACCGATTGTTTCCGTGAACCGCTCGCGTCTCAGTACGCCATCTGAAATGACACGTGTACGATTGCCGTCGAATCCATGGGTTGCCCATTACGCAGCGCCGGCTTGAATCGCATTTTGTTGGCCGCCGCAGTTGCTGCCTCATCCAGGCCGTGCCCCAGACCCCGGACCACGCGGTTTACATGCAGAACTCCGTTGGCGCCGAACATTACTTCCAAAAGTACTTCGCCTTCCAACTTCAAACTTCGCGCTTCATCGGTGTAAACCGGTTGCGGCTTGAAGGTGATTTCCACCGAGTTGGTAGGAGGACCCGAATCGACCTGAACGAGTTTTGGCCCGCCGTGAACGACTTGCTCTGATCCGAATCCGCCAGTTGCAACTGCGGCGCCATGGCCGCTGCTGCGGCCATCTCCATTGCCGCCGTTGGCGATGCCGTTGCCGAAGTCTGCGCTGGCCACCGTGCCTTTGACACCTTTCGCCCCGCCTGAGCCGTTGCCTTGTCCCGCGCCGACAGGCATTTCGAAGGAGCCGGTTTGAGCTGCGTAGAGCTTGGCGGCTTGTTTTCCCGTGCCTTGCAAGCCGTTAGGATCGCCGAAGCCTCCGGTCTGCACCTTTTGTACAGGGGCGTTCACCGTCGGAATTACGGAGCTGCCCGAAAATTCTCCAGTATGCAAGAGTTGCGGACGGGCTCCGCCAGTAGCGGTCATCTTCAGCTGCGGAGCTGCGAACTGGTTCACTACTACCTTGGGAGCTTCCACCGGCTCTGGAGCCGGTGCACGATGAACTTCGTGAGGAACCACTAACCTCGGTTGATCGAATACAGGCGCCGGCGGCAACAGTTTTGCCTTAATCTCTATCGGTCTAACTTTGACCGGTTCGGGTTCCGGTCTCATCGACGGAAGGGGAATCAGCGAGGTGACGCGGTACTCCTTCAGCTGGATTCTCTCGGGAAACAAAAGTCCCACATTAATGAGAATCAAAACAAGCAGCACGATCACCGAGTAGCCGGTGGCGACCGCGCGCCGGTCAATCTTGCGCTCCGGCAAAATGCCGAGCTGAAATTCTTGTTGAAACGTAGCCATGTATAGAACTCCGGGGATCCAGGCCGAGGGAGCGGACCGGGATTGGAGTTCTCACATTACGGGAGAAAGGACAGGGGGTAAACGTGTCCACGGCCCTTGACCAAAAGTAACCTGTCAACCTCGTTACTTGGGAAAAAATCCGAAAACGAGCTAGGAATCGGCAAGTTCCAGCTTAAGACCCTAATTGTGCCATACGCCGCCCGCGAAACCAGGCGAAAACCGGCACACCGGCCAGGATTACCAGCAATCCGTAAAACGAATTGGGCCAGTCGGTCCGGAAGGTGTAGTAGAGAAGCACTCCCGCTACCGCGATGAACAGGGCTGGGACGAGAGGATAGCCGAACATGCGATAGGGCCGCGCGGCATCGGGATCGCGCCAGCGGAAGATAAAGACGGTGCTCCCGGCAATCATGTAGAACAGCCATTCGGCGAAAATGGCCAGTGAAAAGAGCTGGCGGAAACTTCCTCCCAAAAGAAGAAGAGCAATCGACATCGCCGCTTGAAGGACGATCGCAACCGACGGCGTATGAAAACGAGGATGAACCTCGGCGAGGGCCGAGAAAAAATAGCCGTCCCGAGCTACGGCGAAGGGCACGCGGGCGCCACTCATAATAGTGCCATTCAGCGTGACCAGCATTGACACTGCCATGCCGGCAGAGACGATGCTGGCGCCCATATGACCCATGATTAGTGCGACGGCGTCAGAGGCGGGACGAGGCGAAGTTGCAATCGCATCCGCGGGCAGGACGTACTGCACCGCGGCATTCATGAGCACATAAAGCACACCGACCGTCGCGACGCCGGCGATCAACGCAATCGGGATATTTCGCTCTGGCTGTTTTACTTCGCCCGCGACCATATTCAGATCGTTCCAGCCATCGTAGGCCCACAGCGCCGCGACCAGCGCCGCCATGAATCCAGCAATTCCGCCCTTGGCCCCGGTGAATGTTCCAGCAAAGTTATTCCAACCCCGCTGGCTTGCATTGCCGGCACCACTGAAGCACACGAACACAATGCCGAGGATGATCGCTACTTTTAACACCGTGAACACCAGTTGGAATTCTCCGGCCTTCTTGACCCCGAGGTAGTTCAGAAGGGAAATAAGAATGGCCGCCGCGATGGCCACAAGCTGTCCCCAGCTTATGGCAAATGGCCTGGATACTACATTCGCGGGAAAGAATGAAAAGATCGCGAACGTCCCCAGGATGCGAACCAATCCCGTGGCGACCGTGGCCACCGACGCCGGCTTCGCGATGACGAACCATGTCCACGCGTACAGAAAACCACCCAGCGGTCCGTAGGCATCGCGGACATAAACATATTCGCCGCCCGCCTGAGGTTTCATCGCTCCCAGTTCGGCGTACGTAAGGGCGCCAAAAAAAGAGAGCATCCCGCCTACCAGCCATGCCAGATAGACGAGCTTGGCCGAACCCACAGCTTGCATCATTTCGGCGGGAACCAGAAAAATTCCGCTGCCGATGATGGTGCCTACGACGACGGCGGCGGCATGGCTGACGCCGAGATCGCGGGCGAGTTCGGGACGAGTGCCAGTTCGATCTGTCACCACCGCCATAGTTGATCCCCGCGCCCTCTGCGGAGGTTCTCCGTGTTCTCCGCGACTAAAGGGTTTTCCCTAACTGCACGTCACTCCGCATTAGCAAGCTAGCTGCGTACCCCACCGCGAAAGTCACCATGGTGCCGATCATCACCCACCACGTCCACGGGAGCTGCATTCGCCATAGATACAACTCCATACTGAACCCAAATAGCATTCCGACCATCGCACCGCGCTGATTCGCACGCTTGGTCAACACACCGAGCAAAAATACTCCGAGTAGCGCGCCGTAGGCGACAGATGCGATCTGCAGGCCCACCTCGACCACGCGCCCCACTTTTTGCAGAGCGAGGACTGCCAAACCAAAGAGAACCATCGCCCACAAAAAAGTTGCTACCCGTGAAAGAAGTATTCTCTTCCGCTCATCAGTTTGCGGCCGGAAGCGCAGAAAGAAATCCATGATCGTGCTCGACGAGAGCGAATTCAGAGCGGCGCTGAGGTTCGACATGGCCGCAGCCAGTACCGCCGCAATCAGCAGCCCGGAAATGCCATGAGGCATCTGAGTCACGATAAATGTGGGATATATCCGATCCGGCTTTCCGAAATTCGCGGAAGGCACGCGATAGAACGCCCACAGCATCACACCGACAGTCAGGAACAATGCAAACTGGAATAGAATTGCCACCCCACTCGAAATGAGCGCCATGGCAGACTGCTTCTGTCCGCGTGCCGCCAGCAACCGCTGTACAAAGAGCTGGTCCGTGCCGTGGCTCGCGGTTGTGAACGCCGTGCCGCCAATAACGCCCGCCCAGAAGGTATACGGTAGCCAGAAATTTGGCCGGAAATCGAACACCTGGAACTTGCCCGCGCTCGCGGCAGCGGCATGAATGGCGCTCCATCCCCCGGGTACGAGATGCAGAATCGTCACTAACCCCACCAAGGTTCCGCTGACGTAAATAAATGTCTGTACCACGTCCGTCCAAATGACGGCGGCCAATCCCCCTTCGAAAGTATAGATAAGGGTCAATATCGTAATAATGGCGATGGAAGCGATCTCGCCCGTGCCGAGCGCAATCGACACCACGATCGACACGGCATAAACTCGCACACCTTCAGCCGCAGCTCGGGTCAAAAGGAAAAGACCTGCTGTAAGCGAGCGCAATCCGCGCCCAAATCGGCGTTCAATCAATTCATAGGCGGTATAAAGATCGCCCCGAAAATAATGCGGCAACAACACAAAGCTGATCACCACCCGTCCAACCATGTATCCCATTACCACCTGCAGGAAGGTAAGATTCGTGTCGTAGGCAAGGCCGGGGATACTAATGATGGTGAGTGTGCTAGTCTCGGCGGCCACAATAGAGAGCGAGATCGCCCACCACGGGATATCGCGACCCGCCAGAAAGTAATCGCGCAACGAGCGCTGCCGCTTGCGGAAGCGCAATCCAAATAGCGTGATGCCGACCAAATACAGTGCGATGATCGCGAGATCGAGCTTGTCGAGTCCCATGCGTTAAAGGCAACTTGCAACCGCTTCTAGATCACGCTTCGCGCGACAATTTCCTTAGGATCGTAGGGCTTAGAAGAACAGGCCACCAACCACAAAGGCTCTGCGCCCTCGTTGCGAATGGCCTGCGAACATCCCGGCGAAACCAATACCAGGATCGCGCTTCTTCCGTCAAAGGTGCGGTGCTGCTCTGCAGTACCCTCGCCCTCATCCCAATAAAGCGACCAGGCCGCGCCGGGAAACAAGACAAGGGCCTGGCGCTTAGATAGGTGATAGTGATTTCCGCGCACGGCTCCAGGAACAGTCGAGGCGAACAGCAAATCTGCAACTCGTCCTACGAACTCCAGCGCCTCTGGCGGCATGGCAAAGCTCAGCCCGCGTGCATCCCCATTATTGTCGAGCGTCGATATTTGAATCGTCATCTTTACCTGCTCCAATTATGGCGGTAATTAACGTGACGCGCGAGTGCGTCTTTATAGACCTGGCAATCGAAAAGACTAAACGAATTGGCAACCCACCTCTCAGCAAAAGATCTTCGGGAACGCTGTGATAGAACTATGCCGTGGCTTACTATCTGGGCATTGATGGCGGCGGAAGCAAGACAAGTTGTGCTGTTGGGGACGTTCGCTCGATCTTGGCCACGTCGACTGCCGGTCCGAGCAACATTACCCGCGTGGAGGAATGGCGTGCGCGCGAATCGCTGCATCAAGCGATTCGTGAGGCGTGCGCCACGGCGAAACTCGATCCTCATCAGATCGATTGTGCTTGCATTGGCGTCGCCGGGGCTGGACGCAAAGAAGTTGCGGGCATGGTGCGAAAGATCGTTGCGGAACTTATTAGTGGAGAAATTGAAGTCGTAGGCGACATGGAAATTGCGCTGGCGGCGGCTTTCGGCAGCGGCCCGGGCGCAATCGTAATAGCCGGCACTGGTTCAATCGCTTATGGCCGGAACGCGCAGGGAACCACCGCTCGCGCCGGAGGGTGGGGCTTCGCCATTTCTGACGAAGGCTCGGCGCACTGGATTGGCCGTGCCGCCGTTGCCGCTGCGCTTCGCGAGGTTGATCAAAAACTCGAACGGCAAATTGAAAATACAACAGAATTCTCTTCGCTCTTTTGCGAACTGAAAGCCGTATGGAACCTGCGCTCTCTGGATGAATTTGTGCGCACCGCTAACTCGAATCCAGACTTCGCAGCGTTGTTGCCTGCCGTTCTTGCCACTGCCGATGCCGGAAACATGTTGACGCGACGCGTGCTCCAACAAGCAGGCGAAGAACTTTCACGGATAGCAGAAATCGTTATTCGACGACTCTTCGCAGAACCCGATGCCGACTCGACGCTAGTGAGCCTGGCGATGATCGGAGGCGTCTTCCGGCATTCCACAATAGTGCGGCAGCATTTCAGTGATGAGGTTCGTAAACTCGATTGGCGGATCCAGGTAAATCAGAACGTCGTCGAGCCGGTAGCGGGCGCGTTGCAAATGGCGCGCCTGGCTCATTCAAAATCGAAGTGAGACCGCGCAATCAACGCCCGCCGCCGACTTCCAGAATGGCGCCTGTCGTGTAAGAAGCGGCGGGAGACAGCAGCCAAAACACCGCTTCCGCTATCTCAACCGCAGTACCGGGCCTGTGCATGGGAATGCTTGCCGCCAACCGATTCAGCCGGTCTGGAGCGCCATTGGCGGCGTGCAGACCAGTCTCGATCAGCCCGGGCGCAACCGCGTTGACGCGAATTCCTTCGGTTGCAACCTCGCGTGCCAGCCCGATCGTAAAGCTATCGATCGCACCTTTTGACGCGGCGTAATGCACCCACTCTCCCGCAGAGCCGGTGCGCGCTGCGCGGGAGGAGATGTTAACGATCGCGCCGCCACTTCCGCCAAGGCGCGTGGACATGCGGCGCACGGCCTCGCGCGCGCACAAAATCGCGCCCGAAACATTTACCGCCATGACTTGCGCGAGAGCTTTCGCGCTCACTGCTTCCACGCGTGCAAATCCGCCGGTGATCGCAGCATTGTTGACTAAACCCGTGACCGCTCCCAGTTCGCGCTCCGCGGTTTCAAAGAGCCGGATCACATCTTCTTCGTGGGCAATGTCAGCTTGAATCGCGCGAGCATGCCCGCCGGTAGAAACAATGCGTTGAACGATCGCCTCCGCTTCATCCTTGCCTGTTGCAAAATTGATCGCGACCGAAAACCCGCGCTCAGCGGCCAGTGTCGCGATTGCCGCACCGATACCGCGGCTCGCGCCAGTCACGATGAGAGTTCCGAGTTGGCCTTGGCCGGTCACGACCTGTAGTGTCGCTTCAGTTTTGGCAAGGTTGGCACAAACGACAAAGAACTCGGGTCGTTATGCCTTACTTCAAGCCTTTACTTCTGCTGTTTTTCCTCGCATCATGGCGAGTACTTCTTCATACAAGCGCTTGCGCGTCTCGTGCCGTTCATAGGCTCTTGTGATGTAGCGCACGCGCACTTCCACTCCCGAACCGCTGGGACGCACATTGATTGCTGGTTCAGCCGAAAAGGTCTGCACATGATATCGCGTAGTCGTGTGCTGCCATTCCTGCTCGGCCTTCTTTGCATTCGCTTCTGTATCTTTGGCAACCAGTTTCTGCAATCCATCGACCACTGCATACGGGTCCTGATCTGCCGACAAGGTGAGCTGCAATTCGTCCCACATCCATTGTCCGGACGTTGAAAAATTAAAGTAGTGGCCTTCAATGGCGAAGCTGTTCACGAAGGAAACCCGGCGGCCAGTAGGGTGTCCGGCATCGGCCCAGTTGCCGGTCTCGAGCAATACGGTTTTTAACAAGCCGATTTCAATCACTTCGCCGCCCACGCCGTTAATTTCAACCCAGTCACCAACCCGGATACCGTTGCGGCCCATCAGCAAGAACCATCCAAAAAACGCCATGATTACATCCTTGCTGGCCACGGTGAGACCAGCGCCGGCGAGGCCAAGGATCGTAGTAGTCTCGCTGGGCATGCCGAACACGATGAACAAGATCACGATCGCGCCCAGCACCTCCGCTCCAAACTTAGCCACTGCTCGTAACGTTTCGATGCGTTTGTTTTCCGCAGTCATACCGCCGAATAGCCGATCAATCAGGCGGTTCGCCATGTACACAACCAGCGCGACGACCAGAATCCACAGCAGACTTTCGATCAAGTTGTGGAGCGCGGCCCGCTGCCGGATGTCCACCAGCCCAATCCAACTGGCGTAGGTGTCGCTGAGTTCCTGTTCGTCCTGGATGCGCCTGCCCTGGTCCGCCAAATTCTTCTGGTCACGGCTGAATTGTTTGAGGGAATCGAGTGCAGTCTGCGCCCCGGCTTTCGATTCATCGCGACTCGATGCCTTGCTTCCCGTGGCAAAACCTTTAGCTTGTTGTTTTGCTGCTTCGCGGTTTTCTTTCTCCTTTTCCACCTGTGCCGCCAAAATGGTGTGACGCTGGGTGAGGCGCTGCGCCTTGTCGGCGGCCTCCTGCCGCGCCCCTTCGATCAAGGTTTTCTTGTCTCGCAACGCTTTCCAGGCCCGAATCACAGCCAGCATGGTGTGCGCCTTGTAGTCCAGTTCGTGTGGGTTCACGGCCGAAACTGGTTGCACATTAGTACGATCGCCAGCATCATGCTCGGCTTTTAGCCGCTTGATCTTCGATTGCGGATCTCCCCCGGCCTGCTCAAGGTCTTCGGCGGCATCGTCAAATTCGTCCTGATCGAGATCCAATTGCGCTTTGGCGACGTCGATCTGATCCTGCAAATTCTCTTTTTGGGATTCTGGCGCAGCCGCCAGCCTGCGAGTTAGCGCCGCAATGCTTTCTTGATCCTCCTTAAGCGCCAGCGTGGCCTTGTTCTTTCTTTCCGAGAGGAGCTTGGCTTCCGGGCTGAGTGGCGGTGGACTTTCTTCCGCGGTGCGCAATGCATCGAAAAAAGCCAGATCGACTTCATGATCGCTGACTTTCAGGGCCTGATGGGCCAACGATTCTTCTTCCGTAGTCGAGGCCAGAGCCGACATCCGCCGCGCCGTTAGCAGAGGAGTCTCATCGACCAAGGGACGCTTCGCCGCTCCCCGCGCCTGAATCCGCGCGGTTGGTGCTTTGCCGGTTTCTTCGGTGACTGCCGGAAGTTTCTGCTCGCGCGTGCGCACTAAACCAACGATGGTCAAAGCCATCAGGAGGAACAACACGGTCGCGGTAATCCAATGGATGGGTTTCATGAAAGTTAAAGGCAGAGACGGATCCGAATGCTAGTTTAGCAAGAGTGGGAAATCTTAACCACGGCAGCGCCGGTACTAAAAACAGATCAGACAAGAGCTTTGCCGCGAGGAATGGCCGCGAAGGTCGAGAAGAAAACTTAAGGTCAATCGGTGGCGGCTATTTTTCGAAAGTGATTGCTGATTGCTTCCGCCTGCACTCGGGTCACGACCGCTGACAGCGCGGCCGGGTCCGCCTGTTTCACCGCCTGCAGGCTACCAAAGTGTTCAAGAAGACGGCGAGTTGTGTTTGCGCCGACGCCGGGGATCTCCAGCAATTCCGTTGAACGGTCGCGCATTTGCCGGCGTTTGCGATGGAAGGTTACGGCGAAGCGGTGAGCCTCGTCGCGAATCAATTGAATCAGGTGTAACACCGGCGAGTGATGATCAAGCGCAATCGGATCTTTCTCTTGTCCATAGACGTAGAGAATCTCTTCGCGCTTGGCGATCGCGGCGAGCGGCTGGTTAATGATTTCAAGTGATTCCAGCGCTTCGGCGGCGGCATGCAATTGTCCCAGGCCGCCATCAATCAGCACCAGGCTGGGCATGGGCTTCTTTTCTTGCTGCACGCGCTTGTAGCGGCGCATCACCACCTCGCACATCGAAGCGAAATCATTTACGCCATCGACTGTGCGAATGATGAATTTTCGGTAATCCGATTTCTTCATCTTGCCATCTTCCCAGACCACCATCGAAGCCACGGTCTCAGCGCCCTGAATGTGCGAGATGTCGAAACACTCGACGCGCTTTGGCAATTCGGGAAGGCTAAGAGTCTCCTGCAACTCTTCCTGAATTTTTCTGGCGTTTGGTTTGAGCACGCGGAATCGCTGGTCGTAGGATTGCTTGGCGTTCGTGCCGGCAAGGTCGATGAGCGCACGCTTGTCCCCGCGCTGCGGCACCAGAATGTGGACAGATGTGGCGCGGGCGCCCCCGCCCGCGACTTGCTCGGAGAGCAGGTCCTCCAACTCGGCGCGATCCTCGAAATCAACCGGGACATAAAGATTGCGGGGGACATAAGGCTGGCCGATGTAGAGCTGCTTGAGAAGGGCGGAGAAGAATTCGCCGGGATGAAAACTCGCGTCGTCATCGATCGCCTGGCCATCGATCGCCTTGTCATCCTGAGACCCGCGTTTTTGGCGGGCCGAAGGATCTATGGAGTCGTCGGCGGCTATGCTGGCGCCAGCAGAAGCGGCACTGCCGGCAGAGTGCACAAATCCTTCGGCGCCCAATGGCGTCCCCTCAGGATGACAGGGTAGAAGGGGACCAGCCAACGTCTCATTCGTTTCCACGCCGGAACGCGCCGGTGCGAATTCCGGCAAGTCCTCCCAAAAGAACTCGCGACGATCAACCACGCGCCCCCCGCGCATATGGAACAAATTTACGGCCAGCATCCCATTCTCATAGTGATAGCCGAATACGTCCGCGTCATCGCCTTCCGCTGCCGCAATGCGCTGCCGCTCCTGCAATTGCTCGACGGTGGAAATCAGGTCGCGGTATCGCGCCGCGCGCTCGTACTCCTCAGCGCCGGCAGCTTGTTCCATGCGTTCGTGAAGGGAGCGGCTTAAATCTGTTGGCCGGCCTTCCAGAAAAAGCTTCACGTCGCGCACGGCTTCCTGATAGGCCTCAGACGTGGTCAGTTCTTTCACGCACGGCCCGAGACAACGCTTGATGTAGTACTGGAGGCAAGGCCGAGGATGAAAGCGCGTGAGATCCACCTTGCAGGATGGAATCAGAAAATTGCGATGGATCAGGTCAACAATGCGGTAAGCCAGGTTCGCCGGGAAGTACGGGCCGTAATAGGCGCTGCCGTCCTTGCGCAAGCGGCGCGTGACGTATACCCGCGGCCATCGTTCGCTCAGCGTCAGCTTCACGTAGGGATAAGTTTTATCGTCGCGCAGCAGGATGTTAAAGCGAGGCTTGCGCTGCTTAATCAGATTGTTTTCAAGCGCAAGCGCCTCTTTGTTGTTGGCGACCACAATATAGTCGACATCTACGGCCTGGCGCACCAGCGTGCCGGTCTTCGAATCTTCCCACCGGCCCTCGTGGAAGTAGCTGGCGACGCGGCTGCGCAGGTTCTTCGCCTTGCCCACATAAATGACTTCGCCTTCGGCGTTTTTGTACAGATACACGCCAGGCTCGGTGGGGATACTGCGGATTTTCTGGGGAAGGTCCATCGGGCGATCTTTGTATTCTATTCGATGAGCAGATATGTCAATGTGTTACAAGAAAGTAATATGAGCCTGATATCGACCGGCCAGCCGGGCCTTTCCCGGCGTTGCTTTTTTACGATGTCTCTCCTGATAAGCGTCGTGATCTGCGCGACTCAGGTCTCCTTGGTAGGGCAATCGATTACTGTCGATCAATCGAATAAGACGGAAGCGGCGAAGCCCGCGCAGGAGAAGAAAGACGATGCGGCGCAGGCGGCAGCCAAATCCACAGCGCATCACTTCGACCGTGTAGTCGTCATTGTGCTTGAAAACGGCGATTACGAGGCCGCAGTAAGAGATAAAAATCTTTCCGCTTTAGCCGCCAAGGGCGCGAGCTTCTCGAACTTTCACGCCCTGTTTCACCCCTCCTATCCGAACTACCTGGCGATGGTGGCGGGCACCGACTTTGGCATACATCGGCGACGGTACCTTGCTGACATGCAAGTTAATTTTCACAACGACGCCGCGCATAAAACCATCGCTGATCGCCTGATTGCGAGCGGGCTCGATTTTAAAAATTATGCGGAGGAACTGCCGGAAGGGAATTGCCCGTTCCGCGTCGACAGCCAACACGTTTCCAAACGCAAGGCGGGGGACTACGTGCGGCGGCACGTACCGTTCTTAAGTTTTGTGGAAGTGCAGGAAAAATGGTGCGACCGCGTCGTACGCGTGGATTCCACCAAGGGGAATAGTTTGTTAGGGTTGGGAGAAGATAGCGCTTTCGTGAGAGATGCGAAGGCAGGGCTCGTGGCCTATTCGTTTTACTCCCCGAACATGAACAACGACGGCCACAACACCAATGTAGGAGTGGCTGGCGCCTGGGTCAGCAGATTCCTGGACAAAACTTTTAGCGAAAAGCTGCGCAAGGGCACGCTTGTGATTGTGACCTTCGACGAGTCCGACCACAACTCCGACAATCGGATCTACACCTTGTTTCTTGGGGACATGGTCAAGGACGCTAGCCAACTGGATCCCAAAGTGCTCGATCGCCATTACACCCATTACAACGTGCTGCGGACCATCGAAGATAACTTTGGATTGCAGCCCCTGGCCGAGGGCGATCGCGACGCGGCGCCGATTACGGACATCTGGAAATAGCGGGCTAGATTAACCTGTACCCGAGGCCGATGAGTCCTTAGGCCAACTAAGGCTAACTGTATAAATTTTCCATAACTTAATGTGTGGTTTGCGTTCTCTGAGCTACGCAATTTTCTGCCATTTTTCCTTCTTTAATCGCAAGTGGTTGAAAACGTATATACTTATACGGGGAATTTCCTGTATGGCGAACTGGCACGTCCCGTGCAAAAGTATGAGCGGGATCTGTGAGGATTGAACTATTCCCAAGGCAGGCAGATAACCAGAATTTGCGCCCGGGATAACCCGAAAGCGCTGAGACAAGAAATCAAGGAGCCTCTTCCAATGACCCGCACTTCGTTAACGATTTTTCTGGCAGTCAGCATGGCGGCAACCGTCGGCTGCACCAGCAAGAACTACGTGAAGCAACAGACCACGCCGCTCATCAACAAGACTAACGAACTTGATGATATGACGGCCAAGAACAGCAAGGACATCAAGGACGTTGACGCCCGGGCGCAAGCCGGCATTCAAGCCGTTAATGCCAAGACGGCAGACGTGGAACAGAAGGCGCAGGCCGCAGGTCAATCCGCGGCATCGGCGCAGCAGATGGCAGACGCCGCCAACGGACGCGTAGGCGTATTGACCAACACGGTAGCGAATCTCGACAACTATCGTCCCGTAGCCGAGACTTCGGTGAAGTTCGGTTTTAACCGGGACAATCTCACGCCCAAAGCGAAAGAAGCCCTCGATCAATTGGCAGCGACCATCTCCAGCACGAAGGGCTACATCATCGCGCTCGAGGGCAGTACCGATTCCGTGGGCCCGGCCGAATATAACTATGATCTCAGCCAGCGCCGCGCCAACGCCGTCATCCAGTACTTGGCTTCGAAATACAACGTGCCCGCTCACAAGATTTATGTGATCGGCTTGGGCAAGGACAAACCGGTTGAAACTAATAAGACCAGCGCTGGCCGTGCCGACAATCGACGCGTGGATGTTCGGCTGATGACCAACACTGTAGGCGACACAACTCCCGCGACACCAGCGCCGAGCGGACAAAGTAATCCCTCGTCGATGTAATTGCCGTGGATTGAGTTTTCCTCGTTCCCCTGGAGGACTTCACCAAACAGGCCGCTCAAAGCCTCCCCCTGAGCGGCCTGTATTTTTTTGCGGTTTGTCGGGTTGCCAAACAAGTATCCAACGGTAGAATAGAACTATGCGACGCTGTTGGTTGTTGTGCTGGTTAATGGCATTCAGTGCCGTGCTCTGGGCGCAGCAAGACTCGCCAAAACCCTCTCCGCCATCATCATCTTCTACCCCCGCCAGGGAGCCGTCGGCGGCTGAGCGCAATCCTTTTCCAGAAGGCGACTCTGCCGAGAATGCAGACCCTGCGCCCCAACCCCACAACGGCACCATGGAACCGCCGCGCTCGGATCGCGTGCGGGCAGAGGATTTGGGTTCAGGAACAGGTGAGAGTTCGAGCAAGGATACCCAGGTGGATTTGAGTGCACCGGCCGACGACGCCAAAGCGCACCCGCAGAGTACGACTGCGGTGGCGGATGCCGAGGCCGAAGTCTTAACTGGTAACGGAGTCAGCGAGTTCCATACCTGGGATCCGCATAAGGCCGCGAAGAGCGTCGAGGTGGGCGACTTTTATTTCAAGCGGAGAAATTATCGCGCCGCCGAAGAGCGTTATCGCGAAGCGCTTCGCTACAAGGACAACGATGCGGTAGCCACCATCCGGCTGGCGATCTCTCTGGAAAAGTTGGGGATCCTCGACGATGCACGCGCAGAATACGAAAGCTACTTGAAGATTCTGCCGCACGGACCGCAATCTTCTGAGGCGCTGAAGGCAATTAGCCGCCTGAAAGTAGAGACGGCAGGACCCAAGTAAAGCCACAGCTGAAGCCATCAAAGCATCTTTCGGTGGAAGAGGCGCGGCGTTTACGCGGCGGTCCGTCCCTTCGAAAGTCTGCGTCGCTTCGAGGATTTAGTGCGAGCAGTGCCCGCTTTCAAATGCACCTTGCTACGGGTCGCTTCTCCGAGGATAAGGCCAGAAGGCCATTTGGGGCCGGAAAATACTTTACCCTTCGAGCGCTTGGCTTCTCCGACAATGGCTTCAAGCGCGTCCAGACACGCGTGAGTCATTTGCCTGCTCAACACTCCGGAAACCCCGCCCCGAATCATGAGCATGGCCGTGCCGTGCATCAGAGACCAAAGTGAAAGCATAAGACGAGTGTGTTTGCGTGGAGCGCCGCCAATCCGCTGCGCCAGCCGCAGACGCATCAGGTTAAAGGACGGCCACGGCTCGTACAGAGACGGCGGTTCGGCAAAACCATCGAAGAGTACTTCGTAGGCATGGGGATGCGCCAATGCGTACTCCAGATAGCGCTGGCAGGCTTGGGTCAGGGAGCGCGTGCGGGTAAGGGAAGAGAAAAGTTCGACGCGAGTCTGTATGCGTAGGGCGCGGAGAATATCACCGCGATCCCGATAACGCTCGTAAACGGTAGGGGTGGTCGTGCCGGCTGCTTTGGCGACGGCGCGCATGGTAAGCGATTTCTCGCCACCCCGCGACCACAACCGGCAAGCTGCATCTAGTATACGTTGTTCGAGCTGGGGATCGGCTTGTCTGGGCAACGGCCCGCCTCCGCACTACAAATATCACCGCTGGGCCCGACCTCTTTGCTTTGACTATGTATAACTAACCTCGTACAATTTTATCAACCCCGCAGTAATTCCGCAGGCACTTTCGGAGCCATTAATGGTTCCCAGCCGTCACCAATCGAAATACGGGCGGGCGGGCAAATCTTCCAAAGGTGGGTAGTGGATGTTGAACGATGATTCTTTAAGACAAGCGGGGATCGCCCGCCTGAATTCCGAGGTCCGGGCCGCGAAAGTTGAACTGCTCAGCGCCCAGTGTGCCGCCGATCGCCTTCGCATGCAGTATTCTGTCGCAGATATTGTCTTTTTCGCCGAACGCCAGTCCTTGAAGGGGGCAATCGCATCCGCCGACGCCCTTTGCCGCTTCTTTGCCTCCATCGCTGAACAAATAAAGCAAGCCGAACGGAAAAAATGAAGCTCGCATTTAGTACTCTTTTTCGTTCCGCAAGCGCTGCCTGCACACCTGACCACTAGCTTATTTCTCCACCCGGATGAATGCGCCGCTCGAGGCGTTGATCGCGACTGTCAGCTTCGCAGTTTCGCGAGAACCGCCATAGATCACATGCCAGGTAAGCTCGTTGGTGTTATGGTTCCAGTCGCAGATGTAAATTACCGGCGTCGCGGGATCGTTGGCCAGAATCTTTTCTCCGCCGTGCTTTTGTGCCTCGGCGAACGCCTGGTCGGAATCCACTTTGAGGAACGCTACGTCAAAAATCTGGGTGGAAGCGTTGCTGGGATTATAAGTGTCTTCGTTTCCCGGCGAAACGCCGCGCGACGGCGCATCGGGGGCATCGGTTCCAGACCATATAAAAGGCTTCACGCCGTGTTGCATGGCCGAGGCGAAACTCGCTCTCCAGATCGCGGACTTGCCATCGTGCCCATTGCTCTCACTCGAAGGAGTCGATTCGATGCGAAAAGGCTTCACGTCGGCGGCATAATTCCGGGCCGCGATAAATACCTTTTGAAAGGCGGCCCGTGCAGTTAGCAATTCTGCAGGCTTGGGCTCCGGCTTCGATTGCGCCGGTTTGGCCGTGTTTGAATCGCAGGCTGAAACCAGAGCGAGAAAAATAAAAACCACCGCCGCCGGGATCGTGGCTATTCGATGGCGAACAACGCCGGGGCGCACTGCTTCAACGACTTCGGCAACAACGGGGGTCTCTGACTGCACAAAGTGCGTCATTTTCATGGCGATCTTCCTGTTATAAACTAGGATGTTTTGATGTCGCGCAACATTCTACCTGAAGCGTGCAGAAACGCGAGAGTAGTGCAATGGATACCCACCTGCCAAAACTGGCGCGCGCCCTCGAATCAGCGGTAGAAGGCATGTCCAACGAGCAACTCCGATGGCATCCGCCGGGAAAATGGTGCGCAACCGAAGTATTGGAGCACCTGTACCTGACATATAACGGTACGATCAAGGGCTTCGAGAGGCTGCTGGATTCGGGCAAGCCCACGGCAACCTCCCCTTCCACGAAACAGCGCTGGCGGACTCTGGTGGTCATCGGTCTTGGCTATGTGCCTACAGGACGAAAAGCGCCGTCGGTGACTGAGCCCCGTGGACTCTCCTCGGAAACGGTTCGCACCGAATTAGGCACGAAGATCGCCGCCATGGATACGATCATCGAGCAATGTGAAAGCCGCTTCGGCCGCGGAATTCCGCTGCTCGATCATCCCATTCTCGGTCCGTTGAGCGCCACGCAATGGAGAAAGTTTCACCTGCTCCACGGAATGCATCACCGAAAACAGCTGCTGCGTCTGCGCAATGCGCTCGAGAACCACTGAACTCTTGTATCCAATCCAGCTGCATCGCCTACTCAATCATCGACGAAGGAATTCCCGCCTTCACAGCTTCTTCCTTCATGTCTTCAAGCTTCTGCTTGGCTTCGTCGAGAGCTTTCTGCTTGTCGGCGAGTTGCTGTTTGTACGTCGCTTCTTCTTTATCCCACTGCACTGAATTGCGCAGCCGGTTTCCCGCATCCGCATACATTGCCGCGGCGCGCAGTTGGTACTCACGTTGCGTGACGTCGAGTTCGCGGCTAGCCATGCTGACCTGCTCCTTCTGAGCGGTTAGCTTCTCCTGCCAGGCCTTCAACGCGGCCTGCTTCTTGGCTTTCTCATCCTCTTCAGTTCCAGGCATCGAACTCGCATGGTCTGACTTAAGGGGCGCGACCACTTTTCCGTCAGGCCCGGCCGGTTTATCGCCAGCCTCCGCTGTGTTGGCGGCCTTTGCCTCGGCGACTGGCTGCTGGCCAACCACCGAAAGCTTGTCGTCTTTTGGAAGGTTGTCATTATCAAAAACCTTCGGCTTCGGTTTCGCGGCCCCCGTGTCCTTGTGGACTTTGCGGGCATAATCGGCGAGCGACGATGGATCCTGCGATTGCGCTGCGGTTTGTCCTTCAACTGCAGAAACCAACACGAGCGTCGACGATACGAATACGAGTCCTAAACCGATGTTCACCATGTATTTCATGAGTTCATCCCTCTTCAAATTCAAGTATCGAGTTTCAAATATCTCGGCCCACTGCGCGGGCGCGGCTTCGAATACCATCTGCAATGGGTTTAGGAGCCAAAAATCCTCCAATGTGTCGATTGAGCCGAGCCGCTTCGCTGGCGATATCGGTTGCCAGTTGAGGAGCATCGGCAGGATCCTTGCTTTGCGCCAGTTGCTGTGCGTACCCGGCAATGGTCGCCAGCGAGGTACGCAAATCCAGAGCCATTTCCGCGGAAATCTCACCTTGCAATTCCTGCTGGTGGCGGATCGATTCAAATTCGCTGCGATCGCTGATCATGCACGCCGCCCCGAGCAGGCTGCCATCGCTGGCAGGCACTGGTGAAACCGTTACGGCAATGCGAAGTTGCTTTCCCGCGGGAGTGATGTAGTCAGCCTCAACCTGCCGGAACTTGCTGCCCTCACGCAACACGGCATAGACTTCCTCGCTTAGTTTCCCCAAAGAACCTTCTGTCCCAGAACCCGCCGCATCGGATTTTGGTGAGCTCACGATTGCGTTACGGAAGATGTCCTCTGCATTCATACCCGCTGGGGAATGGAAGCCCAGCATTTGTTTGGCGGCGGGATTCGCCTGCTTGACCAGTCCATTGACGCCGAACACCAGCACCCCGGAGGAAAGATTAGAAAGCACCGCCTGGCTGAAGTTTTCTGTGGTCCGGGCCCGCCGTTGCTCGGCCTGGTTCTGCAACTGCAACTCGTGTTTCTGTTGCTTCAATTGCTGAATGACGGTGTTGTAAAGATGGAGTGGCAGAGCATCAAGCTTGGTGGCAGACCCGGAATCGAGTTCGGCCTCCTCCGCAATGCTGCGGCGCAAGGCGCGCATTATCGCGATTGCTAACACGAACGCCACGCCCGCCGCGAAGAAGGCAAACGCGGAGCGGAGAACAAGCGGATTGGCGAGCAGCCTTACCACCACAACCTCCCGTACCAATTCAAGAATTGATTGCCCACGAACAGAGCAAGCAGAGCCATGCTTCCCAGGAAAACACCGAAGGGCATCTGATAATGGCGATAGACCATCTGCGCCGACTGCCATCCGCGGCGGCGAGCCGCTTGCAGATTGGCGAAGCGGCGCGTAAAGCGGTGAGTGCGCTTGATCCAGACTACGAGCACCGTCGTAAGTCCAAATAACGACCCAGCCAGCGAAGCGGCAAAGATTGTAAGAATGGTTAGCTTGATTCCGAGAAATGCGCCCACCATCGCCATCAGCTTTACATCCCCGAAGCCCATGCCTTCCGCTCCGCGCCAGCGCAGGTAGACCGCTCCCGCACCGTAAATGAACGAAGCGCCCAGGGCCGCTCCCAGCAGCGAATCGAGTACCGAGAACAGTCGAGTCCCGATCTCGGCGGAAAAGGGCAGGTTAACTATGGCCGGAAGAAACTGCGAAGCCACGTCGTGCACCGGAACCAGCAAACTGAAAACCAATCCAAGGGCGATGCCGGGAAGCGTCAACTTATCGGGCAGCAGCTTGGTTTCTGCGTCAGTGAAAATCAGACCAAGCGCAAGGAATCCGAAGACGCAATATTTCACAGTGGCCAGCGTGAGTCCGAAATAAAAGTAACAAGCCACAAATAGGACCGCAGTCAGCAACTCGACAACCAGGTACCGTGCCGAAATTTTCGCATCACAACTTCGGCAACGGCCACGAAGCAGCAGCCAGCCGAAAACTGGGACGTTGTCATAAAGGGCAATTGGCCGTTTGCAGTTAGGGCAAGCCGAACCCGGCGTCACTACCGATAACCCAAGGGGTAGCCGGTAGACACACACGTTCAGGAAGCTGCCGAAGGCCAGCCCGAGGAGAAAAATCGCCGATGCATAAACTGGATCCACTAGCTCTCGTGGCGTCTCTTCTATGAGTTGCGACCGTGCTGGCTCGCTCCTCGTGAGAACGCAAGTATTGCTGCTTCTTGAGTGGATTATAAGGCGACCACGGCTGGGAAGACTAAGTACTGAAGTCACTGTCCGAATGGACAATAAGCGCGCAAACTCTGCAAAATCAGTGATGTGCGGCCAGCCGGAAAGCTAGTTACGGAAACACAAAACGTAACAGCTCGCCTTCGAGCGCAATGGCGGACGCTTCCGAGGCCGGTACCCGTCCGTGCCATCGAGCCCAGTTGCGGGGGACCAGTCGGGTCTCTGGGAGGGTCGCCTCAAGCCACTCTTTTCCTACCTGCTCGCGGACGCGGACTGAAAATGCGCGACTGCCCGCCTCGCCATTCATATCCTCGTAACTGCGCAACGCGGCCCATTCAAACAGGCTTGTCTGCAAACTCTCGGTGATCGATTCCCTCGGTTCGATGCAGAAAATCCAGTCGCAACCGGCAAGATGCAGGTAGTCGGTGACAGGCGCCGCATCGTCCGCTGCCACAATGCTCGCTCCATAGGAGCGAGCGATGCGCATCGTCGCATCCGTTGACCAATGGTCCACAATCAGGATTTCGGCGCAGGGAAGCAGAGTTTCGAGCGCCCGTCCCAGGCGCGAAGCATCATTCTTGGTATGGAGTACTGCCGTGATTGGTGGCATGGCGGAACAGATCAACGTGCTATCAGGTTGTAAGTGTACGAGGAAGACGATCAGAGCGGAAACAAATAGAAGGGAAAGCAGAAAGGCCCGCAGCGAAACCGATCAAGAACTTGCGCCCATAGAAAAAGGAACTAATCAAGCTCTAATCCGTCGGAGCGGTCGCCGCCGCGAGCGGCATTCGATATCCACCGCTGCCGAACCGGAGGCCGGTTTCCACCTCCACCGCCTGACCGCCCTGGCGATACGGTTTGAACCTCCACTGCTTCAGTGCGTCAGTAACGATTTTTTCCTGATCGGGAAATGCGCTGAGAAAATGAATATGTTTTATCTTGCCTTCTGTATCGATAATGATTCGCACCGGAACGGGATTGAATCGATGCTCGGTGAAGATTGGGTCAACCCGGGTAAGTAAGTTTTCGTCCCGTGCGTAATTCTTGATGCATACAGGGACGCCATCACCGCCCGTTCCTCCCGTCGCACTGGCTTCCGCCGGCAACTTCATTTTGTTCAAGTCCAGAGTCAAGCTCTCCAGCAGTTTCGTGTCGCGGCTGGTTAGCACGATTTCCACAGCGTGACAGCGAATGTCTGTGGTCAGAACGTACCAATGCAACTGCGCCGCAGGAGACCAATAAGCAAAGAAGGTGAAGGACCGATCTGCAATCCTGGTCGGGGTCGGCGGCATTTCCACTTTGTAGTCCGCCTGCAAATGATCCTTCGAATAGCCGGCCAGTTCGACTGCGTTCGAGGCTGGCAGCGGAGTGAAGAATAAATCCTGCGCGGTTATTAGGATGGTCCCCCGAGCCGGTCCTTTGAATGTTGCAGCCGGGGTGATCTGCGTGAGCACGTAACGCCCGCTGTCCGACGGAGGCGGCCCTTTATATTTCTCCGCCCAATTCGCAGGCAGGGCATAGCTCATTCCAAAATACTGGTTGGTAAATACACTGTTGGTCACGTTCCCGCCTTCCGGCAGAGGAGTGACGGAATCACTCGCGCTGGCCCAAGCGCCCTTCACCAGGATCACTCCCGTCGGCACTTTGTTCCCGGGCTGCACGTTGTCGGAAAAATCGCCGCCATTTCTGGATGGCGTCTGCGCTTTGACATTTTGCCCATGCGCCGGTGACACAACCCACCAGACCAGAGCGAGCGAACAATACAACCATCGAGAATGCATATTCGTCCTTCGAGTTTCTAACTTTGGAAGAGGCCTGGCGAGACACTTTCGTGCCTCGCCAGATGCCGCATCGAGAAAGTAATTACAGTGAGCGCAGGAAGTCTAATATCTCCTGCTGCTGGGTCGGTGTAAGGTTGTCGAAATTGGACTCCACCGTGTTGGCTTCGCTTCCATTTCCTTCGTGGTCATCGATCGCCGTGATCAGGTTTGTTGTGCGGCCGTCGTGCAGGAGAAAGATGCGTTGTCCCAGGCCCCACAGCGGGGCCGTGCGAAACTGATCACCGCCCGCATTGCCTTGCGACACGTTATCCGCCAGCCCCGTTCCCATGTGATGGACCTCAATATCGGAGAATGCATTCACAGGAGCCTTGCTCAGCGAACTCGTGAAGTTCGACACCTGTGTGGTGCCCGGCGTGGGATTATGGCAGACCGAGCATCCGATCGAGCTAAATAACGAACTGCCGGCAGAGATCGTACTCGAAGACACTTGCTGTCCGTTCAGCACGACGCCGCCTGTGGGTGGAGGAGCAAGGAAACGCATGAAGTTGGCAAAGGCCGAAACGTCGTCCAGCACCGCAGAGTTGGGAGTCGACGCCGGGTTGGAAGTGTCTTCCGGATATCCGGTACCACTCAGGTTCAGGCAATTCGAGGGCAGTCCCGTTTGCAGTTGGTCTTCGCCAGGCAGGGGACGGTCCTGGGGAAATAGTTCGTTGCTGATTCCCATCTCCACGTTGTAAGCCTCGCCGGCAAAGATGTGCAGCGATTTGTTCTGCGCCTTCCAGCCGAAACGGGTGATCGTTCCATCATTGCCGTTGCGGTTGAAAGCTCCTCCAACGCCAACATTGTTATTGAAATTGTTCAACTGATTGTTTAACAAGGTGGAATCGTCCAGGTTCTCAATTAAGCCGGCGCCAAAAACCGGCGTCGGAATGCGGAAGATTATGTTGCCTTCATTTCCCGCAGTGTTGAAGCTTGGCTGTGGCAGACTGCAAGTGCCGGCGTCGGACCGGCCACTCACGGTGAATAGGTTTTCTACTCCACCGTTGGGAGCGTTGTAGTTCACCGTGCCGTTGCTATTAAAGAAAAACGGGAAGCGAGCCTCGAGGGTTGGGCCCGTCGCGGTGATGAAGTACGGCGTTGTGTCTTTGGGTGCTGTTCCGTTACTGGTAAAACTGAATTGCGGATTCATAGCCGCACCCGTCCCTCCAACGGCAGGTTGTGCGTGGCAGGAACTGCAGCTGTTCGAGTTGAATCGCGGCCCCAGTCCATTGTTACCGGAAGGGCTGTTGGAAACCGATTCCACATCCTGGAATCGTTTTTGACCGTCAGTGAAAAAAGAAAGGATCCCAGAGGGGCTGTTCGACAGAATAGAAGAGAATGCCGCGCCAGTCCCGCGGTTGCCACTCTGGACACCCGGATCGGTCTGAGCAAGTGCCATCCCTGCTAGGAACAGCATTGCCAAAGTAAAACCTAATGCGCGCTTAGCTGTTTTCATCACCATGCCTCCTTGTAACCGGTAAGTTATCTGGCGTTGCTCTTGCATTGAGTTTGAGATATTCGGATTGAGAGGTTTGGGTAAGACTGGTTTGGGCAAGACAAAGAGAGAAGACAAAGAAAACGAGCCGGAGGAAATGCCGTCTTGCCTCCTCCGTCTGCGGAGTGCACATCATGGCGCGGTGAGCGGAGCATGGGCTCCTCCTGGTTGATCCGCCTTACCGCCAGACCGCACTGGCGTAGCGATGCAATGGAGTCCGGGCAGTGCGGGAGCAGGGGAGCCCGAAATCAGGTGCGGGAGTTCTAGCGCAGATTCGTTCCCGTGCAACAGGAAACTGCAGAATGTTACGGAGTTAGAACAGACTCAAAGCGCGGACATCAACATCATCAGGTTTTTCTTACGGATACGGCGTTGCATTTGAAACCGGTCTAATCGTGGATAAATACGAAAGATTTGGTCGGCATGTTCTGAAAACCGAAACTGAAAACTGAACTGGACAGTATGTTTCTACTGCGATTCGCCCAGCTTTTGCCGTTCGCCATTCCGGTCCTCCGATTTGATCACGGTGACCGGCGCCTGCAAGGTAAAGTTCAGAACCGTCTCCGACGGCAGCTTGATCGACTGCTTCTTGCTCGCAGCCTGAGCCCCGCCGCCAACGCCCGCTCCAGCCGCGCTTCCGATGGCTGCGCCTTTGCCGCCTCCGGCGATCGCGCCGATGATTCCGCCAATGATTGCTCCTCCCCCAACTTTCTCCGCCGTGTTCTTGCCGCGCGACGAGCCTTCTTTCCGGTACTGATCGGTCTGAAGGCTGTAGCTCTTGCCGTTAGATGAGATGCTATCGAGTTGCAACACGACCAGCGACTGGCCCGCGAACTTGCCCGCACTCTTGAGGTCCACAATATGTCCGGTAACGTCCGTGCCCGCCGGGATCGCTTCCATGCCCTCCGCGGAAAGCGGAGCGTTCAGCGTCGCGTGGAAAGTGTCTCCCACCTGATTCTTTTCAGTGTCAATGCTGTCGATTAAGCGGATCGTCATTTGCGTCCCTTGCTCAATCGTTATCTTATGAGACTGTGGCCGCGCCGGAGGCGGTGGTGGCGCATTGGCCGGCGGCTCGTTTTGTATGTTTTGCTGCGGAGGTTCGGGGTTCTGCGCCATCGTGTTATTGCCGCCAGAATTGTTGTCTGACGGCGTCTGTTCGTTTGCTTGAGACCGATCTCTTTGAGACCGATCTGATTGAGACCGATCTGCTTGAGACCGATTTGCTTGAAAACGATCGCGCCCGCGGCCTCCCGCATGTCGATCCGCCGGCTTGCTCTCCGTTGTCGCGAACGGAACCGGTTCCGTTCGAGCAGCGTCCACTCCTGATGGGCTTGGAGGAATCGAAGAATTCGCCGTCGCATTCGAGGCGCTGCCCACTTCAAGGTTGTTGATAACTTCCTTTACTCCATCGACCGATGCGGCCTGGCGCGACGCGGTCTGCCGCTGCGCCTCGTCATCCACGAAGCCTGAAAGCGTTACTACTCCGCTGCTCGCCTGCACCGTCAACTGCTTGGTCGCAAGACCTGAATCCTGGCTGAACTTGCTTTGTATCTGGCTGGAAATCTGCGCGTCGCCCGGCTTTCGGGCGCACGCCAAGCTGAAGGCGAGAATTGCCGAAACAAGAATTGCCGAAAGAAGAAGCGTAAGAGTGCGGGACATTTTTTTCATAACGGGCCTCCTAAGACTCATCTGGGATAGGAGCCACAACTTGCATACAGTTTAATCGCAAAGGTGGATTCGCGGAAAAAATCTGGAACAGCCACGCGTACTACTCACTGAACAGAAGCGCGGAATCCGAATATGGTTGCATCGGGCGGGCGCACTTTTGCCGCGTCCACGCGCTAGTGAATGAATTTGTAGTCGACAATCGAAGCGGCCAACAAGCCCGGAGTAGCCTCCGCCGCTTCCTTGCCCTGCGCTTCCTTCTCTTGTACGTCCTTCGAGCGGATGACCCGACCCTGGCAAAGCACATTGCGATTCTTCTGGCCCGAGATCTCTTCCGGCATCTCAAATACCATCTCGATGAGAGCATTCACAGGCAGTTGCTGGGGCCCATGAAACAGCAGCCCGGTTTGACTGAGATTGTCGATCGTGCCCTCATACCAGGTGCTGGTGTTGTTAACCCGAAAGCGCACCGCCGAACCCAGCTTGAGCCGCCGGGCGCGCGGTGTCCACGATGGCCGCTTTTCTCGCGCATGATTGCGTCGCACCGGGGGTTCAGGTTTGCCGTGCTCCACGCGCTGGGTGCGGCGCATGGTCGTCCAGTCATACTTGTACTCGGCGGCGCACAACAGACAGACCTGGTAATACTCTCCCTCAGAATCGCGGCGAGGCCAGGAGAACTCGTGCGAACATCGCCCGAGCATTAGAACATCCATGATTTTCTGCGGCATGATGATTACGTCCGGACTTGGGAGCGCCGGAATGCCATCATCTCCCGAACCCGGTTTCTTGGGAAGGTTACTTTCGTGTCGTCTGGCTGATGAACCCAAAATGCAAACCCTGACAAGGATCGGACTCACTACGCGAAACCTGCCTCGGGAGAACAACTTAAGACTTCCGCAAGGTTTTTTGTGACCCGTAAAAGGGTATGATTGCCACATGGAACAGCCCCCGGCCGCGGATGTTACCGTCGCGATTCTGGCGGGCGGCATGAGCACCCGCATGGGTCGCGACAAAGCGTTCGTGGAATTCGAAGGCCGCACCCTCCTGGCACGCTCCCTCGATTTGGCCCGCGCAATCAGCCTTAACGTCCTCATCATTGGAAGCAGGGACAAGTTTGCGCCGTTTGCCCCGGTGGTGGAAGATGAATTCCCCAACTGCGGCCCCTTGGGCGGCATTCATGCTGCGCTACGTGCCTCGCATACCGGCCTCACCCTCATACTCGCTGTGGATATGCCGTTTATTCCCCGATCGCTTCTGCAGCACTTGATCGCCCAAGCAATCGGCGCTCCTAACGCAATGGCTGTGGTTCCGCGCGGTGACGGAGGTTGGCAGCCCTTGTGCGCCGTTTATCGACGCCAATTCGCCGTCGCCGCCGAACGGGCTCTGCGCGCCGGGCGAAATAAAATTGATCTGCTGTTCGATCCGGCATCCACCCGGATAATCGAACAGGACGAACTGCAAAGGGCGGGGTTTTCTTTAGACGTCTTTCGCAACCTGAATACGCCCGAAGAGTTGCACGCGCAGAAGGGAAGCGCCTGACGGCATTTAGAATCTAGAACGAATATGCTGTGTTGCGGATAGACATGCCAGAAACTCCACAGAAACCATACATCGAGTTCCGCGAAGTCTGTAAGGCCTTCGGCGAGAAAATCATTCTCGATCGCGTCAGCTTCAACGTCCTGCCCGGCGAGACCGTCTGCATTCTGGGCCGCAGCGGCGTCGGTAAATCGGTTTCCCTGCAACTGCTCATGGGTTTTCTCAAAGCCGATTCCGGACAAGTGATCGTTGCCGGTAAAGACATCACCGACTCTTCCGAAGTGGACATGGAAGCCATCCGCAAAAAGGTAACCATGGTTTTTCAAAACGGAGCGCTGTTCGATTCGCTCACCGTTGGCGAGAACGTAGCCTTTCCCTTGCGCGAAACTCGCGAACTGAACGACGAACAGATTTACGAAATCGTTGACGGATTGCTGAAGATGGTGGGCGTGCAGGAGATGCGCGACCTATTGCCTTCGGATCTCTCGACTGGAATGAAGCGCTCGGTGGCGATTGCCCGGGCTCTGGCGGCGCGCCCGGAATGCGTTCTGTACGACGAGCCCACCACCATGGTCGATCCCCTGATGGCTCAACTGCTCGGCGATCTCATCAAACGCCTGAAGATTCAACTGAATCTCACCAGCATCGTGGTCACTCACGATATGCGCCTGGCCAAAAAACTGGCCGATCGCGTCGTTTTTCTTTATGAAGGCAAAGCCATCTTCTTCGGCACCACCGCCGAAATGGAAAAATCCCCCGAGACAATTGTGCAGGAATTCCTGGAATTGGACGAACTGAAATTGGATGAACTCAAAGTGAAATGCTGAACCAAGCCATCGCAGAAGGGTAGCTAGGCCAAGTGCTTCTTTTACGGTCAGATTCCCCGGTGCTGATCTAATCAGCGAATTAGATCAGTATCGTTTCCCCTTGACTTCCAATCTTCGTCGCGATCTAATTGATTTAAAGCATTAGCTCTTTGACAACTGAATAGCAAAATGCTAACTCGTTCCTCTGCAATATTTTGCGGGTAACTCCTTGGCGGCAAAGATTTTAGCGGATCGTCCATCAGATCTGCTCTAATCAGTTTACTGATTCTAAGGGGCTTAGCTACGACCTTGGGCGGTAACTATTTGATTCTAAGGATTGTATCTCTAAAATCTATCGAATCAATATTTTAGCTTGGTACGATTTAGTTAAGTTGTTGATTCTGGATATTTTAACGCGCAAGATCTGATTTTTTTTATTTGATCCGGATCAACGCGTCGAGAACGACGTTCCGGTCAACACTTAGGACGGGCGACACCGCTCATTCGCTATGCTCTTGCCTGCGATAGCCGCTGCAATTAAGAACCGGAAGCCGCGGATATTTCTCAAACCGCGAATCGGTGAACGACAGTTGGCACTGGTAAAACACCGATGACCGGTCCGATTGAATGCGCCGGGCATAAACACACTCGCCGCACAGTCCGGGATTCTGATTCTGAACTGCGGATGGTTCCAAACCTGGCATCGCTCCACGTGCTTTAGCTGACCACTGGACACTGTCCACTGCCCTAAAACCCCTGCCGCACCAACTCTTCCACCGTAAGCGAACTCTCCGCTGGCGCGTTCGTCATCATCTTCTCGACATACTTTGCAATCAGATCCGCTTCGAGATTGACCGGATCGCCGGGCTTCAGCGAGTTCAGGTTTGTCATCTCAACAGTATGCGAAATGATGGCAACGGTACAACTTGTGCCCTCAAGTTTTGCCACGGTGAGGCTGATGCCTTCGATCGAAATCGAACCCTTGTACACAGTATATTTCTCGATCTCGCGCGGCAATTCGATGCGCAGCCAGAAATTTTCGGAGTCCGCAATGCGCTCCAGGGCAACAACTCTGCCAACTCCATCCACATGGCCCTGAACGATGTGCCCGCCGAATCGCCCATCGGCCTTCATGGGCAATTCCAGATTGACCAAAGCGCCTTCCTTCAGCCGCGAGAGAGACGTTCGCACCCAGGTCTCCGGAGCAAGATCAGCGCTGAATGAGTCCGTCTTGATATCGACCGCGGTAAGACAGACTCCGCTGACCGCAACGCTGTCGCCGGTCTTAAAATCCTTTGGGACATTCTTGGCGGCAATCGTGACGCGACGATTTTCGCCGCGCTGCTCGATCCGCCTGACGCGTCCCACTTCTTCAACAATGCCAGTAAACATGAACACCTCACTCGCTAACCAACATGATAAACCCCCCAGAGAGAGCAGAGATTTCCGAGGAACCACATCGCTTCGCACGAGGCCCGCAGAGACGCTACCCCTCGTAAGGATCGCGCAGATAACCCTCTACCGCGAAGTCCGCACCGAAGCGATGCAGGCTTAAATCTTTGACATGCTGCATCTCATCGACTTGGCCGACGCTCGCGGATGCGAATGGAACCGATCCAGCGCCCAGAATTGTCGGCGCGTAATACAGGAAGACTTTGTCGACCACTTTCGAACCGAGCGCCGCCGCATTTACCCGCGATCCGCCTTCGATCATCACACTTGCAATTTCAAGTTCGCCCAGGCGGCGCAGCACCGCTTCCATGTCAGGCCGTCCATCAGCGGCGGGCTTGATGCTTTCAATATGAATGCCACGCGCTTCCAGTTCGCGCTTCTTTTTTTCATCAGGTCTACCGTCCGGGAATGAACAGAAAACCAGCACATCGTTCTTGCCAGTCCCGCCCGCGGTGACGCTCTGGACGAGGCGCGACTCCAGCGGCAAGCGCAGATGCGAATCCAGAATCACACGCACAAGTGGCCGCCGGCGCGGACAACCGCTGCGATCGGTGAGCAGGGGATCGTCCGCGAGGATTGTTCCTACCCCCACCATAAGCGCGTCGCTCTGATGACGCTGTTGATGGACGTATGCGCGCGCTTCCTCGCCAGTGATCCAGCCGCCTGCTGGCGTGCCTACCGGATGATTCACGCACGTCGCAGCAGGTAAAGCGATCTTGCCATCGAGCGTCATCGCCGCTTTCAGGGTGACGAATGGAAGCCCGTGGCGAATGTAGCGGGCGAAGTTCTCGTTCAGGCGTCTCGCTTCTGCCTCAAGCCCTCCCACTTCGACTTGCACGCCGGCGGCGCGCAACTTCTCAAAGCCGCGTCCACTGACTTTCGGATTGGGGTCGGCCATCGAAGCGACGACGCGATGAATGCCGGCGGCGATTAAAGCATCCGTGCACGCGGGCGTGCGGCCCTGGTGCGAGTGTGGTTCGAGGTTGATGTAAAGCGTCCCGCCACGGGCTTTCTCGCCGGCCTGCTCCAGGGCGCGCACTTCGGCATGCTTCACGCCAGCGTAGGTGTAAACGCCGGTGCCGGCGACGGTGCCATGCGAATCGACAATCAACGCGCCGACATAAGGATTGGGCGACGCCAGTCCGATCCCGTCACGCGCTAGGTCGAGCGCGCGGTGCAGGAACTGCTCGTCGGTGGAATCATCGGCCATCTGCGCGGGGCGGATCAAGAAGTGAGGAAACAGTATTCACTCGAATAGGGAATCGACAAACTCTTTCGGATCGAAGGGCAGCAGATCGCCGACTTTCTCGCCAACGCCGACAAATCGTACCGGCAAACCTAACTCACGAGAAATGGCAACCACCACTCCGCCTTTCGCCGTGCCGTCTAGCTTGGTAAGCACGATGCCGGTAACACCCGCCGACTCCGTAAACAATCGCGCCTGCTGCAATCCATTCTGGCCGGTGGTAGCGTCCATCACAAGCAGGGTCTCGTGCGGAGCTCCGGGAATGATGCGTTGAGCGGTGCGTCGCATTTTTTCTAATTCCGACATGAGACTTGTCTTGGTGTGCAGGCGTCCGGCGGTGTCCACGATCACATAATCTGTTTTACGCGCCGTTGCTGCCTGTAAAGCGTCGAACAGTACCGCCGCAGGGTCGCCGCCGGGTTTGGTTTTGATTACTTCCGTCCCCGTACGCTGTCCCCAGATTTCCAGCTGATCAATGGCCGCCGCGCGAAAGGTGTCCGCTGCGCACAGCAGGACGCTCTTGCCCTGTGAGCGAAAGACCTGGGACAACTTGCCGATGGTCGTGGTTTTGCCGGTGCCGTTGACCCCCACGATCAGAATGACTTCCGGGGTTCCCTCCACTTTCTTAACCAGCGGCCTATTCGCTGCGCCAAGAATAGCAAGCAGCTCTTCTTTCAACAATCGCTTCAACTCTTGCACGTCTTTGATTTGTTTTCGATCAGCTTTGTCGCGGAGCTTGCCCAGTACTTCCAGTGTGGTGGTGGAACCGAGGTCAGCACCGATGAGCGTGGCTTCAAGATCGTCGAGAGTGTTGCGGTCAATTTCCTTGCCGAAGGAAACAACTTCTTCAATGCGCTCGGCGAGGTTCTCCCGCGTGCGCGTGACCGCCTGCTTCATGCGGTCAAAGAGTCCGGTTTTATTTTCTTCGGTACTGCCGAACAGAGTTTGAATCATGAAGAGTCCTGGACTGATTATAGCGGCCTGCCGCCGATCGGGGCGCTGCAGTCAAATGGAAGGGTCTAGTTCAGGCGCGAGTTTTTTCCAGCTTGGCAATTTCCTCGGCGACGAGTCCAAGGGAAGCAGCCGCTGGCGGGATGTTCGCCACTTCGTCGGGGATCGGCGGTCGCTTGACCGAGAGACGCTGGATGCGGATTTCGCCGCGCCCGTAGACGGCCATGAGCGCCGCGACGGGCGCCGGGTCCAGCCGCTTTCCGACAAGACTCTGAATGATTTTCAAAGCTTCTTCCGGCGTGTGCGCATGCTGGTAAGGACGATTGGTGGTCAATGCATCAAAGGTGTCGGCTACCGCAATGACTCGCGCCAGCAGTGGGATCTGCTCCCCCTGAAGGCCGTACGGGTATCCCCGACCGTCGAGAGCTTCGTGATGAAGCTCAATGCCAGGAAGCATCTCTGCCAATTGCGTTACCGGCCGGAGGATGTTGGCGCCCTTGGTGGTATGGGTCTTCATCACTTCAAATTCTTCGGGGGTCAGTGCCCCTGGCTTCTTGAGGATGCGGTCCTCGATCCCGATTTTTCCCACGTCGTGAAGCTGCGCGGAAATCTGCAGCGTTTCCATAAAGGGCGCGTCGAGATTAAGTTCTTTGCCGATCATCAGCGAGTAACGCGTGACGCGGTCGGAGTGGCCGCGGGTGTAGGGGTCCTTTTCGTCAACCGCGCCCGCAAGCATCTGGATTGAGCCCAGAAATAGTGCGCGATTTTCTTCCGCGGCCTGTTTCAAATCTTCAACGAACTGTTCAAGTTCTTCGGACATGGTGTTAAAGGTTTCGGCCAATTCTCCGATCTCGGTGCGGCTGCGCAAGTGGACGCGCTGAGAAAAATCGCCACGAGCCAGTGCGCGGCCGGACTCGGTGAGAACCTGCAGAGGATTGGTGATTCTGCGGGCGGCAAAAATGCTTACGCCAACACTCAGCAGAACGGCGAGCAGGGCCAAAAGCCGTGCTGTGCGCTGCATTTCGTAGACCCCGCGGTACGCCTCAAACTGCGGTTTCTGCACCACCACGGCCCAGTCGAGCTCGGTGACCGGACTGTAAGTGCCCAGCATTTCAGTACTCTTCTTGCCGTCAACAACGGCGAATTCCTTGGTGGCAGCCAGTTGAGCCTTATTGCCCTCATCTACAAAGTTGCGGACGATCTCCAAGCTCTTCATGTCCTGGCCGGTTACGTATTGCGGGGAGGCGGCAGCGACCAGGCGGCCCTGGGCATCGACAACGTAGGGAATCAGACCGCCGCCGCTTACTTCCTGCAGGCGGCGAATGAGGAATTGCAGGTCCACGACCGCTCCGACCACACCCAGAAAACGCCCGCCGTAGCTGACTGGACTGCTCACCAGAACAATCGTCCGCGGCGATTTGCCGTCTTCCACTTGCAGGGCATGTCCGTTATAGGCGCGGCCATCGCGGGCGGCATCAAAAGCGTGTTGCAGTTCGCGCTGCAGGAAAGCGTCGGGGGCGATGCGTCCGGCAGACACTCCTTTGGCTTCGGAGTTGAGCAGGGTGGCGTAAGCGAGTTCGTCGGAGGAGGAGACGAAATTTTCGAGCAACGCGCGCAACTCCGGAGCTTCAATGTTCTTGTCCCCGATGTCGCCGCCGCTGGCTACCTGGATCGCGGAGGAAAGGTTAGCAAGCATCATCCGTAGAGAACGCTCGTGCTGCGACAGATCGTCGGCGAGGGACCGCGTCACCGTATTCTGCAGCAGCATTTCGTTGGTCTTCAGGCGGTCGCGATTAATCGACTCCACTTGCGCCGAGTAGAAATACATCGGAACGATGCTGATGACCAGAAGCACGCCGAGGATTACGTAAAGAATCGGAATGCGCGCCGGGTTGGGCGCGGGCGTGGGCGAGTCGCTCCCATGGCTCACTTGAGAAGGGCCGTTGATCGAAGTGGCGGCGGATTTCACGGTATCTGTAGAATTTTAGTGTGGGAGGAAGTGAGCGGAGGCGAAAACCGTGAAGTTAAGCATTACTAAAGTACCAGTGGAGTGAATCCGTAGAGTGCGAAGTGCCAGAGAATGCAGTTACTGGACAGTTGTATTACGGCCTGGTTTCGCTCTTGCCGCTGCGGGTCATCAGTTCATAAATCGCTTCACGCGGAGCTTTGCCCTGGTGGAGGATGGCGTGCATTTGTTCAGTAATGGGCATTTCGACGCCGCGAGCCCGGGCCAGTCCCACGGCCGCAGTCGTGGTAAAAACTCCTTCCGCAACCATGCCATGCATTCCCGCAAGTATCTCGGGCAGCTTGCGTCCGCGCCCGAGTTCTACGCCGACGCTGCGATTGCGCGAGAGGCCGCCCGTGCAAGTCAGAACGAGGTCGCCGAGCCCTGCCAGGCCTGCCATGGTTTCGGCTTTGCCGCCACAGGCAACAACCAGGCGAGTCATCTCAGCCAAGCCTCGCGTGATGAGGGCAGCCACCGAATTATGGCCGAGGCCAAGGCCCGCGGCGACGCCGGCCGCAATGGCGATGGTATTTTTTAGCGCGCCGCCAAGCTCAACGCCAACTGGATCATCATTTGTATAAATGCGAAAGCTGGCATGGCTGAATTGTTGCTGGATCGAACGCGCCAGATCCGGGTCTGGCGAGGCAAAAGTAATCGCAGTGGGATCGCCCCGTGCTGCTTCAAGTGCGAACGATGGGCCGCTGAGCGCGCCGATTCGTGGCGCCGGCTTCTGGTTGCCTCCGACGACCTGCGCGATCACCTCGGTCATGCGCAGCAGAGAGTTTTCCTCCAAACCCTTGGTCGCGCTCACGATTACAGCTTCGTTGTGCAGGTGTGGAAGCATCTGCTGAAACAATCGGCGGCAATGTTGCGACGGCATTACGCTCACCACGATCTCGGCGTGCTCGAGCGTTTCAGCGAGATCGTTGCAGGGCGCTACCGAAGATGGAACGATCTGGCCGGGAAGAAATTGTTCGTTCACGCGGCGTTGAGTGATGCTCTCGCAAACTTCCTTTTCGTGAGCCCACAATAGAATCCGGTGAGTTTCAGTGCGGCCCAGAACGATCGACAAGGCTGTGCCCCACGCGCCCGCGCCGATAATCGCGATGTTGCTCATGCGTGCTTTGCTCCTATGCGGCTTTCCGTACCAGCGAGCAGGCGGCGGATGTTTTCGTGATGACGAGCGATGATCAGCAGACAAGCGAGGGCGATCAGAGCCAACGCCGTTGTCGTATTCCCGTAGGCGTTCATTGCGTAAGCCAGCAGAGGCAGTGAGGCGACCGCGATCACCGATCCCAGCGACACGTAGCGGAAGACCACTACGACGGCGAGAAAAATTCCCGCTGCCAGCAGGACTGCTTTAGGAGTGATTACGATGAACGAGCCCAAGCCTGTGGCAACTCCCTTGCCGCCGCGAAACTTCAACCAAACTGGAAAGATGTGGCCAAGAACGGCGAACAGCGCTGCGAGTGACATGGCTTGATAGGGCATGGTCCCGCCTGCCATTCGGCCTGAGAGAACATATGCGAGGCCTACCGCGGCCGATCCTTTCAACGCGTCCAGCACCAGCGTGAGTGCTCCCAGCAACGGCGATTTGCGCGAGACATTTGTGGCGCCGATATTTCCACTGCCGCTTTGGCGCACGTCTTCGCCACGGAAGGTGCGCACCAGGAGAAATCCAAAGGGAATCGATCCCAGCAGGTAACTCAAGGCGGCGATGATGAACAACGTGCGCATGGAAAAATAAGCTGAAGGTTAGTGCAGTACGAATCCCGCCAGCTTCGTGTACTTCGAGCCGCTTGGCGAAAGCTGGCTCCGGTACAAGAAAAACTCTCGGGCCGTCATGGTACCAAACTCCGGTGCGGGCAAGGCCGCCAGTTTTTCCTGCAAGTGCTGGAAGCTGCGGTTCGGTCTGTCACTCTTTTGCTTGCGAGGCGAACCCGCCCCGCCCCGCGCGAGGGTGAGATGCGGACTGAAGGCGTGCTCTTCTCTCGGAATGCCGAGCCCCGACGACTTCTCGTCCACCGTCGCGGCCAGAGAAGTCAGCTCCGCACTCGCTTCAATTCCAATCCAGAAAACTCGCGGCATACGCGCTCCCGGAAAAAATCCGTAGCCGCGAACATTTATCTCGAAGTGGTCGGCTGTGATCGTTTCGAGCGCTCGCGTAATGTTCTCCACGTTCTCTTCGGGTTGTTCGCCGATAAACTTCAGCGTGATGTGCAGCGATTCGGGCCGTACCCAGCGCGCATCGGGCGCAAACCCGCGGACGCCGTCGAGAAAGCGGGCGATGCGAGTGCGGATGGCTTCGTCGATCTCGAGAGCAATAAACAGGCGCATAGAAGGCTTTTAGGTGTTAGCTCTTAGCCGTTAGTTGAAACTCGTATTCTTATTTTCACCAGACGCAATCGCGGGCACTGAAAGCACAGAGCAAAGAGCCGGTTCACATCAACTTTTTGCGCACCATATCCAGCGCCAGAGTGGTGGCGAACCAGCGGATGCGCTTGCGATCTCCGGGAAAAGTTCGTTCGATTACGTCTGTCCCGGTATCGCTGGCCAAGGCATGAAACACTAAGCCGACGGGTTTTTCAGGCGTTCCTCCGGTGGGGCCGGCGACGCCGGTAATGCCGACTCCGAACGTTGTTTCGCAACGATACCGGATGCCTTCCGCCAAGGCAGCCGCGACCTCGCGGCTCACCGCGCCGTGGCGCTCAATCATATCGGCGGGCACGCCGGCGAGTTCGGTCTTGACCGCATTCGAATAGACGATTGCGCCGCCGGCGAAATAACGCGAACTGCCGCCGACCGACGTGATTCGCTCTCCGAGCAATCCGCCGGTGCACGATTCCGCTACTGCGAGCGTGGCGTTGCGCATCTGGAGCCAGTAGCCGACGATTTGTTCAAGCGACTCGCCATTTCGCGAGTACACCGCGTCGTCAAGTTCTTCCTCGACCGCGTCCGCCGCTTCATCCACACGAGCTTGCGCCGCATCCATGGTTGGGGCGCGCGATCTGAAATGAAGTTGGATTTCCCCCGCTCCCGCCAGGATGGTGGTCTGCACTTCGGTATAACGCTTGTAGATCGGCGCTACGCGCGCATCTACAAGAGATTCGCCGAGCATTGCAACTTTCAAAACCCGAGTGGCCAGAAAAGCTGGAGGCAACTTGGCCCGCAGGCGCTCGCGGCATTCTGTCTTAAACAAAGGCTTCAACTCGTGGGGAGGCCCGGGCAGGAGGATTACGATGCGCTCCCGCTCGTCGAACTTGCCACTTAGCCATTGTCCCGGCGCGGTGCCATTGGGATTGGGGAGCACCACCGCGCCCTCCAAAACGTCAGCCTGCTTCGAATTATTCGGCGACATTTTCCAGCCACGAGAAGCGAAACGCTGCTCGATGGCAGCGAGAACGGTTTCATCGCGTCGCAACGGCACTCCCAACGCCTCGGCGACAGCCTCGCGCGTAAGGTCGTCTTCGGTGGGGCCCAGGCCGCCAGTGAAGATCACGATCTCCGAACGAAACAGTGCGTGCTGCGCGGCTGCAACCAGGCGCTTGAGATCGTCTCCCACCACGCTTTTGAAAACTATTTCAGCGCCCAGTTGGTTCATCTGCTCGGTGAGAAAAAGAGAATTGGTATCCGTGCGGAAGGGAGTGAGCAATTCGGAGCCGACCGCGATGATCTCAGCGTTCACGGGTAGAAGTGTAAATGAAAAACTACACAAGGCGCGGATCGGCAGCGGCGGAAGCGCCATTGAGAAACGGATGGCGGCTATTCTGGCAGTAACGGCATCCCCGGAATATTCCAAGCAAGGTGATGGATCGCGTCGGTGGAGGCCAGGATTACGCTTCGTCCAGGAGCAAAAGCCAGACCAACCAGACCGTGACCCGCGACCTCAAGGCTGGCATCGCCTTCGGGCGTGATCTTCACGATGCCACGTCTGCCGGAGAGGGAAGCCGCCACGTAGAGATTGCCGAGCGAGTCGAACGCCAGGCCTTGCGGACGTCCCAGGCCCCGGAAAAACTTGTGCACGGTCCCTTGCGGATCGATGCGATGCACCCCGTCGAAGCTCGACGTGGTAGGCCCGGTCACAAATAAATCGCCTTGCGGGCCGAAGGCCAGGTGATAAGCAGAAACGCTGGGCTCCAAAGTGGCGAAGACAAAGACCTGCTGGTCGCGGCCAATCTTGAAGATGGTGCCGCTGCGGTCGCCGACGTAAAGATTTTGGTTCCGGTCAAACGCGATTCCGGTGGCGATTCCCATTCCCTCGGCATAGGTGGTCATGGTTCCATTGGGCGCGACGCGATACACCGCGCCATCGTGGCGCGATGAAACATACATCTGACCCTGGCGATCGAAAGCCATCGAGGTTGCGTTCATCATCTCCGCGACAAACGGCTTGACGGTGTAATTGGTATCGATCTTAAAAATGGCGACGGGAACCTTTTGGCCGCGTGAACCCGAGAAAGTGGCGTAGATATTGCCTTGAGCGTCGAGCGCGGGATTGGTTACCGGATGCAGGTTTTCAGCGATCGGAACAGCAACCTTCACGCTATGCGCATTGCTGACGTGTCCATCAGCGGCAACAACGACCGGGCCGGAGGTGGCTCCTTCCGGGACGCGAGCGACGAGAAACGAATCAGAACTGACCACCACGCCGCCCTCAACCTCGCCAAACTGTACTCGCGGGCGTTGCCATTGCTGCGAACGCAATCCCGATCCTGCGATGCGAATTTCGCCGCCAGCCAGTGCCAGCACTGGCGACACGGATTCGATGTGCGGGCCACCGTTTGCGTTTTTCTTGCCCAGAATGCGGTCGGAAAATCCCATGAGGAAAACACTCGCACTATCTTAGAAGACCAAAGTGCAGAAAGAGATGCATAACTGCCAGCGCGTAAAGGCCGGCGGCAACATCGTCCAGCACGATTCCAGTTCCTTCCGGAATCGCCTCTAATTGTCGCACTGGCGGCGGTTTTAAGATATCGAAGAAACGAAAAAGTATAAAGCCCGCGAGAAAAGCTTTCCACGCAAGCGGCACCGCGATCAGAGCCACCAGTTGCCCGGCGACCTCATCGATCACTACGAATTGCGGATCCTTGATTCTGGAGCCGCGCGCGACTTGGGTAGCTGCGGGAATACCGATCAGCGTGACCAGCACCGCCAGTCCCACCGCAACCGGCATCCGCAATGAAGGCGCAAGGTTCAAGGCTAGCAGCGCCCACAACAGCATGGTGGCCGCCGATGCCCACGTTCCTGGGCCGGGACGCAACCGTCCGATGCCGAAGAAGGTAGCGATTAACGTTGCCCAGAGCGGTGTTCGGCTGGACGCCCCCGCAGCCTGCCCTGAGCTTGCCGAAGGGACAGCCGGCGGCACGCCGGCGCTACGGCCGGCTTCCGCGCCGTCTCCCAGCCTCTCGCCTATCTTCCAAGAATCTGTCACGAATCTTCGTCCGAATCTTCTGGGGTGGTCTCTCGGATCTGCTCTTCGGGATCAGCGTCCTGCGACGGGATGACGTAAGCGCCGCTGGCCCACTTGCCGAGATCGATGGTTCGGCAGCGGTCGCTGCAGAAGGGAAACTCGGGGTCTCCGCTCTTTACGGCTTTCTTGCAGATCGGGCAGCGAAGTTTGAGGGTTCGTTGGCGTGGCATGTTCGGAGTATTCCAGGTTCTCGCCGCGAAACAACAAGATTTGCGGCGAGCAAGTTGCTAAATTATCTTAGCAACCAGGTCGTAGTCGTGCGCCTCGGTGATCTGGCAACGATAAAACTCGCCCGGGTGAAGTTCTTCATCATCGGGCACATCGTTGACGAAAACTTTTCCGTCGATTTCTGGCGCGTGCATCGCGGTGCGGCCTTCCATCAAGAGATCGGTCTCTTCCGACGTTCCCTCGAGCAGCAGGTCGAACTGTTGTCCCACCAGCGCTTTCTTTTTCTTCTTGCTGATCTTCCGCTGGATTCCCATCAGATGTTTGCGCCGCCGCTCGATTTCACCGGGGGAAAGTTTTTTGTCCAATCCGTAGGCGTCAGCGCCGTCCTGGTCCGAGTAGGAGAAAGTTCCCATCCAATCGAATTGCGCCTCCCGCACGAAATCGCAGAGCTCTTCAAATTCCGTCTCGGTTTCTCCAGGGAAGCCGACAATGAACGATGTGCGCAAGGTGACGCCGGGAATTGCGCGGCGCATCTTTGCGATGGATCGCAGAAACACGTCGGAGCCGCCGCCGCGCTTCATGCGTTTCAAAACGGATGCGGAGGCATGCTGTAACGGCACATCCATGTACGAACAGATTTTTTCCTGCGTCCCGATCGCTTCCAGAAGCTTGCCGGTAATCTTGTTGGGATACGCGTACAGGAACCTGATCCAGCGCAAGTCTTCGATCTGCGCAAGTTTTTCGAGCAGCAGCGCCAGGCCATCTTTCAGTCCGAAATCTTCTCCGTAGCAAGTGGTGTCCTGCCCGATGAGAGTGACCTCTCGCACGCCCGCCTGGGCCAGGCGCTCGGCTTCGGCGATTACCGACTCAAAACGCCGGGAGCGAAATTTCCCGCGCAGCTGCGGAATAATGCAGAACGTGCAGGGATGATCGCAGCCTTCCGCAATCTTGATGTAGGCGGTAGATTTCGGAGTGGCCAGAAGTCGGGGGGTGTCTTCGTCATACAAATAATTTGGCAGGTCAGCGATGGCGCCGTCCCAGCGCTCGCGTGAAAATCGTCCCTGAGATGCTCGCGCATCGCCCTCGGGTCGAGAGTTCAGGACAGAGTTCAGCACTACGAAGGGGGAAATCTTGTTCGACGCAGTCGAGCGCGACGGCGCAAGGCCAGTTGCCGCCAGAATATTCTCTAACTCTCCGGTTCCAACCACCGCATCCACTTCAGGAATGCGTTTCAGGATTTCATCGCGAAATCTTTCGACCAGACAACCCGCGACAATCAGTTTTTGTGCTTTCCCCGAGGTCTTGTGGCGAGCCATCTCAAGAATCGCATTGACCGATTCCTGCTGCGCACTCTCGATAAACGAACAGGTGTTGACGACAATAACGTCGGCATCCTCGGCGCGTGGTGAAAGTTCCGCGCCGGCGCGGGCGAGCAGGCCCATCATTACCTCGCTGTCGACAAGGTTTTTTGGGCATCCCAAGCTGACGAACCCGACTTTTTGCGGCCGCACGGCGAGGGTCGGGCCTTCCAACACGAGTTCAATCTTTTCGTCCGGAGGTAAGATAGTGAGGTTCTTAGAGGACATGCAATCTCATCATTTTAACATTTTCCGGCAAATGCCCCGCATATCGCGGAACGCCGCAGGGCGAAACTTTCACGGCGGAGCACATTGTGGCGAAGCCCAGCCAGAGGAAACGAAGTAATCTGTGGATTAAAACTCTACGCTTCATGCTAGGCTAGTCGTTACCGATCAAGCAGTTATCCCGCATTCTGGAGGGGAAATGTCTGGGAAACCGGCCGCAGTCGCAATCCTGGCAGTGATGATGTTCGTACTGGGCAGCACCGCCGCGGCCCAGGAAGAGAAAAATGAATTGACGGGGATTCTGGGGCGGACCTTTATCAGTGATCAAGGCCTTCACGGTCTAAACGCTCCGGCCCTCAATCCATTTATTCGCTCCGGCAAAGGGCTTAGCTTCGAAATTAATTACGCCCGCACCTTGCTGGTTACCCCTGTCTTCTCAGTTGCGGCGGAAGTGCCGGTCGTTTTTAATCTTGACCAGGACATCGGCTCCGGCGGCGATGTTGTCCCTACAGGCTACAGACAGATATTCGTCACTCCGTCAGCTCGCCTCAATTTATTTCCTGCGACCGCGGTTTCCCCATGGGTGAGCCTGGGCGGAGGCTTTGGACATTTCAGCGAAGATAAGACTCTCATCTTCGGCGGGACGAATCCGGGGGGTTCCTCCACGACGGGAGTGCTGCAGGGTGGCATCGGTCTGGATGTCAGAGTGTGGCATCGTTTCAGCATTCGCGGGCAGGTTCGCGACTTCTGGTCTGGTACTCCTAATTTTCCGCTGGCCGATACCGGCAAAACCCGCCAGCACAACTTTTTTGTTGGTGGCGGCGTCCTGTGGCACTTCTAGTAGGACTGCTGATGCAGCATCGTCAGCTTTTTGTCGCCGCCTGAACCTCTTCGTACAGTTCCGGTAGTCGTTGCGCGTCGTCTGGAGAATTTCCAAACCGGGCGGATTCATATGCGTCTGTGAATCGCGCTACTTGAGTTCGCAAGCGCCCATCTTCAATCAGCCGCACAAATTCTTGCGCAGTTTGGGTTGTGGATTTCCGCACTCCGCGCCCCGCCAGATAGCGAGACATGCGTTCATACCACATCGCGGCCGCCTCATCCGGGGAGCGCTCAGGATGTATCTGCAACCGTCTCAAACGGAGGAAGCGCGCGATCCGCGCCGCGTTGGCCAGCGCCAACAACAGGAGAACGATCGCAATGCCTGTCCCCAGCCAACGTCCCGGCGAATGCTCTACACCGCGTTGGCTCTTTCTTGCCAGACTCATCAGGCGCGCGTACCGAACCCGTCCCCACATCCTGGCTCGTTCCCAGGACCCGCGCGTGCCGCTGACTACCGACTGGCCCAGAACATACTGATGTGACGAATCGTAGCTGACTACCCACTCCCGCCAAAACGACGCGGCGGCGTCTAAATACAGCATCGCCCGGCCCCACCCTTGCGGTGACCCAACCGCCCCGCCGGGTGTTGGATCGAAGGTGATCCATCCGTAGCCGGGGAAATAAGCTTCCACCCAGGAATGCGCATTCTTGGCCCGAACGACGTAGTTGCTGGTGAGATCGTTGAACTCGTCGCTGCGAAAACCATTGACCACGCGGGACGGAATGCGCAATGTCCGCAGCATGACCGCCATGGAAGAAGAGAAGTATTCGCAGTGTCCCTGCTTGCGCTCGAAAAGAAAATTGGCCAAGGGATCGGCCACGGGCAAGCCTGGCAACTTCAGGGTGTAGACGTAGTGGGATTGCAAATATCTTTCGAGCGCCGCCGCTTTGTCGTAGTTATTGGAACTGGAGGCCGCGATCTGCGCCGCCAGTTGTGGAATACGCCGATCAAGTTCAGGCAACCGCAGGTACGAAGAAGCAAACTGAGGAAGGGAGTCTCCCGCGTCGCGAAGCTGTTTGGGAGATGGCCTGGAAATATCGGAGTCTGCCTCGTAAATGCTGACGGGTCGCTGGGTATCGACGTCGGAAACCGCACCGCCCGCATCGATCTGCAGAGCGCGATACTGGCCGGTTACCCGCCGGGCCCACGGAGCTAGAAAAAATACGTTGGTGCCGATCGGCTCCATCAGCACCCGGTAGTGAATGAGGTGACTCTGTTTGGCCCCGGCCGCCTGCATTAGTGTGGGCTGCGCCGTTCCCTGACTGAAGAAGGGGATGGCGAATCCACCGTCGGCCTGCCGCGCCAGAGGGTACGACTGATGCGGATTCGACCAATCTGTGCCATCGAAATGGGATAGAGCGACGCCGCGCCAGTGGAGCGCATATTGACCGTGTTGGTCGCCATCAATCTGGATATGCATCACCAACGCGTCCGATTGTTGAATCTGCCCAATGCGGCCCAACTGCACTCGGTCGCTGAAGCCGGTGGAGAGATCGGTGCCAAACGAGTAACCGCCCAGATAGCCCGCCGACATGCGCGGCAGGAGAAAAAATACTGCAGCTGCGCCCGCTAATATCAGCAAAACCAGCGCCGGAGTAATTCGGGCCAACGAGAAAGCCAGGCGGCGATGTTCATAAGCGTCGCGCGAATGTCGTGCCTGAAAGCGCGCGGTTCGGCTGGATCTCTTCATCTCCATTAGAACGAAGGTAATGACGGCCATCAGCGTGAATGCCGCAAAGAAAAACAAGAACACACTGTCGACCGTCAATACGGCCGATGCCAGCACCATGAGAAATGCAAGAATTGCCAGCGTGGTGTAATCGCGATCGCGGCGCAGCGAAAAAGTCCGCACCACCACGGCAAACAGCACCAAGTGGACCGTCGCCGTTAAAAAGCTGCGAGAGAACAGAAAATAATCGGCGGCATAAAAAAGGAAATATGCAATGGTGAGAGGAGTTGTCCAGCGTTCAGAAAAAACGATCCGCCTGCGTTCGGCCAACAGGTAGCCGCGAACCGCCAATCCCGTGCCGACTAGGAGAATCGCGGGCCAGTCGAGGACTCCTGTACTGGCGAGCGTTCCAAAACCCATTAATACAAGAAAATAGATGGAAAGCTCGAAGTATTTGTTAATCACCTGCGACAGCGGGATGACGTCGAATTGTGGAGTGAGCTGCGGCATCGACTTGCGGCGGGGCTCTCCGCCGCGAACTTGGTGTTGATCTTCTATTGTTCGACAACTTCCATCAGGAAGGGAAGACCTTCCTGCACTTTTCTTGCACCGAAAGTCACTTGTCTTTTGCGCAGTGTTGTCAGACGAGGCGCTCGCAATGGGTCCGAGCTCAGGTTTGCTAGAATGATTCAGGTCAGGCATCGGTCTCACGCGACGTACTCTCGCCAACCCCGCCAGGTCCGGAAGGAAGCAACGGTAACGGGCTCTTGCGTGTGCAGTGGGTTCCCGGTGCCTGGCTTAAATATTTTTCCTTAGTCGGCCCCGCCGCCCTGTTTGCGAAGCAAGCGCTCCGGACACCCCTTATAAATCTTTACATCTCCTTTACCACTCTTTGCGCAAGAGACCGCATCGTGAGCGTTATTTATTCATATGCAGGGGCGAGAATTCATTTGCTCCGCCAATGGAGGTGAAATGCGAAAAGCTTCATCGATCTCGAATACTCCTGAGGTTACGATTCGCGTCGCTGGAAAATTATTTCAAGGCCATCTTTCTTATCTTGATCAACTGGTGCAAACAGCAAGTGCATGCGAGTTGTGGGTATTGCTCGACCTCGCAAATCTGGAGGAAATGGATCGCGCCGGCCTGCTTTATCTCATGCGTGGAGAAGGCTACGTATTTGACCTGATTTCGTGTCCTAATTTTATTCGGGAGTGGATGTCCCATGAATCTCTTCGCATTGCCTGAGTGCGGCGGGCAAAAGCGAAGGAAGCGAACTCCATATCCGTCTTTTCGACTTCTTTCAGAAGCTCTTGCTGATCAGCATAGAGAAGCCGGTTAGACATTCTGCCCTCCAATCCTGCAAAATACTGAGTCTCATACTCAGGAGCTTTCATTGACGAAACCTATCCGCGCAAAGATCAGCGCTCTCGGGACTTATGTGCCACCTCGTCTACTGACCAACGCCGATCTGGAAAAAATGGTCGATACCACCAATGATTGGATTCTTAGCCGCGTCGGTATCCGCGAAAGGCATGTGGTCGATAAAGGTGTCGCCACCAGTGATTTAGCGGTCGAAGCCGCCAAGAAAGCGCTGGCTAAGCGCGGCTTGGCGGCAAGCGATCTGGATGCCATTATTGTCGGCACCGTCACCCCTGACATGTTGTTTCCTTCGACCGCCTGCCTGGTTCAGCAGAAACTCGGCGCGACGGGAGTTTGGGGCTTCGATCTTTCCGCCGCCTGCTCCGCATTTCTCTACGCGGTGCAAACGGGCGCACAATTTATTGGCACGGGCGCGCATAAGCGTGTGCTTGTGATCGGCGCCGATGTAATGTCCTCGATTATCGATTACACCGACCGGGCTACCTGCGTTATCTTCGGCGACGGCGCGGGCGCAGTGATTCTTGAGCCGGCCGAGGACGAATCTGTCGGTCTGATTGACTTCATCCATGAAGTCGATGGCTCAGGCGGATGCTTCCTGCAAATGCCCGCCGGGGGTAGCCTCAATCCGTCATCTCATGAGACGGTTGATAAAAAAATGCATTACGTTCATCAGGACGGCCAACAGGTCTTCAAGTTCGCCGTGCGCAAGCAGACTGAAACCTGCCTGAAATTGCTTGAACGCAATGGCCTGAAGGGTTCCGACATCGATGCTTTTATCCCGCATCAAGCTAACCTTCGCATCATCAACGCCACGGCGGATCGTCTTGGACTGCGTCCGGAAAGTGTTGTCGTGAACATCGAGCGCTATGGCAACACTACCGCGGGCACGATCCCGCTGGCCATGAACACGGCGGTCGAAGATGGCAAGTTGAAGAAGGGAAGCCTGGTGCTGATGGCCTCGGTGGGCGCGGGCTTCACCGTAGGCGCCGCGCTGCTGCGCTGGGCCTACTAGCGGTAGCCGCTTTTACGCCGGCACGTTCTGCGTGGCCTTTCAATTTTGGCGGCGCAGCGCTTCCAGCGCTGCGATGAGCAACCCTTCATGATCCAGCCCCCGAGGTACTTAAGCGGGTGGCCGGACTCCCTTCATGACGTTCGTAACGCTTCTCTCCGAAATTTCAGTAGCGCCAACCCATACTCCACTGCTACGTTCTCGCAGCGTCCGCCTCACGTGGGGATGAGCGGACGAACCAAAGCCATGCCTCGTGCCACATGCTGCTGTCTTCTGCTGGCTCTCGCTTTCATGGGGCAGGCGGCGGCCCAGAAGTCGAAAGACGATTCTCAGCAAGCCAAACTCCTGGTGATGGAGCACCTGTGGAATGAAGCCCAGGTAAATCGCGACGCCCGCGCCCTCGATGCCATGATCGGCAGCGAATTCGTCAATACTGAGTACGACGGCGAAGTCAGCGACAAGGCCAAGTTCCTCGCCGATATCAGAGATCCCCAATTCAATCTCAGCAGCCTGAGCATTCAGGACCTAAAAGTCAGCATGTATGCCGACTCCGCTGTGGTGGTGGGCACTTATCGTACCAAGGGCTCCTATCAGCTCAAGCCTTACGAGCACTTCGGCCGCTTCACCGATACCTGGGTATACACCGAAGGCCGCTGGCAATGCGTCGCCAGCCATACCAGCCTGCTGAAGAAATAAGTTTTCACGCCGAGAACCTCTGCGACCTCTCATGATTAAAAATTGCCTCCGCGGTGCATCGCCGTTGATCTAAGGAAAATCGGTCTCTAAAGAAAAGCGTTCTCAACTTTCACGGACCCCCTCGATGCCAATGGAAGCAACTCCCCGCCCTCACCTCTGGAAGGTTCTGCTGGCTTTCGCCATCATTTATTTCGTCTGGGGGTCGACGTTCCTGGCGATTCGCGTTGGAGTGCACGAGGTCCCGCCGTTCGTGTTCGCGGCAATGCGGTTCTTCACGGCGGGAATTGTGCTTTATGCCTGGCTGCGCGCGCGCGGGACGCCCTCACCCACTCGTCGCGAATGGGCATCCGCCTCGTTGCTGGGGCTGCTGATCTTTGTGCTGGATTACGGCCTGCTCTTCTGGGCCGAGCAGCGTGTGCCCTCAGGCATTGCTGCAGTCATGATGGCGACCATCCCAGCCTTCATGGCGCTGGCGGAGATTCTCATCCTGCGTACGCAGAAACTCACCCTCCGTCTGGGAGTCGCGCTGCTGGTCGGCCTTGCCGGAGTAGCCGTGCTGGTAAGCCATTCCGTAAATCTTGGTGACGCCCCAATTGACACGCATGGAGCCCTTGCCCTGGTTGTGGCGTCAATCTCCTGGTCTCTGGCCGCGGTGCTAACCCGCAAGATCCCTCTGCCCGCATCGAAGGTCATGAGTTCGGGATCGCAGATGCTTGCCGGAGGAATTCTTTTGGCTGTGGCCGCCGCCCTGCTGGGCGAGTTCAGAGGTTTCCACGCGCAGGCCGTCTCGTCTCACGCGTGGCTCGCCCTCGTGTACCTCATAGTCGCCGGCTCGATCATCGGTTTCACTGCCTATGTCTGGCTTCTACACCATGAGTCTCCCACCAAAGTTGGAACCTACGCGTACGTGAATCCTGCGGTGGCTGTTCTGGTCGGATATTTTCTCGGCGGGGAAGCGATAGGAGCGCGCACAGTCCTGGGAACATTCCTAGTGCTAGTAAGTGTAGTGGTCATCACGACTACGCCAAAGCAGGCGAATTCCGCCCAGCTGACTTCGGAAACCGAACTGGTTGAGCCGTCGTAGGGGGGTGTGGGCCGCGTTAGCGAATATGCAGTAAAACTCCAATGTAACTACGGACTCGATTCAGCAACGCCGGATCCGCGCGCGAGTGAAACTTCACGTCCCGCGCTTCTAAGTCCACACTCTTGATGTGATCAACGAGAACCGCTCCTTCAACTTTGTCAACCACCACCGGAAGTGCGAAGGCATAAGGCTTCCTGCGGCTCGTAAGCGGACAAACCACAGCCAGGCCGCTGGCGCGATTGTAGGCGAGATCGGTCAACACGAGGGCGGGACGGCGTCTACCTTGTTCACGGCCTGCCTGGGGATCGAAGTTCAGCCACACAATATCGCCAGCATCTGGCGCGTACGGCCTTACCATTCCACGATTTCCTTCCCGACGTCAGGTCCCCAGTCGGTCTCCTTGTGACGGTTCTCTGGAGTGATCTGCGCCACGAGTTCTTCCAGGGTCGGAATCCGCTCGGCAGGGCGCAATACGATGTGCCCTTTCAAAGCTTCGATCACAATCGCATCACCTTCTTGCAGACGAGCTTGTTCGGCCACGGCCTTAGGAATACGGACCGCCAGACTGTTCCCCCACCTCGCTACTTGTGCCTTTGGCATGTAAATCTCCAACCCGGGATCGTGTAGACACATAGTATACATCTAATGATCTACCATGTATATACGCCCGTACGTCGCCCACCTCACGGCCGCGTCATCCTCTCCGGCTTTACCAACTGATCAAATTCCTCGCCCGTAAGGTAGCCCAGCTTCAGGGCCGCCTCGCGCAGGCTGCTGTGTTCAACGTGCGCAGTGTGGGCGATCTGCGCGGCCTTGTCATAACCAAGTTTCGGCGCCAACGCCGTCACCAGCATCAGCGAGTTTTTCACGTACCAATCAACTTTGGCGCGATCAACCTCGATCCCCTCGATCATGTATTCCACATAGCCGTGGCAAGCATCTGCGATCAGAGTGACCGAGTGCAGAAAGTTATAAATGATTACCGGCTTGTAAACGTTGAGTTCGAAGTTGCCCTGCGAACCAGCCATCCCCACCGCGGCGGTGGCGCCGTGAACCTGCACGCACACCATCGTCATCGCCTCAGCCTGCGTCGGATTCACTTTGCCCGGCATGATCGAAGATCCGGGTTCGTTTTCTGGAATGGAAATCTCACCCAATCCGCAACGCGGACCCGAAGCGAGCCAGCGGATGTCGTTCGAAATCTTCATGAGAGAAGCGGCCAGCGTCTCCATCGCGCCTTGCGCAAATACAATCTCGTCGTGCGCCGACAACGCCGCAAACTTGTTGCCATGCGAGCGGAAGGGAAGTCCGGTGAGTTCGGCAATCTTTTTTGCGGCGCGCTCCGCGAACTCGGGATGCGTGTTCAGACCGGTCCCGACTGCGGTTCCGCCTATGGCTAAATCGTAAAGTCCTTCCAACACTTGTTCCAGGCGCTTGATGTCGCGCTCCAGCAGTGCAGCCCAACCACCAAACTCCTGCCCAAAGGTCAAAGGGACAGCATCCTGCAAATGGGTACGGCCGATCTTGACTACATCATGAAATTCCTTCGCCTTGGCCGCAATCGCGTCGTGTACGCTTTTGATCGCCGGAATCAGCGTGTTCTTCACCCGATCCGCCGCCGCGATGTGCATCGCCGCAGGAAACGTGTCGTTCGACGATTGCGACATGTTCACGTCGTCATTAGGATGAACCGGCTTCTTCGATCCCATCTCGCCGCCCGCAATCTCAATCGCGCGATTCGAGATGACTTCGTTCACGTTCATGTTGGTCTGCGTGCCGCTTCCGGTTTGCCAGACGCGCAACGGAAACTGATCGTCCAGCTTGCCAGCAATCACCTCGTCGGCTGCCTGTGCTATGAGCTTCGCCTTATCCGCCGGCAGCTTACCCAAATCCTGATTCACCAGCGCACAAGCTTTCTTGAGGATGCCGAACGCGTGAATCAATTCCGGGGGCATGGTGTCGCGCCCAATGTTGAAATGCAGAAGCGAGCGCTGCGTCTGCGCGCCCCAGTAGACGTTGGCCGGGACCTCGATCTTTCCCATGCTGTCGGATTCGGTGCGGGTGTGCGCGGAATATTCTGTAGAGGCAGCCATAGTATCTCCGACCTGATCCAAAGGGACTGAAGAACCAAGAATTATAGCAAGCGTGAATAAGGCCCCAGGGAAAGCTCTTTACCGTTTTACGTTAAACGCTAGACAGAATATACTGAACGAGTGATTAAGTCGTTCCGCGGCGCCGAAACCGAACGGCTTCACAATAGGCACTCGGTCCGACGGTTTCAAGCCATCGAGCGAATCGGACGCAGAAAGCTGAGACAGTTGGACAGTGCAACCGAGTTGCGCGATTTAGCTGCGCCCCCGGGGAACCGCTTGGAAGCACTACACGGCGGCCGGAAAGGGCAACATAGCATCCCTATCAACGACCAATGGAGCCTTTGCTTCGTCTGGCGCGATGGAAATGCGCACAATGTTGAGATTGTCGATTAATCACTAGGGAGTTGTAGCCAGCATCGTGGTACAGCGTCGCAAAATAGGTTCAACAGGAGCATTATTCATGGCCAAATCTCAAAAACTTCTCCCCCCCATCCATCCCGGCGAGATTCTCCGCGTCGAGTTCATGGAGCCGCTCCGGCTCAGCATGAACCGGTTGGCGCTCGATCTTCGCGTTCCGGTAACGCGTGTGGCAGAGATAGTCCATGAACGCCGTGGCGTTACCGCGGATACGGCTTTGCGGCTGGCACGGTACTTCAATACCAGCGCTGGCTTTTGGCTGAATCTTCAATCGACCTATGATCTCGAAATTGCGCATGACAAGCTGTCACGCACGATCGAGCGCGAGGTCCGCCCTGCCTCGTTTGCGGCAGAGAACGCCCCGTATTAGTTTCGCGGCGTTTTCCCAGCAAGAGTATTCACGCCCGCATGCTAAAATCATCGGTTTCTGACGTCCTCGCCCCACGTCGTGCGCCCGACCGTCACTAAATCGCATGCCCAACCTTCTCACTACTGACGCTACTGAAACTCTGCCCAAGGCCGAGGTTCGTCCGGACCCTGAGATGCAAACCGACGTTCTTGTGATTGGAGCCGGCCCCACCGGTCTGGCCTGCGCCATCGAGGCGCAAAAGATTGGCCTCAACGTAATCGTGGTCGATAAAGGCTGCCTGGTGAATTCTCTGTTTCACTATCCGGCAGGAATGCTGTTTTTCACCACGCCCGAGTTGCTCGAAATCGGTGAGATCCCATTCACCACAGCCCATCAAAAGCCAACGCGCGAAGAAGCTCTCGAGTATTACCGCAAAGTTTCGGAACACTATCGGCTTGATATTCGCCAGTACGAGTGGGTCAAGACGGTGATGGGAGAAGACGGAAACTTCAGTATTACGGCGACCGATCGGGCGGGCCGCCCGCATGACTATCGCACCCGCAAAGTGGTGGTCTCCACAGGATATTACGACCTGGCCAATCAACTTTGCCTGCCCGGTGAAGATCTGCCGAAAGTCTCGCACTACTATGGCGAGCCTCATCCCTACTACGACAGTGACGTTCTCGTCATTGGCGGTAAGAATTCAGCCGCCATTGCCGCTCTCGATCTATGGCGTCACGGCGCTCGCGTAACGCTGGTGTATCGCGGCTCGCAACTGCATCGCCACGTGAAATACTGGATCAAGCCAGATATCGAGAATCGCATCAAGAATGGCGATATCGAAGCGTATTTCAACAGTACTGTGCAGGAAATCGGAGTGGACCATGTGGTCATCGTCACCCCGCGCGGTCCGATCCGTTTAAAGAATGACTTTGTACTGGCCCTGATTGGCTACCATCCTGATTACGATTTCCTGCGCAGCATGGGCATCGAACTCTCGGAAGATCAGTGCCGTCCTGTCTGCGATCCGGTCTCGCTCGAAAGCAATGTTCCGGGGATTTATGTGGCCGGGGTGATCGTCGCAGGCTCCAGCACGAACGAAATATTCATTGAGAACGGACGCTTCCACGGCAAACAAATCGCGGACGATCTGAGGCACAAGCTTCGACCCGCTGAGTAGCGCGCAAAAAAACAGACCCCGGATTTCTCCCGGGGTCTTTACAAGCAGACGAAGCAGAGTTTTAGGACAAGAAACGGCGGCGTACCAATCCGCCCAGACTTACCAAACCAGTGCCCAGCAAGCCCAGAGTGCCGGGCTCGGGAACCGGCGATGTGCCTGGTGTACCGTTGGCGAAGCCAGTGTAAGGTCCGCAGCTTGAGCCTGAAGCGGTGCAGAAGTGGATCGCAACCCCAGTAAACTCACTCGCGGTGAGGTTGGTGCCAGTGAGAACAAAACTAACGGTATCAGCGCTGACCACACCCTTAGGCTGCCCCTGGACGTTGGTCAAATCGAAAGCGAAGGTTCCAAACATACTGATGTTCTGAGAGGTCTTGACGTGTTGGAAATCTAACCCGCCATACGTGTTGAGGCCTGCAGTTGCAGCGAAGTCGCTCACTGCAGTGAGCTTCAGGCCAGAGGTCCCGTTGAACGCAATGTCTCCGCCATTCAACTTGACGGAGTAGCCGGGGCTCATAATGATGCTGACGGTGACCTGGTTGAGGCCGGTGTCCGTAACGGTGACCGTACCCACCGAGCCGGAGATCCCGAGGTTATTCGAACTTAATTTATATGTGATCGAATTCGCTAACGCCGTCGGAGCCATGGCCAGAGCCGCTGCTACAAATAAGACCGATGCTGCTATTTTCAAAGTTGTGATTCTCACCCGGTGTTTCTCCTTAAGACGAAGTCGCCCAATGAACGACTTGGTAGATGCACGGCGCATGCCACGCCCCGGTTACTTGCGTAACCTGGGGCTGTCATCGCATCTACCTGAGATAGAAAGACTTGCTGTCGATCGAAGTCTTAAGGTTTAGGCGTCCATGCTCAATAGGTGAAAACTTCTGCAGTTCCGTTCCTTTTGCCTGAACATGCATACGATGCCGGGGATTTCTTGCTACGCAGGTTCCAAGGTTTGCGGACCGAATATTTGCGGCTGTTATTGTAGTTCCGTCGGTGCACGTCGATCCCATGGAACCGCAACCCGAGCACAGTCTTCCCTCCATCTCGCTCTCGTCCTATTGGCGATTGGTGAGCGGCAACCGCAATTTCCGCCACCTCTGGATGGCGCAAATTGTCAGCGAGATTGGCGACTGGTTCTACACGCTTTCGATCTATACGCTTCTCCTGCAGTTGACCGGACACGCGAGCTCGGTCGCGCTTGCGCTAGTGCTGCAAGTGTTGCCGCAGACCTTCGTGGGTCCGCTGGCGGGCGTGGTGAATGACCGCTTGCGGCGCAAGAATGTGATGATCGCCGCCGACCTGGTCCGGGTCGTAGTGGTGTTGGCCATGCTGTTGGTTCGTTCCCGCTCGACCGTCTGGCTTGTCTATCCCTTGCTGCTGGCCGAGACGACAATGGCGGCGTTCTTCGAACCGGCCCGCAGTTCGGTAATCCCCAATATTGCTGCTAAAGGAGAAGTGCTCATCGCCAACACGCTTTCTTCGGCTACGTGGTCGGTGAATCTGTTGATTGGCGCGTCGGTTGGCGGAGTGGTGGCAGCGTTCTTCGGACGCGACGCCGTTTTTGCTCTCAATGGATTGTCATTCTTAGTCTCGGCTTTTCTTATTGCGAGGATGCGCTTCGCAGAGCCGCACGCCGAATCCGCAGCTCCGTTGCGTCCGCGTGATTTGGTCGATTTCTCTCCCGTGGTGGAAGGCATTCGTTACGTGCGCAATCATCGCACGCTGCTTCCAGCGGTCTTTGCCAAAGCCGGCGAACTCATGATCGGCCCAAGCTGGGTCATCTTTACCGTCCTCGGTGCACGTGAGTTTGCGGTGCACTGGCGCAATGTTGATGCCGCGCGCGGCGCAATGCTCGGCATGAGCATACTGCTGGGCGGACGCGGCCTGGGAGCGCTGGTGGGTCCGCTGATCTCCGCTCGTTGGGCGGGACGCAGCGACCGGCGGTTGCAACTCGGAATCCTCTTTGGCTACCTGATCACTGCAGTGGGATACGGGACACTTGGTTTCAGCCGCACGGTATGGATGGCCAGCGCGTGCGCCATGCTCGCGCACATGGGCGGCTCAACCGTTTGGGTCTTCTCTACAACTCTGTTGCAACTTCATACCGAAGATCGCTTTCGCGGCCGCGTCTTTTCCGCCGACCTGGGATTCTCGATGCTTACCATCGCTGCTGGCGCTTTCCTCTGTGGGCGACTTCTCGATGCGGGTATCAGCGCCCGCGCCGTCGCGACCGGGACAGGATTGGCGATGCTGATTCCTGCGGCGCTATGGTCGCTGGCAATGCGTGAAGGCAAGCAGGGCGTCCGGCTTCCGGTCTCTGGCGAATAACGAGAAGCCGGCTCCCGGAAGCCGGCCGTCGCTCTACGCCTGCTCCAGACGATCAATCTTCGCGGCCATAATAAAATCGCTCTCGGTCAGCCCATTGATCTTGTGCGTCCACATGGTGATCTCGACCTTACCCCACTTCAACAAAATATCTGGATGGTGCCCTTGCTCCTCAGCCACCGCTCCCACACGATTCACAAAATCGAGCGCCTGCTTGAAGTCAGGTAAGGTATAGGCGCGAGTGAGGTGATGCTGATCGACCACACTCCACTTCGGAACACTCTCGTGCAGCGCATCGAGTTCCTTACCCTTTAGCGGAGGAACTCCGCCACGGCACGGCACACATTTTTTATCGGCTAGCTGTTCGGTCATATCTATCTCTTGTCTTTTATCGTTCGTCTCAATTAACTCCTTTTGTGAAATGAGGTCAAGTCAATCGGTCGCAAGCTGCTCATTCAAGACAATCAATATCGATTCTGTGAAACCTGTTCGGTCTGCGCAGCATCTGTAATAGCCCGCCGTCCTACGGTGCGTCTGAACTTGCTGTTCACGGAACGAGAATGGCTGCCGCGCCTTCGCAACCAAATTCGGCTCAGTCCGCTCCACCCCGCCCGGTTCCCAATCCCTGGCTGATCGCAATTGCGGTCATGCTCGCGACGTTCATGGAAGTGCTGGACACTTCTATCGCGGCCGTGGCATTGCCGTATATCGCGGGCAGCCTCTCCGCTACGAACGACGAAGCTACGTGGGTGCTGACCAGTTATCTGGTGGCGAATGCCGTGATCTTGCCGGCGAGTGGATGGTTCGCTCTCCGTTTTGGAAGAAAGCGCTTTCTCATCACTTGCATCATCATCTTCACGGTTTCTTCATTCGCTTGCGGCGCAGCCACCGGTCTCGCCCTTATTCTGATTGCGCGAGCCGTACAAGGTGCGGGCGGCGGCGCTCTTCAACCGCTTTCGCAGGCAATTCTGCTGGAAAGCTTTCCTCCGCAAAAGCGGGGGATGGCTATGGCGGTCTTCGCGCTCGGAGTAGTGGTCGCGCCGGTACTCGGTCCCACTCTAGGCGGTTGGCTCACCGATACCTATTCCTGGCGCTGGGCGTTTTATATCAACATTCCCATCGGCGTCTTCGCCATCTTTATGATCTCGCGCTATGTGGAAGACCCCCCTTATATCAAAACGGCCCGCCCAGGAAAGTTCGATGGCATCGGTCTCGGCTTGCTCGGAGTGTGGCTCGGCTGCCTGCAGATCATCCTCGATAAAGGTCAGGAAGATGACTGGTTCGGCGCCACATGGATCCGTTGGGCCACCACAATTCTGGTTATAAGCTTCGTGGCATTTATCGTTCGGGAGTTGCGGCACAAGCAGCCCCTGGTGGATTTGAAAATCTTTCGGCACCGCAATTTCACCATCGGATGTCTGCTGATCGGCCTGTTCGGCGCCGGCATCTACGGCCTCATCACTTTGCTTCCATTGTTCTATCAAGAGTTGATGGGCTATACCGCTTTCGCCGCTGGATGGGCCGTGAGTCCTCGCGGCATCGGAGCAATCTGCGCGATGCCGGCGATCGGATACCTCACGGCCAAAATGGACAATCGCTACCTGATCGCGTTCGGCTTCGCGCTGTTTGGCGCGGCCAGCCTCTGGTTCGGCGAGGTCAATCTCTCCATTGGGCAATGGAGTTTCCTGTGGGCTATCTTGATCAGCGGATTCGGTTCAGGCTGCGTATTCGTCCCGCTCTCAACCACCGCCATGGCCTTCCTCAAGAACGAAGAAATCGGCAACGCCAGCGGATTGTACAACCTGTTCCGCAACATCGGCGGCAGCATCGGAATCTCTGTGGTGAACACCATCGTCACGCGTCACGCACAAGTACATCGCACTGAACTGTCGGGATCGCTGAGTGCGGCCCGGCTCAGCGTGCAGGGCGCAATGCAGGGAATACAACACTACCTCGGCGCCCAAGGCGCATCCCCGACAACTGCGGTCCAACGCAGCTACGGCCTCCTCAATCAGGCCCTGGACGCACAGGCGCGCTTGTGGTCCTACGTTGACGACTTCCGTTACATGGCGCTGGCTTGCTTTGCCTGTGTGCCGATTGTATTCACGCTAAAGAAAGCAGTAAGGAAAGGTCCGGCGGGCGCGGCACACTGATCGGACCTGCAAGATCGGACCTGCAAAATTGTTTCTCACTCGCCGTGCGGCCAGGTTCACTGTGTCGACTGCAGTTGCGTGGTTAACTGGTTGATGGCGGCTACGTCGAAAAAATTGGATAAATCCGCATGGCCGGCTAATGTCTCGCGCTGCTTTCCTTCCACAAGAATCTTCACTTTAAGAATGCCGGGAATGTTTGCGGAGAGTGTCTGGACCAGTGACGCTACCGTGAGTTCTTCCGAGAGCACACCGGAACGGTGGCCGTCGGCGAACGCGGCGTTGACGTCGATGACGGCGAGGCCAGGATCGACCAGGTAAACGCTGCGAACGTCGGAGCCGGGAGGAAGCGGGTGGGGCGAGGACTTTGCAAGATATAGGGCGAACAGCGCTTTGAGCAATTCTTCGGCGCGCTGCTGCCGAACCGACGGCAACGGGGTCTGAGCAGATTGTGCGCGCAGGACTCCGATGTCATCGTAGGCGACAAACAACGTGACGCGTTCAGTCGGTCCAGAGACCGGAGGTTCGACGGGACGCGTATCGGTAGAGGCAACCGGAACCGCGGCGGCACGACCGCGCATGTGCCAGGCGTAGAGTCCCATGCTCAAAACAGCAACCAGCATTATAGAGAGAGCGATGTAGAGATGGCGAGGAATCATGGAGCGGCTCCCAGTTGGGCACGGATAGCGACAACTCCATTGGCTACAGCGCCCGCAATGAGTTGCTGGTAGTCGGGTGCGGTCAACATTGAAAGGTCAGTGGCGGGCGGCGCAACTTCCACTGCGATGGCTGCCGTGGTGATGTTATTCAAAGGACGAATCGGCGCGGTGAGATTACGCACGACGACCTGCAGCTTTCGCAGTTCAGCCGCTACGCTCGACGCAGTGGCTCGACTGAGAGGAATGGAGGACGACTGTGCCGTTGTCCAGGAGCGGAAGGGGCCACGGTCTTCCTCGCCAGTGTACGGAATAAGCGCAGTGTAGATCCGCACGCCGTGGCCGTTCGACGCGGCGTGCAATGCAATGTATATGGCGGCGTGAGTGGTATTGGCGAAATAGGCGCGATCATCCAAAGAAAGGTTCGCGTCCGAATCGCGCAAGACAAGAGTAGTGATGCCGCGGCTTTCGAGTTCCTGACGCAGGCGGCGGGCGAAGGCTACAGTAATATCTTTCTCCGCCAGCGTTGAACTGAGAGCTTCGCCGCGATCGTTGCCTCCGTGGCTCGCATCCACGATAGCGAAGTAACGGCGGGGAACGGAACTGGAAACGGTAACTGGCGGCGGCGGTGCGGCTACCGGATTTGCCGCTGTGGCAGTGGACGCACCGGTCGTAGTAGAGCTGGGAGCGGCAGTTGCGCCAGTTCCCGCCACGGCGGGCGGTGATTTTGCTGGAGCAAGAGTGATCGTGCGTCCGTCCGAGCTAAACGTGGCGAGAAGAGGAGTGTTCGTGGTCACGCTAATTTCCGCAGCTCCGTTGTTCTCCGAGTAATCAGCGGACGGAATCGTTTTGCTGTTGAACGTGAGCATGGGAGACGCGGGCGCAGTGAGCGGTTCGCGCCGGAACGTGAGGCGCAGGTTGCCGGGCTCGCTGGCGATCGAAGGATTGACCGGTGCGGTGAAATGAAACACCAGGCGCGAAGGGTCGTTCGGAGCGACCGAGGCCGTGAAGTGAGTGGCGATGTTACCGATGAAAAGCCGGTTAGACTCCTCGTGTAGGGTTGCCGGACCTCCGATAAAACGCGGTAACAGGGAATTAAGGGAGGCGAGGGGAATGAGGCCTCGGCCGTTTTCCATGAGGAAGGTTCCCGACAGATCGGCATCGCGCCCTTGCACCCGAGCGCGGCTCTTGCCAACGATGAATTCCCCGAGCACGTTGTTGTAATGCAGGCGCCAGTGGGGAGGGTCGGATTTTGCGCTGACGGTGCCGAGAGGATCGAGCAGTTCGAGCAGGCCGATGTAGTCTTGTCCCTGCCGTTGCACGATTGGTAATGAATAATTAGCCACGGTGGAATAAACAGCGAGATGTTTCTCGGGAGCGGCGGAAAATACAAAGGCGGCAAAGCACAGCACGATGCAAAGAGCGAGCAGCGACATTAAACGCGGCAGAATGCGTTCTCTTTTTGTTTGGCTCCCGGAGCCAGGAATGAAAGTCCCTCTCTTGCTGAAGACGATCCTTATTCCACCCATCCGGTTTCTTCTAGTCAAGCGCATAGATGGTTAGCCCGCTGAGAAGCTTAGGATAGAAGTCAGTCGATTTTTGAGGCATGACTTCGCCAGCGAAGGCGATATCTCGCACCTGCGACATGCGGCAGGGATTCATCAGGAAAGCGATGTTGGCGCGTGAGTTGGGGCCGCGCACCTGAGATAACGCTTCCGAAGCGTCGCGGACGTAGGAAAGATTCTGTTGGTTGCGAATGGATTCTTCTGACAGGTTCAGCACTCTTTCCAGCAAACATTTGTGCAATTGCACTACGTCAAGCCCCTGCTGGCGCATGGATAATCCCGCGAAAACCGGCGCCGTGGAGTTGGGGTTGGGATGGTGCAAAAGAAATGCCCGGTTCGCGGTGACGGCGAGAATCGATGCTCCGGCACGTCCACACTCGCGGAGAATGGCAGTCGCGCGAGGGCCGTCAAGAGACGGATCCACATCTTCCACGTCAAAAAACGCCCGGGCCGCGTTGCGGAATTCTTCTTCGGAAAAAGATTCCAGTCCGTGCACGATGCGATGTGTCGGCAGGATCAGCAGAGCAGGGCTGTTCATGTTGACGAAAGTCATCATGGCAAATTCGTAAGGCGCTGTGCCGGGCGGCGGGGCTGCAGAGGAGTCGGCGGCGCGGCGTTCGTTGCGGTACGTCAATGCGGTTTCGTAGCGGTGATGACCGTCGGCGATGATCAGCTTCTTGTCGCTCATCGCCGATTGCACCGCATGAATCACATCCTGGTCGGAGACTTGCCACACACGGTGAAGAACACCGTATTCATCCTTAACCGAAATCACTGGATCGGCGGGATTGGCGAGCAGCGAATCGATCTGGCCCGAGTCTTCATAGAGCATGAAAAGCTGGCCGAAGTGGCCTCGCGTGGCCCGGAGAAGATCAAGCCGGTCGGCTTTCGGTTTCGCCAGGGTTTGTTCGTGGCGGTAGACCACGCCGTCGGAATAGTCTTCTATACGCCCCAGGGCGATGAATCCAAGCCGTTCCAGTTCGCTGGCGGACCCGGGAGGCGCGAAGCGCTGTGAATAAGCATAGATTGAGGGCAACGCATCCTGGCGAAGAATGCCTTGCTCTCGCCATCCACGAAAGTAAGATGCGGCGCGAGAATAGACGTTCTCGCGACTATCGTCTTTTTCCTCGCGACGGCCCAGGATTATGCGAACCAGATTATGCGGACTTGCGGCATAGTACTGCTCCTGCCGGGCTGGATTGATCTTGTCGTAAGGTTGGGTTACCACTTGGGAAAGGGAAACCTGTTGAGGATCATAACGAAACGCGCGAAAAGGATGAATGTCTGCCATGAGGAGCTTCGATTGTAACAACATGGCTTGAAGTCATCGGGTTCGGCTCTAACTCGCATGAACGAAAAATCTATAATTTGCGCTCCCATTTCCGAATTGTCTGCAACATTTGACAAAGAAATAGCATCCACTTCGAACAAGTCGTGGTAATATCGCGGCCAGTCGAGGTGCTTATGGCCCTCCTGGATGGGCGCCGGCCAACTCGCCCCAAGGCCCTGGTTCGGGAAATAGTTCGGGAAATAGTTCGGGAAATGCTTCGGGAAATCGTTCGGAAGTCCCGCCCGGTTCGACCCTGGAACCCACTGGCTGTACGGTTGCGCAAAATAGTGCCTATCGTGGTCATTGTGCTGCCTGGGCTCTACGCAGGGTTCGGTTTTCCGTCGACTGCTTTGGCGCAGACGACGGTCAATGATGTCCATATCCCGCCGCGCGAGGTCGAAAAGTCGAAGGCAGAAACAGAACAGGTTGCGAAGCAAAGCCTGGTCTCCCCAACGCTGGATGCGCGCGTACGACCTTTGAAAGTCGCGGTCGATCTAGTGCTTGTACCAGTAACGATCACCGATCCCTTGAACCGCCTGGTGACAGGGCTCGACAAGGAAAACTTCCAACTATTTGAAGGCAGCTCGAAGGAAGAAATTAAATCTTTTTCAAGTGAGGACGCCCCCGTTTCCCTGGGAGTAATCTTCGATTCCAGCGGCAGCATGAGCAGCAAGATGGACCGCGCCAAGGATGCGGTGGTCGAGTTTTTCAAGACCGCCAATCCGCAGGACGAGTTTTTCATGATCACCTTCTCCGACGCCCCCGAGGTGGTGAATGATTTCACCAGTTCGGTGGACGAGATCCAAGGCAAGCTGGTATTCACGGTGCCGCGAAAACGAACGGCCCTGCTGGATGCGATCTACATGGGCGTCAGCAAGATGAGGCAGGCCAAGTATGCAAAGAAGGCGCTGCTTATTATTTCCGATGGAGGCGATAACCACAGCCGTTACACCGAGGGAGAAATTAAAGCTCTGGTAAAAGAAGCAGACGTAATGGTTTATGCCATCGGGATTTACGATCATTATTTTCCTACCGAAGAGGAACGGCTGGGCCCGGCGCTGTTGGGCGAAGTCTCGGAACTAACCGGTGGACGCGCTTTTACGGTCGAGAATCCGAACGACCTGGCCGACGTAGCCACTAAAATCGGAGTCGAACTGCGCAACCAATATGTGTTGGGATATCGTCCCAGCAAAGTGGTCCGCGACGGCAAATGGCGTAAGATCAAAGTGAAGTTACTTCCGCCGAAAGGATTGCCGCCTCTCCGTGTTTATGCCAGGACCGGTTATTACGCGCCCCAGGAATAAGGCAACTCTCCTATCGTTTCTTCTAAACTCTGCGCTGTGGGCTGGGATGGCTGTCGCGGTATTCACGCAGCCTTTCGGCCAGGCTCAGCAGGCTCCTTCGCAGCCTACGCAATCTCAGCCAAGCCCCGCTCCTCAATCTCCCCCAACCGCGGGGCAGCAACAAGTTCCCAACGAGGACGGAACTTACGTCCTTCGCAGGGATGTGGATGAAGTCCTTCTGCATGCCACGGTGGTCGACGATAAGCAGCACATCATAACCGACTTGGACAAATCTGCGTTCACGGTATTCGAGGACGGAAAGCCGCAGACCATTATTTCTTTCCGTCATGAAGACATTCCGGTAGCGATGGGAATTCTGATCGATAATTCCGGCTCGATGCGTGAAAAGCGCGCCAAGGTAAACCAGGCCGCGCTCAACCTGGTGCGAGCCAGCAATCCGCAGGACGAAATCTTCGTCGTCAATTTCAACGATGAATATTATCTCGACCAGGATTTCACTAACGACCTGCTGCTATTGAAGGCAGCGCTGGAAAAAATTGATGCCAAGGGCGGCACGGCCCTCTACGAAGCCGCGGTAGCGTCCGCCGAACACCTCAAGAGAAACGCCCGACTGGAGCGGAAAGTGTTGTTCATCGTAACCGATGGGGAAGACAACGCCAGCCGCGAAACTTTAGAGCAGGCGGTCAAGCAGTTGCAGCAAGAGAACGGGCCCTCGGTCTACGCGATCGGTATTTTGGGTGACGAGGAGCATCCCAAGCGGGCCAAGCGAGCGCTGGAAATCATGACGCAGCGCACCGGCGGGCTCGCCTTTTTCCCGAAGACCCTAGACGAAGTCGATGAAATTAGCCGGCAAGTTGCGCACGACATTCGCAACCAGTACACCATCGGGTATAAGCCGACCAATCCCAGATCGAGCGGCGGCTTCCGGCAGATCCGAGTCGAAGCCAAAGTGAAAGGCCACAACAAACTGGTCGTGCGAACCAAGAGCGGGTACTATGCGGGGACCCAGGGGGTTGTTTCAGACGCCAAATGAGTTGCACCAAGGTCTTCGCTCCATTGACGATTCCACCCACTCCCCTTACCCTGTAACGTGCACTTGAAAACCCCTGAAGTTTCCCATTTGGGAGTCGCCGACGATATTACCGATCTGGTTGGCGGCACTCCCATGCTTCGCTTGAAACGGCTGGTTCCAGCCGGCTCTGCTGACATCTTCGCTAAACTGGAATACTTAAATCCGGGCGGCAGCGTGAAGGACCGCGCCGCCATTGGGATTATTCGCAAGGCCGAGCAGGAAGGGAAGCTCGCTACTGGCGGAACGATTGTGGAAGCCACCGCCGGCAATACCGGAATTGGCCTGGCGCTGATCGGCGTGAACCACGGTTACAAGGTGAAGTTGTTTGTCCCGGAAAACTTCTCGGAAGAGAAAGTGATTATCATGCGCGCCCTCGGAGCTGAAGTTGAGCGCACTCCAGACGACGAAGGGATGCAAGGGGCCATCCGTCGCGCGAAAGCGCTGGTTGCCAGCGTTCGCGGTGCGTTCATGGCGGGGCAATTCGAGAATCAAGCGAACCCCGATTATCACTACGAAACGACTGCGGTGGAAATGTTTGAGCAGATGGGCGGGAAAGTGGACGCGGTGGTTTTGGGCTGCGGTACTTGCGGAACGTTTACCGGCGTCGCACGATATATGAAAGAGCACGTGCCGGAAGTGCTGGCGGTTGCCGTGACGACACAAGGTTCGGTCCTTGGCGGCGGAGCGGCCGGCCCGCACAAAGTGGAAGGGATCGGGAACAACTTCATCCCAGAGACGTTTGACCCTTCCGTGTGCGATGAAGTGATTGCGGTGACGGACGATGATGCATTCGAGACGGTGAAGCGGTTGGCGTCGCAAGAAGGCGTGCTGGCGGGATCGAGTGGAGGTGCCGTGGTGTTTGCGGCGCTGGAAGTGTCGCGTCGGCTAGGCGCTGGAAAAAGAGTGGCGACGATTATTCCGGATTCGGCGGAGCGGTATTTGTCGAAGAAGATTTTCGAAGGCGGGATTTAGGCAGCGCATGAAAAAAAACAGACGACCAGGTTTCGCTACTCGCGCCATCCACGATGGCCAGGAACCGGATCCCCTCACCGGCGCGGTCAACGTTCCCATCTACCTCACTTCGACCTACGTTCAGCAGGGAATCGGCGAGAACAAGGGTTATGAATACTCGCGCGTCTCGAATCCCACGCGCACCCGGCTTGAGCAAAATTTAGCTTCTCTCGAAGGCGGTGTTGCCGCGCCCGTATTTGGCAGCGGCATGGCCGCGATCAACGCGGTCGCGATGATGCTGAAGTCGGGGGACCACGTCGTTTGTGGCAACGATTTGTACGGGGGTACCCCGCGCTTGTTCAACCAAGTGCTGACCGGATTCGGCCTGGAATTTTCCTACGTGGACACTTCCGACGCCGAAAACGTGGAACGCGCGATCCGCAGAAATACCCGCATGGTTTATGTCGAGACGCCGACGAATCCATTAATGCGCCTGAGCGATCTTTCCGCCATCAGCCAGATTTGCCGGCGCAGGAAAGCTGAATTGGTGGTGGACAATACGTTCATGTCTCCATACTTTCAGCAACCGCTGGCGCTGGGCGCGGACATGGTAATCCACTCGACCACAAAATTTCTTAACGGCCACAGCGACGGGTTGGGTGGCGTAGTGGTTTGCAGTAAGCCGGAGCAGGCCGAGAAGCTGGCCTTTCTGCAGAAGGCCGCAGGAGCAATACTTTCTCCGTTTGAGTGCTGGTTGTTGTTGCGCGGAGTGAAGACGCTGGCGGCCCGCATGGAAGTTCACGACAGCAACGGCCGCGTGGTGGCCGAGTTTCTTGCGAAGCATCGCAAGGTTAAGAAGGTTTTTTATCCTGGCCTTCCGGATCATCCACAGCATGAACTGGCGAAACGGCAGATGAGTGGATTCGGCTCGATGATCACGTTTGAAACCGGGTCTTTGAAGAACGCCAACAAGATGTTGAAGAGACTGCGGGTCTGCTCGCTGGCGGAGTCGCTGGGCGGAGTGGAAACGCTTATCTCGCATCCGGCAACCATGACGCATGCGGCGCTGGGCGAGAAGGGACGCAGGGCGATCGGCATCACCGACGGCATGGTCCGCATCTCAGTTGGAATTGAAGACCTGCAGGATATTATTGAAGATCTGGAATCGGGCCTCGCCGCGATCTAAAACTTTTGGCCACGGATTTGCACGGATCTCACGGGGTTAAAGCGATACTCACGCCCAACAGTAGCTAACCGTCACTCGTTTGGGGAAACGGATTCAGCGATCCATTGCAAATAGTTCAGCGAGCCATCTTCAATCGTCAGGCAAATGCATTCCGGAAGCTCGTAGGAGTGGAGATCGGAAATCGCCTGGCGGACCTGGGCGAAGACTCCTGCCGTTGTTTTAATTATTAAAAGCCATTCCCGAGCTTCTTCCACTTGATCTTTCCACCGGTATACTGACGTGACATTCAGGAGGATGTTGACGCAAGCGGCAAGCCGGTGCTCCACAAGATGGCGCGCAATTTTCCCAGCCTCTTGCTCCGAGCCGGCAGTGGTGAGGACGATTCGTTTGTCCGTCATATTAATCGCCTACAGGATAGGCAAGAACAGGGATAGGCGAGAACCCTCTGTCTGCCCATCACATCATCTACAGCGAAGCAGTTCGGTTGATGGCGGACCGCGATAAGGCCTCCTGCGGAGTCATCACCTCTTCTGGAGGTATGGTACGCACCGCGCGGCGCCTACGGTTCGCCGAGGGCCGTAGGTCCACTCCGTGGCCGGTGTTGTTAAAAACGAGCAACTTGTTGGCTTCGTTTCGTAATTTGGGGGTCTTGATCTCCCGTAAGTTGATCCGCTCACACATGATGAAAACCGCGATTTGACGGTTTGATACAAAACCAGCGCACTGATTTCCCGAATCGGCAATAATAAATTTTAGCTCTTCATAATGGGCAATTTTACTATGGAGAAATTATCAGAAACATACGCCATTGGTGACTGCAAAGTGCTGGAGCTGTGGAAACTAGAAAGCACGAGAACCCCGCAAATCAACTCCAAGCGATTGACGAAGAAACCCTTTCGGGTTACCATTCACCCAGTTCGTCAGCGAAGAGGTTGCTTGCAACGATGAGGATTCTACCCTTGAAGATCATGAGCTGCGTGACAGTGGTGATCCTTCAGGCTACATTATTTGCGGCGGAGCAACCTGCTGCAATGCTCTACACCCACGGAACCGCGTTGCTCAACGGGAATACTATCGCAAGGCCGTCCGCAATTTTTTCCGGCGACATGGTGGAGACCAACGCCAGTTCGGCCGCGAACATAAATGCCTCAGGGTCGATCGTCCTGGTCCTAAATGACTCGCTGGTCAAGTATCAGGGAGAGGCCGTCAACTTGGAGCACGGCGGGGTAACCATCTCGACTTCAAAATTGTTAGCGACTCGGGCTGGAAATGTCGTGGTGTCGCCCGCTGCTGGTGTTTGGACTGAATTTGAGGTACGGGATGTGGATGGTCGAGTGGAAATCGCAGCGCGGAAGGGTGACCTAACGATTAGCGACGACAGAGGCACCAGCACGCTGGCACAAGGCCAGCAAACTACCCGAGAAGAAACCCAGCAGGAGCAAGACAATAAGAAAAAGAAAAAGAAATCGGCGGCGGCTCCAGCAGCCGCTGGGGGAGGCGCTCTCAGTTCCCCGGTGGCGATCGGAATTGGCGGTGCCGCCATCCTCGGAGTGACTGCGTGGGTTTTGGTCAAGAGTGATGATCCAGCGAGCCCATCGAAATAGTCGCTCTTCCGACCATCATTAATCGGTAATTCCACAATCCAAGATGGTGGTTTTCCAAGCAGGCAAGTGAATCACGTGGCCGCTGGTTGACCTGTCCTTCTGCGACCGCGGGTGCAGCGTAGCGTCTCCTGGCGCTTAGCGCTTGCTTCTGGTGAATATGCGGTAATCGGGCGTTCACGCTTTATTCGTTCAATGGCGGGTCGGAATCCTGAACCGCCGGTGTCTGAACCTCGCGACCGTTCAAAATATAGGCCGAGCTCCACTTGGTCAGCAGGAAATTGTCGACAAAGACGGCATCTGTGCCGGAACAGAAAAAGGTGCGAACCGCATCCATTGGGCGAACAACCGGGGGCTCGCCCGGAAGGTTGAACGACGTATTTACCAGAATGGGCGCCGGTTCGTGTTCGCCAAAACGTCCGAGCAATTCCCACAACATGCGGTTCGTCTCCTTTTCTACGATGTGGAGCCGCACTAAGCCGCCGGGAAGTTGAAGGGCGCGAGGCAAGACCTTCGCGTCCGCACGCAGAACAGCCAGAGAGTTCATGAAGCGGCATAGCGGCGAGCCTTCGAAGTAGCGAGCGCAATCTTCTTCGCGAACCGCGACGCCAAAGGGGCGAAAGGATTCGCGATGTTTCACGTAATCATTAAGGTTCTCGGAAACGTATGGCGCCCAAGGAGAAGCGAGGATGCTGCGATTGCCGAGGGCTCGCGGACCAAACTCTGTGCGGCCGTGGAACCAGCCAATGATTTTGCCGGCCCGTAACAACTGGACCGCAGAGTCCAGTGTTCTGTCGCTAGTGGTGTGCAAGGTGTAACGGGCTTTCACATTGTCCAGAACATCCTTAATTTCTGTTCGTGCAAAGGAAGGACCCCAGTACACAGAGCGGACCTCCGGATTGCGCGGCTTGCCCATCTGCTGATGCCAAATCCAGCCGGCTGCTCCCAGCGCGCAGCCGGCGTTGCCGGGAGCGGGCGGAACGAAAATATTCCCCGCCCCAAACATGCGTTCGAGAGAGGCTACGAGAAGCGTATTTTGGAATACGCCTCCTCCGAGGCAGATCTGCGAAAGACCGGTTTTCTCCTGAAAGTGCGCAAGCAGCTCGGAGATCAACTCCGTGATGGCGGCTTGCACACTGCAGGCGAGATTTCGTTTCTGTTCGGGGGTGAACTCTGACTTCTTTCGGGGAAGCCCGAGTTGGTCAAACAGCAATTCAGCAGGCACGAAGCCGCTGGTGAAATCGCGACGAAAATAGCGCAGATCGAGTTTGGGCAGTACTTCTCTTGGACGACGCAAGACGCGGAGGAAAACATCTTTGTGTACAGGCTCGCCTTCTAGGCCCAGCCATTGCGTCTTGTGTTCCTCCTTCGATGGAACAAAGGCAAGCAGATCTGTTGCCTGAGAATACACCCAGCCGATCGAGTTCGAGTAAGACATCCTGTCTTGGACTCGAATCCCGCTGCCTTCGCCGACGGCAAGCAATCCGGCGCTGCCATCGCCTTCGCCATCGAGCGTGAGAATGAGTCCTTTGTCGAAGGGCGAGAGAAAAAAGGCGCCGGCCGCGTGACAACAATGATGGTCAAGGCTGACCAGTTTTTGGTGCTTACCCTGAAGGCGCTGCCGTAAGATCCGAATCGCGGTCCACTCCTTTACAAGCCGGCTGAGTTCCTTTCCCTGTTGATAGCCGGCGGCGACCGGGGCGAAAGGTGAGAGGTGGCGGCGCGAGAAAGCACGACGGCCCCATCCCCGAAATGGATCGTTGGCGATGGCGACGACATCAATGTCGTTCCAAGTGACGCCACCCTTCGACAGACAGTAATGGATTGCTGCTTCAGGAATGCCACCTGGAGCGTTCGGCTGCAACTTGTAATTTTCGATCGCCGCCTCGATGTGGCCGTCGCGCACCAGCGCAGCGGCGGTGTGATCCTTATACAACGATGAAAGACCAAGCTCCAGCATGAGTGAAGGGAAGCAGATGCCGCCCATGTTTGCGCTGGGCAGGAATCCTTCTTCGGTCACATGATAACTCTGGTGACTTTTCTTGTCCGCGGTGCGCACCGACTTGGGTTGTGTGGGAGACCTGCCGTCACTCTTGGACCAATTTCACTCTCGGTGTGTGGCCGCGTTTCCGGCGCATGGGTTAACAGCAAGCGGGTTGCTCAAGATAGCTGACCAATGCGTCTATGAGTCCAAGGCGGGCGGCCAGGATGTTGTGACCGTAGCGTTTCCACAAAAGACGTGACGCTCTCGTCGACTCAGACGCACAGAATCGCACTGTCCACGAAGTGGACAGCAAAACGGAATTTGTACGGTGTGGAATGATGGGTAACCCCCTCTGAACTTCACACTTTGCAAGAATTCCCCGATAAGGCGCGTTCCCAGCCCAGCCCGCAGGTTGGTTCCGTACTTGCTATAGACATCACGTGTACGAGTGGAGACAGAACTATGTGGATGAGATCCTGCGCCGTCTGCAAGACCCTACTGATGAAGCTAAGGTTAACCGACTCTGTCCGATGTCAATGCGGGTGGGAGTGGTAGTTCTCGAAGGCCTGCGGCTCGGTCTTAGCAGCAAGAAGTAGGTTTGGCTCGACGGTTTTCTTGTTTCAATACACTACCGATAGATGTTGCCCTTTTACCACACTTTGAATCTTCTTCATTTAAGCTGCAGTCCCATGACTGGTCAAAAACGGCTGCTCTGCAGCAGGACGCAAGTGGACGCTCGACTTTTGTGGCTCTACAATATTTCCTGTATTCAAGGCTTCGACTTGAACCGCTATCGTTACGTCTACGAAAGGATGCCTCATGAGCACAGCCAGACTCCCGGATCCTCAGAGTGGATCGCTAGCAGCGGAGCCGAATTGGCTTGAGTTGGATCGCTCTCCGCACGCACTTCAGTTCTACGCCGGTGACGGCCCTCTGCTCGACTCTCTCGTCCGGTTCATAAGCACTGCCCTTGAGGAAGGAGATTCCGTCTTTGTCCTCGCAACTCCGGTGCACATGGATGGGATTGCGGAGCGGCTCAGAGTTCAGGGGGTTGACATGAGCAGCGCGGCCAAGAAGGGACGATATGTGACGGTCGACGCTTTCCAGGTTTTGGCACGTTTGACAGTCGACGGTAAACCGAGCAGGGTGTGCTTTGACGAGTTCATCCGCGAAGTCTTCATGCCCCTCGAAGCCGCCGCGGAAAGCAGACCGAAACGGGTGGCGGTATGCGGCGAGGTCGTGTCCCTGCTGTGGGCGGACGGAAAAGCGGAGGCCGCGATCGAGATGGAACATTTCTGGAATGAATTGGCTGAGCGGGTTTGTTGCCGTTTGCGCTGCTTTTATCCGATTGCGGCCTTTTCCGACACTGCACAAAACGAACTATTTCTGAAGCTCTGCGCAGAGCACGCCTCTGTTATCCCCCATCAGGGTCACCTTCGCAAAGTTACATCGCGCCACAAAACAGCATGAGGCATTCCTTGCCTCAAAACGAAGAGGCAGTTCACTCTTGTATCTCTTGTATGATGGTGTTTCCGTTCTCGTGCGTCGCGGCAACTGATCGTTCTTTCTTGTCGTTGGAGGTCGATCGATCTTTCCCCAATTCCAGGTTTTCAGCTGCCGGTGGCCTTACGGATCCATGCAATATAAATCCCTGCCAGCTCCTCAAGAATCGTGATCTGGTACTCCGCACCCTCTTCTTCCGGCAGTCTCTTCACCAGCTCCAGGGCGTGTTTAAGAATGTCCGCGGCTTGTTGCGGCTCAAACCGCCGTCCGGCGGTCTGAGCCGCAAGCCGCAAATACTTGACAGCACGCGGCCAATCTCCTGCCTCTTCGAAGTGGATCGCCATCACGGTCGCTGACTCGTCCAGATGTTCCCAATGTACTTCGGCCCACTCTCCCATTCGCCTGTGCAACTGCGCTCTGCGTTGCGGGGCAATTCGTTGAGAACACACTTGCCGGTAAAGCGCGTGCACAAATTCATAACATGGCGAGACGCTTCCGTCCGGGAACTCCGCTGACCCAGCCGGGATAATGATGCGATGCCGTCGGTAAAGCGTCTCACAGATCTCTTCAAACGCCTCCGGCTCCAGGTCTATTATCGGAGCTCTGGAAAAGACCGAAAATCTGAAACGTCCAACACCCTCCAGGCTCGCCATTTCCAGCACCTGCTGTTCCTGCTCGCTCAGCCCTTCGATCCGGAGTTCGATCATCCGCCGCAAATTCTCCGGCACTTCCCGATCGACTTTCTTCAAGGACGTGATTTGCCAGCTTCCATTCTCGACGGCGATCAGACCCCGGTCTTGCATATGCTTCAGGAACGCCACTATAAACAGGGGATTGCCTTCGGTGCGCCGATAGATTAATCCGGCTAAGCCCTCGGGAACTGTTGCGCCTTTCAACTCGATATCCAGATACTCGGCCACATCAACTTCCTGCAGCGGTTGCAGCGCAGTCTCGTGGCACAACTGATGCACCAGCAGGTCCTGCTTGACGGCCTCCAGGGGATGCTTCGCGAGCCTCACGTCCGTAGTCCGATATGTGGCAGTCAGCATAAACTTGGCAGACGCGCGACGGCGAGCCATGGCCGAGATGAAATCGACGGTGGAAGGTTCCGCCCAGTGCAGATTTTCGAGCACCAGCAGCAACGGCCTTTCCGAAGTAATCGTCTCCATCACGTCACCAATCTCGCGCAGCATACGTTCGCGTGTCGCACCCAGAATCTGCCGTTGGAGCGGCTCGCCTTGTTTGCCGTTTACCAGCAAAGGAAATTGCGCCAACCATGCGGGCGCTTGTTGGGCTAAGATCCGGACAACAGATTCTCCTTCCGATCCACGGCACAATTGCCCCAGCGCTTCTAGGACTGCGTAGTAAGGTTCCGTGCCTCCGTAGCCTTCCACGCACTGACCGCACGCGATTCGAATGCCCGGCGCATCAACCCGTGCACGACGTTGGAATTCATCGCCCAGCGCGGTTTTCCCGATGCCTAGCTCCCCGGTGATAAACACGATCTGACGCTCGCTGCGCTGCGCTCTGCTGAGGTAGAGGCACAACTCGGCCAGCTGAGGTTCGCGGCCCAAGATCCTGTTCGTCCCGGCCGCGGACGACGTCCCGGCAGCGCTCTCGTCGATGACAGGAGCCACGAACTGATATCCCCGCTTGGGCAGCGTTTCGATGAACATCAGCGCGTCGGGCCGGTCTCCCAACGCCCTACGAATTTCCAGAATATACTTCCTGACGACTCCCGGGTTCACGTAGATGGCGGGCCAGAGTTCCTCGAGAAGCTCGTCCTGGGTGACCAATCGCCCTGCGTGCTCCACCAGATATCGCAGCACGCCGAAGGCTTTGGGGGTGAGCGCCACCCGTGCCTCTCCCTGCCGGAGGCACTGGTTTGCTATGTCGAGCCAGAATGATCCAAACCGTCTCATCGCTGATACCAGGGATGTTCCGACCGCGCCGCGCGGGGCCCGACTGCACGGATCAACCGAGCAATCATATAGCTTCTGCTGGAATCCCGGCTAGCAGTGTTCAATGTAACCCCTTGCAGAGCAACCGAAGTTGGAAGTGCAATGCGTTTCCCGCCTCAACCCTGCCGCTAAGGCCAGCGCCCCTCCGAACTCCACTGAGGTAACGGCGGCGAGATTTTAAACGTCACGAAAAATCAACGGTAACGAAACATGTCCGGCATCTGTCACCCTTTACTCTTGATTCGGGGCTGTGGAGGTGAGGTTTGGAAGGCGGCTTGGCTTCATCCGGGACCGTTACACGGTGGGAATCCTTCGATTCACCGTATCGAGGGCAGCCGAGTGTCATTACGGAGCAGTCGCCCGTTGTGTTCGTCGTTGATCCCGATGTCTCGATCCGCGGTCTACTTAGGAAACTGATCCGCTCGGTCGGTCTGAGGGTCGATTGCTTCGGCTCGCCACTTGAATTTCTGCTGCAGAAGCGACCAGATGCGCCAAGTTGCCTGGTTCTTGACGTCCGGTTACCTAGGAAGAGTGGACTTGATATTCAGCGTGAGTTGGCTGAGGCCAAAGTTCCTCTTCCAATCATTTTTATCACGGGACACGGGGATATCCCCATGGCGGTGCAGGCCATGAAGGCTGGGGCCGTCGACTTCCTGACCAAACCTTTTCGAGAACAGGACGTGCTGGATGCGATTCATGTGGCATTGGGGCTGGATCGTGCCCGGCGACGACGCCAGGCTGAGATTGCCATGCTTCGCGAGCGTCTGGACTCGCTTACGCCCCGAGAGCGCGAGCTGCTACCCCTGATAGTTTCAGGCTTCCTCAACAAACAAATGGCCGCCGAGATAGGGACGACCGAAGGAACGGTAAAGGTCCATCGCAGCCAAATCATGAAGAAGATGGGCGCAGAGTCGCTGCCGGAGTTGATAAGAATGGCCCAGAAAATTGGTATCCCGGCTTCAAATCGATAGAATTCTGGTTTCAGATCACTATCAAAAACTTGGCCTGGGATATGAACCACTCCGCCGCGTGATCGAGATCGTCGTGACGCTGGGTCAATGTGGTCGGGTCGGACGGTGTCACCTTTCCAAACAAACAACGTGAGCCACGTGGCCGCGCTGATCTGTCCTTGCCGCGTGCGCGGGCAGACCACTACAGGTCGACGAACAGACCTAGCTCCTGCTCAAAACTTCCACACTACTCCGCCGGCAACAAACTGATTGGCTTGGCGGCTGCTAGTTGTGATGACATTCAATTGGGGTTCACCCGACCAAAATTCCCGAAATTCACCACGGAGCGTGAAGCGCTTGAAGAGCCTCACATCGAGACCAAAACCTACTTGCAATACACCAGTGTTGGTTCCAGTTTTGCCCAGGTTCGGTAGATTTCCGAATTCCAGGGTGGAACTCGCACCGAAATGGCCAAGTCCTCCGCCTAGACTGACCCAAGGAGAAACCGCCTGTTCAGGGAAAAGGTTGACGCGTGCTGCGGGCGTCACGAAGTAAGAAGAATACTGTTTCGGGATCACGTTCTGTGCTGTGTGAAGATCCTCATCTGCATTGACCACGAACGGCACTTCTAGCGATAGAGATAGGAGCTCGCCACCCATGAGGTGGCGCGCGTAATTTAATTCAAAGGTCAATCCGTCGCCGAAACGTAGATCCGGGTCGTAGGAGGGAGCACCTGGAATGCGCTGGTCGCTGATCAGGGTGCGACCAAGCATTCCTGACAGTTCGTTTTTTTGCGCCGTGGCATGAACCGCGAAAATGCAGACCGCCACAACTGCCCAAATGGTGAAGCGTTTCACTGACATTTGTTCTCCACAAGAAATCGGTCTAATCGAAACCCCAGTTTCGGGTAGTCACTATTGTTGCTGGTCCTTACGTCAGGTGCGTGAATGCGTCACGATTACCCGACGACGTTCGATGACCTGCGGCGCCCTGTTTATTGATGGACCGCGGACGCCTCGGCTTGGATAATTCAGCTAGCGGTGTGGAAGCAGCCAAACCGCATAGTACATAAAAAAGCGCGGCATTCGCCGGAATCTGCAAGTTAAAATCGACAAAACTGTGGAACAGAATTCCCGTGCATCCCAGCAAAGCGGCGAAGGAAAGTGCGAGGTCCCATTGAAATTCCCAGCGCCTGGACTTGGGTAGTCCATTCCGGAATACACCCGCGAGAAACCACACCATAAGTCCGAAACCGAGCAGCCCGGTCTCAACCAGCAGCTGCGCATAGTCGTTATGCGCTTCGTTAACGAACAAATTTGTATAGAAGCTGCGGAAACTCGGGTACACGGTTGGAAATGTTCCCAACCCCCAGCCCGCAATTGGCCGCTTTGCAAACATGCGCAAGCTGTCTTTCGTGATGGTCAAACGGATGCCCGGACCCAAATCTCCGAGGCGTCCTAGCACCTGGCCTTTGCCTAAGAAAATCAATAGCGCCAGGATTAGAGCGCAGACAGCCAACGATCCCAATGCAATGCGCGGGCTTTGCTTCTTGCCGAGAGTCAATGCGGCGAACAAGACGACTTCGAGAATGAAAGCCAGCATCCCTCCTCGCGAGCCCGAAAGGAAAATCGTGGTGGCCATCAACACCGCGCAGGACCCGATAATTACCCGCTTCGCCCCTCGTAGCAGATGTCCCATGCTCAGAACGAAAGGAATCGGCACCAACATTTCCATCAGGCCGGCGTAGTGGTCGTGATTTACGTAACTTCCATAGATCGAGCCGTGGAATTGTGGACTATGCACCCAGAAAATCTTGCCGTTGGCGGTCAACTCTTGGGTGAGGGCAAAGAAGGCATAGCAAGTTCCAAAAAGAACAATAACAACACTGAATACTTTACGAGCGCGTTCCTCTCGAACACACTCCGCTCCAATCAGTAGAACAATCCCGTGCGCAATGTACTGCAGGATTCCGTACTGGCTTACATACGCGTAGGCAGATCTTCGGAGCACAACCTGTGAAACAATGAATCCAAAAAACAAGAGCGCAGGTAGGTATAAGGGGTTTCTCGACAATTGGATCCGTTTCGAAACGAGCTGCTTAGCGGCCCAGACGAAGAAAAGAAATGCCGCGCCAGCCTCGAACCCGAAAGTCGCCCACTCATCCACAGCACCGAACGCCAAAATCGCGAAAATCAAGACGGCGCATAAGCCGCCGACGAGCACCCATTGTAAGAACTCAGGAGCGCGACCCTGCGGATGCTCGAGGTCAATGGAATCGGCGGTGTCAATCATTGTGTACGAAGAGATTTTCAATTTGCCGATCCTGTTTTAGTTTGCTTCTCTACCAGCCTCACATCGTCGATCCAAAGCTTGCCCCGGATCAAGGGGGCCGCGGGCTGGCGGACAATGTTTAGCAAGAGGAGATTGGTGTTTGGCCCCGTGTGGAATCGCGCTTGTTGCAAATGCCAGGGATTGGTGCCCAGTAAATCATCGGTGAGGACGTAGGAAACTTTTGTGTAGGCGTCGGCAATGGAAAAGCGCGGACCGCTGGCGCTGTCGATATCCTGGGTCCTCGACTCCGCACTGAATTCGTAGTCCGTGTCGGGCTTTACAGAGATGAATTGAGCGATGCTTGCTGCGGGCACGCTTCTGCCGTCGAAGGTCACGGAAAGGGAGCGTGTGCCTCGGTAAAACTGATCAGTGTCGATGGCCAAGGCAGCGTGCGGGTTCGATTCGTACCACCAGTCAAATCCACCGTTCAGCAGGTTTTCTTCGAAGCCCCCATTTACGATCAGGTTCTCACGAGAGGAAAGATAGGGCTGAAGAGCTTCGTCAACTTGCGCCAGCTGCTGCCAGGCAGTTTGTGCGGCCGTGACTTCTTGTTTCGCGATAAGGAGTCGAAAATAAGGGAACGCGAGCTTCGTAGGAAAAGTTTCCTTCAACCCAATCAAATGGTCCCAGGCATTTTCTGCGGCGACACTTTCCTGTTTGGAAACAAGCAACTGTAAAAACGATAAATAAAGATCTGTTCTTCTCGGCAACGCCTGATCGAAAATCTGATTCGCGTCTCCGGTTACACGCCAGCAAAGCTGAAGGGTAGGATTAACCGCCTCCGGATCATTGGCCAGCACGGTGCGGAAATGGCGCAGGGCTTTTTCTAGATCTCCTTGTAATAAAAAGAAATTCGCTGCCTCGGCAGCAACATGCGGCGTTGTGGGGTCTGCGTCGACCGCCCGTTCCACAGCTTGCTCTTGATCTTCGAGATGACCAGCGACCTGATAGGCACTCGCCAAATCCAGCCAGTAGCGTGACTCGTAAGGATTGAGCTGAACCGAGGTCCGATAATCTGAAATAGCGCCATCTAAACTTGCGCCGGAGAGTGCTAGGTTACGTCCGAGGAGTTCACGATACTCGGCATTCGATGGCTCCAGTCGAATGGCGCGTTGGATATTGTGCAAGTCTGGACTCGCCGCCAGATGCGCCGCCCAGTACGCGCGTCCGGCGAGCAACAGATATAGTCCGACAACAGTAAGGCAGGCGGCGGCAAAACAGAGTTCGCGAAATGTCGAGCGAAATTCAATCCGCATCTGATCTGCACCGGCCGAGGAGATGGTTATTTCCGCACCAGCGACTGCGCGCAAGATTAGGGAATCGCGTCAAGAAACCTTGCTGACCGGCTCCGCTGTTTTATCTTCGCGAGGGTCCTCATTGTAGTAATGATTGGAGTAGCCCCCGCTATAGTAGTAGTACCCCTCGCCCGAACGCATGTTCAGAGCGTTCAAAACAATACCCATAACTCTGGCATTGACCTGCAACAGCAGGTCACAGGCTCGCCGAAGCGCGACTTTTGTGGTCTTGCCCGCCCTCGCGACCAAAATAATTCGGTCGGCTTCCGGTGATAGAACCACTGCATCCGTGACGGATAAGCATGGAGGCGTGTCGATGATGATATGTTCAAACTCGGTTCGCCAGCGCGCGAGGTGGTCCTTCATCACGGTGGATCCGAGCAACTCGGCAGGTTGTGGTGGAATTGGGCCCGCTGGCAAAATCCACAAGTTCGGGACGTCCGTAAAAGGAACGACGACATCTTCGAATTTATCCCCTCCACTGATGAGCGTGCTGAGACCGCCGCGAGAGCGAAAGCCGAACATCCTGCCGATACCCGGCCGGCGGAGGTCCGCGTCGATCAACAATACCCGGCCGCCTCGTTGTGCGAGGACCAGCGCCGAATTCGCGCTAATTGTAGTTTTTCCCTCTTGCGGCAATGCACTGGTGACGAGTATGACTTTGGGCGGAGCGCCATAGGCTGAGAGAAGAATCGAAGTGCGAAGCGATCGGTAGGCTTCGGCTGCTTCTGACTTCGGCCGCGCATAGGTGACGAGAGAGGGCAATTCAAGATCGCCGGTTGCCGCCGTTACAGGCTTCAACCGTTTACGCAATGAGCCGTTGTTAGGAAATTGCAGAGGTATCGTTCCCAACGCCGGCAAGGTTGAAATCGCGGCAATCTCTTCCATGCTCCGAATACTCGTGTCCAAGCTCTCCAGCAAGAAGGCTAGTCCAATTCCGCACGCCAACCCGAGTATCAGGCCGAGCTCAAGATTGCGTGGGATATTCGGTTTTATGGGATAGGTCGGCGTGCGCGCGACGTCTACGACCCGGATGTTGCTCGATCTCAGACCGGCGCTAACTCCCGCTTCCTTCAGTCGCTGTAAAAGATCCTGGTACAGTTGACGGTTCGCGTCAGCATCGCGTTTAAGTACAGAGTATTCAATGGAGTTTTCGTTAAGCTGATTGGCTTCCTGTTTTTGCTCGTTGAATGCAGTGGTCAGCAAATTCTCTCGTTGAAGCGCAGCCACGTACTCATTGCGGATTTCCTGCTGCATCCTGCCTTCCTCGGTCGCCATCTCAGTCCGCACTTGTTTGAGCTGGTTGGCTAGCTCGGCGACCTTGGGGTAGCCGGTACCGAATTGGGTGGTAGCCTGGGCGTACTGCGTGTTGAGTTCGGCCTCTCGCTCCCGCAACCTCTCAATCATGCTGCTCGCACCTTCCCGGGAAGGCTTGGAGGATTCGGGAGTGATTCCATTCGCCGCCAGACTGTTATTCGATTCTTTCTGAATGCGATCCGTCTGGGCGGCTGTCAGTTCCCGGTTCAGTTCGTCGAGCTTGGCGGTAACGATATTCTGTTTCTCATCCACCCCTAAGATTCCATGATCCTTCTGGTAGCGGACGAGCTTCTCCTCAGATGTCTGGACTTTCATTTGCAGATCTGCCAGTTCTGTCGAAAGCCAATCGGAGGTTTGAGTGACAGACTCGTATTTCGTTTTAAAGTTTTCCTCAACGAATGTTCTTACCAATGCATTTACGATCTCGCTCGACAGGCGCGGATCTGGGTGCGTATAGCTGATCTGCACAAGTCGCGAGTTTCGGATTAATAGGACACTGAGGCCGGCGCGAAAAGAGCCCAGCAGAGCAGCTGATCTCGCCGGATCAGGTTGCATGCTCGAAATTCGAATGGAGTCTTCGGCTTGTGGGTGCGTTGCAGCTGCAAACTTCGGGTTCTGATCCAGCCGGAGGGCTTCGATCACCTTCATCGCCAAGGCATCGCTACGAAGGATCGCGGCCTGAGTTTCCAAGGTTACGTCGTACAAGTAGTCAGGGGAACTGTCGTCGAGGCCCTTGAATCCTAAAACATTTGGAGTCTCAGGGAATATCGCGACTTTTGAGGTTGCCTGGTAAAGCCGGGTGGTGTTGAGCGTAGCAATTAAGGCCAGGGCAAAAACAATGCTCAGAGTTGCAACAACTGTCCATCGTCGCTTTTTTAGAATGCGCCAGTAGTGCAGCAGAGGGTTTTGTTCTTCAGCAAGATATGGATATGGAAGGTGGTGACTTCTTTCAAAAACTGGGAGTTCGACCGGTGCTAAGTCTCCGTGCCCGCTTGCCGATCCGTTGGAGTTGTGGTGTTGTGACTGCAAGTCCATCAATTGGCTCCCATGGCTCCCATCGGTCGCACAAGCGGCTGAACAAGGCTGTGCAAACCTAGTCTGTCTAAGGGTGAGCGAATTTTAACACCTTCTCTCCGCTTTTGTCGGACACTTTTTGTATCTCGATCACATCTCCGAACTTCGCTGCGTTGGTTAGAAGCTCCTTGGTTACGATATTGCAAAATCAAATCTGGTGGGCCGGACGAGATGGATTTCGTACCGCAGTATTGTTTCAGCCTTGGGTGAATTGGGTGGCCGCAAACACAGAGAGATCCCCTATATGGCTTATTTTCAAGTCGGCCTCCGGGTCGGCGCAGCTACAGAGAGCTAATTGGTAGCAAAGGACTTCTTGGCTTCGTTTCGCAGGATTCGTGTCTCAGAGCTGCTATACCACTAGCAAGTAGTTAAGAGTGTATATTTACTATCAGATAATTTCGGGATATTCATAGCAGTTCCCGATGTTACGTTGCATTCTACACGCACTCCGAGAACCAGATCGTCGATCCCGCCGTTAATGCGCGACACTGGAATGATGGACGTCGCTTCTAAAACGATTTCGTCGTCGATCCATCTCAACGATCGGAGTGCTATTTCTCTGAGACTGTCAGCGAGTCGCCCAATACTTGCAGGTTGAGAGGTGCTGGCACGACGTCTCCCCAGCGAAGACGCTGCAATCTCTCGAGTTCGTTTATGGCTTGAAAGAGTTGGCGGTTGATCGTCATCTGATACCGCAAAATTAGCGCGACCGATGGCTTACCGAAAGGATTGTCTAGCGAGAACGCTTTGCGCTTCGTGCCACGCAGGAACACCAAGCCGCCAGTATTCTTGAGCGATCTTCTCAACCATGCAACGAGACCTAGCACTTCCTCCAGTGTCCCGACAGGTTCCAGAGTTGTCAACAAACGAGCGAAGTGCTTCTTGCCTTGACCATAAATCGGCGGCAGCCTCTTAGAAAGTAAACCGTGCCGTGTGCTATTCCAGGAGCTCGTCGCCCAAAGTATAGATCTCGCGGATGAGTCCATGGAACCGGAATTCAACTTTGACACTTGGAATCAACACCTATATATTTTTCTAAACTAGCTCAGAGATCTGTTTCGGCCATGCTCTCGCAGATTGGCCCCGACTGCGGCAATTATTGCAATCTCAGCGGTCCGTAGCTCTGCAGAGTACTTTCTGTCGGAGAAGTCCTTCGTGTCTGACATGACCATTATAGGAGCAACTTCCTCGCGCTCGGTGTCGGCTCCCTCAGTGAGACGGGCGGAACTGCGTCGTATTAGGATCGAACCGAGCACAGGCTGGATATCGCTAGGCCTCAAGGATCTGTGGCAGTATCGAGAGTTGCTGTACTTTCTCACGTGGCGCGATATCAAGGTTCGTTACAAACAGACGGCGTTAGGTGCGGCGTGGGCCGTCATCCAGCCGCTGTTTACGATGCTGGTGTTTACGCTTTTCTTTGGGCGGCTGGCGAAGGTACCGTCCGATGGGATTCCGTATCCATTATTCAGCTACACGGCCTTGCTGCCCTGGCAATTATTCGCCTATGCGCTTACCGAATCCAGCAACAGCGTTGTCGCCAATGAGCGTCTCATCACAAAAGTCTATTTTCCCAGGCTGGTCGTTCCCCTGGCGAGCATCTTCGCTGGCCTGGTCGACTTTGTGATCGCCTTCACTCTCGTAGTTGGCATGATGGTTTGGTATGGAGTGAGGCCCACCTGGGCAATTTTGACGCTGCCATTCTTCGTAGTTTTCGCCATGGCAACTGCCTTGGGAGTGGGTTTGTGGCTTTCCGCGCTCAACGTGCAATACCGCGACGTCCGGTACACCTTGAATTTTATCGTGCAGTTCTGGTTGTTCGCTTCGCCGGTCGCTTATTCCAGCACTCTTGTTCCCGCACGTTGGCGGCCTTTTTACGGTCTCAACCCGATGGCCGGAGTCATCGAAGGTTTTCGTTGGGCATTATTGGGCAAGGCGCAAGCCCCTGGCGCGATGCTGGGGGTCTCGGTAGTAGTGGTGGGTATCGTTTTAGTCGGCGGTCTGTATTACTATCGACGCATGGAGAAGACTTTCGCGGATGTGGTTTAACTAATTCATGACTGACGTAGCCATTCGTTGCGAGGGACTCGCCAAGCAGTACCGGATCGGGGAGCGGGAGTCGTACAAGGCGCTACGGGATGTAATCACAGACGCCTTTGCCTCGCCCTTTCACCGCTTTCGCTCCGCTCTGCGGCATTCCTCGAATGGCGCCGCTAGCAAAGAAGAGCCTTACTTCTGGGCGCTGGATGATGTTTCTTTCGAAATCAAGAGCGGAGAAGTGGTTGGCATCATCGGCCGCAACGGAGCAGGGAAGAGCACGCTGCTCAAAATCCTCTCCCGCATTACCGAGCCCACTCGAGGCCATGCCGACGTCTGGGGACGCATTGGCTCTCTCCTTGAGGTCGGCACTGGCTTCCATCCCGAACTAACCGGACGCGACAACATCTTCCTAAATGGCGCCATCCTTGGTATGAGAAGAGCCGAGGTCGCCCGCAAGTTCGACCAGATCGTTGCATTCGCCGAAGTAGAGAAGTTCATCGATACTCCCGTCAAACGCTACTCCAGCGGTATGTACGTGCGTCTGGCGTTTGCCGTCGCGGCACACATGGAGACTGAAATCTTGCTGGTCGACGAAGTGTTGGCTGTCGGAGATGCGCAGTTTCAAAAGAAATGCTTCGAGAAGTTCCGCCAGATCAGCACCGGTGGTAGGGCGATCGTATTTGTGAGCCACAACATGTCAGCCATGCGCACGGTCTGTCAAAAGGGCATCGTGTTAGATCGCGGGAAAGTAACCGAGCACGGAGAGATCAACAAGGTAGCCGATCGTTATTTGGAGAACATGCAACCGGATCTGCTGTCGAACGAAGCAGAAACCGCAAGCTTCATTGTGGAGGAGATATACATAGGGTCTGAAGAGGGGTCAGTAATAAAAACTTTCGACGACGTGAAGATCAGAGTGAAGGCGAAGGCAAAGACCGACATCGTCGATCCCGGTCTCTATGTTGGTCTGCTCAGTCGAGACAACCAGCGCATCACAGCCCTTGACCTCAAGGACTTCCAAACGGTCCCAGGCATTACATCGGGCGATTCTTTTGAACTTGGCTTCGATATTTCCGCTCTGCCGATTCTGCCCGGGAGTTACGAGTTGGAAGTTTTCCTGAAAGACCTAGGTCATCATAAGATAGAGCTTGTCCCCGGAAGAGTCGGGTTTGATGTTGTCGAGAGTCCCGTCTACGGAGGACGAAAGATCGACTCTTGGTATGGGCAGGTGGGTTTGCGCGCGTGTGGATTTGCCAAAGTCACGTCCCTTATTAATTCCGATCAATGAATCTCCGGACGACCACATTGAAACCAGGCAGTCGAGCACATCATTTCATCCGACGATTGTCGCTGTTAAGAAAATCAGCGGGGGCACAACTCTGCAGATTTGGGCCTGTTACTGTGGCGCTGAATCTTGCGGAACCTGTCCATCGCGAGATTTACCTAAGCGGTGAATTCGAAACGGAACTTGCTCGTATGCTGAGGAAGGTTGTTCGTCCGGGTGATGTGTTTCTCGACATAGGAGCTAACGTCGGTTGGCACACTCTTAACCTGCTGCAGAGTCGGCGGGACGTTCTTATGGCCTATGCGGTTGAGCCTCAGCGGCGGAATTTTGATTTGCTCATGCTAGGAGTTCAAGCCAATAAGCTAGATGCCCGCTGCGATGCCCGCTGCTTGGCCGTCGCTTCCAAAAGAGGAAAAGTCACTTTGAAGAGATTTCAAGGCTTGGACTCGATGCACGCATCTGCCTATCCGCTCGGCGACTTGCCGTACGACGAGGAAGACGTCGTATGCGAGACCCTAGATGGGCTCGTAAGTACTTTCAAGGCGTCCCCCGCGGTGATTAAGTGCGACGTTGAAGGAAGTGAACTGAGCGTGCTTCAGGGAGCCCAAGAAACCTTAAGCGGAAAAAAGGGAAGCCCTCCAATTTGGTTTATGGAGGCCAATTACGAAACGAGCGCGATGGCTGGCTACTTCCCCTGGGATTTGGCGGGACTCAGCGCGGAACACGGATACAGAGCACACGCAATACGCGGCGATAGAATCGCGCCTGTTGCCCCAAAAGGCTTACGCCACGGGGACGTCCTGGTGCTGGCGGTACCGGAGATTCACGGCAGCAGGTTAAAGTAGATAGCGTGCAGCGGCGCGTTGTACCGAATTTCATTATTGGGGGATTTGATGCGGATTTTAGTTACAGGCGGTTTAGGTACGGTAGGTGCGGGATTGGTCTCGGAACTGCGCAAGCGCGGGCATCACGTGGTTTCCTGCGATGGTGCGCACCAGTCCGATGAAGTCGGTTTCTCGGTGCAGACCGATGTGAGCCAGCCACTCTACGCGCGTTGCGACGTCGGTGAGTTCCGGCAAATCGAGCGTGTGATGGAGTCTCTCGGCCCGTTTGACTACATTTACCACTGCGCCGCCGAATTTGGCCGCTGGAATGGCGAAGACTTCTACGAAACGCTATGGCGCACCAACGCCGTTGGCACCAAGAATGTCATTCGCCTGCAAGAGCGGCTCAAATTCCGTCTGATCCATTTCTCTTCTTCGGAAGTGTATGGCGATTGGCCGGATTTGATGGTCGAAACCGTCATGGACGACTACGAGATCAAGCAGATGAACGACTACGCCATGACTAAGTGGGTCAACGAAATGCAGATCCGCAACTCTGCGCACCAATACAGCACTGAGTCCGTGATCGTACGTCTATTCAATACGTATGGCCCCGGTGAGTACTACAGTCCTTACCGCTCGGTAAACTGCCGTTTCCTTTATTGTGCGCTCAACGGGTTGCCTTGGACCGTTTTCCGCGGGCACTCGCGAACATCAACCTATCTTGCCGACACGGTGCGTACCGTGGCGACCATTGTTGACAATTTCAAACCTGGAGAAACCTACAACATTGGAGGAAACTGCCAGCACACCATTGAAGAGCTTTCCGACGTAATCCTAAAGGTGACCGGGGCTGATCCGTCGCTGGCGGTGTATCGCGATTCCGAGATCCTCACCACTCGACACAAGCGCGTCGATGTTTCCAAGGCTTTACGCGATCTGTCTCACAAGGACACATACAGCCTGGAAGACGGTATTCGCATTACGGCGGATTGGATGAGGCGCGTATACGACCTGAAAACCCACTCGCTCGCGGCGACGACTTTCGAAACCTAGTATTCGATGAGCGGCATCAGTTCACTTCAGATGAGTCGGGAAGAGAAAGCCGCCGGAGAGGCAGCGCGGTTGCTGTACATCTGTGACTTCCCGCCGTCCAACCTCGCGGGTGGCACTATTCTGGTGAGTCGTTTGCTCCAGGACTACCCATCCGATCAGATCACGGTGCTAGCCAGTTCCCGTTACTCGCGCGTGTCTCCCCAAGAAGGCCGTCTGGCCTGCGACCACATTGCTTTTCCGACCACAAGGGGGTGGGGCCGCTGGGGACTCGGGCGAGTTAAGAATGCGATTGATTGGCTGATGGTCCCGGTTCTGGTTCTTTTTTGTGCGAGGATCATTCGCCGGCGGCGAATTCAATTGATGCTGAGCGTGGTGCACGATCGCTTTTTTATAGCAGCCGCCATCGCGTCATGGTTGACATCGGTACCCCTGGTGTTGATCGTTCACGATGACTGGATTCACAGGCAGCAGCGAACGATTCCTTCCTTGAAGCCCGCCTTTACCATTCTCTTTCGTTTTGCGATACGAAGGGCCGCGCACATTTATAGCGTAAGCGCCGGTATGCAGGAACTTGTGCGAGATATCTGTGAGCGAGAATCCGAACTGCAACTCCCCGCGATTGCCCCCTTCGCAGCTGAAGAAATGGCCGATGTGACGCCGCCGGATCTCGTTAAGAAGCCCGTGAGCATCCTTTATGCAGGAGGAATTGTTGAAAACGCAGAAACGTTAATCAGACTTATCCAGAAGAGTAGTCTTGAGCACTACGGGGTGCCCACGTGCTCCCTAGACTTGTACCTCCCCCTCACAAAAGCGCAGTTTTTGAAAATGGGTTGGGCTCACGATCTCATAAATTTTCGAGGCTGGGTTTCAAATATGGAACTGCGACGTGCGCTTTGCCGCGCAGATATACTTTTCCTGCCGGCCTCTTTCGCTAAGGAAGAGGCGGCAGTGGTGATCGCTGGCTTTCCGACCAAGACCGCTGACTACATGGCCAGCGGCAGGCCAATTCTCGTATTCGGACCCGAGTACAGCAGCTTAGTGCGCTACGCCCGTCAGTATGAGTTTGCGGAAGTCGTGACCGAGCCTGGCGACGATGCACTTGCGAAGGGTTTAAGGGCCATCGTCAGCTCGCCCACGCGGCGGGCCGAGCTTGTATCAAGGGCTTTTTCGGTTCTCTCAGCGAACCACGATATTTTCAAGCAAAGGCGAGAATTTCGACGACGCGCTGCGGAACTGGCACTAACTCAAGGCTCATAGCTGTGGGATTTGCGACAGCAACGCGAAGATGGAGGATACTGGCGAACCTCGGGGTTGCCGGGCTAGCCATTCTGTCGTTCGCGCAAAGTCACAATGAAACGATTGGCGCGACTCCCGCTGCGTCAAAAGGCATACCGCCAGGATTCGACCTCAGATCCAGCGCCGGGAATGCCGCGACTCGTCGCGCCGGGGCATTCATGGATGTGCGGGATGTATCTGGGGTTGATTGCACTGGCGCAGTAGACAGTGCGCCCGCCCTCAATGCACTCACCGGCAACGCTCCTGCATCGAACAATGCGATTACCGGCAGAACTCTTTCCTTCGGAGGTTGCGGGTCGATCACGCTGCGGAATACATGGCTCATCAAAAATCAGGCCGGGTTCATTATTGATGGATTCACTCGCAGCGGTGCGGCCGGCAAGGGCGTCCACATTACATGGGCGGGAGCAGCCTTGGGCGTGATGATCGACATGGAGTACGTGGATGGGTTCCAGGTACAAGGCCTGTTTGTGGATGGTTCTACCGCTGGCGGAGTGGGGATCGTTGTGGACAAAACGAGTTCAGGTGGAATCTGGAACACCACAGATGGGCGTTTCGCGAACAACAGTTATTCAGGGTCGGCGACAAATTGGATTGGCATGTCGATCGCTCCTGTATCAGGCGAGAACGTCGAGGACATGCGTGTTGAGGATTCGACGTTCTCTTGCAACGCTCCCAAAAGTACGACCGCCGCAGTAGGAGTGATGATCGGTGCTTCAGCGAATGCCAAAAATGAAATTTTGACCCACAACAACATCACCGGGTGCTATTACGGCGTCTGGAAGAAGGGCGGTTCCGCACAGATTAGAGACGGCGAGTTTGAAAATAACGGAGGGACTTGCGGGAGCGGGACGGGAGCCGACATCAGGGACGATGGAAATAGCGATGTGGACATCATCGAGGGCAACCTTGAAGAAAACGGGACCCAGGGGATCAACGAGAACAACGATAGCAACAGCGGAGGTTATAACCATCCAGTGATCGTAAGAGGAAATCACAGTTCTCCAGCTGGCTGCGAAAATAGAAGCAAATATTGGTACAACACTGCCTCCGGAGTGAGTTGGCTCTTTGACGGAGACTCTTGGGACGCGGACCCCAATCTTATTCACGTCATTGGAACAGCAGGCAGCGGGACCGGCATAGTCTATACCCGGGGAATGCTATACCCGAATAGCACTTTTACCCCTTGGTGGACCGAACAAACCACGGCCATTGCCGATGACCTGAACATAATGTCCGATAAGTTGATGGTCTACGGTGCTAAGACCAACGGAATCCCGTCAGCAGGCAATAACTTCCCCTCGCCCTTCCTGGTATTTCGTGGATATCTAAACGGCTCGACCTCAAGCCCTGATGACATCACCGTACAGAACATTCCGGCGTCAGGGGCCGGAACATCTGGCGGCACGTTTCTGATTAAGCATCAACCAGGCGCGAGAGGTACAGAATTTCTAAGTTGGGAGGGCTCATACCCGGGAATTAATATTGCAACAATTCCCACGCCATCTATCTCTGCATTTTCGCAGAGCGGCACGTCCGGCAGAACCAGCTATACCTATGCTGTAGTCGCTTACGGCCCGGTAGGAAACACGGCGGGCAGCGCAACCATGACTGACACAAAGGGGAACGCTACGCTGACGAATGCCAATTACAATCAGATTCAATGGTACCCAGTAGCTGGGGCAACGAAGTATTGCATCTGGCGAACGGCGTCAGACGGCAATCCTTCGAGTACGGGCAATATCGGCTGTACGTCAGCGCTGCAAGTAAAAGGACAGAGGTATCCACAAGTGATGGGTTATTCGGTAAACATGGGTTCAGTAACCAATCCTTACAAATTCAACGACACCGGTTTGCCGGGTGATTCCTCTGCTCTTCCGAATTCCAACACGACCGGAACTCTTTCTCTGCCAGGGCAGATTACTTCCACCCTTGTTACGGGGACGGCTCCATTCTCGATCAGCAGTACCACGCCGGTATCGAATCTCACTCTTAAAAATCACCCGCAGGTGTATGAGGCTGGAGTCCTGACGGCCAGCGGGAAAATCTACACGAACATCCAACCCCTCACCGGGGGAGCGGCCACGCACACCTTCGCCAACAGCTTCACCTTTAGTAGCAGTCATACGTTCGGCTGCATCTGCACCGACCAGACGGCAGTAAATGCGTGCAGCGCAGTGCCCGCCTCGGCATCCACCGTAACCTTGGCAGGGACAGCGTCTGATGTCCTGTGGATCGAGTGTGCAGGTCACTAAAGGGTTTTGAAGGCAAGGGAAGGTTTAGAAGTGTATGCTACATAAGCGCGACCGCTAACAACTGGGCGGCGATTGCGTCTGTTTCTCAAAGATTACGAGCGTTCTTGATCCAACATAGACTTCCGATGAGTACGACTTTCCGCAAAGCCATCCTCAAATCATTACGCCTTTTGGGAGTGAAATCTTTTAGGGCAACGAGTGGGTTAGGTTATCCCTTTCTCTGTCACGTTGGGGACTTCGCAGGCGAAGTGCCCTTCTACAATAGGGAACATTCACGTGCCGAAGTTAAGCTGATGGCGGAGTGGTGCCTGCGTCATCCGGGTTCCCTAGTGTTTGACGTCGGGGCAAATATCGGATTCGTCGCCACCCAATTGGCTCAAGCAGTAAAATTAGCCAACTGCCGCATTCTGGCGTTCGAGCCGGTATACGACACCTTCGCTAAGCTCACAGAGTCGATACAAAGGCTGGGATTGGCGAGTCAAATCTCTGTCGTGTGCTGTGCTGTGTCGGATCGGGCGGGAGGCGTGTGTTCGGTTGCCTTCGATAAGAGCCATTCTCTCTTCGCGCAAGTACGCAAAGACACGGGTAACCCCCAAGCAGGCAACACGCTCACATGGTGCTCAGAAGTGACTCTGGATTCCGTAGTGGAGTCCACAGGCTGTAGGCCAACATTAATAAAGATCGATGTCGAAGGATATGAAGCGCAGGTCTTGAGGGGAGCACAAACTCTGTTACAAAGCCCTGGTGCTCCAGTAGTCTGCTTTGAGTTGAATCCTAAGACTCTCGGTGAAGTAGGGTCGGATGTAGCGTTGGTTGCGAAGGCGTTGGAAGGCTACCGCTTTTTCTATATGGACGACTTTGAAGGGCAGAAAATCCTTCCGGGCCAGCAGATCCTGGATTTGGTTTCATTGACTTGGTGTTGCAATTTGTTTGCTGCCCCGCCCGCTGTGTCGCAAGACGAAATCCGTGCGCTCTTCGCATAGGTCCGCGGGTTTCCGCATGCTGCGGTGATCTGCAAACAGGATCATTTAATGTCTGCTGAAATGTTGCCAGTTGGAGTAGTGATCCCAACTCGAGACCGCGCTGCGGCCCTGCGGAGGACTCTTGAAAGCCTCGCGGACCAATCCGCCCAACCTGCCGAGGTGAGGATTGTGGATGCATCGGCGGATCGAAGCACTCGTACACTTTGTGAGGAAGTTATACCAAGTCTGCGGTCCACGGTCTCGTGGCATAGCAGCGAGTCGGCGGGCGCGGCGAGTCAGCGCAATCAAGGCGTTCGTGGCTGTTCTCAGCCGGTGATCGGGTTTATGGATGACGATATATTATTCGAGCCAGGCTGCGTCGCGCGGCTATGGGGGGCTTTACAATCAGATGATCGGATTGGCGGCGTCAACGCGATGATAACCAACCAGCGCTATCAATCACCTGGCCGGATTAGCCGATTGGTTTTCCGCCTTATTGACGGTCGCCCCGAATCGTCGTATGCCGGAAGTGTGCTCGGTCCTGCGGTGAATCTACTCCCCGACGACCGCGAAGATCTTCCAGAAGTTGTGCGGGTAGAGTGGCTGAACACTGGGTGCACGTTCTACCGCCGTGAAGCGCTGCCTGATCCACCGTTTCCTGATCATTTCAAGGGGTATTCGCTGATGGAAGATTTGACGTTGTCGCTGACAGTGGGCAGGTGCTGGTCGCTAGCCAACGCACGGACGGCACGCATCTACCACGATTCGCAACCCGGGTCCCATAAGATCGATCCGAAGCTTATGGCTGAGATGCAGCTCGTAAACCGGCACTATGTGATGACGAAAGTGCTCGGACGCAACCAATTTTCTGACTACCTTAAACTTCTCCTGTTTGAGTTATTCTCGCTTGTTTCCATACTCCAGGTGCCTGCGGGCCGAATGGTGTTCGCACCCACCCTACGCGGCAAGGCCAAGGCCTGCCGGCTTATAGTGACAAAATGACTGTTAGTAGTTTGCCGCAAAATCGGGACGACAGTCACGCGGCCACGCGGGGCTTAAGGGGAGTGCTCGTCGGCATCGTGACCCGCAATCGCTGTGGAGTCTTACCGAAAGCCATCGAATCAGCGTTACGTCAGCAATATCCGCGACTTCGGGTAGCAGTTCTGGACGATGGTTCCGAGGACGATACGCCGCAACTTCGCTCAAAGTATCCCGAGGCCCGCTGGATCCGATGGGAGCGCTCACGAGGGTATATGGAAGCGCGCAACTACCTCATGCGCGATAGTAATGCGGAGTTCTATCTCAGCTTGGACGACGATGCATGGTTCACAACCGAAGATGAAATCAGCCTCGCAGTGCAGCACATGGAAAGAAACCCGAAAGTAGCCGCAGTGGCATTCGATATTCTAAGCCCGGACCGCGAAAAAACGGCTCTCAGATCGGAGCCTCGGCCAACTCATATGTTTATTGGTTGTGGACACATCCTCCGGATCTCCGCTGCCCGCGATTGTGGGTTCTACGTGCCAGCCCCAGGCTATTACGGATCCGAAGAAATGGACCTTTGTATTCGTTTGCTCGAGCGGAACTGGGAAATCCATCTCTTCCCAGGCGTACACATTTGGCACGACAAAACCACCATTGCGCGTGACATTCCCGCCCAGCACCGTTCAGGTGTTTGCAACGACTTGGCATTCGCAGTGCGTCGTTGTCCTTTTCCCCTCGTGTTAGGAATCATCCCTATTAAGCTGATAAATCACCTGCGCTTCTCGGCGAGGAACCAGTTGCTGAGGTCTTGTCTCGGGGGTATCGGACTTTTTTTCAAAGGCGCGTTTGATGTCTTGAAAAGTCGCGAGCCGGTGCGCGCGTCAACTTTTGTGGAGTTCATACGCCGGTCCCGCAAAACTCGATGAGAAACCTTCTTGAATATTTACTGTTGACCGCTAGCCACGGCATAGTGAGCCGGCTGCGGCTGGCGGTGTATCAGTTTCTGGGAATGAAAGCTGGAGCGCGTAACCGCATGGAAGGCTTGGGAAGAGTGCGACGATGCTCGCAAATCGAGATCGGATCGTATAACGCTTTCACCCAAGGATGTTGGCTGTGGCCCATCGACGCGGACTACGGCGGCATCCGCATCCGAATCGGCGACCGAAATTACTTTAACCGCAACCTCATGATTGACGCTTGCGGTTTAGTTGAGATTGGAGATCACAATATGTTCGGACCAGATGTCTACATTACGGATTCCAATCACAAAGTTGGTCCGGGTCTCAAACCAAACGAGCAGCCAATGGACATTGGCAGAGTAAAGATTGGCAACTGCTGCTGGATTGGAGCGAAGGTTGTGATCTTAAAAGACGTGGAACTGGGAGATGGGTGCGTTGTGGGCGCCGGTTCGGTAGTGACCAGAAGCGTTGCACCCGGAAGTGTGGTGGTCGGTGTGCCCGCTCAACGTCTATTGCAGCGTCGCTCATTTGTCGCCACTGACAGTCATTTAGGACGTGCATAAAATCATTAGGTCGACAGTCTCCGCAAGGGCTAATGCTAGCAATTCTAACCACGCATCCGATTCAGTATCAGGTCCCGTTGTGGCAGGCCTTGGCGCGAGATGGCCGAGTGCCATTTGAAGTATGGTATTTGACTGACCACGGCACCCGGCGCAGCAGGGACCGCGAATTCGGCCAAACCTTCGCCTGGGACATCGATACTTTGTCTGGCTATACCCACCGTTTTCTGGATGTCGAACAGGGGGCCACTCCGTCTAGTTTCTGGAAGTGTCGCCTCCGCGAGCGATTGCGCGACCGGGTGAGAGTGAGCAAGGCAAACGCAATTTGGATTCAAGGGTGGCAGGTTGCGGCCTATTGGCAAGCGGTTAGGGAAGCTCAATCCGTGGGCGTCGAGGTGTGGTTGCGTGGCGAGAGCAACGACCTTGCTCTGGAGCCGCCGTGGAAGAGGACGATAAAACGGATGAGAAATGACTGGCTTTTCCGGCGGGTGGACAAATTTTTCTACATAGGAAAAGCCAACCGGCGACTCTATGAAGAATGCGGAGTTCAAGAAGCGAAACTATTTCCGGCGCCATACGCCGTGGATAATGAGCGCTTTGCTCTCCAGGCAGCATCCCTCCGGCCACAGCGCAAAGCACTTCGGGAGCAGTGGGGTATTCCTGAAGACGCGTTCTGCATACTGTTTTGCGGCAAATTCATTCCGAAAAAGCGTCCACTGGATCTGATTGCCGCGGCCCGAGTTCTGCTCGAAAAAGGAATACTCTCAAAACTACACCTTTTGTTCGTCGGTTCGGGTGGGCTCGGACCGGAGCTTCGCCGTGCTTGCCGGGTCGTTTCCGATGCCGAAGGACAGCCCGCGACTCCGGAAGTCGAGGGTACAAACTATCGTTCTATGCTTCCTCCGGCTTCTTTTGCAGGCTTTCTGAACCAGAAGGAAATATCGCGGGCATATGTGGCGGCGGACTGTCTCGTGCTGCCCAGCGATTACAGGGAAACATGGGGGCTGGTAGTGAATGAATCGTTGGCCAGTAGTTTGCCATGTTTGGTAAGCCAAGCGTGCGGTTGCGCCGAAGAACTCTCCAGCTGCGGTACCTTTGCTACCGGAGACATCGAAGCACTTTCGTCGCAACTAGTCCGGCTGGCCCAACAGGGGTGTAAAATTGTCTCGCCGCCAACGATATCCGAGAGCGTATCTTCGATTGTGCGAGCTTATTGCGAATCTAACACTCCAACCCCAGTGGCTATCAATTCTCTATTGGACCAGTCGGGAAAGTCAACCTCATGAATCCAGACCCGAAATTAGCCTACGACCGATGGCATAAGCAAATAGACTCACGCTCAAGACAACGATCCTTCGCGAAGTCCTTTGGTCGGCATTTTTGTTCTTTTGATATAGGCCATAGGTTTGGTTTCAAATAAATTTATGCCAGGAGCGTGGCTGGTCGTGCAAAGGGTCATAGTTGGCATCAGCGGGAGGACGCCGAGGTGAGGCGTATGAGGCGTTCTTTGGAGAAGCTTTTTTTTTGTCGCCCTCGGATCTTAAACCTCTTACACTGGGCCAATCTTGCCAATGCGACGAGCCAGACGATTCCGGCTGAACTGGAGGCTTTGGAGCGGTACGCCGCGGGTGCTGGTCAGGCGCTGGAAATTGGAACCTATCAGGGTGTTTCCGCTGCAATAATTGCTCGCGTATTAGGGCCGGGTGGCCTTTTGCACTGCGTTGATCCTTGGCAGGAGACTAGCGAAAGACAAAACAATCCCTGCTGGGCAATCTGCCAACGACATTTGCGACGGTCTGGAGTGAAGAACCGCATTCGCATATTACGTGGCTATAGCCGGGAGGTAGCAAATCAAGTTCCGGATCGGTTGGATTTTGCTTTCATCGATGGTGACCATTCGTGGGAAGGTATTAAAACCGATTGGACGATCGTTTCCGAAAAGATGCTTCCCGGCGGAGTGGTCTGCCTGCATGACAGTTTCACACCGACCGGAGAAGATTGGCGACGCCCGGATTCTTGCGCGTACTTTGAAAAGGTAATCCAGAACGACCCTCGCTTCTGTCTCGTTGAGGTAGTTCATTCCCTCGCTGTGCTGCGTAAAATTAAATGAAATCTATGGAGAAAGCTCCAATACTGATTGTCTGTGCTGCGGGATATGTTTCTGGAAAAGAAGTTATGGCTTTGGAATTGGGCGAGGGACTTGCGCGAAATGGAGAAACCGTCTCTTTCGTCACCAGCTTCTGGAACAACAACGATTTCTCAAATCGGCTGAAGCTAGCAGGTCTACCGGCGCAAGTTCTGCACATTGGTTTCATCTCAGCCACGTTGACCGCTGAGTGCCTGCGCATGACGGTCGAACAGGTTTGGTATTTACCCGCCCTACTCTGGAGATACTCGCGGGTGCTGCGGCATCTCGAACCCAGGAAGGTCATTCACACCAATTGGCATCATCTGCTTCTATTGCTACCCTTTTTGCGATCCGATCGGGACCTTTATTGGTTGCACGAGTTTGTTCCCAATCTTCCTCAGTACCGCAGAGTTTTCGGCTGGTTTGCGCGCCGGCTAAAATGTTTTGTCTGCGTCTCGCAAGCTGTTGCTCGCTCGCTGCGGCAACTCGGAATTGATGAAGCCAAAATTCGGGTGATCTACAACGGGATTACGGATTCGGCGTCAAAGAATTCGATTCCGCAATCCGGAGCAACTTTTCGGATTGGCATCGTTGGTCAGGTGGGCGAGTGGAAGGGGCATGATGACCTTCTCGATGCGTTTGCGGTCGTTCATCAGAAACATGAAAGCTGCGAATTGCACGTCTTTGGAAAAAGTGAATCTGCGTACAGAGGCGCACTTGAACGCAAATCCATCGGATTGGGTGTTGGTAAGTGGGTTAAATGGCATGACTTCGTTCGCGACCGCCAAGAGATCTATTCGAACTTGGATCTCTGCATTGTTCCGAGCCGTTCCCAGGAACCACTTGGCTTGAGTGCAATCGAGGCTGGTTTTTCAGGCCTGCCCGTCATCGCCACTCGACAGGGTGGATTGCCCGAAGTCATCGAGCACGAGACCAACGGCCTTCTGGTAAACGCGCAGCAACCCGCGGAGCTTGCCGACGCGATGTGTAGGGTAATCAATGATCCCTTGCTCAGGCAGCATCTCGCTGGCAACGCCAGACGGTGTGCGACGGAGCGTTTCGGACGAGAGCGGTTTCTGGCGGAGTTTCTCGCGCTGCTGGAATCGCAAAATTGAATACAATCGTCGAATCGGCTCTCATGCTCCGCACAACTCGGCTGTATACAGCGCGTTTTGCGTGGCCTGCTGTACGTCGACGTTCCCAGGCAGGTTTTGAGCAGGATTTCCCGTCTCGCGGCCAGCGCCGCGGCGACATTCTACGGTAGAGTAACGAAATGCAATCCTTGATCCAGGCAACTCCATTTTCGCCCAGGAGTCGTTTGCAGAACCATTCAGGTCACTACCTGTTTTGGCTAGCTGGTGCGGTTCTCCTTTTGACCCTTTGGTCCATCAGCAGCCAGGACATTACTTTCACCGAATTTGTTTACTCTGGCGTGCTGCTGGCAATGACTATTCAAGGCTATATCTCTTGGAGCCAGGCACGCACCACCAGAATTCCGGTCTGGGCGTTGGTGTGCGCTGCGCATTTTGTTTTCTTCGGTGTGGCTATCTTCGGGGCCCTGCGACAATCGCCCAGCGCATTCGACCATGGCAGCGATCTACCCGGGTCAGTGCTCACTACGGCGATGCTGGTTGGGTTAGTCGGGCTCTTGTCCATGGCAGCCGGAAGAATGACGACACTTCATTTCGTTGGGCGCCAGCCATTTCGGCTCCCCTTCTTCAAAACCATCGACCGCACACCAGCCCGGGTTCAAATCCTGCTATTGCTCGGCATTGTTTCGAACGTCTTCGGCGTACCTTTTTATGGCACTGTCGTTTGGAATATCAGTGTCATCGCATTCAGCGCCCTGCCTCTTGCAGCTTTTCTTTGGCTTGTCTTGGTAAGGCACCTTCGAAGTCTCTCTCAACTGGACTATCTGCTGGGCGCGGTGTTTCTTATAACCCGTGTGGTTTCGGGCGCAAGATTCAACGCATCTCTCGGCACCATCGTTGTTCCGCTACTGTTGATTAGTGTGGCTGACGTGTCCCTTAAGCGCAAGATCCCGTGGCCCATGATTACTGTTGTCGCATGTCTTATCCTCTTCCTGCAGCCTGGAAAAGGCACGATCCGCCACGAAATGAGCCGCGGAGATGTTGGAGTTGGCGTGATGGACGCTGTCGTGAGGTGGATTGATGTCTCAATTTCCGGTTGGGAGGATGTTTTCGGAGGCCGCGCTCCATTAGATGAGCAACTCAGCGCCACCAGTTCGCGTTCCTCCCTTCTGACAGTGACTGGACTTATCCTCGAAAAAACGCCTAACAGCGTACCTTACCAGCTCGGAACCAGTTATCCACTCCTGATAAAAAATCTGATTCCGCGTGTCCTGTGGCCTGACAAACCATCCGTGAACCTCGCCAATCAGTTTTTTCAGGTTGAGTACGGTTTGACCGACGCGCGCGATCTCGCATCCGTATCCATCGCTTGCGGGTTTGAAGCAGAGGGATACATGAATTTTGGTTGGATGGGCATCGTGGGTGTTGGGTTACTGGTCGGGGGTATTCTTGCAATTTACGAACTGGCTTTCTTTTCGACAGCCTCGAGCCTGAGTGCAATTACGGTTGGGCTCGCGCTGCTGCCGACCTTCTTAACGATCGAGTCGCAATTGGTACAATATCTCGGGGGAGTTCTGCAACTTGCTTTCACCGCCGGTATTGTTTTTCATCAGGGTAAGGGCAAGCGCTTTGCCCACGCCCTTCCAAGGGCGACGCAAACGGAAAGGCTTGCAAGTGGCTCCAGTACTGCGGGCGTGTGGCGAGGTTCGCGAGAGTGACTGTTTTATTCGGGCATCCTAGCGGTGGCCCTTTTTCACACAATGCCGCGCTCGCACATTTCGAAGCCGAGCGATTGGAAGCTTTCTGTGTGGCCTGGATGCCATCATTGCTGACTTTGCAATTGCTTGACGGTATCAGCCCCTTACGACCGATGGCTCGTCGGCTCCGGCGCCGTCGTTTTCTCGCGCTTGTTGGTGCACCAAAGATTCAGGGGCGGCTAGGCGAAATGCGCCGCCTGATCACGCGAGCTATAGGACAGGGCGACGAGGTTCTTGCATACGAAGCGAACGCCTGGCTGATGCGCACCATGCGCAAAGAAAGCAGCCGCCCCAGGGTGCGCGCAGTTCACGCCTACGAAGACTGTTCGCTCTGGCAATTTCAAGAGGCCAAGCGTCTTGGAAAGGCATGTATTTATGACATGCCCATTGGCTATTATTCCGCTTGGGAGAATATACAGGCGGAACTCGCGCGGCAATTTGTCGATTGGCTGCCCGCAGGGGGATTGCCCTCTAGCCGCTTCGTGCGTCACCAGCAAAAGCGCCAGGAGATGGAGCTCGCCGATCTCGTGATGTGCCCAAGCAGCTTCGTCGCGGAAACCGTCCGAACGTTCCATCCAAACAAGGCGATCGCGTTGGCGCCTTATGGCGTCGACCTGGAATTTTGGACACCGGGCGACCGGAATACAGGGTCGGAAGTGCTGCGCTTCATCTACGCCGGACAGATTTCGTTGCGCAAGGGGATTCCCGTCTTGCTTGAGGCATGGGAGAAGGCTTCGCTCCGGTCAGCCGAGTTGCACCTTGTGGGGTCGTGGCAATTAAGTGAGAGTAAAAGGGCCTCGCTGCCGAGGGGTGTCACTCACATATCGGCCCTTTCTTCGGAGGCACTACGCGAGCATTATCGCGGGGCAGATGTATTCGTGTTGCCCTCGTTTTTTGAAGGATTAGCGCTCGTGCTGCTTGAAGCGATGGCCTGCGGACTCCCCGCAATTGCCTCGACAGCGACAGGGGGGGCCGATGTTCTGACCGAAGCCTCAGGAAGGTTGCTTCATCCAGGCGATCTCGATGCTCTAGTAGAGGGATTGCGATGGTGCGACAAGAACCGCGATTTGCTACCCGCGATGGGCCGTGCCGCCAGGAAAAAAGCTGAAGAGTGTACCTGGGATTGCTACCGTCGCGCCGTGACTGAAGCGATAGCTGCGTATGTATAAGCGTGGCTTGTCTCCGGCTCTTTTAAGGTAGTTGAACTACTCTTGGCAATTTGCTTTGTGCTGCAGGTCTTCAGTCCCGGGTACAAACATCGCCAGGTTCCAAGCCAAGCGTTTGCAGCTGCGTTAGAAAATTGTCGATCACTGAACGAGTCCACCCGAGGTGCCGCTCAGGCCGTTCGTTTTTTCAAATCGGCACCTGGAGGATTAGTCGCCACTGCTCCACAAGTGAAAAGCTCTGGTTCTAATGCTTGCCAAAAGCGATCAGCAAAGTGTTCTTTCAAAAAAACTGCATTTACCCGGGCCAATGCGGCACGTCCTAATTCCAAGGCGCGCTGACTGCTTCCCAAAACAGGAATTGCAGCTTCCGCTATGCTCTCTCTCGAAAGATCTTTCGCCATCACCGCACCTGTGCCCGTCGGAAAAAGTTCTTCGGTTACAGTGCCGGCTAGTCCCAACAATGGTATGCCGAAGCTGGCTGCTTCAACCCCGGCGAGTCCGAATCCCTCCTGCTTCGAAGGATAAAAAAGCAGACGACAGGACCGATACATTTGATTCCTCTGTGCGTCGTCGATTCGCCCGCAGAATTCTATGCCAGGCAACCGCTCCGCTTTCACTCTCTTTTGCAATCGGCCCTTATCGTTGCCACCGCCCACAATCATCAACTTCGCGTCGGGAATGATGGACTTGATTAGAGGCCAAGCATCCATTACGGCGTCATGGCCTTTAAGCCGCTCAGAATCGGCCATTCGGCCGACAATCAGGCCCGTTGGAGCGGCCGCTCGGACATCCGCGATTTCCTTCTGATGTTCGACGCCAAGCCAAGTAACTGTCACTTTTGGCAACCACGGATTAAAAATTCGGGCTTCGGCTCCCGTCGTGGCCGAATTCACCAGTAAAAGATTTGCGCCTAAGAGCGCTTCGCGTCGTCGACCGACTAACGGCTTCCAAACTTCGATGCCATGCAAAAAGACGGCATAAGGAATGTTTTGCAGACGGGGTATCACGGCATGCAAAACGGCGAGATCGACATGGTCGTACAGAACAAAATCGGGAGTTTTCAGACTGCCTAAAAATGCCCGGCCCACAGCTGCCGGAATTCGTGCAAACCGAGGCCAAAAGGCATGATGTTCCCATACCGCTATACGCGCATGCCCTTCCAGCACTGACACGATCAGGCCGGCAACTACGCCAATGCCGCCGTGAGCAGTGCCGATTCCGGAGGTGACTAGAGCGATTTGGGGACGCAACGGGGACCTTTTGAAATCCTAAAATATTAGTAGCATTTTGCAGGGACAAAGTGAAGGAGCTTTTGTAAGATATCGATAATCCTTAGTAAGATATCTTTAGCCGTTAGTTAACGTATCCACGGCTCTCAGACTCCCGAAGCAGCCTTCATGAAAGTTCTACATGTAGTGCCATCGTTTTACCCTGCCTATATCTACGGTGGCCCAATCCGTTCCACATTCGAACTCTGCCGGAATCTAGTGAAATTGGGTTGCGAGGTGCGGGTTCTTACCACAGACGCTAACGGCCTGAATCAAACACTTGCCGTGCAGAAGGAACACGAGGTAGAGTTACCCGAAGGGTTTCGAGTTCGCTACTGTCCGCGTTTGTATCGGCATTCGGTCTCACCCGCGCTGCTGCAATTGTTGCCTTCGTATATGCGCTGGGCTGATATTGTTCATCTTACCGGAGTTTACAACTTTCCTACGTTTCCAACGATCTGGGAAAGCCGTTCTTTGCGGAAGCCGCTAGTTTGGTCACCGCGCGGCGCGCTTCAGCGCTGGGCAGGCTCTTTGCGCACCAGTCCAAAGGCGGTTTGGGATTTTCTCTGGTATCACACCGCGAATCGTGCGAATTTGACGATGCATGTTACGTCGGAAAACGAGTGCCGCGAGGCTATAGCTCGGTTCCCGAAGTTACGAACGGCAACAATTCCTAACGGCGTGGATGTTCCCGCGGATCTTAATCGGATCGAAAGAAGGGAAGAGCTTCGACTGCTTTTCATCGGTCGGCTTGACCCGAAGAAGGGAATTGAGGCGTTGCTGCGAGCTTGCAGCCTGATCGATTCGGCACCACCATGGCGACTAGCGATCGCCGGATGGGGTTCCGTCGACTACGTTTCGCAACTTAAGAAACAAATCCACACGCTGGGAGTGGAGGAACGTGTGGAGATGATTGGGGAAGTGTTGTCGGAAGCTAAGAAAAGGCTTTTCGAGTCTTCTGATGTTGCCTTAGTTCCCTCTCATACCGAGAATTTCGCCATCGTCGTAGCCGAGGCTCTGGCGCACGGCGTTCCCGTGATTGCGAGCAGGGGAACGCCCTGGAGCCGACTGGATGAGATGAAGTGTGGTTTCTGGGTCGGCAATGATCCTGGAAGCCTCGCAGACGCGATTCGAAGCATCAGTACGATGCCCCTTGCGGAGATGGGGATGAGAGGCCGACAGTGGATGCAAAGAGAATTCTCATGGCTCTCTGTGTCTGAGCAGATGCTAGACCTATACCAACGATGTGGAGTGCACGAACCGATCGGCTGAAGCCCCGGTCGAAGGTTATTCACGTAAGGATTTATAAGCATGTGTGGCATCGCCGGAATTGTAGGTGCACTGTCGCCCAACCAGGTTAACGGGGCCATTCGAGCCATGCTCGACGCTCAGTTGCACCGCGGTCCGGATGACGGAGGCTCGACCGTGATAGCAGTGGGCGGCGGGACGGTTGGGCTGGGAAACCGTCGTTTAGCGATTCAAGACCTGTCTCCATTGGGACACCAACCCATGGTGAACGAAGCTACCGGCGATGTCCTTGTGTATAACGGCGAAATTTATAACTCTCCGGCGCTGCGCGATCTGTTAAGAACCGACGGCTTTCAATTCCACGGCCACAGCGATACGGAAGTCCTATTGCGTGCTTATGAGCGCTGGGGAATCGAGTGTTTGAAACTCTTGCGAGGCATGTTTGCCTTCGCTCTGTGGGACGCTCGCCGCTCGCGCCTGGTGATTGCGCGTGATCCCATGGGAATCAAACCGTTCTACTACTCGGAGAAAAGGGACGAGTGGTTCGTCTTTGCATCCGAAGTGCGGGCGCTGCTTCAAAGTAAGCTGCTGGATCCTCGGATTGATCGGCGATCATTAGCGGGCTATTTGGCCTATGGCGCAGTTCAGGAACCGCTCTCAATTTATCAGGGCATATTTTCGCTGCCCCGTGGCTGCTGGCAGGAACGGAATGAGCATGGAAATGTTGTCGCGAGCGGAACCTATTGGCAGTTCCCTCTTCCAGCACCGTCTCAACGGAATCGTCGCCTTGTAGATGTTGTGGACGAGGGGCGCCAAATCTTGCTGGAATCGGTGCGTCGGCATCTGCTCAGCGATGTTCGAGTGGGCCTTTTCTTAAGTTCGGGACTGGATTCTATTGCCTTGCTAGGCCTCACTCCCGAGAAACATAACCTCGAGGCGTTTACTGTGTCGTTTCCGGACCATCCTAAGTACAACGAGACTCTGTCAGCCGGTGCGGCAGCGGCACGCTTCGAGGTCCCTTTTCACGATTGTCCGGTAAGTGATAGCACTGCTCTGCATTGGATCCATAATGCCTTGGGCTGCATGGATCAGCCCTCCATGGACGGATTCAACTCCTACATTGTGTCCCGGGCGGTCCGCGAGAAGGGGATCGTCGTAGGCCTGTCAGGATTGGGTGGGGATGAGGTTTTCGGAGGCTACAATCTGTTTCGACGTGTTCCTCGACACTATCAAGCTATGACTTGGCTCAGTCCCTTACCTTCATCTGCACGCACCGCGGCAGCTTGGCTTGCGACGATATTCCGCAACGATATCGTGAGAGAGAAAGCGCATGAAATCGCTAAGGTAAATCCGGGATTAATAGGGCTGTACTTTCGGCATCGTCGATTGGTCGCCGATGCTGGTCTTCATGCATTTGGCCTTTCTGCCAAAGATCTCAATCTTTCAGATGACTTTCAAGTGCCAGAACTGCAATACCAGGGATGCTACTTGCCCGGGGATTTGTTGTCTTCGGTGGCCAGGCTGGATTCGGCGTTCTACCTCCAAAATATATTGTTACGTGATAGCGACGTATTCGGAATGGCCAATACGTTGGAAATTCGCGTTCCTTTTCTAGATGGCGATTTGATTGAATGGGCATTTCGACTGCCTGGCGATGTTCTGCTTCCCAAAAGAGCCCCATTAAAGTATCTGTTACGCCAAATCTGTGCCGATGTGTACGGAAAACTGCCAATCGCATCTTCTAAGCGTGGGTTCGTAATTCCCATTTCAGAGTGGCTGCGAGGCCCGCTGCGTGAAGTTGCGCAAGAGAGTCTCGTTTTTTTGCACGATTCCGGATTGCTCGATCCCGTCGGAATCAATGAGGTACGGGAACTCTTTCGGCGAGGGCCCGACAGCCCAGCTTGGTCACGGTTGTGGGCGCTTGTGACTCTCGGTTTCTGGCTTCGTACCCAGGGCTCCGGGCGACCCACTGAGGTCGTCACAGGATTGGCTGTGCACGGAATATAAGATTGCCTGAAAGTCTGTTGACACATCATTCGGCTCGTTCTACGCCTTCCACGTGTCTTATAATTGTGCGCAGCCAACTCCCTTTGCACTGAATCGGAATTGCATTTGCCCGATTCGATCTTAGTCTCTAAACAGAACTGATATGCAAGACATTCCTGATATGCGGACGGCACCCTCGCACGGCGCAAAGTCGGAATCGATTGCTGTCACAGTCGTTATTCCGACGCGCAATGAGGCACGCCACCTCGCGCGTTGCCTGGGTGCTATCCGTCGCTTTTCCGAGGTTTATGTAGTGGATTCGCAGAGCACGGACTCTACGGTTGAAGTAGCCCGCGCTTTTGGTGCAAAGGTCGTGCAGTTTCACTACCATGGAGGTTGGCCGAAGAAGCGGCAGTGGGCCCTTGATTCGCTTTCATTCGAAAATGATTGGGTTTTGCTGTTGGATGCTGACGAGGTCTTGACTTCGGATTTAGCTGACGAGATTGAAGAAGCCATACGAGATGACAGTCTTCGAGGATACTGGGTTTTTCTCAGAATCAACTTTTTCGGAAAGGAGCTTCGTTTCGGAGGTAGCGGTTTTTGGAAGCTGTCTCTTTTTCGTAGGGGGAGAGGACATTTCGAGTGCCGCTTGAAGGATCAGGATCATTCAATGAGCGACATAGAAGTGCATGAACATATAGTTGTGGACGGCAAAGTAGGCAAGCTTCGGCATCCACTTCCTCACCACAATATCGAGTCGCTTTCGCGATACTTGACCAAACACAATGAATATTCAAACTGGGAAGCGAAGGTCCTTTCCCAGGCGACAGAGCCGTCTGATGAACTGCCCCCCGCTTTATTGGGGAATCAGGCCCAGCGAAGAAGGTGGCTAAAGAAGCGTTTTTTGGGGCTACCGGGTTCACCGGTCTTTTTCTTTTTCTATAAGTACGTATTTCGTCTGGGAGTGCTTGATGGAGTGCCGGGCTTAATCTACTGCGCTCTCCAATCAACTCACTTCTTCCATATCAAGGCGAAAATGTACGAGCTGAAATGTAGCGCGATTTCGCCAAGTGCAGAAAACGATTGTTAGCGGGAATTGTTTGGCCTGACGGGTCGAGATTGATCGGAAACCCGATTTACCGAAGGAAGTGGATCAAAAGAAATGAGAATTCTTGGCATTAACGCGTTCCACGGCGATTCCTCTGCCGCGCTGCTGCGGGACGGCCAGCTTACCTTCGCCTTGGAGGAGGAGAGGCTGAATCGCACCAAGCACTGGGCGGGATTGCCCGTGGGGGCGGCAAAAGCATGTCTGCAAGGCGAACAGCCTGACTACGTTGCAATTTCGCGTAATCCTAGAGCTCACTTGAAAGACAAACTGGTGCGAGCGGCATTGCGTCCCCATCGTTGGTTGAGTCTCAGTTCTCGAGCGATCAATAGTGTCCGCATAGCGCAGGTCGGCGACTTGCTTGCCGCGGAAGGAATCGTATCGAAACAAACGCGGCCGGTACACTTCGTCGAGCATCATCGGGCTCATTTGGCCAGCGCTTTTTTCGCATCTCCTTTTGAGGAAGCTGCGGTCCTATCGATTGACGGTTTCGGCGATTTCAGCAGCGTAATGTGGGGAGTGGGGAAGGCGAATCAGATCGACGTGCGAGGCTCCGTTTCTTTCCCCCATTCCCTGGGTCTTTTCTATTCAGCGTTCACACAATTTCTCGGCTTTCCCAAGTACGGCGACGAGTACAAGATGATGGGCCTCTCCGCCTACGGAGAGCCTCGGTTTGCCGAACAGGTACGGGACGTGGTTCGCACGGAGGGCGATCAGTGCCGCCTGAATCTGGATTATTTCACCCACCATACGAAAGGGGTGGAAATGACGTGGTATGGCGGGGAACCGGTATTGGGCGCGGTTTTTTCGCAGAAGATGGCGGAGAAATTTGGGGAGCCTCGAACTCCGCAGTCCGAAATTCGGCAGAGGGATATGGACTTGGCGGCTTCTGTCCAACTGGTGCTGGAAGAGAATTACTTCGCACTTTTAAATTTTGTTCAGAAGCAGACGGGCCAGACTGCGGTTTGCTTAGCAGGTGGCGTGGCACTCAATTGCGTTGCCAACGGAATGATTTTCGAACGTACGAATTTCAGCGATGTATACATACAACCCGCTGCCCACGACGCCGGGACCTCGATTGGGGCGGCACTCTACGTGCAGCATCAAGAACTAAAGCTACCGCGGTGCTTTGAGATGCGGCACGTCTATTATGGGGCCGAGTATTCGGACGGTGAGATTCTGCGAGATTTGGAAGCTGCGGGATGCGAGTATCACAAGTTCACTGAGGAGGATTTGATTGATCGCACGGCGGCAGCGATTGCGGCGGGCAAAGTTGTGGGGTGGTTTCAGGGCCCGATGGAGTTTGGTCCTCGCGCACTGGGGAATAGAAGTATACTTGCGGACCCGCGTCGCCATGATATGAAAGACATCCTTAATAGCCGAATCAAACACCGCGAGCCCTTTCGGCCTTTTTGTCCGTCAATTTTAGCTGAAAAAGTGGGTGAATATTTTGAGACGGACTATCCGTCGCCGTTTATGGTTATGGCGTACAAAATCAAGCCGCAACAGCGCGAGCGAATTCCGGCGGTGACTCACGGCGACGGGACGGGAAGGCTTCAGACGGTAGAGCGAGACGTGAACCCTCGCTATTGGAAGCTGATACACAGGTTCGAAGCAGAGACACGGGTTCCGATACTGCTGAACACGTCATTCAACGAGAACGAACCCATCGTCCAAACGCCCGCGCAGGGAATCGACTGCTTCCTGCGAACGCGCATGGATATGCTGTCCATCGGTGGGTTTGTATTGTACAAGGAAGAAAACGTCACTCTGAGCGAGAACCGAGCTAGCTTTGCCGAGTTACAGAGAGGGTGAATTTGGTATTTGCATCCGATGATTCGGCGCGAAATGGCTCAAGAGCCGATTACGTATGCCGCCTTAGGTGCTGCTGCAGCATCAACACAGCATTTTGCCGCCACGTCTAATCAAAAATGAAAATTTTGCTTCTCAATCAGGCTTTTTATCCGGACGTCGTCTCGACTGCTCAGCATGCGAGCGATTTGGCGAGAGGCTTGGCGGAGGCTGGACACGAAGTCACGGTAATCTGTAATTCCAGGGGGTACGACGATCCAAAGCGTCGGTTTTCTAACCAAGAAACTTGGAACAGGATCAAGATTGTTCGTGTCCGGTCGACCGGACTAGGAAAAAGTTCCAGATGGCGCCGGGCCGCTGACTTTGGAACATTCATAGCAAGTTGTGCGCTTCGTCTGTGGTCATTGCCTCAGTTTGATGTTGTTGTCGCACTGACGTCGCCCCCGTTGATCTCTTTTGTCGCAGCTTTAGCGGTCCCACGTAAAGCTCGCAGACTAGTGTTCTGGTCGATGGACCTTAACCCCGACGAGGCAATCGCGGCCGGATGGCTGCGAGATGAATCCCTGGCCGCTCGTGTGCTATCCCGGATGTTGCTGTACAGCCTGCAGAGAGCTGATTGCATCGTGGCGCTGGATCGGTTCATGGGAGATCGCATTCGGTCGAAGGGTATCCCTGCGGAAAAAATATTAGTCGTCCCGCCTTGGGCGCACGATGACTGCGTCAGGTTCGATCCGGTCGCCAGGGAAGACTTTCGGATCTTAAACAAGCTTTCCGAGAGATTCGTCGTGATGTATTCGGGGAATCATAGCCCCTGCCATCCGTTAGATACTCTTCTGCAAGCAGCTGAGCGGTTAGCTGAGAACGACAATGTTGCTTTCTGTTTTGTGGGAGGCGGAAGTGAATTCGACAAGGTCAAAAAGCGTGCGCAGAAAAGCGGTCTGCGCAATGTGTTATGCCTTCCTTACCAGCCGATAGAAAAGTTATCCGGATCGTTGTCGGCTGCCGATCTCCATGTAGTCGTCATGGGCGATCCGTATGTGGGAATTGTTCACCCCTGTAAAATCTACAACGTGCTCGCCGTGAAAAAACCATTCCTCTACATCGGGCCCAACAAGAGTCACGTGATCGACATCATCGAACAATCTGCGGCGTATGTTTCGTCCCACGGTGACGTCGAGGGGGTCGTAGCGAATATCCGGCGTGCAATGAAGAACATGGCACTTGATTCGCTGTGCGGGCTTCAATCGGAAAAAACCTTTTCAAAAGAGCGACTTCTTCCGCAAATAATCCATGCCATTGAACGAAGTAACGGACACGCCACAAGTGATAATAGCTACGCAGCGTGATGGAGTTCTGTGTATGTTCTACGTCAGGGAATGACACAGCAATACATCCCGACCACTACGGAACCCGGTATATTGCAGCAGTCGCGGCAATGCCGACCAGCGCGCTAGCGTTCAGGGCTTCCTTGATCGCACTACTGGGAACGAAGAGTATATCCTCATCGCGGACAGTGACATCGCCAGTCTTGCCACGCAGAAGTTTCTTCAGATCCACCCGTTGTTCTTGAAACCCACTTCCCGTTCGACGGAGCAGTTTGGTTTTTCCGGCGGAGGCTAGATGAGTCGGCCCGCCGGCGACAGCTACGATCTGAATAACTGTAATTCCACCCGTCGCATTCATCACATACCCGCCCGGCCGGGTAACCTCTCCGAGCACGTAAACAATGCCTGCCCTGGGAACTACGACCGTATCTCCGGGTCGTAGAACGACATTGCTGCCAGCCATTTCGACCGGATCTTTCGAAATTGGGAAAGTAGTAGAGTCTGCTTCATCTCGATGGTTGACCACGACCTTACTCGCGGCTTTATCTGTGGGCCCTCCCGCGGCCTGCAATACATCAAACAAACGGTGAGGCCCAACAGCAGAATAAAAACCGGGTTTGGCGACCTCGCCGGATACTGAAATCCCGCTATTTGTGTATTCCTTCACGAAGACCGAGACCCGCGGATCGTTAAGGACATTGGCCTGTCGTAGCTGTGCTTCGATGGCCGCTTCCGCTTCGCTACTACTGAGTCCGGCCACTCGAATATACCCGATCAAGGGCATCGAAATATTTCCGTCAGCACCGACGCGGGTGTGCCCCGACAGGTCAGGCGCCCCATACACCGTGACGTCTGCTTCATCCCCTGGCCCGAGGACGAGTGCCGGGGAATTGGTTTCCGTGTGGCTTGGTTTTTCTAAATCGCCAGCCATAGGTTCTGTCGAATTTCCCAGAGGCTTTTGTGGGGTGCCTACCTGTGGCGCGTTCTGTTGTTGGGGGCTGGAAGTTTCCGACGGAATACTGTCCTGAGCCGCAGTTAGCTGAAAAAGACCGGAAACGAATAATGCGACCACGAGGATCATCAGTCGAAAGAGGAAATCCGGGACACGCTGCATAGGTGTATTCGATTCTACTGCCGAGCGCGTTGGCGCACAACTTGCGTTCCAGTTTTTCTGCAAGGAAAATTAAAGAGCCGGCATTGCAAAGCGCAAGCTGTTCGATTAGCTTTGTCGCAAGTGATAATTCATCGTTGAGTTCCCAGTTCGGACAAAATGCGGCATGGGTTGCGTTGCTCTCGCCGACTGTTGTTTGGACGTGCACATTCGAAAACAAAAGGTTTGGGTAGCACTCCGCGTTTGCCTAATGAAGTCTCACGTCATGAGTGCGCAAACAAGAAACTTGGGTAATGCGAAAAAATCTGGAGACCAGGACTATGGGGAAGCAAAAGCGGATATTGGTAACCGGCGCTGGCGGGTTCATCGGACACCATTTAGTGAAGAGGCTCAAGTCAGACGGGCATTGGGTCCGGGGCGTTGACATCAAATATCCGGAATACCAACCTACAGCGAGCGATGCATTTGAGATTCTCGATCTGCGCAAGGCAGAAAACTGCCTTCTGGCCACGCGTGGCGGGATCGACGAGATTTACAACCTCGCCGCCGACATGGGGGGCATAGGCTACATCACTGCGTATCTCGCCAACATCAGTCGCAACAATATTTTGATTAACGCCCATATGCTCGAGGCGGGCCGCCAAAATGGAGTTCAGCGTTTCCTGTTCTCCTCTTCTGCGTGTGTCTACAACCAGACCAAGCAGCAAGATGCTACGGTCACTGCTCTGCGTGAGGAAGACGCCCATCCCGCTGATCCCGAGCCGGGCTACGGCTGGGAGAAACTCTTTGCCGAGGAACTCTGTCGTTACTACTACAAAGACTACGGTTTTGAAACGCGAATTGTCCGCTTTCACAACGTCTACGGACCGCTAGGTACGTATGAAGGCGGCAAAGAAAAAGCGCCGGCCGCTATCTGTCGCAAACTGGCTCTTAGCGAGGAAAATGGCGAGATCGAAGTGTGGGGCGACGGAGAGCAGACGCGATCCTTTATGTATGTGGATGATTGTGTGGAAGGCCTGATTAGGATCATGGAGTCTGACTACCGCGAACCTCTCAATCTGGGAACGGATGAACTGGTCACGATTAATGAACTAGTCGACTTGGTCGCTGGAGTTGCTGGCAAACGGATTTCCAAGCGTCACAATCTCAGCGCTCCGCAGGGAGTGCGGGGCCGCAACAGCGATAATTCTCGTTTGCGTGACGTTCTTGGTTGGGAGCCATCGATCCCGCTTAAGCGTGGATTGGCCGCGACCTATGATTGGATTGCCGCTCAGGTGCTTTCCAAGGTTTCGGCGCCCGTGGCAGCCTCCAATGCGGCGGATTGACGAGAGTGAACTCTTAAAGATCCGCGTCGGATTGGCTCATCCTCGAGCGCGCGTTCTCGTTCCTAAGAACATTTGCATGGAGAAGCAACAAGGCATCAACCCGAGCATGCCTCCCTTAACAGGCCACAGACTTGTTGGGCATCGGTTAGCGCTAGCTTATTAAAGAAGGGCAACGCGAGCGTACGTGCTGATATGGATTCGGTTACCGGAAGAAAATATGAACTTCTCCATGCGCTATAACTAGGCTGCATATGAATAGGGGCAAAATAGCGCCCGCAGCCGATTTCGGCCGAAGCAAAAGCCTTTAGTACCGCATCTCGCTGAGCTCCGGTAAACCTTTCCTGGAGGCGGACAACGTACACAAACCAGCTGATCCGACCCTGCGGGATCGATACGGGAGGGAGCACAATATCTTTGCAGTCGTTGAGCAGTTGGTGGTAAGTGCGCGCCACTGTTTCGCGCGCGGTCAGTATGTTCTCGATTCGTTTTATCTGTACGAGACCGATGGCACAATGCATTTCAGAAAGGCGGTAGTTGAAGCCGAGTTCCGTATGTTGCAACCAGTCATCGGTTTCATACCGCCCCTGATTTCGCAGCGCCCCGATCTTCTTCGCAACCGCAGAATGGTGCGTCACAACCATTCCGCCTTCTCCAGTAGTGATTTGTTTGTTGGGGTAAAAAGCAAAAACTCCGGCATCTCCGAATGAGCCAACTTTCTGATTGTGAAACTCTGCTCCTAATGCCTCGCATGCATCTTCAATGAGGAGCAAACTATAACGCCGAGCGATGGTCAGGAGCGCATCCATGTCCGCGGGATACCCGAAGGAGTGAACGGCAAGAATTGCTTTGGTTTTCTTCGTGATCGCCGCTTCAGTCTGTCCTGGATCCATGTTGAGAGTGACGGGGTCAATATCTACAAAGACGGGATTTGCTCCCACATAGCGAATCGCATTGGCTGCAGCGACAAAGGTGAACGACGGCACAATCACTTCGTCTCCGGGTCGTATATCCAATGCAAGCATGCAAAGGTGGAGGCCTGCAGTTCCGGAGCTCACTCCAACGGCGAAGGGGGCGCCCGCGTAAGTGGCGATAGCGTGCTCAAATTCTTCGAGCTTTGGGCCTAGACTCAAGCGCGAACTGCGCAATACCTCGGCGACGGCCTCTATTTCTGCTTCGGATATGTCAGGTGCAGAGAGGGGAATCTTCATCTGGATCATTCACCGTTGACTGCTCGCTTCCGCAGCAGACTTGCGTCTATAGGCACGGAGGTCAATATCTGTGTGATTTTTTCGGCTGCATATCCGTCCCCATAGGGATTCTTCATCCCTTCCAGCGAAGATTTGAAGTGAATGCTCCTGGCCTCCTCTATTTTTTCCAGAATGGATTGCTTGTCTGCTTTGGCATCCAGCACATTCGCAGCGTGCTCCCGGCCGTGTTGCCGGAGGCCGATATTCACAGTCGGTAATGGCAGCGAAGCCGTTTCCATGATGCCACTGCTTGAGTTGCCCACCATCAGGTCTACATTTGCCAGCAAACTCCAATAAACCACCGCATTCAGGTTGACAAATATGCGCCCGTTGGTCGTCGCTTCCAAAAATCTCCGGGCTTGCTCAATCAAAGAACGACTCCCGGCATCCGCGTTGGGATAACAAAACAAAATTTGTTCACTTCTCTCGCGAAGAGCCGCAAACAAGGAAGAGGCTTCATAGGTCGTATCTTGCGCGATGGTCACCGGGTGGTAAGCGACGATCATGGATGTTTTGGAGAGATCAAGCTTGAGCTCCCCTTCCAATTCTTTACGCGTGCGCAATTTGCTGCGCCTAAAATGATCAAGCGACGGGGCGCCCGCGCGATGCACTCGCCAAGGCTCCTCTCCCATGGAGATGATGCGTGCCCTGGCGTTCTCAGTTGAGGTGAAGTGAACATGGCTCATCTTCGTGACGGCATTCCGGACGGCATCATCGATCGCACCTTCACTGACTTCTCCGCCCTCGATGTGAGCAATCGGTATGCGCAAGGCCAGCGCGACACTAGCAGGCGCGAGTATTTCGTAGCGGTCGGCGATCAGAAGGAGAATGTCAGGACGCATGCGTCCAAGCAGATCCGTGAGGGCAAGCACCGCAATGCCGATGCTCTTTGCCATGCCGATGTCCGTATCAGAGCTGAGCAGGGTTTCGAGCGATGCGGCAATTGCAATGCCGTCTTTCTGAATCTCCTGCGCACTGAGGCCGAACTCTGGAGACAAATGTGATCCCATGACAATCAGCCTCAGGTCAACATCTGGATGAGCCGCTAGTTCGCGCAAGGGCCAGTAGAGATGACTGTAGTCAGCTCTGGAAGTCGTAATCGCAGCAATGGTCCGCTTCTGCTTCATTAGCAGAGCTCCGCCTGTCGTTTATTTTCTACGACCTGCTGCAAGGCATGGCTGGGCCGATATTCCGGTACCGCTTTGCAGATGCTCTCCAACAGCAACCGCAAATCTCTATCTCGAACACTCGTCTTGATCTGTTCCAAAACCGCATACAGAGTCGCAGTGGCCAATCCTTCCATTTGTACTGTGGAGAAAAGGTCATCACCCTGCACAAGGCAACGGTCATAAGGGGATGCGAGTAGTTCTTCAAATTTGTCTCCTGGCCGTAGGCCGGTGAAGACAATCTCGATACCGTGCCGTTCTCTGGCCGTTGCCACAATGAGATAACGCGCGAGTTCTTCAACCGTTCTGGCTGGACCTAGATCAGGAATCAAAATTCCTGTTTCATACTCCGCTGATAAGGCGGTCATTAGGAGCGTGACCGCATGGTTGAGCGTTACAAAGAATCGGCGGGCGTCACGGTGCGTGATGGTGACCGGGCCACCTTCCGTAATCTGCTTGAGAAAAAGGGGACCGACGCTACCGCTCGACCCAAGCACGTTGCCTAGACGCACTGCCTTGCGTTGCAAGGTTTTCTTGGGATGTGTAAGCAAAAGAAGTTCAGCCAGACGCTTTGTGGCGCCCATGATGCTTATCGGTAAGACAGCTTTGTCTGTGGATACCATGATGAATTGGGATGCGCCGTGTGCTGAGGCTGCCTGTAACAAGGCATAGGTGCCGAGAACATTGGTGCTTGCAGCTGCAATCGGATTCAGCTCCATCAATGGAACATGCTTGCACGCTGCGGCGTGAAGGACGATTTGTGGGTGGTAGAGTGCGAAGAGTTCAGACAGCAAAACTGAATCACAGATGCTGCCCAGAACTGGTACGCGCACGGCTTTCGATGACAAGTTAAGGGACTGCTCTGAAGCATGCAAGCCCTGTTCGTTGCTATCGAGAAGGATCAAGACTTTCACATCGCAGGTGATGGCGAAGCGAGCAACCGCCGACCCGATAGAGCCTCCGGCACCCGTTACCAGCAGGGTCTTTCCGGAGATGCATTCCTTTGATGGCAAAGAAGAAGAAGGTAGGCGGCACGAGTTGCCGACAAATTCTGTCCAAATGCTCTCTTCGGCTTGCGCTTTATACATCATTCTGTAAGCCCTGACTATAAACGCGATCGTGCAGACGGTCTACGGACCGCCAGGCTCCTGGAGGAGGTAGGAAAAAGCGCTGTAGCGACCCCGCAGATCCTGAATTCTGGGTGCTGGTGCCAAACCACCGCCGAATTCTGCTAGGATTATGTGGCTTCGTCAGCTGTTACCAGCAATCCGCGCCCACCAAATCGACAAGCTCATAATTGCTACGAATTCATCCGTTCCTAATTGATGGTTGGGTTGTGATCAGAGGTCACGATCCGGTTAAGCCGGTTCCCAAATCGGGAATCTAAGAGGTCGGTAATGATGGTGTTCAAAAGTGAGCATCTTCCAGATCACAGAGAAGGCATCATCAGCAGTATCTTTTCCACAGAGTGTCGGGAACGGGAATTGAAATTCTGGATCGGAAGTTGTTATAGTTCCACGAGTCAAATAACTTCGCGAAAAACTTTGAAATGTGGAACAGGGTCAGTACAACCTGATTCCTCTAACGAAAATTTGTGTTTTTTCGCTGCTTTTCGGCGATGATGGCGGAGAGTTTAGTTGACACTGTCATATCTGATTTCTTTCGGGGTTTCGCTGATATTCTCGTTTGTTCTTACCTGGTTCGTCCGTAATCTCGCCATGGGCCGGGGTTGGGTGGCACCGCCGATTCAGCATCGAGATCTGCATGAGATCCCGTTGCCGCGGTTAGGCGGCATTCCCATCGTTTTTGCATTCCTCGTGGCAATTGGTGCCGCGTTGCTGATAGGCCGGCACTCTCCTGCGTCGGATATCCTACCTTCCGTTCGGCCCCTTTTAACAATTCTTATTCCAGGAACTCTTATTTTTCTGCTGGGCGTATACGACGACATCCACTCCGTCGGTCCGTACACGAAGTTTGCGGTTCAGGGCGTGGCCGCCGTTATGCTTTTTGCTGGTGGCTTGAGGATTCTCGAGCTGCCGGTATTATTTGGCGCAAGGCATTTCGCTTGGTACATCGGGCTACCCATTACGGTTCTCTGGGTAATTGGGATTACGAACGCATTCAATCTAATTGATGGCTTGGACGGACTCGCCGCTGGTTCCGCGTTGTTTTCGACGGTGGTGGTTTTTGTTGTAGCCGTCTTTAATGGTTCGACATTAGTGTCGTTGTTGACGCTCGCCCTTGCCGGATCCATTCTGGGTTTTTTGCGTTTTAACTTTAATCCGGCGACCATCTTTCTCGGGGATTGCGGGAGTTTGTTCATCGGATTCATGCTGAGTGCCTTGGCATTGGCGGGTGCTCAGAAGGCGCCAACGATCATTGCGGTAGCCATCCCGGTTGTTTCTTTCGGCCTGCCAATTCTTGAGACTACCCTTTCAGTCGTCCGGCGCTTGATCAGTGGCCGCCCTTTGTTCACGGCAGATCGTGAGCACATTCATCACAAACTACTTGAGCATGGAATGTCGCCGCGGAAAGTTGTTGTCATTCTGTATGCGGTGTCGGCTCTTTTCGCCTTGCTCAGTCTGTTTCTGCTTTGGCCTTCAGGCAATACACTCGGATTGGTGCTACTGGTTATCGGTACGGGTATCTGGTTTGGCGTTCAGCACCTCGGCTACCTGGAATTTTGGGAAATTCGTCGAGTTGCGCAACGAACCATCGAACAAAGAGGCATATTCGTCAATGACCTTGCAATTCGCCGGGCGATCGAGGAGCTGAAGAGTTCCGGAGATTACGCCCATATTTGCGATATCCTAAAATCGGCTTTTTCTAACAATGACTTCGACGGCTTCATATTGAGCGTAAAGTCGTTGTCAGACGAGTCTTCCGCCGATAGCGACGCTTGGCTGGGGGAGAATCGATGTTTTGAATGGGAGAAGGCTACGGCTTCGGCCTTTCGAAACCAAAAGGCAGTCTGGAACCTTACGTTGGAATTGGTTACAAGTGCCGATCAGTGGCTTGGCGCGATAAAGATCTACCGTTTTTACGACGATCGACCGCTGCTCGTGGACACCAATCTTCTGACCTCGGGATTCCCGATGGTTTTGGCCGATGCTTTGGGTCGCGCTCTCGACGCCGAGGAGGGAATCATTCCCGAGAGTGTCACAGGTACGCAGTTTTTAGAAGCTGAGGCGAGTTAGTTAACGAGTCCCACCCTTTACCCCGCGATTTGCCACCTGCGTGCCACAAACACATCGATGACAACGTTGATCGGCTAGGTCTCTGTGGAATCGCTGCAGGCCAAGCGGGCGCTAGCCACCCCCTTGTGATTCAGGCATGAGCTTGCTTCTCAAGTAAGATATGTCGGGGGCCGGCGTTTGTAACGCCTTGATGATCTTGACCGCAACGGTGACCAGAACGACATTCCGCACACCCCATATTTTGAAACCGATTCTTGGGTCAGAAATTCCGGAGGATGTTCATTTTCCTTCTGCCTATTGTCTGCCGACTCGGGTACCATTGAACATGCAAGAGTCGATCCCAGGCTCCAATGTCCGCCCACGCTTCCATTAACCGCCGCCAACGTCCACGCGAAAGAGTACGGGCGACCGCCCGTGCTAGCTTTGGGACTAGGTGTAATGCCGAAGTGGTTCCCCTTTACGAGATCCTTGACATCAGCGAGATCGGGATGGCAATTCAGTGCCCGTCGCCGATAGAAATCAACCAGGAAATAGAATTATGTCTGCACGTCGCTGAATCCATCGACCAGCTCTCGGTGACGGGTCGCGTGGTCTGGTCAAACTCTTCAGGACGGACTGGTTTAGGCTTTTCGGCGGTCGCGGATAGTGAGCTGCAGCGAGTGCAAGAGTGGCTTTCTCTAAATACCACGTCAGGCTCCGCCTCTTTGGGACTGGCTGGGTCCTCGACCTCAGAGCACTCTTCTGTTTCTCTGAATCATACGGACAGGCTGAGCGGCATGGCTACCTTGCAGAAAGGAGCTGAGTTCGGTGGGGAGAACCTCGAGGCGGTCCTTTCGTTGATTGCTCTTCGGTGTCATTCGCTGCTTCGATGTTCTGGCGTCGCGGTCGCGCTGTCAGGAAAGGATGACGCGAACATGACGTGCCGAGCCAGCTGTGGCTCGAACGTCCCACCTGTAGGCGCAACATTGAAAGTGGGATCTGGTTTTTCCGGTGAATGCGTGCGAGCCGGAAGAATATTGCGCTGCGATGACACCGAGGAAGACAACCGCGTAGATCGCGATAGCTGTCGCGCGCTGGTTATTCGTTCCATCCTCGCCGCGCCGGTAAGCTCCGGCAAGAAAGTGATTGGCCTACTGGAGGCATTTTCGGCTCAGCCCCGAGCTTTTGGCGATAACGATAGCAGAATGTTGCAACGATTCGCCGAGACAATTTCTTCCGCCATCAATCACGCCGCGCTATCGGACCATTCTTTTGATCCAGCCGTTTCCATGAAACTTGTCTCCTCGGTTCCGGGTGGCGTTCTCTTCGCTTATGAGCCGACAGAACCGACAGGCGAGGCAACCCTTGCTGCTCATGAGGACACGGGTAGCGGTATTCAGTTTCCTTCTACCTTTTTCTACTGCGCCGCCGCTGCGATTGTCCTCATCCTTGGCTTCATGCTATCGCCGTGGATTCAGGAAAAGCTTAAGGCCAGTGATCGGACTCAGGAACCTGTAGTTTTGGCGGTGTCACGCCCTCCTATTGACACAACGTATCCAGACTCGTCACTCAATTCCGGCGAGATCGAACAACTTCGAAGGCTCGCGAGCAGGGGGAATCCAGAAGCGGAAAATGCTATGGGTCTTCTCTATGCCCAAGGCGATGAGAAACACGCAATCACGCAGGATCAGAGAGAAGCAGTCCGGTGGTTCACCAGGGCGGCGGAGCATGGAAGCGTGCCTGCCCAATACAAGCTGGGATTGCTTTATTGGGGTGGTCACGGTGTTCCTAAGGATGCGAACAAAGCTTATTTCTGGGCGCTGGTGGCGCGCGCAGGAGGCCAGGAAGGCAGCCAAGATCTCGCCAAAAGTCTCGCGAGCGGCATAACTCGAGCCCAGGCCGCGGCTCTCGAAACGCAAGCCGAGATCTGGTACCAACAGCACGGGTCGCATGCGAAGACAGGGCCTCACCACTAGAGAAGCCCAAATCCCCCGAAGCGTTTAAAGCAGAGTCAGGGGCACTGTGCCTAGCTTGCGCGACGTTCGCGACATTAAAAAAGTGTGCACTACTATTTCTCATTCAGGAACTAATTTAGACGGTGCAGGGCGGCTCGCAGATCATATGTGAGGTGGGGGGAAGAGAATTCAACAAGGTGCGCAGGATCGCAGCTTGCACAACGTTGTTGTGGTTGGCGCCATAAAAGTCTACCGACGAGGGAACGAATCCCGGAGGGGGCACCGTACGCAGTTTTTAGAAGCCAAGGCTAATTAACGTCTTCGATAGCCCAAAACAGTCCCGGATGTATCTTTTATGCCCGAAATCTAGCGTGATTTGACCCCGTATGCTCCCTGGCATGCCGAACAGGGTAACCTTTCGAAGGATGAAAAAAGGGAGGGCTAACGGTTACAGTTTCGCGTTGACGTAAGAGTTAATCTCACAATTCAGGCAAACTTCTTCGAAGGCCGGTGCGGTCCACTGCATTGCTTTATCTCCAGTCGTTCAAGGCTTTTGCTGCTTCGAACGTAACTTCATTTTAACTCGGCGCTCTTTCTTCTAGCAATAGCCTTTTAGCAATAGCCCAACCGCAGAAACCACGGGCTAAACAGAAACGTTGCAAATTCCTGCGCACATCGAGAAGCGCAATCGCCTGGCGCCGCCTGCCGAGTCGCTCCCAGTCGCCTCTCGGGACTTTTCCACATGCCGAACCACTGCGGACACTGTCTAACCCGCCCCAACCCTGTTTACCTTAATCTTCTCTTGTTATCGGTGAGGACACGCATTCATGTTTCGTGAGACGGTTTATGGCGACTCTTTCAAAGAACTTAACTTCGTTCCGCTCCAGTCAGCCACGTTCTGCGTTCAGTGCGAACTGATTAGCAATAACAGCCGGCCCTACTGCCTGGCTTGCGGAAATCAGTCCCTTCTCAGTCTCTCGCGCGTGCTAGGTGGCTCACTGCGGCAGCAACAAACCGCTCATCTCATTACCGATTCTGAACTCGACCTTCTCGTCCGCGACTTGCTCCGCTCCGTTCCCGACCCTCAAGTTCGGAATATGGCCGATCATCACGCTCGAGTACCAACCCCTGCTCTACGCAGCCAGCTTCGCGTGGCGAACGCCGCGCACCCCGCTTCCGGATTTCGCGCCGTGCATGTGGGAGAAGAAGTTCATATTCACACCGCCGAATTGAATCTTGAACCCGCGATCAGCGCTATCACTGAACGCGCCCAGCACCTCACCGGGGCAACCGGAGCGGCCATCGCTCTGCGCGCCGGAGACGAAATTGTATGCCGCGCGCGAGCCGGCCGCACCGCTCCCGACCTCGGCGTGCGCCTGCAAACTGACGCCGGAATTTCTGCGGAAGCTGTGCGCACCGGCGAAGTCATGTTGTGCCATGATGCCGAGCGCAATCCGCGCGTGGATCTGGCTAGCTGCCGCCGTCTCGGCGTTCGCTCGATTCTGGTTTCGCCCTTGCGCTACTATCGCCGAACGCTCGGCGTGTTTGAGGTGTTGTCGTCTTCTCCCAGCGCATTCGACGAACGCGATGTCGCGACCATGCAGCTTCTCTCGAGCATGATGGTTGCAGCCATCTCCCGCATTTCGAGTCTGCATACTGCGAACTTATCGCGGCTGGCTGGTTGAAGTTGGATCGAAAGGCTGCCGAGAATTCCCAACCCGAACCCCTAGTAAGCCCAGTACGGCCCGTTCCCGCCCGGTGTACTCACATTTTCAATGGCCGTGTACACGTTGCGCCCGTAGAAGAAGGGAAGTCCCCAGTCAAAGTACGGTAGAACCGTGTTCGAGCCAGAACCAAGAATGGACGGACCTCCGAGTTCGCTGAATACCGTATCGGTTGTGCTGGTGAACAAAGTTTCGGCATTCGCGATGCCGAAATTCACCGTTCCGCTGGCCCCATTCGTTCCCTGATTTATCGCGGAAAACGTCTGCGTACTTGTCGGGCAATAGAATCCCGCCGCCACCGAGTCCGTCGGTGTATTCGGGCAATCCGGCAGTGAAGGCACAATACCGCTATCAAGAATGAAGTAACCATTCGATCCACTGTCAATGAAGCTGCCGTGGTAGGGCGTGCCTTGGTAACTGGTGGTGAACGATAATGAGCTAGGATCGATCCCAAAAATCGTGGCGCTGCCCAACGCATTATTCGATTGCGTTCCGATACCGAAAACCAGTGACCCGGTCAGCGTCGCTGCCGATCCCGAAACCGCCGGCAACTCAATAACGACTCCATTATTGTCTGCCGGAAATAATGCTACAGGGTTGATAACCTGCTGCGCCAAGGTCTCGGCCACGGGTTGGCAGCTCGTGGATGAGCTGCATTCATAGTAGGGATTAAAATTAGCGGTCTGCACCTGCTCGCAATAAGTGCCACAGTCCTGCGCCGCAGGACCGACGCCGAGAATACCGTTTGCTCCCAGGTTGGCAACAGTATTCGCCGAGGGAAATCCGTTCGAACAGGCAGCCGGAGCCGAAAACTCTGTATCGCTGAGCACCTGAATCAGTGTCGATGCAGCCTTCTCCCCGCCAATCTGAACGTCTGCTGTTTGCACCGGCCCCCATGTGTAAGAACCCAGGAACTGCAAACACTCAGCCACGGGATTGCCGCTTTGCGCTTTCTGCTGCGGCAAGGCAATCGTTAGCACCGACGACACAATTCTCAAGCCGGAAGAACCCGTGTCGACCAACATGCCGTCGACGGTCTGACAGGTTGAAGTCCCCGGAATGCACACTGTCACGCTGGTGAAAGCCCCATTCGCGTAATTGTTCGCCGGTCCGGAATTCACGACAATGGGCGCGACGTTTTGCCCCGTCGTCGCGATCAGATTGGTCTTGGTGGAAGAGCTGCTGCCACCACCGCAACCGATTGAAAACGCGCCCGCCAATCCGATGACTGCAGTACAAACTGCTCGGAATGTTCTCATTGGATACTCTCGGCACGCACGCCCGATGGCAGCATTCCCGGAACGTAGGCCCTACCCGCGAACGCACGCGGGTGTCCGCCAATTTGTACAACCAGTCCCGGCTCGTTAATCAGCACCGGCCCGCGCCGAATTCGCGCTCCCGTCTTCGCTTGGTTTGCCCGAGCATACTGGTCGAAATAACTTCCAAGAAGTTGCCGCATGTCAGGTACCCAGGGCCCCTGCCATGCGATGCCAAACACCTTTCCATCGGATGACACGTATTCCCTCACCACAGTGCCGGATGTCCCTTGAATCTCGTGTACGGTATAGGATTCGGCAGCCGTCATGGTCCGGCGACCTTGAAGGTGAATTTGGTCCGCTTGCACCGAGGCCGTATCCCCGCCCAGGGAAGCCCAAGCCGGCGTTGTAGCGGCGCCGATTATCAACGCCGCGGCCATCACCAGCATTTTCAAGTGGATAGAGTTCCCACGCTGCTCGACCATGAATTTATCCCTAAAGCCTTCGCGGAGTTAAGCTTGGGGATTAGATTAGGTTTGCAACTGGCAGGGTTGCATCAGCTCTGGCTGTGGGATGCCTTCGCAGGACCATTCGAGTTATTTCTTCGTGCTGGTTTATTACGAACTCAGGGTAATATGTACAAGACTTCGATCCCGGGCTCCCCCATGTCTGCCATCGTCCAGTCGCCTCGAAGCACCCTTTCCAATCGCCGTCGAAGTGTGCGCCAGAAAGTTCACGCGCCCGCCTACGCAACTTTTGGCGGCGCCTCCAGAGACGAAATGCTCGATCTCTATGAGGTGTTGGACATCAGCGAAGACGGTGTCGCGGTGCAGTGCCCAGCCCCGATGGAAATCAACCGGGAGGTTGAACTATGCCTGGACCTCGCGGAATCGAACGATCAGATTTCCGCCAGCGCACGCGTAGTCTGGTCAGATGCGGCCGGGCGGGTCGGCTTGGGATTTCCAGCGCTGGCCGATCCTATGCGCCAACGTTTGCGGCAGTGGCTGTTTCTCAATGCGATGGCGGGCGCTGCCAACGCTGCCTCGTCTTCGATGCCTTTGACGAAACCGGAGCCCTCCGTGTTCCGGGCAAACTATTCCGACACGCTCACCGCCGTTTCCGCAGTTCAAAGAGAAGCCGAGTCGCTGGGAACGGATCTTGAGGCGGTTCTTTCTCTGCTCGTTCTACGCTCGCATTCTCTGCTTCGCGCTTCTGGCGCGGCAATTGCCCTGGGGGGGGACGACGCCGGCGTAATGACTTGCAGGGCAAGCGCTGGGACTAGCGCCCCGCCCGTGGGCGCAATGCTGCAAGTCGGCTCAGGCTTTTCCGGTGAATGCGTGCGGACGCGGCGGACCTTGCGCTGCGATGACACTGACACCGACGACTTGGTGGATCGCGAGAGCTGTCGCGCTCTGGGCATCCGTTCCATAATCGCCGTGCCTGTAGGCACGAGCGAAAAGGCGATCGGGTTGATTGAGGTATTTTCCGCGCTACCCAACGCCTTTGGCGAAAGCCACAGCACCACGTTGCAACGTTTTGCGGAGACGATTCTTGCCGCTGTTAATCGCACCCCACGCTCAAGCGATTCCTCCACTCCGCCCTCAGGTGCTGCAAAACCCTTCTCTTCAATGCCCGGAAGCATTCTTTTCGCTGCCGAGCCGCAGCTTGAAGCTGAGAAAAATACCTTCGGCCATGAGGATCAAGTTGGCGGCGTCCATCTGCCTCGCACCCATCTGTATTTGCTCTACTGCGCGGCCGCTACCATCGCACTTGTCCTCGGTTTCATGTTTGCCCCGTGGATTCAGGAAAACCTCCAGGCCCGCGAGCGCAGTGGAGAGCAAACGGTTTTAGCTTCATCGAAGGTTCCCGTCGAAACTTCACAGCTTCTTTCTCAGACATCGTCAGTCGATATCGCCAATCTCTCGCAATTGCAGGAACTGGCGAAGCATGGCAACTCTGCGGCTGAAAATGCTATCGGGATCCTGTACGCGCAGGGCGACCAAAAACAAGCAGTCCAGCAGGATGAAATTCAAGCCGCTCATTGGTTTACGAAGGCCGCCGAGGATGGCAGCGTGCCAGCCCAATACAAATTGGGCCTGCTTTATTGGGGTGGCCACGGCGTTCCGAAAGATGCCAACAAGGCCTATTTCTGGGCGGTGCTGGCGCGCGCCGGAGGGCAGGAAGGCGGCAAGGATCTCGCCAAAGTCCTGGCCAACGGCATGACCCGCTCCCAAGCCGCCGCCATCGAGCAGCAGGCGGAGATCTGGTACCTGCAGCATGAGTCCCGCGAAAAGCCCAAGCCCGGCCGGTGACCACTGGCTCCCGGCTTCCGCCATCCGGCGAAAGTCCGCACCAGCGTAAAATAGAAACACACTCCGTTATGTCCACCCTGCGCACCATTCTTGACGAGCGAGTCCGCGAGGCCGATTCCCGTCTTTACGAAAAGCTCGAAAATAATCGTTTGCGCTGCTTTGCCTGCGGACACTGCTGCCCCATTCCCGACGGTCAGCCCGGAGTCTGCAAGGTCCGCTACAACCGCGGCGGCACACTCTACGTCCCTTGGGGATACACTGCCGGAACTCAGTGTGATCCCGTCGAGAAGAAGCCATTTTTTCACGCCTACCCCGGAGCCCTCGCCTATAGCTTCGGCATGATGGGATGCGATCTTCATTGTTCCTACTGTCAAAATTGGGTGACCTCGCAAGCTCTTCGCGATCCCAGCGCCGTCTCGCCTCCGCAGCCAGCCTCGCCCGAGCATCTGGTGCGCGACGCAATCGCCCAGGGCGCAAAAATCTTAGTCAGCACCTACAACGAGCCGCTCATCACCAGCGAATGGGCCGTCGCCGTTTTCAAAGAAGCCAAGGCTGCCGGACTCATCACCGGCTTTGTTTCGAACGGCAATGGCACTCCGCAGGTTTTGGAATTTCTCCGCCCCTGGCTCGATCTGTATAAAGTCGATCTCAAAAGCTTTGACGATCATCGCTACCACGAACTGGGAGGCCGCATCGGTCCCATTCTCGACAGCATCCGCCGCATCTACGCCATGGGACTGTGGCTGGAGATCGTCACGCTCCTCATCCCCGGCTTCAACGATTCTCCCGATGAATTGCGCCGCATGACAGAATTTCTCGCCGGAATCTCTCCCGACATTCCCTGGCACGTTACCGCCTTTCACGGCGATTACAAAATGCAAAACGATGTCGCGCGCGACACGCGCTCTGACGACTTACTGCGCGCGGTCGAAATCGGCCGCGCCGCCGGACTGCGGTACATCTATGCCGGCAATCTTCCGGGCAGAGTCGGCGAGTGGGAAGACACGCGCTGCCCGCAGTGCGATGAAGCTTTAATCGAACGCTACGGCTACCTGATCAAAAACTACCGCCTCACCGCGGACGGCCATTGTCCCCGCTGCGCCTCCACAATCCCCGGTCGCTGGTCAACTCATTTCGAAGGCCAGATCGCCTCCCACCCTTTTGCCCCGCGCAAACAGTCTCATTTATTTGCGATCGCTGAACCGCGAACGTTTTAGAGATGCTTCTATAAATGTCCCGGCAAAATGGCCCGGTAAAAATGGCCCGGTAAAATTGATCCGTTCAGGAAATGGCCCAGGGAAGGGCACGACTTCAGTCGTGCCGCCCAGAGCCAGTAAAGACGAGGGCTTTAGTCCCTGAGGGACGCGCTAGGTTGCTTCCTGCGAACGCATCCATGTATAAATCTAGCTCTTGCCAAGCCTATGAAAATCTCAACCCGTCTCTTGTGGTCGTTCGCCCTTCTCTGTTTTTCATCCCTCACCTTCGCCGACACCAAACCTAAACTAACTCTCGACGAGTTCTTCAATGCAGTCAGCTTCTCAACCGTCGCTTTATCTCCCGACGGCAACTCGGTGGTGATCGCCGCCGAGCGCGCCGATTGGGAACAGCAGATCTTCCGCACCGACCTCTGGCTCTATCACGACGACGGCAAAAGCGGATCGCTCATCCAACTCACGCAGTCCGGCCATGACACCAGTCCCAAATGGTCGCCCGACGGCCGCTGGATCGCCTTCCTCTCCGAACGCAAGTCCTCTTCCGAGAAAGATTCCGACTCAGCCGACGACAAAGAAGACAAAGGCGAAGCAAGCCAAATCTACTTAATTTCTCCCGTTGGCGGCGAGGCAATCGCGGTAACGCAAGGGCAGGAGGAAGTCCACACCTTTTCCTGGTCGGCGGATTCTCGCACACTCTACTTCGCCACCCGCAATCCCTGGACCAAGGCGCAAAAAGAAGATTACAAGAAGCAGTGGAAAGATGTCGTCCAATATCGTACCGCCGAACGCGGCGATACCATTTTCGCCCTTGACGTACCCTCCGCTCTTGCCCGCCACACCGCCGCTCCCGCGAAACTTTCTGAAAAAGAACAGAGCGATGTCGACAAGGAATCCTACCTCACGCCCGGTGCGCGCCCCATCGCAACTTCTCCCTTGCGTGTGGACGACCTACTCACCTCGCCCGACGGCGCCAAACTCGCCTTCGTCACCAACGCTGTAAACCAGCGCCAGGAAAAATTCGAAGACGTCGAAATCTATTCTTTGGATCTCGCTCGTGTGGCCGCGGGCGACTTGCCCGCGAACGAGCGCAACGAAAAGTCTCTGCTGCAGCCGCGCCAACTCACCCACAATCAAGCCGTCGAAACCCGCCCGCACTGGGCCAACGATAGTCGCCACATATTTTTCACCGTCGAAGTCGGCGATGTCGCCGGTCCCTACCGCGACCTCCAGCCACATCTGTACTGGGTTGATAGCGAAAAATCCAACGGCGAATCTTTCACGATCGAGCAATGGAGCAAAGACTTCATCGGCCCGGTCGATCACTACGCCGTCGCATCCGATAGCGTCCTGACTTCCGCGCGTCTCGGAACCGAAGTCTCCGTGTACTCCGTCGCTGCGCCTAAGCAGTCCATGCACCAACTAAATGGCTGGTCCGGCACCTACTCAACTCTCGCTGCCAGCCCACATTCTCCACGAATCGCCTTCGTCTACTCATCGTTGCAAAAGCCCGCCGAAATTTATCTCGCCGAGAGCGCCGACAGACTCGCCGACGCCCATCCCATCACTTCCTTCAACAAATCCATCGCCGAAAAAGATCTTCCACAAGGTAAACCTTATCGCTGGAAAGCCGATGACGGCACTACCGTGGAAGGCATGCTGATTTATCCTCCCGGCAAATTCGAGGCCAAGCATTTGCCGACGCTCACCTTCATTCACGGAGGTCCCGCCGACGCCGACGGCAACCACTTCGAGGCCGACTGGTATCAGTGGTCTGCGCTCGCCGCCACCAACGGATGGCTGGTCTTCGAGCCCAATTACCGCGGTTCCACCGGATACGGCGACAAATTCCTCCAGCAGATTGTTCCCGTCATCGTCTCGCGTCCCGGCAAAGATATTCTCGAAGGCGTCGACGCGCTGGTGAAAGATGGAATCGCCGACGCCGACCACCTAACCGTCGGCGGCTACAGTTACGGCGGCTACATGACCAACTGGCTCATCACGCAAACCACGCGCTTCAAAGCCGCCGTCACCGGCGCGGGCGCGGTCGAGCACGTCGGCAACTGGGGCAATGACGACACCACTTACGACGACGCTTACTTTCTTGGCGGACGTCCTTGGGAAGCTCAGCAGCGTTATCACGACGAAGCCGCCATCTTCCAAATCGACAAAGTCAAAACTCCGACGCACATGGTCGGAGGCGCCAACGATATTCGCGTCGCCGTCCTCGAAGATTATTTGCTCGAGCACGCTCTCTATTCGCTCAGCATTCCGAACAAGCTGTTGATCTTTCCCGGCGAAGGCCACAGCCTGAGCAAGAATCCCTGGCACGGCAAAATAAAAGTCCGCGAAGAATTGAAGTGGCTGCAGAAATACGGCGGCGTCCCCGCTGGGAACTGATCGGACTGTCATGCCGAGCGCAGCAGGGAAGACCGAAGGTCCTCCCTGGGTAGTCGCAGCATCCCTGATGGGATGCTGCGGACAAGGTTGAGATAGCCACAGGGATGCCGTGGCTTTCTCCTCATTCCTTCCTGCTATTTCAAAACTACTTCGCGGGCCAGCGAACTGCTGAGGGTCGGCGCAAATTCGTTGCGCTTTTTTGCGGCATCCATCATGGCCTGTCGGCTGCCATAATGTTTTTCCGTAATCGCCCCAGCCTTTTCTCCCATTTCGTCGAGAGTTCCCCAGGCCTTGTATTCGATCGCAATCGCAACACTCCAGTCATTGGGATGCTGCAGCACTGGATTGGTGTAGAACTTATAGTCCACAATCCAGCCCTGTTTTTTGAACTCGTCGTAAATTGGCCTGAAATTCTGCTTGATGTCGGTCCAGAACGCGTCGCCCATGCCAGGCTTTACGTCAACGTAAATCACGCGCCATACCGGACCGTTGTTGTAGTTGGGATTCTGCGCTACCAGCGCCTGAGTCATCACGAACAGCAGCAACATCACAGAGAACAGCCACAGAGCACGCCTTTTCATTTTAAAACGCTCCTCATGCCTAGGATTAGGCCGTAAGAATGGGACGCCCATGGTTCGCACTCCGTGCGCGACACAGACTACCACGGCCGGTGCGCCAACTACTTAAAAATCGCGAAGAACTGCGGCCGTCCGGCAGATTGAGACGACGGAGAGATTCAGGACCGCCAGGCATTGCGCTCGGTACTAGGTACTCGGTACTGGTGATTTATTTTGCGGCGATGTTGGTCTTGACGCCGTGCGCGCTGGCCGCATACCGCGCGATGCCTTTGTAGAGCGCTTCGGCGATCTGCTCGCGGTATCCGTCGCTGCGCAGCTTCTGCTCGTCCGTGGGACTGCTAACGAAAGAAACTTCCGCCAGGATGCCGGGCATCGCGGTCTCGGTAAGCACCACGTAAGAGGCTTCCTTCACGCCGCGGTCGCGCAGGCCAGGATTCTCCGCGGAGAGCGTGCCGTACAGCGAGCGCTGCACGCTGGCTGCCAGGCGCCGCGACTGCTCAATCTTTTCGTGAAGCTCGGTCGGCGTAAGGACGGGGTTGATGGCGCTCTTGCTGCGATCTTCGACGCGCGTTTCCAGATCTTTGGGGCTGGGCGCGGAAAAGAAGTTGGTGTAATAAGTTTCCACGCCGCGCGCCGAAGGCAGATCACTATAGTTCGCGTGGACCGAGACGAACAAATCGGCCTGCGCCTGGTTCGCCATCCCGGCGCGTTCGTCGAGCGGAATGTAGTTGTCGTCGTTGCGGGTGAGAATCACGTCGGCGCCGAGGCGGCTTTCGAGCAGCTTGCCCAGTCGCTGGGCGATCTCGAGGACCAGATCTTTTTCCAGCAGTCCGCGACGGCCGACCGTTCCCAGATCCCAGCCGCCGTGGCCAGCGTCCACAACGATGCGCATTTTGGGGACGCGAGCACGCAGTTGCAAATCCTCATGCGTTGGAGGAGGAACGACGAGGGCCAACTTCTTTCGCTCGGTCTCCGCGGCTTCGGGAAAAAGATTTATCTGAGACTTTGCGTCCGAGCCGAGTTTCCGCACCTCCACGACCAGACGATAAGGATTCGGCTCGAGGCTGACGGAATAATTCGAGTTACCCCTGGTCTCGAGCACCACGCGAGTCAATCCCGAGACTGGCTGCGCCACGCGCACGCGCGCCAGCAGCGAATCGCCGACATCGATCGTCTTTCCAGCAATGTCAGGAGCGAGCGCGGTATCGTGCAGATCAAAATAAATTCGATCGGGAGAACTCAGGCGATGCGCCTCGTACTGCACCTGGTCTTGAAGGTCAAGGACAATCGTGCTCGAATCGGCGGAAGACCAATGCCGGATTCCAGTAATGCGGGGCATCTTGGTGAGTTCCTGCGGCGTGGCGCTTCCGTTTGCCGGCGCAGTTGGCATATTCACGTCAGTCGATGTAGAGGAATTTGTTGAATCCGACTTCGAATCGGCGGTCGGATTCGACGGAATGGTCGAAGACGAGTTTGTGGAAGATGAGCTGCTGGGCTGCTGGGCGGTCGGTTCTGGAGCGTTCACGCTTGGCTGTGAATGAACCAACAAGTCGGCATGCTGTGCATTCTTTAGTTTCCACCAGAAGCCGCCGGCAACCAGCGCTGCGACCATTACGAGCACCAACACTAAAACCAGTCCGGGATGGTGGCCGGCGAGAGGCTCGGGATCGGAGGTAGCTTCTAAGAGCGCGATGTCTGTGGCCGCGCGCTTCGATGCGGGAGTCAGTTCCGGCAAAAGCTGAGGAAGAGACTCGGCGGGCGTAGGCGCGGTGGCGGGCGCGATTGCTGGAGCAGACAATAGTATTTCCGCGACTTGCGCCGATTCTGCGAAGCGATCTTCGTCCTCAGGCTTGAGAGCCCCGAGGATGAGTTCGGCCAGCAATGCCAGGCTGCCGACATCGCTGTCGTTGAAGCCGAACGGTTCCGCCGAGAACGCCTCCAGCAGCCCGATCACCCGTCGGCGCCCGCACAGCGGCACTGCCACCATGGAGCGCGCCCCGAGTTTCCGGCAGGCGTGAAGATTTACGCGATCATCGGTTTCGGTATCGTCGCAGCGGATGATCTGCGCCGTGCGAAAGCACGCTCCGGAAAAAGCCGAGTCGCGCTGGATGCGCGCGCCCACATCCGGCTTGATGACTCCCGCAGATGCGCGCAAAACAATTTCGTTGTTCTCGGCCAGAGCGATTCCAAATCCATCGGCCCCAGTGATTGCTACTGCCCGCTGCGCAACCAGCTGCAGAACTTCGTCCAGAACAAACTGCTCTTCGGCTTCGAATTCGGGGGTGGGCGCAGCGCTTTCGAACCCATTGAGACGCGAGGCTAGCGACCGACGACGCCGCACTTGCTGATGCATCGCCGAAAACGCTAATAAGGCCTGCAAGGCGTCGCCTCCCGATGGACGCCGGGCTTGCCCCCCATCGGAGGGAGTGTCATGAAAACGCAAAGATTCGAACTGATTATGTTCCGACGGCCACGCTGGCACGCTGGCAGCATTCGGCGCCGTGCTAGGCTTGATGTCCGGTTTCGTGGGAGTTGTGGCCATTTCAGCTCTAGCGGACAAATATCACAATAATCGAGTGTCGCCATGCTATCCATGGCCTGTCAATTGACTACTTGGCGTAGCCGGCCACCTTTACTTTCGCGCTCCGCCGGAGTTCCGCTCCATTCCGGCTTTTCACCGGGTTTAACAGTAAGTTAACGGGGTTTTACCGCGTTTGCAATGGTACCGTCGTGCCGGTCGGCCATGATCTTTGGTAAGTCCGCCGTCTCGGTCTCCAGCGTCCGTCATCCAAGTTTGGACTCCTATGTTGAAGGAGAGAAGTAGTTTTGGGGCGTTCCTGGTCTCACGATCCGAACCATTGCAGTCACTGCCGTTTGCTATCTTCGGGAAACTAGAATTTGAAGCAAGCGATTCCCTCCGATTTCTTTCAGGCGGAGATTATGCAGTCAGCATCATTTCCCGAGCGGCAATCTCGCAGCCACTACCGGCACGAAGTTCACACCTTAACCTACGTGATTCTTGATGAGGCGAACGGCGGCATTATCCGTAACCTCAGCCACGAAGGTGTAGCGGTGCAGGCGGTGGGAGCACTGCGGGCGGAGCAGCGCATCCGGTTGCGCTTTGAGTTGAGATCTCCTCGTTTGCGAGTGGACGCCTATGGGCAGGTGAGCTGGTCCAATCCCTCGGGGCAGTGTGGGATTCGGTTCCTGGACTTACCAGAGCGCACCAGCCATCAAATCAATCAGTGGATCTTTTCTAACCTGCTCGAGATTGTTGGCTCCGGCGCTGCTCATAGCGAACCAATATTCGAAGATCCCTTGGTTCCGATTACTGGGCAGGATAATCCTTTCGCAGAAAATGATGCACTTACTTTGTCCGCTAGTGCGCGTCCGTCGATTCGACTGGAACCCGGCTTTATGCCGCGAGACGAGCGGCACGAAGCGCCAGATCTTGCCTTTGCTTTGGGCAGGGAAGAATATTCCTATGATCCTGCCGGCGAGGCTTTTGGACAATTAAACTGGCTCTCTCGTCCGATCTCAGCGCGAACTCTGGCGTGGCTCGTCGATGCTCTGGTTGTGATCGCTGGTTTTTTGCTGTTCGGGGTGATCTTTCTATCGATTGCTCAAGAGCTTCCACAATGGCCGCTAACTTTAAGCGCGGCCGTGGGCGCGGCGACTTTCGTTTTCGTGGCTTACTGGAGCTTGTTTGCAATGTTAGGAGGACCAAGCCTTGGGGTACGCCTGGCACAAGCTACAGCGGATCCTGAACGGGAAGATGAGAGTGAGTCCGCAGACCGCTTCCGCTAACTCCACGCCGACCTGATGGCTGAGATCGCCTTCTGCGTAGTTCGCAAAGTCTAGTTCGCAAAATACTGCTGCGCCAGCCAGAGTCGCAGCGTGTGTTTCATCTGCGAAGCCATTTTCACGAAGCGGATGCCAACGTTGCCTTGCTTGTCGGACCACGCCACCTCGACCTGGGCGTGCATTCCGACATCGGTCCCTGGCAGCGAGAAAGAAATGCGCGACGCTTCCTTTGCGTCGAAACCATCTTCGACGCGAACCTGCAGCCCGCCCTGGCTCAGATTGATGAGGTGACCTTCGGTGTTTTGTTGACTGCGGCCACGCAATGTCACGGGGACGTCGATTCCGGCGCGGTGATACCGCAATCGTCCGTCAAGAATCATGTTGCGGGCGGCGGACAGCGTATGTACCGCTTGTTCCACCGAAATGGGCTTGTCGAAGGCGAACATCGCGCCCGATTCTTCCATGTCGCGCCTGCCTTGGGAGGCGCCCATGATCACCAGTGGCACCGAACTGGCGCATGAAGGGTCGCGTTGCAGTTCACGAAAGAACTGGCCGGTACCGTTCAGATCGCAGTCAACGATGAGAGCATCCACTTTGGATTTTGATAGCCGCGCGAGAGCTCGTTGGGGTTCGCTCTCGACAGCGACGTCCATGTGCAGGCCGCCAAGAATGCATTCCAGAACGCTGATCTCTTGCCAATCGCGCGAAACGACCATCGATGAGAGTGTCATGCCTTCACTCTACTCACAACGGTAATCTCGACGTAGATCACCAACGTAATGAGGGATGAAGAGAGGCGTTTAGGAGCGGGAGGTGCGGTACCAGTCGACCGTGCGCTTCAATCCGTCTTCGAAATCTACCTTGGGCTTGTAGCCGAGATGTTTTTCCGCGAGCGAAATGTCGGCGAGCGAATGCTTGATATCGCCGCCACGCTCCTCGCCATAGTTGGCCATCCCGGAATAAGAGGTCAGTCCCTGAAGAAGTTTGAAAGTTTCGTTGAGCGTGACCCGCCGGCCGGTTGCGACGTTGAACACTTTTCCCGCTGCCTGCGCCGCCGGAGCCTTGCAGGCCAGCAGGTTGGCCTCAACCGCATTGTCGATGTAAGTGAAATCGCGGCTTTGTTCGCCATCGCCAAACATCGTAGGCTGCTTGCCGCTCAGCATCTGCGTGATGAATTTCGCCAGCACTCCTGAGTAAGGCGAAGAGGGATCCTGCCGCGGGCCAAAAATATTAAAGTAACGTAGCGACACCGTTTCCAGTCCGTAGCAGCGGTAAAAGGAAATCATATAGCGCTCGCTCGCCAGCTTGGCGACGGCATAAGGAGAGATAGGATCCGGATTCATGCTCTCGTGTTTGGGCAAGGTAGGAGTATCTCCGTAGGCCGATGACGAGGCGGCGAAGACCACTCGCTTCACCTTGGCGTCTCGCGCCGCGACCAGCACATTCACCGTACCGTCAATATTGGCGCGATTGCTGCCGATGGGATCCAGTACTGACTTCGGCACCGAAGGAATCGCGGCCTGATGCAAAACGTAATCAGCCCCGGCGCAAGCCGATTTCATTGCGTCGAAATCGAGGATATCGGCCTCACGAAAGTCAATCTGACCGAGAATCGGCGCAAGATTCTCCCGTCTGCCGGTTGAAAAATTGTCTACTCCGCGAACCTGCTCGCCACGCTGCAATAATTCCCGCGCCAAAGATGATCCAATGAAGCCGCCGATGCCAGTAATTAGATAAAGCGCCATAGAGGTCAATGATAGCAATCCAATTGAATATCGTGGTTAAAAGCAGGCAACGCAGGATAAACCAGGGTAACTGCAACTGCTTCTACTGCTGACTCTTTCTCAGAATCCTGAGAAATTCGTCCCGGCCCATGACATGGCGATCCTCAAAAAACTTCTGGATTGCCTGCAGAGCGGCGCTTGATTTGCCGTTGCCGGCAAGCCGGCCGATGGCGAAGCGGAGGGCGTGCGCGCTAGAGGAGGGCGTGCGCCCATGATGACAGAAGGTTGCGAGATTGACCGTATTAACTCACGCAGGCGGGCTCGATCTTCGTCCGAGAGCTTCGTAAAGCAAATCCCCATGCCGAGGCCAGGATAGGTTACCCGTACCTCTCCCATCGCCTCCACACGAACGCCGTTTACTTCAATGAGCAACGTGAGGATTGAACCGGCAGCATAACCGGCTGCCGCCTCCATGTAGCAACCGTGCAGGCTAATGTCGCTGAACGTGGCCCAGGTCGCGACTCCACTCGTCACTTCGCGCAACTGAGCACTCCCCTGGCATCGGTATCGAGGGCTTCTGCGTTTTTCCGGAACCAGGCCGGTTCTTCCAGTGGCAATCCCGATGGAAGGCGAAGTCTCCGAAGGCGGCGCAAGACCCGATACGGTCCCTGCCGCGCTCCCGGTCCCAGCGGAACCCGAGGATCGTTTCAAGGCCGCGAGATATGCCGCGCCGACGTCATTCTGCTCGGACATAGGAACGGACCCGTGGTTCCCCACCCGCCTCGGATGAACTCTAGCTAGGTTTTCGTTGAAACGAATCTCAAGTTTACTCTACGGAGGTTTCGGGGAAACTCAAAAGAATGGCCGGGACGCTACCAAGGGATTAAGAGCTCGTTCCATTAAGGGAATAGTTCATAACTGGGACCCAACTGAGAATTCAGCCGACGCTTGCCGGATCTTATTCCACACTTCATCACGTCCGACTCGAGTCTTGGCAGAAAAAGGAATCACCGTCGCAGTAGGATATGCGTCACCCAAGGCCTTCATCGCATTACGCAGCTGATTATTAGAGAGCCGGTCGCTCTTCGTCGCAATCACGAGAAAGTCGTGACCCGAGGTATTAAGAAAATCTAAGAGCTGCCGGTCGCTGTCTTGCGGAGGAACGTTTACATCCACCAGCGCAAGGCACAAAGCGAGCGTGGGCCGTTCGTTGAGATAGGGCTCGATGAATTTTGGCCACTCTTGCGAAATTTCACGGGAAAGTTTGGCGTAACCGTAGCCCGGCAGATCGGCAAAGATCACTTCTGGGCGCGGCCTTCCCGGCCAGCGCACTTCGAAAAAATTGATGCTGCGCGTACGTCCCGGCGTGGAACTGGTGCGCGCCAGCTTGGTTTCCACCAGCGTATTGATCACGCTGGACTTGCCCACGTTCGACCGGCCAAGGAAAGCCACTTCCGGCAGGCTGGGAGCGGGGAAGTGCGCGGCATCGGTAGCCGACGCCATGAATCGTGCCATCACTCTCATACTTCAGTGTGCTATGGGACACTCGAAAGTTGCAAGCCAGGAAAACTCAACCTCACTTCTTGCGGAACTGCTTGCTCAAAGTCAGCGCCTGGTGCTGGTAGGACGATCCTATGTTCGTGCCGTAGATCTTGTCCGGCTTGCACAAGAGAGGCATGTAGTTCAAGCGGCCCACAAGCTGCCCGTGCTCGATCAGGAACGGAACTTCGTGGGCTCGAACCTCGAGCACTGCGCGCGTGCCTTTGATGTCGCTGGATCCATAGCCGAAACCGGGATCGAAGAAACCAGCGTAGTGAATGCGGAATTCTCCGTCCGAAGGATCAAAGGGAACCATCTCTGCCGCGAATTCAGGAGGGACGCGAACGCGTTCTCGAGAGGCGAGGATGTAGAAATCATCTGGCTCGAGAATCAGATTCTTGTTTGCGGTTTGGTGCCGAACTTCCCAGAACTCCTCCGTCGGATAATAGTCGATACGGTCCAATTCAATTGCTGGAGCATATCGCTTGGCCTTGTAGGCAATAATTTCGCCCGGTTCGGCGCCTTCAAGATTGACGGTGATCCGCAGGCCTCGGTGAAGTTTCGCTTTCACGGGACTTTTCTCGTCATCCATGTAGACCAGGGATTCTTCCTGATCCAAGCCCTTAATAGTCCGGTCACCCGCGACCGGACTCCCCTGCACGAACCGCAACTGGCTGAGCCGCATACCGGCGCGAATGGCGACGGTGAAGGTGCGCGATACCACTTCGGCGTAGAGCTTGCCCTTGTATCCCGGCGGCACGCGGTCAAATTCGGTGCCGTAGTCCGTGATGAGGCGGGTGAAGATGTCGAGGCGGCCGGTAGTGCTCTTGGGATTCGCCTTCCCGGAAATATTCTCTGGCAGGTTCAGTTCTTCTACGAGAGGAATAATGTAGACGCAATCTTTTTCGAAGACTGGCGCGCCTGTGAGATCGACGCGCGTCATCCGCAGTTCTTTTATTTTGGCCTCGACCGTACTGTTCGGCCCGGGCAGAAAGCTCGCGCGAACCCGATGCGCCATGTCGCCCAGGCGCAGGTCAAGACTAGCAGGCTGGATGTGGTCGGGATGGATTGCGGGGCTGGCGATAATGTTGCCCCGCGCGATCAGGTTGCTGATTTCTTGCGAGGGAAGGAGGCCCGTGGTCCGGGCCTGCGTCTCTGCGGCCGGCAACTCCGGCCCGTCTTCAAAAGTAATTTGACTTTGGTTGGAGGTCGACATCTTCAAGATTCCCCGTGTCTCTTCACGGTAGGGATCATACTCTCGGCTGGACGAAAAACTTAGCAGTCTGAACTGGCAACTGGCAACTGAGTACTAGGAACTAGGTACTAGCAACTAGGTACTAGCAACTGCCTTCCTACTGATGGGTTGCCGGACTCTCTGTCCCAGAACTCAACGGCGCTATGGGCTGTTCGGTCACATCCTCGCTCAGAGAGGGCAGCGGAGACTCCAAGGCAATCTGCAAAACCTGATCCATGGTATCGACGAAGTGCATTTTCATGGCGCTGCGCAGATTTTCCGGAACCTCTGCCAGATCTTTTTCGTTGTCGCGAGGGAGGATTACTTCGAAAAGTCCCGCCCGATGAGCCGCCAGCAGTTTTTCTTTCAGGCCGCCGATAGGCAGTACTTTGCCGCGCAGCGTAATTTCGCCAGTCATCGCCAGATCGCGGCGGACGGGAATCTTGCTGAGCGCGCTTGCGATCGCTGTGGCGATGGTAATTCCAGCGGATGGTCCGTCCTTTGGAATCGCACCTTCCGGTACGTGCACGTGCAGATCGAGGGTGCGGTAGAAGTCGCGAGTCAGGCCCAGCCGATGAGCGCGCGAGCGAATGTATGACAAGGCGGCCTGCGCCGACTCCTGCATCACGTCGCCGAGCTTGCCGGTCAGCGTCAGCTTGCCTTTGCCGTCAACCACGGTGGCTTCGGTGCTGAGAATAGAGCCACCAACTTCGGTCCATGCCAAGCCCGTGACCAATCCTACCTCACTCTTTTCATGCGCCAAAGTGTCGCGGAACTTGATGACGCCGAGGAAGTCTGTAACGTTGGCGCCCGTCACAGCGACGGTGTAATTTTCGCCTTCCTTGACAACTTTGCGAGCCACTTTGCGGCAGACGTTGCCGATTTCGCGCTCGAGATTGCGCACTCCCGCTTCGCGTGTGTAAGCACGGATGAGCGTGGTGATGGCATCGTCAGAGAACGTCACGTTCTTTTCTGACAGTCCCGCCTGCAGCATCTGCTTCTTGACCAGGAACAGTTTTGCGATTTCAACCTTTTCCTGTTCCGTGTACCCGTGCAGGCGAAGCACTTCCATGCGGTCCTGCAGCGCGGGGGGAATGGTGTGCATCACGTTCGCGGTGGCGACAAAGAAGACCTGCGACAGGTCGTATTCGACGTCGAGGTAGTGGTCGACGAACATGAAGTTCTGTTCGGGATCAAGCACTTCGAGCAGGGCGGCGGAGGGATCGCCCCGGAAATCCATCGACATTTTGTCGACTTCATCGAGCATGAAGACCGGATTCTTGGTGCCGGCCTTCTTCATCATCTGGATAATCTGGCCGGGAAGGGCGCCGATATAGGTGCGCCGGTGGCCGCGGATTTCAGCCTCGTCACGCACTCCGCCCAGCGACATGCGGACAAATTTACGTCCCGTGGCTTTTGCGATCGACATTCCCAGCGAAGTTTTGCCAACGCCCGGAGGGCCAACGAAACACAGGATCGAGCCCTTGGGATTTTTTACGAGCTGGCGAACGGCGAGGAATTCGAGAATGCGCTCTTTGATCTTCTCCAGGCCGTAGTGATCTTCGTTAAGAACTTTTTCGGCTCGCGAGATATTGCGAATTTCCTTGGAACGCTTCTTCCAGGGAACGGCCAGCAGCCAGTCGAGATAGTTGCGCGAAACTGTCGACTCAGCCGACATCGGCGGCATGGCCTCCAGCTTCTTCAGTTCCTGCAGCGCCTTATCCTTCACTTCTTTCGGCATGCCGGCGGCTTCGACTTTCTTCTTCAGTTCGTCGAATTCGCTCTTCTCGCCCCGGCCTAATTCCTTCTGAATGGCCTTGATCTTCTCGTTGAGGTAATACTCTTTTTGGGCCTTCTCCATCTGGCGCTTCACGCGCGACTGGATAGTCCGGTCCACGTTGAGCTTTTCGATTTCGACGTCGAGCACATCGGCGATGCGGCTCAGGCGCTCGGAAGGGTCGAAGATCTCCAGCAGTTCCTGTTTTTCTTCGATGGAGAGCTGCAGATTGGCCGCGATGATGTCAGTCAGCTTGGCCGGATCTTCCATGCGCACCGCCGAGATCATGGTCTCGTAGTTCAGCGCCTGGCACAGCTTCACATACTGCTCAAAAAGTGTCGTTACGCGCTGCATACCAGCTTCAATTTGCGCGTTTATCTCTACGGGATAGCGAGCTACCCGTACCGAAGCCTGCATGTAGCCATCGGAATCGGTGGCGTGAAGAAGCCGGCCGCGCTCAATGCCTTCCACTAAAACTTTAATGTTGCCGTCGGGCAGCTTGAGGCTCTGCACAATGTTGACGATGGTGCCGACCTGGTAGATTTCATTCGACTTGGGCTCGTCGATCGACGCGTCGTGCTGGGTTGCCAGGAAGATTTTCTTATCCGCAGCCAGTGCCTCTTCGAGTGCGCGCACGCTGGACTCGCGGCCCACCACAAATGGAGTCATCATGAACGGGAAGATGACCACATCGCGGATGGGCATCATCGGCAGCTTTTTTGTCTCGAATTTTTCTTTGGATGTGGTCACTCAATCTCCCCAGGGCCGTCCGGAATCACAATCGTGGCGCGTGTCTCCGCAACTTACCGCCGACAACAGTCTACTACTTTTTGCTAGCCTGCCTTCTCCAATGTTGCCACCGAGGCGCTGCGTTTCTCAACCATCTCGCGCGTGACCTCGAACTCTTTTAGTTTCTTCTGGCTGGGCAGATGGAACATCAAGTCGAGCATAAGCTCTTCCAGAATCATGCGCAATCCGCGGGCGCCAACTTTGCGTGCCATAGCCTGGCGGGCGATGGCCCGCAGAGCCTCATCGGAGAACTTCAAGCGCACATTCTCAAACTCGAACAGGCGTTGGTACTGCTTTACGATAGCGTTCTTAGGACGGGTGAGAATCTCGATCAACGCGAACTCGTCCAGGTCTTCGAGCATACCGACGACGGGCAGCCGCCCGACGAATTCAGGGATCAGTCCGAACTTGATCAAATCTTCCGGCTGTATCTCGCTCAGCAATTCGAAGTTGCGCTTGCCCGAAACCGCAATGTCTTCTTTATCCGCCTCTTCGCCACCGCGGAAGCCGAGTGACTTTTTTCCCACCCGCCTTCCGATAATCTTTTCCAGACCCACGAAGGCCCCACCGCAGATGAATAGGATATTGGTGGTGTCGACCGGCGTGAACTCCTGGTGAGGATGCTTGCGACCGCCTTGCGGCGGAACGTTAGCAACCGTTCCTTCCAGAATCTTCAATAGCGCCTGCTGCACGCCCTCGCCCGAAACATCGCGGGTAATGGAGGGATTCTCATCCTTGCGGCCGATCTTATCGATCTCGTCGATGTAGATCATCCCGGTCTGGGCGCGGCTTACATCGCCATCAGCGGCCTGCAGCAGTTTGAGGATGATGTTCTCAACATCCTCGCCCACATAGCCAGCCTCGGTAAGCGTGGTGGCATCGACAATGGCGAACGGCACGTCCAGCATTCGGGCCAGGGTCTGCGCCAGCAGCGTCTTTCCGCTGCCGGTGGGACCGATCAGCATAATGTTCGACTTGCTCAGTTCAATACCGTCGTTGGTTTTCTGACGGTTCATGAAGATTCGTTTGTAGTGGTTGTAAACCGCGACCGCCAACTTCTTCTTGGTCTGTTCCTGCCCGATGACGTATTCATCCAGGAAGGTTTTGACCTCCTGGGGTTTGGGCAGTTGATTGGGTGGCGCGGATGCGGGAGTAGCCGTCCGGTCATCTTCCAGGATTGAATTGCATACCGCCACGCACTCGTCGCATATGTAGGCGCGCGGATAGTCGCTGGGCGACGAGATCAGTTTGGCTACGGCATCCTGCGACTTATGGCAGAACGAGCAACGCAAAATCTCGTCGGAGGACTTGGTTTTCACTCGGCTCTACTCCTTTAAAGTTCTTACTGATCGAACCCGCCTTTTCCCGTCCAAGGTCAAGAGCGAAAATGGATCATACCGCTTTTCCGGTCTTATAGATGATATCGTCTATGATTCCGTACTCCTTAGCTTGTTGGGCATTCATAATGAAGTCGCGTTCCACGTCCTTTTCCACCTTATCGAGCTTTTGGGTGGTGTGCTTGGAGAGTAACTGGTTAGTAATCTCCCGCATGCGGAGGATTTCGCGCGCGTGAATGTCAATGTCAGTCGCCTGCCCGGACAATCCGCCCATGGAAGGCTGATGGATCAGGATGCGCGAATTGGGCAGCGCCAACCGCTTCTTGGGCTGTCCGGCCGCCAGCAGCAGCGCGGCCATCGACGCCGCCTGGCCCACACACAACGTCATCACGTCATTTTTCACGTACTGCATGGTGTCATAGATCGCCATGCCCGCCGTGATTGAACCTCCGGGAGAATTGACGTAAAGCTGAATGTCTTTCTCGGGGTCTTCCTGAGCCAGAAATAACATTTGCGCAATCACCAGATTGGCGATGTTGTCGTCAATCGGCGTGCCAATAAAAATAATGTTATCGCGGAGCAGCCGGGAATAAATATCGTAGGCGCGTTCGCCCCGCCCGGTCTGCTCGATGACCATCGGTACCAGCATCATTTGCGGATCATTTTGCTTCATGGTTATCTGGCCTGCCCACCTGCCACACTCCGCCCCGAACCAGCACCTGCTTTACTCGGGGAGGGTCGAAAGTGGTCCACGCTTTTTGTTGACTTACGCGGACTGGTGATAAAGAAAGTTGAGGGTCTTTTCACTGCGGATTCTAATCCGGATTCTATCGAGGCCCCCATCCTCTGTCAAACGAGCTCGTACCGTTTCGGGACTTTGTTTGGACTGTTGCGCGAGAGATTCTACTTCCCGGTTCACTTCGTCGTCGGCGACTTCAATTTTTTCCAGGTCGGCGATGCGTTCCAACAGCAAAGAAGATTTCACATCGGTGATTGCCTGGTCCCGCTGGCCGGCGCGAAGGCGCGGGAGGTCCATTTTTTTAAGATCTTCCATCTTCATGCCTTGGGCTGCCAGAGCGCGCAGGCCGCGCTCCAGGCGAAGATCGATCTGGCGGTCGATTAACGACTCGGGCACTTCGAAATCGTTGCGCTTCACCAGTTCGGCCACCAGTTGGTCTTTCGCCTCATGCTCGGCAGTGTGGCGCTTTTCTGCTTCCATGTTCTCGCGAATTTGTTTGCGAACCTGGTCGAGGCTAGTGAACTCGCCTAATTCTTTGGCGAAGGCATCGTTGAGTTCGGGCAGACTTTTCAACTTGATTCCGTTGACCTTCACCGTGTACACGAAAGTTTTACCGGAGAGCCGCTTATCGGAAATATCGACCGGATAGCTTACGTCGAAGACGCGCTCTTCGCCGGCGGAAGCGCCGGTGAGATTCTGGCTAAACTCTGGGACGGTGTTCTTCCCGCCGATCTCGATCAGCACGTCATCCATGTGGACGGGATTGGCTTTGGCATCGGCGACGTCCTTGCCGTCTTTGGGCTTGCCATCCATGGAAGCCTGAGCGAAGTCGCCTTCGGCGAGAACGCGTCCTTCAACCGTGGCGTAGGTTGCGTGTTGTTCGCGCACGCTGTTGAGAGCTTGCTCGACGTCTTCATCAGTAACAGTGATTTCAGGTTTGTCGGCGCGAAGATCCTTATAGCCTTCGACTTTGATCTCAGGCAAAACTTCAAAGCTTGCCTTGAAAGTGAGCGGCTCGCCGTCGTGGATATGCAGATCAGTCACGCGGGGCTGCGAAACCGGGATCAGCCCTTGCTTCTCAGCTTCCCGGCGAAAGTACTTGGGGATCAGAGCCTCGGCTACATCGTTCTTGAGGCCTTCGCCAAAGCGCTGCCGGATGATGGAAGCGGGCACGTGCCCGGCGCGAAAACCCGGCAGCCTCGCGCTCTTTTGATAGCGCAGAATCTGTAGTTCAGTTTCGCGTGCGACTTCCGCGGCGGGGATCTCGACGGAAATCTCGCGCTTGATATCTTTCTTGGTTTCCTCGGTCTTGGCCGCGTCGGTAGTCTCTGTGGGGCTCACGTTTTACCTTTCCCGCACCGCTCGATCCCGAGGCCCCATCGCCAAAACGGAGCGCTCCAGAATTCATACGGCGTTAACTTGAGTGTAAAGATAGAAGGAGAGCAGCGTCAAACGGGAGAGCCCTAATTTTCCCGCGGTTGTGGGTCGTTGTGCCAAAGTGTTCCCGTTGAAATCCGATATTCTGTTTGTGTTTCCAAGTGTGCTAACTCGGGGAGGCGGGTGGCCCTCATCTGGGATGAGTAGAAGATTAGGGTGCCCCATTTCTTGCTTTCTTTGCGAGAAAGTCTGCCCTGAGCGCAGTCGAACGGGTGGGGCTTTTCAGCCGCCCTCCTCGATGATATTGATAAATCAAGATTTGCCTTGATTTGCAGCTCCAATTCGCTAGAATAGAGGTCGAGGGCGCTTGCCATGTCAGCCACGAAGAAGTTCACTCCCGAAATCGATGCCAAACTCTACAAAGAGTTCGTCGCCGTCGCCAAGCGCAACGGCCAATCGCAGCGGCACATTCTAGAGGAGGCGCTAAAGTTCTACCTGCACAACGTCGTTCCGTCGCTGCACCGGGTTCGCCGCGAAGTAATGAGCGCCTTCGAGCAGTCGGTGGCGGGCAACCGTGACCTCCTTGATCGTCTCGCCAAGGACCCGCCTCATAACGAACCGCGGAAGTAAATTAAGCCCTCAGTGATGAGTGACTTAAAGTAAATATGTGAAAGCTAACAATCCCCACTGGCTCACCGTCCTCCACCGCGATGTCGTGGCCTGCACTCGCTGCCCGCGACTGGTTGTCTATCGCGAGCAGGTCGCGCGCGAGAAGCGGCGGGCTTACCGCGACTGCGAGTATTGGGGCAAGCCGGTGCCCGGGTTCGGAGATGCGAAAGCACGAGTCCTGATTATGGGACTCGCTCCGGGGGCGCACGGCTCGAACCGCACGGGACGTCCGTTTACGGGAGATGCTTCCGGCAAGTTCATGTATCCCGTGCTGCATGAAACTGGATTTGCCAACCAGCCCAACGCCACCGATCGCGACGATGGGCTTGAGTTGAATGATCTGTACATCACTGCCGCCGTGCGCTGCGCGCCGCCCGACAACAAGCCCACGCAACAGGAACTCGCGGAGTGCTCGCAATTTCTCGACCGCGAGATTGCAGGATTAGAAAGAGTAAAGGTCGTCGTGGCTCTGGGGAAAATTGGATTCGATGCTTATCTGAATTATCTAAAGCGCCGGGAGTTGTTGCGCAGCCGGCAGGCCTACCTCTTCAAACATGGCGCCAGTTACCGGTTACCGGACGGTAAGGTGTTACTGGCCTCTTATCATCCGTCGAATCAAAATACGCAGACGGGCAAACTCACGCGGGAAATGTTCGTGGAGATATTTAAAGAGGCGGCAAGACTTGCCGATGAATAAGCATGGCGCCGCCGAGCGGATTGTGCGCCATACCCCACTCCATGGGGCACGCGAGAAAGCATGGTCGCGAACCGGGGTGGCGCCGTTTGTGCCGGGATTTGCGGCGGCGAGCAATTCAAACCTAAGTGTGGGTTGCGTTGAATGTTCCGGCCGGAACATTTGTGCATGCAATGGTGTGTGTACGAACGGGTGTGTATAATCCTTGGTAAATGAAACCAGGCAGAGGAGTTAAGAAGGGCGACAAGATTCTCCGGCGGAAGAAGACAATCAGCCTGAATGCGTCCGCGGACCCAAAATATCCTGGTATTACACCTGGCGATCTGGAGAGGTGGTACAGGCCGATCAAGACGAGGATCACGTTGCGTCTGGACGCGGATGTACTCGCCTGGTTCCAGAAACAGGGCCGGGGATACCAGACCCGGATCAACCGCGCTCTGCGGAAAGTGATGAAGGAACAGAAAAAACCATCTGGCGACTGACGCGTTCGACTTTTCGGGAAAGATGCGCCCGCTTGCAATCGATGAAAAAGCTTAGAAGCCAACCATAACTGGTTCGGGCTCTAAACGGATTCCCCAGATTTCTTGCACGCGCTGCTGGATCTGTTCCTTCAATGTGACGACGTCAGCAGCGGTAGCTCCCCCGCGATTGACAATAGCCAAGGCATGCCTGGTGGAGATGCCGACGCGATCCGAGCCATATCCTTTTGCGAAACCGGAGTGTTCGACGAGCCATGCCGCCGAAATTTTCTGGTGAGTTTCGAGCGCGGGATAACTGGGAACGGTTAAGCGGCGGGCGGCAGCGCGCACTTTCAGATCCTCATGCTGTTCTCCGGAGAGCACGGGATTCTTAAAGAATGATCCCGCGCTCTGACCGTCCGGATCTCCTGGGACGATCAGCATGCCTTTGAGGGCACGAATGTAGCGGATGGCCTCGCGGGTTTCGCTAAGATCGGGCGGCGTATCCCGGCCTGCGAACTGCCGCTTGAGGTCGGCGTAGGCGATGTGCGGCTTCCCACCGGGCGTAAGAGTGTAGGTGACGCGCAGAATGATGAATCGTCCGTGCTGCGTGCTGTTAAAAATGCTGGTTCGATAGCTGAACTCGCAGGCCTCGCGACAGAGTTCGCGAATCTGACCATCTTTCAGGTCGAGCACTTGCACCGCCGCAATGGTGTCGGATACTTCCTGGCCGTAAGCTCCGACGTTCTGCACCGGCGTACCACCGACGCTGCCGGGTATGCCGCTCAAGCATTCGACGCCAGCGCAGCGGGCGACGACGGCGCGCGAAACGAACTTATCCCAGGATTCTCCCGCACCTACATCGAAATGGACTTTGGCGTCTTCATCCGGGCTGGATGCTTGATCGATGCCTGGAATCGCAATTTTTAGGGCGAGCCCTGGCCAGCCGGCGTCGGCGACTACCAGATTGCTGCCACCTCCTAAAACGAAGAGAGGCAGATCGCGCGAGCGCGAGAATGAAACCGCTTCCTGCACGTCAGCAATGCTGCTGGCATCGACGAAATACTTCGCCGGGCCTCCGATTTTGATGGTGGTCAGCGGCGCGAGCGGAATGTTTTCCTGCAGCAGCACGAATGATTTTCAATCATACACACGGCCGAACGCCGTCGCCGCGGTTCGTAGAGTTACGGGAGTTCAGTAGCCGGAAGAGCAACTCGCGTGTGAGCAGGGTCAGTGAGTGTAAAGGCCTTCCATGAGAAGGCCGGTCTAAGTCAAGTGGATTCGTTCCTGTTTTTCATAAGAAGAGCGTTCATTTGCCGAGTGGCCGCTGTCGCCATGCTTCCATCCGCACTCTCGAGGAGCGATTCGTTT